>Ga0308163_10000251_pt1 | contig 133524 bp, 116 predicted proteins | sample PhyTR1_FD_201037 | JGI IMG/M metagenome (GOLD analysis project Ga0308163, IMG submission 201037) | Phyllosphere microbial communities from UC Gill Tract Community Farm, Albany, California, United States - DLSLT.R1 | ecosystem: Host-associated > Plants > Phyllosphere > Unclassified | place...
CGGCTGCGATTCTCGATCGTGCCGCCGTATGCGTCGTCACGTTGATTGGTCGAATCGCGCAGGAACTGATCCAGCAGATAGCTGTTGGCGGAATGCACTTCCACGCCATCGAAGCCAGCGCGCTTGGCGCATTGCGCGGCATGTCGGTATTGCTGGATGACGCCGGGAATCTCGGACGTATCGAGCGCACGCGGCATCGAGACGTCGAGCATGCCGTGTTCGGTATAGGTCTGCCCTTCGGCCCGAATTGCTGACGGCGCTACTGGCGCTGCGCCATCCGGCTGCAGGTCTACATGCGAAAACCGGCCCACGTGCCACAACTGGCAGACGATCAAACCACCGGCTGCGTGCACCGCGTCTGTCACTTTCTTCCAGCCGGCGACCTGTTCTTCCGTCCAGATACCTGGGGTCAATGCATAGCCCCGCCCTTGGGCGGAAATATTGGTGGCCTCGCTGATGATCAAACCCGCGCTGGCTCGCTGCGCGTAATAGCGCGCATGCATGTCGTTGGGCACGCCGTCCGACCCCATGCGACTGCGGGTGAGCGGCGCCATGACGACACGGTTCGCGAGCGTCAGCGCCCCCATCGTCACGGGTGAGAAGAGATCAGTGGAAGCACTGCCAAGCGTCATTCTTATTCCTTTCCGCAAGCAAATCGCGTGATGAATTGAGGTGATGCCGGCAGTATGAAGTTGCACGATAATGACGTGAATAGTCACAAGCGCGAATTCACTATGAACAAAAAGATCACAGTTGACGAGGTGATGAGCGTGGGCATGGCGCCCGCCTCGCCCCCGGTACATCTGCCTGGGCTGCTGACCTTCGAGGCGGTGGCCCGGCATTTGAATTTTGCCCGGGCGGCGGCAGAACTGGAGGTCACGCCAACGGCGGTGTCTCGCACCATCAAGGCGCTCGAAGCGCAATTGAAGCTGCGATTGTTCAACCGCACCACGCGCAGCGTCAGCCTGACCGAGGCAGGTGCTTCACTGAATGCAAAGATGGCGCCCGCACTGGCGCTGATCAAAAGCTCCTTGTCGGAAGCCTTGACGGCAAGCGATCAGCCGTCCGGCACCGTGCGGGTCAATTCGTCGTACGTTGCCTACCGCTTGTTCATCGAACCGCATCTGGAAGCTTTCCTCGGAAGCTTCCCGCTGATCAATGTCGAGATATCCCTGGACAACCTGCTTGGCGACATCGTCAATGCTGGTTTTGACGTCGGCATACGGATGGGCAAGCGTGTGCAGAACGACATGGTGGCCATGCAGCTGGGACCGGTGCAAAAGAGAATCGTGGTAGCTGCCCCGGATTATTTCCAGGGTCGGCAGGAACCGAGCTCCCTCGATGATCTGTTGAAACACGACTGCATTCGACAACGCTATTCCGTGGGCGGCAGGTGGTTCGAATGGAAATTCGATGCAGACGGCCAGACCGTGCAAGTCGACATTCAGGGCCGTCTGTTGGTTGACGAGATGCGGTCTGTGGTCGACGCAGCGGTACAAGGGCACGGGATCGGCTTCGTATTCGAACAGTTTGCAAAGCAAGAGTTGGCCAGCGGCCAGTTGCGGCAGGTGCTGACGCAGCACTACGGCATGGACGATGCATTTCATCTGTATTACCCGCATCGCGAGCACATGCCGGGCAAGCTTCGCGCATTCGTTGACTTCATGCTTGCCGCCAATCCACGTTAGCGCGTTTGCGATATCTGCCGGTGGTCCACGCGTTTGCCGCCGACGTGATGCCCAAAAAAAAGCCCGGATTCACGGTCGAAAAACCGTGAATCCGGGCTGCATCAAACCAAGCGCATGTGAGGGTTTCAGTCCGCCGCGTCTGCCAAGGTCACCGTCGTGTCACTCGGCTCGGCCGCATCAAACAACAACTTTGCCTGCCGTCGCGCATCTTCCCGTTCCTGCGCCCACAGCTCGCGCATCTTGTCCGAGCGCAACTCGCGCTCGTCGCAGTCCAGCACGAAGTCCAGCTCGCCGTTGGCGTCCACGTTGGCCCGCGAATAGCTGTACTCCCGCGTGAACTCGGGCCGCAAGCCGCCTGCCGAGCGCGTCGGCATCGCGCTCATCACCTGCAGGCCCAGGCCGTCGCGCAGGAAGCCCAGCACGGCGCGGGCGCGCGGCTCGTCCATTTTCGAGAAGGACTCGTCGCTGACCAGCAGCTTCAGGCTGGGGCCTTTCTCGAAGAACTTCAGGCGGTTGGTGACGACCGCGGCACGCACCAGATAGGCCGGGGTTTCCAGCTGGCCGCCGGAACCCGTACCCCAGGTGGACAGCGCGATCTTGCCGCCGCTGTCGGACTCGTTCCAGATCTCGTACCTGCGGTAATTGCGGTAGTCGGCAATGCGCAGCAGGTCGCGGGATGCGCGGTCCTGGTCGGTGTCGAGCAGCAGCTTGACCAGGCGGTCGCGCACTTCCACTTCCTTGGTCGTCAGGTCGGACCCGTCGAACAGGTCCACGGTCTCGGCGGAATCGGCCATTTCAGCCACGGCCTTGAAGAAGCCGTAGTATTCCTCGAATTCCGGCTCCCATTTCGACCAGTCGATGCTGAAGCGGTCAGAGCCGAATTTCAGGCGCGACAGCTCGCTGTTCAACTGGCGCAAGGAACGGATGCCGTCGTCGACCTTGGTCTTGATTTCCACGCAGAACTGCTTGGTGAACACGTCGTGGAAGGACCGTTCGGCGTTGTCCAGTTCGTTGCGGTTGCGGTAGAGGCCCAGGCTGTCCAGGTCGGCGTGCAGCTTGGTGACGGCGCGGCCTAGCGTTGCGACCGGTTCGTAGTACGGGTCGAAGGCGGTGGCGTCGTAGAAGTGCGGCAGCGCCACCGGGAAGCGTTCTTCTTGGCGGGCGTAATTGTTGTAGTCGGACAGCAGGTCGCGCACTTCGCCCAAGTGCTTGTCCGGCAAGGTCTTGTAGCGCATGACCTCGCGCTCAACGCTGGCCAAGTCGGTGCCGGCCACGGTGGCCAGGCGTTCGCATTCATCCGACAAGACGGTGTAGGTCTTCTCTGGATTCACCCGGCACAGGTGTTCAAGGCGTTGCAGCTGTTGCGTCAATGCGGCCAGCTGCCCTTCCCTGCGGCTGCCCAGGCGGCCGATGGCGACTTCGGCATCGGCAATGCGTTGCCGGGCCAGCGTGGCGGCGGAATCTGCCTTGCGGATGGCGTCGTCGTGGGCGCGCACCTGGGCTTCCAGCGCATCCAGGCTGGCTTGCAGTTCTTCCAGTTCGCTCAGGTCCAGCTGCGACAGGGAACGGCGGGCGTGGTCGATGTCGCTGGCGTGTTCGGTCAGGCTTTGGGCGTCGAAGACCGGTTCGCGCAGGATGGCCAGGCTGCGTTTGACGGCCGACAAATCGTCTTGCAGGCGGCGCAGGCGCTCGACTTCCTGTTCGGCCGATGCCAGCTGTTCCTGCGCGGCGGCCAGGGCGCGTTCGCGTGCGGCGCGGCCCAGCACCAGCTTGCTTTTCTCGTTGTGGAACATGGTGCGGCTGCCGCTGCCCTTGCCGTCCAGCATCAGGCCGCGTGGCGTGCGGCGCAGTTGCTGGACGCTGGACACCTTCACCACCGGGCCGAACATGTCGATCAGGTAGGCCTCGGCCACCGGGTGATCGGTTTTCAGTTCGTGGATGATCGAATCGCCCGGCACGCGGGCGTGGTCGGCCTTGGCCAGGCATTCAGCGCCTTGCACGACCTTGGCGCGGATACGCGTTTCCTGCAGGAACTCGATGGCCGCAGCTTCGAATTCGGGTTTGACGATCAGGTTGAAGCGCGCGCCGGCGATATAGGACTCGATGGCCGCCTGCCATTCTTCCGACTTGGGTTCGATCAAGTCGCACAAGACCTGCACGTGGGCGTCGGGCAGGCGTTCGCGCATGCGGTCGACGGCACGTGCCACATCCGGCGGATAGTCGCCGCCACCGCCGGCCAGGCGGGCTTTGCGCTCGGCCAGTTCGGTAACGGTGCTTTGCGCGTTGACGATCTTGGCGTCCAGCCCGGCGCCTTCGGCCGAAATCGCTGCGGCCACGCTGTCGACCGGGCCGGCCAGCGCACGGTAGACGGCTTCGATGCCGGTGTTGGCGCCCTCAAAAGCCTGGGGCAGGCGCAGCAGCTTGTCGACGTTGGGCGTGTCTTCGCTCAGTGCGTCGGCCACGGCATCGCGCAGGTCGGACAAGCGATCGAAGGACGTGCCGCCAATCGCCTGGGCCACGGCCTCGACGGATGCTTTCAGACGCGGAAACTGTTCGGGAATCGCCTTGCCCAACAGTTGCTTGGCCGCGTGATCCAGATGGGCCGCGCCAATCAGCGATTTGGCCAAGCCTTCCAGCGTGGCCTTGGCGCCGCTGGAGGCGCGGGTAAGCGTCTGCTCAAGCCGCGACTTCTCACCGTGCGCCGGAATGCCGCGCAGCCGCGCGCTCAGGTCGATGCGGCTTCGGTCCACCCCTTCACGGATGCTGGCTTCGGCCTTGGCCTGCGCCGTGTACTGCTCGGCCAGGCTGGTGTCGTCCTTGATCTTCTGGCGCGCGGTGGCAATGCGTTCGTCGTCGCCCTGCACCTGCACCTTGGCCAGCGCCAGGTCGTGCACCACTTGCTGCTCGTAGGCGTGGGTGGTGTCGCCGATGGCGCGCTTGAGCTTGTCCAGGCGCTTGACCGCCGCGTCAAGCCGCTGGCCTTCGTGCTTCAGGTTGGTCACCTGGCGCATCAGGTCGCCAATGCGCGTGATGCTTTCCTGCAGCTGCTTGCCGTCGAATTCCAGGATGTCGTCACGCACTAGCTCGTGCACCGAGCCGATGGCGCGGTACGCAATGGACTGCGTCCAAGCGCGCGCCGCGTGCTGGGTTTCATCCCAGGTCACGGACGTGCGGCCGCGGAAGCGTCCGTACAAGGCGCACAGGTAGTCCTTCTTGTGGCCGTCGTAGTTGGTGACCTTGGGATACTTGCGCTTCAGGCGCTTGACGATCTCGTCGGCCGCCACCCATTCACCGGCCTCCGCATCTTTCAGGAAGTCGTCCACGCTGAGTGCCGCTTCGTCGACGATCAGCATTTCCAGGCGTTCCAGCTTGGGCACGCGCCGGTCGCCCACGCCTTCCACGCGCGCCGCAATCGCGATCAGCGCCGTGAACATCTTGGCCGTATCTTCGCCTTCGCTGGGACGGAACACCGCCGCCAGGTAGCCATGCGCGCCATCGGGCCGCGAGAACTTGCTGTATTCCGCACCCACCACAAAGGATTCCAGCGTGCGCTTGGTCTTGCCGCGCCGCTGCCCTTGCTGGACTTCGTCCTGCCCTGGGTTGTAGGCCACGATGCCGGCATACGACGCCGTCATGATGGTCTGCAGGCCGTCGAGCATGGTCGACTTGCCGGACCCGGTCGGGCCGGTCAGCAAGGTCATGTCGCCGATGTCGTAGTCGCCGGGGCGCAGTTGGCCCCAGTTCACCAATACCAGTCGATCGAGTTTCATCGTGCGTCCTCCTGCAGCTCGCTGGCATCGACTTCCGGCTCGATCACGCCGTCGGCGTCCAGGGCGGCGCTGAGCGCTTCATTGCTGACCACACCGAGAATCGTCGGGCGGATCGACAGCAGCGCGTCTTCATCGGTGATCGAAAAGGTGGACGAATAGCCCAGCAGACGGTGGCGACGCAGTTCCGACAGCAAGGCCAGCTTGTCGGTGGTACTGGACGGCAGCGGACGCTTCAGCTGCGTCTGCAGGGTCACAGCCAATTCTTCGAAACCGATCAAGGCATCGCCTTGCGGCTGGATGTCGCCATTGTTCAGCTTGTTCTGATACAGGAAGCGCAGCGCCAGTGCAGCCGCCACGAAATCGGTCGACACGCGCGCACGCAGCGACGGCACCGGTTCATACACGTCTTCGGCCAGGCCATCGACGATGGCGCCCGGCGGATACAGGCGGAAGAACTGGTTGTTGGTGTCGTGATGCAGCAGGAAGCCGGCCACGTCGAAATACTCGTCCAGCAGGCTTTCCACCCGGCGGGCGTCGTCGTAGAACTGCTGTTCGGTCTTGTCTTCATCGCGCACCACGATGCCGTAGGCCAGCAGCCGGGCCACCAGTTCGCGGAATCGCTCGGGTTTGATGTTGGCGACGACCAACTGGTCGCGCACAAAGGCAGAGATGCTCATTTTTTGAAATCGATTTCGTAGTCGTTGCCGCTGTAGAACGCATTGGCCAGGCGGATCGGCAGCTTGCGCGCCACCAGGTCGCCGGCGGCGCTGTTGCGCGCGGCTTCCACGGCTTGCATGGCGCGGATTACCTCACGGGCGGAATTCGTGGGCAAGGACGAGATTTTGAGCGGATGGCGGAACAGGCGCAGGTCTTCGCGCAAGCCTTCCGCGATCAATTCGTTCGGGATCGAGAAGGCTTCGGTCTCCGCCCGGTTCATGGCGGCACGCAGCTTGGACTCGCGGCTGGGCCGGGGCTGCATCGACACGGTCACGGCCTTGCGGCGTTGCGTGGCCGTGCGCAGGCGGAAGCTGGCCGGGTCCAGCACCCGCACTTCTGCGGCGGTGATGCGTTCGCCAATCGCCGTCAGCAGGCGCTCTTGCTGTTCGTGAGATCCCTCGGCCACGCGTTGAATGGCGCTCAGGTAGGCATGCCGGTTCTGCCCGGCGCGCAGCATCATCGACTGCAAGGCCAGGCCGTTCACGCGCTTCAAGTAGGTTTCCATGGCCTTCAGGAAACCCGGCTGGCGCGACTCGCACGCCGCATCAACAATGTCTTCGATGCGACCCAACAGCCAGTCGTACAGCGTGGGGCCGTTGAAATCGGCGACCGCCCAGTGGGCGATGTCGTGCAACTGGGCATCCATCCGGGCCAGCTTGGCGTCCGGTACCGCGCGCAGCTTTTCCAGCTTCTGGCGAATGGCCTGGCGGTTCAGCGTGGCGTTGTCGGCCGTCAGCTGCTTGGCGTAGTCGCGCTGGAAGCGGTCCAGGAATTCCACGAATTCGTCCCACTGCGTGTGCAGCGAGGCGGTCTGCATCAGCTTGCGAACCAGGTCCTGGAAGTAGTCGATGCCTTCGCTCAGGTCGTCCAGCACCCGTTCGGCGTATTCGAACGCGTCGACGATGTCGTGCGCGTCGCCGCGTTCCGACAGCGCAGCTTCCAGCGCATTGCGGCACCCGCGCATATTGCGCTGGCGGCTGCGGCTGGGGCGGTCCAGCGCCCACAGCGCCTCGGCAAACAGCTTGCCGGCGCGGGTGAAGCGAAACGCCGTGATCAGGCCATTGCGATCAGGGAAGGTCTCGACCCAGGCGTCGTCCAGCAGCACCCGCACCACGACGGTGGTCAGTTGCTGCGGATCGTCGAGCGCCGCCGAGTCCAGGTCATCGGCCCCTGCTGCGCTGTTGAGCGAGGCCGGGTCCAGTTCCGCCTGATATTGGCGCACGACCGGCAGCAGCAGATCCCGCAGGGCTTCGCGGGTCAGGTTCTGGTGCTGGTCGGCAGACGGACTGTGCAGGCGCTGATACAAGGCGCGCAGGCAACCCGCCACCAATTCGCGGCGGGTGCTGTTCAACGGTCGGAAAAAGCGCTGGCGCTCGCCCTCGAAAAATACCGGGAGCTTGCTCATGCCTGGACTGCCCCCGCAGCTCGGGTGGCTTCAACTTCCCCGGCCGTCTTGCACCGGGGCGTGGGCGTGGCACCCACGATTGCCATCTTGAATTTGATTCGACTCACAGGTTTTCGCCTTCTTGCGGGTTGCCTTTATATTGCCCCCGGGCGGTCCCTGCAAATTCCCGATCGGATCTGGATATCAGGTCGGGCAAAAAAGAAGGCGCCGTCGAAAAGCAACCCGCGAGTTTACATCGCGCCGGACGCAAGTCCGCCCTGCACGGCGTCCTTCGCTGGCGCCTTGCCACGATTGCGCAGACGGTCGAAGAACAGGTAGACCACAGGCGTGGTGTACAGCGTCAGCACCTGCGACACCAGCAATCCGCCCACGATGGCAATGCCCAGCGGCTGGCGCAGTTCCGAGCCCGCCCCGCTGCCGAAAGCCAGCGGCAAGGCGCCCAGCAAGGCTGCCAGCGAGGTCATCATGATCGGCCGCAGGCGCAACAGCGCGCCCTCGCGCACGGCCTCGCGTGGCGACATGCCGCGTGCTTCGGCCGCCAAGGTGAAGTCGACGATCATGATGGCGTTCTTCTTCACGAGGCCGATCAGCAAAATGATGCCGATCACCCCCAGCACCGACAAGTCCATGCCGCAGACGATCAAGGCCAGCAAGGCGCCGAAACCGGCCGAGGGCAAGGTCGAGATGATGGTCAGCGGGTGGATCGCGCTTTCGTACAGCACGCCCAACACGATGTAGACCACGATGATGGCGGCCAGCACCAGCCAGGGCTGGGATTTGAGCGATTCCTGGAAGGCCTGCGCCGTGCCTTTGAAGCTGCCCGACACCGTATCGGGCATGTTTATCGAGGCAGAGGCCTGCTGAATGGCGTTCACCGCATCGCTCAAGGCCATGCCGGGCGCCAGGTCAAAGGACAGCGTAATCGCCGGGAAAATGCCCTGGTGATTGATCAGGATGGGCGCGAGCTGCTGTTTGATGGTGGCCAGCATGTTCAGGGGTACCATGCCGCCGGCGCTTGATCGCACGTACAGATGCGCCAGCGTATCCACCGACAGCTGCCAAGCCGGGTCGAGTTCCAGAATCACGTGGTTCTGGTCCAGCTGGGTGAACATGGTGGCGATCTGCCGCTGGCCGAAGGCGTCGTACAGCGTGTCGTCGATGGCCTGCACGGTGACCCCGAAGCGGGACGCCGCAGCCCGGTCGATCTGCAGACTGGCCTGGAGGGTGGCGCCGGGCTTGTCGGAGGTCACACGCTGCAACTGCGGCAGTTGGCGCATCTTTGCCATCAGCTGCGCGCTCCAACGGTCAAGCTCGGCGCCGTCGGGGTCTTGCAAGGTGTATTGATATTGCGCCTTGCTGATGCGTCCGCCCACCTGGATGTCCTGGCTTGCCTGCAGGAACAGGCGAATCCCGCCCACCCGGTCAAGCTTGGGTTGCAGGCGCGCAATCACCTGCTGCGCATTGGCGGTCCGGTGCTCGAAGGGCTTCAGGCTGACCACCACCCTGCCCTGGCTGACGGTGGGGTTGGCGCCGATCCAGTAGGTTACTTTCGCCACGACGGGATCGTCGCTGACCACCTGGGCCACCTGCGTGATCAGCCCCAGCATGGCCTGCGGCGAGATGTCCGGCGCGGCCTCGGCAGTGCCGAACACCAAGCCGTTGTCCTGCAGCGGGAAAAAGCCCTTCGGGATGTAGACATACAACGCTGCGGTGGCCGCTACGGTCGCCACCGCAAAGGCCAGCGTCAGGCGCTGGTGGTTCAGCACCGCATCCAGGCTGCGGCGATAGCCATTGGACAGCGCCTCGAAGCCGTCCTCGCACAGTTGCGAGAAGCGTCCCGGCTTGGCGCCGTGCGGTTCCGGCTTCAGCAGCCAGGCGCACAGCATGGGGGTGATGGTGAGCGACACCACGCAGGACACGATGATGGCAATGCTGACCGTGACCGCGAATTCGCGCATCAGGCGACCGACGATGCCGCCCATCAGCAAGATGGGCAGGAAGACCGCGATCAAGGACACCGTCATCGACACGATGGTGAACGCCACTTCGCGCAGGCCGTCCACCGCGGCCAGCAGACGGCTTTTGCCCATCTCCATGTGGCGATCGATGTTTTCCATGACCACGATGGCGTCGTCCACCACGAAGCCCACGGCGATCACCAGGCCCATGATCGACAGGTTGTCCAGGCTGTAGCCCAGCACGTACATCAGCGCAAAGGTGGCGATCAGGGACAGCGGAATGGTCAGCGCAGAGATCAGCGTGGCCGTGAGCTTGTGCAGGAACACAAAAATCACCACCACGACCAGCGCCACCGACAGCAGCAAGGTGAACTGCACATCGTCGACCGAGGCCTGGATGGTCTGCGTGCGGTCCCCGACGATTTCGACGTTCACGTCGCGCGGCAGCGACGCCGTCATCGCCGGCAATCGCGCCTTGATGGTGGCGGTGGTCTGCAGCACGTTGAATCCAGGCTGCTTGTGGATGTCGACGATGATGCTGCGCTCGCCGGCAGTACCCGCTGCCTGCTGCGTGTCCTCGGCCCCGTTGATCACGTGGCCGATGTCGGACAGCTTGATCGGCAGGCCGCCTTTGTAGGCCACGACTTGCTCGCCATAGGCTTGCGGCGTCAGCAACTGGTCGGTCGCGCCCAGCGTCACCGTCCGATATTGGCCGTTGACGTTGCCCTTGGGCAGGTCGGTGCTGCTGACGCCCACCACATTGCGGATGTCTTCCAGCGTGAGCCCCCGGGCACTCAAGGCATCGGGATCGATCTGCACCCGAACAGCGGGTTTTTGTTCGCCGTGCAATTCCACCTGGCCCACGCCCGGCAGTTGGGACAGCTGCTGCGCCAGGTAGTTGTCGGCGTACAGGTCAAGCTCATGCAGGGTTCGGGTCGGTGACGTGAGCGACAGCGACAAGACGGTGGCGTCGGCCGGATTGACCTTGTTGAAGGTCGGGGCCGTGGTCATGGTCTTCGGCAGATTGCCGTTGGCGCTGGTGATGGCTGCCTGCACGTCCTGGGCCGCGCCGTCGATGCTGCGGGCCAGGTCGAACTGCAGCACGATCTGCGTGCGGCCTGCGGCGCTGGTCGAGGTCATCGAGGCCACCTGCGGCACGGCAGAAAACGCTCGTTCCAGCGGCGTGGCCACGGAGGATGCCATGGTCGTGGCGTTGGCGCCAGCCAGCTTGGCCGTGACCACGATGGTCGGAAATTCGATGGTCGGCAAGGGCGCGACCGGAAGCTGGGTGTAGGCGATGGCGCCCACCAATACCGTGCCCAAGGCCAGCAGGCTCAGGCCCACCCGGCGCTGGATCAGTCCGGCAAGCCCGCTCATTGCGCCACCACTTTCACGCCAGGGGCGATGCGCGACTGGCCTTGCACCACCACGGTTTCACCGGGCTGCAGGCCATCACGAATCCACTGCTTGCCGTCGACAATAGTAGATGCGACCACCGGGCGCGGCTGCGCTTGCTGTTTGTCGTCCACCACGTAGACAAAGCTGCCCTTCTGCCCCAATTCCACCGCATTGGCGGGCACCACGGTGGCGTCCTTTTCCGTGCGCAGCAAGACCTTGGCGCTGACCAGCTGGCCCGGCCAAAGCTGCTGGGCGCTGTTGTCGAACTCTGCCTTGAGCAATATCTGACCGCTGCCTGCGGTGACCTGACTGTCGATGAAGCTCAAGTGACCCGAGGCGATGGTTTCCCGGCCGTCGCGGCTCAGCGCGAGCACGGTCAGCGGCTCTCGCGCGTTGTCGCGCAGAATCGCCGGCAAGGCGTCTTGCGGCACGGCAAACGCGACGGAGATCGGGTTCATTTGGGTGATGGTGACCAGGCCGGTCGCATCCACGCCGTGCACGATGGCGCCCACATCCAACTGACGTTGCCCGGTCCGGCCCGTCAGCGGCGCGGTGACCTTGGTGAAGCCAAGCTGGATGCGGGCGTTTTCCAGCGCCGCCTGATCGGCCTCGACCAAAGCCTGCTGCGCCGCCAGTTGCGCGCGGAAGTTCTCGGCATCCTGCACCGGGCCGGCCTTGGCCTGCGCCAGTTTGTCGGCCCGATCCAGGTTGACGCGAAGGTTGGTCAGCTGCGCCTGGTCCTTGGCCACCACGGCCTTGGCCTGCGCCGCCACCGCTTCATACACGCGGGCGTCGATCTGCGCGAGTTTGCTGCCGGCCGTGACCATCTGCCCTTCCGTGAAGAACACCTTCTGCAGTTCGCCGTCGGCCCGCACCCGCACGTTGACGCTGTTGAGCGCCTGCACGCTGCCGATGGCTTGCAGCGAGATGGGCAGGTCTTGGCGCTGCACCTGCTGCAAGACCACCGGCACCCCCAAGTCTTGCGGCGGCGCGATGGCGGCGCTGGCTGTTTCGCGACCGAATTGTTTGAATCCCAAACCCAGCGCCAGCATGGCAAGCACGGCAAAGACCAGGCGGCGCCGACCGGTGCCGGCTGCGGAAGACAAGCTGCTCATGAGGGGGACGCCAGAGAAGGAGTGGTAGTGACAGTGGTAGCTGGTGTGAAATCGCCGCCCAGGGCGCGGAACAGGCCGACTGCGGCCTGCAGCTGTTGCAGGCGCGTTTGCAGCATGGTGCTTTCGGCCTGGTATTGCGTGCGTTCCACCACCAGCAAGGTCTGGAAGTCGGTGGCGCCCAATCGGTAGCGCACCTGGGCCAGGCGGGCTGCTTCGCGGGCAGAGCTGACCGCCGCCTGGTTCAGCACGTAGGCGGCGTCCAGTTCACGGGCTGCGCTCAGCTGGGTGTCGACGTCTTTCAACGCCTGCAATACCGATTCGCGGTAGTTGGCCGTCAATTCGTCGACGCGGGCGCGGTTTACGTTCAACTGCCCTTGCAGTGCGCCGGCGTTGAACAGCGGCTGGGTGGCGCTGGCCACCGCGCCCCAGATGTTGCCGCCCAGCAAGCTCACGCCGGTGGACAGGTTCAGCGTCAAGGACGGCAGAAAGGCAGCGCGCGCCACGCCGACATCGAAGTTGGCTGCTTGCAGCCTGGCGTCGGCCGCACCGATGTCCGGTCGCTGGCGCAGCAAACTCATGGGCACACCGGCCGTGGGATGCGGGATCGGCAGTTGCCCCAGCCCGGTCTGTGTCAGCGTGAAGCCTTCCGGCGTCTGGCCGGTCAGCACTGCCAGTTGATACAAAGCCAGGTCACGTTGTTGCCGCAGCGGCGGCACGGCGGCCAGGAAGGTCTGCAAGGCATTGCGCTGCTGGGCCACGTCCAGGTCGGACGCCGCGCCCTGCGCCGCTCGGACCTCGATCAAGCCCAGCACCTGCTGGGCATCGTCGGCAATCGAGTTGGCCAGGCGGATCTGGTCTTGGCGCGACAGCACGTCGAAATACGCAGACGCGATATTGGCGCCCAGGCTCATGCGCAAGGTCTGTGCATCGAATACGGTGGCCTGCACCAAAGCGTCGGCAGAGCCGGCGCGCGCACGCTGCTTGCCCCAGAAGTCGACTTCGTAGGAGGCTTGCAAGGCGATATTGCTTTTTTCCGAGCCCGACTTGCGGTCTTGTCGTTGCACGGTGGCGCCCAGCGACAGGGTCGGGAATTGCCCGGCACCCGCAACATCGGCAGCAGCACGTGCCTGGTCGATGCGGCTGGCGGCGGCGCTCAGTGTGTTGTTCCCGGCCAAGCCACGCGCAATCAGCGCGTCGAGTTCGGGGCTGTGAAACTGCGCCCACCAGCGGCCGCCGGCGGCATCCTCTTCTGCCAGGCCTTGCGCCCACGTCGAGGCCAGCGGCAACACCGGCGTCTGATACGCAGGAACGGTCGAACAGCCGACCAGGCTGAACAACCCAGCAAGCAGCGCAATGCGCAAACCAGGGCGCACAATCGAACCGGGTCCGAACATGGGTCGGGGGCTTGGGCGGTGGCGACGTGACCAGGACGGCGCGACGGGCATGGGGAATCTCTTGGGCGCGTTGGACATGGCGGTGTGCCATGCATGTCGCCAAGATAGGCCGGTGCGCCTAGCAGGCCCCTGCCCCGGACCTAAACTTAAATTTATGTAACCGGCACCGGGTTACCCGCCTTGGATATCCAGCACATAACCGGCGCCCGTGACCGTGCGGATCAGCGGCAGCGCAAAGCCCTCGTTGAGCTTGCGACGCAGCCGATGGATGTGTTTGTCGATGACGTTGTCCAGCGGGTCGAAGGCGTAGTCCCACGCGCTTTCCAGCAACATGCTGCGCGTCACCACCTGGCCATGATGGCGCATCAGCTTTTCCAGGATCAGGCACTCGCGATGTTGCAAGGCGATGGTCTTGCCCTCACGCGTGACGCAGCGGGCGGCGGTGTCCAGGCTCAGCGGCCCGACTTGCAAGGCGGACGAGCTGGTCGCGAGAGCATTCGGCCGACGTGGCGCCGTACTTGCCGCTATATTTGCCACCGCCCCTGTGGAAACGCCCGACTGGCGGCTCTGCCGATGCGCGGTGCGCAGCAGGCCATCAAGCCGGGCCAGCACCTCCACCGTGGCAAAGGGCTTGGCCAGGTAATCATCGGCGCCGGCCTGCAAGCCTTCCACCCGTTGCACGGTGGACGCCTGCGCGCTCAGCATCAGAATCGGCGTCGTGCGGTCGCCGCGCCGGAACGCCTCGACCAGCGCAATCCCGTCCAGGCCAGGCAAGCGCCGGTCGACGATCAGCGCGTCATAGATGCCTTCCTGCGCCATCACCAGCCCGGTGCGGCCGTCTTCGGCGCGATCGCCCACGTGGCCGCTTTCATTGAGGGCCCGCACCAGATAGCTGGCGGTGTAGTCGTCGTCCTCGATTACCAGGATGCGCACGCGGTGCTCTCTGCTTTCAAATCTAAAATTCTTTTCATCTTCGCGGAAACCCGGCGAATGCGTCGACTGGGCACAATATGCCAGCAGTCTCCACTATTCGTCGGCACATGAATGTCGGCGGGATCACCCATCAGGCAGAGTGTCCATGACCTACGTCTTGGTCGTCGAGGACGATGAAACCACCGCCACGGAAATCGAAGCAGCCCTGTGCGAACACGGCTTCCAGGTATCCGTCGCGGCCACCGGTCGGGAAGGCCTGGCGCGCGCATTCGGCGGCGACTTCGACCTGATTGTGCTCGATCGCATGCTGCCCGGCATCGACGGTCTGGCCGTATTGACCTCGCTGCGGGCAGCAGGCGTCGCCACGCCGGTGCTGATCCTGAGCGCCCTGAGCGCATTGGACGAACGCGTGCGGGGCTTGCGTGCCGGTGGCGACGATTACCTGACCAAACCTTTCGAGTTCATCGAACTGACCGCCCGGCTGGACGCGCTGGCGCGTCGCAATCAGCAGGCAGCGGAACCTGCACAGACGCATGCGCTTGCTGTCGGCAATCTGGAACTCGACCTGCTTCGGCGCAGTGTCAGGCGCGGCGGGCGAAGCATCGAGCTCTTGCCGCGCGAATATGCGCTGCTGGAACACCTGGCCCGCCACGCCGGACAAGTGGTGACCCGCACCATGTTGTTCGAGGCGGTATGGAGCTACGACTACGACGAACGCACCAATGTGATCGAGGTGCATATCGGCCGCCTGCGCAAGAAAATCGATGCCGAGGGCGAGTCCCAGATGATTCACACCGTTCGTGGAGCTGGTTATGTTCTCCGTCCCGCTGCGTGAAATTCCGCGCACCATCAGCTTTCGCACCGCGCTGCTGTTCCTGGTGCTGTTCGGCTGTTCCTTTCTGGCCTTGTTCGGCTACATCTACTGGCAGACCTCGTTCTACCTGACCCGGCAGACCAACGCCTCGCTGCACCGGATTGCAGACAACCGGGGACGGCAGACGCCCGAGGTACGCGAACGCGAGATCCGCCTGCGTGCGCTGCAAGACGTCGATGGCAAGCTGCCGCATACGCTCTACGACCCGGAAGGCAAATTCATCGCCGGCATGATCACGCAGTTGCCGCCCTTCCCCAATTACGACACGCCCACCGAGTTTCATTGGAAAAAACCCGATGGCAGCGTGCGGCCGGTGCGCTTCATGGTGCACCGGCTGGCCGATGGCAACCAGTTGCTGGTCGGCCAGGATGTGCACGACATCCGCGAGTTCGACAAACTGCTGGTCAACGCATTGGTCTCGGGCGGTGCACTATTGCTGGTCGCCGGCCTGCTCGGCGCCGTGATTCTGGGCTACGCGGCGCGGCGCCGGCTGGACAGCCTGGGGGTGGCGATCAAGGGCATCATCGACGGCGACCTGAGCGGTCGTCTGCCCACGCGCGGCAACGGCGACGACATCGACCGGATTGCCATCGTGGTCAACGGCATGCTGGGCGAGCTGGAACGCCTGATGCACGAGGTAAAAGGCGTGTGCGACGACATTGCCCACGATCTGCGCACGCCGCTTACGCGGCTGATTGCCGGCCTGGAACGGGCAGAACGCCGAGGTCAGCAAGACCCCGAGGATGCGGCCAGCATCGACGCCGCCCTGCATGAAGCCCGTGGGCTGATGCTGACCTTCCGTGCGCTGCTGCGAATATCGGAGATCGAAGACAGCGCCCGTCGCAGCAATTTCAGCAGTGTCGATCTGAACAAGATCGGCGAAGACGCCACCGATTTCTTCGAGCCGCTGGCCGAAGAGCGCAATATCGCGCTGCAGTTTGCACCGGCGCGGTCTCCGGCGCTGATGGCGGGCGATGCGCAGCTGCTGTTCGATGCCATGTGCAACCTGTTGGATAACGCACTGAAATTCATCCCGACGGGCGGCCGGATCACACTGGCCGTCATCGCCCATGGCGGACGGGTCGGCATCTGGGTGACCGACGACGGGCCCGGCATCCCCGAGGCCGAGCGCGAAGCGGTATTTCGTCGCCTGTATCGCTCGGAATCCAGCCGGCATACGGCCGGCAACGGCCTGGGGCTGAGCATGGTTGCCGCCGTGGCCCGCCTGCATGAAATGCGTATCCGTGTGGTCGATGCACAGCCCGGCTGCCAGGTGGAAATGGTCCAGCAGTAGTCTGTTTGGATGAGACTGCGGAGGTGGCTGCTTTGGGCAAACCGGGCTAGCATCATTGGCTGGGACAAGGTTTTCCCGTTGACGCGTCTGGCCGCACGCTGCGGTGCAGGCAAGCGTTCCGGCATGCGGCCGGAACGGCCCGGAGACCGCGCAATGCTCGTATTCGACTTGGTCCGCCTGATGGACCCCGACGTCACGCCCGACAACACCAAAGTGCACCTTGCCGCCTGGAATGGGTCGGAAGACCCGCTGCAGGTGTATTTCCAGGGCGAGTTCGACGATTGGCAGACTTGGCAGACCCAACGCAATTTCGACCGCCCCTACGTGCTGTCGCTGATCAAGATGCCGGAGAAAGATCGCTGGTTGTACGTGGGTGTGTACGCCTCTGGCGGCTATGAAATCCTGGAAGATGGCCAGCACTTTCGCTATCGCCTGAAGCCGCTGCCCACCTGTGCCGAGCTTGCCGGGCGCCTGATGGCCAACTTCGCCCGCCCCGGGCGCCTGTCCTACCTGGATGCAGACGACCACGATCAGGACATGCTGCTGCATGAACTGCGGCCCGAGCGCATCCACATGGCCGAGTTTCCCGGCTTCAAACGGGTGGACCTGGCCTATCGCGATCTGAACGTTCTGGTGCGGCAGAACTCCACGTCGTGGCGGGTTGCCTTGTCGAACGTGGCTGGCGTCTACCTGGTGTCCGACCCGGAAGCCGGCAAGCTGTACGTGGGCAGCGCGCATGGCGAAGGCGGCATCTGGGCGCAATGGAGCCGCTTCATCAACGGCAGCGGCGACGACGAGGAGCTGATGAACGTGATTGCGGAACTGGGTGCAGAGCGCGCACGACTGTTCCGCTTTTCGATCCTGGAAATTGCCGACATGCATGCCAGTCCTGAGGATGTGTCGGATCGCGAGGCGCATTGGAAAGGCGTGCTGCTGTTCCATGGGCATGGGTATCGGACGGGGGCGTAGCAAGCCTGTCGACCAGGCACGATGTCTCGAAATCAATTCGTCATGGACGTAGGTCACGCTTATAGGTCGCTACAACGACCCGAGACCTTGATGACGACTGCGCAAAACGCCCCCTACAACGTTCTTTTCATCTGCACCGCCAACGCCGCCCGCTCGATCATGGCCGAGGGCTTGCTCAATCACCTGGGCGCGGGCCGCTTCCAGGCGTTTTCCGCCGGCAGCTATCCCAAGGGCGAGGTGCACCCGATGGCACTGGCCACGCTGGCCCAGATGGGCTTGTCCACCGACGGCTATCGCAGCAAAGGCTGGGAGGAATTTGCCGAGCCCGGTGCCCCCGTGCTGGACTTCATCTTCACGGTCTGCGACGACGCCGCCGGTGAAATCTGCCCGGTCTGGCCCGGCGAACCCGTATCGGCGCATTGGGAAGTGCCCAACCCGGTGGTAGTCGACAGCAGCGAAGTTGCGCAACGCAAGGCCTTCCTCGATGCCGCCGTGATTCTGAAGCGCCGCATCGAGCTGCTGGTGTCGCTTCCGCAGGCCCACCTGGATTCGATTTCGGTACACCAGCATCTGGCCGACATCGGCAAGCAATAAGCCGCAGGCATCCGCACGCACCCTGGCATTAACCCTTGATCGGTGCAGGCGTCGCCGAATCGACACCTGCACCGTTACGGTGCGCAGTATCATTTATGCGCTTGCTGATGCGGCGCCAGACCGGCCCGTGCGGCCGGGCGCTTCTCTCTTTGCAATGAACTCCCCTTCCCTCAGTTATCGCGGCGGTCTTGATCGCGCCGCGCTGGCCGGCATCGGCTTGATGCTGCTCGGCTATTTCATGTTTTCCCTGAACGACGCCATGGGCAAATGGCTGGTCACCGGTTATTCGGTTGCCCAGGTCATGGTGGTTCGTTCCATCGGCGCCTTCCTGCTGATTGCGCCGGCGCTGTCGCGTCTGCCGACTGGCGCCTTGTGGCGCGCGGAGCGCCCCGGGCTGCAGGCCATGCGTGCGCTGATGGCCATGCTCGACACCATGCTGTTCTATTGCGCGACCGTGTACCTGCCGCTTGCCGACGTGATGACTTTTTATATGGCGGGGCCGATCTACATGGCGGCGCTGTCGCACATGTTCCTGGGCGAGCGGCTGAGCGGGCGGCAGTGGATTGCCATTGCGCTGGGATTCGTCGGCGTGGTGATCGCCTTGCGGCCATCGTCGGCAGCGTTTTCCTGGACCAGCCTGATCGCCTTGGTTGGCAGCATGTCCTTCTCGGTGTCCTTGATCCTGGGCCGTCGACTGCGCGGCACGGCAGACCCGGTACTGGCCTGTTGGCAGATCACGGCCGCTGTGATGGGCGCAGGCGGTTTGCTGATCGGCAACCTGATCTTTGGCGACGCGGTGCCGGGCAGCTGGGTTACGCCAAGCTGGCGTGATCTGGGCGCCATGCTGCTGCTCGGCTGCGTGGCCTGCGCGGCGGGCCTGATGATGACGCGGGCCTTGAAGACCTTGCCTGCGTCTACGCTTGCGCCACTGCAGTACACCTTGCTGCTGTGGGCGGTGATCTTCGGGTATCTGTTCTTCGGTGACGTGCCGGATTTGCAGCTGCTGCTGGGCTGCGCGGTGATCACGGTGGCGGGATTGCTGTTGCTGCGTCGGGTGTGATGGGACGCATGGACGGGTCTTTGCCCGTCCATAGCCCCTTCCCCGGCTGAAGCGATTACATTGTTCGCCATGGCGCACAACACCGACCCTTCCTTCGACGACCTGGCTATCTTTCTGGCGGTGTGCCAGGCAGGTGGCTTCCGGGCGGCGGCCAAGCAACTTGGCCTGTCGGCATCGAAAGTCAGCGAGACCATCGGCCGCATCGAAGCCCAGCTTGGCGTGCCGCTGCTCGCGCGCACCACCCGAAGCGTGATGCCGACCGAGGCCGGACGCGCGCTGGCCACGCGGCTGGCGCCCCTGCTGTCCGATGCCCGTGCAGCCCTGCAGGACGTCAGCAGCCCCGACAAGGAAGTGCGCGGCCTGCTGAAGTTGAACGTGACCGGCGCGGTGATGGTGGACATTCTGCCGCCCTTGATCGACCGCTTCCTGGCCCGCCACCCGGCCGTGCGCCTGGAAATCGTGGTGGAAGACCGCCTGGTCGATATCACCTCGGCCGGCTGTGACGCCGGCATTCGTTACGGCGAGCACCTGGCGCAGGACATGATCGCGGTGCCCATCGGGCCGGCGTTCCAGCACTTGGCGCTGGCTGCCGCGCCCGGCTACCTGGCCCGGCGTGGCATGCCCGTGCATCCGCGGGACCTTCTTCAGCACGACTGCGTACGCATGCGCTTTTCCAGCGGCGCCTTGACCGAATGGGCCTTCGAGAAGGATGGCCAGGCGGTCAGTGTGGACCCGCCCAGCCGCCTGATCGTCGGTGTCGATGCCGCAGCCGCGGCAATCGAGTTGGCCTGCGCGGGCCACGGCATGGTGTGCACCTTCCGCAATTGGCTGGACCCGGATCTGCAGCGCGGCCGGCTGCAACCCGTGCTGCAGGATTGGTGGCTGCGCTTCGAGGGGCCCCAACTGTACTTCCCCAGCCGCCGGATGACAGCGCCGTTGCGTGCGTTCGTGGATTTGTTGGCGCAGGAACGGATGCGCGGTCAGGTGCTTGGGCCGCAGGCCGGCAAGGCCTAGCAGTGCGACGCTGCCGGATCGACTGCCCTGTCCATCACCAAGGCACGTCGCCCTCGGCACTGATGAACCTGCCGGTGACACTCGCATCGGTCAGCAGCGCCAGGCGCACCGGCGTGGCTGCAGCATCCTGCGGCGACAGGTAGCCGGTGTGACCATTCAGGTCGGTGCTGACGTAACCCGGACAAACCGCATTGACCGCGATGGTGGCGTCCCGCAGTTCCTCTGCCAGGGTCACCGTCAACATGTTCAGCGCTGCCTTCGAGGCGTTGTAGGCGATGGGTCGCACGCCGTAATACGGCGAGGCCGGGTCGCCATTGCTGGCCAGGGAGCCCAGCGTGCTCGACATGTTCACGATGCGCGCCGCTGGCGCCTGGCGCAACAGCGGCAGCATGGCCTGGGTGACTGCCAGCGGACCGAAGAAATTCGTATCGAACACGCGTTTTGCCGCGTCGATGTCTGCGCTGCCGGGTGGGCCGTCGGCCGCATCGTTGATGCCGGCGTTGTTGACCAGGATATCGAGACGGCCGTACCACCCGCCGATAATCGCCGCAGCATGCTGCACGCTGGCGGCATCGCTCACGTCGAGATGAACGAAGCGGGCATCCAGGCCCTCGCTGCGCAGCGCAACCGCCGCCGCCTCACCGCGCGCGGAATCGCGGGCACCCAGCAGCACGGTCACCTGCGCCCTCGCCAGCTGGCGCGCGATTTCAAACCCGATGCCTTTGTTTGCGCCGGTAATCAGGGCGACGCGGTGGTCGGTGCCCTGCCCTGACACGACTTGTTGGCTGCGGGAGATGTTGTCTGATTCCATCATGATGCTTCTCTGGGTGAAAAGCCGATGGTGAGACAAGCTGCCTTGCTTGATAAGCCGATCTCCGGCGGACACGGTGTTCGCAGTTGCGAACAATCGCTTCAAATCGCGCGGCCCGGCCTGGCGCAGCGTGACCATTCGCGGTCGTCATGTAGCGGCTTGCACGCCGAAAACGTTCACACCTACATGGTCTTGAACCGCAAGCGCGCGACACTCGCCAAGGCTGCCACGCCGGCAAACCCGGCCGCCACCCACAAGGCCAGAATCGCTCCTTGGCTGCTCGATGCATGGAAACACGCTGCCACCAACGCCGCGCCGATCGCCTGACCCATCAGGCGCACGGTGGCAATCATGCCGCTGGCGCCGCCGCTGCGCGCAGGCGGTGCGGCATTCATGATCGCGCGCAAGTTGGGAGACTGGAAGAAGCCGAAACCCGCGCCGCAGACTGCCATGCGCCAGGTGATGTCGACGACGCTGGGCACATCCGGCATGGTCGCGAGCAACACCAGGCCCAGGCTCAGGACCGCCAGCCCCACGCCACATAGCAAACCGGCCGGATGGCGGTCGGACAAGCGCCCGGCAAACGGCGCCAGCGCCGCCACCACGACCGGCCACGGCGTCAGCAGAAAGCCGGTGTCCACCTGCGAATAACCCAGCACGTGCTGCAGCATGAAGGGCAAGGACACGAAGGCCAGTCCTTGTGCCGCGAACGAACAGACGGCCGTGGCGGCCGACAGCGCGAACACAGGGCGTTTCAGCAGATCTACCGCCAGCATCGGCGCGGGATGGCCCGCTTGCCGCCACATCAGCAAGGCCAGGCACAACGCAGCCAGTCCTAGCTCGATTCCCACGGTCAGCCAGGTTGCCTGGTGCGCGCCCTCGCCCAGTCCGAGCACCAGCAGTCCCAACACCGCCGCGCACAAGCCTGCCGCCACGGCGTCGAACCGGTAGGTGGCGCGGCTGGTTTGCGGCAGTCCGCGCAGGCCGAAGTACATGGCCAGCAGGCAGATCGGCACGTTGATCAAAAACAGCCAGTGCCAGGAGCCCAGCAACAGCACGGCCGATGCGGCAGTGGGCCCGGCGGCAAAGGACAAGCCCACCACCATGGCATTGACGCCCATGCCGCGCCCAAGCGTTGCACTGGGGTAGATGTAGCGCAGCAAGGCGCCATTGATGGCCATGACGCCCGCCGCGCCCACGCCCTGCACCAGGCGCGCGCCGACCAGCCAAGGCAAGGACGGCGCCAAGCCGCAGGCGAGTGACGCCACCGTGAACAGGATCAGGCCGGCCATGAACACCCGGCGGTGCCCCATCACCTCGCCCAGCGAGGCGGCGGGCAACAGGCAGGCGACCATGGCCAGCTGATAGGCGCTGACCACCCAGATGGAACTCGCGTCGCTGGCCTGCAAGGACGCGGCGATGGTAGGCAGCGCGGTATTGGCGATGGCCGTGTCGAGCGAGGCCACGCATACGGCCAGCATGACGGCGATCAGGGCGCTGATTCGTTCCTTGTCGGGCAGCCCCTGTCCGAGAGGATGGAGGCGATGCTGCGAGAAGGCGAAAGACATGTCGAGACCGGAAGCGGTGGGCGAAAGGCAGTGCCGGACAACAAGCGGCCGAACACAGTCGGTCAGTATAGCGGCCGATGCTGGAAGCGAGCTGAAGCATGTCGCGCGCTGTCGCTGCGTGAACCTGCCCGCAGCGCCTGCTGAATCGGCAGCATCATGCTGATGCAGGTGCGATTCAGACTGACGTGTGAGGCTGAATTCTCAAGCAGTCATCTCAAGCGGTCATCTGCGCAGGCTAAGCTTGCCTGCCAACCTTCGCATTGGACCCTCAGCATGGAACCCAAGCTTGTACATGTCGCTCGCTTTCTCGTCGCCGGCCTGACCGTCCGGACGATCAACCTGGATGAGTTCAAGCCGGACAGCGCGAAGATCCCCGCGCTGTGGGCCCGGTTTTTCTCTGAGCAACTGATGAGCACGATCCCGAACCAGTCGCCCCAGACGCCTGTTTTCGGCGTCTACTCTGCCTACGAATCCGACGCCAATGGACAGTTCGACGTGACGGCGGGCGTGTCGGTGACCTCGCGCGCCCCGGACGTCGACCTGGTCGACATCCAGGAAGGCAATTACCTGGTGTTCGAGGCCCACGGCCCCATGCCCGCTGCCGTCATCCAGGCATGGATGTCCGTCTGGACCTACTTCCAACTGCATCCTGAGGTGCAGCGCAGCTTCGCGACCGACTTCGAGCAGTATCGCGGTGCCGATGCGGTGCAGATTCATATCGGCGTGGCGTCCTGACCATGCCTGCGTGTCGCGATGCCACCAGACTGGCGCCATCGCGACACGCAATACCCGGCATCAGACGAACATGCCGCCCGAGGCCTCGACGCGCTGGGCGTTGATCCAGCGGCTGCTGTCCGACAGCAAGGCAGCCACCGCGCCGCCGATGTCATCGGGCACACCGACCCGGCCCAGCGCGGTCACGCTGGCGACGAAGTTGTTCAGGTGCACGTTGTCGCGCACCGCGCCGCCGCCGAAGTCGGTCTCGATGGCGCCCGGCGCAAGCGTGTTGACCGCGATGCCGCGCGCACCCAATTCCTTGGCCAGGTAACGCGTCCACACTTCGATCGCGCCTTTCATCGACGCGTACGCTGCATAACCCGGCAAGGCGAAGCGCGTCAGGCCGCTGGAAATGTTCAGGATGCGCCCGCCGTCATTGATCATCGGCAAGAGCGTCTGGGTCAGGAAGAACGGGCCTTTCAGGTGAATGTTCACCATCTGGTCGAACTGGGCTTCGGTCGTTTCGGCCACCCCGGCGTGGACACCGACGCCGGCATTGTTCACCAGGAAGTCGATGCGCTCGCGACCGAATTTGCTGCGCAAGACGTCTGTCAGTGCGGTACCGAAGCCAGCGAAGCTGCTGCTATCGCCAACGTCCAGCTGCAGCATGGCGGCTTGGCCGCCGGCCGCCTCGATCTCGGCGACCACGGCTTGGGCGTCTGCCGACTTGCTGTGATAGGTGCCGATCACGGCAACGCCTTGCGCGGCAAGATGCAGCGCGGCGCTTTTGCCCAGGCCGCGGCTGGCGCCGGTGATGAGGGCAATTTTCTGGGTCGGGTTCGTGGTCATGGCTTGCTCCGTATCGAGGTGGTGTGCATCAGAGGGCGTGGAAGTCAGCAAACCGGCTTGGTCGCTGCTTCAACCTGGAATGCAGTTTATTGTTCGGTCCGAGCTGGATAAACTCGCGTTTTCAGGAAACACTGTCCGGTCATACTGGACAATCTCGACGCCTGAATCTGTCACCTTGCCCTCCTGACAGCACCCGCTTCTCATCCCACCTCACGAATCCATGAACAAACTCGACCTGCTCAAGACCTTTGTCCGGGTGATGGAACTGTCCAGCTTCACCCAGGCCGGCGAAAGCCTGGGGCTGCCGCGGTCCACCGCATCAGACCAGATCCGCATGCTGGAAGACCTGGTGGGTGCGCGCCTGTTCCACCGCACCACGCGCAAGGTGCAGCCCACGCAAGACGGTGCGGCCCTGTACGAGCGCAGCAAGGCGCTGCTGGCCGACATGGACGAACTGGAAGGCATATTCCGTCGTGACAATGCGGTCCTGGCTGGCCGATTGCGTGTGGACATGCCGACCGTGGTGGCGCGCAAGCTGGTGATTCCGAAGCTGGCGCAGTTCGTGGCGGACTACCCGCAGATCGAGGTCGAGCTGAGCAGCTCGGACCGCCGTGTGGACCTGGTGCGCGAGGGTTTCGACTGCGTGCTGCGCGTGGGCGAGGTGCCCGATGCATCCCTGGTCGCGCGCTCGCTGGGCGCCATGCCGATGCTCAATTGCGCCAGCCCCGCCTACCTGGCGCGGCACGGCGTGCCGCACACGCTGGACGATCTGCGCAGTCACCGCCTGGTGCACTACGTGCCGGTATTGGGCTCGCGACCGTATGGCTTTGAATATGTGCAGGACGGCGTCACACATCGCCTGCCCATGGCCGGCAACCTGACCGTCAACAACACCGATACCTATGAGACCGCAGCCCTGGGTGGCCTGGGACTGATCCAGGCGCCCGCGCTCGGCATCCGCGATCACCTTGCCAGCGGGCAACTGGTGACGGTGCTGCCCGACTACGTGGCCGCCCCCATGGACGTGTCCCTGCTCTACCCACACCGCCGACACCTGCCCCACCGGGCACGGGTGTTCATGGACTGGATGGCGGCCTTGATCCGGGACGATGAAGGTCAGTACACGGGTCAACAGGGAGGCTGACATCGCAGGCTGAGGTTTGGCACGCTCACGTTCAGCGACCCATTGACATATCGGTAAATCTCGATATGATCGAGGCATGGATCTACTCGACGTCTTCAAAGCCCTCTCCAACCGCACCCGCCTGGACATCCTGAAAGGATTGAAGGACCCGGCGAAGCATTTCCCTGCGCAGGACGAAGGTGACGTCAATGAAGTCGGCGTCTGCGTCAGCAGCATCCAGGAAGGCGTCGGCCTGTCGCAATCGACGGTGTCCGACTACTTGGCGACCTTGCAGCGTGCAGGTCTGGTCGACGTCCGGCGCATTGGTCAGTGGACCTACTACAAGCGCAATGAAGCGAATCTCAAGGCCTTTGCCGAGATCATCGGGAAAGAGCTTTGAATTGTCTTGGCAAGTTTTCCCTGGCCCGTTTTTTTATAGCGATACATCGGTAATTCGCGATATCCCTTTTTACAGATACAGGAGTCATCCATGAAAGCAGCCCTGCTCAAGTCATTCGGCGGTCCGGACGCATTCGAGATCCGCGACGTGCCCAAGCCCGTTCCGCAGGCGGGACAAGTCCTGGTTCGAGTGCATGCAACGTCCATCAATCCGCTGGATTATCAGGTTCGCCGCGGTGACTATGCGGACTTCGTGCCGCTGCCTGCCATTACCGGACACGACGTATCCGGCGTGGTCGAAGCCGTGGGGCCAGGTGTGACCGCCTTCTCGCCAGGAGACGAGGTCTGGTACACGCCGCAGATCTTTGATGGCCCAGGCAGTTATGCCGAATACCACGTGGCTGCCGAGAGCATCGTCGCCATAAAACCGCCGTCCTTGAGCCATCTGGAAGCGGCGAGCCTCACCTTGGTGGGCGGGACGGTGTGGGAAGCATTGGTCGTGCGGGCGGCACTCAGAGTCGGCGAAAGCATTCTGGTGCACGGTGGCGCAGGCGGCGTCGGCCACGTGGCGATCCAGATCGCCAAAGCCATGGGCGCACGGGTGCTGACCACGGTGCGGGCAGACAACTTCGCGTTTGCCAAAAGCCTGGGTGCCGATGTGGTGATCGACTATCAGCAGGAAAATGTTGTCGATGCTGTCATGCGCGAAACCGGCGGACACGGCGTCGACGTGGTGTTCGACACCATCGGCGGCGATACCTTGTCCACCAGCCCGGACGTACTGGCGCAGCTAGGTCGTGTTGTATCGATCGTGGACACCGCTCGGCCACAGAACGTCTTGCAGGCATGGGGCAAGAACGCCAGCTACCACTTCGTGTTCACCCGGCAGAATCGCGGCAAACTCGATGAGCTGAGCGCACTGGTGGCGCGTGGCCAACTGCGGCCGCACGTGGGCGCGGTCTATGCGCTGGACGATATTGCGGTCGCGCATGCGAGGCTGGAAAGCTGGGACAACGGGCTTCAGGGAAAGATCGCCATTGCTGTCGTGCCGCAGGCCTGAAAAGCGATTACCTCAGCAGCTACATAGCGATCACACAAACGACAAAATCAGCCGGCCGCCTTGAGCTTGCGCCACAAGGTCGCGCGGCTGATGCCCAGGCGCTCGCAGGCCAGCGCCTTGTCACCGCCGCAGGCCGCCAGCACGTCGAGGATGTAGCGCAATTCGTTTTCCCGGCGGCCCGAAGGTCGGGCGGGTGATGTCGGCGCATCTTGCGCCGGCATCGCTGTAATCGATCCCTGCACCGGGCTCGGGTCCCGCAAAAGTGTCCCTGCTGCGGCAGGCCCAGGCACAGCAAACAGTTCCGGCGTCATGTCACGCAGCGCCAGATCGATGTCTGTCGTCGATGCCCGATGCCACTGCGCGCGATAAGCCAAAGCGCGTTCAAGCAAGTTCTCGAACTCGCGCACGTTGCCGGGCCATGCATAGGTGCGACCTGCATGCACCAGTCTTTGCAGCATCGGTTGGGCGCTGGCCGCATCGATGCTCAGTCGGGCGCACAGCTTGGCGATCAGGCTGCTGCCGATCTCCATCAAGTCGTCCGGCCGCGCGCGCAGCGGCGGCAAATGCAGGCTCAGGATATTCAGCCGGTAGTACAGATCGCGCCGGAAATCGCCGGTTTCCACGCGAGCGGCCAGGTCTCGATGGGTGGCGGCGATCACCCGGACGTCAATCGGCGTGGGTTCGGTTGCGCCGAGGCGAAGTACCTCGCGCTCTTGCAATACGCGCAGCAGCCGGGTCTGCAAACCCGGTGCCATGTCGCCGATTTCATCCAGGAAGATCGTGCCGGTATGGGCGGTTTCCAGCAGGCCGGCCTTGCCACCGCGGCGCGATCCCGTGAACGCACCTTCCTCGAACCCAAACAGCTCGCTTTCCAGCAAGGCCTCCGGGAAGGCCGCGCAGTTGATGGCAACGAAGGGTTGCGCGGCGCGCAGCCCGGCATGGTGGATGCCCTGGGCCAGCAGCTCCTTGCCCGTGCCGCTTTCGCCTGCGATCAGCACCGTGGCTTCGCTGGCGGCGCAGCGCAGTGCCAGGGCCTTGGTGTGCTGCATCGGGGCGCTGCTGCCCACCAAGTCGTCCAAGCTGTACTTGGCCTGAGCGCTGCGCGCCTGGCCCTTAGCCCGCAAGCGGCGATCGGCGTGCTGGATGCTTTGCGGGTCCTGGCAGACCAACACCGCACCGGTGTGCACGCCCTGCTCGATGATCGGCGTGCGCGTGGCCACCAGCGTGCGCTGATTGATGCGCGTGATCTGGTCGATATCGCTGCGGCCTTCGCGCAGGGTCACCTGCAGGCTCAGCGACGGCGCCACCTCACTCAGCTTGCGTCCGATCACGGAGTCAGCCGCGCCCAATACGGCCTCCATGGCCGGGTTCAGCGTTTCGATGCGCTCATTCAGGTCAACGGCCACCACCCCATCTTTCAAATGGCCCAGGATGATGTTCAGGCGCTCGCGCTTGGCCAGCTCGATGCAGGTGATCCGGCTCATTTCCACCGCCACGTCGATGGCCTCGCGCACGGCATCCTGCGTGTACACGAAGATGCCGTGCATGCCTGAGGCATCCGCCAGGTCCGACACCAAGCCGGGCGCAACCACGGCCTCGATGCCGCGTCGTTTCATGTCGCGCACGCAGGCTTCGGCTTCCTCTGTCGTGCGGTAGGCGTGCTGTTCGATGTCGAGATCGAAGCGCGCGATGAACTGCTCGACTTCAGCAGACACACTGCCGTGGCTGACCAATGCGACACGAGTGGCAAGCTGCCTGGCTCGCGCCAAGGCGCGCATTACGTCAAAGCCGCTGGTCTTGATCAGGACGACGGGCAGGTCCAGTTGCTCGCGCAGAAATGCACCGTTGGCGCCAGCGGCCACCACCACGTCGACCAGGCCAGACGCTTGCCTGCTCCGCAACTCTTCGACGGCATCGACGAAACCCCTGTCCAGGACTTCGACAGAGATGGCCGGGCGATAGCTGGGTGCCAGATCAAGCAGCAGGTCTTTCAGGCGATGGAAGCCAACCGCGACGATACGGGACGCGACCTGGGCGGGTAGCGTTCTTGCAGGCATTGGCTGTTTCATTATTGAGGGTCTGGTGTTTCATGAATGAAACCACAGTGCACGTCACCACGCCAGAAAAAATGCCTGCCCTGCCTCATCCTCAATGCGGCCGCGGCTTTTCGCGGTTCTACCCGCACATGGCCCAGACCTTGCAATTACCAGCTCACATTCCTCACCTGAACAGGTATCTCATGTCCCGCATTGCATCCCCCGGCGCCGCCTTCCGCCTTGCCCTCTCGGAAGAATCCCCCCTGCAAGTCATCGGCGCGATCAACGCCAACCACGCCTTGCTCGCCAAGCGCGCCGGCTACCGGGCCATCTACCTGTCGGGCGGCGGCGTGGCAGCCGGTTCACTGGGCTTGCCTGACCTGGGCATCAACACGCTCGACGACGTGCTGATCGACGTGCGCCGCATCACCGACGTTTGCGATGTGCCGCTGCTGGTCGACATCGACACCGGTTTTGGCCCCTCTGCCTTCAACATCGCCCGCACCGTCAAAAGCCTGATCAAGGCCGGTGCAGCCGCGTGCCACATCGAAGACCAGGCCGGCGCCAAGCGCTGCGGCCACCGTCCGGGCAAAGAAATTGTCAGCAAACAGGAAATGGTCGACCGCGTGAAGGCCGCCGCCGATGCCAAGACCGATCCGGATTTCTTCCTGATCGCCCGCACCGACGCGATCGCCAGCGAAGGCCTGGATGCGGCCATCGAACGCGCGATCGCCTACGTCGAAGCCGGTGCCGATTCGATCTTTGCCGAAGCCGCCTACGACCTGGCCACGTATCGAAAATTCGTCGATGCGGTGAAGGTGCCGGTGCTGGCCAACATCACGGAATTCGGCCAGACGCCGCTGTTCTCGGTGCCGGAACTGGCCAGCTCGGGCGTGGCCATCGTGCTGTACCCGCTGTCGGCGTTCCGCGCAGCGAACAAGGCGGCGGAGGCGGTCTATACCGCGATTCGGCAGGATGGGCACCAGAAAAACGTGGTCGACCAGATGCAGACGCGCGAAGAACTGTACGACCGCATCGGGTATCACGCGTTTGAGGCGCACCTGGATGCGTTGTACGCGCAGAAGAAAGCGTGACGAAGAAGGTGTAATGCTTGAACCGCGTCAGCGAATCTGTTTCGTTGACGCGGTTTTTCAATTGCGCACCAGCGCCTGCACCTCAGGCTTGCGGGTCGGCGCGTCGTAAGCACGCCACCAGCGTTTCCCGCGCCTCGCCACCCAGAATCCCTGCCCACACCGCCTCGGCCGCGGCAGTCTGCAAGCTGCCGGAGGCGTTCGACAAAAACTTGGCGCGAATGCGGGCCACGCCTGCGGGCCGCTCGGGACTGCCCAGCACCTGAGGAATATGGTGCTGCAACACCCGGCCATCCACCAACGTGATCGCCAGGTCGGCGGCGAATTTCGCCGGGAAACCGGATTCGAGCCAGGGCGCCGCGGTCACGGCTGAGGCCAGGGCCACCGCCTGCGCGTCGATGGTCGGCCCGGTCATGCTGTCCAGATCGATGGGCTGGCCCAGCAATACCCGCGCAACCGTATACGGCAGGCTGTACTTGGCGGCATTGCTGTCGCGCGGGGTTTGCTTGGCGTCCCAGGGTTCGGCAATCACCGTGGCGGCGCCGGGCGCGACCTTGCAGTGGGCGGCGATGATGTCCACGCCGTTTGCCTGCATGCGCAGCAGTTCGGCCGCTTCCAGATACGGGTGGATGTAGTGGCAGCACGGATAAAACTTGAACGCGGCTTCGCGCGGCGTCCAGCGTTCACCCAGCGTGGCCAGCGATGCAGCCAGCCGGTCGCCGGCTTCGCGGTCGTCGGCGTAGGCGGCGAAGATGCCGTGCTTGCCTTCCAGCACGGTCATCGGTCCGGTCAGGCCGGAATCGGCCAGCATGGCCGCCCAGATGGCGCTATGCGCTGCCCAGCCGGGATGCAAGGCTTTCACCTTGGACCCATTGCTGAGGAATTCAAAGATGCCGCTGGCCTGGCTGCCCGCAATGCCCGCGGCATGGGCGGTCTGCGCGGCATCGCAGCCGCGTGCCGTCGCGGCCAACACTGCCGCGACCACAGCACCGCCAACTGAGGTCACCTGGAAGCCCCGTTTCTGGAAGCTGCCGGGCGAGGCTTCGCCCAGGCGCACCAGCAATTCCCAGCCGACGATGGTCAGGCGCAGCGCCTCGTCCAGCGTCAGGTTCTGCTCTTCGGCCACGGCAAGTACGGTCGACACGATCACGGCACTGCCATGGACGATGGAGCCCATGTGCGTGTCGTCGTATTCCAGCGAGTGCATGGACGTGCCGTTGATCAAGGCAGCCACGTGGGCCGGTGCCGGGTCGGCAAAGCCCAGCACGGTGGCGGCGCCGGTTTCTGGCGAGGCACGGCGCAGCTTGGTCAGCATGGCGCGATGCGCCGGCACCGAAGCCGCGGCGAGCGCCACGCCGATGGCATCTGCCAAGTGCAGCCGGGCCAACGTCAGCACGTCTTCCGGGACTTCGGCGAGTTCCAGATTTCGGGCGAAACCGATCATGCGTTCGGTCAGGGAGGCAGACATCATCACTCCTGCGCACCGGCTGCCGTCTTGCCAGCCAGATAACCCAGTCCAACCGCCGTCAGCAGCCCGTTGCCCGATGAATACCCCGCCGCCCCGGCTTTTCCGCTGATACCTGCCGCCGCGCCACCGCCGGCAAACAAACCGGGAATCGGCGTGCCATCGCCCCGCAGCACCCGTCCGCGCATGTCCACCACCAGGCCGCCTTGCGTATGGAACAAGCCCGGCGTGACCCGGCAAATCCACAGCCGTCCTTGCAGGGGCGCCATCCCGAAGCGCTTGCGCCCAAAGGGGTCCAGCCCTGCATCGGGCGACGCGGCGGCTTTTTCATAGGTAGCAAGCGTGGCCGACAAGGCCTGCACCGGCAGGCCGAACACGCCAGCCAAGGCCTCGGCCGAGTCGGCGGACTTCACGCCACCGTGGTCGACCAGTTCCTGGAATTCCTCTTCCTTGCCCGCCAGGGTCTTGATGCGGTCGTCGAAGATCGCGTAGACAGGCGAATTTTCTGCCAGCACGGAACGCGCGTAGCCCGAATAGCCCAGGTCTTCGTCGCCGAAGCGCTCGCCCTGGCTGTTGACCAGAATGCCGCCCTTCTCGATCGTCGTCCAAGAAAGCAGGGAACCATGCGGGTAGGCCACCGCCGCATAACCTTGATAGGCCTGCATGTTCGCCATGCCTGCGCCCAGTTGTTCGCCCCAGGCGATGGCTTCGCCTTCGCTGCCCAGCGCGCCGAAGTACTCGGCGCCCGCAATCTCCGGGCAGTGGCGTTTCACCAGGTCGCGGTTTGCGCCAAAGCCATTGGTCGACAGGATCACCGCCTTCGCGCCGATGCGAGAGGTCTCGATGCCCTCCCCTTGCACGGCCACGCCGACGATGGCGCCGGACTCGTCCACGTACAAGGTGCTGACGCCCTGGTTGGTGGCAAGCGGGATGTCGCGCTTTTCCACGGCGGCCAGCAAGTCGTCCACCAGGTCTTGCCCGCGACGCGATACCGGTGCGTGCAGGCGCGGGATGGTGTGGCCGACGTGGCAGTAGTCGGTGATCAAGGCCATGCGGGCGCCGACTTTGTCGACCAGCCATTCGCACAGCTCGGCCGATACATTGGCCATCACACGCGTCAGTTCGGGCAGTTCGCTGGGGCCGGCCGTACGTTCCAGGTCGGCAATCATGTGCTCGGGCGAATCGACGATGCCGGCTTCGCGCTGGAAGCGGCTGCCGGCGCCGGGCACCGAGCCGGTGCTGAGCGACGAATTTCCGCCCGGCCGCTCGCGTTTTTCCAGAATGGCGACCTGCGCACCCGCGTCGTGTGCGGCGATCGCTGCGGCCATGCCGCAGGCGCCGGCGCCGACGACAAGCACGTCGACCTCCAGGTCCCAGTCGATGGCAGAGGTCAGGCGTTCGATGGCAGCTTTCATAGGATCCTCGGTAGTCGGAAGACGGCCAGACGCGCCAGGCAAGGCAGCGCCGGACCGGACTCGGATGAATGTTCAGGAAGTTCGCAACGTGATCGGCGAAGGATCAGTGCGGTGCTTGCGATTCGAACAAGGCGTCGAGCCAGGTAGACCAGGCTGCGTTCAAGTCAGCGGTGGACGGCGACCCGTTGCTGGCCGCAGCAGCCAGTCGCTGCAGAACGTCTGCGGCCCGCGGCGCAACCGGCGCGCACAAGGTCGCCACTTTTGCCCAGACCTCGTCCTCATTGAAGGGACGATCCGGCCCACCGCGGGCGCTCCAGACGGTCTCGGTCACCGTGCCCGCACGGGTCGTGATCGCCACCGTTGCAGGTCGGTCATGCGGCGCCGGGCGTGGCTCGGCGAACGGCACGATGTCGATCAAGCCGCGCAATTCGGCCACGCGCGGATCATCCAGCGATGCGGCATCGAAAGACTGCACACCGCCGTCGCCATGCACGACCGCCGCCGCGACCGCATGCGGCAAGGAAAATTTCGCGCCCAGCGTGGTGGCGGGCGCGCGGTTGTCCAGCTTCAAGGCCAGGGGATGGGCCTCGACGCGAATCGCGGTCACTGCCGCGCCGCCCTGGATCGATGCGTCGCGGCCGATCAAGGCCTGCACGGCTTCGATGGATGAATGCGCGTATTGGCAGCAGGCATTGATCTTCTGATAGCCGGACTCGACCGCCCAGTCGCCATCATCGGCAAAGGGCGACAGATCGGTCGTGGCGCAGCCCAGCCCCGTCACGTAAACGTCGAAGGGCGTGCTGGCCAAGCCACCTATCCCGGCACGCGCGTGCTGTATGGCAAGCCACCCGGCATTCGCCCCGTGCGCGGCCCAGGCATTGCGCACCAACGACCCCTGAACCGCCTGGTTGAAGGGCCCCGCCATGCCCAGCGCGGTCGCACCGGCCACGGCAGACACCAGTTGATCGGCAGGCAAGCGCAGCAGGAAACCCAGCCCGGCCGCTGCACCCACCGGCATCAACAAGGCATGCGGATGCAGCTTCAGGTCCGGGAAACGCCAGGCGCGGGCCACCCGTGCCACTGCCTCGTAACCCAGGATCAAGGCACGCAAGACGTCTTGCGCACTGGCACCGGTAGCTTCAGCACAGGCCATCAGCGCCGGCAGCACATACAGCCCGCCGTGGCAGACCGCTTTGCGATAACCCTCGTCGAGCTCGTTCCAGCCCATGGCCAAGGCGTTCAAGGTGGCCGCATCGCGCTGCGAACTGCGCGGTCGGCCTGCCGCAAACACGCTCACCGACCCGGCTTCCCCATGCTGCAGGGTCGATGCGCGTATCGCAGCCACTTCCGGTTCTGCGACCGCACTGAAAGTCGCCGCCAGGTTGTCAGCAAGCACCATTGCGCCACGCGACCGGGCAGACGCCGGAATATCGGCCCATTCCACAGCCGCCAAGCGCCGCAGGCAAGCCTCAAAAGCCGCAGCGGCTTCCTCGCGCGAGGGGTTCGACACAGCAGCCTCCTCGCGCCCCGGATTCAGAACAGTTCCCACAAGCTCTCCTGTTTCAGCAAGTCTTCGCTCGCGCCGTCGTAGATGATCCGCCCCGACTTGATCACCACCGCGCGATCGACGTTCTTCAAGGTGGCCTGCACGTTCTGCTCGACGATGATCACCGTCGTGCCGCGGCTGCGGTTGATCTCGCTGATGCTGGCCAGCACGTCGCGCACGATCACCGGCGCCAGGCCGATCGTGGGTTCGTCCAGCAGCAGGATCGAGGGCTGGGTCATCAAGGCCATGCCCAGCGCCAGCATCTGCTGCTGGCCGCCGCTCAGCGACCCAGCGATCTGTTCGTTGCGCTCGGCCAGCAGCGGGAACAGGCCGTAGACCTCGTCGAACGCCTTCTTGCGGGTGGGCGCGTCATGCTTCAGGCCGGCAATCGCCAGGTTCTGCTGTACCTGCAGGTCGCGGAACACGTTGTTGCCCTGCGGCACGAAGGCCATACCGAAGCCCACGTTGTGATGGACCTCCGAGACCTTGATGGGATTGCCGCGGTAGGACACGTCGCCGTCGCAGGTTTCCAGGTCGCCCAGGCAGGCGCGCAGCAGCGTGGTCTTGCCCGCGCCGTTGTGGCCGAAGATGCCCAGCCGCTGGCCTTCAGGCACGCTCAGGTCCAGGCCGTGCAGCACGTGGAGTTTGCCGTAGTGGGCGTTCAAGCCCTTCAGTTCAAGCATTGCTTCCTCTCTTGCCGAATGCGTGGCGATTCGTCGCGATTCATGGCGTGTGACCGGGCGATGGCAAACGTGACGCGCTTGCAAGCCATCACGCCCGCCCCTCAATGGCCGAAATACAGTTCAGCCAGCACCTTGCTTTCCAGCAAGGTCGCCACGTCGCCCCGTTCCAGAATGCGGCCCTGGGCCATGAACACCGCGCTGTTGCACAGGTCGCGGATGAAAGACACGTTGTGCTCCACCACGCACACCGCCCTGCCCGACGCCGCTTCCTCGCGCACGATGTCGCGCATGGTCTCGTAGGCCACGCCCTCCACCCCGGCCATGGGCTCGTCCAGCAGCAACACCGGCCCGTTGCTCATCAAGGCGCGCGCCAGGCCCACCAGCTTCTGCTGGCCGAAGGTGATGTCGTTGACGTTTGCGTCGGCCAGCGCATCCAGCTTCATGCGCTTCAGAATCACGTGGGCACGTTCACGCGTCTCGGCTTCTGCACGGCGCACGGCTGCCGGCGACAGAATCAGCCGCAGCAGCGACTCGCCCGGATAGTGGGATGGCGCGACCAGCATGTTTTCCAGCACCGTCAGCGAACCGAACAGGCGCATGTGCTGCCAGGTGCGCGCCACGCCAATGCGGGCGCGGCGATACAGCGGCAGGCCCAGCAAGGACTGCCCGCCCAGCACGATGCTGCCGGCATCAGCCGCCACCACGCCCGAGATCAGATTGAAGAGCGAGGTCTTGCCCGCGCCGTTTGGCCCGATCAGGCCCAGGATTTCGCCACCGCGAATTTCCAGGTCGATCTTGTCGGCGACGACGACACCGCCAAAGCGCTTGCAGACGCCCTTGATGTCCAGGATGGGTGCGGATGTTGCCGACATGGATGGTGTGGCTTGGGTCATGAGCATCAATGGCCTCCCAGGGTCGGCTTGGCCGGTGCGATCAGCCCCTGCGGACGCAGGAACAGGAACAGAATCACCAGCGCCGTGAAGATCACACCTTGCAGCGGGCCCATGATGGCCGACGGCAGGTTCAGGAAGGTGATGGCTTCGGGCAGCAACAGCAGCAACACGGCGCCCACCACCGGGCCAAGCACCGAGCCCATGCCGCCCACCACCACCATCGTGAGGATCATTGCGGACTGCAGGATCTGGAACTGATCCGGCGTGACGTACTGGTAGTAATAGGCGTACAGGCCGCCTGCCACCCCAGCCATGCCAGACCCCAGCGCGAAGATCGCAATCTTGATGTTCATCGCATTGCGGCCCAGCGCCAGGAACGCCAGTTCATCATCGCGCATGGCCTTGATGGCACGACCATACGGACCACGCACCAAGGCGCGCACGGCCAGCACGACCACCAGCGCCAGGCCAAGCGATACGCCGGCGAACACCAGGTTGCGCTGTCCCGACACCACGTTGGGAATGCCGCCCAAGCCACTCGCGCCGCCGACGAAGTCCAGGTTCTTGATGATTTCCAGCAAGCCCAGCTGAAAGCCGATGCTGGTGATCAGCAGGTAGTCGCCGGAAATCCGCAAAGAGGGCAAGGACAGCGCAAACGAGGCCACCAGCGCCACGAAAAAGCCTGCGACCACGCTGAGGAAAGGGTTGACGCCGTACTGCACGCTCAACACCCCGACGGTATAGGCACCAAGCGCAAAGAAGATCGGATGGGCGATGCTGATCAAGCCGCCGAAGCCGATGATCAAGTTGAAGCTGGAGGCCAGGATGATGTACAGCCCGACCAGCACCAGCATTGACGCGACATATTCCATTTATTGGCTCCGGTTCACGCGTCTGCGGGCGTGGTGGACACGGCCGGCGTGGCGGCAGGCTTGCGGGCACGACGCGTCAGGCGAACGCCCTGCGGGAAGAACAGGATGGTGATGAACAGCAGCGCATACAGAATCAGGCTCTGCCAGGCCGACGGAATCACCAGAATGCTGAAGGCGCGCAGCAAGGCCAGGAACACAGCCGCCACCGCTGCGCCGAACACATTGCCCATACCGCCCAGCAAGGCTGCGATCACTGCGAACAACATCATTTCCAGCGGCGTGTTGGGCACCATCGAGGCGCGCGTGCCGAACAGGTACATGGCGGCCGTGATCAGGATTGCCGCCACGACAAAGGTCAGCGCATAAACGCGGCGCACGTTGATGCCGTACAGCCGCGACAAATGTGGGTTGTCGGCTGCGGCCAGCATGAACTGCCCTTGGCGCGAGCGTTTGATGATCAGGTACAGCAAGAACATCATCACCACCGTTGTGGCAATTGCCTTCAAGTCCCACTCGCTGATCACCACGCCCCCCACGATGTGCGAGGCCGACATCAGCGTGGTTGCCAGAGACACCGGTTCGGTACCGGCCGCCATGGCCAGCAGGTACTGCACCAGTTCCGAGACCACCAGCGTAAAGATGAAGAAAGTCAGCGGCGGCGAGTGGCGGCGGCGGAAGGTCTGCAGACCCCACACTTCCATGGCCAGCGCAGCCACAATGGCAGCGCCAGCACCGAGCGCGATCGCCGCATACGCGGGCAGGCCGAATTTCTGGATGCCGGCGTACATCGTGTAGTACGCAATGCCCATCAAACCGGCCTGGGCGAAATTCCACACCTTGACGACTTTGAGGACCAGCGCAAACGCGGCGGCCAGCAACACCGCGTAGCTGGAATTGGCCAGGCCGGTCCAGAAGATTTGCAACAGGGTCTGGATATCCAGCATCACTGCTCCCGGTAGAGGGGCAGCGGGCGATATCGCTATCGGCCCGCCGCCCGGTCTTTATTGAACGGTCGCGACCGGGACGAACTGGCCGCCCTTGACCTCGAACAGGTACACCGGCTTGTTCACGCGGTGATCGGCGCCCACCGTCAGCTTGCCGGTCATCGGCAAGTCGAAGTTGGCGATGTCGACCAGCGCTTTGCGCATGTTCGCGCCCGTCAGCGGCTGCTTGTTCTTCAGCAGATGGCCGTACAGCTCACCGATCAGGTAAGGCATGTCGTACAGGTACTGGGTATACGGCAAGCCGTTCGGGATGCGGTTTTCGGTCTTCTTCCAGCGCTCGACGAACTCGGCGATGCGCGGGTTCTGCTCGGCCGAGGGCGCCAGCGCCGACACCAGCAGGCCTTCCGCCGCCGCACCCAGCTGCGCGATGATCTTCGGGTTGTAGCCAGCCGAGTAAGTGGAAATCGGCTGCTTCAGGCCCAGTTGGCGCAGCTGCGCAATCACCTGCGGCAGGTCCGACACCAGGCCCTGGATGTGGATGATGTCGGCGTTCGACGTACGAACCTTCAGCAGCGCCCCGGTGTAGTCGGTGGACTGCGCGTCATAGGCTTCGTAGGACACCACCTTGCCGCCCATCTTTTCGAAGGCATCGCGATAGATCTTTGCGCCTTCCACGCCGCTGTCGTTGTGGATGTACAGCACGGCCGCGCGTTCTTTCTTCAATGTTTCGCGGGCATAGCGGGCTTGCGCCACCACGTCCACGTCGGCCAGCGGGTAAGTCGTGTACACGTAGTCGCCCAGCTTGGCGATTTCCGGCGAATTGGCGCCCACGCTCAGCGCCAGCACTTCGCTGCGGTTGGCGATCGGCGCAACCGCCTTCACCACCGCGCTCCAGGCGGTGCCGAAGACCGGCACCTTGTCCACGTTCACCAGGCGGTTGACCGCATTGATGCCCAGGCGCGGATCGGCCTGGGTGTCGAGCAGGATCATTTCCAGCTTGTGGCCGTCGATGCCGCCCTTGGCATTGATGTCTTCCACCGCCCACTGGGCCGCCTTGGCCTGGTCGGCGCCGAACAGTGCCTGCGAACCGGTCAACGGCATCGCCAGGCCGAAACGCAAGGGTTCCTTGGCTTGCGCCAGCACTTGGCCGCCAAGGCCCAGGCTGGCGGCAATCACGGCCAGCGACATGATGAGAGTTCTACGCACAGGCTTCATGGCAATTTTCCCGCTAAGACGTGGTTCGGAGAGATGGAGGATCGACTGGGTCGATGGGGTAAGGCTGAAGGACTGCGGCTAGCGGCCAACGTGGTCCAGGCTGGCGATCAAGCTGTCCGTGGTGCCGACGTCGGCGTACTTCTCGGACATGTCGAACAGGTTCACGGCGTGCGACACCTGGCTGCGGTCATACACCGCGTCCTGCGGCACAAACACCTTGAAGTTCAGGGAAAACGCATCGACCACGCTGCCGCGCACGCAGCCGCTGGTGGTGCAGCCGGTCACGATCAGGCTGTCGGCCTGCAGGTCGATCAGGTGGCTGGCCAGGGCGGTCCCGAAGAACGCGCTGGGGTGCTTCTTGGGCAGCAGCACGTCGCCCTCGCGCGGGGCGACTTCCTTCACGAAGTCGTAGCCGTGCGCCGGGATGTTCATGATGGCGGGCACCTTCTCGGCCAGTCGACCGCCGTCGGTCGCTTTTTTCGGCGCCACGTGCGGGTACAGCACCGGCCAGTTGCGCGCGCGGAAGGTCGCCAGCAGCTTTTCGATGTTGGCCACCGCCTTCCAGCCCACGTCGCCGCAGCTGGTCGGGAATTCCTTGATCGACTCCCAGAACGGCATGGGCGTCGTGCCCACCGTGCGGTACTGCACGTCGATGATCAGCAAGGCCGGACGCACGCCCAGACCCGACGGACGGCCGAAACCGGCGGCGCGATAGGCGCGCTGCTCTTCGTCGCTGATGATCCCGTCCCAGGGTTTTTTGATGATCGAGCTTTCAAGGTCAGTCATGCTTTTTCCGTCGTCAGTTTGCGAGCCAGGTATTGGCCATGGCCCGGTTTGCCGGTGATCTTGCCGTCGCGCATCACGGTCTCGCCGCGCACGATGGTGCGCACCGGCCAGCCCTTCAGATTCCAGCCGTCGTACAGGCTGTAGTCGGAGAACGAGCCCAGTTCTTCGGCCCGTACCACGCGGCTCTTTTCCAGGTCGACCAGCGTCAGGTCGGCGTCGGCGCCGACTGCCAGCGAGCCCTTCTGCGGCAGATTGAAGATGCTTGCCGGGCGGCGCGTCAGCAGGTCGGCAATGCGGGCCAGGCCCAGGCGACCCTTGTGATAGCCCTCGGACAGCAGCACCGGCAGAATCGTCGCCGTACCCGGGAAGCCCTGGGACGCCAGCCACAGCGGCCGTTCCTTGGTGGCTTTCTTGCGCGGCACGTGGTCGGAGGCCACCACGTCGATGCTGCCGTCGCGCAAGCCTTCCCACATGGCCTCGATATCGTCCTTGGAGCGGAACGGCGGATTGGCCTTGCCCAGCGGGCCCAGGTCACTGTCCTCGTCGTGGGTCAGGTAGTGCGGGCAGGTTTCCACATACACGTGCTCGTAGCGCTGGCGCCAACGGCGCACTTCGTCCAGCGACATGCGCGTGCTCAGGTGCGGGATGTAGATCTGCGCACCCAGGTGTTCGGCGAACATCATGGCGCGCACACAGCTCTCGGCTTCCGTGAACGCGGGCTTGGCGTCGGACCAGTCGCGCAGCGTGTCGCGGCCTTCGGCCTGGAAGCGCTGGCGAATGCGGTTCACGATTTCGATGTTCTCGGTGTGGCACACCACCTTCACGTCGCCCAGCTTGGCCGCCTGGCCCAGCAGGTCGTAGAAGTAGCCGTCGTCGGTGCCGTCCAGCCCCAGGTAGCGCCCTTCTTCGCCCTTGAAGTTCATGAAGTACTTGAAGGACGTAACCCCGTACTGCTTCACGTATTCCGGTAGCTCGCGCACGTGCATTTCGTTGGCCACGCTGAAGTGAAAGCCGTAGTCCACGTGGGCACGCGTGCGGGCGTATTCCTGTTCGCGGCGATACACGTCGGTGTAGTCCTCGTTGTTCAGGAAGTAGCCCAGGACCGTGGTGAATCCGCCTTGTGCGGCATAGACCGTCTCGGTTTCATACTCGGTGATCTTTTCGCCGAACCCGAAGTGGATGTGGGCGTCGATCAGCCCGGGAAACACATGCAGGCCATGGGCCGAGACTTCTTCCATGCCTTCCTGCACGGGCGTGCCCGGCAACAGCCGCGCGGCGATCCGGCCATCCTGGATCAGCAGGTCCAGCGCTTGACCATCGCTGTCGGTGTCCACCAGGACACCGCCACGCAACACAAAATCCGTAGCCATCAACGACTCTCCGAATGAGGGGGGAAAAGACTGTCCAGCGCGGCAAGGTCATTGGGCATCAGGCCCGGCTCGTCGATGCGCAAGGCAGCCAGGCTGCGGGCGAGCCAGGCGCGGTCCAGGCCGACGCCAATGCACACCAGCCGCGAACGTGGGTCCGAGTCGGGCCATTGCGCCACCGGCTCGGGACGGTGGAAGACCTTGCCCACCGTCTGCAGAAACAGTTGAGGCGTGTGCGCCTCGGTCATGCACAGCAAGCCTTTGCAACGCAGCAGCTCGTCGCCGTAGTGACGCGACACGAGGTGCCACCAGGCGGCAACGCCGGGCCAGGTGGCGGGGGTATCTATATAGAAGCTCTCGGTCGAGACGCGTTCGTGGAAACTGTGGTCGTGGTCGTGGTCGTGATCGTGGTCGTGGTCGTGGCCGTGGCCGTGGCCGTGGTCGTGATCATGCGTGTGTTCATGGCTATGTTCAGCCTGCCCACCTGCCTGCGCCAGCACCGCATCCCACTGTCGATCCCCACCACTGCGCGTGAACACCGCATCGGCGCCCTCCCCGGCGCTACAGGCCAGGATGGTCGCAGTCGGGTTCAGACGCTGAATCGCCTCGCGCGTGGCCGCTACCGTGTCGGCATCTGCCAGATCAGACTTGGTGAGCACCACCACTTCGGCCGCCGCAATCTGGCGCACCGCCTCGGGCTGGCTGTCGAACTGCCGCACGCCCTGCATGCCGTCGACGGTCACCACCACCTGGTTCAAGCGCACCGTCGCCGTCAGGATCTTGTCGCCCAGCAGCGAATGCAGAATCGGCAGCGGTTCAGCCAAGCCCGTCGTTTCAATGACTATCCTGGTCAACGGCGTGGGCAGGCGCTTGGATTGCGCGATCAGGTTCAGCAGCGTCTCGCGCAAGGACCCGCTCAGCGTGCAGCACAGGCAGCCGGACTCCAGCAGCATCACGTTGTCGGCGACTTCCGCCAGCACCAGCTGGTCGATGCCGATATCGCCCACCTCATTGACCACCACCGCCGTGCCCGTCGAGGCAGGCGAGCGCAGCCAGGCGTTCAGCAGCGTGGTCTTGCCGCTGCCCAGGAAGCCGGTGAGCAGATCGCAATCGATACGCGCAGCCATGAGCCCTCCACCAAAACCGTCGTTCATCAAAGGCTCATGTGCTTGTCGCATGTGAGCCCGCGTTGTGCTTGTCCTGGAAGCCTGCGTGGGCGCCCTGTCTCCGTTTTTCTTCGCCGTGTCATAACGAACAGCGATACAACGTTTCGATAAGCATAACGACGAAATTAAAGTTACGCTAGACGGAATGACACACCTGAACGAAAACAAGTCGAGATTTGGCACCACGCACCAGCGTGGTCAGCCGGCGATGTGTCAACGATGACCGCGCTTTCCGACGGTGCACGGCCTGCGGCCACCCCAGTGCCAGCAGGCGGCACCGTGGGACGGCGACCACCCCGACCTTGCAGGGAAGCGAAATGCGTCAAAATGTCCGACTACCCGTGCAAACCCACGCCTACACCCGGACGCCCCCCTCCTCTATGGTCGAAAAAAACGCCAACTCCGTCGAAGCCGTGAAAGTCGCGGTTCGTGTGCTGGATGAACTGGCGCTGCAACAACGCGCGATGGGGGTCACCGAACTGGCCGACGCGCTGGGCGAAACCAAGCCGCGTGTGCACCGGCACCTGTCCACGCTTAAGGAAATGGGCCTGATCGAGCAAGACCAGTCGACTGACCGCTACCACCTGGGCTGGCGTGTGTTCCAGCTGGGCGAAGCCGCCGGCAACCAGTTCGATCTGCGGGCGCGTGCCGAGCCTTATCTGATCCGCATCCGCGACGAATTGAAGGAAACCGCCGTGCTGGCGGTGCCGATCAACGCCATGCCGATGGTCATTGCGACCGCCGACAACATCTATGCGCGCATCTGCATCAGCGTGAAGCCGGGCAACCGGCCGCTGCCGCACTGCTCGGCGCTGGGGCGGCTGACGCTGGCGTTCTCGCCGCGCGCCATGTGGGACACCCAGTTGTCGATGCCGCTGCTGGCCGAAACCGAGTCGTCGCTGATCGACCCGGTGAAAATTCGCGAACGGCTCGAAGTGATCCGCAGCCAGTACTTCGAGGTGTCCAACGGCGAAATGATGATCGGCGTGAACACCCTGGCCGTGCCGATTTTCCGGGACGGCGAACAACTGGCTGGGGCGCTGAGCATCGTCGGGTCCATCCAGAACATTCCGGAGCCGCCGAAACGCGCGCAAGTAGAGTTTCTGCAGCATTGCGCAGCTGCCTTGTCGCAGCAATTGAACAGCAATGCCTATGCGGACTGGCACGGTCGCCAGAGCGCCAGCGAGATTCTGGGAAAGCTCCCCTGAAGCGGGAAAATCTGGGCCTGACCGGCCTGCAGACTGGCTGATAAGGCGCTGAAAACCGTTTTATTCAGCTTCCATTCAGCGAGACGTTGCAGGCGTCGCAAACAGTAGGAATTTGACACGTGGCCACCCAAGTTCGGGTCGCCTTGGCGTGCCATAGTTCAGCCTTCCACCCCTGTTACAGCTGACCCACCATGCGCCTTGATGATTCCCGCGAAAGTTCCAATGTCGAAGACCGCCGATCCAGTGGCGGCGGGGGCGGTGGCTTCGGTGTCGGCAAGGGCACGGTCGGCATCGGCACCATCGTGCTCGCCCTGGTCGCCATGTACTTCGGCGTTGACCCGTCGGTCGTGCTGAACATGGCCGGGCAAGGTGGCGGCGGTGTGACCCAGCAGCAGGCAGCTGGTCCGCGCGGCGCACCGGCAGACGCAGAAGGCCAGTTCGTCGCCAAGATCCTGGGCGAAACCGAAGACACCTGGCGCGCCGTGTTCAAGCAGCAGACGACCGGCGCCTACAAGGAACCCACCCTGGTGCTGTTCCGAGGCGCCACGCCCACGGCCTGCGGCACCGGCCAGTCGGCCATGGGGCCCTTCTACTGCCCGCCCGACCAGAGCGTCTACATCGATTTGGCTTTCTTCCAGGAAATGAAGAACAAGCTGAATGCGCCGGGTGACTTTGCGCAGGCCTATGTGATCGCCCACGAAGTCGGCCACCACGTGCAGAACCTGCTGGGCACCATGGACCGCGTGAACAAGCAGCGCGGCGCCCAGCCCAACCGCGCCAACGAATTGTCGGTGCGTCTGGAACTCCAGGCCGACTGCTACGCCGGCATCTGGGCCAACAAGGCCAATGCCGCACGCCAGATCGTGCAGGAAGGCGATATCGAAGAAGCACTGGGTGCCGCCACCGCCGTCGGCGACGACACCTTGCAGCGCAAGACCCAAGGTCGCGTGGTGCCGGAATCCTTCACCCACGGCAGCGCCGCCCAGCGCGTGAGCTGGTTCAAGCGCGGCTGGCAGCAAGGCACCTTGGGCGCCTGCGACACGTTTGCGAACGCGCAGCGCTGATCGCTTACACCCAACAAAATAAGCCAGCAGATACGCAAGCAAATGGCCCCGCGGCAGTGACGCCGCAGGGCCATTTTTTTATTGCTTCACCAAGCAGACCAGGGGTCAGCCAGCATCAATTCGTCGATCGCTTTTCGATGTTTCGAAAGACCGTATGAATGAAATCGCCCTTTCGTCGATCGGTCGATGCTGACGCCAGGGTCATCGGACAAATCTGCGCGGTCTGGCCTCGCATGCCCTTCAGCTGGGGCAAGCCGTAAAACGCGTTCTTTGGGTCGCTGAAGTCGATGAACCAGCTGCCACCGAGATGACGCCGGAAGGTGTCACCGACATAGCGCGCCATGGCATCCACGGCCACGGATTCACTCGGCTGTTTAAGCGCATCGATGCTGGCATAGGCCCGCAGCGCAAAGGCTTCGATGGCCTTCAAAGACTCGGCCGAAAAAATCCAGTTTCCGCGCATCGGCCTCAGGCATCGTGGCAAGAAAACGCGCAATGGCTTCATCCATGTCCATCAGCCAATGCTGAAATTGATCGTCGTGGTCTGCCATGTGAGTCCGAACTCCCCTAAGCGGATGCAGCCCCGGCGCCTGCATGCTCCGTCACTGCGACTTTAACCGCTCCTTCGCCAGCTTCGTGCCTGCTGCCAGCGCTTCCAGCTTGCGCCACGCCACGTCCCGGCCCATCGGCGCCATGCCGCAATTGGTGCACGGGAACAGCCGATCTTGCGGCACGAACTGCAGCGCCCGGCCGATGGTGTCCGCCACTTCCTCTGCCGTCTCGACCACGTCGCTGGCCACATCGATCACGCCGACCATCACGTCCTTGCCAACCAGCAGCTTCATCAGGTCAGGCGGCACGTGGGAATGGATGCATTCCAGGCTGACCTGATCGATGCTGCTGCGGGCCAGCGCGGGGAACACCGCTTCGTACTGGCGCCATTCGTCGCCCAGCGTGCTCTTCCAGTCCGTATTGGCCTTGATGCCGTAGCCGTAGCAGATGTGCACGGCCGTCGTGCAGGTCAGGCCCTGCACCGCACGCTCCAAGGCCTGCACGCCCCAGTCGGCGGCATCCTTCATGTAGACGTTGAAGGCGGGTTCGTCGAACTGGATGATGTCCACGCCGTCGGCCTGAAGCGCCAGGGCCTCCTGGTTCAGCAACTCGGCAAAGGCGAAGGCCATTTTCACGCGGTCGCCATAGAAGCGGTCTGCCACGGTATCGACGATGGTCATCGGGCCGGGCAAGGTGAACTTCAGCTTTTTCTTGGTGTGCGCGCGCGCCAGCTGCGCTTCGAACGCATGCACACGGCCCATCAGACGCAGCGCCGACACCACCTGCGGCACCATCGCGTCGTAGCGGTTGTCGCGAATGCCCATCTTCACCTTGTTCTCGAAGTCGATGCCTTCGACCTGCTCAAGAAAGCCGTGCACGAAGTGCTGCCGCGATTGTTCGCCATCGCACACGATGTCCAGGCCGGCGTCTTCCTGGGCCTTGATCCAAAGCAGGGTTGCATCGGCCTTGGCTTGCAGCAGCGCATCGCCTTCGGCCATCCACTGCGGCCAGAGCTTGTTGGTTTCAGCCAGCCAGGCGGGCTTCGGCAGGCTGCCGGCGATGGAAGTTTCGAACATTCGGGAATTCCTTGAAGACAGAGATAATGATTTGGTCGGTCGTTGGATCAGCGCGCGTCGTCAGACCGCATCGTCAAAGCGCAAATTCAGCAGCCCATTTTTCAAGCACATGTTTGTACGGCTTGATGAAATGCTCCTCGGCGAATTTCCCCTGCTGGACGGCCAGCTGGCTGCGTTCTTCGCGGTCGTAGACGATCTGAGTCAACGAGTAATCCTGGTGCTTCAGGCTCGGTTGATAGCGCGTTCCCGCCGCAGAGTTGGCGTTGTAGATTTCGGGGCGATAAATCTTCTGGAAGGTTTCCATCGTGCTGATGGTCCCGATCAGTTCCAGATCCGTGTAGTCGCCCAGCAGGTCGCCGTAAAAATAGAAGGCCAATGGCGCCACGCCATTCGGGGGCATGAAGAAGCGAACCTGCAAGCCCATCTTGGCGAAGTATTGGTCAGTGGAAGACGGTTCGCTCTGCGCATACTCGACCCCGAGTGCGGGGTGCTGGTTTCCGGTCCGTTGATAGGTCTTGCTGGTCGAGGCGCTGATGCAGATGACCGGCGGCTTGTGAAAGCGATCGCGGTAGGTGCTGGAATTGGCGAACAGCTTGAACAGCTTTCCATGCAAGTCGCCAAAATCAGCCGGCGTGCTGAATTCCGCGCGGCTGGCGTTATGCCCCGGCAGCACGACGCTGAAGTCGTAATCGCGCACATAGGAAGAAAAGTTATTCCCGGCGATGCCGTCGATGCGCTTGTTGGTCTTCTTGTCGAGAATGTGGGTTTTCAGTATCTCGATCAGCGGAAATGCATCGCTGGGCTTGGCCCCGATGCGTGAGTCGACGCGCGCGCCGATATCCATTTCCACCGAGATGATCTCAAGCTCGACGGCATAACGATCGCCCGTCGGATTGTCCCAATGCGCCAGCTCGTTGAAGCGGTTGTCGATCATGCGCAGCGTGTTGCGCAGATTCTGCTGCCTGCTCGGTCCGCGGGCCAGGTTCGCGAAGTTGGTGGTGGCGCGCGTGCTGTCCGACGGCTGATAGTGCTCGTCGAACACGATGCTCTTGAGGGTAAAACTAAGTTCTTTGTTCATGTCGATCCCGCGGCCTGTTTGTTGAGCACCAATGGAAGGGGATGTTATGGGCGCAGACCAATGAAGTAAAATGGTCTTATTTCAACAATCCATGAGCTGGAGTCATATGAATGCTTGAGCGCATCCACCTCAACATCGTTCAGCAGGTCGAAAAGCAAGGCTCGCTGACCGCGGCTGCCGGCGTGCTGAATCTGACCCAATCGGCCCTGAGCCACAGCATGAAGAAGCTGGAGCAACAGTTGGGCACCGACATCTGGCTGCGCGAAGGCCGCAGCCTGCGCCTGACGCAAGCCGGCCAGTACCTGCTGGCCGTAGCCAACCGCGTGCTGCCGCAACTGGACTTGGCCGAAGAGCGCCTGGGCCAGTTCGCGCAGGGCGAGCGCGGCGCGCTGCGCATCGGCATGGAATGCCACCCGTGTTACCAGTGGCTGCTGAAGGTGGTGTCGCCTTATCTGGCCGCGTGGCCCGACGTGGACGTGGATGTGAAGCAGAAATTCCAGTTCGGCGGCATCGGCGCGCTCTTTGGCTACGAGATCGACCTGCTGGTGACCCCCGACCCGCTGTACAAACCGGGACTGAAGTTCGAACCCGTGTTCGATTACGAGCAGGTGCTGGTCGTGAACAAAGGCCATGCACTGGCGTCCGCAGCCTATGTGAAGCCGCAGCAGCTGACCCAGGAAGTCCTGATCAGTTATCCCGTGGACATCGAGCGCCTGGACATCTACAACCAATTTCTGCTGCCGGCCGGGGTCACGCCCAAGCGCCACAAAGCGATCGAGACCACCGACATCATGTTGCAGATGGTCGCCAGCGGCCGTGGCGTAGCAGCCCTGCCGCGCTGGCTGGTCGAGGAATACGCAGCCAGGATGGACGTCGTGCCGGTTCGGCTGGGCGCGCGCGGCATCGCCAAGCAGATTTTCCTGGGCGCACGTGAGTCAGAAACCGGCATCGATTATGTGCGTGCCTTCATCGAACTGGCCCGGCATCCTGACTTTGCGATCGGACAAGCGGGCAAGTAACACAGCTTTCGAACGCCCCCTGTGCCGTTCAGGGGTGAGCCGGGTGGAAGCTGCAGTGCTGCTGCATGCTGTGTTCAAAGTCCCCTACGTCGCCAGTCCTTACGGCCCCGATTCACGACCCACATTCCAATCACAAGAAACGGAGTTTCCAGCAACGGCTGCCGCGGCACAGTGCGTCCAGCCGCCGCGCATCGCCACCCAATTCCGGGTGCGCGAATGCCGCAGCGGCAAACGGAAACGCCATGCACGTCAACACGCCTCTGCCGCCCGCCTTCCGGCGCCTGGCCTGGTCCAATCTGCTTGCCCAGGCCGCCGAACAGATCGGCCTGGCAACCGCCCCGCTTCTGGCGGTCTTTCTGTTCCAGGCCGACACCGGCCAGGCCGCCACGCTGCAGACCATCCAGAGCCTACCCTTCCTGTTGCTTGCGATTCCTGCCGGATTGCTGGCGGATAGGTCTTCCCGCCGCGTGATCCTGGCTGCCGCCGAAGGCTTGCGGGCCTTTTCCTTCGGCCTGATTCTGCTGTTGCTGGCCACGCAGAACCTGACGCTGGCCGCGCTGGCCTGGCTGGGCTTTGTGGGCGCAGCAGGCACGGTGGTCTACAACGTCGCCGTGCCCGGCATGGTGCCCCTGTTGGTCGACCGGCCGGCCCTGCCACAAGCCAATGGCCGTCTGGAACTGGCGCGCAGTGTTGCATTCACCGCCGGCCCCGGCCTGGCCGGCTTGATCTTCAGCGCCGTGGGCGCGCCTCTGGCCTACGTGCTGGCCTTGCTGCTGTCCCTGGCCGCCATCAACTTTCTGCGCGCCCTGCCCGGCAACGTCGTGGCGCCACAAACCGCCAGCATCGCCGCCGCCCTGCGCGAAGGTCTGGTCTTCACCTTCCGCCATGACTTGCTGCGCCCCACCCTGATCACGGCGGTGATCTTCAACACCTCGTGGTTCCTGCTTCAGGCCGCTTACGTGCCCTACGCGGTCGAACACCTGGGCTTGTCGGCCGCGCAAGTAGGCGGCACGTTGGCGGCCTACGGCATCGGCATGGTGTCGGGGGCGCTGATCGCACCGTGGATCAGCAAGCAGATGCGCTTCGGACCGATGGTCATCATCGGGCCGATCAGCGCTTTTGTTGGCGCGCTGATCATGGCAGGCACCATCCGCTACTCCTCGCTGGTGCTGGCCTGGATCAGCTTCTTCCTGTTCGGCGCCGGGCCGGTCATCTGGGCGATTGCGACTGCCACCTTGCGCCAGGCCGTGACCCCGCAAGCACTGATGAGCCGCGTGTCTGCCGTCATCATGACCCTGACCTACGGCGCTCGGCCGGCAGGCGCCGCCATCGCTGCGGTGATTGGCACCCGCTACGGCGCGGCCACCTGCATGGCGGCGGCTGCCGTCGGCTTCGGGCTACAGTTGACGATCATTCTGTGTTCCCGCGTGCCGCGCCTGCCTGCCATTCCGGGTGCGCAAACAGCCTGAGGCCAAGCGCAGCACCGACAGCAACCAAGCGAGTTCATGAGCATCGGCATCGCAATCTACGGCATCGACGCGGCCCCGCCCACGCAGATCTTCGACCTGGCCCAGTCGTACTTCAAGGGGCTGGGCGGTCTCTGCTGAAAGTCTGTCTGCCGTGAACGCAGCCTGCGCAAAGGCTGGCGCGCTGCTGGCCTGGAACCAAGCCAAGCCAGTACAGAAAAGAAGGCTGCCCTGATGCGGTACCGGCCCTGCGCCCATCACGCCTGAACGAAGAACACGCCCTGACCCGACGCATCTTTCTTCATGAACAGATAACCGACGGCGTCCGTCAGATAAAAGATGTCCTTGAAGGGCTCAGGGAAGTCCGAGGAATACAGCTGCAGCACAAACGCGTGGTCGTCTTTCAGCGCAGCCGGCACGACCAAACCCTTCGGCGGCTCGGCAGAGGTAAGGGAAAAGACCGGGAAATCGTCCGCACCGATGGTCTCGTCCTGCAGCAGCATTGGCATGGCGGGGATACTTTCGACCGGGCTTGTCTGCAAGGAAGCAGCAGCGCCAGACGGCGTGAACGTGACCAAAGTGTAAGCGGGTAGCGCCTCGCCCGAGCCATCCTGCAAGACGAAGTAGTCCGGGTCGTAGACGATATTCTCAAGAAAATAGTCGGTCTTGCTGTAGGTCGAAAACACCTGCAACTGCCCGCTTGCCGGCATGCTCGGCGCGCCAGTCGCCAACTTGAACGCCGCGCAGTCCACCGTCGCCACCAGGCGCAGCGGCTCGCCCTCGGGGTCAAGCGGCCATGCGGCAGTGTGCGCACTATCCCCGCCCAGCGTGATGACTGCGTTGAAGCCAGCGTGACCCGCAGAGGCAGCGTCAAGTATCCGCTTGACCGAAATCGTGTTGCCCATCTAATCCCCTTCCTTCACGTGGTGCCGTCAGTCCTGGGACCCAGACGCATAGCGCGCCGCGAACCTGGCATATACCTCGGGGCTATTCAGCGTTTTCGCCGACGCGTTTTCGACAGCTTCCGCCTCATCATCGTCCGTCAGCGTCACGAACAAGACGGGCGCATCACCCGGTTTCCCGCGCGCCAAGACCCCGGCATCGCGCACGCGCGCCAGGGCATCGGTCATGGTCTGGAACACCTTGGCCTGGAAGTGCTCGTAATCTGCAACGCTTTCCAAGGCGTCCCGCAGCGTCGTGCAAATGTCGTTGAAGCGGTCGCCCTCCCACGACTCGTAGGTCCACTCGGACGTGCTCCAGGTGTAGTACGGCACATCTTCGTCGGCCGGCTCGATGCCCTCGTCGGCCAGTTTGCGCGCCAAGGCCTCGCGCGAATTGGCCGCCGGGCAGATGGTCATCGACCCGCTGTCCGTATACAGCGCAAACGCGTAGAACTGCTCGTCGGAATGTGCAGCCTGCAGATTGGTGAACACCGCCGTGGCGGCCTGATATACGTCTTCTTCCAGTTCAGTCCAATTCACGCCATTCCTTGAAGATGCGGATACACGCTGAGGCGCTGGTGTGCGCGTCAACCGTAGAAGTACTCGATGAACCGTGCGCAGTTTTCCTTGCCCAGAATGGGTTCAAGCTGCTCGGTCAATCGGGCCAGAAACGCGTCGCTTACGCCGTCGTCATCACCCACGTCGAACACATCGAACTCGCCATAGACGATGTCGATCAACGCCGCCATCGCGAGGAAGAAGTCCGCCATCGACGCAGCGATCGGGAACGCGATACCCGCATCGATCCGCGCAAGCATCGGCGTGCCGGGCACGTCAGTGACCGCAATGACGGGGTTGCCGCCGCCCGCCTCATCCATGATCACCACGTGGGCAGACGGCCATGCCGCCGAGAGCAGCAGACCCGGCGACGTGCTCGTCCACCGGTAACCGATCTGGCCCTTCTGCAGGGTATCGAGACCATGCAATCGCATGGGTGCGAGCCCGGTCTGCATTTTGATGCCGGACGGCGTGTGATGCAGGTACAGCGCGTCGACTTCCTGCGTGCGCGGCAAACCCGCGGGCCATACCGCATCAAGCGTTTCGCGCCGGCCGAAATGGCCGGGCAGATTATGTTTTTGATGAATCCGCTTGAAGACATTCAGCGCGTGATCAAAGTCATGCACGACCAACTCCAGGACAGGGACATACGCGATGCATGATTTAACCACCGGGACTCGAGCATTGCCGGCCAGCAACGCGCGCATTGATGACAAATCGTGAACATCCGCCGATGCGGACCCTGTACAGACACATCAAAGGGGCTTGGCGCGAACCCCCTGCGCGCGTAATCTGCGATTACGTCTGATACCAGTATCTCCCGCATCCCAATCCGAGTCCCGATGTCTTCGCTGCCCTTGTCTTCCGCTCCCCGTCTTCGCCTGCTTACCACCGACACGCACGACATCGAAATCGACCTGGTTTACGCGACCGAGCTCAACCTGACCGGCAAGGTAATCTACCGCCAAGCCCATTGCCTGCTGCTGGAACCTGCCTGCGCCGGACTGGAAAAAGCCATTGCGCTGGCCGCCGGCATGGGCTTGCGCATCAAGGTCTTCGATGGCTACCGCCCGCCCGAAGCACAACAGGCACTGTGGGACTTCCTGCCCGACCCGACCTTCGTCGCCGACCCGCGCAAGGGATCGAACCACGCACGTGGCGTGGCCATCGATCTGACGCTGGTTGACGCAGACAACCACGAACTCGACATGGGCACCGGCTTTGACGAAGCCGTGCTGGAATCCGGCCACCACCATCCGAACGTGCCGCCCGAGGCGCAGCGCAATCGCATGCTGCTGCTGGGCACCATGCTGGCCGCCGGTTTCACGGCCAACCCCAACGAGTGGTGGCATTACCAGTTGCCCAATCCCACGCAGTACGCCTTGCTTGCCGATGGCGCAGACGGCGTGCCGCGCCTGATGGCTTGATCGCGTCGCCGTTTTTGTTTCTGTTTCCTGTATCCCCCACCCGCCCCAGGATCGTTCCATGAAACTCGTATTCACCCGCGGCCTGGCCGCCGTGCTGGTCGCCACCGCCTTTGCCGCCACGGCACCCGCCCCGGCCACCGCCGCGACGCCGAAGGACTTCCTGGTCATCGCCACCTTGCTCGACGAGTTCATCTCGCTCGATCCGGCAGAGGTCTACGAACTGCTGCCGCAGGAATACGTGGCCGCCACCTACGACCGCCTGATCCGCGTGAACCTGGACAAGCCCTCGGAATTCAAGGGTGACCTGGCAGAATCCTGGACGGTCAGCGACGACGGCCTGACCTTCACCTTCAAGCTGAAGAAAGGCATCAAGTTCCATTCGGGCAACCCGCTGACGGCCGACGACGTGGTGTGGTCGCTGCAGCGCGTGGCCTTGCTGAACAAGGGGGCGGCGAGTGTGATCGCCTCGATCGGGCTGGACAAGGACACGGCGAAAACCGCGGTGACCAAGGTCGACGAGAACACGATTTCGGTCAAGACCGATCGCCGCTATTCATCCACCTTCGTGTTGAATGTGCTCGGCTCGTGGCCAGCGTCCGTGGTGGACAGCAAGCTCTTGATCAGCAAAGCCGTCGACAACGACTTCGGCAACGGCTGGTTGAAGACCAATGAAGCGGGCTCGGGCGGCTACAAGCTGGTGAAGTGGACAGCCAACGAAAGCCTGATCATGCAGCGCAACGACGACTACCGTGTGCCACAGGCCATGAAGCGCATCGTCATGCGTCACGTGGCCGAATCGGCCAGCAAGCGTCTGTTGCTGGAAGCCGGCGACGTGGATTCTGCTCGCGAACTCAGTCCCGACGACATCGCCGCGCTGCAGAAGACCGGCAAGGTCGACGTGCTGGCCGTGCCGCAGGTGACCCTGCTGTACCTGGGCTTGAACGTGAAGAACCCTAACTTGGCCAAGCCCGAGGTGCAGGAAGCCATCAAGTGGCTGGTGGACTACGACAGCATCCAGGCCAATCTGCTGAAAACCACCTACAAGGTGCACCAGGCCTTCCTGCCCGAAGGTTTCCTGGGCGCGGTCAATACCAACCCCTACAAGCGCGACGTGGCCAAGGCCAAGGCCTTGCTGGCAAAAGCCGGCCTGCCCGACGGCTTTACGGTGACCATCGACGTGCGCAGCGGCTACCCGTACGCCGAGATCGGCCAGGCCGTGCAGGCCAACCTGGCCCAGGGCGGCATCAAGGCAGAATTGATCCAAGCCGACAACAAACAGACTCTGGCCAAGTATCGCGCTCGCACGCACGACATTTTCCTGGGTGAATGGGCGGCCGACTACATCGACCCGCACAGCAACGCGCAAGGCTTTGCCTGGAACCCGGACAACAGCGACAAGTCGGCCTTCAAGCTGCTGGCCTGGCGCAACAGCTGGGACATCCCGGCGCTGACCAAGCAGACCGACGCTGCACTGGCCGAGCCTGATACCGCGAAGCGCGAGCAGGCCTACCAAAGCATGCAGAAGGACTTCATGGCGAACTCGCCCTTCGTGATGATGTTCCAGAAGGTCATGCCAGTGGTGCAACGCAAGGGCGTGTCCGGCATTGTGTATGGTCCGATCAACGACCTGACCTCCTATCAGGGCGCGAAGAAGCAGTAAGACGCGACAGAACCAGGGCACCCGCACTGCAAGTGGATGCCCTGATTGTTGATGCGGCTGATTTCTGCGCACCTGAATCTCGGCGCGCCGCCGCCTCGCCCTTTCTCTCGTTCAGCTTTCCGGGTTCGCTCAACTTTGTCTTCTCCCTTGCCAGCCGGTTTGCCGCCGGCATCCAACGCTGGCCGTGCGCTGCACACAGTGTCCCGCACCACGGCTGCTGCGGCCCGCTGGGCGCTGACCCTGGCGATCTCCTTGCTGGGCCTGCTGGCCGTCACCTTCGTGATCGGCCGTCTGGTGCCCATCGACCCGGTGCTGGCCGTGCTGGGCGATCGGGCGTCTGCCAGCGCCTATGCAGAAACCAAGATTCTGCTGGGCCTGGACCAGCCCCTGTACGTGCAATTCGGCATCTACCTGCGTGACGTGTTCAGCGGCAACCTGGGCACCTCCTTGCTGACCGCACGCCCGGTGCTGGACGACATCTTCCGGGTTTTCCCCGCCACGCTGGAACTGGCCACCATCGCCACCATCGCGGGCTGCCTGGTCGGCATTCCCCTGGGCGTGGCGGCTGCGGTCTATCACAACAAATGGATCGACCACCTGTCGCGCATCATCGGGTTGCTGGGCAGCTCGGTGCCGGTGTTCTGGCTGGCCTTGATGGGGCTGCTGCTGTTCTACGCCAAGCTGTCCTGGGTAGCGGGCCCCGGCCGCCTGGACCCCGTCTTCGACGGTATGGTCGATGCCCGTACCGGCAGCCTGTTGGTGGATTCGCTGCTGGCGCGCGAGTGGGACGTGTTCTTCAATGCCATGTCGCACGTCATCTTGCCGGCTGGCATTCTGGCCTGCTGTTCGGTGGCCTACGTCAGCCGCATGACGCGCTCGTTCATGCTGGACCAGTTGAACCAGGAATACATCACCACCGCGCGCGCCAAGGGCGTGGCCGAATGGCGCGTCATCTGGCAGCACGCCTTCGGCAATATCTCGGTGCCGCTGCTGACCGTCGTGGGCCTGACCTACAGCATGTTGCTGGAAGGTTCGGTGCTGACCGAACTGGTGTTCGCCTGGCCGGGCATCGGTTCCTACCTGACCGGCGCGCTGCTCAATGCCGACATGAATGCGGTGCTGGGCAGCACGCTGGTGATCGGCGTGAGTTTCATCACGCTGAACCTGGCGATCGACGCGCTGTACCGCGTGCTGGACCCGCGCACCCGATGAGCCACGCCATGTATCTGATCTGCCCCATCACCGCCGGCTTGCCGCGGTCCTTGCCCTTCTCCAAGGCGTTTGCATGAGCCAGGCGCCCTCCTCCTTGAAGCAATGGCTGCTCAGCGACACGCCGGCGTCCCGACGTCAGGCGGCCTGCGGGCTGGCCTATCGCCGCTGGCGAAGATTCGCCCGCAATCCCATCAGCCTGATCGGGCTGCTGATCTTGCTGGTCTTGGTCGTGGCCGCTATCTTCGGCCCGGCGCTGGCGCCGCACGACCCCTTCGCGCAGGAACTGGCCAACCGGCTGGCGCCCCCAGGCGCTGCCGGCCATCTGCTCGGCACCGACGCGCTGGGCCGCGACATCCTGTCCCGCCTGATCTACGGCGCACGACTGACGCTCAGCATTGCCGTCCTGGTCGTCGTGCTGGTGGTGCCTGTCGGCCTGGCCGTCGGCACGCTGTCGGGTTTTTTGGGCGGCTGGGTCGACACGGTGTTGATGCGCCTGACCGACATTGCGCTGGCCTTCCCCAAGATCGTGCTGGCGCTGGCCTTGGCGGCGGCGCTTGGCCCCGGCGTGATCAATGCGGTGATTGCCATCTCGATCACCGCATGGCCTGCCTACGCACGACTGGCGCGTGCCGAAACCCTGCGCCTGGTGCAGTCCGACTTCATCCACGCGGCGCGCCTGCAAGGCGCCAGCAACAGCCGCCTGCTGCTGAAGTACATCGTGCCGCTGTGTTCATCATCGGTGATCGTGCGGGCGACGCTGGACATGGCCGGCATCATCCTGACGGTGGCGGGCCTGGGATTCCTGGGCCTGGGGGCGCAACCGCCCAGCCCCGAATGGGGCTTCATGGTGGCCTCCGGCCGCAACGTGTTGATCGACGCCTGGTGGGTCGCCACCGTGCCGGGTCTGGCCATTTTGCTGGTCAGCCTGGCCTTCAACCTGCTGGGCGACGGCCTGCGCGATGTCTTCGATCCGCGTCATGGCGACTGAGGCGCAACACATGGAAGCAGGCAAGGCCGTTCACATACCTAATGGCGGGCCAGTGAAGAAGCCAACGAATGCCCAATGGGCCGTGGTCACCGGCGCGTCCAGCGGTCTGGGACTTGAGTTCGCCACCTTACTGGCTGCACGCAGCGTCAACCTGGTGCTGGTCGCAAGGCGCGAAGCGCCCATGCAGGAACTGGCTTCCACCCTGCGCGCCCGGCACGGGATCGAGGTTGTGGTCGACGTCGCCGACCTGGGCGAACCGAACGCCGCGGCCTCACTGGCGGCACGCCTGGACGCACGCGGCATCGATGCGGACATTCTGATCAACAACGCCGCATTCGGCCTCAGCGGCAAATTCGTCGAGCACGACGCCGAGCGCCTGCACGCCATGCTGCAGCTGGGTGTCGTCGCCATGACGGAACTCAGCTACCAGTTCGGCCAGCGCATGGCGGCACGCGGTCGCGGCCGCATGTTGCTGGTGGCCAGCATCGCCGCCTTGCAGCCCACGCCCTTGCTGGCCGCCTACGGGGCGACCAAGGCCTACGTGCTGTCGCTGGGCGAGGCCCTGAATGTCGAGTTGGCGCCGGTGGGCGTAACGGTCTTGCTGCCAGGCTTCATGCACACCGGCTTCGGCGGCGTGGCGGATTTCAACCCGCCCGCGCTGGTGCAGTCCACCGCCCTGGAACCCGCGCTGGTCGCGCAGATCGGGCTCGACGCCATGTTCGCAGGGAAATCCAGCGTGGTGGCCGGCGCCCTGAATCGCGTCGCGGCTTTCTTTGCCGGATGGATGCCGCGCCACGTGCTGGCCTGGCTGGTCTTTCGCTTTTCCAAGGGCTGAGCAAGATGCTGTCTGCACCAAGCACCGCCAACGAAGCCCTGTGCGAGATCGACAACCTGCGCATCGGCTTCCGCGGCCACGACGGGCAGCTGAGCGAAGCCGTTCGCGGCATGAGCCTGTCTTTGCAGCCCGGCGAGCGCCTGGGCATCGTCGGCGAATCCGGTTCCGGCAAGTCTTTGACGGGCCGCGCCTTGCTGGGCCTGCTGCCCACCTCTGCGCACTGGTCTGCAGACCGCATGCGCTTTGGCGGCCAGGATTTGCTGACCATGCCCGCCCGCGAGCGCCGCCGCCTGTGCGGCCAGCAGATCGGCATGATTCTGCAAGACCCGAAGTATTCGCTGAACCCGGTGATGACGGTCGAACAGCAGTTGAAGGAAGCGTTCCGCTTGCGCACGACTTCGCTGCGCGGTCAGGCCTTGAAAGACCGCGTGCGCGAGGCCCTGGAAGCCGTTCACATCCGCAACCCGGAACAGGTCGCGAAGGCCTATCCGCACGAGTTGTCCGGCGGCATGGGCCAGCGCGTGATGATCGCCATGATGGTGTCGTCCGGCCCGCGCCTGCTGATCGCCGACGAACCGACCAGCGCGCTGGATATTCTGGTCGCGCAACAGGTGTTGACCGTGCTGGACGAACTGGTGGCGCGCCACCACACCAGCCTGCTGTTCATCAGTCACGACTTGCCGCTGGTGATGTCTTTCTGCGACCGCGTGGCGGTGATGTATGCCGGGCGCGTAGTGGAGACCTGCGCCGCTCGTGATCTCGCGCAAGCCACGCATCCGTACACGCGCGGTTTGCTGGCGGCCACGCCGCCGCTGACGAATCCGCCAGCAGTATTGCCGGTGCTGGCACGTGACCCGGCTTGGTTGCTGGCATGAAAAATCAACAGCGTGAAGGTCAGGGAATGACGGAATACATCATCTGTACCTGCTGCGGGGTGTGTTTGCGATGATCGACATCCAGGACCTCAGCGTCAGCTTCCGCACCCCCCGGGGCGTGGTCGACGCCGTGAAGCATGTGACCCTGCAAGTAGCGGAAGGAGAAGCCTTCGGCTTGGTTGGCGAATCCGGTTCCGGCAAATCCACCGTGCTGCGCGCCCTGGCTGGCCTGGCGCCTGTCATAGGCGGCCACTTGATGGTCAACGGTGAAACCCTGGGCGCGCAACGCAGTCCCGCGTTCTACCGCCAGGTGCAGATGGTGTTCCAGGACCCTTACGCATCCCTGCACCCGCGCTTCACCATCGACCAGACCCTGCGAGAACCCTTGGCCATCAACGGCCTGGATCGGCACGATGCCCGCATCGCCAGCGCCTTGAAGGACGTCGGCCTGCCCGATGCCTTCCGCTATCGTTATCCGCATCAGTTGTCAGGCGGCCAACGTCAGCGCGTGGCGATTGCCCGCGCCATGATCCTCGAACCGAAGATTCTGCTGCTGGACGAACCGACCTCGGCCCTCGACGTGTCGGTCCAGGCCGAGATCCTCAACTTGCTGCGCGGCCTGCATCAGACCAAAGGCCTGACCATGATCCTCGTCAGCCACAACCTGGCGGTGGTCGGTTTCCTGTGCCAGCGCGTGGCCGTCATGCAGCGCGGCGAGGTGGTCGAACAAGCCGGCGTCGATGCCATCCGGGAGCACCGCGTCACCCATGAATACACCCGCCGCTTGCTGGCCGCGACCGAGGGCTACCGCCGCGCAGCACCCGATGCGCTGGTGGTCTAGCTCGACGATATGCCCGTCGCGCAGAAAGATATGCGCAGCAAATGGTTCACGCCTGGGCGCGAAGGGCGGACCATGCAGGGCCTGGCGTACGACTTTCGTCATGGCCGTCTACAAGCGCTTCGTACAAGAACTGCCTTGCAAATCCGCACGCAAGCCCTGGCGCAGGCATCGTCCATGCTGCGCAAGCACTCGCCTGAGTCCGCACGTTCTTCCTGATCCCCTCCCCACGCGACCCTCTTCCTGGAAATTTTCATGACGCTTGCCACGACCCGCCTCGGCCGCACCGGCCTGACCGTTTCCCGCCTTGCGCTTGGCACCATGACCTTCGGCCTGCAGACCGAGGAAAGCGTGGCGCACCAGATCCTCGACGTTGCGACCGAAGGCGGCATCAACTTCCTGGACACCGCCGACGTTTATCCGCTGGGCGGTGGGCTCGACCTGGTGGGCCGCACCGAAGAAATCGTCGGCAACTGGCTCTCTGAGGAACCCGGCCGCCGCGCCAACTACGTCATCGCCACCAAGGCCTTCGGCGTCATGGGCACGAACAGCTGGAACCAGGGCGCCTCGCGTCGCCACCTGCTGGACGCCATCGACGCCTCGCTCGACCGCTTGCAGACGGATTACGTCGACCTCTACCAATTGCATGGCGACGACCTGAACACGCCGCTGGATGAGACCCTGGAAGCGCTGGACGTCATCGTGAAGTCGGGCCGCGCCCGGTATATCGGCGTGTCCAACTTCCTGGCTTACCGCCTGGCCAAGGCCCTGGGCCGCTCGGAAACGCTGCGCCTGGCCAAGTTCGTATCGATCCAGCCGCGCTACAGCCTGCTGTTCCGCGAGATCGAACGTGAACTGCTGCCGCTCGCACTGGAAGACGGATTGGGCGTGATTTCCTACAACCCGCTGGCCGGCGGCTTGCTCACGGGCAAACACAAGAAAGGCACGGCCCCGACCGAAGGCACGCGCTTCACCTTGGGCAATGCAGCGCAGCGCTACCAGGATCGTTATTGGTCCGACCGGTATTTCGACTCGGTGACGGAACTGGAAAAACTCGCGCAACAGGCTGGCGTCCCGCTCACCACCTTGTCGGTCGCCTGGGTAATGGCGAATCCGGCGATCACCGCGCCGCTGCTGGGCGCGAGCCGGCCGGAACAGCTGGCCGACACCCTGGCCGCGGCCAGCTACACGCTGCCTGCCGACCTCAAGCAGAAAATGGACGAACTGACGCGCGAATACCGCTACGGTGACGCCGCGCGCTGACGCTGAAACTCGGCCCCCCGAAAGAACCTCGCCGCGTCAGCTCAGCTTGATCTCCGCGGCGACGAACTCACCCTTGTCTTCGACGTAGCTGTTCCATTTGACGAAGTACAGGTTGGTCGCGCTCAGACTCGTCAGGTGCTCTTGGGTGGGGATCAGCTGGATCTTGGCCAAGGTGTAGTTTTTCGGGTCATCGATCAGTGCCTGAGCCTCTGCTTCCAGCTTGGTCGCCTGGGCCGCCGCGTCCTGCATGCTGGGGGCGGCGACTTGGCCGTCGCGCAGGGCCTTGGCCTGCTGCAGCTTGTCGTTGGCCGCCGCCATGGCCCGCTCGTCCAGCGCAGAAACGAGACTGATCATGTCGTTGTTGCCCGCATGCGAAACCAGTTCGCTGATCGCGCCCGCCAGTGCCGGATTGTCGCGTTCGTACTTTGTCATCAAGGCGGTGAATTTCTCCCCGCCCATGCGACCGATAGCGCCATGCTTGCCTGCGGGTGGGCTGACCATCTGGGCGACATGTTCGCCGCTGCGCACCAGGCCGTCGCCACCGCGGACTTCCTTGCTCTTGGTCTTGTAGACCCAGGCGGTGGACCCGCTGGCCTGCACGTCCACCAGCCCGACGCCGAATTTCTTGTTGTCTTCTTTCCAGAGCTGCACGTCGCCGGCCGAGAACCTGAGCCCTGCGGTTCCGGTCAGGGCAATGCTGGTTTCGACTTCGCCCTTGCGGATTTCCATATTGGTATTGGCCGCGACGTAGGTGACACCGGCACGACTGAGCGCCAGGCCCGCGCTCAAGCCCAGCTCGCCGGTCTTGGGAACTGCGACACCGAGCTTGCCCGTGACGCCAAACTTGCCCGCCAGCTTGCTTTCCACCAGCGGCATGATGCCGGCAGCCCGCGACAAATCGCGTGAACCGAGGCTGCCCTTGTTCAGCAAGTTGTCCAGCGTTGCCTTCAGCGCGTCTTTGCCAGCGGGTGTATTCGGAAAACGCAGTGCGACGCCCGCAGTGCGGTAACCGGAGCCTTCCAGGCCCACGGTGAGTGACGCGTTCAGACCGACGCCCTCTGCTTTCCACAACTTGGCCGACAGATCGACCCCGACCTTGCCGTCCCAGCCGTCGCGCAACACCAGCTCGTAGCCATCGCCACCGCGCGAGATCTCCATGCCTTCCATCGTGCCGCGCGCGAGCTTGACGTTCACGCCCATGATGCCGGCAGGGTCTACCGGGATCGAGCCGGTCTGCATCTCGACCCGGTTGCCGACCGTCAGCTTGACCTTGCTGCCCGCCGGCAAGGTATCGAGCGAATTCAACAGTGCCGCCTTGGCGTCGGCGCTGATGCCGGTGCGCTCGGCACTTGCCTCAATGGTCGCCGCCTGTGCGGCCAGTGCGGTCTGCATCTGCTGCTCGATGCCGTCGAGCCTGGTTCCTGCCATCCACAGGTTCAACTCGTCAGGCCCGAAGCTCTGGGACAGGATGGCATTGATCTCGGGTTGGAAATCGGCGATGGGCAATCCCCACGCCGCGAGCTGATCCTTGATCGCCGCGGCATGCTCGGCCGGCCGATAGCTGGTCACACTGGCACCGCTGCTGGCCAGATCCGACAGGACAGCCGCACGCACCATGTCGCGCACCAGCGGGAATCCGCCCCGCATGCCAGTGATCCGGGCCTGTACTTCGGCGTCCATGTCGGCAACCGTGGATTCGATCAGTCCGTGCTGAGCAGCCCGCTCTGCGGGTTGCTCACGCAGCGTGACCTGCGCCACGATGGCGCGTCGACTGATCGGATCGCCAGCCAGCCGGGCCAGGCTGTCCAGGGTGAACTCGGTTCGGCTGTGCCAGTGCGTCTTCAGCGTGTTTTCGTTGTAGCCGCTCAGCTGGGCACGCAGCTCGGTCATGGTTTGCTGCTGCGCGGGCGTCGCGTTCTGCATGTTGCCGGTTGCGTCGTAGAGCGCCAAGGCCTGCTGCAGCAGCTTGGCGGCCCGCAGGCCTTCAGGATGCGCAAGATCGACGCTGCGCCCAGGTGCCGCGGCATTGAAGTCGCGCAAGGCTTGGGTGGCGTCCTCGCGTTGTTGATCCATCGTGTTCAACTGGCCGGTCATGGCCAGCAACCGGGTCTCGAGCAGCGCGTGGGTCTGACCACGCGCGGCCTGCAGGCCGCTTGGGTCGGCCAGATCCTGGATGCGGTCGTGCAGTGTGCCGGCGATCCGCGTGTCCATGGCTTGGCGCGCAGCAGGCGCCGTACCGGTCGGGTACGTGCCGGACACCGTTGCATCGCCGGTCAGATTGCGGATCAGCAGTTCGCCGAAAACACGTGCTTTGTCCTCATTGCGCGGCAGGTTTGCCAGCAGTGCTGCCTGCCCTGGCACCGCGCCCGACGCGTCGTCCAAGGCGTTCATGACCCCATGGATCATGCCCAGCAGTTCGCCCACCTGCTCTGCCCCTGCCAAGCCTTGGCGGCTGAGCGTCACCATGGTGTCCATCACCTCGCGCGCGTCGGTGTCGCTCAGATCCAGTGCCTTCAGCTCGGCCGGGGTGAGGCCGCCCAGCAAGGCGCCCGGCCCTTGCGCCGCGACGTGCGACTGCTGTGCCGTCATCAATTGATCACGGGCAGTTGCCTGGGCACCTTGATGAAAGTCCAGATCGCGTTTCGCCGCCGTGAGTTGGCCGTCCCGCACCGCCCCGGGCGGCTGTTGATCGAGCTGCGCAATGGTGCTCTTCAGCGTCCCCACCCGCTGCGTGTGGTGGTCCAGGTCGGTACGCGCCTGCGTCAGCGCCGCAGGCGGGCTGGCGGCATCCATTCGCCCCTGCAAGCTGGTGACGGCGTGCTCGGCAAACACCCGGCGGCCCTGGAGCTCGCCTGGGTCCGCGCCTTGCCCGAGCGCAGCCAACTGCGCGTCGAGGTTCGCCCTATGTGCCGTAGCCGCTGCCAGCTGCGGGGCCAGCATCGATTCCTCGGATTGCAGGGATTGCTCGCGTCGCTCCAGGTAGCGAACGCTGCTGCGCAGCTCGGACTCTTCCGGTGTTGGTGGCACGCCCTGCGCACGGGCCGGCACCGCCGCCAGCTCGGCGCGCTTGGCCGCCAGCTGCGATTGCACGTCGCGCAGCAAACCGGTGCCCTCAGCAGAGGCGCCGAGTGTGCGTTCCATGGCCAGCAGGCTGCCGATCACCACGCCGACTTCCTTGGCCGAGGCGCCCAGGCCGTTGCGCAGCCCCTTGACCAGCGAGGCATCGACCTTCATGCCCGCTACGCCGCCCAGGTTCAAATCCGCCGCGCCCGCACGTTGGCCAATTGCCCGCCGCAGTTGCTGCTTGGCCTGGATCAGGTCGCCCTCCATATCGGCCATCTTGCGGCTGCTGTCGCGCGCTTCCTGCTTGGTCGCGGCCGGAAGTTGCGCGATGGGCGTACCGGTGTCGCGCGCCACACGTTCCAGTCGAAGCGTGCTCATCGCGTCGACCTTCAAGGCTTTGACGACCGTGTCCATGTCGCCGTCCATGCCCAGCAAGCCGTTCAAGGCAGCACCGTCCCGGCCCGGCTTGACGGCGTCGAGCATGGTGCCGAGCATCGCGTTCAAGCCTTCGGCGGCCTGTTCGCGCTTGGCCTGCACCGGCATCTCGGAGAAGCTGCGGATCGCCGCCACGTTCGACAGACTGCTCAACACCTTGTCCAATCGATAGCCCGGCACCCCTGCCCCTTCCATCTTGCTGTGCAAGGCAAGCGCGCTGTCAGCCAGCGCCGCCGCCCGGTCGGCGCCGAGCGGTGGCGTGCCCGGGCGAAACAGACCTGGCAAGGCAAGCTTGAGCGCAGCGTCGACGTATTGTTTTTTGGCTGTCTGGATGTCCCGCTTCGCCGCACGCAGTTCGTCCGGTCCGAGCCCGGCGTTCGGCAGCGCCGCTTCCAGCTTGCTCAAGCCGTCCAGCCCCGACTTGATCGATGCGCCCAGGTCGTTGCGCGCCAAGACGGCTTTTTGCCCCGCCTCTTTGCCGGCCTTGGGCAGATGGGATGCCTGCTCATCGCCCTGCCAAGCTTGCACCGAGACCTGCATGGCCGCTGCGTCGGACTTGGCAGTTGCCAGGCGATCGGACATGGGCCCCACGGGTGGCGCCGCCAGAGCGACGACTGGCGCAGCGACCACGGGTTGCAGCACGGCTGCGACCGCCTGCGGCGGTGCCTGCTTCAGTTGCACAAAGGACTTGAGATTGAAGAGCCCCGTTTTGCCGCTGCGCAATATCTGCACGCCGTCGGGGGTTGCGGTCGTCCGGTGGCCGGACACCTGGCCGCGAAACGACTGCTGAAGCAGCTTGGCATGCTCGGGCGAACCCAGCAGCTTGGTCTGCCCGGCGCTGCCCAGCTTGCCTGCGGCGTGCTGCGCCGATATCGGGCCAAGGTTTACGCCCGCGCCAACCGTGGTTTTCATGTCATCACCTTGTTCAAACCCGCAGCATGCAAACCAGATCGAAGGCCTTCGGTTCGATCAGGGGCGTAAGTGCCTGGTCGTCCGGCGCCAGCGCGTCGCTGCTCAGCCGGCTGCGCAAGGCCGGGACCAAGGCGATGAAGGTGGCCACGCGCGTCAGAAAATCTTCCGGCACGGCCGTGGCGAGGTCGATCATGCTGATCAGCACCAGGTGCGCGCTGCCCGGGTCACAGGCCACCGCATGGCCGGGCGGCAGCGCGCCGTAGTTGCAGGCAAGCGCATCACGCAAGACCTTGGCTGGCGTGAGATCTGTCATGGCCAGCAAGGGGCTGCGGATGCTGGCATGGCCGGATTCGCCGGCCTGCGCGACCACCACCTCGATATCGGGGGCAAAAAGCATCGCGCACTGTCCGTCCTGATCAAAACTCAAGGGCATGCCGACGGCAGTCGACAGGTCGGCAAGCAGGCTGTCGGCGGCGGTGATCGGCATGGCACTCTCATCGGTGAAACAGAGCTGCAAATTATGCATCGCACCCGGCAGAGCGAGCATGAAGATCATGTGACGATCGGCAGAAGCTTCCTGGGTGTGCGCGCGCGTTATGCTGTCGGTCTTACGTTCTCCCCCAGGCAGAGCCCCCCGCATGCGTAGTTGGTTCGAAAGACTGCTGTACCCCTATCCCGACGCCGAGCTCGTCACCCCACCCAAGAAATTCTTCGCCTTCCTGTGGACGTGCACGGCCGGCGCGCGTGGTGCGATCGTCGCCATGATCATCCTGACGGGCATCATCGGGGCCTTCGAGGCCTTGCTGTTCGCCATGATGGGCAAGATCGTCGACTGGCTGGCCAAGGTCCAGCCCGACCAGCTGTGGGCGCAGGAAGGCAAGACGCTGATCATCCTGGCGGTGGTGCTGCTGGTGAGCCCCCTGCTGGTCATGGCGCAGACCATGATCAAACATCAGACACTGGCTGGCAATCTGCCGATGCGGCTGCGCTGGAACTTCCACCGCCTGATGCTGGGCCAAAGCCTGGGCTTCTACCAGGACGAATTCGCTGGGCGGGTGTCCGCCAAGGTCATGCAGACCGCACTTGCCGTGCGCGACGTACTGATGATCCTGGCCGACATCCTGGTCTTCATCACCATCTACTTCGTCACCATGATCACCGTGGTGGGCAGTTTCGACCTGATGTTGCTGCTGCCCTTCCTGGGCTGGGGCGTGTCGTTCGCGCTGGCCATGTGGTATTTCGTGCCGCGCCTGGGCAGGTCCGCCAAGCAGCAGGCCGACGCGCGTTCCCTGATGACGGGGCGCATCACCGATGCGTATTCGAACATCAGCACCGTGAAGCTCTTCTCCCATGCTGGGCGCGAAGCCGGCTACGCCAAGTCGGCCATGCAGGACTTCCTGGTGACCGTGCATCGCCAGATGCGCCTGGTCAGCGGCTTTGAAGTGGTGAACCACCTGCTGAGCATGCTCTTGTTGCTGTCCAGCATCGGCCTGTCGCTGTGGTTGTGGATCCGCGGTACCGAAGGCGTGGGTGTCGGCGCCGTGGCCGCGGCAACCGCGATGGCGCTCCGTCTGAACGGCATTTCGCACTGGATCATGTGGGAAACCGCCTCGCTCTTCGAACAGATCGGCACCGTGCAGGACGGCATCAATACCTTGTCGCGCCCCCAGACGGTGGTCGACAAGCCCGATGCCAAGCCGCTGCAGGTGACCCAGGGCGATGTGCGCTTCGAGAACGTGGGCTTCAACTACGGCGGTGACCGCATCGTCATCGACACGCTGAACCTGCACATCCGCCCCGGCGAAAAAATCGGCCTGGTCGGTCGTTCCGGCGCGGGCAAGTCCACCATGACCAACCTGCTGCTGCACTTCTACGAGCTGGAAAAAGGCCGCATTCTGATCGATGGCCAGGACATTTCCCAAGTCACCCAGGACAGCCTGCGCGCGCAGATCGGCGTGGTCACGCAAGACACCTCGCTGCTGCACCGCTCGGTGCGCGAGAACATCTTGTACGGTCGCCCGGACGCCAGCGAAGAAGACATGCGTGCGGCGGCCGGCCAAGCCGAAGCCCACGACTTCATCCAGACGCTGTCGGACAAAAGCGGCCGCGTGGGCTACGACGCTCACGTGGGCGAACGCGGCGTGAAGCTGTCCGGCGGCCAGCGCCAGCGCATTGCCATCGCCCGCGTGATGCTGAAAGACGCGCCGATTCTGCTGCTGGACGAAGCCACCAGCGCCTTGGATTCCGAAGTGGAAGTCGCGATTCAAGCAAGCCTGTATCAGTTGATGGCCGGCAAGACCGTGATCGCGATTGCGCATCGGCTGTCCACCATTGCGGCGATGGACCGCCTGATCGTGCTGGACCAGGGCCGCATCGTGGAAGAAGGCGACCACGAAAGCCTGCTGGCCCAGGGCGGCATCTACGCGCGCCTGTGGGCGCACCAAAGCGGCGGCTTCCTGGGTGAATCGGTGGATGAGGAAGAAACGAGCGGCGCGGTGTGATCGCGGCGGGTGCTTGTACAGCGCAAGCACCGCATTTCATTCAAGGCGCAATCAGCGGTTCCGCCTGAAATGCCCGGTGCAGCAAAGCCGTGAACGCCGGCGCGTCGGGTAGCGCGACATCGCCGATGCGATGCACCGCGATAGCCGGCGTCCACGAATTCATCACCACGGCACCCGCCATCGCAGACAGGTCTTGCAGCCTGACCGGCTGAACCCGCTGGGCGATACCCAGCACTGCCAATTGCCGCTGCACGACCCCCATGGTCGTGCCGACCAGCATGGCAGCCTGTGGCCACACCACCGCATCACCGTCCCAGAAGGCAAGATTCCAGATCGAGCCTTCGCTCAAGCGCCCTTCCCTGTCCAGGAATGCGGCATCGTCGAAGCCTTGTTCGGCGGCCTGGCGCAGAAACCAGGTCTTGGCGATTTCGCCCACGTGTTTCATCTCGGGCAGCACACGTTCGTGCTCAATGGCTGCCAGGCTCAGCGGCCCGGTAGGCCCGTTCGACGCAGGCGCCGTGCGCACCAGTACCTCGGGCGCCACGTCTGGACCAGCCACCGTGAATTCGCCCGCCGGGGAATACACCGTGGCCATTAGGGACACGTCTGGCGGCCCAGCGGCGATCGCTGCCTGCAGATAGCCCCGCAGCAAGGCGTCGGGTAAAGCCTGCCCGAACATGCGGACAGAGGCGTCGCGCAGCCGCGCCAGATGCAGATCAAGCCCCCTGACCCGTCCACCCCGAACCTGCATGGCGGTGAAGTGCGCGTATCCCGCGAAGGCCAGCGGGTTCAGGTCGCTATCGGTCGCGGGTCGACCGTTGCGCTGCGCGACAAAAGCGGCTTTGGTACTTGCCATGATCTCGTTCCAGAAAGCGATGCGGCTCGCCGTGCATGGCATGCCGATCATCAAGCCGCGCATTATCTCGGCGTTGATCGCGGCTTGAGAAACGAGTATTTTTCACGCCATCATCAAATTTGGCTTGAAGATAAATGGATCGCCTGCTTCCCGGCACGCGCGCGCTTCGCACCTTCGACGCCGCCGCCCGCCACCTGAACTTCACGCGCGCGGCTGCGGAACTGGCCCTGACACCGGCCGCCGTCAGCTATCAGATCAAGGAAATCGAAGATCAGCTTGGCTTGGTGCTGTTCACCCGCAGCAGCCGCAGCATTGCGCTGACGCCGGCGGGCGCGATGTTCTTCGAAGCCACCTCGGACGCGCTGGCCACCCTGCACCGTGCCGTGGGCCGCGCCCGCCGCCTGGTGCGCGGCACGGCGCAACTGAGCGTCTCGCTCGGCGCCAGGTTTGCCACGAATTGGCTCATGCCCAGGCTGCCAAGCTTCCAAGCCGCCAACCCGGACCTGGACCTGAGCCTGGACATCACCGACGCGCTGCGCGACTTCGCCACGGACGACATCGACGTCGCCATCCGCTTTGGGGCGGGCGACTATCCGCAGACGCGATCAGACCGCCTGTTCGACAGTGAAGTGGTGCCGGTGTGCAGCCCGGCATTGCTGACGGCAGGTCCTGCGCTTAGCACCCCGGAAGACCTGCTGGCCCAGACACTTTGTTATGTGGACTGCAAGGTCGACGGCATGACCTGGCCCAATTGGGCAATGTGGATGGCGGCAGCCGGCGTGCCGGACTTCGATGACCGCCGCTGCATGGCCTTCACCGAGTCCAGCCACGTGGTGCAGGCCGTCCTCGAAGGCGGTGCCGTGGGACTGGTCGAACTGCCCATGGTGGCACGCGAACTGGCGCAAGGCCGATTACTGCGACTGTTTAACGTAAGCGTCGGCATGGCACCTGGCTACGCGTATCACTTGGTCTACCCCGAAAACGGCGACCAAGACCCACGTATCCTTGCGTTTCGTCGCTGGATGTCCATTGAGTTGGGCCTGCATGATGGCGGTCCCGACGCATGCGCAGCGCAGATGGACGTTTATGAGTGAAACGACGGTCGACAATCCAGTGCGCACACAAGTGATTCAGCTGGGCCTGGAAGACATCCAGCAGGCGCAGCGCCTGCATTTCTGGCAATTCGTGCGCAGCCGCAGGGGAATATTTCGAATCGCAGTATCCAGCCTCAGGGCAACGGCCCTTTTTGCCCTGATTGTGCTTCTCGTCGGCAAGGCAAAGAGTGCCTCATCGCTCATCCTGTTTTTTTCGCTTGCTTCGCCATTCATCGTGCTCGCCTGCTCTGCAGCGGTGATTTCGCTGTTGGGCAAGCGGCTTGCCCGCAAAGCATTTGATCAGCAAAAGACCTTGCACGTGCCCTATCAGGTTTCATGGACTGACCAAGGCATTCTGATTGAAAGCGAATATGGCGACGCACGTCTGCCATGGGGGGATTTGCGAAAGACGCGGCAGGACCAGAATCTGATTCTTTTATATGAATCCGACCGCCTATACCGCTTGATCCCCACACGCTGTTTCACACCAGCACAGCTGACGGATTTCCAGGCCTGCATGGCGTCGGTACCCCGACGCTGAGCCGCAGGCGCTGCCCCCATTACTTCAGGACGAGCGCCTCAACGCCTCGCCACCTGGTAAAGCACGAGCTGACTTCCAAAGTACGCCATCACGAAGACGGACAGCTCCATGCCAACCACGGGAATCAGCCATGGCACATCACTGCTTACCAGCATGGCGGCACAGCCCAATCCAAAAAACAAGGAGATGAAGAAACGCACTGCGGGCAGTACCCGCATTCCGATCGCCTCATCGATCCCCTTGCGTTGCGCCCACCGATGCGCTGCTGCCACCACGCCGCCGATCGCCAAGGCCAGCGCGATGGACCCCAGCAGCCAGGGCCGAAGGCTCTCGATTCCCCACACGACGCCAATGCCGCGAATGACATCCTGCATTCAGGCCTCCTTTGGCAACCCATTATGTAGTTTTCCAGAGTAGTCGAGTCATGCGGCGCAGGCCAGCAGAGCCTGGCAGATTTATTTGGTCAATGGCAGGCGTCATCAATCCTGACTACGGCCTTACTTCTGGAAAAACCTGAGCCGTTGAGGGGGGATGCCTTGGCTGCGACAATCGGCAACCGCCAATCTTCAGTCCTGTTCATGAAGAAAATATCCTCGCTGCTCACGATCTGTTCCTTGCTGGCAAGCACGTCCGCTTATTCCATGACGTGCATCAGCAACCCGGCACACTTCGACTTCATGCAGACCTCGGCGCAGGTCTTCTATTATGGAAAAGAGGAAGCGGTCAGGAACGTCTACGAAAAGTTGAAAGAACAGATTGGTGATCCCAACAGCCATGCTCGAACCACGCTGTTTCTGGTGAAAGGCGATCTGCAGCAAGTGGAGCGTGCTTATTGCAAAGCTGAAAAATGCACGGGCATGGATGTCATGAAAAACCTTCAGCAGTGCGCTGCCCCAAACGGACAGGGGGCGGGGCCAACCGAGATCTGCCGGCCACTCGCTGCCGTGTACAAGGGAAAGGTTTATTGCATGCTGGCTCCTGGGCTGGACAATTATTCCAGCCAGAAGCCTTTCGTGAATTTCAACCCTTACGGGGACGGCGGAAAATGGTGACCGTACATCACAAGTTTTCGTTGAAAAAAACTCGCCTGAAGACTGTGGTCGCAGGGCTGTTGTTGAGCCTGATGTGCGCGACCCAGGCCCATGCAATCGACTGCGAAACCGACCCGGCAAAGTTCGCTTTTTCTGAAGACACCCTGACGCCCTTCTACTTCGGCGCGGAAGCCGGGGTCGATCGCGCTTATCAAGTGCTGAAAGAGAAAATCGGGCCGCTCGACCAATACGGCAAGCCCACGGTCTTTTATTCCAAGGGCTACGATCGACTTACGCAGCACACCTGCAGCGGAGACAAGTGCAGCGTGTCGGACATAGGCAAGGGCTTCAGCGCCTGCTCGGCCGGCGGCATGAGTGCTGCCGATGTCTGCTACCCGCTCGCGGTGGTTCATGAGTCCAGGCTGTATTGCCTGCTGGCGCCTGCGGCGAAAAAACCCGCTGGTGCAAAACCGTAGGCTTGGTGGCAGCCATGCTCAAGAAGAGACAGCCGCTGAACCACACACCACCATGCAACTGACCAGACCATGACAGATACCGCCACCGGACGGGACATCTTTGTTGCGACCACCCTGAGCGCTGCGGATCTCGGCGCGCTTTTCGGCAAGGCTTTCCAGGTCGCGCGCGATGGCTTGGTGATTGACGATGGCGCGCAGCCCGAACGGCTTGCCGCCTGGAACCTGCCTCGTTGCATCGTGATTTACCCGCTGGAGCCGGACGGCTATTTCAACTTCAAACTTGGCATCGATCTGGACGTTCCGATTGCGACGGATAAGTTTCGAGTGCTGGCCCGCCAACAGCACCTGACGATAGCCTGGGCCGTTGATGAAACCTCGCTGCTCGATGACTACTACATAGCCTTTCCCAGCGGAAAGCTGGCAATGCATGCACTCCATTTCCGTGAAACCGAGGATACTTATGCGTGCTTCCTATTGCCAGAAACAGGCCCGTCGCGAGACGCTGATGGCCTGGATCCGAGCCCGTGATGTCATCGCTTCATCGCTGGCAGTAGCGCTTCTTGTGGCCTTGCCTGCGCCGAGCATCGCTGCGGATAAAGCGCCCGCAGCCCAACTGATAATTCACATCGATGCGCCGGTGCTACATACCGGCGGCACTGTGCTGGTGGTGGCCAATCCCATCTCGAAGGAAGCCTGGGCCCGACTGCCCTCGCAGCCACCATCTGAAACGGCTCAGACGGCAACCAAGCTTGCGCCCGGCGACAAACTATTCGACGCCGCGATTTCGTCGAAAGTGTCGATTATCGAATTCGTCTACCCCGAAGGCGGCACCTTCGACTTCAAGCTACGGGCAACAGGGGACCAAGCAGTGGCAGGCGCGCTGCGCACCAAAAGAATTCTGGTCGGTAGTGGCTATTACACGGATAAGGTAACGGGCCAAAAAATCGAATGGAAAGACGTATCGGTCATCCATATCGACGGCCCTGAAGCCGACGAAAGATTCAGCCGATTGGTCCGCGCGTCATCTTCGGAAATCATGAACACGGGTCCTGCCAAAACACAGCAGGCGGGCGTCACGGTATATGCGCCGTCTGCCGCGCAGCTGGAAAAAGCGCTGATCAAAGAACCGCAGTGATGGCTGCTTAGACAGGACTGGCCTCGCTGGACGTCCCTTACCAAATGTTCTTAGCAGACGCCCTGAGCAGACCGGTTTAACTGCGCCCGTCTAATTGTCCTCGCCTGATCGCCACGACGTCAGTCCGCCCGCGGCAATCGCGCTGATCGCGCCAACAGACTCAACAACACCAGCACCAGCAGCGCTGCCACGAGGTTGTAGCGCATGCCCGCGACAAAGGCCGACGCGTACTCACCCGCCTGCGCTGCCCCACCCTGCCCGTCGCCCAGCACCGCGCCGAACAGCATGCCGACCGGCGCAAAGATGCTGCCTGCCATGAAGGGATCCAGGCCCAGGCCGGTTTGCGCCAGCAAGGCAAAGCACAGGAAAAGGGAACTCGACGTCGAGTAGATCAACAAGACCAGCAAGCCGCCCATCGCAAAGCGACGCTGGCCCAGCAAGGCCATGTCCACCAGCGGCTGCTGGCCGGCTCGTGTTCGTGCTTGCTGGTGATGATAGAAGACAGCCAGCAACAACATCGAGACGGCCAGCGACCCCAGGCTCCAGGCCGGCCAGCCCAGCGCCGGGCCTTCGATCAAGGGGACCAGCAACAAGGCCAACCCACTGCTGACCAGCAAGACGCCAATCCAGTCCAGCGCTGGTCGGTCGGCCGCGCGAGATTCAGGAATGAAGCGCGCGGCGGCAATTGCCAACACGCCAATGGGCACATTGATCAGAAAATTTGGTGTGCGAACTGGAAAAGGTCTCACCCGATTTCAAGCGCTGGTTGCGCCAGCACGACGTGCATGCGGGCTGCAGTGGCACGCGAATGCTGCTGGTCGATGGGGAAGCCATGGCCTTCGACCATACTTCGCTGACCATCGATGAAAACCGGCATCTTCGGATGGTGGTGTATGCGCGCCAGCAAGAAGGTGCGTCCGCACCAGACTAGACCGCCGCTGCCTGCCCGCCCGCCTGAAACACCCTCGCACACAGAAAGTCCACGAAGGCCCGCACCTTTGGTGACGGGTGTTTGCTTGCAGGCCACAGCACGTGAAAGACGCCAGATCGTTTCACGTGCTGGGTCAGAACCGATGCGAGCGTGCCATCTGCCAACTGCTCGCGCACCGCGAAGTCCGGCAGATACGCGATGCCTAGACCCCGCATTGCAAAACACACCCGCGTCTCGATGTTGTTGCAGATCATCGAGCTCGGAATCTGCAATTCCGGCTCGCCGGGCGCTTGTTCCAACGCCCAGATTTCCAGCTTGCCGGTATTCGGAAACCGGTAATGCAAGCACGTGTGCTGCAGCAGATCGGCCGGTACCCTGGGCGTGCCCCGCCGCGCCAGGTAGTCGGGCGAAGCGACCAGCAGCGACTGGAATGCCCCCAGGCGGCGCGCGGTCAGCCGTGAATCGCTGGGCGTGCCGGTGCGCACCACCGCATCGAATCCCTCTTCGATCACGTCGACCATGCGATCGCTGAAATCCAGGTCCAGCTCGATCTCGGGATAGGTGCGCATGAAGTCGGCAAGCACCGGCAGCATCAGCGAGCTGACCAGCGGAAAGCTGACGCGCAGGCGACCGCGCGGGGCGCCGCTGGCCTGCGACAACTCCTGTTCCGCCGCCTCGATCTCGGCCAGGATGCGTCGGCAACGTTCCAGAAACAGCGTGCCCTCGGCTGTCAGCGTGACGCTGCGTGTGCTGCGGTGGAACAGGCGCACGCCCAGCTTTTCTTCCAGCCGTCCGATGGCCTTGCCGACCGCAGACGCCGACACGCCCAACAAGCGTCCGGCGGCAACAAAGCTGCGTGTTTCGGCCACCTGCACAAACACCACAAAGCCGTTCAGGCTATCCATGCTGAACCTCGATTACGGACACAAACGTCCGCATAACCAGGAACGGTAGCCTACTTTTTCTTTAATCGCAGGGTTTCTATCGTCACGGTCTTGCCATTGAATCGAGCATTTACCGTGACTCAAGCTTCCCTGCCGACGCGCGAACAGGCGTCTGCCACCTCGCTGTCCACCCGTATTCACACTGCCGTTCACCAAGCGCTGGACGAACAACGACTGGTCGGCGCCGTCGTGCTGGTGGCGCGCGATGGTGAACGCATTCACGAGCAGGCTGCCGGCTTCGCCGACCGGGAACAGGCCCGTCCGATGACGCTGGATACCGTCCTCCGGCTGGCCTCGGTCAGCAAACCCATCGTGTCGGCTGCTGCGCTGGTGCTGGTCGCACAAGGCCGACTGGACCTGGATCAAGACATCAAAGGATGCCTACCCGAATTCCAGCCAAGACTGCCCGACGGCCGCCCCGCTCGCATCACCCCACGCCAGTTGCTCAGTCACACCGCCGGACTGGGTTACCGCTTCCTCGAAGCCGATGCCAGCGGGCCTTATGCGCTGGCGGGGGTATCGGACGGCATGGATGCGTCCGGCATCAGCCTGAACGAGAATCTGCGTCGGCTCGCCAGCGTCTCGCTGCTATATGAGCCGGGCACGAACTGGGGCTACTCGCTGGCGATAGACGTGCTGGGCGCGCTGATCGAGCGCATCACGGACACATCGCTGGACCAGGCGGTTCGCCAGCTGGTCACCGGCCCGCTTGTCATGAACGACACCGGCTTCGTGGCGCGCGACCCCGAGCGTGTCGCTACCGCCTACGTGAACGACACGCCGCAGCCGCACCCACTGGCCGAAGATGAAACCGTGTCCCCCTTCGACGGTGCGGTCGGCATCGCCTACAGCCCCGCCCGCATTTTCGATGCACAGGCCTTCCCGTCGGGCGGCGCAGGCATGGCCGGGACGGCCGGCGACTTCTTGCGCTTTCTGGAAGCGCTGCGCATGCCCAATGGCGTGCTGCTTCCAAAGGACATCATCGAGGAAATGGGCAAGGACCAGACTGGCGGACGAGAACTGCAAGATGCACCGGGCGTGGGTTTCGGCCTGGGTTTCTCGGTGCTGCGAGACCCGCGACTGGCGGCGTCTCCCGAATCGCCGGGCACGTGGCGCTGGGGCGGTGCCTATGGGCACTCCTGGTTCGTGGACCACGCACAGGGCTTGAGCGTGCTTGCCTTCACCAATACTTTGTACGAGGGCATGTCCGGTCGCTTCGTGAACGATCTGCGCGATGCGGTCTATGGTGTATCGGAGCTGGGCCAATGAGTACCCTCGCTGCGACGACCACGCCCACCGACCGCCTGCCCCTGGCGTCCCTGCTGGCGCTGGCCATGGCGGCCTTCATCACCATCTTGACCGAGGCACTGCCGGCCGGCTTGTTGCCGCAGATGGCCCAAGGCCTGTCGGTATCCGAAGCCTGGGTAGGCCAGACCGTGACGATCTATGCGGTCGGTTCACTGGTGGCCGCTATCCCCTTGACCATTGCCACCCAAGGCGTACGGCGCAGGCCCTTGCTGCTGGCGGCCATCGTGGGCTTTGTGATCGCCAACACGGTGACCGCCTTGTCGGCCAGCTACCTGCTGACCATGGTGGCGCGTTTTCTGGCGGGGGTCTCGGCCGGGCTGCTGTGGGCGCTGCTTGCGGGTTATGCGACTCGCCTGGTGCCGGATCACCAGAACGGTCGTGCCATTGCCGTGGCCATGGTCGGCACGCCGCTTGCCTTGTCGCTGGGTGTGCCTGCCGGCACCTTGCTGGGCAATCTGCTGGGCTGGCGGCTGTGCTTCGGGATCATGAGCGGGCTGGCGTTGCTGCTGATGCTGTGGGTGCGCATCAAATTGCCGGACTTCGCCGGCCAGTCGGCGGGCAAGCGGCTATCGCTGGGGCATGTGTTCGCGCTGCCGGGCGTGCGCTCGGTCTTGATGGTGGTGCTGGCCTTCGTGCTTGCGCACAACATTCTGTACACCTACATCGCGCCCTTCTTGGTGACAGCAGGCATGGCGGACCGCACAGACCTGGTGCTGCTGGTGTTCGGGGTGACGTCCTTGCTGGGCATCTGGGTGGTGGGCGCGCTGATCGACCGTCATCTGCGCGCGATGACGCTGGCCAGCACAGTCTTGTTCGGGCTGTCGGCGGCGGCATTGGGCATGGCGGCAGACACACCGGCGGTGGTGTACGCAGCCGTGGCTGCGTGGGGCTTGGCCTTTGGCGGGGTGCCGACCCTATTCCAGACGGCGCTCGCCAACACCGCTGGCGAGGCGGCCGACGTTGCGCAGTCCATGCTGGTCACCGCGTGGAATCTGGCGATTGCGGGCGGCGGCGTGGCCGGTGGCCTGTTGCTGGCGCAGCTCGGCGGATGGGCCTTCCCGCCCGCCGTGCTGGCCTTGCTGCTGGTAACGCTGCTGGTGGTGGGATTGGCGAAACGGCACGGTTTTCCGGCTGCTGCCGGATAATGGCCATGCTCAGAGCGCGCTGCAGAGGTTCACGCGACGCCCCAGCCCTTGATCAGCGTTGCCCACCCGCCTTCGCCAATACATCGGACTCCAGCACAATCACGCCCTGGGCGCGTGGCACGACGCGAACCAGCGCATTTGCCACCGACTGTGCATGCACGGGCCGGTACTTGCCAGGAATGACCGGCGCCAAAAACTTTGCGATCGGAATCGACAGCTTTTCGCCCAGGCGAGGCGGCTGGTCCAGGCCGTCGCGCTGATCCAGCAGCAAGGACGGCCGCGCAATCACCAGCGCGGTCAGTTCCATCGCAGTCAGCACGCTTTCCAGCTGACCCTTCACGCGGTTGTAGAACACCGAGGACCTTGCATTGGCGCCGGCGGCACTGACCAGGCCAATACGGCGGGCGCCCGCCGCGAAGGCCGCTTTGGCCACCGCCAGGTTGGCATTCAGGTCGACGGCGCGAAAGGCTTCCTGGCTGCCGGCCACTTTGATCGTGGTGCCAAGCGCCAGATAGAGCTCATCGGCCTGCGGCAGCACGGGCAGGTTCTTGAAGTCGACCAGCAGCACGCGCAATTTCGGGTGACTGATCGCCAGGCCACGGCGGCTGATGGCGTGGACTTCCGACACTGTCGGGTCGGCCAGCAAGGCTTGCAGCATCATGCCGCCCACCAGGCCAGTCGCACCCGCCAGCAGCACTTTTCGTTGATCGGCGTTGGACATCGGATTCTCCTTGGCTCAAACCGCGCCGTTCATTTTCCCGGCCTGGTAATCCAGGATCGCCTGATGAATTTCTTCCTGCGTGTTCATCACGAACGGCCCGTGCGACACCACCGGCTCACCGATGGGCTCGGCATGGCCGAACAAGACCACGGCATCGGTCGAGGCGATGATTTCCACCTCGTCACCATCGTGCTCGAATTCGACCAGATTGAATGCGGCCAGTTCGGTCCCGCCGATGCTCACCTCGCCTTTCACCAGGTAGCAGAACACGTTGCGCGAGGCGGGCGCGGGCAGCGTCACCGGTGCGCCCGCACCGATGCGCACGATGGCAAGGTTCACGTCGATCAGCGTCGTGATGGGGCCAGTGGTCCCGAACCAGTGGCCCGACACCGCGGTCAACTGCACGCGAGCATCGCCTGCCGGCACGGTGGGCATGTCACTCGCCTGCAGGCCGATGTAGCGCGGCGCCACCATTTTCAGGTTCGACGGCAGGTTCACCCACAGTTGCAGAATCTCCAGCGGTCCGCCGTCGCGCTTGAAGGAATCGGGCGACAGCTCGGAATGCACCAGGCCGCGCCCGGCGGTCATCCACTGCACGCCGCCTGCGCGGATGACGCTCTCGTGACCGCCCGTGTCGTGATGCGCCAGCTCGCCTTCAAGAATGAAGGTGACCGTCTCGAACCCACGATGCGGGTGCGGACCGAAAGGCAGGCCTTGGTTGTTCGGACGATAGACCTGCGGGCCATGGTGGTTCAGGAACAGGAAGGGGTCGATCTGCTCCACCTTGCGGCCGGGTATGGGGCGGCGGGTGATCAGGTCGCGAATGTCATCGCGCTCTGCGGAATGGACGGCGTGCACGCTTCTGAGGCTCATGGGGTCCCTGCGAAAAATGGGCGGCAAGCATCGCCGCATGCCCGCCATTATCCTCCGCGCGAAGTGGGCCTTCCGCCCGGCTGGCAATAAGCACTTTCTCAGGACCGCACCAATCAAGACAGCTGCGAATTCGAAATATTTACATTCCGTATCTTTTTGGTAAGGCCATCGACCATACGGGTAAACGCGCACCCCGGGTGTGCATGCAAAGCAGTCTTCCGTATTCCTTCGCACTCAAGCGAACATAAACGCACCAAGCCGGGATCGAATATGCGCACGATGGCGCGGTTTGGGCCAAATCGGTGCATGGTCGTTTCCCCGCGCTGGCCCCATAACCCAAGCGACATGCTTGACGCTTCCATCCACCCACCGGTACTGTGAATCAAGCGTCGTGGCCTGACCACCAGACCATCGAAGCGGGTGTTGGCCATAAGCCGCGCTGCCCACTGATACGCAAACACGATTGGCGATGATGTTTCTGGATGCGGGTGTTACCGCTGCAGACCATCTTCGACCAGCAGTCAAAGACCCCGGCTGACCCCAGGCCACTGAATACCCTTCTTGCGATGAAAACGCCCGGCCCCGGGCGGGCTTGCGCACGCCTGTCTTCCCCCACAGAAATCCGAGAGGAAACCATGTTCGAACGTGCCATCCACACTGCATTCCCCAAGCTGGCGCTGGCTGCGGCGCTTGCGTCCTTGAGCGCAGGCGCGCTTGCCAGCAAGGCCGACGACACGCTCAACGTGGCTTTCGACGCCGCGCCCGCCACGCTGGACGCCTACAAGGAATCGGATCGCCCCGGTCTGGCGCTGGGTCGCATGCTGTACAGCGGCCTGATTCAGAAGAATCAGGACACCGGCGAATTCGGTCCGGCGATTGCGTCGGCCTACAAGTTCGTCGACGACAAGACGCTGGAACTCACCGTCCGTTCTGACGTGAAGTTCCATGACGGATCGACGCTGACCCTGGACGACGTGATCTACACGCTGAACCTGGTGGCCTCGAAGGAATACAACGCGCGCTTCCAGAACACGGTCAGCTGGATTGCCGGCGTCGACAAGGTGGCGGAAAACACCGTGCGCATCCGCATGAAAGAGCCCTTCCCGCTGGCGCTGGAAATGCTGTCGGAAAACCTGCCGATCTACCCGAAAAGCTTCTACGAAAAAGACCAGTCGGCCATGGGCGTGAAGCCCATCGGCACCGGCCCGTACCGTCTGGCCGACAGCCAGCCGGGCAGCCGATACGTGTTCGAGCGCTTCGATGGCTATTTCGGCAAGAAGCCCGCGATCAACAAGCTGGTCGTGCGCATCCTGCCGGACCAGAACACGCAGTACGCCGAATTGCTGGGCGGTGGCCTGGACTGGATCTGGCGCCTGCCGCCGGATGCCGCCAAGCGCATGGCCACGCAAAAGACGCTGGACGTGAAGACCAGCAGCATCATGCGCATCAGCTACGTGCAGATGAATCCGACCTTCGACGGCGGCAAGTCGCCGCTGGCCAAGCTGCAGGTGCGCCAGGCCATCAACCACGCGGTCGATCGTGAAGGCATCCGCCAGGCGCTGGTGGGCGGTGCGTCCAAGCTGACCAATTCGGCCTGCAACCCGCAGCAGTTCGGTTGCTCGACCGACGTGCAGGCCTATGCCTACGACCCGAAGAAGGCCAAGGCCTTGCTGGCTGAGGCCGGCTACCCCGACGGCTTCACCATCGACATGGTGGTGGCCTATCCGCCGCGCTCGATCTTCGAAGCGGTGTCGGCCAACCTGGGCGCGGTCGGCATCAAGGTCAACCTGATCGAGCAGCAATACGGCACGGCCGTCACCAACTGGCGCGAGAACAAGGTGCCGATGATCGCGGCGGCCTGGGGCTCGTATGGCATTGCCGACGTGGCCCTGTCGACCAGCAACTTCTTCCGTGGCGGCGCCGACGATCCGGTGAAGAACCCGGAGCTGGTGAAGCTGCTGACGGCTGCCGATACCTCGATCGACCGTGACTTCCGCGCCAAGCAATACGCCGCCGCGCTGAAGATCATTGCCGACCAGGCCTACTGGCTGCCGCTGTGGAACCACTCGCTGAACGCCGCGCAAAGCAAGACACTGAACTTTGCGGTCGATGGCGATGAATTCCCGCGCTTCTACAAGGCCAGCTGGAAGTAAGCCAAGCGTTTAGCACCGATGCGTGGGCCGATCGGCCTGCGCGCGGCAGTTCCAGGGCGGTGCCACCACGCACCGCCCTTGAAGCCACCTTTCGATGGCTGGGCAAGACCATTACCGACTCCATCTCATGATTTATTACCTTGCGCGACGGCTGTTCGTCTCGGCGCTCCTGGTCGGCTTTGTGTCGATGATCAGCTTTGCGCTGGTCTTCGCCTCGGGCAACCCGGCCGCCAAGCTGGCGGGTGAAGCCGGCACCGCTGCGGATGCCGCCAACCTGGCGGCGCAATACGGCTTCAACCGGCCGGTCACGTCCCAATATTTCTCATGGTTGTCCGGCGTGCTTCACGGCGACTTCGGCAACAGCCTGTATTTCAATCGCCCGGTCAGTGAACTGCTGCTGCAGCACTTTCCGCTGACCGCCCAGCTGGGCGCGATGGCCATGCTGCTGGCACTGCTGGTAGCGATCCCGCTGGGAATTGCCGCAGGCCGTTACCCCGGCTCGATCGCAGACAAAATCGCGCTGACATTGGCCTCCATCGGCCAGGCCATGCCGCCCTTCTGCCTGGCTTTCCTGTTCATGATTGTCCTGAGCGTGCAGAACCAGATCCTGCCGGCCTCGGGTTTCGACACCTGGCGACATGCGATCATGCCCTGCACCGCGCTCGCCATCTTCGCCATGCCGGCCATCATCCGGCTGATGCGCGCCGAGATGATCCTGGTGCTGCGCTCGGACTACATCCGCACGGCACGCGCCATGGGCCTGGCCTCGCGCGCGGTGGTGCTGAAGTACGCCCTGCGCAACGCACTGCGCCCGACGGTGTCCTTGGCCGCCGCCCAAATGGGCTCGCTGCTGGCGGGCTCGGTGGTGATCGAAAGCGTCTTCGCCATCAACGGCGCGGGGCAGCTGGCGTGGGTGTCCATCCTGCGCGGCGACTTCCCCACGATTCAGGCGCTGATCCTGGTGTTTTCGCTGTTCTATATCGTGCTCACGCTGTGCGCGGATGTCATCAACGGCTGGCTGGACCCGCGTGTCCGGGCGCAGGGGTAAGCACATGAGCGCAACCATGACGGGCGCGACGCCCACCGGCAAGTTCGGCCAGCTGCGGCGCGTGCTGGGCCGCAATACCTTCCTGATCGTGCTGGCCGTGTTGATCCTGGCCGCCATCATCGGCCCCTGGCTGCTGAACGCAGACCCCTACACCCAGAACCTGCTGACCCGTCTGCAGGAACCGGTGTGGACCGAGGACGGCACCTGGAAACACGTGTTCGGCACCGACCAACTGGGCCGCGACGTGCTGGCACGCATGCTGTACGGCATTCGCATCTCGGCGCTGATCGGCGTAAGCGTCGCCTTGATGGGCGGCGTGATCGGCACCACGCTCGGCGTGCTGGCCGGTTACTTCGGCGGCGTGACCGACCGGATCATCTCTTTCCTGATCACCGCGCGCCTGTCCTTGCCGATCATTCTGGTGGCGCTGGCCGTGGTGTCGATGTTCGGCGCGTCCCTGCTGATCGTGGTGATGGTGCTGGGCCTGCTGCAGTGGGAACGCTACGCACTGGTGTCGCGCACCATGGCGGCCAGCCTGCGCAATGCGGAATTCGTGACGGCATCGCGCATCCAGGGCTGCTCACACTGGCAGATCATGTGGCACGACATCTTGCCCAATCTGTTCACCAACCTGGTGATCATCGGCACCATCGATGCGGCCATGGCGATCACGCTGGAAGCGTCCCTGTCCTTCCTGGGGCTGGGCGTGCCGCCGCCGATGCCGTCGCTGGGTCTGATGATCTCGGAGGGCAAGGAAAACATCTTGTTCCAGCCGTCCCTGGTGGTGATTCCCAGCGTGATGCTGTTCCTGCTGGTCTTGTGCGTGAACCGTTGCGGCGAGTACCTGCGCGCCAGCCAGGCCAAGGAGTGATGATGCAGAAATTGCTGGAAGTACAAGGCCTGAACATCGACATCCATGTCGGCAAAGGCCCAGACGCACGCGTCAAGAAAGTCGTGCGCGACGTCGATTTCTCGGTCGAGGCCGGGAAGACGCTGTGCATCGTCGGTGAATCCGGCTGCGGCAAGTCGCTGACGGCGCTGTCCATCCTGGGCCTGCTGCCGCCGGTGGCCGAACGGCGGGTCAGCAAGCTGAGCTTTACCGGCGAAGACATGGCCAGGCTTAACCACGCGGGGCTGGCCAAGCTGCGCGGCGGCCGCATTGCGATGATTTTCCAAGACCCGATGACCTCGCTGAACCCGGTGTTCACCGTGGGCACGCAACTGACCGATGTGCTGCGCCGGCACAAGCGCGTCAGCAAACGCGAGGCGTGGGATCGTGCCACCTACCTGCTGGAACGCGTCGGCATCACCAACGCGCAAGACCGCCTGAAGCAATACCCTTTCGAGCTGTCCGGCGGCCTGCGCCAGCGGGTGATGATCGCCATGGCCTTGATGTGCGGCCCGGAACTGCTGATTGCAGACGAGCCCACCACCGCGCTGGATGTGACCGTGCAGGCTGAACTGCTGGACTTGCTGAAGGACATCCAGCGCGAGTTCAAGCTGGGCATGGTCTTCATCTCGCACGACCTGGGCCTGGTGTCGCGGATCGCTGATGACGTGATCGTGATGTATGCGGGCGACATCGTGGAATCCGGCCCCGCGCAGACGGTGCTGCGCAACCCGCAGCACCCGTATACCGAACTGCTGCTGCGCTGCGTACCGCGCCCGGGCAGCACGCCGGCCAAGAGCGCCCTGCCCTCGATCGCAGGCGCAGTGCCTTCGCTGGACGTGGCGATTCAGGGCTGTGCTTTCTATGAGCGCTGTCCCGCGCGCGAAGATGCGTGCCGCAAGAATCTGGCGCTGACCGGCACCGGCCTGCATCGTTATCGGTGCATCAAACCAGGTGCACTGCGTCGCGATATCGAGGTGGCGGCATGACGGCTTCACAAAACGCGCCCCAACACACCCTGGCGCTCGACAAGGTCACGTTCTCCTACGGCAAAGGTGGCGTGTTTTCCCGCAAGACCCCGCCGCGCGTGCTGCACGAGGTCAGCCTGAAGGTGGAATCGGGCAAGACCACCGGCCTGGTGGGCGAATCCGGCAGCGGCAAGTCCACCATCGCCAAGCTGATGCTGGGGCTGGTCGACCCCACCGGCGGCCAAGTGCTGCTGGACGGCAAGCCGCTGAATGCGCTCAGCCGGCTTGATCGCGCCAAGACCTTGCAGATGGTTTTCCAGGACCCGTATTCGTCCCTGAACCCACGCGTGACGATCGAAGACATTCTGGTGTCCCCCTTGCGCACCCATGGCATTGGCGACCGCGCCTCGCGCCTGCAGTCGGCCCGCCACATGATGGATGCGGTCGGCCTGGTGCCGGCCTTTGCGACCCGCTACCCGCGCGAACTGTCGGGCGGTCAACGCCAACGCGTGGCCATTGCACGCGCCCTGATGCTGCAGCCCAAGGTGGTGATCTGCGATGAACCGACGTCTGCGCTGGACGTTTCGGTGCAGTCGCAGATCCTGAACCTGCTGCTGTCGCTGCAGCGTGATTTTGGCCTGGGTTACCTGTTCATCAGCCACAACCTGGCCGTGGTGCAACACATCTCGGACGACGTGGTGGTGCTGAAGTCCGGCGACATCGTGGAACGCGGCACGGCACAGGACGTGTATTTCGCGCCCAGCCATCCGTATACGCGCCAGTTGATCGGTGCGACGCTCGCGCCGCCGTGAGCCTGCGCGTGTCTCTACCAGCCCCGTTATTTCACTGCAAGGCCCGCCCGGCATCGCCGCAGTTCGCGCGTCCCGGGTGCTGGCCGCCCCTCCCCGTTTTTCATGGAATCCGTCATGAGCAGCCTGCATCAGAACGCCCTTGTCATCGACAACCTGATCGTTTCCAAGTGGGGGCGCCCGACCTATGAGGACATGCGCAGCGCCGGCCTGTCGGCCGCCAACTGCACGGTGTCGATCTGGGAAGGCTTCCGCGACACCGTCGACAATATCGCCGTGATGAAGCAGGACATCCGCGCCAACGCCGACATTCTGACGCTCGTGCGCAGCGTGGCCGACATCAAGCAGGCGCGCGCCGATGGCAAGACCGGCATCATTCTGGGCTTCCAGAACGCGCAGGCGTTTGAAGACAACCTGGGCTACATCGAAGCCTTCCACGACATGGGCGTGCGCATCGTCCAACTGACCTACAACACGCAGAACCTGATCGGCACCGGCTGCTACGAGCGCGACGGCGGCCTGTCCGGCTTTGGCCACGAAGTGGTGGCCGAGATGAACCGCGTGGGCATGCTGGTCGACCTGTCCCACGTGGGCGACAACACGGCACGCGAGGCCATCCTGGCGTCGAGCAAGCCGGTCTGCTATTCGCACTGCCTGCCCAGCGGCCTGAAAGACCACCCGCGCAACAAGTCGGATGCGGCGCTGCGCTTCATCGCTGAACACGGCGGCTACATCGGCATCACCATGTTCCCGCCCTTCATGGGCCCGGGCGCAGCGGCAACGGTCGACCATTACGTGGAAGCCATCGACTACGTGATCAACCTGGCCGGCGAAGAAGTCGTGGGCATCGGCACCGATTTCTGCCAAGGCCACGACGCCGCCTGGTTCGACTGGATCACCATCGACAAGGGCCGCCACCGCCGCCTGACCAATCACAGCTCGACCACCACGCTGACCTCGCCGGCTGGGCTGGAATCCATCGCCCAGCTGCCGAATCTGACCGCAGCGATGGAGCGTGCTGGCTGGTCGGAAACCCGCATTCGCCGCGTGCTGGGTGAAAACTGGCTGCGTCTGTTCAGTGAGGTCTGGGGTGGTTGAATCCAAGGTGCTTGAGTCCACGGGTCGTGGATCCAGCTCGCCCGATTCCGCGGTCGTCGCGTCCGACATGGCCAAGTTCGAGAAGCCAGTGGCCAGATCTTTCCTGATGGTCGGCTACGACGAAAAGATCACCTGGGAAAACGGTCAGGTGCGCCTGTTGCCGGCCGGCCGCGACAGCCTGGACATCTTCGACACCAGCGTCCACCCGGAAGCCCCGCAGCGCGTGGCCACCATCGCGCTGCCCAACTCCATCTACGGCCCGCCCACCAACCTGGCGGTCACGCCCGACCAGACCCTGGGCCTGATCGCCGATTCCATGGCTTGGACCGAGGTCGACGGCAACTGGGTGCCCAGTCCGGGCAATGACCTGTACGTGATCGACCTGAAGGCCAGTCCGCCCGTGGTCGCAGACCGCATCAAGGTCGGCCGCCAGCCCTCGGGCCTGGCGATCAACCGCCAGGGCACGCTGGCGCTGGTGGCCAACCGGGCCGGCTGCTCGGTGTCAGTGCTGACGATTGCGGCCGGCAAAGTCAGGTGGGTCGGTGACGTGGACATCGGCAGCCCGGTGATCGCGGTCAGTTTCGACGCCACCGGCAAACGGGCTTTCGTCGCCAAACTGGACGATCATCGCCTGGGTGTTTTGCACGTTGACGGCACGACCGTGACCTACGACGCCAGTGAAGACATCGTCACCGGCCTGGTGCCCTTCAACCTGGCCATCACCCCCGACGGCAGCCTGGCCTTGACCGTCGACATGGGCAAGCCCACCGCCTCGGACGGCCATGCCGACACCGTCAGCGTGGTCGACCTGGCCGCCACGCCACCGCGCGTGATCGACAAGATCATGGTGGAGGACGGCCCGGAAGGCATCACCATCAGCCCCGACGGCAAATTTGCGGCGGTGGCCATCGTGCAAGGGTCCAACTGCCCCTCGGACAGCTGGTTCCACCATCCGGTTGGTCAGATCGTGCTGCTGTCGATCACGGGCAAGACCGTGCGCCGTGCGGGCAATATCGATGTAGGCGCACTGCCTGAAGGCATGGCCTTCAGCCCGGACAGCCGCTACCTGTACGTCGGCAATTTCCTGGATTCGGATATGTCTGTGCTGGAAGTGGTCGATGGCAAGCTGGTGGATTCCGGCAATCGCATCAAACTGCCCGGGCACCCGGCGTCGATTCGGGCGCAGTCCTGCTGATCGAGCGGCGGGTAACGCCAGCCGCGTGGTTTATTCCCCTCAATCGGCTGACAATCCGCTTGCTTGCACCCTCATCTACGGGCTAACCCGCGACGGCGACGCCCGCCTGGCACTACAATGCTGGCACTTACGGTCTGCAGACGGCATGCAAGCACTGCCGTCCAACCGGCCTCGCGGCTGGTCTGCAATGGTCCTGCCAGCTGCCCCGGTGGCTGCGCGCCAGACCAAGGTCTTGATTCCATCGATATCGATACGCGCTGCGGCGTCACGAGATGTCTGGCTCGCGTACATCGCGTGGCCGTTCGCCTCGACCCCGCGCTGTCATGACGGTGCCAAGCCCATGCCCCAGGATTGGCCCCGCGTGGCGTCACTCGGCGACCGACCTGGCTGGTGATCTGGAAAGACCTTGGCAACGGTGCCAAGCATCGCAATCAGATGCGATCGGCCGCCCTGCTGTCCCCTTTTATCCGGTTTCCCGCGACTTGGCGGGCATCCCCTTTTCTGCGTACCGATGATCCGTTTCCAGCAAGTTTCCCTGATGCGTGGCATCAAGCCGCTGCTCGACAAGGTCGACCTCGTCCTCAACCCGGGCGACAAGATCGGCCTGATCGGCGCCAATGGCGCCGGCAAGTCCAGCCTGTTTGCGATGCTGCGCGGCGAGCTGCACCCGGATCAGGGCGAGCTGAGCTATCCGCCGACCTGGCGCCTGGCCTACGTGGCGCAGGAAACGCCCGCGCTGGAACGCAGCGCCATCGACTACGCGATCGACGGCGACGTGCACCTGCGCAAGCTGGAAGCCGAACTTGCCGCACTCGAAGCCGCCGAGGACACGCCGGAAAACGGCAACCGCATCGGTGAACTGTATGGCGAGCTGGCCGATGCCGATGCCTACACCGTGATTCCGCGCGCCGAAACGCTGCTGGCCGGCCTGGGCTTCACGCCCGAGCAGATGAACCAGCCGCTGACGAGCTTCTCGGGCGGCTGGCGCATGCGCCTGAACCTGGCGCAGGCGCTGATCTGCCCGTCCGACCTGCTGCTGCTGGACGAGCCGACCAATCACTTGGATCTGGACGCCATCATCTGGCTGGAAGACTGGCTCAAGCGCTACCCGGGCACGCTGGTGATCATTTCCCACGATCGCGACTTCCTGGATGAAGTGGTCAACGTGATCGTGCACATCGACGAGCGCAAGTTGAAGCGCTACGGCGGCCATTACTCGTCCTTCGAGCGTCAGCGCGCAGCGCAACTCATTCTGGCTGCCGGCATGATGGAAAAGCAACAGCGCCAGCGTTCGCACCTGGAATCCTTCATCAACCGCTTCAAGGCCCAGGCCTCGAAGGCGCGCCAGGCACAGAGCCGGATCAAGGCGCTGGCCAAGATGGAAGAAATGGCGCCGCTGCGTGCCGCGGCGGAGTTCTCGTTCACCTTCCGCGAACCGCTGCGCTCACCCGACCCGCTGTTGACCATGGACGCCGTGCAGGCGGGCTATCGCTACGAGGACGACCAGGGCAAAGAGGTCGTGAAGAAGATTCTCGACAACGTGAAGTTCTCGCTGCAAAGCGGCCAGCGCATCGGCCTGCTGGGTATCAACGGTGCGGGCAAGTCGACCTTCATCAAGACCATTGCCGGTGAAATCGCCGCGCTGGCGGGCGACGCCGAGTTCAACAAGGGCCTGGCCATCGGCTACTTTGCCCAGCACCAGGTCGAGATGCTGCGTCACAGTGAATCGGCGCTCTGGCACATGGGCAAGCTGGCACCCACCGTGCGCGAACAGGAATTGCGCAACTTCCTGGGCGGCTTCAACTTCGCCGGCGACATGGCCACGCGCCCGATCGAGCCCTTCTCCGGCGGCGAAAAGGCCCGCCTGGCCTTGGCGCTGATCGTCTGGCAACGTCCCAACCTGCTGCTGCTCGACGAACCGACCAATCACCTGGACCTGGAAACCCGCGAAGCCCTGACCGAGGCGCTGGCGCAATTCGAAGGCACGCTGCTGCTGGTGTCCCACGATCGCCACCTGCTGCGCGCGACCACCGATGAATTCATCATCGTGGCCGATGGCGAGGTTCGCCCCTTCGACGGCGACCTGGATGACTACAAGGCCTGGTTGTACAAGACCAAGCTGGCCACCAAACAGGCGGCCAAGGCCTGAGTTCATCGGAAGTGCGAGTGACCGCCCGTTCGTAGATCAAGCCGCCTTCATGGCGGCTTTTTTTTCGCCGCTTGCACCGGGCCATGCATCCGGCCGGCGGCCTGATGCGTAAGGCTTGCATCGGATTACCAACACATATGCATGAGTTACACGCTCGACTGCGGTTTCGCTGTTTCGAAACCAGGAAACCCGGTAGAACGTCAATACCCAACGGCGCAGTAGCTGCTCCGCATTAAGGAAAGTGTCAGAACAGGTCCATGTCGGAAGGCTTCTTCCTGCGTGGAAAGCACCCCCTTGCCCGTTTCTTTCATTTCCGTCCCATAAAAAAATGGCATCACGCCCGTGATGATGCCGGCGAGAACCAGATGAAGCTTTTAACACCCGTTTTCTACGTCACGAACCGCGTTCGTTTCCCGATGAAATTTGTCATCATCGGGATTATCTTTCTTATTCCCCTGCTTTTGCTGGGCACGCGATTGATGCTGTCGCTAAATAGCACCATCGAGAATCTCCGCCGTGAAAAGATCGGCCAGCAATATCTGCTCGACGTCACGCCGGTGCTTCGCCTGTCGATGATTCAGCGCGCACTCACCAACGGCATGCTCAGCGGCGATCCCGAAGCCGCAGCCAACGTGGTGCGAAACGCGGAAAAGCTCAACGCCGCGTATACCGAGCTTGCCAGGCTTGACGCCCAACTGGGCGGTCAGCTGGAAACCACCGACCGGCTTCAGAAGCTGCGGGCAGAGAGCCTGCAGATGGTTGAGCGCGGCAAGGCCGGCGAAGCCCCGCTGGTGATTTTCAGCGCCTGGAATGATCACCTGACCAGTTTGCTGAATTTCATTTATTACGTGTCCGCGACGTCCGGCATGGTATTGGACGAAGAATATGGCACGTTGTTTCTGATTGACCTGACCACCCTGCGCCTGCCCCGGCAGATAAACATGATCGGCCAGCTTCGCGGCATGGCCAGCGGCATCGCAACCAGCCGGCCGCTGGATGATAATGCCCGCGGTTTTGTGCAGACCTTGCTCAAACAGGAATCGCAGGTTCGTCAGGAGTTGCTGCAAAGCCTGCGATTGCTCAGCAATAAAGAACCTGCGCTGGCCGAGGTGGTGACACGCCCCATCAATCTGGCAATTACCGATCTCGAAAATCTGCGGAAAGACCTTGAGGCGTATCTGGACCCCGCCCGGCGCGCTGGCGTCAATGCGGATACCTTGGGTGAACGCGGCAATGCCGTGGTGGCGCTGTTCTACAAAGCGCAGGATCAAGCCCAGGAATCGCTGCGCCTCAGAATCGAAGAACGCCTGCAGTCGACCACCAACGAACGCATGTTCGGCATCGAATTGTTCGTGGTGATGGGCCTGTTGCTGCTGTATGCCTTCGTCGGCATCTATCAGGCACTGCGCAAGGGCATCGACGACGTGCTGTCGGTCATCGGGCAGATCGGCCAAGGCGATCTTCGCGCACGGGTGCAGATCAACAGCCGCGATGAAATCGGCGAGCTTGGTGTTGGCATCAACAACATGGCCAAAGCCTTCTCCAGCTCGCTGAGCCAGGTCGAAGGCAGCTCGCATTCCGTATCGGAAGCCGCACAACGCCTGGAAGCCTCGATCGACAAGGCAAAGGGCTCCATGCACGCGCAGCAAGCCGAAACCGAACAGGTGGCTACCGCCATTCGCCAGATGACGGTCAGCGTGGCCGACGTGGCGCGCAATACCGAAGGCGCGGCGCGGGCCGCTGAAGACGCCAGCACGGCATCCAGCAAGGGCCTGGTCGTGATGAACGAAACCAGCGCGACGATCGAGGCGTTGGCCAAGGAAGTGGAACTGAGCGCCCACAAGGTGGAAGCCTTGGCTGCGCACAGCAAGGAAATCGGCGGCGTGATCGAGGTGATCAGCACGATTGCCGACCAGACCAATCTGCTGGCCTTGAATGCGGCCATCGAAGCAGCGCGCGCCGGCGAGGAAGGCCGAGGCTTCGCAGTGGTGGCAGACGAGGTGCGCACCCTGGCCTCGCGCACGCAAAAATCCACGGAAGAAATTCGACGCATCATCCAGCAGCTGCAGACCGCCAGCGACGCCGCCGTGTTGCAGATGAAGGCGGGCCAGGAACGTGCCAGAAACTGTCTGGAAGCTGCCGGTCAGGCCTCGGGCAGCCTGGGCCGCATCAACGAATCGGTCGACGGCATCGTAGGCATGAATACGCAGATCGCCGGTGCGGCCGTGCAGCAGAAGCAGGTGTCGGAAGACATCAACCGCAACATCATCGGCATCCGCAACAGCACCTTGGTGGTGATGGAAGGCGTGGACGACAACGCGTCCACGGCCGACGAGCTGTCCCGGCTGGCCAACGAGCTGCGAGATGTGGTCGGCCGGTTCAAGCTGGCCAACGAGTTTTGAACGTGACGCCTGGCTGAATCAAGACCGTCATCCGGCGCGGACCGAACACTGCATTGGCAAGCAGGTCAGCCCTGCCGAGTTGCACCTGGGCCGCCTTCATGGGCGGCCTTTTCATTGGCCCGCTTTTGCCTGCCGCACTGCCGTCTCCCAGCCGTCCACCAGGCTCAGATTCTCGGCAATCACCCTGCAGGACCGGTCGCCCGCCTGCTGGCAGCGATCGACTGCCTGCTGCCGCGCACCGTCAAGCGTGCGGGCGCCGTAATGCCAGAACACGCGCTGGGTGTCGCCTGACATCACCAAAGCTTTTTCCGTCGGGGTACTGAAGTACTGGCGAATCAGCCCGCGGTCGGCCACCGACATGGCTGCCGTCAAGGGTCCCAGCGCGCCGTCATCGAAGGCAGGCAAATGGTTGCGACGCAGAAACGCGTCGATCGGCGCCTGAGTAAGCGTGTTTGCTGCCTGCTTGTACAAGGTGTGGCCGCTTTCGCCGAAGGCAGGCAGCGCAACGAACGCTGCCTGGCCACCGGTCGATTGGTAGGCAGACCACATACGCTGCGCGAACGCAGGCCCGAAGAAGGGGTCGTTGTCTGCGTACAGCCATAACGTGGGCGTCGGATTTTTCCGGCCGAAGTTCGCCATGTTCTCCACTAGGTCTTGCTGGTACAACGCGCAGTTGGATTCGGCAACGCCGACTTGCTGGTAGTGATAGACGCCTCCCGACATATTGATCACGGCGCTCAAGGGCCTGTCTGGACGCGCACTCAGCGCCAGCATCGCGGCCCCGCCAATCGACACGCCCAAGCCCAGGGTGGTCTGCGGATCGACGTCGGCACGTGTCCGAAGCGCGGCAAGCGCAGCGCCCAGCTCGTTGGCACGCGCATCCAGGAAAGTGATGACGTGCGGCGCCGCACAGGTGCCTGCCTTGCCCTCGAAGGTGCCCGTCGAGCGGCCGTAACCGGGCCAGACCACCGAGGCGGCAATCCAGCCGCGATGCGCAAAATCATGCGCCAGATGCGCCAGCCAATCGGCATGCATGGCCGACGGAGATTGCCCGGCCGACCCATTGACGATCAAGGCCAGCGGAAACCTTCCTGGCCCGGCCGGGCGAACCACCAGCGTTTCCAGTGTGTCGTGGCGCGCGCCTACCTGGATCGGCAAGGCCAGGCTTTCTTCGACGACGGCGGGCGCGGCTTGCGCCCCCAGGGTGATTGCAGACAGGCAGCACCAGACAAACGAACGGAGCGTCAAGATCTTGCCTCATGGGTAAACGTGTTGCGAGAGCCAGGAGATTCCCGGCCGATAGCGGTCCGATGCGCGCCAAGCACGCTAGCATAAGGACGGTCAGTTTCAATTTGTTTCGTGATGGTCAGGCCAGCACATTGTGCTTGCTGCTGGTGCATTTTGAGACACCCGGCTGTGCAAGGCCTGCGTCAGGCACTGTTAAAAGGCGTATTTCCCATGGAAGGACGCCCGACGAACGCCTTGGTGGTGCGCAATACGATCATCTGCATAGACCTTGCCGCCAACCCTGTCTTGACGCGCAGCAGCCAGCGCTCATACTGTGGCCTTACCACGCTGGACTTTCCGGCGAAGGCCTCGCCAAACGCCCATGTCAGCTTTCCAGCCCGTTTCCCCTGCCCGCCTCTACCGCATCATTGCCGACCAGATCGCGCTGAAGATCCGCAGCGGCGAATTCGCGCCGGGTGAGCGGCTTCCGTCCGAGCGCGAACTGGCGGAACGCCTGGGCGTCAGCCGGCCTTCGATCCGCGAAGCGCTGATCGCCCTCGAAATCGAAGGCTTTGTGGACGTGCGCGTCGGCACCGGTGTGTTCGTGATGCAGCCGCGCGAAAGCGGTGGCTACGCAGACGCCGGCGCCACGCCTGGCGCCAACGACATCGGCCCCTTCGACCTGCTGGAAACCCGGCTGATCATCGAACCCGAATGCGCCGCGCTCACCGCCCAGCAAGCCACGCAAAAGCAAGTTGAAGCTATCGAAGCGGCCTACCGCGCGATGTCCTTGTCGACCTCGCCAGCCAAACAGGATCGTGCGTTTCACGAGGCCATTGGCGCGGGCTGCGGCAATGCGGCGCTGGCCGCATCGGTGTCCCACCTGTGGGACCTGAGCGAAGGCAGCGCGGTCTACAGCCGCCTTGGCGCCCACTTGGTGAACAACCAGTCCTGGGCGATTGCGCACCGCGAGCACAGCCGGATCGTAGCGGCCATCGTGGCGCGCGATCCGATCCGCGCCCGCCATGCGATGCGCGACCACATCTACGGCATTCTGGCCCGGCTGCGCGAAGATTTCGGCAGCACGCTCGATCTGTAAATCCCCTGTCCAACCTCCCATCTTCAGACAACGACACATGACCACTTCGACGATCTCAATCGACGGCAAGCGCCTCTGGACCGCCTTGATGGACCTGGCAAAAATCGGCGCCACACCCAAAGGCGGCAATTGCCGCCTGGCCTTGACCGAGCTTGACGGCCAGGGACGCGATCTGGTGGTGGGCTGGATGAAGGACGCGGGCCTGGACGTGACGGTCGACCAGATCGGCAATATCTTTGGCCGCCGCGCCGGCACAGATGCCACGCGTGCCCCGGTGATGACCGGCAGTCACATCGACACCCAACCCACCGGCGGCAAGTTCGACGGCTGTTTTGGCGTGATGGCCGGCCTGGAAGTCATTCGCACCATGAACGACCACGGCATCCGCACCGAGGCCCCGATCGAGCTTGCGATCTGGACCAATGAAGAAGGCTCGCGCTTCATCCCGGTGATGATGGGTTCGGCCGTCTTCATCGGCAAGGAAGCCCTGGACAAGACCCTGGCGCAGCGCGACCGCGACGGGCTGATGGTGGGCGATGAGCTGCGCAAGATCGGTTATGCCGGCGACGCCCCCGTCGGTGGCCGCCCGGTTGACGCCTATTTCGAAGCCCACATCGAACAAGGCCCGATCCTGGAAATCGAAGACAAGGTGGTTGGTGTGGTGACCGGCTCGCTTGCGATGAACTGGTACGACGTGGTGGTGACCGGCATGGAAATGCACGCCGGCCCCACGCCGATGACGGTGCGCAAGGACGCCCTGTACGCGGCCAGCTTCCTGCTGCAGGCCGTGGTCGAAATCGCCCGTCGCCATGGCCCCGCGGGGCGCGGCACGGTGGGCGTGATCGAAGCCATTCCCTCGTCGCGCAACGTGATTCCGGGCGCGGTGAAATTCACCGTGGACCTGCGCCACGCTGACGTCGCCACGCTTGCCGAGATGCACAAGGAATGGGTTGCTGCCTGCGAAAAAGTGGCGGCCGACCATGGCGTCCAGGTCGACAGCCAGTTGGTGCAAAACTTCCCGGCCACGCCTTTCGATGCAGCGTTGGTCAGCGCCGTGCGCGAGGGCGCCCGCAGCCGTGGCCTGCCGTCCATGGACATCCTGACCGGCGCCGGCCACGATGCCGTGAACATGGCGTCGGTCACGCCCACCGCGATGATCTTCGTGCCCTGCAAGGACGGCATCAGCCACAACGAGCTGGAAGATGCCAAGCCGGATCACCTGGAAGCCGGCTGCAATGTGCTGCTGGATGCGCTGCTGGCGCGGGCGGGTCGGGCTGCTTGAAGCTTGGTGCTTGATCCCCGTGCCCAGTCAGAGATCAAGCACCTTCAGTCGCTAGCCCCGAACTGCGCCCCGGTCACGCGTGCCGGAACACCGGCGGCGCAGCCACCTGCGCCGCCAGGGCTACCGAATCTTCACCCGCAGGCATGAACAGCGGCGAGGACACATCGGTCGCCGCGCGCCATACGGCCTTCGCGATGTCGATCGGATGCGTGATGGCCGTCGGCGCCTTCATGCCGGCGAATACCTCTTCAGCAATGCTGGCGTATTCCTCGGGGATCAGCCCGTCCATGCGCGGCCTGGCGTTTTCGCCGAACTTGGTGCCCGGGCCCAGGCCAGGCTGCACCACGCAGGTACGCACGCCAAAGCCTTGCACTTCCAGCGACAGACACTCGCTGAAGGCCTCGACCGCCGCCTTGCTCGCCGTGTAAGCAGCCAGCAAAACAAAGGGCTTGAAGGTGACCGCCGAGGTCACGTTCACGATCACGCCAGCCCGGCGCTTGCGGAACTGCGGCAGCACGGCTTGCGTCAGCGCCATCAGGCCGAAGGTATTGGTGTCGAAAATATCGCGCACGGTGGACATGGGCGTGGCTTCGAACGCGCCCAGCACGCCGATGCCCGCGTTGTTCACCAACACATCGATGGGACCGGCGGCCTGGACGACGTCACGAATGCTGTCCGCATTGGTGACGTCCAGCGGCAGAATGCGAAGCTTGTCGGAGGCGGGCAGCAGGTCTGCCTGCGGCGTGCGCATGGTGGCGACGACGTTCCAGCCTTGCTCAAGAAAATAGCGTGCGGTTTCCAGCCCGAAGCCGGACGAGCAGCCAGTGATCAGTACGGTTTTCATTGCTTCACCTTCAAGAAAGAACCGCTACGATAGCCCTCGCCGCGCGGACTCACTACAATCAAACGTCCGCATTTCATTGGCAAGCGTCCATACATGGCCGATCCCCTATCCGAAGTGGTCTCGCTGCTGCAGCCGGGCGCGGCGTTCTCGAAAGTCGTCACCGGCGCGGGCCCCTGGGTGGTCCGTCAGCCCTTTGCCGGACACCCGTTCTTCACGGCCGCCCTGGAAGGATCGTGTCGCCTGGAGTTCGACGGCCAGCCGCCGATGGTCCTGCGGGAAGGCGACTTTGTGCTGATGCCGGACAATCCCGGCTTCACGATGTCCAGCCACGAGGCCGCGCTTGATGGCGCCCCTGCCCTGCCCCCGGTCTGTGAAGCAGGCCACATGCGCGTGGGCCTGCCCGACGGCCCCAGCGATGTGCAACTGATCGGCGGTTATTTCCGCTTCGGGTCACCAGACGCCGCTTTGCTCGTCTCCTTGTTGCCCCGCGTCATCCACGTGCATGGCGAGGCGCGTCTGGCCACTTTGGTGAAGCTGGTGGGCGAAGAGGCACGCGCCGACCGCCCTGCACGCGATGTCGTGCTGGCACGATTGCTGGAAGTTTTGATGATCGAAGCGCTGCGGTCTGCCAGCGCCAGCACCGCCTCGCCCGGTCTGCTGCGCGGTCTGGCCGATGCCCGGCTGGCCGCAGCCCTGCGGCAGATGCATGATGCCCCCGCCCGTCCCTGGACGGTGGCGCAACTGGCCAAGGAAGCGGCCATGTCGCGCTCGGCCTTTTTCGAGCGCTTCAACGAGGCCGTGGGCATGCCGCCGATGGAGTACCTGCTGGAATGGCGCATGGCATTGGCCAAGGATGGCCTGCGCCGTGGGCAGGGAAAGATGGCAGAACTCGCAGCGCGGGTGGGCTATAGCTCGGCAAGCACCTTCAGCACCGCCTTCACGCGCCACGTGGGACAGGCACCTTCCCGTTACGCGCAAGCCACGCACACGCGTGACTTACCCCCGGCCCAGGCTGCGCAAGATCTCAGTATTTTCTGAAATCCGGTTTGCTGCACGAGGAATAGACCACCTTGCACGACGCACCCTGATTTTTATCGGAACACCGCGCAAGCGCACTCTTCGACGACGCAGCAGTATCGGGGCCAACGCCAGGTGATGTCAGTCCTCCGGCTGGCTTGTCGCCCCGATAGGGTTCTGCCAGCGACGCACATTGGTTTGCGTAATAGAACATCACTCTGCACTGCCGCGAACCAAGCGACCGGCACTTCGCAATTGCTTCGTTCTCTGCGTCTTCCCTGCTGAACTTGCGTTCCGCAACACCGAAGATGGCATTGCGCGATAGGCCTCAGTAGCCTCTGCAGGCGAGCCAACAAAGACGCAGGCAAGCCACAACGCAGGAAAATGTTGCACGTGCCTACATGCCGATTTTGCCCCCTCGAAATTAGAATGGGCGATCCTTCACGTGTTGGGACTATTTTCCTCATGAAAAAAGCCGTTCCCTTCGCCTTCTTTGCCGCCCTTCTCGCCCTGTCCAACGCCAGCCCCGCGCTTGCACAGACCGCCTGCCCTGTCGGAACGGCACCGGGCAGCGCTACGTGTGGGCCTGGTTCAGGTGCTTATCAAGAGCCGCCGCCGCGCACCCCGGCCGGCGAATGGAGTTCGAGATTCGGGGCGGTGGCCAGCGATCCCACAGGCACGGGAAATACCGGCGTCGCAGAGAAAAAGGAATCGCGCGAAGAAGCCGAGCGCGCAGCGATCGCCTCATGCAACGGGCTTGGCGGCGGCAAGTGTGAAGTCAATATGTGGTATTCCAATCAGTGCGCGGCAATCGCCTCGCCCTATCGGGATGGGATACCTGCCAAAGGGTATCCGACGTCACGATCCGGCAAGACCATACCGCTTGCTTCCGAGAACGCGAAAAACGCGTGCTTTAAATTCAACACCGAAAAGCCGGATGAATGCCGGATTATCTACTCGGGCTGCAGCCCTGCTGTCTTCTACCGTTATTGATGGCTCTCGCCAGAAGGTCTCCATGACAACGCACATCCGTTCCGTCACGCCGAAGCTGATCGCGCTCCTGATCTCGTTTGGGGTTTGCACCGGTAACGCCTTGGCCAAAGATACGCAGGCCGGAAGCGCCGCGACGACACAAGCCGCGTCGTCTGCCTCGGCCACAACGGACACCGGCGCTGCCGTATACCTCCCGCCCCCGCGCCCCGGTATTGTGCTGGCCGATGTCTACGGCGAGAAAGGCGATGGCTCTGCTTCGTATGCGCTCGAAGACAAAACCGTCGTCAGCTTCTGGCGCGGCGAGACCTATGAAGTGGGCGGCAAGCGTTTCTACACCGGCTTTGCCTTCCATGCCCCCAAGAGCGATGGCGACGATGATCTGCCCGATCCGGAAACCGGGGTAGGCATCACCCAGGCGACCTACCTCTTGGACGATATCCAAGGCAAACCGGCCTGGACGCTGTTCCACGCCCAGCCGGATGTGGGTAGCTTCGGCGGGTACGGAAAGCCCGACATGCCCGACAAAACCCGGGCGACGCAGCGCTATGCGATGAAGAACGGTCATCTTCTGCTGGCCATTCCCACCAGCCGCTTCGCCGACGGCGTGAAAACCACCGGCTTTGCCATCCTGACGTTTGACCCCGCCAAGAACGATCTGGGCGACTACAAGGGCTGGCAGTACGTTGGCACGGCGGCCACCGGCGAAGACAATGGCGCGGCCTGCGACGACGAAGGCCCGATGAAGTGCGCTGTCAGCACAGGCACGCTGAACTTCGTCGCGCCCAAGGCAGGGGTAATGCCCACCTTGCAGATCGCGATGCAAGGCAAGGTCGTCTCTGGACCCGGGAAGACGCGCACGCTGGGCGCCAGCGATACGCGGACCCACGTCTATGACAGCGCAGCCAAGCACTACACGCCGCCGCTGGATCGCTGATCGGTCAGATGCGTCATTACCCTGTGCCCGGAGCGGCGTCCATGAAAAAAGTTGTCGGCCTCGCTGCCTTTGCAGCCCTTCTCGCACTGTCGGGCGCCAGCCCCGCGTTCGCGCAGACCGCCTGCCCTGTAGGTACGGCACCGGGCAGCGCCACGTGTGGTCCCGCGCCTGGCGGCAATGTATCCGCGCCACCACCCACACCCGTGGGTGAATGGCTGGATCGCTTTGGGGCAGTGGCCGCAGATATGTCGCCGTCCGGCAATACCGGCGTCGCCGCAAACCGACTGTCCCGCGAAGATGCCGAAAAAGTGGCGATGGACAAATGCCGCTCTCTGGGAAGCACAAATTGCGGAATCGTCCTGCACTATTCCAACCAATGCGTCGCCATCGTGGCCCCGTCAGTCAACGGCAAAGAGCGTGCAGGCGCTCCGGTCACCCGGGCCGGTCAGAACATAGAAGCGGCAATTGCGAAGGCAACGCCGGACTGCCACCAGGCCAACAAGACCAATGAATGCACGCCAATCTATTCCGCCTGCAGCCTGCCCGTTTTCCGGAAATATTGAGTCTCACAAGAGCAAGAGGATCGTCACCATGGCCGCAAGAATCGTCAAAACGCTTCTTTTGTCCGCCTGCCTGCTTGGGCTTGGGCATGGATCTCTCAGCGTCGCGCAAACCGCCTGCCCGGTCGGCACCCCTGCGGGCAGCGCTATGTGTGGTCCCAGTCCCGGCGGCGGCGCTGAGATGCCATCCCCGCCACCGCGCCCGTCGGGCGAGTGGCTGAAAACCTGGGGTGCGATCTCGTCCAATCGCGCGGGCGACATGGGAGTCAGTTCCGGAAAGCTGTCCCAGCGCGAGGCCGAAGCGGAAGCACGCAATCGATGCCAAGCTTGGAAAACCGGCGATTGCAAGATCGATATTTCATACCGCAATCAGTGCGTCGCCGCGGCCGGCCCGACGGGGAACCGCAGAGGTGGCGGTACGGCCAGTGGCCCCACGCTGGATGGAGCCAAGAACCAGGCGATGAAGATCTGCAGCGAGGTGTCGGGTGGCGAATGCAAGATCATGGTGGCCGAGTGTTCCGAGCAGGTTTTCCGCAAATTCTGAAGCTTTCTTGCTTGGACCATGCGTGCCGGTGTGTTGCCGGCGCCGAATTCAAAGCGTTGGCGCGTTCGCAATCAGGCGGCGGCGTTACAGATTCTCTTGTCCGTCAAGCAGCACCGACATCCACCGGCAAGATCTGAGCGCGCTCCCCAAGCAGCTCGCCGCGTTGTTCCGCCAGCTGCATGAGACGCTTGTATTCAAGCAAGCGCTCGGCTGATATTCCAGCTTCGGCAAGACCCTGGTTTTCGTCCTCGCCAGCCTGGCTCCAATACTTCACGCGGCACGGTCCATTGGTGGCCATGTCCGATGCGACTTTCAGTACCATCGACCTGAGATTTGACGTGGAGGGGGAAGCATTGTCGGTGCCTTCCTGTTGCCTGGTGACCATCCAGCGCATCGCTTCCACATCGTCCGCGGTCGCGCCGGTCACTCGAAAGACGTGCGGTGCATTCTCCGCGCTGCGCGTCCTGGCCCATACGGCGTTCAAAAATCCCGCCGCAAATCCTGCTGTCTTGAATTGCCAGTCAAATTCCCGAGCCACGAGGTCATCGGTGATCGACTGCGACATCGCGTGGTAATCGGTGAATCCGGCATAGCCTGACGGCTCGCCGGGATAATAGAAAAAATCAAGCGACGTTGATTCGACTGGTTCGGGCATGACTGTCTCCTGGCGCCGTGGCGAGTGCTTTCGCAGGGCGGAAAGGTGCCTGCCGAACGCGCTGACCAGCACGGCAAGCACGACACTCGTCCCGATTGAAAGTGCTAGATGCGTCGAGTTCATTATTGCTACCTGCGCATTCGATCAGAAACAGGCGATATCTCTCAGCACCCGGCATTGCATCGACACAGCCACTCAAGCCAGTGCAACGTGATTATTTCTACAGGTAATCCGGTTTCAAGCTCGCGATGAAATCGGAAAAATTCTCTGCAACCACTCCAACCTGATCCCAACCGTAGCCGTCCTCGCCAAAGGTCTTCGCCTTCACGACGAGATGAAGTATGCGCCCCTTGCCTGCTTCCGTCAGGTCGAGAAGGCAGTGCCCATATCCGCTATCGAACGTAAACGGATAGACCTTCAGTGGCAAGCGTGGGCCACTGTTGTTATAGATGGGATCCATATACCGGTCGTAGGTTTCAAGAATGTAAGGCGGGCCGGATATCGCCCCGACATCTGCCCTCTTGCGCTCGCCGCCAGGCAATGTCACCTTCGTTTTGAAGCCGAAAATCTGCTTGTTTTGCAGGGTTCTCGACCCGTATTTCAGACAATATTCTTTGTACGCTGGCGGCAGGTCAACAGCTTGCGAGCGCTCGAATTCGTCCAGGTCAGATTGGGTGATCAGCTTTTCCAGGCGCCCCATCTCGTCCGGTGTGTCCAGATAGTTGCTGAGATCGCTGGGCATCTGCAATGGCATTTGAGTCCTCTCGCATCTGAATTTTTTCTACTTACTGGCTCATCGTAGGCGCAACTTCCTTCAGCGTCGCGGACATCGCGTCCATGCGCTGCTCCCACTCCGTCAAGGGCAGCGTGGTCCGGCCCAATATCCGGTCCCACAACATGCCCAGTTCTTCCATGCCGCCACGTTGCGTCGGCCACATGGTCGGCACCACAGGATGCCAGGCATGCGAATGCCCTTCGCCCATCTTGAAACGGAAGGTGTAATAACCCGTTGCCAGCCCCATGCGCAAATCGCTGACCACCAGGCTGTTGCCGATCTCGTCATAACGCAGCCAGTCGCCGGTGAACCAACGCAGGCCGGGCAACAGCGGGGAATCCGGCAGGTCCATGGCCAGCTTCGAATTCAGCGGCAGGCGCGCGCGCTCGAACGGCTTTTTGTCGAACACGCCGACGATGGCCTCGACATATTCGTCGCGGTCCGTCTGCGCCACGACACGCCATGCCACGATATTCAAAGGCGTAGGTGTCGAGAAGATGCGCGTGACGGTCGTGCCGCCTGCCACCAGATCCTGACGCACGCGATTTTCGACAATCTGTTTGAAGGCCAGCGAGGTCGCGATATACACGCAGCACCAGGCAAGCGCCCAGGCACAGGCGCGCGGCACCCTGCCCTGCATCCCGACAAGGAAGCCGGCAATGGTCACCCCCACCAAGGGCACCGTGAAGAACGGGTCGACGATGAACAGGCTTGACCACGAGGTCGGTATCGGTTTCAGCGGCCACCATAACTGCGTGCCATAACTGGTCAGCGCATCCAGCAAGGGATGCGTGATCAGCGACAACCAGATACACAGCAACAGGCGTCCTACGCTGTACTCTGCCGACGGTCGCCAAGCGCGGATCAGCAGGGTCATGACCACGGCGGCGGCACTCAGCACGAACAGGGAATGCGAGAAACCTCGATGGTTTATCATCGCCGACACTGGGTCCGGCTGGGCAAGAAACACGTCAAGGTCGGGCAAGGTGGCGATCACCGCACCATAGAGCAAGGCCTTGCGCCCCTGGAATCTACCCAGCAGTGCGCCCTGAATGCCGGCGCCAAAAACCGCCTGGGTCACAGAATCCATATCTTCAATCCTTGTCGCGTCACGAATAGCGTGCGGCGACATCTTAGCTTGCGTGCATGACACGCCGATCAATGGACAGTTACGTTTCGCAAGTCATCGCCTTCATCGAAACCCATCAGGCATGGGCCGGCCCGGTCATCGCATTTCTGTGTCTGGGTGAATCGATGATTATCGTGGGCCTGTTCATCCCGGCCACTGCCTTGTTGATCCTGATCGGCGGCCTGGTCGGCGCAGGCGCCCTGCCCTTGCCAGTGGTGCTCGCGTGGGGCATTGGCGGCGCCATTATCGGTGACGCGATTTCTTACTATCTGGGCCGTTGGATGGGCCCGGGCATTCTGCGCCGCGGTCCCTTGCGCAGTCAGCGCACGCCGGTGGCGCGCGCCCGGCTGGCGTTCTCGCGCTACGGCTTCATGGCCGTGCTGGTGGGCCGTTTCCTGGGCCCCATCCGGTCGACCATCCCGCTGGTGGCCGGCATCATGCGCATGCGCAACCGCTCGTTCCAGCTGGCCAACGTGCTGTCGGCCATAGTGTGGGTGCCGGTGATGCTGGCGCCCGGCTACATCGGCGCACGCACGCTCGGTGCGGCCGACAACGCCAACCAGATCGGCATGATTGTCGGCAGCGGGCTGTCGGTGGTGGTCGGCGTGTGGTTGCTGGTCAGCATGATGCGCAAGCGCAAACGCCAGCCGGCCGCTGTGAAGCCGACCGCGATCACGCCCAAGCAATAAGCCTGCAGGCGCACGCCTTCAGGTCTTTCCCCATCACAGTGTCTGCCGCAACACGCGGCGCACGGAGCAGCTTTACATGCCGATTGTCATGCGCAGGATGGCCCTCGTCGGCCTGATTCAGGGCCTGGCCCTGTGGTTTCTCGGCTGGCTGGTGGAGGGCAACCGTTGGCCATCCGGCAACGGACCGGTCATGGTCGGCCTGGTGTATGCGGTGTTGGCCGCACCTGCCGCGTTGTATCTGAGCGAGAACATCGACGGCCTGACACCTGCGCGTCGGCGCAACATCGTGATTCTGCTGACGGTCGTCATGGGCTTGCTCGGCGCCTGCGAAGGCTGGGTCAGCGTCGCAGACGACCGGTTCAGACCCGGTGCCGCCGTGCCGGCCAGCGCTGCGCTCGCCTTCATCGCCATGCCGCTGCTGCTGCACGCCCGCGCCGGCGCGCCGGGTCGCAAGACCTGGGCAATCTGGCAATGGAATTACGCCGCCTTGTTCCAGACGACATGGCGCAACGCGATGATGCTGGCCGTGGCAGGCCTGCTCACCGGCATCTTCTGGGGCGTGCTGTTTGCCGGCGCGCACCTGATGAAAAGCATCGGCATCACGCTGGTGCTGGATCTCATCACCCTGCCCATCTTCATCTCGGTCGCATCCGCCGTGGTGTTTGCCTGCGCCATGGCGCTGACGCTGGCCCGGGCCGACACCATCGTGGTGTTGCGCCGCTTCTGGCTGTCGCTGAACCAGGCCTTCCTGCCACTGGTGCTGCTGTTCTCGACGATGTGGGCAGTTGCCCTGCCCTTCACCGGCGTGGCCCCCTTGTTCGAAACCGGCCGCGCGGGTCTGGTGCTGCTGTGGTTTGCGGCGCTGGCCGTGAATTTCGTGAATGCGGCCCGCCAGGACGGTTTGGCGCCTGCCCCCTTCGTGCCGTGGCTGCGTCGCGCACTGGCCTATGCGTGGCTGAGCATGCTGGTGGTGGTCGGCGTGGCCGCCTTTGCGATCTACCAGCGGGTTGCGCAATACGGCTGGACGGCAGAGCGCGTCTGGAGCGTGTTCGTGCTGGTGATGGCTGCGGGATATGCCCTGGGCTATTCGATGAGCGTGTTCAAGACGGCACGCGGCTGGATGTGGAGCATCGATCAGACCAACGTCGCCATGGCGATCGTGCTGTGCGCCGGGCTGATTGCGCTGTCTTCGCCGCTGGCCGATGCCCGCCGGATTTCGGTGGCCAGCCAGGTCGACCGCCTGCTGGCAGGCAAGACCAAGATCGAAGAATTCGATTTCTATTATTTGAAGTCCAAGAGCGGCCTCTACGGCACCCGCGCCTTGCAGGCGCTGGCCAACGGCATCCCCGACAATCCGCAGGCCAAGCCGATTGCCGAGGCCGCGCGCGCGACGATGGATGGCAGTCGGCATGACGCGGACGCCTTGCTTCCCCCTGGGCCGACCGACGAAGAACTGCGCGCGCGCTTGCGCCTGCTGGACGGTCAGGTCGCCGTGCCGCCCGAGGCGGTCGATGCGCTGATTGCCTACCTGCGCGCGGATTCGCCGTCGGGCCCGGAAGACACCTGCATGTTCAAGGAGATCAACTGCCTGCTGTGGATGGGTGATCTGGACGAGGACGGCAAGCCGGAACTGATGCTGGTGATCGACGAAAACTGGCAACGGATGGCGGTCGTGTTCCGCTGGCAGCCCGACCCGGCCACGCTCACGCGGGTTGGCAAGATCGACGGCGTGACCCCTGAGTGGATCACTGCCCTGAGCCTGGGCGCGGCCAAGCTGAAGCCCAGTCCGTGGCGTGACATCGATGCAGGCGGCGTGCAGTTGCGCGTAGTGCCACTGACGAGCGACCGGTAAGCAGATTCGCCATGGGCGGCGTTTCGCAGCGCCGCCATACCCCAATTTTGCCCGCGCCCTGCGGGCCTTGGAGCAGCAAAAGATGTCGACCGTGATGCGCAGGTTGGGGCTAATCGGCTTGATCCAGGGCTTGGTGCTCCTGGCGATCTATTACGCGTCGATGGAAGGCGGCTGGTTGCGCACGCAGCCGCCGCTGCTGCTGGGTCTGCTCTACGCCGCGGTCGCCGTGCCCCTTGGCTGGTATCTGACCGAAGACATCCAGGGGCTGTCGCCACGCCGCCGGGTGATCGGCGTGTTGTCGCTTTCCTTGCTGCTTGCGCTGCTTGGGGCCTGCGAGGGCTGGGCGGGAGCCGACCAGGAGGGGGTCGCGCGGCCCGACATATCGACCTTGGCGTGCATGATCCTGGGCTTCGTGGGAGTTCCTCTGTTTGCCCATGCACACGCTCGCCAGGGCCTTGGCTGGCACTGGAACTATGCCGCGCTATTCCAGAGCGCCTGGCGCAACGCCATGATGCTGGCGGTGTCCTTCCTGTTGACCGGCATCATGTGGGCCGTGCTGTTTGCCGGCAGCGCCTTGATGGGCAGCATCGGCATCGGTTTCGTCCGCGCGCTGATGTCGCAGCCCTGGTTCTGGATTCCGGTCTGCACCACCACCTTCGCGTGCGCGATGGCGCTGACCCTGGCCCGTGCGGACACCCTGGTTGCGCTGCGCCGCTTCTGGCTGTCGATGAACCAGGCGTTCCTGGTGCTGATGCTGTTGTTCTCGACGATGTGGGCCGTCGCGCTGGTGTTCACCGGCATCGCGCCCTTGCTGGAAACGCGCGTGGCGGGCTTTGCGCTGCTGTGGTTTGCGGCGCTGTCAGTGAAGTTCATGAATGCCGCCTACCAGGACGGCACCGCCGAGCCGTTCACCCCCTGGCTGCGTCGCATACTGAGCTTCGCCTGGCTGACCATGCCGGTGGTCACGGTCGTGGCGGCGCTTGCCATCTACCAGCGCATTGCCCAGTACGGCTGGACCGGGGAACGTGTCTGGAGCGTGTTCATCCTGATCATGGCAATGGGCTACGCACTGGGTTACTCGCTGAGCGTCTTTGCGACCCGACGCGGCTGGATGTGGAGCGTCGGCCCGACCAACATCGGGATGGCGCTGGTACTGTGCGCAGGCTTGGTCGCACTGTCCTCCCCGATTGCCGACGCACGCCGCATATCGGTAGACAGCCAGGTCAAGCGCCTGCTGGCCGGCAAGACACCGGTGGAAAAATTCGACTTCCGGTATCTGGACGAACAAAGCGGCATCTACGGCCGCAAGGCCTTCGCCACCTTGAAGTTGGGCGTTGCCGGTCATCCGCAAGCGGACGCAATCATCCGGGCCGCCGCCGAATACGAGCGAAAAAAGAACCTGTGGCGCACTGAAAGCAATGCCCCGCCGACCGATGAAGAGCTTCGCGGCCGCTTGCAGTTGCTGCCCGCAGGCACGCCGCCACAGCCTGCACTGATCGACGCATTGCTTGCTGAGCTGCGTCAGCCCAAGCCGGACCGCTACCCTGCCCGAGACTGTCTTGAATCACGGGTCACCTGCACCTTGTGGCTTGGCGATCTTGACGGCGACCACAAGCCCGAACTGATGGTGGTAGCCGACGAGGGGTGGCGACGCAGCGCCAGCATCTATCGTTGGCAAGCCGACGGCGCAATACTGACTCGCGTCGGTTCGATCCCTGAGCTGTCGGACAAATGGTTCGAGGCGCTGCTTCGCGGCGAAACCAAGGTCACGCCCAACCCCTGGCATGACATCGAAGCAGGCGGCGAGCGCGCCCAGATCAAACCCATACCGTGAACGTGCGCAACGCGGCTCCGCCAAGGGTGGAAGACGCCTGCTGCTACGTACGCGGCCGTATTCATTTTGCAGATTTACCCGCGACATGCGGGTCTGGGAGCAGCAAGACATGTCGAGCGTAATGCGCAGGTTGGCCCTCGTCGGCCTGGTTCAGGGCCTCGTGTTGCTGGGAATCCACTACGCGTCACTGGACGGTATGTGGCTGCGCAGTCAAGCGCCACTGTTGCTGGGGCTGCTGTACGCCACGGTGGCGCTGCCGCTCGCCTGGTATCTGACGGAAAACATCGACGGGCTGTCGGCGCACCGCCGCCGCGCCACCGTCCTGCTCGTGGGCCTGGTGATCGCCGTGCTGGGCGTGTGCGAAGGACTCATGGGGGCCGATCCCAGTGGCGAGCCCCGGTTTGGCATGTCGATGATCACCAGCCTGGCGCTGGGCTTCGTCGGCATCCCCTTGCTGGTGCACGCAGAACGCGGCGGGCGCCTGGGCTGGCACTGGCACTACGCGGCGCTCTTCCGAACCGCCTGGCGCAACGCGATGATGATGATCGTGGCCGGCGTGCTGACCGGCATTCTGTGGGGCGTGCTGATTGCCGGTGCAGGCCTGATGCGCAGCATTGGCCTGGACATCGTCTGGGACGCAATCTCCTCGTCCTGGTTCTACCTGCCGGCGACCGCCGCCGTCTTTGCCAGTGCCACGGCGCTTGCCGTGGTGCGCGCCGACACGCTCGTTGCGCTGCGCCGCTTCTGGTTGTCGATGAACCAGGCCTTTCTGCCGCTGGTGCTGCTCTTCTCGGTGATGTGGACTGTGGCGCTGCCCTTCACCGGTCTGGATGTGCTGTTCCGGACCAAGATGGCCGGCTTTGCGTTGCTGTGGTTTGCGGCGCTTGCCATCAATTTCATGAACGCCGCCTACCAGGACGGTCAGTCGCCGCACCCGTTCACGCACTGGCTGCGCCGCACGGTGTCCCTGGCGTGGTGGACGATGCTGGTGGTGGTCACGGTCGTGGGCATCGCCCTGTTCCTGCGTATCGGCCAGTACGGCTGGAGCGCCGATCGCGTGTGGGGCATCTTCGTGCTGGTCATGGCCGCAGGCTATACGCTTGGCTATTCCATGAGCGGCCTGTTGCCCGCACGCGGCTGGATGTGGAGCGTGGGCCCGACCAACATCGTGATGGCAATGGTCATGTGCGCCGGGCTGATCGCGCTGTCCTCGCCCATTGCCGATGCACGCCGCATTGGCGTCAACAGCCAGATCGAACGCCTGCTGAACGGCAAGACGCCGCCCGAGAAGTTTGACCTGCGCTACCTGGACCAGAGCAGTGGCGTCTACGGCAGGCGGGCCTTGCAGGCGCTGGCCGACGGCAAGGCCGGCCATCCCCAGGCGGCGCAGTTTGCCGCACTGGTGCAGGCCTACTGGAAAGCCAAGGCGCAACGGAACCGGCCCCAAGCCGACCTGAGCGACGACACCCTGCGCGAGCAATGGAAAATCGAGCCGGCGGGCATGCCTGCCCAACCTGAGCTGGTCGACGCCTTGCTTGCGAGACTGCGGAGCCAGAAGCCGTCCAGCGACGAGACCAAATGCCTGGAAAGCATCAACTCCTGCTTCCTGTGGATGGGCGACGTGACTGGCGACGAGACACCGGAACTGTTGGTGATAGTCGATCGAGGCTGGGTCCGCAATGTCATGGTCTACCGCTGGGAGCCCGCCGCAAGGCAGCTCACCCGTATCGGCAAGATCGAGCGCGTCAGCAAGGAGTGGGTCGCGGCGCTGCGCCTGGGCAATGCGCAGATGGTGCACAGTCCGCTGCGTGATATCGAGGCAGGCGGCAGTCGGGTGCGGATTCTGTCCGAGTGATGATTCCGAGGGGTGGTGCGACCCGCCCAATACTTTTCAGCAAGGTCCTGTGTAGCGCGCATGGCCAACGCGGTACCCAAAGCCGCACTGGACAAGACCGCGACGGCGGATGACCCGGCGTTCAGTGGACGCTCAAGCCGGCGCTGATTTGTCTTGCTTGACCAAGGTCGCACGAAAACCGGCAAGTTCCTGTTCCAAGGCGCGCACTCGCTCGGCTGCTTGCCGGGTCGATGCGTCGGCCTCGGCTTTCTCAGCCGTGCGCTGCTCGTTCAGCCTGACCCGTTCTTCGGTCATGGCCGCCAGTCGCCCTTCCAACGCGCCCACCTTGCCCTGCCACTGGGCAGACAGATCGTGCCAACGCGTGGCTTCCTTGGCGGCAGCCTCGGTCTTGGCCGCAAGCTGGGTCTGCGCCTGGGTCAATGCCTTGTCCAGTTGAGCAGCCCGCACGCGCTCGCGGTCCAACTCCAGCAGATTGTGTTTGTGCTGCGCGTCATAACGCGCCTGGATGCCGGATAGCGCGTCACGCGATTCGGCATGCGCCGTGCTCAGCGCCCGCCGATGGTCTTCATGCGCGGCGGCCAATCCCGCCTGTACCTCGGCCAAGGCCTCGCGCAAGGTCGTCTCACGGGCAGCAAAAGCCTCGCGCAGATCGGCTTCCCGCAAGGCAGCCGCCTGTTGCTGGGCCTTGGCGTAGGCATCCCGCACGTTGATGGATTCGCGATGGGCTGCGGTTTCCGCTGACAGGCGCTCGCGCAGGTCGTCGGCCTCCTTTACCGCTTCCAGATGATCTGCTCGTGCCTGTTGCAGCGCTTGCTGCTGGGCCGCGTGCTGCTCACGCAAGCCATCCAGTTCCGTCTGCACCGCCCCAAGCTTGGCCAGCGTCTGCGTCACTGCATCTGCGGCTTCGCTGCGCTGGGCGTCAAAGCTTTGCTCGGCGTGCTGCTTGGCTTCGCGCCACAGGCTCATCGTCAGCTCGGCTGCCGCGTTTTTCAGTCCTTCCGGCATGTCGGCATGGTCGATCTTCACGCGCGACTGCTCACGCAGGCTGTTCCAGAACGCCCCCAGCGCCGCCGCCGGCGCGGACATGCTGCCCTTGCGCACCAGCTGATACAGCCGATTTGCGGTCGGCGTCTGCCCGTACCGGAAGAACATCAAGGCGCAGGTCTCGCGGTACAGCTCGGCCGTGTTCGAAAACTGCGCCCGCAGCGCGTCGACATCGTTTTGCAGCTGCTGATCGGGCGTCGGCGCGGTTTGCATGGGGGCTCCAGGGTTGCGAGTTAATAATACAACGTACTATGTATTAATACCTGAAAAACAAAGCGACTTTTTGACATTATTAATCTACTGTCAAATAATCGAACCCCTTCCCCGCCGCATAGCGAAAAAGGTGCGTTCGTTTTGAGGGTTCTGTTCGTGCAGGGTGTTGAAATTTGCGCCGAACCGCAGCTGAGGGCTGAGGAGCCCCCCCAAACTCGGAAAAAACGGCGATGAACAAGCCGAACGCGTTTTCGCCGGAAATTCGCGGGCGTGCGGAAAGCGCCTGGCTCGTGAAAATCGCGCCGAGTACCGGTCGTTTTTTGGAGGATCTATTCAGTCCGTCGCGCCGAAGATGGGCTGCGTGCGGAAAGCGCTGACTGAGAGGGTCAAGCGCGATGAGGTCCGTGCGGGTACAACCGCCTGCGAGCATGTACGGGCCAAGGCGCTGGAGCGGGAGGTCACGGCATTACGTCGGGCCGCCGACCTACCCTGACTGGCCGGCGCGTTTGTCGCCCAGCCGCAAAAACAGGGCGCAAGCGCGCCCTGCAGGTTATCTGGCAACGGCTGCGAGCGCCGTTGCCAGCGAGCCGTTTGCACGGCTCGTCAGGCTGGCGTCACGCATTCACTCAGTACAGACCCATGCCGCCATTGACTTCGATGACTTCGCCGGTGATGAACGATGCCGCGTCCGAACTCAAGTACAAGGCGGCATTTGCCACGTCCTCGGGTGTCCCTTCGCGTCGCAGCGGCGTGCGCTCGACGCCGGCGCTGCGTCCCTGCGGCGTGTTGAACACGTCGTGGAAACGCGTGGCGATCAGGCCGGGGGCGATCGCGTTCACGCGCACCCCATCGGGGCCGACCTCTTTTGCCAGCGCACGGGTGTAGCTCAGCAGCGCGCCCTTGGCCGCACCGTAGTGGCTGGCACCCGGGCCGCCACCGTCGTGCCCGGCAAGCGACGACATGATGACGATGTTGCCGGTGCGACGCGGCAGCATGTGCCGCAGTGCCGCGCGGCAGCACAGGAAGGCGCTGGTCAGGTTGAGGTCGGTGGCTTCGTTCCAGAACGCCAGCGTCATGTCGACGCACTTGACCCGCTTGAGCAGGCCGCCGGCGTTTGCCACCAGCGTGTCGATACGGCCGAATCGATCGAGCGTCTGCGCGAAGGCCGCGTCGACCTGTGCCTCGTCGGTCACGTCGATGTGCAAGGCGAGCACCTGGTCGCCGAGTTCGGCGACCAGAGCCTGGGCTTCGTCGGCACTCGACCAGTAGGTGAACGCGACCTTGTCGCCGCGCGCAGCGTGCGCGCGAACGATGGCGGCACCGATGCCGGACGCCCCACCGGTGACGAAGGTGGTGTTGTTGTCTTGGCTCATGCTCGTGGATTCCTCAGAGGGTTGTCGAATGGATGTTCGGCGGTCGATTCACGCACCACCAGCTCCGGCACGAACACCAGTTCGTGCGGCGCTTCGCCAGGGTTCTTCATGCGTTCCAGCAAGCGGCTGACGGCCGCCGACGCCATCTGCTCCATCGGCTGTCGGACGGTGCTGAGTGCCGGGGTGATGTACTGACCCAGAAACAGATCGTCGATGCCCACGACCGACACGTCGTCGGGGACGCGGCGGCCGCACTGTCGCAACCCTGCTGTCAGGCCGAGCGCCAGCATGTCGTTCATCGCCACATAGCCCGTCGCGGTGCAAGCTGAGGCGTGCAAGGCCGTGGCGGCAAGGCGTCCGAGTTCGGCCATTTCCATGTCGGCCGTCCCCGTGCTCACGTCACCGACGTGAACATCGAATCGCTTGCCTGCACGCGTGCAGGCTTCGCGTGCACCCTCGAGCCGGGCATTGCGGTTGACCGAGCGCAGGGGTGCCGACACGTAGACGATGTCCTCGTGGCCCAATGCCAGCAAGTGCTCGGCGGCGATCACGCCGGCGCGGTGGTTGTCCAGGCTCACGTAGTCCATTGGCAACTCGCCGTGCTGCGCAGTGCGGTCGAAGCTCACGACGGCCAGTCCGCCCTCGATCAGCGGCTCCAGGTGCTGCTGGGCCTGCAAGGAGGACCCCAAGATGACGCCGCGCACGCCCTGCGCCATGAACGCCTGGGCGTACTCCTGTTCGCGGTCGGCGCTGCGCTGGGTGTTGCACAGCAGCACGCCATAGCCACGCTGGCTGGCAGCGTCCTCGATCCAGCGCGCGAGCGCCCCGAAGAATGGGTTGGCGATCGACGGCACCAACAGGCCGATCATCGGCATGTGGCCGGTCTTCAGGCGGCGTGCCGACAGGTTGGGACGGAACCCGAGACTCTTGATCGCTTCCTGGACGCGGGCGAGGGTCTCCGGGCGCATGCGCGACTCCCGCCCGTTGAAGATGTTGGAGACGGTGGCGACAGAGACACCGGCGTGCCGGGCTACGTCCTCGAGGGTCGCGGGGCCGTTCTTTTTCATGAGAATCCAAATCTGCTGGGCAGCCAAAGCGTCAAGGATGGCACGAAGGCGAGCACCAACAGCACCACAAAGAGCACGGCCAGGTACTTCGCCATCGGGCGGGCCACATCGGCCATGCGTGTGCCGGTCACGGCGCAGGTCGCGTACAACCCCAGTCCCAACGGTGGCGAGAACAGGCCGAACCCCATCGAGATCACCAGCACGATGCCGTAATGCAGTGGGTTCAGGCCAAGCTGGGCGGCGATCGGCGTAAGCAGCGGCCCGAAGATGATCAGCGCGGGCGCGCCTTCGAGCACGGCGCCGAACACCACAAGCAGGCCGATCGAGATCAGCATGAACAGCCAGGTGCCGTACGTGTGTCCCACGTCGATCATTGCTGCCGCAAGGCTTTGCGGGATCTGCTCGATCGTCAAGGCGAACGACAGGCTGGAGGCCGCGGCGACGATGAACAAAATGGTGCCCGAGAGCGCTGCCGAGTCCACGAAAAGCTTGTAGACCTTGCGCCAGCTCAGCTCCCTGAAGGCGAGCCCGCCGACGACGAGCGCGTAGACCACGGCAAAGGCCGACACCTCGGTCGACGTGGCCACACCCGATGTGACCCCTTTGCCGATCATCAGAATCATCAACAGCCCAATCGTCGCGCCACCCAACAGCGCCAGCATGCGACGCTGTTGCGGGAAGGCCTGGGCCGGATCGGCACGCGTGCCGACGATGACCGCCACCGTACCCAGCGCCAGCGCGAGCACGGCAGCCGGCACCAGCCCGGCGATGAACAAGCCGCCGATGGACACATTGGCCACGAAGCCGAAAATGATCAGGTTGATGCAGGGCGGGATGGTCTCGGCCATCACCGCCGTGGCGGCCAGCAGGCCGGCCGCTTCGTTCTCGTCCTGCTTGCAGCGTCGCACGGCGGGCATCATGATGCCGCCGACTGCGGCCACGTCGGCCAGCTTGGACCCGGAGATGCCCGAGAAGAACGCGACCGCCACAATCATGATCAGGTTGATGCCGCCGCGCATGCGGCCCACCGCGCGCACCAGCAATTCGATCAGACGCGACGACATGCCGTTGACTTCCATCATCAGCCCGGCGAGCACGAAGAACGGGATGGCGAGCAAGACGAAGTGATCTGCACCCGCCGCCACCTGCTGCGAATAGACGACCAGCGGCAGCGTCGGGTTGAGCGTGAAGTAGACGGCCGAACTGAACGCAAGCGAGAACGCGATCGGCACGCCCGCGATGAGGCACAACACGAAGGACATCAGCATCCAGGCGCCAGCACCGGGCCAGAAGTTCGGCGCCAGCGATTGCATGCCGATGACGACTGCGCAAAGCACTGCCACCGCCACGCCACTCGCGCGCACCAGCGACCGCGGCGCCACGGCCAGATTGCGAAGCGCGAAGACGAGGAAGAGTAGCCCGCCGGCAAGCACGGGCGCCACCAGCAGCATCTGGGGCAGACCGAACGGGGTGATCTGACCGCGCGCCGACAGCATCAATTCGGCGCCGGAATAGGCCAGCACGGCTGCCACCACCATCACGATCCAGTTGCAGCACTGCACCACGAACTCGCGATGCCGCGCGGCGAGCAATCCGCGCACGCTGTCGATCCCCATGTGCTGATTTTTGGCCAGCCCAATGGTGGCGCCCAGGAACACCAGCAGCATCAGCAATGCGCGTGCGACTTCCTCGGCCCAATCGAGCGGCTCGTGCAGAAAGTAGCGCCATACGACCGAGCAGAAGACGACCGCGACGTCGATGGCCAGCACGAGTGCGGCGCTGGCCTCGACGACATGGCGCAGACTGTCGGTGGCGCGCAGCAGCGGATGCTGCGCACCGGACGCCGCAGCAACAATGGGCACGGTAGCTTGCGTGGCGATCGTTGGCATGGCGTCAGGCCTTGGTCGACTGGATGGCGTCGATGATCGCCTGGGTAGCCGGGTACTGCTTGGCGAACGCCGACCACAGCGGCGACACTTCTTTCGCCAGTGCGGCGCGGTCAACCGTGGTGACCGTGACCCCCAGCGACTTCATCTGGTCGAAGGCTTTCACTTCGGTGCTGCTGGCCTGAGCGCGCTGGTAGGTGGTGGCCTCTCCTGCTGCTTCCAGGAAGGGCTTGCGCAGATCGGTCGGCATGCGCTCCATCGCCCGCTTGCTGATCAGCGGCATGACCGGGTTGAAAATATGCTGGGTCAGCATGCAGTGGCCGGCCACTTCATAGAACTTGCCGGAGAGCACCGTGGGCGCGTCCTGCTCCACCCCGTCGACGACGCCGGTCTGCAGGGCCGTGTAGATCTCGCCGAACGGAATCGGCGTGGCGACCGCGCCCATGTACTTGAGCGTCGCGACGAAGTTCGGCACCGGCAACACGCGCACCTTGACGCCGCGCAGCTCTGAGGCCGACTTCATCGCCGCCTTGGTATAGACGTTTCGCGCGCCCATGCTGTAGGCGTAGCCGAGCGTCACCACGGAGGCACGGTCGGCCAGCATCTTCGACAGCGCAAGGCCGGCGGCACCGTCGAGCGCCTTGCCGACGTGGTCGGCACTCTCGAACAGGTAGCCCATGTCGAGCACGCCCATCTCGGGCACTGCCGTCGCCCAGATCGAGGTGCCGGAGATCATCATGTCCATCGAGCCAAGCCGCACCTGCTGGACCACGTCCGACTCTTTGCCGAGCTGGTTGTTCGGGAAATAGGCGATCGACACCTTGTCCCCAAGGCTGGACTTCAGGTTCTTGCTGAAGCGCTCGTACCAGACATAGTGCGAAGAGTTGCCATCGGCGGGAAGCGAGGAGCTCATACGCAGGCTGACACTGGGCTGGGCGCGCACCATCGCCGGCACGGCAAGTGTGGCAATGCCTGCGAGCGCTGATTGCAGCAAGGTTCGGCGGGAAGGGCTGGTCATGATCTGTCTCCGGTTGACTTGTCGATGCCCAGTGCTGCACTCACAGCCTCGGCTTGTATAACGTTCTACAATGCAGAAGCGATGGTAGTTCTCGCTTGTATAACGTTCTACTGTCGGAAACCCTTGACCTTGTCGAGTGCGTCGACGGCCTAAACTCGCGGCTCACTGCATGTGCATGCCAACCGTTTCTCCCCTTCCTGAAGGCAGAAGACCATGCCGCTTTCCAACGCAACTCGCGACAAACTCAAGGCCGTCAGTACGGCCACCCTGTGCACCGCATTGTTCAAGCGCGGTCTTCGCAACCAGTTCATCCAGAACGTGCAACCCCTCAACGACTCGCTGCCCAACATGGTCGGCGAGGCCTATACGCTGCGATATATCCCCGCCCGAGAGGACCTGAACCCCATCACGGTGTTCCAGGACCCGAAACACCCGCAGCGGGTAGCCGTCGAGCAGTGCCCGGCCGGCGCGGTGATGGTCATCGACAGCCGCAAGGACGCGCGAGCCGCCTCGGCTGGATCGATCCTGATCACGCGTCTGATGGTGCGGGGTGCGGCCGGCATCGTGACCGATGGCGGCTTCCGCGACTCACCGGAGTTGTCGGAGATGCCGTTCCCGGTCTATCACCACAGACCATCGGCGCCAACGAATCTGACCCTGCACCAAGCCATCGACATCAACGTGCCGATTGGTTGCGGCGACGTGGCGGTGTTCCCGGGCGACGTCATCGTTGGCGACCGCGAGGGGGTGGTCGTTCTGCCAGCCCACTTGTGCGACGAGATTGCCGACGAAGCCGTTGAGATGACGGCTTACGAGGACTTCGTGATCGCCGAGGTGCGCAACGGCCGTTCCATCATCGGTCTCTACCCGCCGACACAGCAGAAGTCGAAGGACGATTTCATCGCCTGGCGCAAACTCCACGCGCGCTGAGCCCGAACATATCGCTTGAGGTCGTATATCGCTCGGTTGGCCTGCGGTCGGCGTGTGCCATGGCATGCGGCTCAGAGCCGACGTGTTCCGTGTGCTTAAATTGTTGGCCTTGCCGCCCTGGACACGTCGGCGCGGCCCGACGCCGCTTCACCCAACCGGATGGACATGCCGTTCACTCTTGCCGAATCCATCGCGCAACTCGCCCCTATCGAAAAAACCGTGCTGCCGGGCGCACTCGACGGCAGCCAGGGCGCAAATCGCGCAGTCGGCACACGCGCGCAAATTTCGGCGAAAAACGATGCGGACGCGATCAAGGCGTGGCTGGCCAGATTTTCGGATTCGCCGACGACCTTCGCCAGCTATCGCAAAGAGGCCGAACGCCTGTTGTGGTGGTCGGTGCTGGAATGCGGCAAACCCTTGTCCGGCCTGGCGCACGAAGACCTGCTGGCCTATCAGGCGTTTTTGCGCGATCCGCAGCCCGCTGCGCGCTGGTGCATGCCGAACGGCCGCAAATTCGGCCGGCAGGACGCGGGCTGGCGACCGTTTGCCGGACCGCTGTCGCTCAGCAGCCAGCGCCAGGCCATCGTCATCCTGAACACGCTGTTTTCCTGGCTGGTCAACGCGGGCTACCTGGCCGGCAATCCGCTGTCGCTGTCCCGCCAGCGCAAGCGCCGCGCAGAACCACGCATCGTTCGCTACCTGGACGACGCATCCTGGCAGGTGGTGAAGGACAGCATCGCCAGCGCCCCCGACGATGATCTGCGCGCGGTGCGGGTGCGCTGGCTGTTCTCGCTGCTCTATATATGCGGCCTGCGCGTTTCTGAGGTTGCCGCCAACGACATGGGCGGTTTCTTCAGCCGCGTCGACCGCACCGGCGCCACGCGCTGGTGGCTGGAAGTGCTGGGCAAAGGTGACAAGCTGCGGCTGATTCCCGCAACGACGGAACTCATGCAGGAACTGGGTCGTTACCGCCGCCGGCTTGGCCTGCCCACCCTGCCCCAGCCCGGCGAAACCCTGCCCTTGTTGCTACCCCTGGGCGGCGAGCCCAGGCAGATGACACGCGCGGCGCTGCATGCGGTCATCAAGCAGGTGTTTGCAGATGCGGCCGACAGCCTGCTGGCCCGCGATCCGGCTGCTGTGGTGCAGGCCGAGCGCATCCGGGCAGCTTCTGCCCACTGGCTGCGGCACACGGCAGGGTCTGCGATGGCAAGCGGAGACATGGACCTGCGACACGTGCGTGACAACCTCGGCCACGAGTCGATCGCCACCACCAGTCGTTATCTGCACAGCGAGGACGACCGCCGCCACGCAGAGACGGAACGCGGACACCGGCTGGCGTGGCCAACGCCACACCAGAAACCGGCTACGTCATCGGCCGAATAGGCCAGGTCTTGCGAGCGTTTGCTGCTGGGGCAGTCGCCACAACGCCAAGCGGGCGGCTAACCGACGTAGCCGCGCCACGCACACCGGGAATCTAAGCCTGTATTCGTCGGCCACCCTACATCTGGCTGACATGCATGGAATAATCCGCTTGAGCATCTGCAACAGGCTGCAACACGTACATAGCCTTTACTGCAGTCGCACCGCTTTCGGCCGACCGGGCCGAAGGCCACGCCAGCCGCCCCTCTCCACCTGTTGCCCTCGGGATAAGAATGAAAGATTGGACATTGCGCCAGCGCATCAAGGCGAGTTTCATCGCCGTTCTCGCCATCATGCTGGCCATGGCAATCTCCGACTTCTACCGCTTGATGCGGGTCGAACTCGAAGCCGAGGCCATCACGGGCAGCGCCGTGCCAAGCCTGTATCTGAGCTCGTCGATTCGCGGCGGCTGGAACGAAGGCTATCTGCTGACCGAGGAATATCTGGATCTGCCGGTGGACGGCAGGGTTGTGCAACTTGAAGCCATCCGCGCGATCGACCGCAATGTCGATGAACTGGTCAGGAATTTCGACCGTGTGCTGACGGGCAACGACCAGCGCGTGGCTTTCGACGCCTTCCGCAAGGACCGTCTGGCCTACATCGCGCTGCGCGACCAGGTCTTGCAGGCCAACCTGAACCAGGAAGGCAACCAGGTCACCATGCGCCAGCAGATCAAGCCCACCTTCCTGGCCGTGCGCGGGCAGATGGAAGGGCTTATCGCAGCCAACAAGAAGGAAGTCGACTCAACTCTGGTACGCATCATCGACGTGGTCATTGGCGCGAAATACGCCATTCTGATCGCCGTTGTGCTAGCCATTGCCGCTGCCGCTGCCTGCGGCATGCTGCTGATGCGCGCCCTGCTGCAACCCATGCACAGCATCGTCGGCACCATCGGCGCGATTGGCAGCGGCGACCTGACCGAACGCATGCGCCTGGCGCGCCGCGACGAATTCAACGTGGTCGAAACGGGCTTCAACTCGATGGCCGATTCCCTGACGGCCCTGGTCAGCCAGGCCCAGCGTTCCGCCATCCAGGTTGCCACCTCGGTTACCGAGATCGCCGCCACCTCGCGCCAGCAGCAAGCCACCGCGTCGGAAATCGCCGCGACCACGACCGAAATCGGCGCCACCTCGCGTGAAATATCGGCGACCTCCCGCGACCTGGTGCGCACCATGAGCGAAGTCTCCAGCGCCGCCGAACAGACGGCCACGCTGGCTGGCGGCGGGCAGATCGGCCTGTCGCGCATGGAAGACACCATGCGCAACGTGGTCGATGCCGCCGGTTCGGTCAACGGCAAGCTGGCCGTGCTGAACGAAAAAGCCGGGCACATCACCCACGTGGTCACCACCATCAACAAGGTGGCCGACCAGACCAACCTGTTGTCGCTCAATGCCGCTATCGAAGCTGAAAAAGCCGGCGAATACGGGCGTGGCTTCGTGGTGGTGGCCAGCGAAATCCGCCGCCTGGCGGACCAGACCGCGATTGCCACCTACGACATCGAACAGATCGTGCGCGAGATCCAGTCCTCGGTCTCGGCCGGCGTGATGGGCATGGACAAATTCTCGGAAGAAGTCCGCCGCGGCATGAACGAAATGCAGGCCGTGGGCGAGCAGTTGTCGCAGATCATCCAGCACGTGCAGACCCTGGCGCCGCGCGTGGCCATGGTCAACGAAGGCATGCATGCGCAGGCCACCGGTGCCGACCAGATCACGCAGGCGCTGACGCAACTCAGCGATGCAACGCAGCAGACCGTCGAATCCTTGCGCCAGTCCAGCCTTGCCATCGACGGCCTGAGCACGGTGGCTGCCGATCTGCGCCAGGGCGTGTCGCGCTTCAAGGTCTGACGTGGACGCGAAACCCCGCGGTCGCCGCCTGTTCCTGCTGTTCTGGCTGGGCACCGAGCGCTATGCGCTCGAGGCGCACGACATCGCCGAGATCCTGCCGCTGCGGCCGCTCAAGCAGGTGCCGGCTGCGCCCGACTGGGTGGCCGGTGTGTTTTCCCATCGCGGCAAGCCGGTGCCGGTGCTGGATCTTGCGCTGTTGGCAACGGGCACAGCCAGCGCGTCACGCGCCACCACCCGGCTGGTGGTCGTGCACTACCGCCATCAGCAGCGCAACACTACCCACCTGCTGGGCCTGATGCTGGAACGTGTGGTCGAGACCCAGTATTTCCTGGCTGAATCCTTCATTCCCGACGGCCTGGATCACCCGGACGCGCGTTATCTCGGCCCGGTTGCCCGTACCCCGGAAGGCATGTTGCAGTGGGTGCGCGTCACCGACATCCTGCCCGAGGCCGTGCACCAGCGCCTGTTCCCCGACGAGCTGGAGCCACAGCCGTGAGTCTGACCGGCACCGTGCTCAAGATGCTGCAAGAACGCATCGGTCTTGATCCGGCCTCGATCGGGCCGGCGATGATCGAGCGTGCCGTGCGTGGGCGCGCCAAGCTGCGCACCGGCGGCAATCTGGAAAGCTATCTGCTGGAACTTGACGGCAACCAGACCGAGTTTCAGGCGCTGGTCGATGCCGTCGTGGTGCCGGAAACCTGGTTCTTCCGTTACCCGGAATCGCTGGCCGCAATGACCGATGTGGCCTTGCAGCGCCTGGCCGAGCGGCCCGGCGCGCAGCTTCGGATACTGAGCCTGCCGTGTTCGACCGGCGAAGAGCCGTACTCCATCGCGATGGCCTTGCTGAGCGCAGGCGTGGCGCCCGCGCGTTTCACCATCGATGCGGTCGACATCAGCGAAGGCAACATCGATGCCGCGCGCCACGCTGTCTATGGCAGAAACTCGTTTCGCGGCGGTGATCTGAGCTTCCGCGACCGGCATTTTTCGCTGACCCAGCACGGCTACGCGCTGTCACAGGCCGTGTACGGGCAGGTCAAGCTGCACCTGGGCAACCTGCTGAGTCCGGCGCTCGCCTTGCCGCTTGGGGCCTACGACCTGGTGTTCTGCCGCAATCTGCTGATCTATTTCGACGTGGCCACCCAGATGCGCAGCATCCAGATCCTGAGCGGCCTGGCGCGGCAAGACGGCCTGCTGTTCGTCGGCCCGGCCGAGGCCAGCGTGTTGACCCGGCTGCGGCATCGATCGATTGGCGTGCCCATGGCGTTTGCGTTTCATGCGCTGCCGGCGTCGAAGCCAGTTGCAGAGCCCGATGCCATGGCGGCACTGCGTCAGTCCGCTTCGATGTGGCGCACCGATAATCCCGGGCGCACTGCTTTGCCGCCGCTGCGTCCGGCGGCCCCCTTGCCTGGGTCGATGCCCGTGATGCTGTCGGCCGCCACCGCGTCATACCCCCGCACGTCCGGTGCAAGCGCAGTGCTGTCGGCCATCCGGCCCACGGCAATGGCGGTCGCGAGCCCGGTAACCACAACGGCATCGCCGCCTTCCCTGGCGGCAGACGAAAACGCCTCTTTCGCCGCCATGAACGCATTGGCGGACAAGGGCTATTTCGAGCAGGCATTGGCGGCGTGCAGTGTGCACCTGGAACGTTTCGGCCCGTCGGCAACCGTGTTTTATCGCCAAGGACTGTTCCACGACGCGGCGCGGCGTCCCGACGCCGCCCAGGAAGCCTATCGCAAGACGCTCTACCTTGAACCCCATCATCCGCAGGCGCTGCTGCAACTCGCCGCCCTGCTCGAGGCCGCGGGCGACGTGCAGGGCGCGGCACGCCTGCGTCAGCGCATGAGCCGTCGCGAGGCGACCCAATGAGCGATACCTTGATCCACGCCCCGAGCTCTCACGTCCCGGCATCCCATGCCCCCACCTCGCCGGAATTGACCGACGCGTGCTGGCGGTCCATCGGCACGCGCGGCGACCGGACCTGCCCCAAGCTCAAGGAATACCTGCTGTGCATGAATTGCCCGGTCTATCACGACAAGGCGCAAGCATTGCTGGAACGGCTTCCTGCACACCTGGACGATGACCCGAACGCCAACCCGGATGCCGAGCACGCGGAACTGCTGTCCGACGTGGCAGGCGATCGCTTCAACGTGCTGGTGTTCAGGCTGGAAGGTGAATGGCTGGCCTTGCCCACCCGAACGCTGGACGAAGTCAGCGAACCGCGCGGCATCCATCCCGTGCCGCACCGTCGCCGCGGCGCCCTGCTTGGCCTGGTCAATGTGCGCGGCGTGCTGATCCCCTGTGTGTCGCTCGCCCGCCTGCTGTCCCTGCCTGCGGATACCGGTGACCGCAGCGGTCTGGTCAATCGCGCTCGCATGCTGATCATCAAGGACGGTGCGCGGCAGATCGCCGTGCCGGTCGATGCCGTCGAAGGCATTCATTCAATCCGCCGGCAAGCCGTGGCACCTGCCCCTGCCACGCTGTCGGCCGGCACCCAGTCGGTGGCGACCGGCGTGGCTGACTGCGGCAAGCATCGCGCGGGGATGATCGACCCGGAACGCTTGCAGCAAGCACTGGCCGGAGCAATCGCATGAGCTCAGGTCCGATGAATGCCGACCAATTGCGCGACGCGTCCCTGCTGGAACTCTTCCAGATGGAAGCCGTATCCCAGGCAGAAGTCCTGAACGGCGGCCTGCTTGCACTGGAGCGCGACCCGACATCCGCCGTGCACCTGGAAGCCTGCATGCGCGCTGCGCATTCGCTCAAGGGTGCGGCGCGAATCGTCGATCTCGACCCGGGCGTGCGCATCGCCCATGTGATGGAAGACGTGCTGGTGGACGCACAGGCCGGCCGCCTGCTGCTCGAATCGCGCCACATCGATGTGCTGCTGCAGGGCGTCGATTTGCTGCTGCAGGTGGGTGATCCGCTGCGCCACATGACAATCAGCACGGATCAGGTGGATGCCTACGTGCTGTCGCTGGGCACCGTGATGGCGACGCCATCGGCGGCCGTCCCCTTGCTGGTCGCCGATCTGGACGCTCGCCTGCTGCTGGCAGACCTGCCTGCGGTGGATGTGACGGTGCCCGCAGGCCCAGCGCCGGTACCAACAGACTTGGGCGCAGTTGCAGTGCCTGCGGTACCTCTGCCCCCGGAAACCGCCGCGGTGCTCGACGAGCCCGCCGACCCCGTCCTGCGCTTGCCCGCGCGACGTGGCCTGGACGAAAACGACGACGATCAGGACCGCGCGCTGCGCGTCAATGCGCGCACGCTGAACCGGCTGGTGGGCTTTGCGGGCGAGACCCTGGTCGAAGCCCACTGGTTGAAGCCTTTCAACGCCTCGGTCTTGCGGTTGCGGCGCAACCAGCAAGGCGCCACCCGCGCGGTGGCCCGCGTGCAGGATCTGCTGGCCGAGCGCGGTCTGGACGATCCGCGCCTGGACGCCGCGCTGGAAGAAGCCCGACGTCTGCTGGAAACCTGCCAGCAAGGCCTGGGCGAGCGCATGGGCGAACTCGATCGCTTCGGCAGCCGCGTCGAACAACTGACGCAGCGGCTCTACGACACGGCACTGGCCTGCCGCATGCGGCCGTTTGCCGACGCTTTGCCCGGCGGCAGCCGCATGGTGCGCGACCTGGCGCGCACGCTGGGCAAACAGGCGCGCCTGGAAATATCTGGCGAAACCACCCAGGTGGACCGCGACATCCTGGAAGCGCTGGACGCGCCGCTGACGCACTTGCTGCGCAACGCGCTGGACCACGGCGTCGAACCCCCGGCCGACCGGCTGGCCGCAGGCAAATCGGCCGAAGGCGTGTTGCGCCTGCATGCCATGCACCGTGCCGGCAAGCTGCTGATCGAGGTCAGCGACGATGGCGAGGGCATCGACCTGGGCCGGCTCAAGGCGCGCATTCAGCAACGTGGTTACGCCAATACCGAAACCGCCGAGCGCCTGAGCGAGGCCGAACTGCTGGCCTTCCTGTTCCTGCCCGGCTTCAGCACGCGCAATGAAGTCACCGAGTTCTCGGGCCGGGGCGTGGGCCTGGACGTGGTGCAGACGCTGATGCGCCAGTTGCGCGGCACGGCCCGCATCGAGCAGCACGCCGGACGCGGCACGCGTGTGGTGATGGAATTGCCGCTGTCGCTGTCGGTGGTGCGCAGCCTGCTGGTCGACGTGGGCGGCGAGATCTACGCGTTTCCGCTGGCGCTGGTGGATTGCACCCTGCGTGTGCCGGCTTCCGAGATCGTCTCGCTCGAAGGCCACCAGCACTTTGCGATGGGTGATCGCCAGATCGGCCTGGTGTCGGCGCGCCAGGTCTTGCTCGAAGGCAATGCAGACGGCCACCCGGGCGATGTGCCGGTGGTGGTGATCGGGGCCGACGACACGGTCTTCGGCGTCACCGTCGACAAGCTGCTGGGCGAACGCACGCTGGCGATCCAGCCGCTGGACCCGCGCCTGGGCAAAGTCCAGGACGTGATGGCCGGCGCGGTGATGGACGACGGCACGCCGGTGCTGATTCTGGACGTCGAAGACATGCTGCGTTCCATCGACAAGCTGGTGAGCGGCGGGCGCCTGGCGCGAGTCGATGCCCGCCAGGTGGCGCCGGCTGCGCAGACGCGCAAACACGTGCTGGTGGTCGATGATTCGCTGACCGTGCGCGAGCTGGAACGCAAGCTTCTGCACAACCGCGGTTATGAAGTCAGCGTGGCGGTTGACGGCATGGAAGGCTGGAACATGCTGCACGCCGGCCGCTTCGACCTGGTCGTGACCGACGTGGACATGCCGCGCATGGATGGTATCGAACTGGTTACGCGCATCCGGTCAGAGCCCCGGCTACGTACAATGCCGGTAATGGTAGTCTCGTACAAAGATCGTGAAGAGGACCGACGCCGTGGTCTGGATGCCGGCGCGGATTACTACTTGGCAAAAGGCAGTTTCCACGACGATGCGTTGCTGGACGCGGTGGCTGACCTGATCGGAGAGGCGAGACCTTGAAAGTTGCCATCGTCAACGATATGCCTCTGGCGATCGAAGCCTTGCAGCGTGCACTGGCGCAAGATGCCAGCCTGCAGGTCTGCTGGGTGGCGCGCTCTGGCGAGGAAGCCATTTCGCGGTGTGCCGTCGACCGGCCGGACGTCATGTTGATGGACCTGATCATGCCGGGCATCGACGGGGTCGAGACCACGCGTCGCATCATGGCCACCACGCCCTGTGCGATCGTGATCGTGACCGGCGATGTGCAGCGCCAGACCAATCGCATCTTCGAAGCGATGGGCCACGGCGCGCTCGACGTGACCGGCACGCCCGCGCTGGGCGGCCAGGATGCGGCGGGTGAAGCGGCGGCCTTGCTGCGCAAGATCCGCAATGTCGGCTGGCTGATCGGCCGCGCAGCGGTGGTCCGCAAGCCGGCGGCGGCAGCGCCGGCGGCGCGCAGCCAGCCTGGTCCGCTGCTGGCCATCGGTGCATCGGCCGGCGGCCCAGCGGCCTTGGCGCAGTTGCTGGCGCAGTTGCCGGTCGATTTTCCCGCGGCCATCGTGCTGGTTCAGCATGTGGACGCGGCGTTTGCTGCAGGCATGGCGGACTGGCTGGCAACCCAGGTCAGTTTGCCCGTCAGACTGGCACGCGTTGGTGAACGCCCCCTGCCCGGCACGGTGCTGTTGGCAGGTACGGCAGACCACCTGCGCTTGCTGGAAGATCAGACCCTGGATTACTGCGCCGAGCCACGCGCAGCGTTGTACCGGCCGTCGATCGACGTTTTTTTCGACAGCGTGTCACGCCACTGGCGCGGTCCGGCTGTTGGTGTACTGCTGACCGGCATGGGCCGCGACGGTGCCGAAGGCCTGAAGTCCATGCGTCAGCACGGCTTCCTGACCATCGCACAAGACCAGGCTACCAGCGCCGTCTATGGCATGCCGAAAGCTGCCGCCGCCATCGATGCAGCCGACCGCATCATGCCTTTGGGGTTGATTGCCCCGCTATTGACTACACATTTTGCCCTCGATGCCCCAAGACAAGCCCAAGGAAGTGGAGATGACCGCGGTGACCGATGACACGACGGCCACGCCGACCGACACCTTTCCAGCGATGGTCTTGCTGGTTGACGACCAGGTCATGGTTGGCGAGGCGATTCGTCGCGCGCTCACCAACGAACCCGGCATCGACTTCCATTACTGCCCCGATCCGCAGCGCGCGCTGGCCGAAGCCATCCAGACCCGCCCCACGGTCATTCTGCAAGACCTGGTGTTGCCCGGTGTCGACGGCCTGAGCCTCGTACGGGCGTACCGCGCCCATCCGGCAACGAAAGACGTGCCGATCATCGTCTTGTCGACCAAGGAAGAAGCCACGATCAAGGGCGCGGCGTTCACGGCAGGCGCCAACGACTACCTGGTGAAGTTGCCGGACACCATCGAGCTGGTGGCGCGTATCCGCTACCACTCGCGGTCGTACCTGACGCTGCAGCAGCGCGACGAGGCTTACCAAGCCCTGCGCAAAAGCCAGCAGAAGCTGCTCGAAACCAATATGGAATTGCGTCGGCTGACCAACCTGGACGGCTTGACCGGCCTGGCCAATCGCCGTTATTTCGACGAATACCTGGATGCCGAGTGGAAACGTTCGCTGCGTGAGCGCCGCGAAATCAGCGTGCTGATGCTCGACGTCGACCACTTCAAGCCCTTCAACGACACCTACGGTCACGTGGCCGGAGATGAAGCGCTGAAACAAGTGGCCGCCACCATTCTTGCCAGTTGCGACCGGTCCACCGACCTGGGTGCGCGCTACGGCGGAGAAGAATTCTCGCTGGTCTTGCCGGGCACGCCGGCTGGCGGGGCACGCCTGGTTGCCGAGAAGCTGCGGCGCGCCATCGAAGCCTTGAAGATTCCGCACGCCACCTCACCCACCGCACCGCATCTGACGGCCAGCATCGGCATTGCATCCGTGCTGCCGGACCGTGCGGACGGTGTGATGAGCCTGGTGCATTCGGCGGACCGAGGCCTGTACGAGGCCAAGCGCCTGGGACGGAACCGCGCAGTGCCGGCATCGATGCTGTGACCGACTGGCGGGCGTCACGCCTGTCGCTGATACGGTCAGACTCTGTCTTCACAGACAGCCAAACGCAAAAAGACCCAGGCGCGATGCCTGGGTCTTTTGCATTCCGGGGGCTTACTTGGCGTTGCCCTTCTTGTTCTCGACGACGCCCGGACCCGTGCCGTACAGCGTGATCGAGAACTCGGCCAGGTTGAAGCCCAGTTCGGCGGCGATCTCGTGCAGGCGTTCCTCGATCTTGGGATCGTGGAATTCCGTGACTTTGCCGGACTGCGTGCACACCATGTGACCATGGTGGCGCTCGTTGTCAGTCAGCTCGAACACTGCCTTGCCGCCCACGAATTGGCTGCGCTTGAGCAGGCCAGCCTGTTCGAACTGGGTCAACACGCGGTAAACGGTGGCCAGCCCGATGTCGACATTGTCGGCAACCAACAGGCGATAGACGTCGTCGGCGCTGAGGTGGCGGGTATCCCCTTTGCGGAATACGTCGAGCACCTTCATGCGGGGGAACGTCACCTTCAACCCCATGTTTTTCAGTTCGTCCAAATCGCTCATAAAAACTCCTTGCTGCGTCATCCAGCAATATATGCTTTTTTCGAATCGACGCGGCGAAAGTGATTGTCCCAAGCTGTGCTTGGGTCCCGGTCGAATTCGGTGGTAGGAAGATCCGGGCCGCTTTGCTGCAACACGCCCTCCCCGCTGCTGAGTAAAAAACCGCTGTCACCGGCCGGGGCAACGCCGCAGCCGTCGGCGATCGTGGTGCTGCCCAGGCAAGCGCCGCTGTCGGCGTCCCAGTACACGACCAGGCCGCCTACCGGGCTGGACGTGGCAACGACCTTGCCGGCTGCGTCCACCGCAACCGATCCGACATAGTTGCGCAGACGCCGCAATACGTCCGGTGGGCCGGAAAACAACTCGGCCGCCGATTGCCCGCGCCGATGGCGGCCAACCAAGGGTGGCTGGTCGGTAGTCGGCCCCGAATACTGCATGCCGAACCACACCGCCCCGTCGGCGGCGATGGCCAAATGGCGGATCGACAGGCGATGCAGGTGTGCCGGCAGCGCGACGCGATCCACCACGGTGCCGCTGGCCAGATCCAGATACACCAGCGATGGCGCCATCGTGTCCAGATTCAATTCGAGCTTGCCGTAGTCCGGGTGCGTCAGGATCCCGCCGTTGGCCACACACAGCGTGCGGCCATCGGGCATCAGCAAAACCTCGTGCGGACCGACTCCACCGCTGTTGAACTCGCCGACCCGGCGATAGGCCCCGCCTGGGCTTGCGTCATACACGCCCAGCACGCCGCGCCCGGCCTCGAAATCGTTCTCGGTGGCAAACAGCAAGTGGCCGTCGTCGCGATATACGCCGTGACCGAAGTAGTGTCGGTCTGCCGGCAATGGCAACGCGGCGTTGGGCTGCCGACCTTGCAAGTCGAAAGCCGTCGCAAAAAATCCCGCCTGCCTGCCGAAGACCACCGCCCGCTGGCGCGCCGCATCGATCGCAAAGCTGTGCCCGCGCGCCTCCAGCGCAATGGTGCGCGCGATGTCGCCACGCGCATCGAGCACGACTGCCTCGAAGCTGTCAGCGTGTTTGCGCGCGGCCAGATACTGCGGACCTGCGTCGGTTGGCGTAATCGCCTTGCTGTCGTCTGGACCCGCCGGCGCGATACCAGCAAGCGCTTGCGAGGCCGCGTGCACGGCAGGCGCAGCGAGCAATGCTGCGCCTGCAACCAGCAAACGGCGACGCTCAGTCGGCACGGTCATGGGCCACCCTCAATTCCCATCGAGCGCATTGAAGCCGATGGTGACTCCGAATGCGGGCGCGATGACCTCGCCGATCATGCTGGCCATGTTGTCGGCAATCAGCCGGGCCAGAACAAGGTTGCGACGGTTCGGATCGACCAGGGCGGCATCCAGCGGCACGCCCGCCAGCTCTTGCAGGTTGCTTTCCACGCGCCCGACCTCGGCCAGGAAACCTTCGTCGGCGGATCGTTCCACCGAGGTGTAGCTGTCGGCAAGCTTGGCCGCAGCATAAAAATCGCCGATGCCGCGCACGTTGGCCGCCAGGTAACGCAGGGTTGACCCGCTGCGCCAGAAGGTGCCGCGCTGTGCACGGGCTTGCGCCGCGGTCGCGCCCATCATCGGTGCAAATTTGGCTTCACGCAGGAACTTGATGCCAGTCGCGATTGCTTTGAACGCTTCGGCAGCGACTTCCTGGGTGTTGCGATACAGCGCGTTGTCGGCCGCAGGCGTCGTGAACGCGCGCCCGATATCCCCAGAGGCCGACCAGGCCTGATCCAGCTCGGCGCTGATGTCGCGGACATTGGCGGTGGTTGCCGCCGCCAACTGGCAGCGGTAGCGCGAGGCCGAGCTGCCATCGGACAAGGCATCTGCGCCATCGCCGAACAACAGGAATTCGATCGCAGGCAGACCTTGCATGGCCACGCTGCGGCCGCGCAGCGCACCGGCTTGCAAGGCAGCCGGGTCGGCGGCTTTCAAGGCCACACCCAATTGCCTGGGCACCAGCCCGCGTGCATCCGGCCAGAAGAAGATGCGCTCGAAGCGGTTGTCGCCCACCAACGGCCCGAAGCGCAGCACTTCCACCCGTGCCCAGGCATCCAGCAACAGGCGGAATTGTTCCTCGATCTGCGCACGGCCGGCAGCGGGCGCGCCGGCCTCGCACCACGGTGCCAGGCTGGCCTGCAAGCTGCCGCTGCGCGCCAGCAACTGCGCAGTCGCAGGCCGGATGTAACCGTCGGCCAGACGCTGGCCCAGATCCGCAGGCAAGGTGCCGGCTGTGGCGCTCATCGACGCGACCAGCCCCGCAGCTCCCACCAGCACCACCCTTGCCACCTGCGCCAGACGGCGCAGATATCCGCCGGGCGCGGCGTGCCGACGCCAGAAATAGTGCGCATGCATCACAAGGACTCCAGGAATCGGATCAAGTCGGCGCGTTCCGCCGGGCTCATCTTGACGACCCGGTCACGCGCCGGCTGCGCTTCGCCGCCATGCCACAGCACGGCTTCCAGCAGCGTACGCGCGCGGCCGTCATGCAGCCAGGTGGCCTGCGGATTGACGGTTTTGGTCAGGCCGATGCCCCACAGCGGCGGCGTGCGCCACTCGGTGCCGGTGGCATCGCCTTCCGGGCGGCCATCGGCCAGGCCGTCGCCCATGTCGTGCAGCAGCAGATCGGTATACGGCCAGATCAGCTGGAAGCGGTGCTCCAGACGCGGCGCGTCACGCCGTGTGACGTACTTGGGCGTGTGGCAAGCCACGCAGTTGCTGGCGTAGAACAGCTGCTTGCCGGCCAGCACGCGTTCGTTGTCGACCTCGCGGCGTTGGGGCACACCCAGGTTCTGCGCGTAGGCGTTGACCAGGTCCGACAGATTGCCGGGCACTTCTTCCTTGCCCAGGCGCGGCTGCGCGCCGTGCGGCATGGCCCGACATGCCGCCTGCGCCTCGGTGCAATCGCCGTAATGAACGGGCACCATCGGCGTGGACAGCCCCATGTCCTCGAAGAAGGCGACAGAGTTCTGCTGGTGCACCGAGGGCTGGCCGGCTTTCCAGCCGAAGCGCCCCAGCACGATCTTGTCAGTCACCAGGTCACGCGCACGGTTGGGCCGGCCGCTGACGCCGTCGCCGACCTCGCGCCGTGCATTGGCGTAGATGTCTTCGTCGTGGATGGCTTCCAGCAAGCCCAGACCGATCACCGGCGGCGCCAGGCGCGGCGACATCATCACCTGCGGGTGCATGGGACCGTAGCCCAGGTCGCGGATCTGATAACTGGGTTTCATCAAGGTGGCGGTTTCGCCCCCATTGAGGTCCACCGGCACTTCCTCGTAGCGGATGTCGATCCGCCCTTCCCCCGGCACACCGGTCGCGGCGAAGGGCTGCAACTGAAAGCCGTAGGTGGGTTCGGCAAAGGTGAACAGTTCCGGCACAACCACCTTCGGGCTGTCTGCCGCTGGCGGCGGCTGCGGAATCGACAGGCGCATCAGCAACGCCATGTTCTCGGTGCGTTCCGGTCCTTCGAACGCCGGAATCGTGCCGCGCCCATCCTTCACGTGGCAGCCCTGACAGGAGCGCGCGTTGTAGATCGGGCCCAGCCCGTCGGACGCGTGGGTGGACGATGGCGAAGCCACCCAGTCCTTGCGGAACAAGCCGTTGCCCACCAGAAAGTCCTGGCGGGCCTGCATGCTCAGGTTGGCGGCAGGCTGGGAAAAAATATCGGCGTTGATCAGCTTGTCGATCGTGCCTGCCCCGCCCTGCATCATCTCGAAGCGCTCGGGCAGCGAGAAATCCCGGGTGGGTGCCGTGATCGCGCGAACCCGCACAAGGTCTGCGGGACTCAGGTCGGGACGCGGCGCATCGCCAGCCGCCACCGCCGGCGACAAGAGCGCCGCCAGCAAGAAGAAATAACTACGCATGCGAGATGCACTCACGGTGGTTCAGCAGCACAAGACAGAAAATGCGCAGCAGCCGCACTGGCGGCGGTGTGCTGCGCATGTGAGACAGACGTGTACAAGGCAGCAAGCCGCAACACGGGAAGATCGGCAGGCGGCTGCATACGAACAGATGCTTTTGGCTGCTCACTTGCCTGCCTGGATGCTGGCGTGCTTGCTTGCTTGCGCCTTGCCTGCTTACTTGAAAATCTCGTTCGGCTTGTCCAGGCTGTCCGAGCCCTCGACCTTCACCCCGCCAAGTTGCAAGGCGGTGACCACGCGCTCGAAGCTGCGCGTCTGGTCGACCAGGCGGTCGATGGCGGCCTGCACCACGGCGTTGCCCTCGGTATTGCCCTCGGCAATCATCCGGTCGTAGGTCTCGACGGTCTCCGCACGCTGTTTCAGTGCGGTCATCGCGGCGGTCGTGGCGTCGAGCTTGGCCCGCACTTCGGCATCCAGCGCAGCGTCCTTGGCCTTCACCATGTCGGACACGCTGGCGCCCTTCACCACCGAACCGTCACTGCGCGTATACGTGCCCAGGTAGACGTTGCGGATGCCCATCTGGTCGTAATAGTGCGAGTTGTGCGTGTTGTCCGAGAAGCAGTCATGCTCTTCTTCGGGATCGTGCAGGATCAGGCCCAGCTTCATGCGCTCGCCGGCCAACTCGCCGTAAGACAAGCTGCCCAGCCCGGTCATCAGTGCAGACAGGCCGGCAGCCGGGTCATTGACCACCACCTTGCGTGCTGCGCCGCCCGGCTTCCAGTTGCCGACCATCTCTTCCAGGTCGGCAATCAGCAGGTCGGCGGCCGCTTTCAGGTACTGCACGCGGCGATCGCAATTGCCGCCCGTGCATTGTTTGGTGTCGAAATCGGTAAAGGGGCGATTGCCGGCATGGCGTTCTTGCACTGTGCCCTTGCGGTCAGCCGACGCAGCGGCCGTGCCGTTCAAGTCCTGGCCCCACAACAAAAATTCGATGGCGTGATAGCCGGTCGCCACGTTGGCTTCATTGCCGCCTGCTTCCTGCAGTTGCTCGGACAGCAGCGCCGGGTTGATCTTGGTGGCATCGATCTGCTTGCCGGCGACAGTGAGCTTGGGATTGGCAATCACGTTCAGGGCGTAGAACGCGTTTTCGTCCGAGCTGGTGCCGTAAGACGCATCCACGTAATCGATCAAGCCTTCGTCCAGCGGCCAGGCATTCACGCGCCCTTCCCAATCGTCGACGATGGCATTGCCGAAGCGGAAGGCTTCGGTCTGCTGGTACGGCACGCGAGCCGCAATCCAGGCGTCGCGGGCGGCCTTCAAGGAGGCCTCGCTTGGCTTGGTCGCCAGCGCGTTGATGGCGGTGCGCAGCTTGCGTGCGCCACTCAGGGCATCCTGGTACTCGGCCAAGGCCAGATCTGCATAGACAGTGACGACCTGCTTGGGCTGGACGGCGGCCACGGCGCTTTGCGCGCTCAACAAACCGGTACCGAGAAAAGCCGCACTCAATACGAGTGCGCCCAGGCGTTTTTTGTACGTCGTCATCGTTTTTCCCTGAATGTTCGAAACCCGTGCCGGGTCAAATCCCGACCAAGCTTCCGAATCGTTTCCGGGCCGCTTTTCCTAGCCGGCCTCCTCCCACCAAAGCCGATTATTGTAAACGATTTTCATTTAAAAACTGACGACAAACTTAAGCGAGAGCATCGCGGCCGGCCGTCAACATGCTGGCCAAACCGGGAAGTCCTCATCGGCGCGGCGGTGATTCGTCCGGTTCGTGCCGGGGCAAGGTCTCGGCTGCGTCGGCCGCATGTTCCAGCGTTTCTTCAGGTGGCCGTTCACGCTTGCGATACAGCGCGGCGCGAAACAGCAGCATGGCCGTGACCGGCGCCGTCATCGTCAAGAACACGTAGATCAGAATTTCATGCACGACCGGCCGGCCGCCGTCTGCCGAGAACACCAGCATCGACGCGGCCAGAATGCACAAGGTGCCCAGGGTGGTGCCCAGTGCCGGCGAGTGGAATCGGGTCATGAACTCGCGCAGGCGCAACAGCCCGATCGAGCCCACCAAGGCGATCAGACTGCCCATCACCACCAACACCGAGGCGGGCAAGGCTGCCCAGAGCGGAACGTCTTCCAGATTCATGGCTCGATGACCTCCCCGCGCAGCAGGAACTTGGCAAAGGCCGTGGACCCCACGAAGCCGAACAGCGCGATCAGCAACGCCACGTCGAAATACAAGGTCGTGCCATAGCGAATGCCGGCCGTCAGCACCAGCAACATGGCGTTGATGTACAAGGCGTCCAGCGCCAGCACCCGGTCCTGCGCGGTCGGGCCGATCAGCAGGCGCGCAAGCGTGCACAGCATGGCCGCGCACAGCGCCAGCAACGCAAAAGTCAGGGCATATCCGAGGATCTGGTTCATTCGAAAATCTCCATCAGCGGCCGCTCGTAGCGATCCTTGATGAGCCGGGTCCAGGTTTCCTCGTCCTGGACGTCCAGCACGTGGATGGTCAGCACGTTGTCCTGGCTCAGGTCGGTCCAGACGCTGCCGGGCGTGGCGGTCAGGATGCAGGACAGCACCGCCAGGCCGTGCGGATCGCGCATGTCCATCTGAATGCGGATGAAACCCGCCACCACGTCGTGGCCGGCCATGCCCAAGACGATACGGCCCACCGCGATGTTCGAGCGGATCACGTCGACCGCCACATGCGCCATCAGGCCAAGCGCTGCACCGACGCGCCGCGGCTGCGAGCGCAAGGGCCGCATTGCGCCGGTCGCCATCGGAATCAGCAGCGCCAGCACGCCGCCCAGGATGAGCTGGCCGGCCGAGGCAGAATTGTTCAGCAACAGCCACAAGACCCACAGGAAGAGCGGCAGCCAGGGAAGCGAACGAGAGATCGAACCAGGACGGCTCATGGCGTGGCTCCCGGAATTCCGGCACGGTCGGGCCGCGCCGCCATCACCGCATCGATATAACCCTGCGGATTGGACAGGCTGGAGGCGGCGCCATCCAGGTAGGTCAATATCGGGCTGGCGGCAGCCGACATCAGCACGCAGGCCATCACC
>Ga0308163_10000252_pt1 | contig 132905 bp, 113 predicted proteins | sample PhyTR1_FD_201037 | JGI IMG/M metagenome (GOLD analysis project Ga0308163, IMG submission 201037) | Phyllosphere microbial communities from UC Gill Tract Community Farm, Albany, California, United States - DLSLT.R1 | ecosystem: Host-associated > Plants > Phyllosphere > Unclassified | place...
CTTTTGCGAACGAAGTAGCCCCGGAGACGTACAAATTGACTGTTCTGACGTCGTTGTTTGCCGTGACGTTGTTACTTGCCGTGAGGTCCCTCGTGTTGATGACAGCGTTCGGCGAAAAAATGTCTTTCTTGACAATCAGGTTGGTTATGGTTGAAGTTCCACTCGCCGTCATGTCGAACGCCTCGAGAAGGTCGGACGAACGCACCGTGATACCGCTGAAAGTTGTGCCGGTGAAAGTACCCCCGGTAAACGTTTGGCCGGTGAACGCACCGCCAACGATCCTTTCGGCTGCGACGACAGTCGCGTAAGCCAGCGGGCCCATGTTGGTCACGCGCGTTGGGCCGTCCAGGAAGCCAACAGCCTGTGTGGCAAGGTCCACCACGTTCTTGGAGGCCAGCGCACCAAGCCCGTCAACACGCGATGACGACAGATTCACGCCGGCCGAAAACAGCACTACCCCCGCGTCGTCTTTGATCGTCAGGCCCCTGCTGTCAATCTGCTTGGCGATGACGGTCTGCGCTTGAAAATTCCCCTCGTGAACCAAGGTATTGCCGCCAGCGCCAGTGACAGCTTCAGGCAACGAACCAGCACCGATCTGGCCAGGTGGCACGACGACAGTAGGTGGCAACATGACAGGCTCGGTGCGCAATGTCGCCGCCTGCAGAATCATGTCGCGAGCATTCAGAATCTCGCTCATACCAACACCTCCACACCGACGCGTCGCGTCGACCAATCAGTACTCAAGCCAATAACCTGCCCCCTCACACCAGCGCCCATGCCGTAGCGCGAATGCACAATCGTCAGAGCCTGCCCAAGCTCAAGCAGCAGCAGCGAAGCAAAGCCAGTGAACGTGTAAACACTGCGCGGCGTCGACCACAGCGCAAGCTCACGTGTGGCCTCAGCCTGGGCGTCAGCCTCCGTGAGCAACAAGGTGTCGATACGCGTCGGTTCGCCGTGCAGGCGATACGTGGCGGCGACGGCAGCTTCGTTGGCGGTTCGCTCCAGATACTCTTGTTCGTACAAGGTTCGATGCGCTCCGGGAATGCCCGTCTGCAGCGACTGCTGCAAGGTCCAGTTGCGTGCATAGCCCAAGCGAACGCCGGCAATGACCGTAGTCCGGCTGGCCGGCTTGAAACTTCCCGCCACCATGTCCGCGGCGGTGATCACACGGCCTGCACCCGATGCCGGCAGCGACAGTTTCAGCAAGCGCAAACGTCCGTTGCGGGACATTGCCACTTGCGCGCCCACACTGCTGGCCAGCTGTTGGCAACAAGCCAGCACATTGGCGCGGTCCGGTAAGTACAGACCGACGGGCTGGGGATGCAAGGTGTCGAAGGTATTCAAATTCGCTGCGTCCAGATCGTCTGCAGTGAACCTGTCTTCGACCGTGCCATAGGCCGTTGCAAGCCGACGCACGATGCCCGCCACAGTATTGCGATACCCGTCTGCGTTGTCTCCTTGAACGCTGGCAGTGATCTGGCCCGCAGGAGATTTGGTGAGGTTGAACCGGCCGGTCGACAGCTTGTCCGTGTGCGCCACCGGTACGCCGTTGTCACGCACCTCGATCACCCGTTCCGTCGGACCGCCATGAACCAGGTATTCATGATTCGTCCCGACCAGGACGGGGCTGACGTTGAAGCACTCGCCGAACACCAGCGGTTGCAACGCTTCCTTGTTGGTGCCCGTTCCACCGACAACGGCTTCGCTGACCGGCGTGTTCAAACGCTGCAGCTTGTCGCGCAAGGACAGGTTCAGCACGCCGGCATCCCGGCTGCCGATGTCGGCAACTGTGCCGGCGAAGATCCGTCTGAAATCGCTGCGCGGCCAGCGCACGTCGCCAATGAAGACCTCGATCGACCGGTTGTGCCAGACATCGGCAAGCCAGTCGTCACGTACGCCGCTGGCGTTGTCGATTTCGATATTGCCGGTCGACAAGGACGGCTGGCCATCCAGCGGCAGAGACTCGTCGAACGAGATTCCGCCGCGGATGATGCCGAGATAGGCCACGTTGGCCGGCGTGTCCGTGGTCGAGGTCGTGTAATGACGATCAGCCAGCAAGCGCGTGGTTTCCGCGCCCTTGCTCAAGACGCCAACCTCGGCCAGGACCACGCGGATTGCTGAAGGCTCGTCGAGCCAGGCAAGAAACTCTGTGTCCGTCATACCAATTCCACCTTTCGTTCCGACGCGGCATAAGCGCCTCGGCTGACCGCTTGGCCGACACTGCCCGCCACGTGTTCCGCGCCGGCTGCGACCGTCGATGCGACGGCGTTGGCGCCATCGCCCGTGGCCTTCACCAGGGCGGATTGCAAGCGCACGACGTCCCCGCGCAGAGCGCGTACCTCGGCCACTAGTGCGGCGTTGTTTTCGCTATCTGAGTTGCTTCTTGGCGTTGCCGAATACACTTGGCTTTCGGCTGCGGTCAACACGCGTTCGCCTTGATGAAGCTCTGCGACATAACCGTCAAAGGGCACATAACCAAGGCCGTGTGCATGCGAGCCATTGACCTTGGCCTGACGAATCTGTGCCTCGATCTCCGCCTGACTCATGCCGTTGCCCAGGGCAGCCAACCAGAAGTCACGTCCGCCGGCGTCAGCAGTTCGACCAAATACGGACTGGTAAACCGAGTTCAGCCACAGTTCGTTTTGTGCGACCTGGTTGAAACTGGACTTGGCGCCTTCGGCACCCATGTTCTTCGAGGCGTCCGACCAGAACTTCAGACCACCCGCATCTGCAGTCCGACCAAGAGTGTCCTGATACCACCCCCCAACCGCGTTGGAGGTTGCCAGCAGGGGCTGCAAGGCGGTAGCAAGCTCCACGGGCAGGCCTGAGAGCAGCGACGCAACTTCATCAAGCCGACCTGTTTTCAGTGCGAGTGCTTCCAGACCAGCCATCTCGGCCTGTGCGGCTGTGACCGCGTGTTGATACTGGCGATCCAACATCGAATAGGCGTTGGCTGCGACACCTCGAAGCTCTTTCAGCTGAGCCAGGGATTCGCCGCCCACCGACAGCTGCTGCTCGGCGTTGGTTTGCGTGGATGCACCTAGACCAGTAAGCGCACCGGTCACGCTGTCGAACACCGAGGTGTAATCGCTACCGGAGGCGCTGTACTCGCGTTGCAGTTGAAGATAGGTTTGCGCCATGCCCTGCAGCGCGGCCAAGGCGGTGACGTCACCGCCTTGCGCTTTGCCCAAGGTACTTTGGTATTGGGAAGCCGCTTCGGCAAGCTTTTCGCCAAGCGTCAGCGGCGACAGTTCCGATACCTTCAAGCCCTGCACATATTCGCGCAGCCCTTTGCCCAGCCTTACGAGTTCCTCGAGGTTGGTGCGCTCGACCTGGTAACGCTCAAGCACCAGGGTGCTCAATTCGCCGGCAAGCGACACCTGCTGTTCGAGCGATGCCGTCTGCATTGACGCCCAGAGTTGCTGTTCGCGAGCGGCTGCGAAACTGGCGGGCTTGCCCAAGGCTTTGTCGATGCTATCCAACGTGGATCCGGCAGCATTACGAGACGACAGCGCCGACGATGCTCGCTGCGTTGCGCCTTGAACCGCCTTGAGTTGCAGCTCAAAGGCGTTGGTCACGATGGCAGCTTGCTTCGATGCCGCGGCATTGGCAGCATCGATCACGTCTTGCGCTGCGTTGTTGGCAGCGTCGACCCACTGCGCGAAAGATCCCGACATACCGATCAAGGCGGCATATGCCTGCTGACCTGAACTGGTCGTCAGATCCAGCGACTCGACAAGTGCGCGGAATTCCTCCTTGGTGTCAGGCAAGACCAGGCCAAGTGCAGCGACGGTTTGCGTCATCTGCTTTTGCTGGTCGTTCATCCGTTCGGTTTCGGTGTAATACCCCTGGTAGTAGGTGGACAGGTTCGCGGTCAGCTGATCCAGGCCTCCCGATGCGGCCACCAGCCCTTCGCGCGCGGCCCATGCCAACTTGGCCAGCGCGGGGAAGGTGTTGCTCATCCCGTCGAACGCGGTGTTGACCTCACGAACCTTTTCCAGTGCACCCTGCAACGCCTCGATCTGCTCTTTGGTCGCCGACGACAAGTTGACGCCGTCGAGGACCTTTGCGAATTCTGGGGCGAGATTGGATTGCTGCAGGCCTGCCAGCAGCAGTCGCTGCAAAGCCAGTTCTGCTTGCTTTTCCATGTCGGCATTGGCGCCTGTCCACACGCTGGCAAAAAGCGCTTGCCCATTGCGGGACAGGGTCGTGCCGGCATCGGCTCCCTTGCCGTCTGGCGAATAAGCGGTCTGCAGACCGAGCGTCAGACCGGCAGCATTGCCACCGTACTGTTTGGCGAGCGCAGAGATGCCGCTACCGACGACATTCAAGCTGTCGCCGTAGCCCGACGAAAAGCCCATGTAGCCACGGCGATCACCGTAAAAATAGGCTTCGTTCGGTGCGTAGACTGTGCCCGACTCGGTGATATCGCTGCGACCATATCGGCCGACACCAGGCTTGGGACCAGGTCCCATCAGGGACCCGAGCGCCGAACCGATCACCATTCCGGCGATCGCCCCAACGGGTCCTGCAAAGGTAGTGCCCAACTGCATACCGAGCGTACTGGCACCGAATGCCGCAGACGTACCGATAGCCATCCCGGCGGTAGCCCCGAGGCTGCCGCCCATCGACGAATAGCCTTTGTTGCCGAAGATCGCTCCTCCAGCTAAGCCGCCCAGCACGCCGGCAACGCCCATGGTGCCGGAACCGGCAGCAGAACCGGCGCCTCCCAGGCTCCACGTACTTGTTGCGGGACCATTGGTGAACCACGCGGACAGCCCTGAAAAGTTCGAGGCATTTGCAGACGAAGAACCCGCTACAGCCGAGAGGCCGGGCGCATTTGTAGAGGATGAACCGTAAACCAAGCCAGGAGTCTCGGGCAGCTTGCCGGTAAGCCCGATACCGCCGAACTTGGTTCCCTCGGATATAGGAGCCGACAGATTCCACCCAAGCGATGATGACGGCGCCGAGCTCAGGCCTGTCGCTGCTCCAGAGGTCCAAGAAGATGGCATCTGGAGCCCCAGTTGGTTCTTGAGCAGGGACCCAACCGCGCTAGGCAGTTGCAAACCCAAGCTGGAACTGTTGCCCGTTCCGTTTTTCGCGTCACTCAGCCACTTGTCGAGCACACTGGCGCCACCCGAGGAAAGCGTCTCGCTCGTATTCGTCGAGTAGGCATTCCAGGCCCCGGCCAGTGACTTGGGCAAAGTCAAGCCTCCACTGGTGCCGCCCGCACCTGACCTGAACACCGCGTCGAACAAACCCGTCACCGTCGACTTGAGACTGTTTTCCATCGCCTGCTTGATCGGGCTGAGCACTTCGCTCTGAATCTGCGCAAGCAATACGGTCCGTATTCCTTTGCCGGAAAAATCTCCCGTCTTCAGCCCGGCCAGCACAGCATCCGAAACGCTGGTCTCCAGCGCCTTGAGGACGCGCTCGATACGGTCATCAAGCTTGTCCGCTGGCTTCTTGCTCTCCTTTTTGGACGAAGTGTCGTCCAGCGTCTTGGCGAAGGCTTGCAACGCGGTGATGACCTTGTTGACCGCCTCCACGGTGCCAGTTGCCTTGGCGTCGGTGGTCTGCGCCGGCGCACCTTGCGTCGCCTGTTTTTCCGCGGTCGCTGCCGTCTTGTTGGCTACGCTGACCGCTTTGGTCGCCGCTGCGGGAGCGGGTGTTGCCGCGCCCGCGCCAGCTGCCTTTTTCGTCGCCGCCGAAGCAGCGGCATGCGCGCCGTTCAAAGCGTCGGCCATGGCCGACACATCGGCAGCGCATTGCTGTACTGCGGTCAGGAATTTCGTCGCCGAACGCTTTACTGCCGTCACCTCACGCACGCTCACGATTGCCAGGTCGTCCAGTGATTTGAGCGAAGTGACAAGGCGGCTGTCTGTCCCGGTCAGCCGAGATAGTTCTTCCATAGGTCACCAAAATAAAAAGGCCCCGCACTTGGCGGAGCCCGATAGAAAAGCCGCTGCGGCGCAGCGGTCTGGAACGATAAAAACCTGAACAACGTGAGCGCGCAGAGGCAGCGTCTACACGTTGCGCCCCAGGCTGGCCGCAGACCCGACCTTCCCCACCGAGTCGTCCGCCAAACTCATCAACCACGCAGCATCCAACCCGCGCAGTGCCTTCAACTCCCACTCCGCAGGCCTGACCCGCCGCTGACGAAACCAAACATCAATCTCCCCATGCATCAGCGGATTCGGCGCCATGCCGGACTGGCGGCCTGATGCAATCTCACAGAACCAGCGCCACAAATACGCCGTCTCTTCAGGCGGCACGGGTGCGCTGGCCAACTCGTCGGCCAGCACCCCGGTCTGCGCATGGATGTCCAGCAGCACCTTCTTCCTCGAAGGCTGACCATCTTTGCCAGGCCGAGTAAACGCAAACTCGGCCTCGGCAAACGCGACTAACGCGTCGGTCAGCCCTGCGTAAAAGCGGCGCTGTCGGCCGAGGCTTCCAGGATCTGCGTGACGAAGCTGGGGTTGCGCGTCAGCAGCTTGCGCAGGTTGGCTTCGCCGAAGGGCTCTTTCGGGCCGCGCCAGCCGATGGTGGCGATGACGGCTTTGTCGATGGTCAGGGTGACGTCGTCTTCGATGGGACGCACTTCCGCGTTTTTGCCTTTGCGCGCGTTGGCCAGCTCTTGGCGACGACGGGTGTTGATGGTGCGGAAGGTGTGCGAGGACACCTTCTCGGAATGTTCGCCCAGCACGCGCAGGTGAATGCCGGTGGGCAGGTTGGTCGCGGTGAGCAGTTCGACTTCAACGCCTTGTTCGTTGGCGCCGCGTTCGTCGAAGTTGTCGATGCTGATTTCTTGTGCCTGGGTCATGTTTTGTTGTCCTGTGGGGTCACGCCGCACTGCGGCGAAAGGGGAAAGGGGTCGGGCTTGAGGCAAACTCAAGCGCCGTAAATCGGTGCCAGGTAGTCGTACAGCGCTCGCTGCATCGAGTCGGGCAATTCAGTGCCTTTGATCGATACCTGCGCGTCGCCGAAGGACACATCCTGGGCGGTGAGGGACAGGGTCAAGCTGACGGTGGATACGCTGTCGGCCACGATCGCGGTGTCTACCGCCGACACCGAGGCCGACAAGTCGACGCCGTCCACTCGAATCCGTCCGCGGCCGTTGTCGCCGACCGCAATTTCAACGCGCGCCATACGACTGCTCCTTGAAGAAAAAAACCCGGCCGAAGCCGGGTCGAAAGGCGCTCTGGACCTATCAGGCGGCAGCAGCGGGGGCGGCAACCTCCACGGTGTCGCCGGTCAGGCGGAAGTTGAAGGTGGCGGACACGACGCCGGACACCTGGGCGTCCCACGAGCGCTGCGAGACCAGGGCCAGGGCCGAGAAGGTCGAGCCGTCGCTGAAGGTGACGCGGATCAGGTGGGTCTTCTTGTCTTGCGCGGCAGCCTTGATGACGGCTTGTGCATCGTCGGCTTGTACCCAATGACCCGACACGGTCATGGTGCCGGCGTCTTGCAGGCCCAGGCGGAATTCCTTGGCGCTAGAGGCCAGGACGGTGGCGTCGATTTCGTCGGCCGTGCCGCCCTGGTACTGGACCGACTTGGCGGTGATGTCGAGCGATGCGAAGCCACCAGCAGCCACAACGGCATTGACGTCAGTGACAGGGGCGGTGGAGATGTCGAGCTTGGTGCCTTGGACGAGCAGAACGGGATTAGCCATGTAGTAACTCCAGAAACGAAAAAACCCGCTCGATGGCGGGTTGGGGGGTGAAAACCTGATCTGGTCGGGACGAAAAAAAACCCCGACAGCTTTTCGGTGTCGGGGTTGGTTTTCATGCCATGGCGCTGCGACCCAATGCCGCAAAACGCCGAACGCAAAAAAGCCCGCTCAGTGGCGGGCTTCATTTCTTTAGGGCGAATTGATGCAGCCCATCGGGCTGCATATACTCACACTAGAAAGTGCGGTGATCAAATTGTGGATCTATTATTGCGCGCCTTTGCGCGGTAGTCAAGGATATTTCCAATCGATGTGACCGCATGGAACATCAACGGGTCGAATTGGCGATACGGAATCGCCGCGGCGCGACACAGCGCCGAGGGATGCACGCCGTAGCAGTAGTAGCCGGCCAACATCACCTTGTCTTTCATCGGCAAGGGCTCGCCGCGCCACGCGGCTTCCACCAGCGCTGCGTCCGACACTTCTGCCCCGGTGGGCGGCTGGCGCCACTCTTGGCGGGCCTTGCCTGCCAGCACCGCCAGGTGATGGCAGACCTTGCCGGTCATGCTGATGTCGGGGCGCCGACGCTCGCGCATGATCTCGCCCCAACGTTCCAGGCGTTCGTGCAAGGCGGGCGATACCCGCAGCCGGAAGTCGATTTCGCGATGCGGGCGCGGCCCGCTTTGTTTGATGGTCACCAGCTTGCCAAAGGGGTCAATTACCTTGACCTCGCCGGCGCGTGCCGATGCGGCTTCTTTGCGCTCCAGCACGGCGGCGGGGTCGCTGTATTCCCAACGTTCACGAGCGGACATGGTCACTCCCTTGCTTGCGATCACGAGACCTTGCGGCGCGACCTGGTTCGATTCGGCGAGCAGGCCCATGCCTGCGTGATGGACGGCATTTACTGCGCTTGTCTGTCTGGATAGATGCATTGCGTTGTCTCCTCTGTTCTGTGTGTCGATCCGGATGCCATCGCATCCGCTGTGGTGTTGGTTCATGTGGGCCATCACGCGAAGCCGCGGGTCTTGCGCGAAGGCAGCGGTGCGTCCTGCTGCGCATCTGCCGCCAGGCTGGCGAAGCGCGTTTGCGCCCCGACATAGGCCAGGCGCACGCGGCCGGGCTCGCCTTGGCGGATCAGGCCGACGTTGATTTCGGCGATGCCGCGCGCCAGCGTGTCTGCGTGATAGACCTCGTCGCGATACAGGAACAAGGCCACGTCGCAGTCTTGTTCGATGGCGCCCGAATCGCGCAGGTCCGAGGGCATCGGACGTTTGTCGGCGCGAGCCTCCAGCTGGCGGTTGAGCTGCGACAGCAGCACGATCGCCAAGTCCAATTCCTTGGCAAGCGCCTTCAGTCCTCGCGTGATGCCTTCGATCTGCGCATTGCGGTTGTCGCCCTCGCCGTTCATCAGTTGCAGGTAGTCGATGACCAGCACGTCCAGGCCATGACGGCGCTTGGTCGAGCGCGCTTTCGCGCGCACGTCGAACAAGGACAGACCGCCCTGGTCGTCGATCCACAAGTTCAGGGCGCGCAAGCGCTGCAGCCCCGCCGATATGCGTGACCACACGGCATGGCTACCCTCGTCTGCAGGCATGGTGTCGGCTTGCAGCAGGTAGCGCAGATCCACCAGGCCAAGGCTGGCCACTTGGCGTTGCAGCAGCTGGCGTTTCGGCATTTCCATCGACAGGAACAAAGCCTGTCCATGCACCGCGACATGGCTGGCGACATTCATCGCAAACGCTGTCTTGCCCATCTTCGGTCGAGCCGCGATCACGATCAGTTCGCCGCGTCGCAGGCCACCCGAGAGTTTGCGATCCAGTTCGGCAAAGCCGGTCGAGATCGCCTTCGGCATGACACCGGCAGCTTGTTGCCGCAGGTCTTCCACGAAGCGTTGCAGACCATCGGCAACATGCTGCGGTTCGACACGACCGCGTGCAGCGGACAGCTTTTCCAATTCGCCCTGGCCGTAGTCAATCAAGGTGGAAATCGGTTCGCCGATACCGGTGTGTGCGCGGTCGGACAATTCGGACGCCAGGGCCAGCACCCCACGCCGCTGCGCACGGTCACGCACCATGTCGGCGTAGTGGCCGATGTTGGCCACCCCGGGGGTGTTGCGCGACAAGGCATTCAAATAGGCCAGCAGCTCCGCAGGTTGTGCGCCCAGTCGCTCGAACACTGTCAGCACATCCGCTGCCGCGCCCTCGCCGATCAAACGCAGCACTTCGCGATACGTCTGCCGATTGCGCGGGCTGTAGAAGTGTTCCGGGCGCAGTTCACCGACATGGTCGATGGCATCGTTGTTCAGCAGCAGGCCGCCCAGCACCGACTGTTCGGCGGCATCGCTATAGAGGTCGGCGCGTGTCATGCGCGGCGCTCGTGTTGGCCGCCAGCGACATTCGAAAAGCCTGCGGGGCTGATCAGCCAGTCGAAGCCGACATTGGGTGGCAGCGAGCAGTGCTCACGCACCCAGGAAAAATAGCGCAGCCAAAAGTTAGGCTTGTCCGAGTAGCGGATGAACGCGGCGATGTCGCCGGCGCGCTTGGTCGAGTACACATGCGTGGCAACCGTGCCAAGCTGCTCACCCAGCGCCGCGTTATAGGCGCTGATGACCTCGATGGCGGTGGCGTCGTACTCGCACTGCACCTCGTCTTCCCAGCAGGCGCCGTTCAGCCAGGTAGATGCGTGCTTCACGTACTTCACGTCGGTCCACAAGCCTGCCGCAGTGCTGCGCCGAATCGACTCGATCATCGTGGCCAGCAGTGCTTCGTCAGGCATCAAGCGCGCGAAGGCATCGCGGGCATCCTGCTTATCGACCTTGCGGGGGTACACCTGCCAGAAGCGATCGAAGCGGTCTTTCAAGTCCCCTTCAAGCACTCGCTTTGCACGCGCAGCAGCCGGTGCTGAAACCGCGGTTGCCGTCACGGGCCGAGGATGAATACTTGTCTGTTGAAGTTGGTTTTTGGGCTTGTCTTTTGAGGGTCCCGAGACGGGACGCGGCGTGTCCGCATCCGGGACCAGCGCCAGTCCCATCTCAGGACGCCCCTCGTCCCGATCCAGGACAGCTGCAGAGACAAGCTCGCGCGCCGGCTCTGGTTTGACCCAGGTTTCATGCAGCTTGTTGATGCCCACGATCAGCCCGTACTTGCCTGGCTGACAAACAACGACATTCATCCGTTCCAGCTGCTTGAGGGTCGTGGTCACGTGGTTGCGCGCAATGCCGCACAAGGCACCCAACTGCGACGCGGTCACGTCGTCGACTTTCTTGCCATAGCCGTAGGTCTTGCGCACAACGGCAAGCAGCACGTGCAGCTGCCGTCCGGAAAAACCGAAGCGCAATACGGCGTCGTACAGCTCGTTCGCCAGTCGCAGATAGCCATCTTCGACTTGTGGTCCCCGGTTCCCCAGGTTCACCAGCGTCGCCGCATTCACCAAAGATATTCCTTCATGTCGTACCCCTTCTCGTTGTTGTTCAAGCTGTGTCGTCACGGTCCTGCCCCCTGCGCGCTGTGCGAAGAACCCAGGCCGTGCGGGCGAACGCCCCCGCCGCGCTCGGAAAGTGGCGCCGAGCGGCGTGTTGCCTTGGTTCATGTTGTCGGTGAAGGGCAATCGCCCTTAATCATTTGATATCGTTATCGCGATCAACTACGATGCGAAGGATCGCGTTGCGATCAGCTTGCAATTGCTCGACTTCCACAATTTTTCATAGGAGGATGGGCAAATCGCAGCGAATTCGATGACTTAATTTAAGCGCAAATGCGCTCAACCAGCAAGCGCATTTGCGCCTGCGTAACGATCACTTTTGCGATATGAGCACTCTCAGCGAACGAATGAAACAAGCCCGCATCGAGGCTGGGCTGTCGCAGGCCGAGCTGGCCAAGCAACTTGGCGCAGGGCAGTCAACCATCGCCAGCATCGAGAACGGCCGCAACCAGAGTTCCGGACGTCTGGTGGAGATCGCCCAGTTGCTGCAGGTCAACCCGAGCTGGCTGGCAAGCGGTCAAGGACCGCGCAAGGCAGGTGCTGACATCGACGAGGTCAAGGCGTCCGATCAGATCGTGGTCTGGGAAAACCTGGCCGACCTGCCCCCCGATGAGAACCGGGCGTGGATCGACCGCTACGACCTGATGTGTTCAGCCGGCAGCGGCATCGTGCAATGGGAAATTCGCCAGAAGCGCGCGCTGCCGTTCACCGTCGACTTCTTCAAGGCGATCGGCTCCAAGCCCGAGCACTGCCGGCTGGCGAACGCGCGCGGCAACAGCATGGAACCCTTCCTGTTCGATCGCGACATGATCATGATCGACATCAGCAAGACTGCCGTGCGCGACGGCAATATCTATGCGGTGCGCTTCGAGGACGAAACCCTGGTGAAGCAGTTGTTCAAGCAGGCGGGCGGCGCCTTGATGCTGCACTCGTACAACGCGAAGTACCCCGACCGCATCGTGCCGGCCTCGGACGAGACCAGCTTCCAGGTAATCGGCCAGGTGATCTATCGGTCGGGGTCGGGACTGCCGGGCGTGTGAGTGTGCGCGGCGGCGCTTACCCCAGCGTTCGCCGGTTCAGCGCATCCACGGTCTGCAGCAAGCCCGACAGCATTTGCGCGACGAATTTTTCCGGCTCCCACTCCCGGACCGATGCGGCGATGTGCACCGCACCCACCGGGCTGCCGTCGATGTCGCGCACGGCGGCCGCCATCGCGATTTCGCCGACGATGGACTCTTCCACCGCGACCGCGTAGCCATCTCGCCTGGCGGCTGCGATCTTGTCCATGATTGCCGATACCTCAGTGATCGACTGCGGGGTCAGCGCCTTGCGCGGTGAGGCTTCCACGATCTGTCGCGCCTCGTCTTCCGGCAGGCAGGCCAGCATCGCGCGCCCGCCGGCGCTGCAGAACACGGGCATGCGGCGTCCCACCAGCGTGGTGTAGAACTTCTCGCGCTTGCTTTGCAGGCGGACCACATACACCAGCGTGTCGCCATCGAACAGGCTCAGGTCCACCCGTTCGCCGCAGGCGCGGCGCAACTCGATCAAATGCGGCGTGGCGACTTCGACCAGCGGTTGGGTGCGCACGTATTGATACGAAAAATCCAGCAGCTGCCGACCCAGTGAATAACGCCGCGTGTCGGGGCATTTCTCCAGATACCCCAACTCGGCCAGGGTGTGCGTCATACGCTGGACGGTGCTCTTGTCCAGCGCGCTGCGCTGGACGATGTCGGCCAGGCTCAGGTAGCGACCGGCCCCGGCGAAGGCGCGCAGGATGTCCATGCCCTTGGCGAGCGAGTTCACGAACAGGGGGTTGTCACGGGCAGCAGGATTACGGGCGGTCATTGACCAGGCTCCATAGGGTTGCGTACAGTGGTGCAATAACAATACGTCGTATTGCATTGTAATACGACGGCCGATGTCAGTCATCCGCTCAACACCAGGGACAATCCATGACTTCCGCCCGCACACACGCCCCCACGCCGGCTGGCGCGCCAGCCTCCCCACCCGACATCACCTCGCAGCAATCACGCAAGGCGATCTACGCCGCGTCGATCGGCAATCTGCTCGAGTGGTACGACTTCGGCGTCTACGCCTACCTGGCGACGTTGATCGCAGCCAAGTTCTTCCCGGGCACCGACCCGACTGCGTCCTTGCTCGCAGCCTTTGCGGCCTACGGCGTGGGCTTCCTGGCGCGCCCGCTGGGCGGCATCGTGATCGGACGCATGGGCGATACGCATGGCCGCAAGGCGGCACTGGTACTGACGATCTTCATGATGGCGCTGGGCACCATCGGCATCGGCTTGCTGCCGGCCTACGAGACCATCGGCATCTGGGCGCCGATCCTGCTGGTGCTGTTGCGCATCATCCAGGGCATCGCAGCGGGCGGCGAATGGGGGACGTCGACGGCCTTCATCATCGAGTGGGCACCGCCCACGCGCCGCGGTTTCTTCGGCAGTTTCCAGCAGGTGAGTACGGCCGGTGGATCTTTGCTGGGCTCGGCCACGGCCGCCATTCTGACCACCGTACTGACCGGTGAGCAGATGCTGGCATGGGGCTGGCGCCTGCCCTTCGTGCTGGGCGTGATCCTGCTGATCGTGGGCGTCTATATCCGCCGCAATGTCGAAGAAACGCCTTCGTTCGAAGCGACCCGCGAGGCACCGGTCAACGAGCCAGTGTCTTCGGGTGCAGGCCTGGGGGCACTGGCCTTCGGCTTCACGATCTTCTGGACGGTGGCCTATTACGCGCTGCTAGCCTGGATGCCCACCTTCACGCAAAAGTATGCCGGGCTTTCGCCCTCGCAGGCCTTGTGGTCGAACACCGTCGGCCTGATCGCCATGGTGATCGCGATTCCGCTGTGGGGCGCGTTGTCGGACCGCGTCGGCCGTCGGCCGCTGCTGCTTGCCAGCACCCTCAGCATCGGCGTGCTGGCCTTCCCGCTGTTCTACCTGATGTCGACCACGGGTGGTCTGGCGGTGGTGATGCCGATCCAGATTCTGTTCGGCGTCTTGCTGGCCTTGTATTCCGGCCCGGGCCCGGCGGCGATCTCGGAGATCTTCCCGACCCACCTGCGCTCGACCTGGATGTCGGCGGGCTACACGCTGGCCGTGGCGGTATTCGGCGGCTTTGCGCCCTTTGTGGCCAGCTGGCTGATCGGCGCTACCGGCTCGCCGCTGTCGCCCACGTATTTCTATCTGATCCCTGCGGCCATCATCTCGATGCTGGTCGTGTTCCGTTTGCAGGAAACCAGCGGTCGCGCCCTGCGCTGAGCGCCTTCCAGGAGATGAACGATGAGCATTCCCAATCAAAACGATCCGTCGCAACAGGAACCCTGGCAGTGGCCCGATGCGCACTGGCAGAAGCTGGTGGACCGCGTGCGCGCGGGCCGCTCGCTGCACCCCACGCACTGGCCTGATGGCAAGCGTTGCGCTGTGGCCTTGTCCTTCGATTCGGACCACGATTCGAACGAGTTGCGTGACGGCGGCAAGTCCATCGGCCGCCTGTCCTGGGGACAGTACGGCTCGCGCGTGGGCATTCCGCGCATCAAGAAGCTGCTGCAGAAATACGATGTTCGCGCCAGCTTCTATGTGCCGGCGGTGATCGCCAAGATGTATTCGGACGAGCAACGCGGCCTGGTGGCGGAAGGTCACGAGATCGGCATCCACGGCTGGATCCACGAACTGAACTCGGTGCTGCCCGCCGAGAACGAACGCGACCTGATGATGCGTGCGGCCGACGTGCTGGAGCAGGTCACCGGCGTGCGTCCGGTGGGCCTGCGCACACCGTCCTGGGACTTCAGCGACTCGACGCTGGCCATCGAAAAAGAGATGGGCCTGCTGTATGACTCGTCATTGATGGCCGACGAGAACTGCTACGAGCTGATGCTGGATGGCACGCCGTCCGGCGTGATCGAACTGCCGGTGGAATGGGTACGCGACGACGCGGTGTATTTCATGATGAACCGCTTCCAGTCGCTGCGCCCCTACACGCCGCCCGCGGCCGTGCTGGACATCTTCCTGCGCGAATTCGACGCGGCTTACGAGGACGGCGCGCTGTTCCAGCTGACCATGCACCCGCACATCATCGGCTACCGTTCGCGCATCTGGATTCTGGAAGAAGTGATTCGCCAGGCGCAGGCCAAGGGTGACGTGTGGTTCGCCACCCACGCAGAAATCGCGGCCTGGTGCCGCGACCATGCGGAGACAAATGCCGCATGAGCGATCACGCACTGGAAGACCGACTCGCCGCCCTGCCCTTCGACACGGAATCCATGGTGACGCGTCTGCGCCCATGGATCGAATGTGAAAGCCCGACCTACGACGCGACCTCGGTCAATCGCATGATGGACCTGGCGTTCGTCGACCTGGCCGCGATGGGCGCCAAGCTCGACCGCATTCCCGGCACGGGGGGCATGGGCGACAGCATCCGGGCGCAACTGCCGCACGAAGGAAACAGCGCTGATGCACCCGGCGTTCTGGTGATGGGTCATCTGGATACCGTCCACCCCGTCGGCACACTGGCCCGCCTGCCGTGGCGGCGTGAAGGCGGTCGCTGCTACGGCCCGGGCATTCTCGACATGAAGGGTGGCATCTTCATCGCCCTTGAAGCCCTGCGGCAGATGCAGGCAGCGGGCATCGCCACCGGATTGCCGGTGACAGTGCTGTTGACCAGCGATGAAGAAATCGGCAGCCCGGCTACCCGTGAATTGATCGAGACAGAGGCTGCACGCCACCGCTACATCCTGATCCCCGAACCGGCCCGCCCGGACGGCGGGGTGGTGACCGGGCGCTACGCCATTGCCCGCTTCGACCTGCATGCCACCGGCACCCCCAGCCACGCCGGCAGCCGGCCCGGCGATGGGCGTTCGGCGATCCGCGTGATGGCCGAAAAGCTGATCGAGCTGGAACAGCTCACGTGCGCCGATTTCAGCTTCAGCGTGGGCGTGATTCATGGCGGGCAGTGGGTGAACTGTGTGCCGATGGACTGCACCGGCGAGGCCTTGTCGATGGCGAAAACACAGGCCGATCTGGACCGTGCGATCGCCAGTGCGCAGGCGCTGAACTTCAAGACCGACACGGCCAGTTTCACGGCTACGGTGAGCACCACGCGACCGATCTGGGACACCACCGATGCCACCTTGCAGCTGTACGAAATCGCCAAGGACGAAGCGGGCCGCGTGGGCTTTGCGCTGCCCCGGCAGACCTCCGGCGGCGGCTCGGACGGCAACTTCACGGGCGCCATGGGACTGACCACGCTCGATGGCCTGGGCCTGCGCGGCGCGGGCATGCACACGCTGAACGAGCACATCGAGGAAAGCAGTTTGGTGGAACGTGCGCGGTTGTTGGCAGGCCTGTTGGCGCGCTTGAACTGAGGCGTATTGCCCATCCGCGGCGCAGTGGCGCGGTTCTTTTTCAGAAGGAGCAAGACATGCGATTTTCCGGCAAGACCGCCCTGGTGACGGGCGCCGCGCGCGGCATTGGCGCCGCCATCGCGCAGCGCCTGGCCAAGGAAGGGGCACGTGTGGTGGGCGTGGACCAGCTGCCCTTCGAGGGCGAAGTGCTGGCCGATGGCGGCCGCATCGACGCCGTGCAAGCCGACCTGGCCGACCCTGCGCTGCCAACCAACCTGCGCGCGCACTTTGATGGCCAGAGCCTGGACTACCTGATCAACAACGCAGGGATCGGCAACTCGCGATCCATCGACCAGACCAGCGACGCCGACTGGTCGCGTTACCTGGACATCAACCTGGGTTCCGCCTTTCGCATGTGCCGCGATCTGCTGCCGGTGCTGACGCCAGGCAATGCCAGCATCATCAACATGACCTCGATCTTCGGGCTGGTGGGCTTTCCGAACTCGCTGCCCTATTCCGTCAGCAAGGCGGGCCTGGCACAGATGACACGACAGCTCGCCGCCGACCTGGGGCCGCGCGGCATCCGGGTCAACGGCATCGCGCCCGGCGTGATCGAGACCGACCTGACCCGCGAGCGCATCCAGACCAACGCCTGGTACCAGGGCATCATGTGCGACGCCACCGCGCTGCGCCGCAATGGCACACCGGAAGACATCGCTGGCGCGGCGGCGTTCCTGTGCTCGGATGACGCGGCATTCATCACCGCGCAGATATTGGTGGTCGATGGCGGCTGGCTCGGGGCACGGTACTTGGCACCAGCAGACGAAGCCGGTCAGTGAAGGTCGTAGCGGCCTGGCGCGTCGCCGCGCACATGAACACTTCTTCAAGCCGCACACGCACTTTCAGTGAGACAGCTGCAGGCTCAAGCCGATCAGATACGGATCAAGTGGATCGCGCCTCGCAGTGAAGCCCAGCTTGCGCGCCAGCCTCAACATGGCGCGGTTGTCGTGCAAGGTGATGTCCTCGAAGCGCGCCACGCCGCGATCGGCTGCCGCAGCAATCAGCTTGCGCATCAGTTGCTCGGCAACGCCGCGGCGCTGCCAGTGGTCCGTCACCACCACCGCCACCCCGGCTGAAGCGCCATGTGCGTTCAACGGGGTGGATACATACCGCGCCACCCCGACCTCATCCTCCAGACCCGCCACCTCGATCGTCGCCACCAACGCCAGCTCGGACATGTAGTCGATGTCGGTCATGCGTTTCAGCTCGGCCTCGCCCAGCTTGCGCGACGACAGAAAGCGCGCGTAATGCGTAGCCGCAGACAAGGTCTGGGTAAACCGCGCATGCATCGCCAGGTCGTCAGCGCAAATCGGCCGCAGCCGCAGCAGCGTGCCGTCATCCAGGCGGCGCTGCTCGACCAGATCCATGGGATACGCCGGCATCCCGCCACGCGGCCCGTAGCCGCCGACATCAAAAGACAAATGATCGATGTGCACCACAGCTTCACTCCCAATACTTGCATATACAATTATTGTAGCTACAATCTACCCATGAACACCATCGTCAAGCCAAAAGGCTGCACCAACTTCCGCCTGCGCAGCATGTCGCGGGTAGTCTCGCGTCATTACGACGCGCATCTGGGCGCAAGCGGCCTGAAGGTCACGCAGTACTCGCTGCTGTCGCACCTGGTCAATCTGAGCCCGATCAGGCCGGTCGACCTGGCCCGCAAGATGGGCTTGGATGCCTCCACGCTCACGCGCAACTTGAAGCCGCTGATGCTTGCCGGTTTCGTCGAACAAGGCGAAGGCGCCGACGCGCGCAGCCGGCTGATCACCATCACCGACGCAGGCCGCAGCAAGCACACCGAGGCCCGGGCGATGTGGCAACACGCGCAATCCAGCCTGAACGACCTGCTGGGTGCCGACCGCGTGGTTGCCCTGCACGCATTGCTGGACGACACGATGGACATCCTGAAAAACGCAGGCCTTACCGAAGAACCGACGGACTGAGCCCATGAGCACCCTGGACGCCCGCACACGCATGCTGCTGGAAGCGCCGATCGCGCCCACACTGGCACGGCTTGCCATCCCCAACGTCCTGGTGATGGTCGCGCAAGCGTCCGCCGGGCTGATCGAAACCTACTTCGTCGGCAAGCTGGGCACCGACGCGCTGGCCGGCATGGCGCTGGTCTTTCCGATCGTGATGCTGATGCAGATGATGTCGGCCGGCGCCATCGGCGGCGGCATTGCGTCTTCAGTAGCACGAGCCCTGGGCGGCGGACGTCGCGACGACGCCAACGCGGTGGTGTTGCACGCTCTGGTGATCGCGCTGGCCTTCGGCGCCGTCTTCACCGTCGGCCTGGTGTTCGGTGGACGCTGGCTGTACACGCAAATGGGTGGATCCGGCGCGGCACTCGATGCGGCCCTGGTCTATTCGACCTGGATCTTCGCGGGCGCCGTGTTTGTCTGGCTCTTCAATTCGCTGGCGGCTGTGCTGCGTGGCACCGGCAACATGGCCGTGCCGGCCAAGATCACGGTCTACGGCGTCATTGGCCTGGTGCCGGTCTCGCCGCTGCTGATCTTCGGCTGGGGACCGATTCCAGCCATGGGCATTGCGGGCGGCGCACTGGCGCTGCTGCTGTATTACATCGTCGGCACGATGGTGCTGGTGGCCTACATGCGCTCACCGAAAAGCCTGTTGAAGCTGTCCTTTGCCGCCATCCGCCTGCGTGCGGTGTTCTTCCGCGACATCCTGCGGGTCGGTATCGTGTCGGCCATCGGCGTGATCTGCACCAACCTGGCGGTGGGCATCGCCACCTCGCTGTCGGCGCATTTCGGCTCGGGCGCGATTGCCGGTTATGGCACGGCATCGCGCCTGGAATATGTGCTGATCCCACTGGTCTTCGGCCTGGGCGCACCCTTGCTGACCATGGTCGGTACCTGCATCGGTGCGGGCAAGCGCGATCGTGCGCTGCAAGCCACCTGGATCGGCGCCGGCATGGCCTTCGCCATCACGGAAACCATCGGCATCGCGGCAGCGCTGTTCCCGCGCGGCTGGCTGTCCTTGTATGGCACTGACTCGGTCATGCTCGAGACCGGCACGCTGTATCTGCAGACCGTCGGGCCCTTCTACGGCTTCCTGGGCATGGGCCTGGCCATGTACTTCGCGTCGCAAGGTGCAGGTCGCTTGTTGTGGCCGATCAGCGCCACCATCCTGCGCCTGCTGATCGCCGCTGGACTGGGCACGTTGGCGATCGGGCTGGGCGGCACATTGGGCCACGTATTCATGGCGCAGGGCGCTGCCTTGCTGGTGTACGGCGCAGGCGTCGCGATGGCCATTGCAGGCGGGTCGATGTTCGGCAAGATCGGCTGGCCACGGCGCACGGCAGACATCGCCCCGGGCGTGCAAGCCGGCTGACTCCTCGCCGCCCACACAGCTTGATCAGCCCTGCTTTGCGGCCTGCATTTCCGCGATATAGGTCCGCAGCAAGCCCACCCGCTGCGGCCTGAAGCTGGCTCCGATGGCCGTAGCCGTAGACAAGCGGTCGGCCCGGAACATGCGGAAAGCCTGGCGCAGGCAGCACCAGGACAACAACATCAGCGTACGGTCCAGGTACACGATTGCCAGGGGCCAGATGTCGCGTTCGGTCTGCTGCCCTTGGCTGTCCGTATAACGAATCGTCAGCGCCTCTTCCCGCCAGCATGCTTCACGGATCACCTGCATGTCGGGCAAGGCTGCAAACGCCTGATCGCCCCGGTAGACCTGCGACACCGCATTCAAGACCTGCTGTTGCCGTACCTGCGGCAGCGTGGCCGATACCTTCGCAAGCACCGATGCTGCAGCCGCCGCCAGGGCCGGGTCGCCGATATGGCGCACCTCGGCCAAGCCCAGCGCCAGCGCTTCGACCTCGATACGGCTGAACATCTGCGGCGGCAAGGTGCCGTCTTCCACCAGGCAGTAGCCGAAACCCCGCTCGCCGCCGATCTCGGCACCCGCCGCGCGCAAGCTGTCGATGTCGCGATAGATGCTGCGCACCGACACACCGGTTTCCTGCGCCAGGCGCGCAGCCGTGACCGGGGCCGGCAGCATTCGCAGGGCTTGCAACAAGCGTAGAAGTCGATCAGGGCGGGCCATGTTTCAACTGACAGGAATTGGCAGGAGGGCTGCCTAGAATAGCGCCATTCCAACCCATAGGCGCCTGCCATGCTGACCCTTTTCCACTCCCCCCAAAGCCGCTCCACCGGTGTCATCGCCTTGCTCAAGGAGCTCGACGCCATCAACCAGGTGAAGATCGAGATCGTCACCATCGCGCGCCAGGACGGCACGGGTGCGCCCGATCCGCGCAATCCGCATCCAGACGGCAAGGTACCGCTGCTGATGGACGGCGAGGCGGCCATCTGGGAGCGCAGCGCCATCTTCCAGTACCTGGCGGACCGCTTTCCACAGGCCGGCCTGAACGTGCCCGTGGGACACCCCTTGCGCGGCACCTATCTCAGCTGGCTGGCCTGGTACGGCGGCGTGATGGAACCGGTGATGGTGCTGGAGGCCGCTGGGCTTCATCACCCGTTCATCACGGCCACGTTCCGCAGCGGCACCGAGATGAAAGCGCGTCTGGCACAGGCCTTGGCCGAGCAGCCCTTCCTGATGGGCGATCGTCCCACCGCGGCCGACCTGCTGCTGTACTCGCCCTACGGCTGGTTCGGCAAGCCGGGCGTACCCGCCATCGATGCATGGGTGGACCGATGCATGGCCTTGCCGGGTGTGGCCTTTGCCAAGGCCTTCGACGCGGAACATGCCTTGGCATGAACCGCGTCGAAGATGGTGCTGCCGCCAGGCGGTTCAGTGCGCCTGGACTTGCGGGTGCGCAGGCACGGCACCGGGGTCACGATCGGGATTCGGTTTGATGCGATACCAGATCGCATACAGGGCCGGCAGGAACACCAAGGTCAGCACCGTGCCGCCGATGGTGCCGCCGATCAGTGTGTAGGCCATCGAGCCCCAGAACACCGAGAAGGTCAGCGGGATGAAAGCCAGCACAGCGGCCATCGCGGTCAGGATCACGGGGCGTGCCCGCTGCACCGTGGCTTCGACCACCGCGTGATACGGATCAAGCCCGTCCTCTTCGTTGGTGTGGATCTGCCCCACCAGGATCAAGGTGTTGCGCATGATGATGCCGGCCAGCCCGATCAACCCCAGGATGGCGTTGAAACCAAAGGGCTGGTTGAACAGCAGCAGGGTCGGCACCACCCCTACCAAGGCCAGCGGCGCGGTCAGCAAGACCATGGCCATCGCCGACATCGAGCGCACCTGGAAGATGATCACCAGCATCATCAGCGCCAGCATGATCGGGAAAACTGCCGCCAGCGCCACATTGGCCTTGGCGGATTCCTCCAGGTCGGCGGCGGTCTCGATCTTGTAGCCGGCCGGCAGCTGGTCGACGATCGGCTTGAGTGCCGCAATCAGCTGCCCGGATATCTCGGGCGGCTGCACGCCGTCGGCGACGTCGCCGCGCACGGTGATGGTGGTCAGGCGATCACGGCGGCGCAGGATCGGGTCTTCCATGCGCACTTCCGAGCGGCCGATCTGGTCCAGCGGAATCCGCTGGCCATCCCTGCCGGTCAGGGTGAATGCACCCAGCTTGGCCGGGTCGAGCCGGTCTGCGCCTGCGCTGCGCGCCACCACTTCCACCGCACGGATGTCCTCGCGCACCTGGGTGACCGGTGCACCGCTCAACAGGAACTGCAGTTGTTCGGCAGCGTCCTGCGAACTCAGTCCAAGAGCACGCAAACGTTCTTGATCGAGCACGAAATGCACCGTCGGCACGCGCTCACCCCAGTCGGTGTTGACCTGGCGCAGCGACGCGTTCTTCAGCATCACACCGCGCACCTGTTCGGCAATGCTGCGCACGGTCTGTTCTTCCGGCCCCATGACGCGGAAGGCCACCGGGAAGGGCGAATAAGGACCGAACACCAGTTGCGTGATCCGGACCTGTGCTTCAGGTGCCAGACCGGCATCGGCTGCCTGCCGCAATGCGGTCTTCAGGCGGTCACGCGCGGCTTCGCTGTCGGTCAGCACAATGACTTTTGCAAAGGACGGGTCAGGCAGCTCCGGCGAGATCGCCAGATAGAAGCGCGGCGCGCCCTGCCCGATGTAGCTCGTGACCAAGCCAGCCTCGGGTTGTTGTTTGAGCCAGGCCTCGATCTTGTCGACGGCTGCGCTGGTTGCACCAATGCTGGTGCCCGGCGGCATGCGCACTTCGACGATGACCTCGGGGCGGTCCGACTGCGGGAAGAACTGCTGCTTGGCCGACCCCATGCCGACGACCGACAAGACCAGCAGCAACAGCACCGTGACGGCGACCTTCTTCTTGTGTGTGACGGTCAGCCCCAGCAGCTTGCGCAGCCTGCGGTAGCTGGGCGTGCCGTAGATGGCGGCATGGCCGCCTTCGATCTTCTTGAACTGCGGTAGCAGCTTCACGCCCATGTACGGTGTGAAGGCCACGGCCACCACCCACGAGGTCAGCAGCGCGAACATCACCACCCAGAAGATGTTGCCGGCGTATTCACCCGCAGTCGACTTGGCAAAGCCCACCGGCATCAGGCCGATGGCGGTCACCAGCGTGCCGGACAGCATCGGCGCGGCCGTATGCGTCCAGGCGTAGGTGGCGGCATGGATGCGGTCGTAGCCCTCCTCCATCTTCACCACCATGGTCTCGATGATGATGATCGCGTCGTCGACCAACAGCCCCAGCGACAGAATCAATGCACCAAGTGTGATGCGGTCGAAGTCCCGCCCGGTCGCCAGCATGATCACGAACACGCCCGCCAGGGTCAGCGGCACGGCGGCAGCCACCACGATGCCCACGCGCCAGCCCAGGCTGACCAGGCTCACGACGATGACCACGGCCAGCGCCACGAAGAACTTCAGCATGAATTCGCCGTAGGCTTCCTGGATGTTCACCGCCTGGTCGGTCACCTTGGTGAACGACAGGCCAAGCGGCATCTCGGCCGAAATCGCCTTTGCTTCCTGTTCCAGCGCCTTGCCCAGTTCAAGACCGTTGTAGCGGTCGCGCATCACCACGCCGAGCAGCAAGGCGGGCTCGCCCTGGTTGCGGATCAGGAAGGTGGCCGGGTCTTCATAACCGCGTGTGACCTCGGCCACGTCGGACAGCTTCAGGCTGCGTCCGGCGGCCACGATCGGCGTGTCGCGGATCTTCTGCAGGTTGTCGAAGGCGCCATCCAGGCGCATCAGCACCTGCGGCCCCTGGGTGTCTATCGATCCCGCCGGGGTGATCAGGTTCTGCGCATTCAGCGCCTGAAAGATGTCGCGCGCCGACACGCCCAGCGTGGCCAGGCGCGTATGCGAAAACTCGACGAAGATTCGTTCCGGCCGCTCGCCGATGATGTTGACCTTTTTCACACCGGCCACACGCAGCAGACGCTGGCGCAAGGTCTCGGCTTCGCGCACCAGCAGGCGTTGCGGCTCGCCTTGGGCCTTCAGCGCATACAGCGCAAAGGTCACGTCGGCGTATTCATCGTTGATGATCGGGCCGATCACGCCGCGCGGCAGTTGCGCCGCTTCGTCGCCGAGCTTCTTGCGCGCCTGGTAGAACTCGTCCGGCACGTCCTTGGGCGGCGTGTCGTCACGCAGGGTCAAGGTGGTGAAGGCCAGGCCAGGCCGCGTGAAAGTCTCGCTGCGGTCGTACCACTTGAGTTCCTGCAGACGCTTTTCCAGCGGCTCGGCAACCTGGTCCTGCATCTCTTGCGCGGTGGCGCCGGGCCAGGCGCTGACCACCGTCATCACCTTGATGGTGAAGCTCGGGTCTTCGGCGCGGCCGAGTTTCAGGAAGGCGAAAATGCCGGCAATGGTGATCGCGATGATCAGAAAGAGCGTCACGCCCCGTTCGCGCACGGCCAGGGCGGAAAGATTGAAGCCGCTCATTTGGGGGCACCTGCGCTGGTGTCGGGTTTCGTGGCGGCGACTGGCGTGGCGCCCGCACTGCGTGGGGCATCACCCGCGATCCGCACCCGCTCGCCCTCATGCAGCAAGTGCGCACCAAGCGCCACAAAACGCTCGCCTTGCGCCAGGCCACCGGTCAGCGCGGCGGTCTCCACGCCCAGGCTGGCAACCTGCACTGCGCGCCATGTCACCTGCGGCTCCTGCCCCTGGATCACCCAGACACCTGGTCCCTGCCCCTTGTCCAGCAAGGCCGCCAGCGGCACCTGCAGCGCAGACGTGCCACGGGTGTCGGGCAGGTGAATCGTCACCGTGGTGCCCAGGGGCGACGCAGCCGCCGCACCCTCGAGCACATACCGCGCCTCGAAGGTACGGGTGCGCACATCGGCGGAATCCGACAACTGCCGCAGACGCGCCGCACCGGTGATGCGGGCGTCGTGATACAGCGTGGCGCGGGCCACCGAGCCCGGTTCCGGGCGAATGGTCTCGGGCAGGCTGATGGTGGCCTCGCGCGGACCGGCGTGCGCCAGGCGCACCACCGTCTGCCCGGCCGCAACCACCTGCCCGGGCTCGGCCAATGTGTCCACCACGGTGCCATCAGCATCCGCCAGCAGCACCGAATAGGTGGCCTCGTTGCGCAGTACATCGGCCTGCGCCTGGGCCGCTTTCAATTGTGCATCGGCGGCATCGGCCGCAGCCTTCATCTGGTCGTAGGCCGATGCCGACACGGCGCCGGCTTCCACCAGGCCGCGATAGCGTTTCTCATCCGATGCTGTCTGCAGCGCCCGGGCACGGGCGGCTGCCACGGTGCTGGCCTGGGCCGCGCTGGCCAGCGTGAAGTCGGTGCGATCCACGCGGAACAGCGGCTGGCCGCGCTTGACGGCTTGGCCGGTATCGACCAACCGTTCGGTGATCTTGCCGCGCACCCGGAAACCGAGTTCGCTTTGCACCCTGGCCGTGACGATGCCGGTGAAGCCTCGCTCGGCTTGAGCGGCGCTGCCTGCACTGGCAACACGCACCAGGGGCGGGTTGGTGCGCGGGTCGGCGGGCTCGGCATGGGGCTGGCACGCAGCCAGTGCAATGGCGAGCGTGCTCGCCAGAAGAACGGAAATGGGTTTGCTTGGATAGGACACGGTAGGCCCTCTCTGACGAGACAGGCTTGCAGTGTCTGATTTGATGACTAGTTTGTCAATAAGTCACTAGTCACTATTTTGAGACGTTCAGGGGGCCAGGCTGCGCAGCACCAGGCTGATGACTTCGTTCGGTCCGTCGGGCAGCAGATCAAGACTGTGCTGCAACATCACCGGGTTGGTGAAGGGCTGCATGGCCTGGATGATGGCCCGGCAGGTTTCATCCAGCGGAGTCTTGCGCTCGAACTCGCCGGCCTGCCGACCTTCCACAATGATCTGCTCGAGCATCGCGTAGATTCTGTCGCAGTAAAGCGACGACGAGGCCCACTTCTCGGTGGCTGAATGCGAGGCGATTTCGTAGAGCTTGCGGTCTGCGAAAAACAGTTCGGCACTGGCCGTCACAATCGCGCGAAACATGCGTCGCAGCTTGTCCGTCGGAGATTTCGCCTCGGCGATTGCCTGGGTCACGGTGGCCAGCACCGTGTCCAGGCATTGGGTGCAGATGGCCTCGCCGATGGCCTGCTTGGAATCGAAGAACTTGTAGATGTAGGCCTTGGAGAATCCGATCTCCCTGGCCAGATCCGAGACGGTGGTCTTGCCGTAACCGTACTTGGCGAAATGTTCGTTGGCGGCAGAGACGATCTGCTCGCGGATCGCGTGGTCGGCCGGCCCGCGCTGGCCGGCCGCCTGATCGTTCGGAAGGGTGCTCATGGTCGAGTTCTACCATCCATGGAAATAATTGATGAGGACTGGACACCAGTGACCAATAATTATTATAGTCACTCAAACATCTTTTTGAAGCCATGACATGCGCGCTGCTTCTGCAACAGTTTCTCCCATCCTGGCCGCCTTGCTGCTGAGCGCCTGCACCGTTGGCCCCGACTACCACCGACCGGAACTCGGCACGCCCGCCGCCTTCATGGGCACGCAGGCAGTCGTGCAGCGACCCGCGGTATCCAAGGCCGAGCTGACCATCTGGTGGGAAGGCTTCAATGATCCCCTGTTGACCAAGCTGGTGTCGCGCGCCCTGGACGAAAACCTGGATATTGCCCAAGCCACGGCGCGGGTGGCGCAATCGCGTGCGTCGCTGCAGTCAGCCAACGCAGCGCTCTTGCCCAGCGGTGATGTCAGCACCCAGGCCACACGTGCGCGCCAGTCCCTGGAGACACCGCTGGGCCGCGTATTGAATGCCACGCCAGGCTTCGACCGCAACGGCGAATTCTACGAGGCCAACCTGGGCGCCCGCTGGGAACTCGATGTCTTCGGTGGCCTGGACCGCAATCAGGAAGCGGCGCGTGCGCAATTCCAGGCATCCCAGGCCGGGGTCGCAGCAGCGCGGCTGATGGTAGCAGCGCAAACCGCCGACACTTACGTGGCCATCCGCGGGCTGCAATCACGCATGGCGATCGCCAGTCAGCAGATCGACACCCAGCGCCGCCTGCTGGCCATCGTCAAGTTGCAATACCAGGCAGGCGTCGCGGCCGAGCTGCAGATGCGCCAGGCAGAAGGCGCGCTGGCGCAGGTCCAGGCAAGCATTCCGGGGCTTGAGACCGGACTGGACGCCGGCATGAATGCGCTCGATGTGTTGATGGGCGCCCAGCCCGGCACTTACCGCGCCGAGCTCCAGACGCCCGCAGCGATTCCCGTCCCGCCTGCGATCACCGATGCCGGCGGCCCCACCGAACTGATGCGCCGTCGTCCGGACCTGATCATCGCCGAGCGCCGCGTGGCGGCGTCCAACGCCCGCATCGGCGCCGCCATCTCGGAGTACTACCCGAAGTTCTCGCTCAGCGGCCTGCTGGGGTTTGCCACCACCAGCGGTGGCAACCTGGGCAATGGCAATACCTTGCAGGCGCAAGGGGTGCTCGGACTGCGCTGGCGCCTGTTCGACTTCGGCCGCGTCGACGCCGAGATTGCGGCGGCGCGCGGGCAGAACGCCGAAGCCCTGGCGAGCTACAAACAGTCGGTCCTGCGTGCGTCGGAAGATGTCGAAAATGCGTTCACGGCCCTGGTCAAACGGGAAACGGAACAAGGCCTGCTGGCCGACGGCGAGGCATCGCTGTCCCGTGCCCGTGACGCTTCACTGACCGCTTACCAGGGCGGCGTGGTCAGCCTGATCGAAGTGCTCGATGCGGACAGCCGCCTGCTGAGAACCCGCGATGCCCGGGCCCAGGCGCAGACCGAAGCGTCACGCGCGGCGATTGCGTCCTTCCGCGCGCTGGGCGGCGGGTGGAACGCCCCGGCCGCCGAAAAAGGCTGAACCAGAACCAGGCTCAGGCGCGGTTGCTTCCGCCGCGTCGATTCAACTTCCACACATGCGCCGGCGGCAGGTTGCCGACCACCACCGACATCTTCCTGGCTCGCAGCCCCAGACAGGCCACCACCCGGCGATCGACCGGGCAGCGGAATCCGTAGGTGAACAGATAGCAGGCGCCACCCGCCCGCACATGCGAGAAGGCGGCGCGCAAGATGCCCAGTTGTTGGCGGATGGGCATGTTCAGCAGCGGCAGGCCACACACCACCGCCCCCGCCTGCCGTCCGGCGAACAAGGTCTGCCGGTCCAGCTTGGCTGCGTCGATGTTGTAGTGCTCGGCCAAGGGAAAGTCGCGCTGCAGGCACGCCGCGAAGCGCGGGTCCATCTCCACCAGCGCCAAGTCCTGCATTGCCACGCCGCGCTTGACCAGCGCCCGCGTGAATACCCCGGTCCCTACGCCAAGCTCGATCACTGGCCCGGTGTGCGCGGTGATTTCACGGGTGATGGCGCGTCCGAGCGCCGCGCTGGACGGTGCAATCGCGCCGATGCGCTTCGGGTTGGCGCGAAAAGCCTTCAGGAAACAGTGCGTGTCGGCTATCCAGCGGGCAGTCATCAGCTGGGCACCCAGCCTGTATGTGCCCGATCCGAGCTGGCAGGCCAGCGTCTTGAACCATCGTCCCCACGGCCGAATGCCGAACGCACCTAACCGGGATGGATAAAGCATGGCGCTCCTGTTGCCGCCTGCACCGGTCTGGGCCGGGTGGCGGATTTGAAAGAACGCCAGGGTACATGCCCCAAAGCGGCCCCTCCCAGGATGAGGGTGTAACGATCTACCCGGATTGCCAAGGACGGCAAGCCCGGACGTGCAGGAATGCGCCCAAGTAACGCCCTCTGGTGTTTTGTACATTCTGGTCACTGCCTGTCTGACAGCTTCCTGTCAGGATTGGGGTATTGCGCTCGCCCTGTCGCACAGCGCCCGATGTGACTGCCCTTGAGTGAGCACTTCAACCGGAGACTTCCCATGATGACCTTGCGCAGATCCTTTCTTGCCGCCACCCTTTGCACGCTTGCTGCCAGCACAGCATGGGCACAAAGCACCGCAACGGACGCCTCGACCTACAAGCCCACCGTCGGCCAGGCTGGCAAGGACGTGGTGTGGGTGCCTACCGCCCAGACCCTGGTCGATCGCATTCTCGACATGGCGGAGCTGACCAAGGAGGACCGCCTGGTCGACCTGGGCTCAGGCGACGGCCGCACGGTCATCACCGCCGCCAAGCGCGGCGCGGTGGCGCGCGGCATCGAGTTCAACCCCGACATGGTGGCCTTGTCGAAGCGGGCGGCAGCCGCCGAAGGCATGAGCGAGCGCGCGACCTTCGAACAGGCCGACATATTCCAGTCGGACTTCAAGAACGCCACGGTCGTGACGCTGTTCCTGCTGCCCGACCTGAATGTGCGACTGCGCCCCACGCTGCTCGACATGAAGCCGGGAACGCGGGTCGTGTCCAACTCCTTCATGATGGGCGACTGGGAGCCTGACGATTCCTCGCAGGTGAAGGACAACTGCACCAGCTACTGCAATGCCTACAAGTGGATCGTGCCGGCGAAGGTGGACGGCAGCTGGAAGCTCGACGGCAAGGACCTGGTGCTGAAGCAGACCTTCCAGAAGTTCGAGGGCTCGCTCGGCGGCGCGACGACGCCGGTCAACGAAGGCAAGCTGAACGGCACGCGCATCGCGTTCACGGTGGGCAGCGACAGCTATACAGGGGACGTGACCGGCAACCAGATGAAGGGCACGGTCAACGGCAAGGCATGGACGGCCACGCGCGCCACGAAATAACGGGATCAACATCCCCCACCCGACGCCGCACGTTACCGATCTTTCCGTTGCGACAAGTACGACTGCATCCCGCACGCGCCATCCTGGCCGGCGGGGTGTTTTACTGTGGCCGAGCCCACGCAACCCGAGGCAAGCCGCATGTCGCAACACGACTGGTACATCTTCCCGACCCATCCCCACCTGCCCGCCCCTGACTGGCCCGCGCTGTCGGCGCGGCTGATCGACGAGGGCATTCTGCTGCCGGCAGACGGCCAGCACATCGCACCTGAAGACTTGAACGAGTTGTCGAGCGAACTCGCAATCCGTGGACAGGCCCAATGGATCGATGTCGACCCGGCATGGCGCACGACGTCGGAAGTGATCGACGCGTATCGGGCAAGTTCCGACCGGATCGCACAGCTGTCCGTGCCGCGTGGCCTGTCGATGGCCGACACCGTGGCGGCGATGCGGGAACAAGGTTTCGACTTCCAGTTCTGGCCCGGCACGGATGAGACACGCAGCGCCTGGCACAGCCCGCGACATCGCCTGGGCGAAGGCGCAGTGGAATTCTTCGAGAGTCGTGCGGAATGGCAAGGTGTGCAGAGCACGATGTCGGTCAGCCTGCTGGCGTTCGAGGGATCGCCGAATGTGACCGCAGGCGAGAACCTGTGTGCGCCCATGAAGCCGGGCACACGCGAGCCGCTCACCGAACTGGCGCCCTACGGCAGCCACATGGACTTCATCGGCGCCGCCTACGACGACCCCTCAGTCACCTGGACCGACCCGGACACGGGCAAGGCTTTCCATATCCTGGACCTGGATTGGAGCGAAAGCCTGGGACTGGGGTATCGCTTCGTGCATATCGAACGGGCATGGGATGAGAAATTCTTCGACCGGTTCAGCGCTCGCCTGGCGGCGATGCTGGGTCAGTCGATGACGGTGGCGCACCAGCACTTGTGATGCGCACCGCACGATGCAGATCCCGCCTGGGGATCTGCATCGTTTACCGCCTTACCGCATTTACTTCGTCGGCGTGGCTTGCGCCGCGGCCAGCGCCGTCATGTTGACGATGCGGCGCACCGTCGACGACGGGGTCAACACGTGCACCGACGCGGCTGCACCCAGCAGGATCGGACCGATGGTCACACCGTGGCCGCCGATGGTCTTCAACACGTTGAACAAGATGTTCGCGGCGTCGAGATTCGGGCAGATCAGCACGTTGGCCGAACCGGTCAACTTGCTGGCGGTCTGGCCGGCTTGTGCCCGCACCACTTCCGACAACGCAGCATCGCCGTGCAACTCGCCATCGGACTCGATGTGCGGCGCCAGTTCCTGGAAACGCTCGAAGGCCGCGCGCATCTTGCGGGCCGACGGACGCGTGGAGCTGCCGTAGTTCGAGTGCGACAGGAAGGCCACCTTAGGCGGCAGGCCGAAGCGTTCCACTTCCTGGGCGGCAGCCAGCGCGATGTGCGCCAGTTGCTCGGAGTCCGGTTCGTCGTTGATGTAGGTGTCGGCGATGAACAGGGTCTGTTCCGGCAGCATCAGCGCGTTCAGTGCCGCAAAGCCGTTGGCGCCATCCTTCAGGCCGATGATGTTGTTGATGTGCTCCAGGTGATGGTCGTAGCGACCCACCGTGCCGCACAACATGGCGTCGGCATCACCCAGCTTGACCATCAGCGACGCGATCAAGGTGTTCGAGCGGCGCACGGCCGCCTTGGCAACCTCGGGCGTGATGCCGTCGCGCGCCATCTTGGCGTGGTAGGTCTCCCAGTACTGGCGGAAACGCGGGTCGTCTTCGGGGTTGACCACGTCGACGTTCTCGCCCAGCTTGATGCGCAGGCCGGCCTTGCGCACGCGGGCTTCGATGACGGCCGGACGGCCGATCAGGATCGGGCGTGCCAGTTGTTCGTCGAGCACCACCTGGACCGCGCGCAGCACGCGCTCGTCTTCACCTTCGGCGTAGGCCACACGCTTGACCTCGGCTTTGGCGGCGGCGAACACCGGACGCATGAACATGCCGGTTTGATAGACGAAGCGGGTCAGGCTTTCGCGGTAGGCCGCGTAGTCTTCGATCGGGCGGGTTGCCACGCCGGATTCCTGTGCAGCACGGGCCACGGCCGGCGCGATGCGCAGAATCAGGCGCGCGTCGAACGGCGTCGGGATCAGGTAGTCGGGGCCGAACACCAGTTCCTGGCCGGGGTAGGCAGCAGCCACTTCGTCGCTGGTCTCGGCCTTGGCCAGGTCGGCGATTTCGCGTACGCAGGCAAGCTTCATGGCCTGGGTGATCTTGGTCGCGCCGCAATCGAGCGCGCCACGGAAGATGTACGGGAAGCACAGCACGTTGTTGACCTGGTTCGGGTAGTCCGAACGGCCAGTCGCGATGATGCAGTCCGGGCGGATGGCCTTGGCCAGTTCCGGGCGAATTTCAGGTTCCGGGTTGGCCAGCGCCAGGATGATCGGCTGGCGCGCCATGGTCTTGACCATCTCGGCGGTCAGCACGCCGGGGGCCGAGCAGCCCAGGAACACGTCGGCGCCGTTGACCACGTCGGCCAGCGTGCGCGCATCGGTCTTCTGCGCGTAGCGCGCCTTGGACGGATCGAGGTTGCCGGGCCGACCGTCATAGATCACGCCCTTGGAGTCGACCATGAAGATGTTCTCGAGCTTCACGCCCAAGCCGATCATCACGTCCACGCAAGCAATCGCGGCAGCGCCCGCGCCAGACACGGCGATCTTCACGTCGCCGATTTCCTTGTTGACCAGTTCCAGACCGTTCAGCAAGGCCGCCGACGAGATGATCGCCGTGCCGTGCTGGTCGTCGTGGAAGACCGGAATGTTCAGGCGCTCGCTCAGCTTCTGCTCGATGTAGAAGCACTCGGGTGCCTTGATGTCTTCCAGGTTGATGCCGCCCAGCGTCGGTTCCAGCGCAGCGATGATCTCGACCAGCTTGTCGGGATCGCGCTCGGCCAGTTCGATGTCGAACACGTCCACGCCGGCGAATTTCTTGAACAGGCAGCCCTTGCCCTCCATCACCGGCTTGCCGGCCAGCGGGCCGATGTCACCCAGGCCCAGCACCGCCGTGCCGTTGGTGATCACGCCAACCAGGTTGCCGCGCGAGGTGTACTCGTAGGCCAGCGACGGGTCGGCCTGGATGTCCAGGCACGGATACGCCACGCCGGGCGAATAGGCCAGCGACAGGTCGCGCTGGTTCACCAGGGGCTTGGTCGGCGTGACCGAGATCTTGCCCTTGCTCGGAGAGCGGTGATATTCACGCGCTGCGTCGCGGAGCGCTTTTTCGGCGTCTGACAGGGGGGAGGACACGATGGACTACCTTTGGTGTTGCTTTCGGAAGGATCAGAAAGATACCGCGAACTGGCCGATACCGCGACTCCAACCCCGCCAGCCGGGAGGCCGCATCCGAAAACAAAAAAACCGCGCTGCTTTGCAGCAACGCGGTTTTCACCCTCAACGGCAGACAGAAGAAGGGCTTAGAAGTCCATGGCCGGTGCAGGCATGGCAGGCGCCTTTTCTTCTTTCGGCGCCTCGACAACCGTGGCGTCGGTGGTCAGCAGCAAGCCGGCAATCGAGGCCGCATTTTGCAGTGCGGTACGCGTGACCTTGGTCGGGTCCACGACGCCGATCTCGACCAGGTCGCCGTACTCGCCATTGGCCGCGTTGTAGCCGAAGTTGCCCTGCCCTTCGAGCACCTTCGCAATCACCACCGACGGCTCTTCGCCGGCGTTCGATACGATGGCACGCAGCGGGGCTTCCAGTGCACGCAGCACGATCTTGATGCCGGCGTCCTGATCGGCGTTCTTGCCCGTCAGGCCCAGCACGGCATTGCGTGCACGCAGCAAGGCCACGCCGCCACCGGGGACGATGCCTTCTTCCACCGCTGCGCGCGTGGCGTGCAACGCGTCGTCAACACGGTCCTTCTTCTCCTTCATCTCGACTTCCGTGGCGGCGCCGACCTTGATTACTGCTACGCCACCTGCCAGCTTGGCCACGCGTTCCTGCAGCTTCTCGCGGTCGTAGTCGCTGGTGGCCTGTTCGATCTGCGCCTGGATCGACTTGACCCGCGCACTGATGCGCGCCTCGTCACCGGCGCCACCGATGATGATGGTGTTTTCCTTCTGCACCTCGATGCGCTTGGCCTGACCGAGATCCTGCAACGTCGCCTTGTCGAGCTGCATGCCGGTCTCGTCCGACACCACCGTGGCGCCGGTCAGCACCGCGATGTCTTCCAGCATGGCCTTGCGGCGATCGCCGAAGCCGGGCGCCTTGACGGCGGCCACCTTCAGAATGCCGCGCATGGAATTGACCACCAGCGTGGCCAGTGCCTCGCCCTCGATGTCTTCCGCAATGATCAGCAGCGGCTTGCCTGCCTTGGCCGTGGCTTCCAGTACCGGCAGCAGATCACGAATGCTGGAGATCTTCTTGTCGTGCAACAGCACCAGCGGATCGTCGAGCGTGGCAACCTGCTTGTCCGGGTCGTTGATGAAGTAGGGGCTGAGGTAGCCGCGATCGAACTGCATGCCCTCGACCACGTCCAGCTCGTTTTCCAGCGACTTGCCGTCTTCGACGGTGATCACGCCTTCCTTGCCCACTTTTGCCATGGCGTCGGCAATGATCTTGCCGACCGATTCGTCCGAGTTGGCGGACAGCGCAGCCACCTGGGCAATTTCCTTGCCCGTCGAGATCGGGCGCGACCGCTGGCGCAGGTCCTCGATGACGGCAGCCACTGCCTGGTCGATGCCGCGCTTGAGGTCCATCGGGTTCATGCCCGAGGCCACCGACTTCATGCCTTCCTGAACGATGGATTGCGCCAGCACCGTCGCCGTGGTCGTACCGTCACCCGCCACGTCGGCGGTCTGCGACGCCACCTGCTTGACGATCTGCGCGCCCAGGTTTTCCATCTTGTCCTTGAGCTCGATTTCCTTCGCGACCGATACGCCGTCCTTGGTCACCGTCGGCGCGCCGAAGCTGCGTTCCAGCAGCACGTTGCGTCCCTTGGGGCCAAGCGTGACCTTCACGGCATCGGCAAGGATGTTCACGCCTTTGACCACGCGGTTGCGGGCGTTGTCGTGGAACATGACGTCTTTCGCACTCATTTTTCTGACTCCCTAAAATCGGGTTCGTTGGCAGGGATATGGATAGAACTGATGGGTCGAGCGCTGCGTGTCAGGCTGCCTGCTTGAGTTGTGCGGCGCCGCCTTCCAGCACGCCAAACACATCTTCTTCGCGTAGCACCAGCAACTCTTCACCGTCGACCTTGACGGTCTGGCCGCCGTATTTGCCGAACAGCACGTGGTCGCCTACCTTGAGCTGAACCGGGCGAATGCTGCCGTCCTGCAGCAGCTTGCCGGCGCCCACGGCGATCACTTCGCCCTGCTCGGGTTTTTCAGAGGCGGAATCCGGAATGACGATGCCGGATGCAGTCTTGCGCTGCTGTTCGATTCGCTTGACGATCACCCGGTCATGAAGGGGACGAATCTGCATGGTGGATATCTCCTGAGCAATAAAAGCCGACTGAACAGAAGTCGATGCCCGGAAGGCAAGCAAGCGCCGTATCCGCGACATCGCACGGCCAACCCGGCCGCTTGATCCCGAAATAGGCGCTGCTTCAAACCGCTTCAAGTGCGCGATTTGTATCAGATTGCATCAAGGAATCGCGTTGCGTTCAGGGCAGGATGATGTGGTCCACATAGCCCAGCCGATAGACCGTTCGCGGTGCCCGCTCGGTGTCGAAAGACCGCGGCCGCACGGGGCACGGCAAGGACCGTCCGCCGCCGGCTTCCAGGGTGCAATCTTCATCGTCGACGTTGCCCCACAGCCCGCCCTTGCGTGGCCGGAACATCCAGCGGATGTAACCACGATTGGCCGCCAGCCACATCACATCTTCGCGATCGGGCGCATCGACCACCACGTGCTCTTGCTTCGGATCGCGGTCGGGGTATTCGCCGAATGCCCGATAGCAGGCAAGGGTTTCGCTGTCGGTGGCGCCCAGTCGCCACCACGGCCGGCCAGCCAGACGCTCGACGTCCCAGGCGCCCAACTGCCAGGCGGCATCGAGCATGGCCTGGTCGACGGACTCGACCGTGTTCCAGCGTTGGTTGATCTGCAGCGCAGACCCAGCCACCGGACGACTGGGGGTGGGGATGCCGGGGATGGAGACGGGCGTCTCCTGGCCGAACCCATGCCAATGCAGGATGAGAATCATCGGCGTATCCGCCTTGGCGGCGGCTGCCACGGTCACCGCAAAAAGCGGCAAACCCATGGCCTCACTCTGTGCCGAAATCGTGTCGAAAATCTCCATGGAGCCTCCCGAGTCGATGCGTGGACGACGATTTACTGTAGACCTCGACCTGGAGACGTGCAAGACGACTCGACCGCAATGCAACACTCACGCGGCAATCGTTCAAGACCTAGACGTGGGGAACAGGATCTCGGGTGCGGCCGTCCCACTTGTCGCCAAGCTCGTAAGCGACCGTGGCCAGCGGGACCAAGGCGCGCTGCATGTTGCCCAGCGGATTGCCGACAAAGGTGCCGCCATCGAATGCGCAAGCGGGTGCCTGCCGATCAGCGATCTTGCGGGCGATGCAGAACCCCAGATAAGTCATCAGCGCCACGCCGTTGCCATTGCAGCCAACCGCGTAATGAATGCCGTCTTCCTCACCGATGTGCGACAGCTTGTCGAAGGTCATCGCTACCCTGCCCTTCCACGAATGCGACAGCCGCACCCCGTGCAACTGCGGCCACACGGCCAGCAGCTTCTTGTACATGCGGGCAGCTGCCTCGGTTTCACTGATGTCGAACACCGTCGGGCGCGACCCGAACAGGATGCGCGTGCCGTCGGGCGAGGGCCGCGTATAGATCAGGTTCAGCCTGGAATCGCTGATCATCACGCGGCGTGGGTTGATACTGTCCATCAAGCCGGCCGGCAAGACTTCGGTGGCGACCTGGTAGCTGGTCACGGGCACCAGTCGGCGCTGCAGATACGGTGACAGGCTGCCGGTGTAGCCGTTGGTGGCCATCACCACATGACGCGCGCGGATCGACCCGCGACTGCTCTGCACCTCGAAGCCCGCGCCCTGGCGAAGGACCTTGGAGACCGGCGCATGCGAATGCAGCGATGCACCCTGCTTACGCGCCAGCTGTCGCAGGCTGCGATGGTATTTGGCCGTGTGCAGGCCGCCGTAATCGTCGACCAGAATGCCGCCGTAGTAATACTGCGTGCCCACCAGCGCAGCCTGTTGCGCGCGGTCGATGTCGTGCACCTGCACGCCGGTGCGCTCGCGCAACATCACGCCTTGGGCCTGCAGCCGTGTGTAGTGCTCGGGCGTATACGCGCCGAAAAAGCGGCCGGGGAAAGCCAGGTCGGCATCAAGTTGATTGTCCTGCACCAGGTTCTTGATGAACTGGAAACTGCGCAGCGATTCATCCAGCAGGCGCTGGCGACGTTCTGCGGACACGCCCTTGATCGCATTGCTGACGACCAGCTTCTGCCCGCTGGACACCATGCCGCCGCTGCGCGTGCTGCCGCCGATGCCCAATTCCTTTTCGTCCAGTACGGCGACAGACAGCCCCCGCTTGGCCAACTCGATGGCGGCAGACAAACCGCAGTAACCGCTGCCGATCACCACCACATCCGCATCGCCGGGCAAGGCATCCATCGCGGTTTCCGGCGGCGCGGCATCCCACCAGTACGGGTCGGTCTTGAAATCCGAGGCAAGGCAGGACGCAGCAGGCATGGTAAGCACCGAAAGACTGGAGGAAAAATTCTAGGAACCGGCTACCATCCGGTCAAATATCAATTTCTCGGCTCACTATTCAAAGTGGATATATAGGACCAATCGTGGCAAGCACTCCTCCGGTGAATCAGCGCCAGATCGAAGCCTTCAGAACCATCATGCTGCGCGGGACCATGACAGCTGCGGCCGAGGCCCTGCACACCTCCCAGCCCACCATCAGCCGCCTGATTTCTGAGTTGGAAGCCGCCACCGGCCTGACGCTGTTTGCGCGCCTGGGCAACCGCTTGCAGGCCAGCGCCGCCGGCCTGGCTTTCTATCGCGAGGTGGAACTCAGCTTCATCGGGCTCGACAAGCTCACCCAGACCGCACGCGAAATCGCGCGCGTGGGCTCGGGCCGTCTGCGCATCGCGGCGGCGCCAGTGCTGGCGCTGGGGATACTGCCCGCCGTCATCGCCCGCTTCAAGCACGCCTACCCCACCGTGATGGTGGCGCTGGAAATGCGCAGCGAGGCCACCATCCGCCGCTGGGTGTCGTCTGCCTACTGCGACGTGGGTTTTGCCACGGCGCTGCCCGACAGCACGGGCGGGAGATCGGACCTCATCTACACGGCGCCAGGCGTGTGCGCATTGCCTGCCAAGCATGCGCTGGCGCGCCGCCGCAGCTTGTCGGCGGCCGACCTGCGCGGCGAAGCGCTGATCCTGCCCTCGTACGCCGACATGACACGACCTGGGCTGGATCAGGCTTTTCAGCAGGCAGGCATCACGCCCCTGCCCGCGATCGAAACCCCCTACGGCGCCACCATCTGCTCGCTGGTGGGTCACGGAGCGGGGGTAGGCATCGTCAATCCGCTTGCCGCGGCCGCCCATCGTCATGGGGATGTGGTGTACCGGCCCTTCAAACCCGACATCGTGTTCTCGGGTTATGCGGTGTACCCGGACGGCGACGACCTGCACCCGCTTGCGCAGACCCTTGTCGACCAGGTGCGTGCCGAGATCGCCGACTTGCTGGCGCGGAAACCCAAACCCTGACAAGCCTCAGGGGCACCCGCTGGTTGATAGTCATTCCCAACTAGAATGGCGTCCCCTTCCAGACGGCCTTGCGCATGAGCTCCCCCACCGCAGCACCTTTGTCCTCGGCCTCCCCCTTCCCCTTGCGCCCGCTGCTGGCTGCGAACATGGCCTGCACCATGGCCATGATGGCCTTCGTGTCCTTGATCGGCCCGATCGTTCGCCAAGTGGGCTTGATGGCGTGGCAGGCCGGTGCGGCAGTCACCGTGGGCGGGGTGCTGTGGATGCTGCTTGCCCGCCCGTGGGGCGCAGCCAGCGACAAGCATGGCCGCCGCAGGATTCTGCTGATTGGCGTGGGCGGCTTTGCGGTGTCGTACTGGGCCATGGCGGGCGTGATCGATGCCTCGTTGCGCCTGATGCCGGCGGCGATGCTGGTGTTCATCGGCCTGGTGATCACGCGCGGCGCCATCGGCGCTTTCTACGGCGCGATTCCGACGGCAGGCATGGCGCTGGTCGCCGATCACGTACCGCCCGCCAAGCGGGCCGGCACCATGGCATCGCTGGGCGCAGCCAACGCCGTCGGCATGGTGGTCGGCCCGGCCCTGGCCGCGATGCTGGCCCAGCACAGCCTGAGCCTGCCGCTTTACCTGACGGGTGTATTGCCCATCGTTGCCTTCATCATCCTGTGGCGCGCCCTGCCCCGAACCCCACCCGTCCAGCATGCACAGCGCGCCGCACTCAAGCTCAACGACCTGCGCCTGCGCCGCCCCATGGCCGTGGCCTTCACGGCGATGTTCTGCGTGGCGATCGCGCAGATCACCGTCGGCTTCTTTGCCATCGACCGCCTGGGCCTGGTCGGCCCGGCAGCGGCCAAGGCCGCTGGCATCGCACTGACGATGGTCGGTGTGTCGCTGGTGCTGTCGCAGATGCTGGTGCGCAAACTGAAGTGGCAGCCGCAGCGCATGATCTATGTCGGCGGCCTGGTGTCAGCCGTGGGCTTCGGCGCCGTGGCGCTGGCAGAAACGGCGCCCGTGATGTGGGCCTGCTACTTCGTCGCCGCCGCCGGCATGGGCTGGGTGTTCCCGGCGTTTTCAGCGCTGGCCGCCAATGCGGTCGAGCCGCATGAGCAAGGTGCGGCCGCCGGTACGGTCGGCGCAGCGCAAGGCCTGGGCATCGTGGTCGGTCCGCTGGTGGGCACGGTGTTGTACGGCGTGTCGCCGGGCACGCCGTATCTGCTGGTGGGAGCCATGCTGGCGGCGGTGGCGCTGTGGCCAACGGCAGGCGAGAAAAAGGGACCGGATCGACCGTAAGGACTTGCTGAGTGGCTTTGCAGGTAAGCGCCAGAGTCCACATGCCCGCCCTCGATCTTTGACAATTTTCACTGAAAAGCCTATTTTCAACAAATGTTGAAATAGGCATAAACAGTGAAAAAAGACGACTCACCAGCATCCGAAATACTGATTCAGCTACTCAGGCAAGTGCCCGTCATCCAGAATGTTCGCCTGCGAGAAGTTGGGGCGAACCTGCCTGGCCTGGGGGACTTTCTGATCGACATGAATGTCGCTGGACGCAGGCATGCGATTGCGTGCGAAGTCAAAGAAAGCGGCCAGCCTCGCCACGTACGCCAGGCACTGCTCAGAATAAAGGCGTATTTCAAGCTTGTTGGCGGCACGACGCCTGTCATCATCGCGCCATACCTGTCGGCCGAATCGCAGACCTTGTGTCGCGAACAAAATGTCGGATACATGGACCTCGAAGGCAACATCAGGCTTGCGTTCGAAGGGGTGTTCATCGAACGACTGGTGAGCGCTAAACCCGCACCCGCGCGTCGTGAATTGAAGTCACTGTTCAGGCCAAAATCGGCACGCGTCCTCAAAGTGATGCTGCAGGAGCCCGTGCGAACCTGGCGCGTCACCGAACTCGCAGAAGCAGCAGATGTCAGCCTGGGACACGTGAGCAATGTTCGTGTCGGATTACTGGACCGGGAATGGGCGGAAGTTTCCGATGGAGGCCTTTACCTTTCCCAGCCAGACAAGCTGCTGGACGCATGGCGAGATGTCTACGAGCCACCAGCGGGCCCACGCCTGCTCTTCTACACCTCGCTGCACAGCGGAGCGTTTGAAAATGCAGCGCGTAAAGCACTGAGTCTTTCCAAAGGCCACGCAAGTTTTGCATCGCTGTCTGCTGCGCATTGGATTGCGCCTTACGCTCGGACCAGCATCAATTATTTTCATGCGGACAAAGATGGCCTGGCAGTCATCCGCAACCAGCTCAAACTGACTACAGTCGAGCACGGCGAAAACGTGGTCGTGCTGATGCCAAAAGACGAAGGCATTCTGCTCGACACCATCGAACCCGCACCTGGCGCAATCTGCACCAGTCCTGTCCAGACCTACCTTGACCTGAACCTTGCAGGCGAGCGTGGCAGAGAAGCAGCTGATCACCTCCGCACTGAAAAATTGACATGGTGGACTTGACGCCACAAGAACCTCAATCCGCAGCAGACTATGACGACCGCACAACCGCCGCCGTCAAAACGGTGTTGGTGGAAATCGGACAGATACTGGGCAGCTTCAAGGGAAAGTTCTCCGTCATTGGCGGCGCTGTCCCGTGGCTGCTGGTCGACAACGAAGACATGCCGCACGTCGGAACCCTGGACATCGATCTCAGCCTGGATGCGGAGTCGCTAGGCGACGGCGAATACGCGAGCCTGATCGCTGCGTTGATGGCCCATGGCTACCACCAACGCGACGCGCTTCGACGCTTCCAGCTCGCTCGCAGGATCGACACGCAGGACGGCGGGCCAACGATCGACATTGTTGTCGACTTCTTGATGCCAAGAAACGCTGACATCATCAAAAACGTTCCTCCGCTGATTCACGATTTTGCGGTTCAACGCGCCGATGGCGCAGACTTGGCAAACCGCTTTTATCAGATGGTCGCGATCACGGGCGCCATGCCGGCGGGTGGCATCAATCGCGTGGAAATTGCGGTCTGCTCCATTCCCGCCTTGCTCGCCATGAAAGGCCATGCACTCGCCGGGCGATACAAACAAAAAGACGCTTACGACATCTACTACTGCATCCGAAACTATCCAGGTGGCATCGATGCCCTCGTCAATGCGTGCCGGCCAATTCTTGCGCATGCAAGCGGGCAGCGCGGCTATCAAGTCATCGCAGAAAAATTCGATATTTTTGACGGACATGGCCCAACCTGTGTCACGCGCTTTGTCGAAGAAACACGCATTATGGGAAATCGCAGCGCCGCCCAGTGGCAACAGGATGCTTTCGGGCAAGTAGACGCATGGTTGCGTGCACTAGGTATCAGGGGGCAAGACACATGAACAAAACAGGCACCATCGGACTGATCGGCGGCATGAGCTGGGAGAGCTCGGCCGAGTACTACCGCATCATCAACCAGGAGGTGCGCAGGCGCCTGGGCGGCGTGCACTCGGCGCGCAGTCTGATGTTCTCGGTGGACTTCGGCGAGATCGAGCACATGCAGCACGCGGGCGACTGGGACGCGCTGACGGCCGAGATGGTCGATGCCGCGCAGCGCCTGGAGCGCGGCGGTGCGGACTTCATTTTGATCTGCACGAACACCATGCATCGCATGGCCCGCGACGTCGCGGCCGGCGTGGCGATTCCGCTGCTGCACATTGCCGACCCGACAGCGCAGAAGATCAAGGCGGCCGGCCACCAGCGCATCGGTTTGCTGGGTACTGCCTTCACGATGGAGCAGGACTTCTACAAGGGTCGTCTGACCGAACAGTTCGGGCTGGATGTGCTGGTGCCGGACAACGCCGATCGCGCCATCGTGCACCGGATCATTTATGAAGAACTGGTGGCCGGCAAAGTGCTGGCCACATCGCGCGAAGCCTATCGCGGCGTGATCGCGCGGCTGGTCGAGCGTGGGGCGGAGGCGATCATTCTGGGCTGCACCGAGATCATGTTGCTGGTGAAGCCGGAGGACAGCAGCGTGCCGCTGTTCGACACGACCACGCTGCACGCGCTGGCGGCGGTGGATCGGTCGCTGGCAAGCGTGGGCTAGGCATCGCCTACGCGACCGGCTGCTCCACACAACAGACCACCAAACCGGGCGACATGCAGGCTCACTGGTGCTGCGTCGCGCACTCCGGCGTGGAGTTTCAAGCCGACCGCACCAGCACCGGCGTTTCCTGATACCGCACCGGGAACACCTTCTTCAACTGCTCGATCTTCGGCTGGTCGTTGATCACGATGTACGGATGATTGGGGTGCTTGGCCAGGAAGTCCTGGTGGTAGTCCTCGGCCGGATAAAACACCTTGTCGGACTCCACCGTTGTGGCAATCTTCGCGCGGAACAGCTTCGCCTGATCCAGCTGCGCGATATAGCGCTCGGCCACCCGGCGCTGTTCGGCATCGACCGGGAAGATGGTGGACCGGTACTGCGTGCCGGTGTCCGGCCCCTGGCGATTCAGTTCGGTCGGGTTGTGGGCAACCGAGAAGAATATCTGCAGCAGTGTGCCGTAGCTGACCTGGCTGGGGTCATAGGTGATCTGCACGGCTTCTGCGTGACCGGTGCGGCCGCTGCCCACAGTGTCGTAGCTCGCGGTTTTCGCGTCTCCGCCCGCATACCCGGAGACGGCGTTGCGCACACCCCTCACGTGCTGGTAGACCGCCTGTACGCCCCAGAAACAGCCACCTGCGATCACGGCCACCGCTTCCTTGGCGCCCGTTGCCGCCAGGTCGTCGGTGGGCGCCGGGATCACGGTGGCCACTTCAGCGGCCGATGCCGGCAGCGCACGCCAGGCCGCCACCGCGCCCAGGCACGGAAGGGCAGCCAGCAAAACCCGTCGACGCAGGTCGATGGGAGCCGGAGAAACGGAGATGGCGTGGGGACGAGGGCTGCGCATGGATTCGGAATCCTTGGAGGGTGCCGGACACGGCGTGTCCGGTGAGGCATGAAGATCAGACACGAAAACGCCGGACTCGTTCCATAGCGCCCGAACGTGGTTGTGGCCCGCAATCACACCTCGATTATCGAGATATACGCACGCATGGCCACAACGGTTTCACCGTGCAGCGAAATCAGGCCGCAGTCACTCGGCGCGACCCGCCAGCGCCCGCTGCGCGTACCGCGTGGACGTCGTCAGCTCTGCAGGCAAGGCATCCAGCGCAAACCAGCCAATCGCAGCGTGCTTGTCCGGCTCGACCACGCGCGGGATGCCGTCGAAGCCGGTCGCCAGATACACCGGCGCCAGCCAATGCTCGGGCTTGTCGGCGTCGATCTGGTCTGCCACGCACAAGAGCGTGATGTCGTGCAGGGTGATGCCCAGTTCTTCCTCGATTTCGCGACGCACGGCGTGTTCAACCGGTTCCAGGAAGTCGACCTTGCCGCCGGGCAGCCCCCAGCAGCCGGCCTCGGGCTCGCGCAGGCGCTGGATCAACAGAATCTTGCCGTCTTGCACAATGGCTGCGCCGCAGCCGAGTCGGGGTTCTTGCATGGGATTTTTCCTGGGTGCGGGGTTACGCAAAGAGAATACAAGCTGTCCATGTGCCGTATTTGCTATGTCGATTGGCGAGACCTGGCCAAATAATGTTGAGAATCAACGGAATTCCAGTAGGCGGATATAGCAAATACGGCATCAATACCCAGCTTCTGAAGATGCAATACTGGCATCCCCACCGTCCGCACTTCAGCCACCCATGACACTCGCCCCAGACACCCTGCGCCAGATCAGCGACCTGACCCGCACGCACTACCAGGACTCTGCAGACAGCTTCCGCGAAGGCACGGCCGACCACGACGTCAGCCAGAACATCGCTGCCCTGCTGCGTCACATCGAGGGCGAAGCACCGCACACCTTGCTGGACTTCGGCTGCGGACCCGGCCGTGATCTGCGAACGTTCAGCGGACTTGGGCACCAAGCAATCGGACTGGATGGCACGGAACGTTTCGTGGAAATGGCGCGCGCCGATTCCGGTTGCGAAGTTTGGCACCAGGACTTCCTGGCGCTGGACCTGCCCGATGCGATGTTCGACGGCATCTTCGCCAACGCGGTGCTGTTCCACATCCCCACGCAGGAATTGCCGCGCGTGCTGGCGCAACTGCGGGCTACCCTGAAACCGCGTGGTGTGCTGTTCTCATCCAACCCGCGCGGTGACAACCAGGAAGGCTGGAACCGGGGGCGTTATGGCGCCTATCACGACCTGGCGGCGTGGCAGCGCTTTCTGACCGAAGCAGGCTTCGAGGAACTCGAGCACTACTACCGGCCGACCGGCCTGCCGCTGGACCAACAGCCGTGGCTGGCCAGCGTGTGGCGACGGGTAGGCTGATTTGCCACTGCCCACAGGCGCGTGCTCCTGCCGCCGCCCCCGCACAACCTTCTTACTGAAGCGCCACGACCGGGCCTGACTCGGCCGATGCACCAGCGGCAGCGCCATCGGCCGGCATCGACGCCACGTGCACCACGCGCGTCGGGAAGGCGAAGCTCACGCCGATCTTGGCCAACCCATCCATCAAGTTGAAATTGATCGCCTGCTGGATGTCCATGTAGGCGTTGTAGCCCGGATCGAGCACGATGTAGACCGTCTCGAAATCCAGGCTGCTTTCGCCAAAGCCCTTCAGATGCGAACGGTCGAAACGCGTCTTCGGAATGTCGCGCACGATGCGCTCGACCAGCTGCGGAATCTGCTTGGCTTGCTCAGTCGTGCAATCGCGCGTCACCTTGAATTCGAACACAATGCGGCGTTCCGCCAGGCGCTTGTAGTTCTGGATGGTGGCGCCCAGCATGGACGTATTGCCCATCACGATCTGCTCGCCGCCCAGGCTGCGGATGCGCGTGGTCTTCAGGCCGACATGCTCGACCGTGCCGGCCAGCGAGCCCACCACGATGAAGTCCCCAATCTCGAAGGGCTTGTCGACGGCAATCGCCAGGGATGCCAACAAGTCACCCAGGATGTTCTGCACCGCCAGCGCAACCGCAATGCCGCCTACGCCCAGGCTGGCGACAAACGCCGTGATGTTCACGCCCAGGTTCGACAACATGGCCAGCAGCACCACGGCCCACAGCAAGACCTTGGCGCCCCACATCAGCAGCGACGACAAGGCCGTCAGCTGTCCAGGCTGGCCGCTCACGCGCCCTTTCAGGTAGTGCGTCATGCCCAGGCCGATCGCCTTGCTGCCCCACAGCGCCACCTGCAAGACCACCACCACAAACCACAGGCTGCTGACCCGATCCGCCCAGCGCGTGGGCAGATCGAGCACGCCGGCGCCGATCAGAATCGCGGCCAGGCCAATGAGAAAGTTGCTGGTGCCGCCGACCACCAGCGCGGCAATCGCGCTGAACAGGGAATCGGATCGCGAGGCGGCAGCATCGAATCGACGGCGCAGGAAACTCACGCCGGCACGCAACACCACAAAACTGAGGGTGGCCACGCACAAGGCGAACAGCCAGCTCAGCAAGGGGATGCCAAGAAAGGACGTATCGTTGAATAGATCGGTGAGGAGACTGCTGTTCATGCGGCAGGAGGTCCTTTGAAAGATGACTTTGAAAGATCGGCATGTGCCGGTGCACCGCAAGCGGTGACAACGGATATCCGGGCAGCACAGGGGCATGACGGAAACGGGGAAGGCGCCTTGGATTGCGTGCGATGCCGTGCGCATGAGTCGCGTGGCCATCGTGGCTTGCAAGGGCTTGGGGCAGACCTGCTGGTCGCCGCCTTCACGACAATCGCCTTCGAGGAAGGCGGGTCCTGCGGATGCCGAATCGAACCGGCTCGCCATCACGGCGAAGGGTTTCGCCACAAGGTGGGAAACCGGATGGGCCGAGGCGGGACGTACCGCGCAGGCGGTGCGTCCCGGATCTCGGGGACTGGCGTCTTACTGCGTCAACTGGTCGTAGCAACTCGCGTAGTAGTCGGCCTCGAATTCTTCCGAAGCCTTCTTGCGCGCTTCCGGCGTGTCGCGGCGTGTCTGCACGAAGGCATCGGTGATCATCTCGCGCGCCAGCGGAACGGTGCCCTTGGGCATGTCCTCGGTCGCGCGCATCACCTCTTCCATCGACACATCACGCTGACGCGCATCCATGAACGAACGCGCCATGGTCGCGACGTTCAGGCAAGTCTTGCGGGCGTTCTCCGGGCTGGTGGCGGCCTGCGCGCTGAAAGCCAGCATCAAGCCAGCCACCGCGAGCAGACCGCGCCGGCCAGCGCCAGCAAGACGAGACGCGTGATCCATGATCAGTCTTTGCGTGCGGTGACTTCGAGCAGGTGATAACCGAACTGGGTCTTCACCGGACCTTGAACCACGTTGACGGGGGCGCTGAACACCACTTCGTCGAATTCCTTGACCATCTGGCCGCGGCCGAAGGTGCCCAGGTTGCCGCCGTCGCGCTTGGACGGGCAGCTGGAGTTGTCCTTCGCCACTTGCGCGAAGTCGGCGCCGCCTTCGATGGCAGCCTTCAGTTCGTTGCACTTGTCTTCGGTGGACACCAGGATGTGGCGGGCGGTAGCTTGGGCCATGAGTCTTGCTCCTCAAAAATGAACCCTAGAGAGTAACGCAATCAGCCATGCCGCTCAGCGGAAAGGCGTCCGGACCCGCCAGTGCGCGAGCTACCGCAGCAGTGCGCAGGTCGAGCGCGGCATGGCAAACTTCCGCGTCGCAAGCGTTCGGGCCCTTCTGCGAGGGAGGCCAACACGCCAGGGAATACCACCATGACCACCACGCCCACAAACCAGATCGGCTATATCGGACCGCCCGGCTCCTGGACCCACCAGGCCTGCCTGGACCTGTTCGGCGACCAGCACCTGGTGGCGCTTCCACACGATGCCCTCTTCGCGGGCTACCGCAGCAGTGAGCTTGCGCACATCTGCGTGCCGGTGATGACCTCCGTCGTGGGGGTCACGCCCTACCTGGATGCGGTCTTGGCGCTGCCTGATGTGTGCATCGTCGCCGAGTATCCGAAGATGCTGGGCTACAGCCTGCTGGCACGGCCCGGCACCAGGCGAGAAGACATCCGCGAGGTGTTCGCGCATCCGGTCGCGCTCGAGGAAGTGAAGCCCTGGCTGGATCGCGAGATGGCGCAGGTGCGCCGGACTGCAGCCAGCAGTGGTGGGGCAGCAGCGCAGGCGGTTGCCGAGAGTGCGGGCTTGGACAAGGCGTCTTTCGGCCCGAAGATCGGCAGTGCGCTTTATTCGCTGGTGTCGCTGCAAGATGGCATCGAGGAAGGACCGCACAACGTCACGCGCTGGTGGGTGCTGGGGCGCGACATGCCGGCGCCCACCGGCCACGACAAGACATCGCTGATGGTCGACACCTCGGACGATCGCCTGGGTGCGCTGCTGGCCGTGCTGATTCAAGTCGGCATCCAGATCCTGACGATCTACGAACGTCCCAGCAAAGCGACGCTGGACACCCATCGCTATCTGATCGAGGTCGCCGGCCACGCAAAGAACGAGCGTCTGGCGGGTCTGCTTCGCCAGCACGCAGACTTCCGCGTGCTGGGCTCCTATCCGAGGAAGTGACGCGGCAGGCAGGCCTGCCCCCACTTGCTCAGTAGTTGGAGGTCTTGCTGAGACTGGCCCACAGATGCGCTGCCGCCATGGTCCGGTGCGGACGATATCGCGCCAGCAAGGCCTCGGCCTCCGCGATGCTCGGGCGCGTCTCATACCCCCAGAGATCAGCGATCGCAGCGCGCACGGCAACGTCGCCATGCAGCGAACAATCGGCGTATCCATAGCCGCGCAGCAAGGCGTAATTCACCGTCCACGGCCCGATGCCCTTGATGGCAAGCAAGGCCGCACAGATGGCATCCAGCGAATTGGCCGGACCGGGCTGCAGATCGATTTTCCCGTTTGCCAGCAACTCCGCAAGCCGCAGCAAGGTGTCCGCCTTGGACCGGGAAAACTGCTTGGACGTCAACGCCTCGACATCGATGCGGGCTGCATCAGCGGGACCCGGATAACAAAGCAAACCGCTGCTGTGCGGCCTGCCTGCCAGCCGGATGAAACTACGGCGCAAGGACACCGCAAACGCCACGTTGATCTGCTGGCCTATGATGGCCCAGGTAAGCGCCTCGAAAATCGACGCGGACTGGGCGATGCGCAGCCCTTGCTGGCGGGCAGTCAGCGGGCCAAATACCGGATCGGCCTTCACATAATCGATGAACGCATCCGGATCGATATGCAGGCCCAGCATGCTGGTGGCAACCTGATTGGCCTGGGCCTGCATGTCGGGCGTGACCGGCCCGTCCGCTAGCACCATGCACCGCGCATTTTCCAGAGACGGGTCGAGCGTGATGTCGATCACCGTCGGGACATTCGCCAACAACATCGCCTTGCGGATCTGCCCGTCGCTCACGATCTCGGACAAGGCATCCTTGTCTCGCGCGTGGAAACTCAGCACGTCGGTGACGCTATAGGCGCGCGGCAAAGGCAGCGTGAATGCGGACGTCGATGCATCGCCCTGCAGGATATTGCTCACCAAGCCAGCACCGCCTGCGCCGTTGACACCCGGCCGCGCGCATCGTCGCGATCGGACGTGTGCCCTTCCAGCGCAAGCAGCATCTCCTTGGCCTTCAGGCCGCCGGCAAACCCGGTCAGCCGGCCCGTCGAGCCGATCACGCGGTGGCACGGTGCAATGATGGAAATGGGATTGCGGCCATTGGCCGCGCCCACAGCCCGAACCGCCGCGGGCCGGCCGATCTGTTTGGCGATCTCGCCGTAGGATCGGGTCTGCCCGAAGGGAATGGTCAGCAAGGCTGACCACACCTGCTTCTGGAATTCGGTGCCGTGGAAGTCGAGCGGCAAGTCGAAGCGATCGCGTCGCCCGTCGAAATACTCAGCCAGTTGCTGCGCCGCTTGATGCAGGACCGCGTTGTCCCGGTTCTCGACCATGGGCTGCAGCATGACGCGGTTCTCGCGCTCCACTTCCCACAACACACCGGCCAGCGCCGGGCCCTTGGCGATCAGCTTCAGTTTGTCGACCGGCGAGTCGACCCACATGTACTCGAAAGACATATCAGCTCCGGGGCGGGAGTCGTGGGCAAACAGACCGCGACGACTCCCCGCAATGGCAGGAGATGAGATGGTAGACGCTTGCCGTCAACGCACCGATTTCGTTTTCGGCAAGAAGGCCGTCGCAATACCCAGCAGCGGCAGATAAGACGTCAGGTTGTACACCCACACCAGGCCATGCGAATCCGCCAGCTTGCCCAGCCCGGCCGCGCCGATGCCACTGATGCCGAACATCAGGCCGAACATCAGCCCAGACACCATGCCCACCCGACCCGGCACGGCTTCCTGTGCATAGACCACCAGTGCCGCGAAGGCCGACGACATCACCAGGCCGATGGTGATGGCCAGCGCCGCCGTCCAGAACAGGTTGGCATAGGGCAGCGCCAACGCGAACGGCGCCACGCCCAGGAACGACACCCAGATCACCGCCTTGCGCCCGATGCGGTCACCCACCGGTCCGCCAAAGAAGGTGCCCGCCGCCACGGCAGCCAGGAACATGAACAGGTACAGCTGGCTTTGCTGCACGTTCAGGCTGAAGCGTTCGATCAGATAGAAGGTGAAGTAATTCGTGAACGACGCGATGTAGACGAACTTCGCGAACATCAGCACGCCCACCACCAACACGGCGCGCACGACTTCCTTGCGACCCAGGCCGACCTCGTTGCCGCGGCTGAGCCCCTTCGCCCGTGCCTGGCCATGACGCAGCGTCCAGCCGGTCAGCGTCAGCCCCACGGCAATCGCCAGCAAGGCAGCCAACATGAACCAGGCAATTGCCGACTGGCCATAAGGCACCACGATGGCTGCCGCCAGCAGCGGCCCGATGGCCGAGCCGGTATTGCCGCCCACCTGGAAAGTGGACTGCGCTGTGCCGAACCTGCCGCCAGATGCCATGCGGGCCACGCGCGAGGCTTCCGGATGGAAAGTGGCCGAGCCTACGCCCACCACCGCCGCAGACAGCAGCAACATCGGATAGCTGCCCGCAAACGCCAGCATGCCGATGCCGGCCAGCGTGGCCAACATGCCGATCGGCAACAGATAGGGCTTGGGGTGCTTGTCGGTGTACAGGCCGATCCACGGCTGCAGCAAAGACGCCGTAACTTGGTAGACCAACGCAATCCAGCCGATCTGCCCGAAAGTGAGTGAATACTGCGCTTTCAGCATCGGATAGACCGAGGGCAGCAGCGCCTGGATCAGATCGTTCAGCAAATGCGCAAACGCGGCAGCGCCCACGATGCGAATCAGGAAGCCTTGCGGCTGTGATGCCTGCAAAGGGTCCACAGAAGACGGCACTGCGGTCGAGGCCGCAGAGAGAGAACCAGACATGGGGTGATGGCCTTTCTAATTATTGATGTGCCGGCCCAGTGGGCGGGACAGCGGTTCGGGTAGTGCTTCGGGTATCGCTTCGGGTTGTCGCTTCGATAGACAGCATTGTAGGAAGGCACATACAGTCTGTCCTACGCAATCTGCCCATCAGTCTTCGCAAAAACGACATGCCGATATTTACCCAAAAACTGCCCTTGACCGAGATTCTGGAACAGGTGGAAAACGCCGCTTCGCCGGTGACCTGTCGGGCGACCGACTACTCCTTCGGATGGGAAGTGAAGGCTCACGCTCACACCAAGCACCAACTGGCTTACGCGGTGCATGGCGTGTTGGGCGTCCGTACCGAAATGGGCTATTGGGTCATTCCGCCTAGCCGGGCGCTGTGGATGCCGGCCGGCACCGTGCATGCGGTGCGTTGCATCGGCGAAGTGCACATGCGCAGTCTGTTCGTCCGCCAGGATGCGGCACCTGGGTTGATGGACACCTGCTGCGTGGTGGGGGTGTCGACGCTGCTGCGCGAGCTGATCCGGGCAGCAGCCGACGTGACGCACCCGTACAAGGCCGATTCCCGTGACGGGCGGCTGATGCGCCTGGTACTGGATGAGTTGCATGCCCTGCCCGTGCTGCCCCTGCACTTGCCGATGCCGACCGATGCCCGTGCGCTGCGCATCTGCCAGGCGCTGGAACAGCAGCCGGATGACCCATCCACCTTGGCAGACTGGGCCGAGCGTCTGTCGGTGGACGTGAAAACGATTCAGCGCCTGTTTGCCGCGCAGACCGGGATGACCTTCGGGCGGTGGCGCCAGCAGGCAAGGTTGCTGCGCGCGCTGGAGCTGATCGCAAGCGGCGCGAAGATCATCGACGTGGCGATGGCGCTTGGGTATGAGAGTCCGGGGGCGTTTGCGACCATGTTCAAGAAGCAGTTCGGGCTGGCGCCGAGTCAGTTCTTCGAGGTGTCGGAATCAAATTCATAAGTTAGCGATTACTTAGCAGCAACGCCATCTCTGGCTTGAAAATTCCCGACCACTTGCACAGCCTCCCTAACTCGGCGTCGACCCAGGGAGCCATCGCGCAAACACCGCCGCCGCCACGATGCCCAGCAGGCCCACGCCAAACGCGGCAGCGCCCAGCGACGCCGCGGCGGTCAACGAGGACAGCATCACCGGACCGCCACAGGCGCCCAGATCGGAGATCAGCCGCCAGATGCCGAGAAACTGATTCCGCGCATTCGGCGGCGCGGCGTCTGCACCAAGCGTCATCACGATGCCGGAGCCGATCCCGTTGCCGAATCCCAGAATCAAGGACACCAGCACGAAGCTCGTGATGCCCTGCGTGAACGGAATCGCCATCAGACTGCCACCCATCAACAGCGTGCAGGGAATGGCAATCCACAGACGCCCGTAGCGATCCATGACCTTGCCCGCCGGGTAGAACACCGACATGTCGACCGCAGCGACCAGCCCGTAGACCAAGGATGCCGTCGCCGCGTCCATGCCCAGATGACTGGCCCAGAGCGGGATCACCACCTGGCGCGAGGTGCGCAGCGCGCTGATGAGCATCACGCCCACGCCAAGCGTGGCATAGACGCCCTGGTGGCTTCGTGCGACCTGCGCGACGCGGATCCGCCCATGACCGCGGGCCGGCGCCACGGCCTTCTCGATATCCGGCGCGGCGACGGCGATGGTGCCCGCCCCGCACATGGCGGCGATCGCGACCCAGTAGGCGCCATCCAGGCCCATGAGGAAGATCAGCGCCGCCCCCGCGAAGGGGCCGAGAAAGGCGCCGATTCGGGTCGTTCCAGCCAGCGTGGACAAGGCGCGTGCCCGGAACGCCGTGGGGACCGTTTCGATCAGGTAGCTCTGCCGGGCAAGCTGGAAGATGGACTGCGCAACCCCTTGCATCAGCATGGCAATCACCAGCCCCCACAGATGCGGCACGGTGACCACCAGCAGCAGCCCCAGCACGCTCAGCAGCGCCGCACCGGCCAGCGCACGCCGTTCACCGAACCGGTCGGCGATCAGGGATGCGGGAATATTGCCGAACAAGGAGCCGATGCCGATCAGCGCGGCGATCAGACCCGCCATCGCCACCGAGGCGCCGAGGTCGCGCGCGGTGAGCGCGATCACCGGAAGGATGGCGCCATTGCTCAGCCCGTACAGCAGGGACGGCCCGAACACGGGCACCAGGATCTTCTTCCAATCGATCGAATCGAGTTGCTGCATCAGTGAATCTCAGGGGCGGCATGATCGAACCGCCGAGGTATCGACGCGCCAGGGCTGGACCGGGCGACAGGATCGCACGTCCGTATTGTCGCGTAGAGCCCCTTGTTCCTGGAGGCGGGAAAAAATATCGCGAAGGCGTGGCGCCAAACGAAGAAGCCCCGCGATCGGCATGCCGATCGCGGGGCGTCGAATGTGGAGCAGGACGTCGGATTCGAACCGACCTGCCCGGCTTGGAGGCCGGTGGCACCCACTGTGCGTTCCTGCGGAAGACTGTCTGCGTTGAAGAACTCGACGGCTCAATATTGCCGTGCAGTCTCTAACTCGACAAGCGTTCAGCGCAGTGTCAGTTCGTCTTTTTTGCAAACAAAACCAAACGCGAAAGTCAGGCTCAGAACGTGCCCCGATAGTCGCCGCCATCGATCAATAGATTCTGGCCGGTGATGAAGCCTGCATGGTCGGAACACAGAAACGCGCAGTAGTTGCCCAGCTCGTCGGGATTGCCAAAACGCTTGCTGGGATTGCCCGATGCACGTCGCTGCCAGATGGCGTCGAAGGCCTCGCCGCTTTCCTCAGCCAGTTTTTCGACATGGTGCACCTGCGCCCCGGTGGCAAAGATGCCGGGCAGCAAGTTGTTCACGGTGACATTGCGATGCGCATGCTCGCGCGCAATCCCCGCGACAAAACCGACCAGGCCGGATCGCGCAGCATTCGACAGTCCCAGCTCGGCATGCGCCGCCTTCACGCTGCGCGACACGATGTTGACGATGCGCCCGAAGCCGCGTTCGGCCATGCCGTCGAAGGTGCCGCGGATCATCTCGATCGGCGCCAGCATCATCAGGTCGATGCCGCTGATCCAGTCGTCCCGGTCCCAGTTGCGAAAGTTGCCTGGCGGCTTGCCGCCGGCGTTGTTCACCAGGATGTCGGGGTTCGGGCAGGCGCTCAGGATGGCGGCGCGGCCCGCTGCGCTGGTCACGTCGGCAGCGACGGCGTGCACAACGGCGCCCGTGTCGTTGTGGATGGCCTTGGCCGTCTCATCCAAGGTATGCGCGTCGCGCGCGACGATGGTGAGTTCCCCCCCCGCCCGGGCCAAGGCATAGGCGCAGCTTCGGCCCAGGCCTTTGCTCGCGCCGGTAACCAGGGCGCGACGTCCTGCGATGTTCAGATCCATGAGTTTCTATGCCGGCAAGTGAGTGCACGAAGCTAGGGATTGGACCACGACAAGCTCACTGTGTGTAGATGCCAAGGGTGTGTGCCGGCAGGCGCGCCCTTGGCCTCGCATCGTCGAGTATTTACGGATGAACGATGATTTTGACCGCCGATTCGTTGTTGTGAATCAAGGTCTCGAAGCCCTTGGAAATCAGATCATCCAGGGCAATCCGCTGCGTGATGAAGGGCTCCAGATTGATCTTCCCGGCCTCCACCAGGCGAATGGTTTCCTGGTGGTCGTTCACATAGGCAATCGTGCCGCGAACATCCAGTTCCTTCATCACCATGCTGTGCACGTTGACCGAAGCCGGGTGGCTCCAGATCGACACGATCACCACCACGCCGCTGGGCTTCATGGCCGCCACCAAGGTGTCCAGTACCTTGTTGACGCTGCTGCATTCGAAGGCCACATCCACACCCCGTTGGCCGGTGAGTTTCATCACCTCTGCCAGCACGTCGACTTCAGACGGGTCCAGCACATGGTCGGCCACGCCCGACTCCCTGGCCTTTTCTTTGCGCTTGGCGCTGAGCTCGGTGATGATCACCGTCAACCCCTTGGCTTTCAGGATGGCCGACAACAGCAGGCCGATGGGCCCTGCCCCGCCGACCAAGGCGATATCACCGGCTTTGGCGCCGCTGCGCACGAAGGCGTGGTGGCCGACCGACAGCGGTTCGATCAAGGCGGCCTGGTCCAGCGGAATGTCGTTCGAAATGGGGTGTACCCAACGACGCTTCACGGCAATTTTTTCGGACAAGCCACCGCCTCTGCCTCCCAGCCCGATGAAGTTCATGTTCTTGGAAAGGTGGTAGTTGTCGCCGGGCCCCGTCGGCACATCGTCGGCAACGATGTAGGGTTCTACCACCACATGCTGCCCCACCTGAATGTCGTCCACGCCTGCGCCCACGGCGTAGACCACGCCTGAAAATTCGTGGCCCATCGTCACCGGTGCAGCCTCGCCGGAAATCGGGTGCGGATGGCCGCAGGGCGGAATGAAAATCGGACCTTCCATGAACTCGTGCAGATCCGTGCCGCAGATGCCGCACCACGCCACCTTGATGCCCACGGTGCCGGCAGTGACCTCGGGTTCGGGAATGTCTTCGATGCGGATATCGCCTTTGTCGTAGAAACGTGCAGCTTTCATCGTGGTTCTCGCTTTCGGAATGTGCATTGGTTGACGCCGTTTGGCATCGCGTTCGGAGGAGCAAACCCGCGAGCATCTGTCGCCCGTGTGAGGCGCGACAAGCTCCTGGACTAGGCACGCTTTGCCTGCCCCAGGAGGGACATGCTCAACGCAGGTGATGCACTTTGGCCTGGCCGTATACGGGCGTGTCCAGGCCTTCGTAACGTGCTTTGAGTTGCAGCGACAGAAACTGCGAGTAGTGGCGGCTCTGGTGCAGATTGCCGCCATGAATCCAGAGCTGTTTCTGGTTGGTCGGCTTCCACATGTTGCGCAGTTCACCCTCCCACGGCCCAGGGTCCTTGGTGGTGTTGGAACCCAGGCCCCACACCTTGCCCACGCGGTCCGCCACCTCGGGCGACACGAGGTCGGCCAGCCAATGATTCATGGAACCGAAGCCGGTGGCGTACACGATCAGATCGGCAGGCAGCTCAGAACCGTCGGACAAGGTCACGCTGTTTGGATTGATGCGCTGGATGTCGACGCCGCTCCTGAGCTTGATGCTGCCGTTGGCCACCAGTTCGCTCGCGCCCACGTCGATGTAATAGCCCGAGCCGCGGCGCAGATACTTCATGAAGAGGCCCGAGCCGTCTTCACCGAAGTCGAGCATGAAGCCGGCTTTCTCCAATCGGCCGTACAGATCGGCATCGCGCTTTTTCATCTCGTCGTACACGGGGATGTGGAAGCTGTGCATGATCTTGTAGGGCACGCTGGCAAACACCAGATCGCCCTTGTGGTGGTCGATGCCCTTGGCCACCGCCTCTTCGCTGTAGAGCCCGCCCAGCGCCAATTCCATCAGCGATTTCGAGGGCGCGATGTGGGTGCTGCTGCGCTGGATCATGGTCACGTCGGCGCCGTTTTCCCACAGCGCGGCGCAGATGTCGTGGGCGGAGTTGTTCGAGCCCAGCACCACGCATTTTTTGCCTGCGTATTGCTCCGGGCCTTCGTGCTTGCTGGAATGGTGTTGCTCGCCCAGGAAGGTGTCGGCGCCTTCGATCTTGGGCACATTGGCATAGCCCGACACGCCCAGCGCAAACACCAGTTGCTTGGGTCGCAACACCACTTCCTTGCCCTCGCGCTCCACCACCACCGTCCACTCGCCCGTGACCTCGTCGAAGCTGGCCTTTTTGGCGATGGTCGACCCCCAGTAATTGATCTCCATCACCTTGGTGTACATCTCCAGCCAGTCGCCCACCTTGTCCTTGGGCGCGAACACCGGCCAGTCGTCCGGGAAAGGCAGGTAAGGCAGATGGTCGTACCAGACCGGATCGTGCAGGCACAGGGTCTTGTAGCGATTGCGCCAGCTGTCGCCTGCCTTCGGGTTCTTCTCGATCACGATGGTGGGCACACCCAGGCGCCGGAGCCGCGCGGCCAGGATGATGCCGCCCTGCCCGCCACCGACGATGAGCACATAAGGCTGTTCTTCGTAGCCCAGGCGGGCCGCTTCGTCCTGGCGCCGTTCCAGCCAGCTTTTGCGGTTTTTCTGCACCCCGTGCTCGGCGCCCTGAACGCGGTGTTTGCCCTTCTTTTCCTCGAAGCCTTTCAGCTCGGTCATGGTCGTCAACAGCGTCCAGGCCTTGCCGTCCTTCAGCCGCAGCTGACCGTAACCGCGCGCCACGCGTGTCTCGAACGTGAACCAGGCGTCCGTCACGCCATCGGCTTCGGTAGCCTCGCCGTCAAGCTGGAAGTTCGACGCCCCGGTTTCTTCCATGCGCGCCGCCAACATGTCGCGCACCGCATCCAGACCTTCCTGCGTGCGGATGTTCCAGGTGAACGACACCAGGTCGCGCCAATAACAATCGGCGCCGAACAGCGGCAAGACCGCTTCAGGTCGGTTCGAGGCCAGTGCGGTGCCAAAGTCATCCAGCCAGCGCTGTGCGCGCTGGGACGGGGTGGGGTCGGTCATGGGTGTGATCTCCTGTTGCAGCCGACCTCGATGCGGGTCGGTAGGTCAATACACTCAAGACCCGTGCCATGTGAGCAAGGGGCTTAAGTGCTTGATTCAACAGGAGTCGTGCCTAAGCGAGATGTGTCACACCCTGTGCACCTGTCACGCTATGGCGTGACAGCTGTCACAGGTGAGGCACCGACGACCAAGATGCTGCAGGACGCTTCAACGGGTCACGCACAGCATCTCAATCCATCCGATTGGGCGGCACGATGCCCGCACGCTTCATGCGACGGTACAGCGTCATGCGTGCAAGCCCCATCTGCCGCGCCACCGCGCTCACGTTCCACTGTGCGGCGCGCAGTGCCTGCAGCAGCGCATCGGGTCCATCGTTGCTGGCGCCAATGGCTGAAGTGTCAGCGTGTCCGGATTGGCTGGTGGTCGACAACTCCGGCAGATCGCCCAGATCGATGGTGCCTTCATTGCACAGGCTGACCGCGTAATCCAGCACATTGCGCAACTCGCGCAAATTGCCCGGCCATGGGTGCGCCAGCAACCGCTGCAAGGCCACCGGCGTGATGGCGTGTCCCTTCAGCATGCGCGTCACCATCACCGCCAGATCGCTGCGCGCACGCAACGGTGGCAGCTCGATGTGAGCGCCTTTCAGCCGGTAGTACAAGTCATCGCGGAAGCGCCCCTGCAACACACGCGATTCCAGCGGCGCATGCGTTGCCGCGATCACGCGGATGTTCACCGGCAGCGGCCGCGTCGCGCCCACCGGCAACACCTCGCGCTCGGACAATACCCGCAGCAAACGCGCTTGCAAGGCAAGCGGCATGTCGCCGATTTCGTCAAGAAACAGCGTGCCGCCATCTGCCTCGACAATCAGCCCGCGCTTGCCCTTGGGCGACGCGCCCGAGAAGCTGCCGGGCAGGTGACCAAACAGTTCGCTCTCGATCAGGTGCTCGGGAATCGCCGCGCAATTCACCGCCACAAAAGGCCGGGCGCGCCGCTCGCTGGCGCTGTGTACCGCCTTGGCAAAAACCTCTTTGCCCGAGCCGGTTTCGCCGGTGATCAGCAAGCCGATCGGCGTGTTGACCAGGCGGGCCACGCGCTCGATCTGCCGATCCAGCGCCGCGTCGCCACCCGACAAGGCGGCGAGCGCAGGCGGCACGGAAAGCGCGCGCTGCACCGCCGCGACGGGCCGAGGCGGCGGTGGCGATGCGGACAGAAAAAGCAAAGAACTTCCGCCCGCCAGCATCACCGCGCGTTGGTCCGAGGGCTGCGCCATCACGAAGCGGCCGATCTGACTGAACGACAGATCAAACAAGGTCTCGAAGCCCGTGCCCAGCAGCGCGTTGCGCCCATCTTGAAGCGCCAGCTGCGCCCGCCGGTTGTGCCCGACCACGCGGCCCTTCACGTCCAGCGCAAGCAGGTAGTCAGGCTGTACATCGAGAAACTGCGGTGCTGCGGAGAGCCGCAGAATCCAGTCGTCACGGTGACGGTGCAGAAAGGCCGCGTTCTCGATATCGTTGGCGCACAGCTTCACCAATTGCAGCGCCAACTGCTGGCTGGCCTTGGGTTGCGTCGAACTCAGTTGCGAGATGTCCAGCACGGCGCTCAACTCGCCCGCGCTGTCGAATACTGGCGCCGTGGTGCAAGTAAGCGGTATGTGAGTGGCGTCGAAATGATCGTCCAGGTGCACCGTGAGCGCCTGCCCGGTGCTGATGCAAGTGCCCACGCCGCAGGTGCCCGCGCTCTGCTCGCTCCAGTCGGCCCCCAGGTAAAGACCCGCTTTGCGCAGGCTGGGCTCAAACACAAGATCGCCCAGGAAATCCACCGTGATGCCACGCGCGTCGGTCAGCAACACCACATACCCCAACCCTGCCACCTTGCTGTACAGGGATTCCAGCCCATGCCGCGCAATATGCAGCAGCGCCTCCATCTGGTCCTGGTGCTCGCGCAGCCGGGCCTGCGGCAGGATGATGGCCTCTTGCATGCGGGTCGGGTCCAGCCGATGTTGATGCACGCAGCGGTGCCACGAGTCGCGGATCACCTGCTCGTGCTGGGCGGCGGCCATCGCACTGGCGCCCTCGTGCGCGACGTGCATCACCTGGGCGATGTGCTGGTGCGGACTGGTGGACATGTAGCGCTCCTGCAAGACGGGCTTGGGTCTGCACCATCATGCTTGAAGCGCCGCGCTGTCAATCGACGGTTTCCCTTGGCGTTTGTCCGTGATCAAGACATGTGCAGGTTTTGGATGATCCTTGGACGGGCGCGAAGGCATCCTCACATGAGCGCCAGCAACTGCCGAGTGGCAAGCGCGATCTGAGGTCGGCTTCTGACGGACTTATGCCTGACGAGCGCTCATCCGCCGCCAGGTTCGGGCCCAGGATCATTGGTCCACGCGATATCCGCAAGTTGCGTTGCTGAAAGTGCCAGTTTGGCACCGTCCTCGCGCGTGAGGATGGCCCCATCCAGTAGGGCCATATCGAATAGGCAATTGCAAAAGGTGGACTGACGCAGGTCGGCTCTTCGAAGGTCTGCGCTCCGGAAGTCACATCGGGCGAAATCAGAAGCCCGAAGGTCGGCACCCTGAAGATCGGCAAAAGAAAAATTCACGTCGCTGAAGTCGTTCCAACACAGCGTTGATTCCGACAGATCGCTGTTCTCAAAGTTGGCTTCGACAATGTCCGACCGGCAAAAAAATGAGCGCGGCAGCGTCAAGTTCGAAAGATCAACCTCATTGCTGACCAAGGTACGGAAGAAGCTGACGCCTGATGGATCGGCGTCGTCATAGCTTGGTCTGGTTGACGGGATGACTGGAACGCTTTCCGCGTCAAGATACGTGGGTTGGAGGCGCAGGCACGAGTCGATGAATGACAGTCTGGTTTTCGTCATGCGAGCAGTTCTCCGTGGTTGGGGAGCGCATTCTTTCAGGCGTACGGCTGGAATTGGTTGCTGTCCCGACTGAGCAGTTGCATCAGTTTTGGGTGGATAAAGAGCTTTTCTTTGCCAGACGGCATTTCACGCAACACGCCCAGCGCAGCCAAATCGTGCAGATAGCGCGAGGCGGCCTGGCGCTGGGCAATGCCTTTGTCCATCACGTTGCTGAAGATCAACCAGGGCTCCCAGGCGCCGTCGCGGGTGCTTATGTCGCCAGCAACGACAGGTCAACGAAACATGTTCTCGTTTTTCAAATATAGCGACACGTGCTCCGTTCATGTCGTCGGAAGTGACATGAACGGAGCACGTGTCGCCAAGTCCGTATTCAAGAACGTCAAGCCACTATCCAGTGCACTTCGCGCACGCTCTTGCGTGCCGGGTTCAGGCCGAAAACGAAAAAAAACCGCCAGCTCGTGAGAGCTGGCGGTTTTTTCGAATCTGGTGCCCGAGGCCGGAATCGAACCGGCACGCCTTGCGGCGGGGGATTTTGAGTCCCCTGCGTCTACCAATTTCACCACCCGGGCAGGGTCTGTCTGGCGCGGACATGCCTGGCAAAACAGCACATCGACCAACGGAGGCGTTGTGCACGCCCCGTGAAGCCACACATTATAAGCATGAATTCGCCACTTCGTCACGCCAGCCCCCTTGAAGCGGTATCATTGCCGGCTTTTCTCAGGATTCCGCTGCCGTGTCTGGCTTGACCCTCGACGATTTCGACTATGTTCTGCCGCCGGAGCTGATCGCCCAAGCGCCCGCCGTGGAGCGCCGAGCCAGCCGCCTGCTGCATCTCGACCCCGCCAGCCAACTGCACGATCGCCAGTTCGCCGATCTGCCGTCCCTGCTCGGCCCCAACGATCTGCTGGTGTTCAACGACACCCGCGTGATCAAGGCACGTCTGTTCGGTGAAAAAGCCAGCGGCGGCAAGGTCGAGATCCTGGTGGAACGCATCGTCGAGAAGGATCGTGCACTGGTGCACATGCGCGCCAGCAAGTCGCCGAAGGCCGGTGGCCGTCTGCGTCTGTCGAATGCCTTCGATGCGACCGTGCTGGGTCGTGCGGGCGACAGTGGCGATCTGTTCGATCTGCGTTTTGCCGGTCCGGTGCTGGAACTGCTGGAAAAGTACGGCCAGACGCCCCTGCCCCCTTACATCACGCACACCCCGGACCAGGGCGACGATGCGCGCTATCAGACGGTGTATGCCCGTGAGCCTGGCGCGGTTGCCGCGCCGACGGCCGGCCTGCACTTCGATGCGGACATGCTGGCTACGCTGAAGGCGCAGGGCGTGAACACCGCGTTCGTCACGCTGCACGTGGGCGCGGGCACTTTCCTGCCGGTGCGTGTTCAGAACCTCTCTGAACACGTGATGCACAGCGAGTGGTACACGGTGACGCAGGCCACGGTGGATGCGATCAATGCGGCGCGTGCTGCCGGTGGTCGTGTGATCGCGGTGGGCACGACGAGCGTGCGGGCGCTGGAATCTGCGGCTGCCGCCACGGAGAAGGGCAAGACAGAAGAGCACCACCCGGCCGTGAACGCCACGACAAACGCGCCGCGCCCGCCAGCCATGCTCGACGCGCAATCCGGCGACACGCGTCTGTTCATCACGCCCGGCTTCACGTTCCGCGTGATCGACGCGATGGTCACCAACTTCCACCTGCCCAAGTCGACGCTGATGATGTTGATCTCCGCCCTGGCAGGTACCGATGCGGTCAAGGCCGCCTATGCGCACGCGGTTGCCGAGCGCTACCGCTTCTTCAGCTATGGCGACGCCATGCTGATCGAGCGCCCTACTCTTGCAGGACAAGCATGAACGGTCTGACGAACGACACCGAGAACAAGACCCACACCGCCCCGAAGAACGGTCTGAATTTCGAGCTGCTGGCCACCGACGGCCAGGCCCGTCGTGGGCGCATGACGCTGAACCACGGTGTGGTCGAGACGCCGATCTTCATGCCGGTGGGCACTTACGGCACCGTCAAGGCCATGGCGCCGAACGAGCTGGTCGAGATCGGTGCACAGATCGTGCTGGGCAATACCTTCCACCTGTGGCTGCGCCCGGGTACCGAGATCATGGATGCCCACAAGGGCCTGCATGGCTTCATGCAATGGAACAAGCCGATCCTGACGGACTCGGGTGGTTTCCAGGTGTTCAGCCTGGAAGGCCTGCGCAAGATCACGGAAGAAGGCGTGAAGTTCGCCTCGCCCATCGACGGCACGCGCCTGTTCCTGACGCCGGAAGAGTCGATGCGCATTCAGCGCAGCCTGAATTCCGATATCGCCATGGTGTTCGACGAATGCACCCCATATATGGTGGGTGATCGCCCGGCCACGACCGAGGAAGCCGCAAAGTCCATGCGCATGTCGATGCGCTGGGCGCAGCGTTCCAAGGACGAGTTCAATCGCCTGGAAAATCCCAACGCGCTGTTCGGCATCGTGCAGGGCGGGATGTACGAGCCCTTGCGCGACGAGTCGCTGGCCGGGCTGACCGACATCGGTTTCCACGGCTATGCGATCGGCGGCCTGTCGGTCGGCGAGCCCAAGGAAGACATGCTGCGCATCCTGGACCACGTCGGTCCGAAGCTGCCGCAGAATGCTCCGCGTTACCTGATGGGTGTGGGCACGCCGGAAGATCTGGTCGAAGGCGTGACCAAGGGCATCGACATGTTCGACTGCGTGATGCCCACGCGCAACGCCCGCAATGGCTGGCTTTTCACCCGTTTCGGCGATGTGAAGATCCGAAATGCACGATATCGCGCGGATATCACGCCGCTGGATGAAACTTGCGGCTGCTACACGTGTCGGAATTTCACGCGCAGCTATCTGCATCACCTGTTCCGCTCGAACGAGATCCTCGGCGCGCGCCTGAACACGATCCACAACCTGTTTTTCTACCTGGATCTGATGCAGCAGATGCGCGACGCGATTGGCAGCGGTACTTTCGCCGCCTGGCGCGCTGCTTTCGCTGCTGATCGTGCGCGTGGTGTGTAACGCTTACGGTCAGCTACAATCCCACGCTTACCTAGACGCAAGTCATTGATTACGGAGACAAAATGTCGATTTCTTCCACGCTCGGCGCGGTCGTTGCACAAGCGGCACCCGCCGCCGGCGGTGAAAGCGCGCTGATGGGCATGCTGCCCATCGCCCTGATGTTCGTAGTGCTGTATTTCCTGATGATTCGTCCGCAGATGAAGCGTCAGAAGGAACAGAAGGCCCTGATCGCTGCGCTCGCCAAGGGTGAAGAAGTCATTGCTGCCGGCGGCATCGCCGGTCGCATCACCAAGGTCACCGATACCTTCGTGACCATCGACATCGGCCGCGACGAGAACAAGCCGGTTGAAATCGTGGTGCAGAAGGCTGCCGTGGCTACCGTGTTGCCCAAGGGCACGCTCAAAGCGCTGTAATCAACTGCAGTGGCAGCGCGGCGAACGTTCGCGCTGCCCATGCACGCTTAAAGAGGCGGGCCGGCTTGTCCGGCCCCTTCGTTCGAAGGGCCCGTGCAATGCCCGGGCCCTTCTCGTGTTTGTCGGCACGCCGATCGCAGCGTTTCCGAATCTGGATGACACATGAATCGCTATCCCCTCTGGAAGTACATCATGATCGCCGTGGCGGTCGTGATCAGCATCCTCTACACGCTGCCGAATTTCTTCGGTGAGTCGCCCGCGGTCCAGGTGTCCAGCGCGAAGACCACCGTCAAGGTCGATCCGGCTGTGATGGCGCGCGTCGGACAGATCCTCGATACGGCCAAGCTCGCCAACACCGGCCTGTATTTCGATCAGAACGGCCCCGTCGGCACTGTCCGCGCCCGTCTTCAGAATACGGACGCCCAGTTGCGCGCCAAGGACTTGCTTGAGCGCGAACTGAACCCGAATCCGACTGACCCCAGCTACATCGTGGCGCTGAACCTGCTGTCGGCCTCGCCGTCCTGGTTGACCGCCATCCATGCGCTGCCGATGTACCTCGGTCTGGACTTGCGCGGTGGTGTGCACTTCCTGCTGCAAGTCGACATGAAGGGCGCGCTGACCAAGCGGTATGACTCGCTGACCAGCGACATCCGCACCCAGCTGCGCGACAAGAACGTGCGCAACGCCGGTATCAACCGCGTTGGCGACACCATCGAAATCGTGTTCCGCGACAACGAATCGCGTGGCCGTGCCCGTGACGTGCTGCGCGACAACCTGCCCGACCTGCAAGTGGTCGAGCAGAACGCCGGCGCCGACTTCAAGCTGATCGGTTCGCTGACGCCTGCATCGATCAAGGCAGCACAGGACAGCGCGCTGCGTCAGAACATCACGACGCTGCACAACCGGATCAACGAACTGGGCGTGGCCGAGCCGATCATCCAGCAGCAAGGCGCCGATCGCATCGTCGTCCAGTTGCCGGGCGTGCAGGACGTGGCCAAGGCCAAGGACATCCTGGGCCGCACCGCGACCCTGGAAGTGCGCCTGGTCGACGATTCGCCCGAAGCGCAAAGCGCGCTGGCCGGTGGCACCGTGCCCTTCGGTCTGGAACGCTACAGCGAACGCGATGGTCGCCCGGTGCTGGTGCGCCGCCAGATCGTGCTGACGGGTGAAAACCTGCAGGACGCGCAGGCCGGCTTCGACAGCCAGAATCAGCAGCCCGCCGTTCACCTGACGCTCGATGCCAAGGGTTCGCGCATTTTCCGTGACATCACCCGCGACAACATCAACAAGCGCATGGCCATTCTGCTGTTCGAGAAGGGCAAGGGCGAAGTGGTGACAGCGCCGGTAATCCGTGGCGAAATCGCCGGCGGTCGCGTGCAGATCTCGGGCAGCATGACCTCGGCCGAGGCCAGCGACACAGCCCTGCTGCTGCGTGCCGGTTCCCTGGCTGCGCCGATGGAAATCATCGAAGAACGCACCATCGGCCCAAGCCTGGGCGCCGACAACATCAAGAAGGGCTTCGATGCAACGCTGTACGGCTTCATCGCCGTGGCCGTTTTCATCAGCGTCTACTACATGTTGTTCGGTGTGTTCTCGGCTGTGGCCCTGTCGGTCAACGTGCTGATGCTGCTGGCCGTGCTGTCGATGCTGCAGGCGACGCTTACGCTGCCGGGTATCGCGGCCATCGCCTTCACGCTGGGCATGGCCATCGACGCCAACGTGCTGATCAACGAGCGTATTCGTGAAGAGTTGCGCAACGGCGCCAGCCCGCAACAAGCCATCAATCTTGGCTTCGACCGCGCGTGGGGCACGATTCTGGACTCCAACATCACCACGCTGATCGCCGGTGTGGCGCTGCTCGCCTTCGGCTCCGGCCCGGTGCGCGGCTTCGCGGTGGTCCATTGCATCGGTATCGCTACCTCGATGTTCACCTCGGTGGTGGTCACCCGCGCCATGGCGAACCTCTGGTACGGCCGCAAGAAGAAGCTCACCAAGCTGTCCATCGGCACGGTCTGGAAACCCACTAAGGTCTGACATGGAATTTTTCCGCATTCGAAAGACCATACCGTTCATGCGGTATGCGCTGATCCTTAACCTGATCAGCCTGGTCACCTTCCTGGCCGCCGTCTTCTTCATCGCGACCAAGGGCTTCCACCTGTCCATCGAATTCACCGGCGGCACGGTGATGGAAGTGGCCTACCCGCAGGCGCCCGAGCTGGACAAGGTGCGCACGGTCATCGCCGGCCAGGGCTACAGCGACTTCCAGGTGCAGAACTTCGGCACCTCGCGCGATGTGATGATTCGTCTGCCGCTGCAGGCCGGCAAGGAATCCGCCGCGCAAAGCCAGGAAGTGCTGGGGGCCCTGAAGGCGGCCGACGCCACGGTCGAACTGCGCCGGGTGGAATTCGTCGGCCCGCAGATCGGCAAGGAGCTGGCGCACGATGGCCTGATGGCGCTCGCCTTCGTGGTGATCGGCATCATCATCTACCTGGCCTTCCGCTTCGAGTGGAAGTTCGCCGTCGCCGGCGTGATCGCCAACCTGCACGACGTGGTGATCATCCTGGGCTTCTTTGCGTTCTTCCAGTGGGAGTTCTCGTTGCCGGTGCTCGCGGCGATTCTGGCGGTGCTGGGCTACTCGGTGAACGAGTCGGTCGTGATCATGGACCGGATCCGCGAGAACTTCCGCAAGTACCGCAAGGCCAGCGTGACCGAGGTGATCGACAGCGCGATCACGGCAACGATCTCGCGCACGATCATCACCCACGGGTCGACCCAGATGATGATCCTGGCCATGCTGTTCTTCGGCGGCCCGACCCTGCACTACTTCTCGATGGCCATCACCATCGGTATCTGGTTCGGTATCTATTCGTCGGTGTTCGTGGCCGCATCGATTGCGATGTGGCTGGGCATCACCCGCGAAGACATGATCAAGCCGGTGAAGAAAGAAGGCGACAAGGACGAAGTCCTGGCCGAGTGAGGCTGGCGCCCCTGCATCAATGCAGGGGCTGCAGCAGCCCGATTCGAAAAAAAAGCGCCCGCAGCCGGGCGCTTTTTTTTATGCTCTGTTTTTCCCCAAGGAAGACCAAGATGTCCATTCCAGGCAAACGCATCCGCGTGTGGGATCTTCCGACGCGTCTGTTCCACTGGCTGCTGGCAGCCTGTGTGGTCGGCGCCTACGTCTGTATCAAGGTAGGCGGCCTGTGGGTCGACTACCACTTCCTCTTCGGTTATGCAGCGCTGTCGCTGATTCTGTTCCGCCTGATCTGGGGCATCGTCGGCCCGCCGCGCGCCCGCTTCGTGAACTTCGTGCGCGGCCCGGTGACCGTCTGGGCCTATCTGCGCGGACGCCTGCCCGACCAAGGCGGGCATAGCCCGCTGGGCGCCCTGTCGGTCGTGGCCATGCTGCTGGCGTTTGCGTTTCAGACGGTCAGCGGCCTGTTCACCAATGACGACATCGTCAACGAAGGGCCGCTGGTGGCGCGGATATCCAAAGAGACTTCCGACCGCATTTCCAGCCTGCACCATTCCAACGAGTGGATCATGATCGGCTTGGTGGCGCTGCACATCGCGGCGGTTGCCTACTACGTGCTGGTACGACGCAAGCGCATTGTCACGGCAATGATCACAGGCGACGATACTGCCACGCCAGGCGATACCCGTGCGTCGACGCCGGACACGGCCTCGGTCAGGGTGCGGGGGCTGGTCGTGGCGCTGGTCTCGGTGGGGATTGTGTGGGGAATCGTGCGTTTCGGGCCGGGTGGGTTCTAGGCGCAACAACGCGCCTGTGATCGCCGCGCAAAAAAAACGGGCCACTGTTGAAGTGGCCCGTTTCTCATCCTGCTTTCATGCCTTTTGCATCCCGGCCCGATCAACGGTTCCGGAAGCTGTCGTGACAGGCCTTGCAGCTTTGTCCGACTGCCCCGTAGGCCGCCTTGACCTGGGCCAACTCGCCGCTCTTGGCCGCGTCATCGAGCTTGGCCATCGCAGTCTGCATATTGGTTGCGGCCTGCTGGAACTTCGGCGTTTCTTTCCAGACTTCGTCACGTGCCTTGCCGCCTTCGGTACCCGGGCCAAAGCCCTCCCAAGGCAGCGCCGCCAACTGGACCAGCAAGGCGGTCTGCTTCTGCACGGCGGCCGCATCGAACGGCGCCTGCTCGCGCACCACCGGCGCCAGGCGGCCGAACTGGTTGCCCAGCAGGGTCAAGGCCGACTGGCGATACTTGATCGCATCTTCCGGCTTGGCAAAAGCAGACTGCGCAGACGCCGAGCCGGCGCCCAGGGCGATCAGCAGCGAGGTACAGGCCGTGGTCAGGACGTAGGCGGATCTTTTCATTGGAATTCCTTGGAAAGGGGCTGGCTTGGAGAACGCAGGCGTCAAAAGCGGCGACTGAAGCGCACGGCTGTCGCACACGCTCATCCTACGGGCAAATCCCCGTTTTTTGCTACCCCTTGGTACGCCTGAGTTGTCATGGGCCGGCAGTGCGCGGCCTCGACCCGGCGCTGACCGTCGTCAATCCGCGCACGATGTGCTCCAGCAGCGCCCGCGCCGCTGGCGAAATCGGCCGCCCTGCCCTGCTCACGACATGCAGGCCACCCTGATTGAGCAGCACGTTCTGCATGGGCAAGGCCGCCAGCTCGTGGCTGTCCAGGTCGCCTGCGATGGCCACCGTCGGCATCAGTGCGTAGCCGATGCCGGTCGCGGCAAACTGCCACAAGGCCTTGAAGGACGACGTGGTCAGCACATTGCGCAGCCGCACCTGCTCGCTGATTTCGGCCGCCTGCACGTGCTGGCGCACCCCGAAGCCTTCCTGCATTGAGGCACCTGGGTAAGGTGCCAGGTCGGCCAGCGTCAGCGGATCGCGCAGGCGGGTCAAGGGGTGGTCACGGCGAACGATGGCGCGAATCGGTTCCGGCCGTGAGTAGTGCGTGTGCAGCCGTGCGTCGGCGGGTGGCTCGAAGACCATGCCGATGTAGGCACTGCCGTCGATGATGCGCTGCGCGATCTCGGTGGTGCGCGCCACGTCGATGTCCAGCGTCACCTGGGGATAGGCGCGCCAGTAGTCACGCAAGACGTTGGCGATCAGCAGTTCGATGAAGCCCTCGCCCACCAGCAGATCGACGTGTCCACGCTCGGCATGGCGCAGGCCATCGATCTCGGCGAAGAAATGTTCTTCGTTGTTCTGCCGGCGCTTCAGGTGCGCCGCCAGCACCAGGCCGGCCTCGGTCGCCACCACGCCCCGCCCGCGTCGTTCGAGCAGCGCAATGCCGCAATCCACTTCCAGCGCGGCCACCGCACGGCTGATGGCCGACGGGTCCATGTTCAGCACTTCGGCTGCGCCACGGACCGAGCCGGTGCGGATCACCTGCATGAAATACTGGCTGCGCCGACTGTCGAGTTTTTCATCCATCGCGGATTTCCTTGCAGGGGGATGCGCACCGGTTCGGGTGCGCAAAGTGGGCATGCTTACAACAGACCTGACGAGCGGTAGATGACGATTGACCAAGCTTGTCCAGGGCACCACACACCGTTGCATTCTACGCAACAGTTTGTGTCATCGGCTGTCATGGATGCATGGACCGCGATCACCGACAATTGCGCGCCGCGGTCAAACCCGAATTTGACCGCAAGACCGAAGGCGCCAACGCCTCACTGATTTCACACCGATTCCTCGGAGACTTACGAATGTCTGCAGCACTGCCCGGTATGGATGCCGGCTCCCCCACGATGGCCGGGCGCATCCGCCTGATCATTGCCATCCTGCTGGTCGTCATCATCGCGGAAGCGATCGGGACCTTCTCGTTCCAGGTCGGCAAGGGCAAGGTCGTCTTGCAGCCCATGCTGTGGGCCATCTTCATTGGCGCCATCGTCGCCATGCTGGCGCGCCGTGCGCCGTCTCCGATCGGCATCAGCGAGCAACAACAGTCCTACATCAGCGGCTACCTGCAATTCGCGCTGATGCCCTTCCTGGCCAAGTTGGGCCTGATGGTCGGCGGCTCGCTGCCCTCGGTGAAGGCGGCGGGTTTTGCGCTGGTCTTCCAGGAATTCGGTCACTTCTTCGGCACCATGGCCATCGGCCTGCCGCTGGCCCTGCTGCTGGGCATCAAGCGCGAAGCCATCGGCGCGACCTTCTCGGTCGGCCGTGAGCCCAGCCTGGCGATCATCGCCGAGCGCTTCGGCATGAAGTCCCCGGAAGGCCGTGGCGTGATGGCCGAGTACATCACCGGCACCGTGCTGGGCGCGCTGTTCATCGGCGTGCTGGCCAGCCTCATCACCTCGCTGAACATCTTCGACCCGCGCTCGCTGGCGATGGGTGCAGGCGTGGGCTCGGGCAGCATGATGGCGGCAGGCGTTGCCGCGATTGCCTCGCAATACCCGCCGGACATGGCCAAGGAAATCGGCGCGCTGGCGGCCGCCGCCAACCTGCTGACCACGGTCTTCGGCGTGTACTTCACGCTCTTCATCTCGCTGCCGACCACCATCTTCCTGTACGGCAAGCTGGAACCCGTCATCGGCCGCTTCGGCAAGCAGAAGACGGTCGATGCAAAGGTTGCCGATGTGGACGCCGACAGCACCAGCCACGCCGCCCCGCCGATGGGTTATGCCGACAAGCTGGTCGGCTGGTTCGCCTGCGGTTTGCTGACCCTGGTCGGCAACAAGTTCGGCTACGGCGTGCCGATCATGGACGCCCTGCCAGGTGCAATGATCATCATCGGCATCGTGATGGTGGCCGATCTGGTGTGGCGTCTGCTGGGCAAAGTGCCGATGGTCGCCATCCTGTCGCTGTTCGCGATGGCCGTCGGTTGCCCGGGCCTGCTGCCCTTCTCGGACGCCGCGATCGCGCTGGTCGCCAAGGTAAACTTCCTGCCATTCACCACGGTGATCCTGGCCATGGCCGGCCTGTCGATCCTGAAAGACCTGCCGGCCTTCCGCCGCCTGGGCTGGAAGATCATCGTCGTGTCGCTGGCTGCCAGCACCGGCACCTTCCTTGGCGCGACGGTGATCGCCGAGTTCTTCCACTGAAAAGGAACCGACATGGACATGAAAGCAACGCCCTGGTTGGCTGACGACACGATTGCCCGCATGACGGCATGGCGTCGCGACCTGCACGCCCATCCCGAGACCGCCTACGAAGAACACCGCACGTCCGACATCGTGGCGAAGGCCTTGCAGGCCATGGGTATCGAGATCCATCGCGGCCTGGCCGGCACCGGCGTGGTCGGCACGCTGAAAAACGGTGACGGCCCCAGCATCGGCCTGCGCGCCGACATGGACGCGCTCGACATGACCGAGCTGGGCGACAAGCCCTACATGTCGCAGAACCCCGGCAAGATGCACGGCTGCGGCCACGACGGCCACACGTCCATGTTGCTGGGCGCGGCCGAATACCTGGCCAAGCACCGCAACTTCCGTGGCACCGTGCACTTCATCTTCCAGCCTGCGGAAGAAAACGAAGGCGGCGGCAAGAAGATGATCGAAGAGGGCCTGTTCGACCTCTTCCCCTGCGATTCGGTCTACGGCATGCACAACATGCCCAGCATGCCCGAAGGCATCTTCGGCATCCGCAAGGGCGCCATCATGGCCTGCCTGGACACCTTCGAAGTCGTGATCACCGGCAAGGGCACGCACGCCGCCCAGCCCGAGCGCGGCATCGACCCGATCGTCACGTCCTCGCAACTGATCAACGCCTTGCAGACCATCACCAGCCGCCGCACCAGCGCGCTGGATGCACTGGTGGTCACGGTCACGCAGATCCACGGTGGCGACACCTGGAACGTGATCCCGGAAACCGTCGTGCTGCGCGGCACGGTGCGTTCTTTCGACGCCAAGGTGCGCGATCGTGCCGAGGAATTGTTCGTGAAGGTCTGTGGCGGCGTGGCGGAAACCACCGACACCAAGATCGACGTGAACTACATGCGCGGCTACCCCGCTACCGTGAACTCGCCGGCAGAAGCCGTGATCGCGACTGAGGTGGCAACGTCGCTGGTGGGCGAAGACAAGGTCGACCCGGACTGCCTCCCCAACATGGCCTCGGAAGATTTCGCGTTCATGCTGGAAGCCAAGCCGGGCGCGTATGTGTTCCTGGGCGCAGGCAAACAGCCGGGCAAGGATGCGCCGCTGCACAATCCGTACTACGACTTCAATGACGACGTGCTGGGCCTGGGTGCGCGTTATTGGGTGGCGCTGGCGGAACGTGTGTTGAAGTAAGTCTGCGCGTCAGCCGCACGAAGGGAGGTCCTGGCAACGGGGCCGACTTATTCAGCGGCAGACGAAGAAACGGGCCACGCCGAGAGATCAGTGTGGCCCGTTTTTCATTCGTGGCGCCTGCTGCCATGTTGGTCGTCGTTGGCTGATGTTGTGGCCACTGCAGGCTTATTGGCTAGTGAATGCTTGCGCACGCTGGAAGAAGCGTCCGGCCACTGCGGGTGCCCGTGCAAGTACAGCGCTTTCGTGCGATCTGCCCATGGTGGCCCAAACTCAGCAAGCGATACGCGCCACCGCCAGCCCACCCAGCGAGGTTTCCTTGTACTTGTCCATCATGTCGGCCCCGGTGTCGCGCATGGTGCGGATCACCTGGTCGAGCGAAATGAAATGGGTGCCGTCGCCGGCCAGCGCCAACTGTGCCGCGTTGATCGCCTTGATCGACGCAATCGCATTGCGTTCGATGCACGGCACCTGCACCAGGCCACCGACCGGATCGCAGGTCAGGCCCAGGTTGTGTTCCAGGCCGATCTCGGCTGCGTTCTCGACTTGCTCCGGCGTGGCGCCCAGCACTTCCGCCAGACCCGCCGCTGCCATCGCACAGGCTGATCCCACCTCGCCCTGGCAACCCACTTCTGCACCCGAGATCGACGCATTCTTCTTGCACAGGATGCCGATCGCCGCAGCCGCCAGGAGGAAGTCCACGACGTCGTCGTCACCCGCTGTCGACTCGAAACGCATGTAGTAGCGCAGTACCGCCGGAATGATGCCGGCCGCGCCGTTGGTGGGCGCCGTCACCACCCTGCCCCCGGCGGCGTTCTCTTCGTTCACGGCCAAGGCAAACAGGTTCACCCACTGCATGGCCGACAAGGTGCTGCCGATCAGGTTCTGGCGCACGGTGGCCTGCAAGCTGGTGTGCAGGCGGAAGGCACGGCGCTTGACCTCCAGCCCGCCGGGCAGAATGCCCTGCTGCTGCAGGCCGCGATCCACACAGGCGTCCATCGTGTGCCAGATCTTCAACAGGCCCGCACGCGTCTCCGCTTCCGGCCGCCATGCCTTTTCGTTTTCCATCATCAGCTGCGAGATGCGCAGGCCGCTGCGCTTGCACAAGGCCATCAGCTCGTCGGCGTTGGAGAACTCGTAGGGCAGCGTGGTGTGGTCCTGATCGACCGCACCGCTGGCTGCTTGCTCGGCGGTGACCACGAAGCCGCCGCCGACCGAATAATAGGTCGCGGACAGCAGCGCGCCGTACTCGCCATAGGCGTTGAAGGTCATGCCGTTCGGGTGATAGGCCAAGCTTTTCAAGACCATGCGCACATCGCGATCCGCGACGAAAGGCAAGGGGTAGTCGCCGTCGACCAGCAGCGTGCCGTCTTGTTCCAGCGTACGCAGGTAGCCGTCGACCGAGGCCGGATCGATGGTGTCAGGGCGATGACCCATCAGACCCAGGATGACCGCGCGGTCGGTGGCGTGGCCGATGCCGGTGGCGGCCAGCGAACCGTACAGGACCACTTCGATACGGATCAGCACAGGCGTGGATAATGTCGTGTCGTCGGACTGAACGCAGCGAAGGTCGGCCGTCGCGCTATCGTCAGCGCCAGCATGTGTGGCCATCGCCACTGGCTGATTCTGCAGCAAGCCTCGTTGCGCGAGTAGTTCCACGAACGCATTGGCCGCACGCATCGGCCCGACGGTGTGGGAACTCGACGGACCGATGCCGATCTTGAACAAGTCGAAAACGCTGATGGCCATGCCTGCAAAATCCGGGTGTCTAATGCTGTCATTGTTGACACTGGCAGCCGCCGCGACAAACGAAAGTTCCTAACCCGCACATTAGCCGTGCTGATCAATGAGCCGCATCCGCCCCACCCAGCTACACGCCGCCATCCAGGTCTTCGCCTGTGCCGCGCGACACATGTCCTTCACCCGCTGCGCCGAAGAACTGCACGTCACGCCCGGCGCCATCAGCCAGCAGATGCGCCAACTGGAAGAACGCCTGGGCTTTCGCCTGTTCCAGCGCGACGGCCGCGGTTTGGCGCTGACCGCCGAAGGGCAGCGACTGGCGCAGGTTGCCAACGAAGTGCATGGACGATTGGACGACACGCTGCGCGAACTGCGCAGCGATGGCGTGGCGGGTGCCTTCCGGCTGAGATCCGTACCGTCGTTCCTCAGCCGATGGCTGATGCCGCGCCTGCCCGATCTGCAGGCGCGCTTTCCCAACCTGCGGCTGCGCATCGAGTCGGAAGACAGCAGCACGTCCCTGGCGAGTGCCGAGTTCGATCTGGCGATCGATTTGAACGACGGCAGCTATCCTGGACTGCTTGCAACACCGCTGATGGATGAGTCGATCTTCCCGGTGTGTGCGCCATCGCTGCTGCCGGGCGGCGCGCCCCTGACCGACCTGGCCCTGCAGTTGCCGCAGTTGCCCCTGCTGCACGACATGACCGCCTGGCGCGGCAGTTCCGACTACGCGGAATGGGAGTACTACCTGACCGCGATCGGTGCACCGGCAATGAACGTGCGGCGCGGGCATGTGTTCAACCGGAACCATCTGGTAATTCGTGCCGCGATCTCGGGCATGGGCATCGCAATTGCCCGACGCACGTTGATTACCGATGAGCTGAAACGCGGAATATTGGTCGTGCCGTTCGGGACGGCAGTGCCGGTGAAGAAGCGGTATGTGCTGTTGTACCGGGATGGCGCGTTGCAGCAGCCCGCAGTGCGGGCGGTGCATGATTGGGTGGTGGAGCAGGTACAGGCCGCCGGTTGAGCGGTTCAGGTACCGACCTTCCTGACCGGCGCGCGGTGCTCGTCCAACCACCGCAGCCCTTCCAGCGGAGACGCCGCAAATCCCAAGCCCACCTCCGGCGAAATCGCGAAATCGGTCGGGTGAATGCGGATCACACGCGGGCCGTTCTGTTCGCTGAAGCGACGGATGGCGAGTTCGTTTGCGCCGACTTCCACGACCACCAGCCGCTTCATTGCCATCAGCCAACTCGACAGCAAGGCATGCTGATGCATTGTTCGATTCGGCACCCAATCCCAATCCTTCGCCAGAGAGACGTTCGGTCGTGCAACCGATCCACAATGCGGGCACGTCGGCACAATACCTGCCAAAAGACCGCCTTCAGCCTTGATTGTCGGATTGAACGCATCCGCTGACCACAACTCCGGTGTGCAGGCTTTGCCGCACTGCAACCAGTGCAGCGAGCCTGCGGCCTCAACGACGCGATCTGCCGCAAACCCGGCCTTGGCAAAGTGACCATCCACGTTGCTGGTGTAGACAAACGCCCCTTGGGGAGTTGCGTCAGCCCAGCGTCGCAAGATGGCATATCCCGGATGGGGGTCGCTCTGGCGGCACGCCGTCAAGCGCTGTCCGTACACGCCCCAGGCAGCCCGCGGCGCCTCGCGAAAGGCATTGGGCAAGGTAGAGATCAAGTCCTGATCATTCGGGCGCACCTTGCCGATCACCGACAAGGCCCGTGCAAGACGCCTGCTGTCTCCCGTGTCTGGAAGACCTGCGCCTACGCTGAGGCCACTGCCAGCCGCGATGAGCAGACCGTCCGCATCATCGAGCCAGGCCACTGCTTGTTCAAGGTCTTGCGTGGCCAGGGTGCTCATGATGCGCTCGATGCTGTGAATGGTAGAGCACTCAGAGCAAGGATGATGCCTGACACGGTCGCAGGTGAACGTGCAGGACAGAAGGTCTGCCAGCGCTAAAAACGTTTTTGGAATGGAACATCGATTGGTAGCAGCGCTACCTGCACGACATGTAATTCGCGCTGTGAGACGGGCAGCCTTGCCGTCAGCATCGACGATGGAGACCCGGCCCCATCGTCAATCAAGGGAACGGGCGTTGCACCCATTCCCTTTCTACTTACCTCAGCGGCGCTGCAGATCCGCAGCCAGCACGGCACCCTTGCCGATGTAGCTGCGCGGGGTCATTTCCATCAGACGCGCCTTGGCGTCTTCCGGCAGTTCCAGACCGGCGATGAAGGTGCGCAGCGCGGGCTCGGTGATGCCTTGGCCGCGCGTCAGATCCTTCAGACGCTCGTAGGGTTGCGGCAGGCCGAAGCGGCGCATGACGGTCTGGACCGGCTCGGCCAGGACTTCCCAGGCGTTGTCGATGTCGGCGTCGATGGCGGCCGCGTTGACTTCCAGCTTGCCCAGACCCTTGGCGCACGAGTCATAGGCAACCATGCAGTAACCGAGGGCCACGCCCAGGTTGCGCAGCACGGTGGAGTCGGTCAGGTCACGCTGCCAGCGCGAGATCGGCAGCTTGTCCGACAGGTGGCGCAGCGTGGCGTTGGCCAGGCCCAGATTGCCTTCGGAGTTTTCGAAGTCGATTGGGTTGACCTTGTGCGGCATGGTCGAGGATCCGACTTCGCCGGCCTTCAGGCGCTGCTTGAAGTAGCCCAGGGCGATGTAGCCCCAGACGTCGCGGTTCAGGTCGAGCAGGATGACGTTGGCGCGGGTGATCGCGTCGAACAGTTGCGCCATCCAGTCATGCGGTTCGATCTGGATGGTGTGACGGTTCTGCGCCAGGCCCAGGCTGTTCAGCACTTTGCGGCTGAAGACTTCCCAGTCGACTTCCGGGTAGGCCGCCATGTGGGCGTTGTAGTTGCCCACGGCGCCGTTCATCTTGGCCAACGGCTGAACGCGCAGGATCTCGTCCAGCGCGCGGCCCAGGCGGGCGGCCACGTTGGCGAATTCCTTGCCCAGCGTGGTCGGGCTGGCCGGCTGGCCGTGCGTGCGCGACAGCATCGGCTGGGCGGCCTGTGCGGTGGCGATGGCTTCCAGCTTGTCGTACAGGTTGCGCAGCGCGGGCACGATCACCTGGTCGCGGGCGGCGGTCAGCATCAGCGCGTGCGAGGTGTTGTTGATGTCTTCCGAGGTGCACGCGAAGTGGATGAACTCGGCGGCCTTCGACAATTCGGCGTCGTCGGCGACCTTTTCCTTCAACCAGTATTCGACGGCTTTCACGTCGTGGTTGGTGACGCGTTCGATGTCCTTGATGCGCGCGGCGTCGGCTTCGGTGAAGTCGTCGACCAGCGCGGTGAGGCGGGCCTGGGCCTCGGCGCTGAAGGGCGCGAGTTCCGGCAGGCCGGCTTGCGCGAGCGCGGACAGCCACGCCACTTCGACCTGGACACGGTGAACCATGAAACCCGCCTCCGACAGCAGAGGGCGCAGGGCATCGCCACGGCTGGCGTAGCGACCATCCAGCGGCGACAGGGCATTGAGGGAGCTGAGCTGGGCGGCGGTTTTCATAAACGATTGATAGTAAAAGGAAAATTGTAGCATTGAGAGACGTTTGCACGGGTCGGGGCCTGGAGGCCCGGTGCTATTATCGACGCCAGCCATGGGCCGCTCCACCGGTCTGTCATGGCTGCCAGCCGACCTCCGGTCCGCGCATTTTTCCCGTCTTTTCTCTCCTGCTTCCAGCCAGGTTGCCGTCTTCATGAAGCTGATCGGATCGCTTACCAGTCCTTTCGTGCGCAAGGTACGAATCGTTCTCGCCGAAAAGCGCCTGGACTATCGATTCGAGCTGGAAGACGTGTGGGCCGACGATTCGCAGATCCAGCAGTTCAGTCCGCTTGGCAAGGTGCCGGTGCTGATCACCGACGACGGCAGCGCCATCTTCGATTCGCGCGTGATTGTCGAGTACGTCGACACCCTCTCCCCGGTCAGCCGCCTGATTCCCAGCTCCAGCCGCGAACGGGTCGACATCAAGTGCTGGGAAGCGCTGGCAGACGGCGTGCTGGATGCTGCCGTGCTGATCAATATCGAAAAGACCCAGCGCGACGAAGGCGCTCGCAGCGCCAAGTGGGTGGCGCGCCAGCAGCGCAAGATCGACCATGCGCTGACCATGCTGTCCCATCAGCTTGCGGACAAGGCGTTCTGTACGGGCCGCAATTACACGCTGGCCGACATCGCCACCGGCTGTGCGCTCGGCTACCTGGATTTCCGCCGGCCCCAGCTGGACTGGCGCGCGCGCCATGCCAACCTCGCAGTTCTGTACGAGAAGCTGAGCCAGCGGGCATCGTTCATCGATACTGCGCCGCCGGCCTGAGACCGACGCGTCCGCTCATCAGCGAGCGTTGACCACTCGTCAGACTGCTCAGGTAAACGACAGCCGCACCGTGTTTTCATGTACGGGTATGCGAGCAGGCAGGCAGCCTACGGCTGCCATTGACGGATGCATGACGCGCTCATGCCGTCTTCATGCCGCCTCGCAGTATTCCACGTGTCCGCCGTCGCCGTTCCCGCCTCCGACCAGCCTCTGGCATTCCGATTCGCCAGAGCCGGCCGCTTGCGAAACCCGTTGCCCCCTCCAGACAACGCCACCCAGCGCACGACGCGACCCTTGCACGGCCGGCGCGGATCGCCGGCGAGTCAGGAGTTTTTCAAAAAATGTTGGTCTTGATCACCGGCGGCGTATTCGCCCTGTTGGGTGCCGTCATTCTGGGCCTGGCCGCCTATCTGATGACACAGGGCGGCAGCCTGTTCTACATCGTGATGGGCGCAGGTGTCATCGTGTCGGGCGTGTTGCTGATGCGCCGCAACCGCGCCGGCCTGACGGTTTATGCCACCACCTTGTTGCTGACCCTGGCGTGGTCGTTGTGGGAAGTCGGCATCGACAAATGGCAGATGATTCCACGCGGCGCTTTGCTAGCTGCGCTTGGCCTGTGGCTGGCCCTGCCCTTCGTGACACGTGGCTTGCGCACGCCGGACGTGGCCGAACCCGCCACCTTGTGGCGTGGCAGCCATGGCTTCCTGTCGGCCACCATGGGCTTGCTGATCGCCTTCACCATCGGCATGTGTTTCTACGATCCCTTCACGGTCGAAGGCAGCTTGCCGCTTGCCCAGGCGGAAAACGCTGCGCCCGCCGTGCCGGGCACCGTGGCGCCGCCCGCCGATGACTGGCGTGCCTATGGCGGCAACAACCTGGGCCAGCGTTATACCTCGCTGAAAGACATCAACGTCGACAGCGTGAAGAAGCTCAAGCTGGCCTGGGAGTACCACACCGGCGACTTGCGCGACGGCAAGATCGACGCCAAGGAATACACCTTCGAGGCCACGCCGCTGAAGGTCAACGGCATGCTGTACCTGTGCACGCCGCACAACCGTGTGGTGGCGCTCGATCCGGCCACCGGCAAGGAACGCTGGCGCTTCAACCCGCAGGTCGCACCCGATGCGATGCTGCAGCACCAGACCTGCCGCGGCGTGTCGTACCACGACGACAACATGCCCACGCTGCCCGGCAAGGAACCGATGGACACCTTGGTGTCGGCCAACTGCCCGCGCCGCATCATCGCCGCCACCACCGACGCGCGCCTGTTCGCGCTGGACGCCGACACTGGCCGGCTGTGCGACAGCTTCGGGCACCACGGCTACGTGAACCTGCTGGAAGGCATGCCGAACGTGCGCAAGTCCGGCTACATGCAGACCTCGCCGCCGACCGTGACGCGCAACCTGGCGATCGTGGGTGGGTCGATCCTGGACAACGGCTTTGTGGACAACCCGTCCGGCGTGACCCGCGCCTACGACGTGCGCACCGGCGCGCTGGTGTGGAAGTTCGACGCCGGCAAGCCGAACGACAACAAGCCGCTTGCCGAGGGCGAGACCTACGTGGCGAATTCGCCGACGAGCTGGACCATCTTTGCCGCCGACGAGGCGCTGGGCCTGGTCTACGTGCCGCTTGGCAACAAGTCGCCCGATCAGCTGGGCATCAATCGCACGCCGGAAGACGAAAAATACGGCGATACGGTGGTGGCGCTGGACATCGACACCGGCGCCCCGCGCTGGACCTTCCAGACTTCGCACCACGACCTGTGGGACCGGGACAACCCGTCGCAGCCCTCGCTGCTGGATCTGACTGTGAAGAACGAGCGCGTGCCTGCCATGGTCTTGCCGACCAAGGGTGGCAATCTGTTCGTGCTGGACCGTCGCGATGGCAAGCCGATCCTGCCGGTCAACGAAGTGGCCGTGTCCACCGAGACCGACATCCCGGGCGAAAAGCCCTCGCCCACGCAGCCGGTGTCGTCCCTGAACTTCACCCCGCCGCCGCTGCGCGAGCGTGACATGTGGGGCACCACGCCGATCGACCAGCTGCTGTGCCGCATCACCTTCAAACAGTACCGCTACGACGGCAACCCGTGGACCCCGCCCACGCAGGCTGGCTCCATCGTCTACCCGGGCAACATCGGTGTCTTCAACTGGGGCAGCGTCGCCGTCGACCCGGTGCGTCAGGCATTGATCGGCACGCCGGTTCGGCTGGCCTACCTGTACCACTTCGTGAAGCGCCCGGACTACCAGGCCAAGCCGGACACCCGTCAGGTGACCAAGGACGGCACGCCGATCTTCAACGAGAACTTCGGCGCCGAATATGCGGTCAGCATCCAGCACTTCCGCTCGGGCCTGGGCCTGCCTTGCCAGGCACCGCCCTGGGGAACGATGGTGGGTGTGGACTTGGCCACCGGCAAGACGGCCTGGACGCGTCGCCACGGCACGGTGAAGGACCAGACCACGTCCTTCCTGCCCTTCCCGTTCCCGATTCCGCTGCCCATGGGCATCCTGTCACACGGCGGCACGCTGATGACCGCAGGCGGCGTGTCGTTCACCGGCGCCACGCTGGACAACTATCTGCGGGCATATGACGTGACCACCGGCCAGAAGCTGTGGGAAGCACGCCTGCCTGCAGGTGGGCAAGCCACGCCGATGAGCTATCGGGCGGAGAACGGCAAGCAGTACGTGGTGATCGCGGCTGGTGGACACGGGTCGATCGGCACCACGCCGGGGGATTCCGTGCTGGCGTATACGCTGGAGGATTGAGTAGCACGCGCAGATTTACCGAGCGCAATGTCAAAGGCCAGTCTCGAAAGAGACTGGCCTTTTTGCTTTACCGCTATCGGTGCTTGCGTATCAGGAGGCGATGATCCCGCCACCCAGGCACACATCACCGTCATACAGCACCGCAGACTGCCCCGGCGTCACCGCCCATTGCTTGTCCGGGAACGCCAGCGAAAACCCACCCTCGCCCGCGTCCGTCAATTCGCACGGCGAATCCTTCTGGCGATAACGCGTCTTCGCGCCGAACACGCCCGCAGCAGGCGGCTCGCCGGCAACCCAACTGGGCTGGTCGGCCGCGAGCGATGCGCTCTGCAGCCACGGGTGGTCATGGCCTTGCACCACATACAAGGTGTTCTTCGCCATGTCCTTGCGCGCCACGTACCAGGCGTCAGCCGTACCGTCGTCCTGCTGGCGGCCCTTCACGCCGCCGATGCCCAGGCCCTTGCGCTGGCCTAGCGTGTAGAAAGCCAGGCCGACGTGTTCGCCGACCTGCTTGCCATCGGTCAGGCGGATCGGGCCGGGCTTGGTCGGCAGGTACTGGTTGAGGAAGTCGCGGAACGGCCGTTCGCCGATGAAGCAGATGCCGGTCGAGTCTTTCTTGGCGGCATTCGGCAGGCCAATCTCGTGTGCAATGCGCCGCACTTCCGTCTTGGGCATCTCGCCCAGCGGGAACAGCGTGCGCGACAGCTGCGCCTGGTTCAGGCGATGCAGGAAGTAGCTCTGGTCCTTGCTGGCATCCACGGCCTTCAGCAGTTCGAAGCGCCCGTCCGCAGCCTCGCGCACACGGGCGTAGTGGCCGGTGGCGATGCGGTCTGCGCCCATGCGCATCGCATGGTCCAGGAAAGCCTTGAACTTGATCTCGGCATTGCACAACACGTCGGGGTTGGGCGTGCGGCCGGCGGAATATTCGCGCAGGAACTCCGAGAACACGCGGTCCTTGTACTCGGCCGCGAAGTTCACGGCTTCGATCTCGATGCCGATCAGGTCGGCGACGCTGACCGCGTCCAGCAAGTCCTGTCGGGTCGAACAGTATTCCGAGTCATCGTCGTCTTCCCAGTTCTTCATGAACAGGCCGACGACCTCGTAGCCCTGCTGCTTGAGCAACCATGCGGAAACCGACGAGTCGACCCCGCCCGACATGCCGATGACGATGCGACCTTTGCCTGCCATGCTTGAAACCTGATGTGAACCTGGGTTGGACCGGGCGCGATCACCCGGTCTGCGGATCGGCTTATGCCGGTCCGATTGCGTTGGGATGCGTGTACAGCGCATCCAGGGATATCCACGGGCGCCCTGCGCTGCGGGCGGCCATGTAGTCGTCGACGCATTGCTGCATCAAGGGGCTGCGGTGTTCGTCCTGCCTGGCTCGCAAGACATCGGCGGGAATCCAGAATGCGCGCAGGATGCCGTCGTCCAGGCGGCGCGTCGGGTCGGGCCCGGTCACGTCGCCTACGAAGGCGAAACGCAGGTAGGCGCGATCAGGCTCGCCCGACCGCCCGGCGAAACGCGACATATATATACCGAGCAGGCCGACCGGCCGGAACGCGTACGCGGTTTCTTCCAGCGTTTCACGTACCGCAGCGGCCACCAGCGACTCGCCGGGCTCGAGGTGGCCGGCGGGCTGGTTCAGGCGCACGCCGTCGGGCGTGTCTTCTTCGACAACCAGGAAGGAGCCGTCGCGCTCGATGACGGCGGCGACGGTGACTGCGGGTTTCCAGCGGATATCCATGCGGCATTTTAGATCAGTTGCCGTCGGCGGCCGATCTTGGGCCACCGCAGCAGGTTGCACTGGCGAATTCTGGAAATCCGCACAGCTTCTGAAGCCCAATTCCGAAATCTCGGAACCGCACGTTCAGCCAGCCATCAGATTCGAAAAATATTGATATAGATCAAGGGCTTAACCATCAAGGGAAAACCCTATGAAAATTGGCATGGGCATTGCATGAAATGGATACAAGTCAAACCTTTATCCGGAGGCACGTCAGATGCCCACGCAATCCACCAGCGGCGTTCACCCCACCGCTGCAAGTCCCAAAAAACGCAGCTGGTTCCCCAGCCTGTACGCCCAGGTCATCATCGCGATCGTGATCGGCATCTTGCTCGGTCACTTCTATCCCGACGCGGGCGTCGCGATGCAGCCTTTCGGCACCGGCTTCATCAAGCTGATCAAGATGATCATCGCCCCGATCATCTTCTGCACGGTCGTGATCGGCATCGCCGGCATGGAAGACATGAAGAAGGTCGGCAAGACCGGCGGCTACGCACTGCTGTATTTCGAGGTCGTCAGCACCATCGCCCTGATCGTCGGCCTGGTCGTGATCAACGTCGTGCAGCCGGGTACCGGCATGCACATCGATCCGGCCACGCTGAACACCAAGGACGTGGCCAACTACATCAAGCCCGGGCAGTTGCAGTCGACCACCGACTTCGTGATGAACATCATCCCGAACACGGTCTTCGATGCGTTTGCGAAGGGTGAAATCCTGCAGGTGCTGTTCTTTGCCGTGCTGTTTGGTTTTGCGCTGCACCGCTTCGGTGGCCGCAGCTCGGTGGTGTTCGAGTTCATCGAGAAAAGCTCGCACGTGCTGTTCGGCATCGTCGGCATCATCATGAAGGTGGCCCCGATCGGTGCCTTCGGCGCCATGGCCTTCACCATCGGCAAGTACGGCGTGGCCTCGCTCACCTCGTTGGCCAGCCTGATGGCGACCTTCTACATCACCTGCGTGCTGTTCGTGTTCGTGGTGCTGGGGGCGATTGCGCGCTACCACGGGTTCAGCATCTGGAAGTTCGTCAAGTACATCCGCGAAGAACTGCTGATCGTGCTGGGCACCTCGTCCTCGGAATCGGCGCTGCCGCGCATGATCGCCAAGATGGAAAAGCTGGGCGCGAAGAAGTCGACCGTCGGCCTGGTGATTCCGACCGGTTACTCGTTCAACCTGGACGGCACCGCCATCTACCTGACCATGGCAGCTGTCTTCATCGCTCAGGCGACCGACACGCACATGACCTGGGGTCAGCAACTGACCTTGCTGGCGGTGTTGCTGCTGACGTCCAAGGGCGCAGCCGGCGTGACCGGCAGCGGCTTCATCGTGCTGGCGGCCACCTTGTCGACGGTCGGCCACGTGCCGGTTGCCGGCATCGCGCTGATCCTGGGCATCGACCGCTTCATGTCGGAAGCCCGCGCGCTGACCAACCTGGTGGGTAACGGCGTGGCCACCATCGTGGTTGCCAAGTGGTGCGGCGAGCTCGACGCCGCCAAGCTCGACCGCGAACTGGCTGCCGGTCCGAACGTGCTGCCCGACGAAGTCGTCGTCGACACGCCCGATCGCCCGATCGACCCGTCGCCGTCGGTCGCCACGGTGCGCTGACCGTTTGCGATGTCCACGTCTGATACAGTGGGTCGCCCCGATTTCGGGGCGGTTTTGCACCCTTCAGACGTGGCGCTACTCGCAGACATGCAGCAATCCTCACCGGCCAAGCGCCGGCAGCGCCTCGTGCGCCTGCTGGCCGCGATTCCCCTGCTGGCGCTCGCCGCCTGGGCCGGCGGCGAGTGGGCCTGGCGCGTTCAGCTCGATCAGCTGATCGACCAGCGCGCCCAGGAGCTGCGCACGCAGTCCGTACGACTGCACGAAGTCATCGACCGCTACGCCAATGCCCCTGGCGTAGCCGGCCTGCACCCCTCCATCCAGGAGGTGCTCAAATTCCCCAATGACCCGGTACGCGTCGATCGCGCCAATCGCTATCTGCAAGCGCTCAGCGAACGGCTCGATACCGATGTCGTCTACGTGCTGAACGAAGCCGGCGTCGGCGTGGCAGCCAGCAACTGGGATACCCCCACCACCTTCGTCGGCATCGATCTGTCCTATCGCCCCTACTTCAAGGAAGCGCTGGGCCGAGGTCAGGGGCAGTTCTGGGGCATCGGCACGACCAGCAACCGGCCGGGCTATTTCTTTGCTGAAGCGATGCCCGCCGGGTCGCCACCCGGCGTGATCGTGGTCAAGCTGGAACTGGCGCGCATTGCTGCGCGCTGGCAGCCGCCCGCCAACCGCACGGTGGCCATCGACGACCTGGGCGTGGTGTTGCTCAGCGCCAATCCCGAATGGCAGTACCGGCCGCTGAAACCGCTGCAGCCCGACGTGCTGGCGCGCTTTCGCAGCACCCGCCAATACGAGGGGCAGCGCCTGGACCCGATCGGCGTCCAGACTAGGCGCCAGCTGATGCCAGGCACCTCGCTGGTCACCCTGGGCACCAGCGACGAATCGCGTGACGCAGAACCCGCGCTGATGCAGCAAGCCCCGGTCGGCCAGTTCGGCTGGCAGATCGTGAGCTTCTCGGACCTGTCGGGCGTGCGTCTGGTGGTGATGCTGGCGCGTGTGCTCAGCATGTTGGCCATGGCGCTTTCGTTGCTGGCCATTTTGCTGGTGATCCAGCGGCGGCGCGCACGCAAGCAGGAACGCAGTGCGCGCGAGGCCTTGCTGCGGGCCAAACGCGAACTGGAAGACAAGGTGCGGGAACGCACACACGAATTGATGAGCGCCAACGCGCGGCTGCGTGACGAAGTCAGCGAGCGTGCACGCACGGCCGACGCCTTGCGCGCCACCCAGGACGAACTGGTGCACGCCGGCAAGCTGGCCGTGCTTGGTCAGATGGCGGCCGGCATCACCCACGAATTGAATCAGCCGCTGGCGGCCTTGCGGGCGTTGTCGGAAAACACCCAACTGCTGCTGGAGCGCGACATGCGCGACGACGCCATCGATACGGTGGCGCGCATGGCCGGCCTGGTCGAACGCATGGCCGGCATCACCGGACAGTTGCGCCTGTTTGCGCGCAAGGGCACGGTGTCGCTGGAAGCCGCCGCCGTCGCCCCGATGATCGCCAGCGCCCGGCTGCTGCTGGACGCCCGCATGCGCGCCCGCAACATCGCGGTGGTGGAGCATGGCGTGTCGGGCGTGGCCATCCTGTGCGACCCCAGCCGCATGGAACAGGTCTTCGTCAACCTGCTGTCGAACGCCATCGACGCCCTGGCCGGCGTGACCACGCCGCGCATCGACATCGTTGTGACGCACATTGGTGAACGGGTGCGCATCGCCGTGTGCGACAACGGGCCGGGGGTTCCCGACGAGATCATGCCGCGTGTCTTCGACCCCTTCGTCACGGCCAAGGCGGCCGGCGCGGGGCTCGGGCTGGGCCTGACCATTTCACAGAAAATCCTGCGCGACATCGGCGGTTCGCTGCAGGCGCGCAACCTGCCGGACGGCGGCGCCGAATTCACGGTCGACGTCCCGGCCGCCATGAACCACCCAGCACAACCGGAAAAAACGGAAAGCTCGCATGCATGACGACCTCACCGTATTGCTCGTCGATGATGACGAAGCCGTGCGTTTCGCCTGTGCCCAGGCCTTGCGCCTGCAGGGCCTGAAGGTCGAACCCCACGAGTCCGGCGAATCGGCACGCGCACGATTGCGCGCCGGCTTCCCCGGCATCGTCGTCACCGACGTGCGCATGCCCGGCATGTCCGGCCTGGAACTGATGGAAGCCGCGCTGGCCATCGACGACAAGTTGCCGGTGATTCTGGTGACCGGCCACGGCGACGTGGCGATGGCGGTGCAGGCCATGCGCGCCGGCGCCTACGACTTCATCGAAAAACCACTGTCGACCGCAGACCTGCACCGTGCCGTGCTGCGGGCGCTGGAAAAACGCGCGCTGACACTGGAAGTCGACAGCCTGCGCAAACGCTTCGAGACCGAGCGTGATATTTCCAGCCGCCTGATCGGGCGCTCGCCGCAGATGGAGGCCTTGCGCCAGACCATCCTGCACATTGCGGACGCTGCACCGGACGTGCTGATCATCGGCGAGACCGGCAGCGGCAAGGAAATGGTGGGACGCTGCCTGCACGATTTCTCGTCGCGCAACAAAGGACGCTTCGTGCCGGTCAATTGCGGCGCCATCCCGGAATCGCTTTTCGAGAGCGAGATGTTCGGCCACGAGTCAGGCGCTTTCACGGGCGCGGTCAAGCAGCGTATCGGCCGGCTGGAACATGCGGCGGGCGGCACCTTGTTCCTGGACGAGATCGAGTCGATGCCGCTGAACCTGCAGGTGAAGTTTCTGCGCGCCTTGCAGGAGCGCCAGATCGAGCGCCTGGGATCCAACGACGTGGTGCCGGTCGAACTGCGGGTGATTGCGACGACCAAGGACGACTTGCTGCTGGCCGCGCGCGACCAGAAGTTTCGCAGCGACCTGTATTACCGCCTGAGCATCGTGGTGCTGGAGATTCCGCCGCTGCGCGATCGGCGCGAAGACATCCCCTTGCTGTTCGAACATTTCGCGCTGCATGCCGCCGAGCAATATCGCCGCCCGGCACCGCTGGTGCCCGACGCCTTGATGCGCCGCCTGAAGGCGCACGACTGGCCCGGCAACGTCCGTGAGCTGCGCAACGTGGCGGACCGCTTCGTGCTTGGCGTGCTGTCGGCGCCCTTCCTGGCAGAGGCACCTGCGCCGGCCGCCGGTACCACGCAGTCGCTCGGCGATCTGGTCAACGATTTCGAGCGCCAGGTGATCGTCGATGCGCTGGCGCGGCAAGATCAGAATGTGGCGGCCGCCGGCGAGGCCTTGGGCATCCCCAGAAAGACGCTGTACGACAAGATGCGCCGCTACGGTCTGTCACGCCGCAATGCGGAAGCGGAGCTGGGCAACGCCGGCGATTGATGCCGGCGTATCAAGCAGGTGCCGGCGATTAACGCCGGCGTATCAAGCAGACACCAGCTCAGGCAGGCACCAGCGCCTGATCCAGCGCCTCGACCCAGTGCCGCACTGGAATGTCGGTGCCGCCCTGCAGATGCACCAGGCAACCGATGTTCGAGGACAGGATCATCTCGGGCCGCGCCTGGGAAATGTGACCCAGCTTGCGGTCACGCAAGGTCTTGGACAGCGTCGGCTGCAAGACCGAGTAGGTGCCGGCGGAGCCGCAGCACAGATGCGCCTCGGTAAAGGGCAGCAGATGAAAACCCAGGTCTCGCAGCAGCTTCTCGGTGACCGGGCGCAGCGCCTGCCAGTGCTGCAAGGTGCACGGCGGATGGAAGGCCACACGCTCGGCCGGCAAGGTGCCGATGCGTGCTCGAAGATCTGCCACATGCGGCGCCAGCAATTCGGCCACGTCGCGCACGTGATCGGACACCAGACGGGCACGTTCCGCGTACACCGGGTCGGCACGCAGATGATGACCGTACTCCCGCACCGTGGCGCCGCAACCCGACGCATTCATCACGATGGCCTCGACCTCGCCGCGCTCGATCATCGGCGCCCATGCGTCGATGTTGGCGCGCATCTGGGCCAGACCACCCGTCTGATCGTCCAGGTGAAACTTGACCGCCCCGCAACAGCCCGAACCGCGCGCAACCTGGGTCGTCATGCCCACGGCGTCCAGCAGTCGGATGGTTGCGGCGTCAATCGCGGGGATCATCGACGGCTGCGTACAGCCCGCCAGAATCAGCACCTGCCGGGGATGTTCGTTGCGCGGTCGATGCCCGGCAGCACGCCGACGTGGCACCTTGGCTTTGACCGACTTGGGAAGCAGCGGGTGCAGCATCTGGCCAGCGCGCATCGCAACCCCGAACAAGGGCGAGGTCAGCCCTTTGCCCAGTGCATCGCGTTGCAGCTGCTGCCCGGCCGGACGCTGGACCTGGGCGTCGACCACGCGCCGGCCGATATCGACCAAGTGGCCGTATTGCACGCCTGACGGGCAGGTGGTTTCGCAATTGCGGCAGGTCAGACAGCGATCCAGGTGGGTCTGCGTCTCCACCGTCGCCGGCTTGCCTTCCAGCACCTGCTTGATCAGGTAGATGCGGCCGCGCGGGCTGTCGCGTTCATCGCCCAGTATTTGATAGGTCGGACAGGTCGCCAGGCAGAAGCCGCAATGCACGCAGCGACGCAGAATCTCCTGCGCCTCCAGGCCGTCGGCCGTGTCTTTGAACTCGTCGGCAAGATGGGTTTGCATGGTCGCTCAAAGGTAGGAATACATGCGGCCGGGATTGAAGATCCCCTGCGGATCGAACTCGCTTTTCAGGCGGCGGTGGATGCCTTCGACCACGGGGTCGAGCGGGTGAAACACCCCCACGCGACGCGCCTCGGCTATCGATTCCGGCCGGAACAAGGTGGCGTGGCCGCCCAGCGCGGCGGCAGCACTGCGCACGGCTTCAGCTGGCTGAGTCGTCGAGATCCAGCGCTGTCCGCCGTTCCACTCGATGATCGTGTCGCCCAGCGCCAGCGGTGGCGTGACCGGCGGCACCGATACCCGCCACAAGGGGCGCGCGGCAAAAAAGGGCAAGGTCTGTTCACGCAGGGATTGCCACCAGGCATCGGCCTCCGAGGCGGGCACGGCATCGCCGCCCAAGCGGGCGCGGCCGGACTCCACCGCGCTGGGCGACCCGGACAGGCGGATACGCAACTCGCCACCGTCCTGGGTGGAGACCCAGGAGCTGGCGGTGATCGGCAGCGGCTGCGCCGCCCACGCCGCCAGCCGTTCGATGGCGGCGGCTTCCAGCATCGCGTAGCGCAGGGTCAATTCACGTTCCGGGCGCGGCAAGACCTTGACCGAGACTTCCAGCATTACGCCCAGCATGCCCAGCGAGCCGGTCAGAATCCGCGAAACGTCATAGCCCGCCACGTTTTTCATCACCTCGCCGCCGAACTTCAGCATGCGTCCGTGCGCATCGAGCAGCTTCACGCCCAGCACAAAATCGCGCGCCGAACCGGCCGCTGCTCGCCTGGGCCCGGACAAGCCAGTGGCAACACAGCCACCGATCGTGGCCCCCGGCCCGAAGTGCGGGGGCTCGAAGGCCAGCATCTGTCCGTTTTCCGCCAGCATGGCTTCCAGTTCGACCAGCGGCGTGCCTGCTCTGGCCGTGACCACCAATTCAGTCGGCTCATAGCTCACGACACCGGCGTACTGGCTCATGTCCAGCGCGGTGCCGGCGCCTTTCATGCCCAGAAAGTCCTTGGTGCCGCCGCCATGGATAGACAGGGGTTTGCCGCTTGCCTGCGCAAGGATCACGCGCGCGCGAAGGTCGGACAGCAGGGAATCCATAAGCACTGCAGGTTCTCGTGTGGAGGTATCGGAAATGGCAGATAAACCGGAGGCTGGAGGAATCAAAACCGGGGAAGCTCCGGGAAGCGCAGCTCGCCGGCATGCACGTGCATGCGTCCGTATTCGGCACAGCGCGCCAGTGTCGGGATCACCTTGTTCGGATTGAGCAGGCCGGCCGGGTCGAAGGCATGCTTGACCGCATGGAAGGCGTCCAGCTCTTCGCGGGTGAACTGCACGCACATCTGATTGATCTTCTCGATGCCGACCCCGTGTTCGCCAGTGACGGTGCCGCCGACCTGCACGCACAGCTCCAGGATCTCGGCGCCGAAATCTTCCGCGCGGCGCACAGAATCCGGGTCGTTGGCATCGAACAGAATCAAGGGATGCAGATTGCCGTCTCCCGCGTGGAAAACGTTGGCGCAACGCATGTCGTAGCGAACTTCCATTTCCTGGATGGCGAGCAAGACGCGGCCCACCTGCCTGCGCGGAATCGTGCCGTCCATACAGTAATAGTCGGGAGAGGCCCGGCCGGCTGCCGGGAAGGCGTTCTTGCGCCCGGCCCAGAAACGCAGGCGTTCGGCCTCTGACGTCGACACCTGAATACGCGTCGCCCCGCTGCGCTCGAACACGTCGGTCATGCGCGCGATCTCGGCCGCCACGGTTTCCGGCGTGCCGTCGGACTCGCACAACAGAATGGCGGCGGCGCTCAGGTCGTAGCCCGCGTGCACGAAGGGCTCGACGATCGCCGTGGCGCGCTGGTCCATCATTTCCAGCCCTGCCGGGATGATGCCGGCGGCGATGATGCCGGCCACGGCGTCGGCAGCCGTTTCCACATGATCGAAGCTCGCCATGATGACCTGCGCCAGCGCAGGCTTGGGCACCAGCTTCACCGTGACCTCGGTCACGACCCCCAGCATGCCTTCCGAGCCGATGAACACCGCCAGCAAATCAAGGCCAGGGGCATCCAGCGCCTCGCTGCCCAGTTCGGCAATCTCGCCGTCCATGGTCACCATGCGCACCCGCAACACGTTGTGCACCGTCAGCCCGTATTTCAGGCAGTGCACGCCGCCGGAGTTCTCGGCCACGTTGCCGCCGATGCTGCAGGCAATCTGGCTGGACGGATCAGGCGCGTAATACAGGTTGTAGGGGGCGGCCGCCTCGGAAATGGCCAGATTGCGCACACCGGGCTGCACCACGGCAGTACAGGTACGGGCGTCGAGCCTGCGAATCTGGTTGAACTTGGCCATGCCCAGCAACACGCCACCGGCATGCGGCATGGCGCCACCGGACAGCCCGGTGCCCGCGCCGCGCGCCACCACCGGCACCTGCAGGCGCTTGCACAGGCGAAGAATCGCCTGCACCTGGCTTTCGGTTTCCGGCAGCACGACAACCATCGGCAGCTCGCGGAACAGCGACAAACCGTCGCATTCGTAGGGCCGGACTTCCTCTTCCCGGTACATCACACAGTGTTCGGGGACTACTTGGCGCAGCGCCGAAACGACCTCGGCCTGCCGACGCGCCGTCGCCAACGCATCCTGGGCGGCATCGAGGGGGGCATTCATGAAGACTCTCCATTGATCCAAAAGGGTAGCTGCCCCGTACTACCTGGACCAGCGGAGGAAACCCGCAAAGTGACGTGCTCGCAAACACTGAAAGATGACAAAAGCCGGGGTTTATCGACGCACAGTTGTTCCTGCGCGAAGCGGCTGGGTTTTCCTTGCAACCAGTACGCATTCGCTTACCATTTGTCTTAGTTTGATAACCAGACCTTATGTCTCCCGTGAAATCGCCCTCCGCCACCGCTGTTGCACCGCGCGTTCGACTCTTCGACCTCGATCTGGTCGCGGTCGATTTCACGCAAGCAGTGACCTTACTGGCTGCTGAAGCAACGCAGTCGGGCGGCAGCGCAAAGGTAGTCGCGACGCCAAACGTCGACCATCTGGTCCGGCTCGATGCCATGCCGGCGTTTCGTGCGCGTTACGCCAAGGCCGACTATCTGTTTGCCGACGGCATGCCGCTGGTCTGGGCCAGCCGTATGCTTGACCGCCCGTTGCCGGAACGCGTGACCGGCTCCGACCTGACCGTGGCGCTGTGCCAGGAAGCGGCCCGGCACGGTTGGCGAATCGCCATGCTGGGCGGCATGCCGGGTCAGGAAGCAAGCCTCCACGCGCTGTTTGCCAAGACCTATCCGGGCATGCAGGTGGAAATTCGCTGCCCTTCCATGCAGTTCGACCCGGTCGGTGCCGAGGGCAATGACGCCGCGCAATGGATTCGCGATTACGCGCCGCAACTGGTCTTCGTCTGTCTGGGCATGCCGAAGCAGGAAATCTGGGCGCTGACCCATGCCCCGACCTTGCCAGGTGGCCTGGTCCTGTGCGTCGGCGCCGCCATGGATTTCGCGCTTGGTCTGCAACGCCGTGCGCCCTTGGCGGTGCAGCGTTCCGGCTTCGAGTGGCTGTGGCGTCTTGGCAGCAACCCGCGCCGCCTGTGGCGCCGCTACCTGGTCGATGACCGGAAGTTCCTGAGCCTGCTCTGGCGCGAATGGCGCCGTAGCCGCGCTGCGGCCACCTGAAGGGCAATGCGATGTCGGAACGCCTGACGCGACACGATCGTCTTTTCTTTGCGCTGGCCGGCGCAGGCTCGGCCGTACTCGCCCTTGGCATTTTCCTGAGCATTCAGTGGCGCTGGGGTGTCACACTCGCCGACAAGAGTCTGCTGCTGGTGATTGCCGTCAGCAGCTTCACCATCTTCTATCGCTTCCCGCTGCTGCTGAGCGCGCGTCGCACGCTGTACATGGTCAGACGCGCCATCGGCCGCTGGGTCCAGTTGATGGTCATCGTGCTGCTGACTTATTTCCTGATTCCCGGCCTGAGCGACACCGTGCCACGCGAGATGATGGAAATCTGGGCGCTCGCGACCTTGCCGGTCTTGTTGCTGGCGCTGATCGTGATGCGCAAATCGGCCTTGCGCCTGTATGCCAGCGCGGGGCAAGTGCGCCGCGCCATCTTCCTGCTGCCCGGCGACGAGGCGAATCTGCTGGGCCTGCGCCTGCGACGCTCCCCGGTGCTGGGGATCGAGGTGATGGGTTACTACGGCTCACCGCCCACCGACAACCCGGAACGCATCGTCACCGCCATCGATATCCCGCCGCCCCTGCCCAGGCTGGGTGACCTGAGTGATGCCTTGCAGGCGATCTCGAGCAATGCCTACAACGTGGTGTTCGTCGGCATGCGGGTGCTGCAGCAGGAAAAGGAACGCGAGGTGGCGCAGGCGCTTGGCAATTCCACCGCGTCGATCTATCTGGTACCGGAGGCCCGCCTGTTCGGCTATTTCACGATGGCCAGCACCGACATCGCCGGCGTGCCGCTGCTGGCGCTGCACGAAAATCACATCCTGGGTCTGTCGCGTCTGTTGAAACGCACGGTCGACCTGACCTTGAGTTCGATTGCGCTGGCCCTGCTCGCGCCGATCATGCTGACCATTGCGGTGTGCATCAGCATCACCTCACCCGGCCCGGTGTTCTTTCGTCAGGCCCGCTACGGCCTGAACGGCAAGGCGATCCAGATCTTCAAGTTCCGCAGCATGCATACCAAGCAGACCGCGGAAGAGAGCATCCAGGTGAAACAGGCGGTGCAGGGCGATCATCGGGTCACCAAGCTGGGCAGGTTCTTGCGCAAGTCTTCGCTGGACGAGCTGCCGCAGCTCTTCAATGTGCTGAAGGGCGACATGAGCCTGGTCGGCCCGCGACCGCATGCCGCCGCCCACAACGAGATGTACCGCAGCCTGATCAGCGGCTACATGCTGCGCCATACGGTCAAGCCGGGCATCACCGGGTGGGCGCAAGTCAACGGACTGCGCGGCGAAACCGAAACGCTCGACAAAATGCGTCGTCGCGTCGAATACGATCACCACTACATCCAGAACTGGTCGCTGTATCTGGACATCCGAATCATGTTCATGACTTTGCGCACCCTCTTCTGGGACAAGGCGGCGTACTGAGTCCTTCCCGCGTCGCCTGGCTGACGCGCCGCCTTTCTTTCTTCACGCCTACATGCCTACTCAAACCCTTCCCGAGAACACGCTGCTGTCGATCAAACAGATCACGGCCATGCTGGTTGCGCGGCGCTGGTTGATGGTCTTCACCACCGCCGCAGTGCTGGCCGCCACAGTGGCCGTGGTCATGCTCACGCCCAAGGCCTGGACGGCGTCGACCGAACTTTATGTGGACTACAAGGAAAACGACCCGATCGGCGGGCGCGCATTCTCGGCCATGCTGGACGAGAGCTACATGCAGACGCAGATCGCCATGTTGCGCAGCCGTATCGTGGCTGAGCGCGTCGTCGATCGACTGGGCCTGAAGCGCACGGCAGAGTTTCAACAGGCCGTGCAGACCGTGGGCGAGACCCGCGCGTTCGAGGCCATGATCAAGTCGATCAACGAAAAGACCGAGACCAGCAGCACGCGCGGCAGCCGCGTGGTGGTGATCTCGCACACCAACAAAAGCCCGGAAGCCGCACGCGATATCGCCAACGCCATCATCGAGGCCTATGTGGCGCTGACCCAGCAGATCGCGACCACCTCGGCCCGTTCGCGCAGCGAGCAGTACCGCCTGCAGCTGGAACAACTGCGCGGCGAGGCCGAAGCCTTGCAGACCAAGATCAGTGCCTACCAGCGCGAGACCGGCATCGTCGACCAGCAGGACACCACCGACATCGCGCAGCGCCAGTTCAATGAAATGTCGGCCGCCGCCACCCAGCTTCAGGCACGGCAGCAGGCCGCACAGGCGAAGAACCGGGTGACCGAACAGATGCTGCAAGGCGGCATCCGCCCGGACGAATTGCCGGAAATCAGTTCCCTGCTGCCGGTGGCCGACCTGAAATCCCGCTTGAACACGGTCAATGAACGGATAGAAAACGTCAGCAACGTGCTTGGCGTGAACCACCCCACCCTGCGCAGCCTGATCGACGAACGCAATCAAATTCAGGGACGTCTGAAGCGCGCAGCGCAATCGGCGCTCGACGCCCAACGCAATGAACTGTCGGCCATCCGCATGGAAGGCACGACCTTGCAGCAGACCATCGACGCCCAGCGTGGCAAGCTGCTGGAAAACCTGCAACACCGTGACCAGCTGAGCGCCTACCGTCGGCAACTGGCCAGCGCCGAGCAGGTGTACAACGCCGCGTTGCAGAAGTACGACGGTTTGCTGATGGCCAGCAACATCACGCAGCCCAGCATCACCGCGCTGCGTGCGGCCGAACTGCCCAGCAATCCCTCGCATCCGGTGGTGCGCCGCAGCCTCGTGCTGGGCCTGCTGGCCGGCATCTTCGTCAGCCTGTGCCTGGCCTTGTTGCTGGAATTGCGCCAGCGCCGCATTCGCTGCGATGACGACGTGATCCGCGGCATCAGCCTGACCTTGCTTGGCCGCGTCGGCAAGCCGGACCTGGAGGTGGGCGCATGAACACCCGGCCGATCAAGACCGATGCCGGTGCACCGCCCGTGCGCCTGGGCGACCGCTTTGTGCAGGCCGGGCTGCTGACGCCCCGTCAGGTCGAAGAAACCATTGCCTTGCAGAACGCCGAGCAATTGCGCTTCGGCGAAGCGGCCATCCGCCTGGGTTACCTGACGGAGGTGCAGCTGCGCAGCGTGCTGTCCGAGCAATTCAATTACGCCACCGCCAACGCCACCTTTCCCAATCTGTCGCCCTCGCTGCGCATTGCGCATGCGCCCTTTGGCCGCGAAGCCGAAGCCATCCGGCAGATTCGTGGTGAGCTGTCGATACGGATGACGGGCCAGCAGCGCATCGTGCTGGCCGTGGTCAGCCCCGGGCGCCACGAAGGCAAGAGCTACATCGCCACCAGCCTGGCGATTGCGTTTTCGCAGGCCGGCCAGCGCACGCTGCTGGTCAATGCCAACCTGCGGGCATCCGGCCAGCAGGATTTGCTGGGCGTGGGTCACAGCACCGCAAGCGGCCTGTCGTCGATCCTGGCCCGTCACGCAGCCCCGCACTCGGGCCAGCGCGTGCCGGGCTTCCCGATGCTGCACGCGCTCGGCCCCGGCCCGCAGCCGCCGAACCCGATCGAAATCCTGCGCGAACCGGCCTTGAAGGCCTTGATCGATACCTGGTCGGAAGACTTCGACGTGATCATCTTCGACACGCCGGCGGCGACCAGTTCATCGGATGCCCAGGCGATTGCGCGCCAGGCCGGCGCCTGCCTGATGGTCGCCCGCCAGGACATTACCCGTGTCGCGCGCTTGCGCCTGGCGCAGGAATTGATGCGCACCTCGGGGGCCGAAGCGCTGGGCCTGATCTACAACGAATTCGACCCGCGCAGCATGCGCAGGGGCCTGCGCCAGCGCCTGGGCCGCCTGCTGCGCAAGCTGCTGCCGAGATCCGATGACTGAGCGCATGGCCACCGCCGAGGCGCCTGCCGACGGCAGGGCTGACGGCGTTCGGCCTGCCGGCCTGGCGGGCTTGTCCTGGGAACACCTGGCGACCGGTGCGCTCGTGGTGTTCAGTATCGTGTTCTCGCTGGTGCCGACCTCGTTCAACATGACCGAGATCGGCCCGGAAGCCACTCATGAAATCTCGGGTGGCTCGTCGATCCGGCAGATCCAGTTCGGGGCGCTGTTCCTGCTGGCCGCCTTCCTGTGCTGGCGGCACGCGGGCACCAGCATCCGCCTGCTGACGCGTGGTCTGAATCCGTTCATGCCGCTGACCTTGCTGTATTGCGGGGCCTCGACCCTGTGGTCGGCCTATCCGACGATCACCGCCAAACGCACCGTTCTGTTCATCGGCCTGTTGTTGATCGGCGCAGCGATTTCGCCGCCGATCGGCTCGCCACGCCAGTTCACCCGCGCCACGCTGGTGGCGCTGACGGCCCTGTGCGGGGCGTCAGCGATGGTGGCGATTGCCCTGCCCCACATCGGCGTGGACACCATGCTGGGCGGCGCCTGGCGCGGCATCCTGTGGCAGAAGAACATGCTGGGCTCGATCGCGGGCATCGGCGTGATGCTGTGGCTGCGCGAATGGCTGGCGCGCTCGGCCCCCGGCGCCCTGTGCGCGGGCGGATTCCTGCTGTGCCTGCTGGTGCTGGTGATGGCCAAAAGCGCCACCTCGATCCTGGTGACCACCATGGGCATTGCCATCTATCTGGCCTGCCGACGCACCTGGCTGGCCGGCAACAGCCCCGGCCTGCGCATCGGGCTGGGTGCTTCGGTGGCGTTGGTCTTGCTGACGCATCTTTGGTACACCGCCGCCGGCAGCCTGCCCGACTGGCAGGACATCGCCGGGCCGATTGCCGGCCTGTTCAACAAAAGCACCGACCTGACCGGGCGCGCCGACATCTGGCGGCTGACCTTGTACGCCGCGATGGAGCATCCCGTCTGGGGCATCGGCTACGGCGCCTTCTGGACCGGTGAAGATGGGCCGGCACAGTTCATTGCCGACGCACTAGCCTGGATGCCGGCGCATGCGCACAACGGCTACATCGACATTTTCAATGAACTGGGCGCAGTCGGATCGGGCCTGGTGGCCGGCCTGCTGCTGTGGCACACCTACCAGCTGGCGCGCCTGTTCTGGATCGACCGCGAAGACGCCGCGATCCACACCGCCCTGTTCGCGCTGATCATCGTCAGCAACTTCTCGGAAAGCCAGCTGCTGGCCGAGGTCTCGTTCCAGAACCTGATGTTCATCTATTCGTCGGTGACCATGTCCGCGACCTTGTGGATGGCGCGCCGTGCGCGTCGCGAACGGGCCTTGTCCGCGTTGAATGGACAAGGCACGTGAGCGGGCGCCGCGGAGCCGGCTGGCGAGCTGGCGAACGACCCGGATCTACCGGCCCTGGATTGTTGGTACGGGCAGTCTCTGTGCAGGCGTGCGCCATGCTGGCAGCCCTGATCTTCACCACGGCCAGCGCGGCGGCACCGACTGGCTTCAGCAGCACCGCCGACGGCATGGACTTCTATCCCTTTGCCATCGACGAAGATGCCTTGTCGGGTGCGCCCGACATGTCGCGGCTGAACCAGCCGCTGACACCGGCCGCAAAAATCACCGCGCGCGACGGCCACTTCTGGTCGGTCGGGGCCGATGGCAAGCCGGGCACGAGCGACGATGCGCGGGTGCGCCTCTTCGGCGCCAGCCTGAGCTTCTCGGCCAACTTCCCCAGCGCGGCTGATGCGCCCAGATTGGCCAGCCGCCTGCGCAAGCTGGGCTTCAATGCCGTGCGTCTGCACCACCTGGATTCACTGCCCGGCACGGCGACGTCGCCGCCGAACAGCATCCTGACGCCTGGCCCGTATCCCAGCTTCAACCCGGAAGCCGTCATCCGGCTGAAGACGCTGATCGGCGCACTGACGGCGCAAGGCATCTACGTCAATCTGAACCTGCGCGTGGGCTATCGCTTCCGGCCCGATGTGGACCAGGTGCCCGCATTGCCGGCCGACGCACCCACCGGCGCCTCGGCCCACAGCTACTGGCCGCGCATGATCGACCTGCAGGAGCGTTATGCGCGCGAGTTGATCCGCGCGCTGAGCCTGCGCGGAAATGCCGCCCTGGCGATGGTCGAGGTCAGCAACGAATCGTCGCTGGTCTGGGCCTGGCAGCAGCGCAAGTGGGCAGCCATGGTGCCACCCGCCTATGCCGACGAACTGCAGGCGCGCTGGCAAGCCTGGCTGGTCCAGCGATATGGCTCGGTGGGACAGGCTTGCACGGCCTGGGATACTTGCCCGGCCAAGCAGACCAGCATGCCGCTGGTGTCGCCTGACGATGCGATTGGTGGCGAACGACTGATCGACGGTGTACAGCGCCGGGTGGGTCGCATGACCGATCGCCTGTTCGGCAACGACAACACCAAGCCAAGCGGCGCGGCGCTGCGCACGCAGGATTTCCTGAGTTTCCTGGCCGATGTCGACCGCGCCTACTTCGACCGTCTGCGCCGGGTGGTACATGAAGAAACCGATGAGCTGGTGCCCGTCACCGGCACCCAGATGGCGTTTGGCGGCGTGTCGAACTTCGACGCCAATGCGGGCATGGACTACATCGACGAGCACTTCTACGTCGATCACCCGGAATCCGGCGCCGACTGGCAGCGCGACTGGTATATCCACAACCTGGCCGCCACCGGCGACGCGATGCAGCGCATTCAGGCCATCTCGTTCCGGCGCGACCGGCGCAAACCCTTTGTGGTGAGCGAGTTCAACCAGCCCTACCCGAACCGGCATGGCGCGGAGATTTTGCCGGTGATGGCCATCGTCGCGTCCATGCAGGACTGGGACGGCCTGTTCTTCTTCGACTATGCGCAGGAAGCCGACTGGCCCAAGGCGCCGACCAGCTTTTCGCTGACCGGCAACTGGGGGCAGTTGGCAATGGCTGGGCAAAGCGCGGCCGTGTATCGCGAGGCGCAGGCCAAGCCCCTGAGCACGCGGCTGGACATCCCGCTGGGTGTGGACGCACGGCGTGCGGTCGCGGCCGATCCGGCCTATGGCGCGCTGGAAGCGCATCTGGCTGACAAGCAAGGCGTGACGCCGGCACGTGGCTGGCGTGAAGCGGTGGCGATGGAGCTTGCGCCTGCCGGGGCGGCTCTTGCATCATCCGCCAAGCCCACCGCGCCCTACGCCAGCCCGGATGCTCAAGTGCGGTTCGACCCGGTGCGGCAACTACTGGAATTCCGCGGTCAGCGAAGCTGGGGCGTGTTCGGCACACCAGGCGATGCGCGCGTTGGCGACGAGATGCTGGGCGCGCGCGTCGCGTCCTCTGCGACCCAATACGTCACCTTGCTGATTACCGCACTGGATGCACAGTCGCTGCGTGACGCCCGCCGCCTGCTGGTCAACCTCGGCGGCGCCACCACCGGTACGCAGCCGGGGTCGCAACCGCTGCGACCCAAGGCCCTGGTGCGTCACCGCGCAGACCGGGATGCCTGGGCCATCGAACCCGATCCCTCCGCCAACCCGACGCCCAGCGGCCCGCGCGCCAGCCAGGCGCCGGCCTGGGTCTCGCGCACAGAAACCACGGTGGACTGGCGCACGGCGGCGCGCAGTGTGACCGTGTATCCGCTTGATGGTGCAGGCAAGCGCCAGTCGCCGCTTGCGGCCAGCCTGGCAGGCATCGATGCAGGTCGGGCGACGATCACGCTGCACACGAACGCTGCCCAGGCCAGCCCCTGGTACGAAGTGGTGCTGGAGGGCGGGCAATGAGCACCGACATCAGCGTCTGCATCGCCACCTTCCGACGCCTGGACCGGCTCGATGCGCTGCTGGGCGATCTGCTGGCGCAGCAGTGCCTGCCTGGCGAGATCGTGGTGGTCGACAACGACGCGCAAGGCAGTGCGCGCGCAGTCGTCGCGCGCCATCAGGCCGCGCAGTCTGCGTGCCCGCTGATCTACGAGATCCAGCCCGAAAAGAACATCTCGCTGACCCGCAACCGCACGGTGGCGCTGGCCAACGGAAACTGGCTGGCCTTCATCGATGACGACGAGCGCGCGCCGCCCGATTGGCTGTCGGGTTTGCAGGCTGCCGCAGTCGAACACCGTGCAGACGGCGTACTCGGGCCGGTGGTGCCCATGCTCCCCGACAACGCGCCCGCATGGATTCGCCGCGGCCGCTTCTACGACTGGGCACGCATGCCGACCGGCACCGAGGTACCCGCGAATCAACTGCGCTTCGGCAACCTGATGCTGAAAGCCGACCTGCTTGCCGACTTGGCGCCGGTGTTCGATCCCCGCCTGGGATTGACCGGCGGCGAAGACGGCGACCTGCTGATGCGCCTCGCGAAAAACGGTGCACGCATGGTCTGGAACGACGAGGCCATCGTCACCGAGCCGGTCGAAGCCAGCCGCCTGAGCCTGCGCTGGATATTGCGGCGCGCATTGCGCGGCGGGCAGGACTTTGCCCGCCACTTCCTGGCCGGCCGCCTGCAGACACCCACGCTGAGCAAGCGCCTGATCTTCTTTGCCCGCGCCCTGTTCCAGCTGCTGACCGCCGGCCTGCTGAGCCTGGCGACCCTGCCCGCGGGCCGCCACCACAGCGCATACTGGCTGGGCCGGGCCTGCGCCAACTTCGGCAAACTGTCCGTCCTCTGGGGATGGCACTACACGGAATACGCATGATGTCGATCTGGATCAATCTGCTGCTCCTGGTGCTTGCGATTCCCCCGGCCATCGTCTGTGCCTACCTGGGCCTGCTGACCTTGCTGTCGGCACGCCTGCCGCGTCCGCAACCGGCCAGTCGCCGGCTGCGTTTCGACATCCTGGTGCCTGCCCACAACGAAGCCGCCGTGATCCAACGCACCATCGCCAGCCTGCGCAAGATCGACTGGCCCAGCGACGGGTTCCGCATTCTGGTGATTGCCGACAACTGCCAGGACGACACCGCCGACATTGCTCGCGCGGCGGGTGCCACCGTCATCGAACGCGAGAACGCCGTGCTGCGCGGCAAGGGTTATGCAGTCGAAGCCGGCATCGCCCACAGTGCACGCGGCGGGCGCGCCGACGCCATGGTCTTCATCGATGCCGACACCGTCGTCACACCGAACCTGCTGTCGGCCTGCGCGGCCCGCATCGAAGCCCGTGCGCAAGCCATGCAGGTGCACTACGGCGTGCTGAACCCGAACGATTCCTGGCGCACCCGGCTGGTGACCATGGCTTATGGCGCATCGCATGCGGTGCGTTCCCGTGCCCGCGAGCGCATGGGCGCATCCTGCGGCCTGCGCGGCAACGGCATGTGCCTGACCCATGCGCTGCTCAAGCGTCATCCCTTCCAGGTCTACTCGATGACCGAAGACCTGGAATACGGCATTCAGCTTGGCCTGAACGACGTGCGTGTGCACTACATCGACGAGGCCAGCGCCGACGCCGAACTGGTGTCGTCCGGCAGCGCCTCGGCCTCGCAGCGCCAGCGCTGGGAAGGCGGACGATTGATGGTCGCCCGCGCCTATACCGGCCGCTTGTTGAAGGCAGCTTGGCAAAAGCGCAGCGGCATGTGCCTGGAACTGGCGCTTGATCTGATCACCTTGCCGCTGGGCTACATCGCGCTGCAGATCGGCCTGCTGCTGGTCGCCTGCCTGGCGGTGGCGGTCTTCTGGCCGGTCGGGCTGCTGTGGCTGGGACTGCCGGTGCTGATGCTGCTGGTCATCATGGTTCACGTATTCCGTGGTTGGCAGTTGTCGCCGCTGGGGCCCCAGGCCTTGCTCGACCTGTTCCGCGTGCCCATCTTCATTGCCTGGAAGCTGTTCGTGATGCTGCGCCACCGCGGCAACAAGGCCTGGGTCAAGACCAAGCGGAACGCGCCGTGAAAGCGTCTTCGCCCTATGCGTCGCTGATGCGCATCTTCGGCAGCTCGGTGGCCGACCAGGCCATGCTGTCGGGTGCCAATCTGCTGATCGGGCTGATCCTGATCCGCTACACCAGTGAAACGCAGTACGGCTACTACGTGCTGGCCTTCAACGCGATGATGCTGGCCACCACGCTGCAAGGCACCTTCATCAACACGCCACTGGTCGCCATGTTGCCGACCATGAACGACAGCACGCGCGGCCAGTGGCTGGGCAGCCTGTTGCACGACCAGCGCCGCTGGGCAGCCGGTGCCGCAGTGGTGTCCATCGTGGTGGCTGGCGTTGCGCTGTTCACCGGGGCGCTGCCCGCAGAAGCCGCCCCGATCTGCGGCGCCGCCATCGTGCTGATCCTGGCGGCCCTGTATCGCGAGTATTACCGGGGCATCCTGATCATGCTCAGGCGGCCGCACCCGGTGCTGGCCGCCGATGCCGTCTATGTGGTGGGTTTGATCGCTGGCGGCCTGCTGGCGTCGCAGTCGCCCCTGGCAGCCACCGTGGCCTTGCTGTCGGCAGCGGTGTCTGCCGTGATCGGCGGCACCTTGCTGCGTCGCGTGCTGGGCGATGCGGTTGACCACAGCGCTGCCCCCGGCCGCCTGCGCGACATTGCCCGCACGGGTATCTGGGCGGCGGCTGGCGGTGTGATCTATTGGCTGTTCAACCAGGGATACAGCTTTCTGACGGTGATGACGCTCGACGTCAACGCTGTGGCGGCAGTGGCAGCCGCCCGCCTGCTGCTGATGCCGGTCAACCTGCTGGTGACCGGCGTGCAAAAGCAATTGATGCCCATGGCCGCCGGCTGGCTGCATGAACATGGCGCGCGCAAGACGCTGATGCGCCTGTGTGCGTTCTCGCTGGCGCTGGGCCTGGGTGCGGCGATCTACGTGGTGATTGCCTGGGTGCTGCGCCACTGGATCTTCATCGACCTGATGCACAAGGACTTCGCCAAGCGCGACGAGTTGCTGCTGTTGTGGTCATGCATCTTCCTGATCATGGCCTTGCGCGAACCGATCATGCTGGTCAGCGTGATGCGCCAGCGCTTTCGCATCCTGGCCGCCACGGCCGGCGTGTGTTCGGTCATCGCGCTGGCAGCCAGCTACGTCTGCATGCAGGCCTGGGGCGCACCCGGCGCGCCTTTCGGCATCCTGATCGGCGAAGTGGCCTATTTCGCCGTCGCCATTGTGCTGGCTCTGGTCGAGGTTCGCCGCGATGCGCGACACGACACCCGCCTTTCTCCAGCCCCCGCCGCGACTCGCGCGGCTTCCTCGTCCGGAATCGATTCCCCGTGACCCTGCTGTCCGTTCAATACTTGCGCGCCATCGCCGCGCTGATGGTGGTGGTATTCCACCTGGTCCCGCAACTGCGCCGCATGGACTACACCGGCTATTGGCCAGACTGGCTGGCCGGGGGTGTGGATATCTTTTTCATCATCAGCGGCTTCATCATGTGGGTCACCACGGTCGATCGCCCGATGACGCCCTGGACCTTCTTCAAGCGCCGTCTGGTGCGCATCGCGCCGCTGTACTGGCTGCTGACCACGGTGGTGGTGATCGTGATGCTGGTCGCCCCCAAGCTGCTGCAGACGACCAGCTTCGGCCTGACCCACGTGCTGGCGTCCTACGCCTTCCTGCCGGCCATCAGTCCCGCCACCGGCTGGGTCAATCCGGTGGTCAATCCGGGCTGGACGTTGAACTACGAAATGTTCTTCTATGTGGTGTTCGGCCTGGGCCTGCTGCTGCGACCGAACACGCGCTTCATCGCGGTGGCCTGCGTGCTGGCCGGCCTGGTCAGCCTGCGGCTGCTGCCTCTGCCCGAACACTTCGTGATCGACTTCTATACCTCGGGGCTGCTGCTGGAATTCATCTTCGGCATGGCCGTGGCGCGCCTGTACCTGGCCGGACGCCTGCTGCCCACGCGGGCGGCGGCGTGGGCCAGCCTGATCGCAGGCGGCATTGCACTCGGCGCCATGCTGAGCCTGGTGCCCGAATGGCCGCGCGTGATCATTTTCGGCCTGCCCTCGCTGGCGATCGTCGTCGGTGCGCTGTCGCTGGAATTGCACGGCGGCGTGCGCCAACATGCGTTCGCCCACTTGCTGGGCGATGCCTCGTACTCCATCTACCTGACCCACTTCATGACCTTGTCGGCCTTCGGCCAGGCATGGCGCAGGCTTGGGCTGGGCGAGATGCCGGGTGGCTTCTGGCTGTTCGGCATTGTGGCCACCGCGGTCGCAACCGTGATCGGCCTGCTGGCTTATCGCTGGGTGGAGCAGCCCCTGGTGCGCTACTTCAACCGGCGCCGCAAGGCGGCCGCGCCGGCATCCGTGCCCTCGCCTGCACGCTGATCCAGGCGGTCAGCGCGCCAAGCCCAGCCTGTCGCGCAGCAGGCGCAGATAACGGTGATGACGACGGTTGGCCGCGCGCTGGGCCGACCAGTCGATCATGCTGTCGTTCATGTCGTAGTCGCCGCGCTGCTCGTCCGGAATCCGGCCGCTTTCCACGGCCGCGATCAAGGACGGCAACTGTTCATAGAACGCCGCATTGCGATAAGGCGGATGCAGCGACCACAGGCCGCCCTCGCTGCCCAGGAAGTCCAGGCGCGACAGGCCATTTTCCTGCAGCGTTTCGCTCAGGATGACCTCGGCCTCGCGCGCCCGCGGCGGGTTGCCCAGCAGCCGGGCCTTGATCCGGCTGGGCAAGCCTGGCGCCAGCAGCGGCAAGCGGCCGACCGATGCATACAGGCGATCCATGTCGAGCATGAAAATACGCGTGCTGACGTGCCGGAATCGGTAGCCGTGCACACCCTCGATTTCGACCTGGCGCGGCACATCGCCGCCATGTCCCAGCAAAACGCCGTCTGCACGCGGCGGGCCGGGCAGCGGACTGGTCACCAGCAAGGACGGGTCGGCGTCCATCACCTTGATGGCCTCTTCCACCCAGCGGGTGCTGCCACCGCCGAACAGCATGTCGCTGTCGAAGTGCACGATGTAGCGCGACCGCGCCTGATGCATGCCGTAGAAGTAGGCGTAGAACGGGCCTCCGTCCCAGGCCTTGACGGGAATATCGTCACAGCCGAAGAAGGCCTGCGCCACCTCGCGCTTGGCCTTCTTGCCGTAATCGACCTCGTGCATTTCCAGCGTCGGGCAGTGCGTGGCGATGTCGGCAACCAGCTCCCGCAGCCGCGTCAGATAGTCGTCGAAATGGGTGCCGCGATAGCGCCCCGCCTTGCTGCGGTGGGTGTCCACGGTAACCACGATGCGATCGACCATCGGCCCCCAGACGCGAATCTGGTGCGCCAGCAGGTGTTCGACGTGACGGAAGTCCATCGGGTACATGCTGATCTGGGCAGCCACTCGATGGGGGTAGCGCAGCGGGCCATTGCGCGCGTTGCGAATGGCGGCCAACACGGCTTCACTCATGATGGCTTCCTGACCAAGATTGTTTTCCCGACCACGATTTCGTCCCGACCATTACGTTCCTGAAACAAGGGCACCCCACCCCCGACGCCCGTCATCGCGCCAGCGCACGCCATGCATCGGCGGTGCGGCCGATGCCGGTTTCGAGTGGCGTCCACGCCAGGCTCAGACGCTGCTGCGCCTGGACAGAGGACAGGCGAATATCCTGGCCCCACAAACGCAGCAAGGACGGCGGAATCGGCGGCGGCAGGCGGCGCGTATCGAAGCGCAGCCGGCCCGCACCGATTTCCATGATCTTCAAGGCCGGCCCCAACATCTTGGTTTCCACCTTCAGGCGGCGGCCGCCGATGCGTGCCACCGGCACCTTGCCCAGACGACGCGCAAAGGCGATGAAATAATCGTTCCATGACGGCGCCTGCGCCATCGCCAGATTGAAGACGCAACCCCCCACGTCGGCACGCTGGATCGACTGCAGCACGGCTTCCACCACGTCGTCGATATAGACCAGGTTGCTGCAGCCATCACCGGCTGCCCCCAGGTCGCCAATGCGACGATCGGCCAGCAGCAGCGCAATGCGCTCGCTCCATTGCGGGCTGCTGGGGCCGTAGATGCAGCCCGGACGCAGCATCACCACGTTGGGCAGGCCGGCAAGCATTGTCTCGGTCTGCGCCTTGGCCTCGGCATATCCCCCCAGGCCGGTGCCAGCCGGCGTGCTTTCTTCGACCACGCCGGTTGCGCCACCGTAGATCGCCATCGAACTGAAGTGCACCAGGCGCGGCGCCGCAGCGCCCAGCGGTGCCAGGGCTTGCTTGAGCGCCTGTGCCCCCGCCACCATCACCGCCGGCGAGCCCGCCACGCAATTGACGACGGCGCCCACGTCCTTCAAGGCATTGCCCAGCGCCGACGCGTCGGTGGCATCGAGCTTGCGCGACTCGATATCTCCCAGCCGCGATGCGCCGCGTACGCCCGCCACCGGCTGGGCCCAGGTCGAGGCTTGCAAGGCGCGGATCACCGCCTGGCCGACATATCCGTTGGCGCCCAGCACCAACACCTTGGTCTTCATGAAAACCTCTTCAAATGGTCGCCCAGGCGCAATGCCATCGCCACGATCGTGAGCGTCGGATTGGCCTGGCTGGACGTCGGGAAAACGGCGGCGCCGCTGACGTACAGGTTATCAAGTTCATGCAGGCGGCAGTCCGCATCGACCACGCTGTCTGCCGGGTCGTTGCCCATGCGCGCCGTGCCGATGTGGTGTCCGCCATATGCGCCGTAGCGCGTCATTTCGTGTTCGACTTCGTCCGGCGCGTAATCGAAGCTGCCAACGCCCGAATCGCGCATGGCCTGGGCCAGTGCAGCCAGCGAAGCCTTCACGGTGTGCACGTCGCGCTCCGTGTAGCGCCAGTCCACATGCAGGCGGCGCATGCCGAGTTCGTCGCGGGCATCCGACAGGCTCACGCGGCTGGCCGGATTGGGTTCCTGTTCCGCATGGAAATCCAGGCTGTAGCGCGGGCGCCGGGGATACACGATGACCGACGGGAATTTGCGCGCCGCCAGCGTCCGATGGCGCAGCCAGTGCGTCAGGAATACTGCTGTTGCAGGCGCGTCGATCAGCACGTTGCGCAAGTGGGCCAGCCACTGCCCGCCCTTCATCTTTTCCTCGCCATGCAAGCGCTTGCCGTACTCATACGGGATCACGGCCTTGGCCAGATACAGCAGGGACAGAATGCCTGTGTGATGGGCCGGATCGGTGATGCGAGGATGGTGCAGGCGCGCGATGAAATTGCCGGTGCCCAGACGGTCCTGCACCTGCGGCCGCAAGGCCAGCCGGCGGCGGCAATAAATGCCTTCATCCGACATCTCGTAGCCGTGATAGACGCTGCGCGGTTCCGTGAAGGACAAGGTGCCGATGGTGCCCGCCAGGTGGCACATGTAATAACGGCCGACCACGTCACGGGCATTGCCCACGCCCAGCCCCGATGCACCCGGGCTGGCCAGCAACAGGCGCACGGTTTCCAGCCCGCCGGCCGCCAGCACGAAGCGGCGTGCGCGCACCGTGAATGCCGTGCCGCCCAAGGTGCGAACCTGGATGTGGTCCACCTGGCGACGTGTCTCGTCCAATTCGATTGCGCCCACGTTCGCATGCTGCACCACCCGGCATGCGCCATTGATCAAGCGCTGCCGGTAGCGCGCGCCGAAGTCGGTCGGGCAGCTGAAACGCTCCAGCGTGTTGGTCGAAAACACGTCTTCCTTGAAGCCTGCGATCAAGGGACGCCGGGGCGTGGTGAAGGCTTCTTCGGCGGTGTAGGCAAAGTCGCCCGCTTCGCACAGCTTGTTGGCGGCTTCGTAATACGGATGCAGCGCGTCCATCCCGATCGGCCAGCCGCTGTGCGCGATCTGCACGCGGGGTTCGAAGTCCAGCGCGTCGTAGGGCATGCAGCGCCCACCCCAGATGGTGGTCGAACCGCCGAAGCGGCGCTCGCGATAACGATCCAGCGGGCTGTGCATGCGCTCATCCGCGACGCTGCCGGCGTACAAGGCCTGGTTGCGCGCATCGGCCTGGTCGCCGCCGCTTTCCAGCAGCAGCACGTCGATGCCCGCTTCCTGCAAGGACAGCGCCAGTGAAATGCCGGCAGCGCCCGCCCCCACCACGCAGACCTCGGCTTGCAGCGTGGAACCCGTCGGGACGGTATTGGCGTCGAGGATCATGGCGTGAGGGTCAAGGAAGGGGCGGCATGAAAGGGCGCATAAATAGCCGCATAAAGAGGCGCATCAGATGACGCACGCAGGCAGCACGCAGCAAGGCTGGCGTTCATTGGGTCTGGCAAACCGAGGTCTGGACGGAACGCGGCGACAGGCACTCGGGATGCCACAGCAAACGCTGCGGCCGGCCCAGGCCGTTGTCGGTGGTCAGCAGCAGATTCAGCCGGACGACATTGTTCGAAAAGCTGTCGAGCGCCGCCGGCGCAATGGTGCGATCGCGCCAGGCATCCAGCGCCAGCACCGCGCCGCGCGTCAATTCCCATTCCACGCGTACCCCGGCGCGGTACACCTGGCTGGCCTCTTCAGACGCCGACCCGGTGAAGCGGGTGTTGCTGACGCGCTCGCCGGCCAGCGTGGCTGAGGCCCACAGCTTTTCGCTCGCCTTCCAGGCAGCAGACACCTGGCCGCCGGTGGACGTGGTGTACAGAATCGTCGGATCTTCGCTGTTCGGATACGGCAGGCGCCAGACGATCGCATCGAAACGCGTCTTGGGCGAGTACTCCCAGCCGATGCGCACATAGGTGGTGGGCAGGTTCGAATCACGTCCCACCAGGCCCGGATAACGGCGTTGCAGGAAACTGGTGCGACCGGCCAGCGTGGTGCGCATGCTGTAGTCCCAGGTCCAGTCGACAAAAGCCTCGGTATCGCGATAACGCCGTCCGACCAGCGCAGCCAGTTCGTCGGTGCGATCCAGGAAGTTGCCGTCGGCCTTGGACACACCCGCGGTGATCGCAGACTGCCGCCAGCCGGTGTAGCGCCCGGCGACCTGCACCCGTTCCAGATCCTGGTTGAAGCGCATGCGGTTGAGTGCAAAGTCGTGGCGCGTGGTTTCGTCCGACACCCGCAGGATCGGCAAGGTCAGGTCATCGGTGATGCGCAAGCCCACGTCTGCACTTTGGGTATCGGTATGCACCATGTCGCGCGACGGTGCCGTGCGATTCAGATAGCGGTACAGACTGTCGTCGCTGGTTGCCGCCACCGAACCCACGAAGAGGTCGCCTGCCTGCCAGCGCAAGGCGCCTTCCAGGTGATTGGCGGCATTGTCCAGCTGCTTGAAGGTGCTGTAGCGCGACTCGGTGCGCACGCCCGACAATTCCAGCCGCGTGCGGTCCGAGCCCAGCGGCACCACCAGCCCGGCCCGCAAGCTCAGCTGGCGGATCATGTCGGATTCGCGCTGGGCCGATTCGGCGTCGGAAAAACGGAAGGGGTTGCTCTGCCACTGCACCCCCGGTTCCACTTCCAGCACGTACTGCATGGCTGTCGGCACGTAGTCCGTCAAGCGTGGCGACAGGGTGTCCTGCATGCGGACGAATTGCGGACCCAGACTTGATTGCGCCGCGCGGACTGGCTCGTTTTGCTGCGAGGAATCGGGCGGGGGCGTTGGCGCCTTGTCCGTGGCACGCTGAGGAATCGTTGCGGCTGTCTGCACCGGAACCGGATTCTGGGCTGAGGCGGGAGCTGGCGATGGAGCGGGAGCCGGCGATGGAGCGGGAGCCGGCGCTGCAGACGGCACCGGCGCCGGGTCGCTGCGCGAGGGCGCAGCAGGCGCGGGTTGGCCAAGCGCCCGAGGCGGCACGATTGTCTCGGCCGCGCGCACGGGCTCGGCCTGGCGTCGCACCATTGGCTGGAATATTTCATCCGGCTCGTCGCCCATCAAGCGTGGCGACAGCACACCTTGCGCCCCGGCCACCTGACAGGACACTCCGATGCCCAGCCCGACGCACACGGCCGCCACCCTGCCGGACATCAGCACGCGCATCGCACGGTTCATCGGGACAGGCACAGGGACGGCGAACTCAGAACAGACGTTCGTCGACGTAGATCACATCGCCCGCCTGGATGGCGTCGGTCGCCTGTGCACGCGACTTGAACACCTCGCCCGTCTTCGGATCGGTGCGACGCAACTCGATGCGACGCTCGGATCCACGCGCCGTGACGCCGCCCGCCACCGACAAGGCACGCATCACGTTCAATTCCGTATTCAGCGGATACGCGCCCGCGCGGTTGACTTCACCGTACACATAGAAGCGCGGCACCTGCACCAGATAGACCACGTCGCCGGGCTGCAAAGTCAGGTCTTCGATCTCGCGGCCGGGCGATTGACGATTTGCGACGCGAACTTCCAGTCGGGTCGCCGGTTTGTCGCCAACGCCGCGGCGCATGACCACCGCGGTATCGGCCGCATCGACCTTCGCGCCGCCGGCCATGGCCAGCAATTCCAGCAGGCTGATCTGTCCTTCCAGCGGATAGCGCCCGGGGCGTTCGACTTCTCCCAGCACGGACGCAATCCGACTGCGCACCTTCACGACCTCGATCGAGACCTGGGGGTTGCGCAGATAGCCTTTTTGTTCGAGTCCTTCCGCGATGCGGCGGCCGATGGCGGCAGGTGATTGGCCGCTTGCGCTGATCGAACCGAGGAAAGGGACGGTGATGTCGCCTTCGGCGCCTACCGTGACCTGGGCGGCCAGTTCGGGCTGGCCGAAGACCGTCATGTAAAGCGTGTCACCGGGCCCGACCACGCTGATGGCCCCGCCTTCGACCATGGACGGCACGACGGATGCCGGCGCAAGGCGCCCCGGATGCGGCGACCATTCGGACTGCGCCTGAACCGCCGCAGACCACATCAGCACCGCGCCCATCACCACTTGCCAGAACCTGCTTCGCACGCCCGTTTCCTTCTGAAATTGATCAGTCAGCGAGGCGCACAATCCCAGAAATCCGGCCATGCCTGCTACATCTCGATACAGTGGAATACTAACCCGGCGTCGCGACTCGAGCGCGACAAACAGGTAGGTCAGTGGCCTGCCTGCATCACCTTGCGTGGCGACGGTGATGCAGGCGGCAATTCACGGGGCGGATGCCGTCAATCAAGCAGGCAATAAAGCAGCAATAAAGCGTCAGTGAGCCGGAATCACGCCCAGCTGAAGATTTTGCCCGGGTTCATGATGTTGTTCGGATCCAGCGTGTGCTTCAGCTGACGCATCAGGCCCACGCCGTCCTCGCCATGCTCGTCCAGCATGAACTGCATCTTGTGCAGGCCCACGCCGTGTTCGCCGGTGCAGGTACCGTCCATGGCCAGCGCGCGCGTCACCAGCTTGCGGTTGATGCTTTCGGCCAGATCCCACTCCGCCGGATCGTCGGGGTTGATCAGCATCTGCACGTGGAAGTTGCCGTCGCCCACGTGGCCGATGATCGACGAGATGAAGCCTGCGGTGGCCAGATCGGCGCCGGTTTCACGGATGCACTCGGCCAGGCGCGAGATCGGCACGCACACGTCCGTGGTGCACGACCGAGCGCCCGGGCGCAGTTGCAAGGTGGCGAAGTAGGCGTTGTGGCGCGCGGTCCACAGGCGATTGCGGTCCTCGGCCTGGGACGCCCACTCGAAGTCCATGCCGCCGTTTTCCTTGGTGATTTCCTGCACGGTGGCGGCTTGCTCGGCCACGCTGGCAGGCGACCCGTGGAACTCGAACAGCAGGATCGGCGTTTCGCGCAGGTTGAGCTTGCTGTAGGCGTTGACGGCCTTTACACCCATCGCATCCAGCAATTCCACGCGCGCCAGCGGCACGCCCATCTGGATGGCTTCGATCACCGAGCGCACGGCATCGTCGATGGTGTTGAAGTTGCACACCGCCGCCGACACGGCCTCGGGCTGCGGGTACAGGCGCACGGTGACCTCGGTGATGATGCCCAGCGTGCCTTCGCTGCCCACGAACAGGCGCGTCAGGTCGTAGCCGGCCGAGGACTTGCGGGCGCGGCGCGTGGTGCGAATGATCCGGCCATCGGCCGTGACCACGGTCAGCGCCACCACATTTTCGCGCATGGTGCCGTAGCGCACGGCGTTGGTGCCGGAGGCACGCGTGGCCGACATGCCGCCCAGGCTGGCGTCGGCACCCGGGTCGATCGGGAAGAACAGACCGGTGTCGCGGATTTCGCTGTTCAGCTGCTTGCGCGTCACGCCGGCCTGCACCGTCGCGGTCAGGTCTTCCGGGTGGACCGCGATGATCGCGTTCATGCGCGACACGTCCAGCGACACGCCGCCTTCGATCGCCAGGAAGTTGCCTTCCAAGGACGAGCCGGCGCCGAAGGGAATCAGCGGCACTTTGTGCTCATTGCAGAGCTTGGCCACGGCCACGACGTCTTCCGTGCTTTCAGCAAATACCACGGCGTCCGGCGCCATGGTGGGGAACGGCGACTCGTCGCGGCCGTGGTGGTCGCGTACCGCCTGCGCCACCGACGCCCGGTCGCCGAAACGCGCCACCAGCGCGTCGATGAGCGCGGCCGGAACGGGGCGGCGCAAGGATTCTGGGTGTGCTGGGGCGTTCATCTGCGTCTCCGCTGAAATCTAGCCGGCCATTTTACGCCTTCCACCCGTGCGCCCGGGCGGTGCAACAATGGGGGATTGCCCGCGCAGGCGTTTTTTCGGACCCGTTTTCATGGCAACTCGCCTTTCCCGCATCGTCACTCGCACCGGCGACGACGGCAGCACCGGTCTCGGCGACGGCAGCCGCACCCCCAAATATGCCCGGCGCATCGCCGCCATGGGCGATGTCGACGAACTCAACAGCACCATCGGCCTGTTGCGCACCGAGCAGTTGCCACCGGCCATCGACGCCGACCTGTCCGAGATCCAGCACGACCTGTTCGACCTCGGCGGCGAGTTGAGCATTCCCGGTTACGTGCTGGTCCTCGCATCCCATGTCGAACGCTTGGATGCATGCCTGGCGCACTACAACGCCGACTTGCCACGGCTGGCCGAATTCATCCTGCCCGGTGGCGTGCGCAGCGCCGCGCTCGCGCACGTGGCGCGCACCATCTGCCGACGCGCCGAGCGTCAGGTGGTCGAACTGGCCAATGAGGAAACGGTGAACCAGGCCGCACGGCAATATCTGAACCGGCTGTCGGACCTGCTGTTCGTGCTGGCGCGGGTGCTGAACCGGGCGGAAGGTGGTGGCGACGTGCTGTGGCAGCGTCGCAAGGAAGCAGAGGCCTGAACCACCGTCAGGCGTTGACACATGAATGACAAAGGGCGCCTGAGCGCCCTTTGTCATTTGCATCCGACGCAATCGACTACCCAGGCAATCAGCCCTTGGTCTCCGGTTCCGTCAAGGCCATGCCCAGCTTGCGCAGGAAGCCTTCGCACTGCTCGAGCTGATCGAGCGGCACGTATTCGTTGGGGCGATGTGCGTTGTCGATGCTGCCCGGGCCGCAGACCACGGTCGGGATGTTCAAGGCGGCGAACAAACCGGCCTCGGTCCCGTAGGCCACCTTGCGGGTGTCGCGGTCCTGGGTCAGCGCACGCGCCAGCTGGGTGATGGCAGCCTGTTCGGACGCATCCAGACCGGGGGCTGCGCCACCTTCGACGATGTCGATACGCGCCTCCGGGTACTCGGCCTGCATGCGCGGCAGCAAGTACTGCGACACATAGCTTTGCACCGTCGCCTGGATCTCGACCGGATTCATGTCTGGCAGATTGCGGAACTCGTACGAGAACTCGCACAGGTCCGGGATGGTGTTCAGCGCGATGCCACCCTGGATCAGGTTGGTGGTCATCGTCGTGTACGGCACGTCGTAGAAATTGTCGAACGGGCCCTTGGCCTTGTAGGCGTCTGCCAGGTCGCGGATATGGCAGATCAGGCGCGCCGCATATTCGATGGCATTGCTGCCCTTCGGCGTCAGCGACGAATGCGCGGCACGACCGTGCACCTTGCAATGGAAGACGTTGATGCCCTTGTGCGCCACGACCACCTTCATGCTGGTGGGTTCGCCCACCACGCAGCCTTCGGGGCGGATGCCGCGATCAGCAAACTCGGCCAGCATCGTCGGTGCACCCATGCAGCCGATTTCCTCGTCGTACGAGAACGCCAGATGGATGGGCTTGCGGCGGGCCTGGGTCTCGAACTCCGGCACCATGGCCAGCGCCGTGGCGATGAAACCCTTCATGTCGCAAGTGCCCCGGCCATACAGCGAGCCATTGCGCTCGATCAGCTTGAACGGATCGCTGTCCCAGGTCTGACCGTCGACCGGCACGACGTCGGTGTGACCCGACAACACGATGCCGCCATGCGTGCTGCCATCCTGCGCCGGCAAGGTGGCGAACAGGTTGGCCTTGGTGCGTTCGGGATTGTGCGCCAGCCATGACTCGATACCGCGCCCCTTGAGCCAGTCACGGACATCTTCGATCAGGTCGAGATTGGAGTTTCGGCTGGTGGTATCGAAGGCAACGAGCCTGTCGAGCCACTCACGCGTGGTCGGAGTACGGGTCACGGCGGAATCCTGGAAAGCCCAAGCGGGCGAAAAAATCATTCTATGCCATATGTATCTGCGGCACAGGTCTTGCAATGCGCGCAGCGCTGCTTCGCCAGGTCTCGCTCAAGCAGGGCCGAATGCTTGAGCGCCCTGAATTCATGCGGTTTGCCGCCGGAATTACATCCCCAAGTAAACATCTTCTCAAGCAGAAAACGGCTACCGGATCGTCAACGCGACCGTAACCATCCGTTCTATTGCTGACACTGAAAGGGCAAAGCCTTTCACACAGACACGGGAATGAAAGCTGCGAAAGGCCGCTCGGTATATGCCGAGCAACGCGTAAAAGGACACCCAATGCGCATCGCCCTTGTCAGTGAACATGCGTCGCCAATGGCCCTTGCGGGTGGCGTCGACAGTGGTGGACAGAACATCTACGTAGCCAACGTGGCAAAGCAGCTTGCGGCGCACGGCTTTCAAGTCGACGTGTTCACGCGTCGCGACAGTGCGGTGCTGCCCGACATCCTTGCCTGGCAGCCCGGCGTTCGCATCATCAACGTGACCGCTGGTCCGCCACGGCAACTCCCGAAGGAAAAACTGCTCGAGCACATGGACGCCTTCGGTCTGTGGATGCGCAACTTCATGGCCCAGCAGCCGTTTGCCTACGACGTGGTGCATGCGAACTTCTTCATGTCCGGCCTGGCCGCACTGCATGTGACCACCGAGTTCAAGCTGCCCTTGGTGATGACCTTCCATGCCTTGGGCCGGGTCCGCCGGCTGCACCAGGGCGATGCCGATCAGTTCCCGCCCGAGCGCATTGCCATCGAAGAGCATCTGATCCGGCAGGCCGACTGCATCGTCGCCGAATGCCCGCAAGACCTTGAAGACCTCACCGTGCTCTACCGAGCCGACAAACGAAAGATCGACGTGATCCCCTGCGGTTACGACGCCGCCGAGTTCGCGCCCACGGACCGCGACCGGGCACGCCGTGAATTGGGCTGGGACCCCGACGCGTTCTCCATACTTCAACTTGGTCGCATGGTGCCGCGCAAGGGTGTGGACAATGTCGTGCGGGCGCTGGGCCAGCTGCGTCATGACCATGGCATCGATGGCCGGCTGTATGTGGTGGGTGGCAACTCAACCGAACCGAACCCGGCCGCCACGCCCGAGATCGGCCGCTTGCGCACGATTGCCGACGAGGCCGGCGTATCCGACCTGGTCAACTTCGTCGGACGCCGCGGACGCGGCGCGCTCGCCACCTACTACGGCGCGGCAGACGTCTTCGTCACCACGCCCTGGTACGAACCCTTCGGCATTACACCGGTGGAAGCAATGGCCTGCGGCCGGGCGGTCATCGGCGCCAGCGTCGGCGGCATCCGGTCGACCGTGAAGGCCGGTGAAACGGGCTTGCTGGTTCCGCCCAACGATCCGTCAGCGCTGGCGGCGGCCATGGCACGTCTGGCCCTCGATCCGGCCTTGTGCAAACGGATGGGCCAGGCCGGCAGGCGCCGCGCCGAAAGCCGCTTCACCTGGCGCGGCGTCACGCAGGAATTGATGCGTGTCTACCAGCGCTTCAGCCCTGTCACCGCACAGGCCCGGTCTGGCGCGACTGCCCATGTGCGTGCGCCCGTCGCCGCTGCCGCAGCGAAGTGATCCATGCATCGACGCAGCGCGATTTTCCTCGACAAGGACGGCACCGTCCTGATCGATGTGCCGTACAACGTGGACCCCGACAAGATGTACCCGGCCCCGGGCGCACTGGCGGCCTTGCAGCAGTTGGCCAGACTCGACTGGCCGCTGATCGTCGTGAGCAATCAGTCAGGTCTGGCATTGGGCCGATTTGCGCAGCCCGCATTGGCCCACGTTCGCACCAGGCTTGAACAGATGTTCGAGGCGTCCGGCGCACGGCTTCACGACTTCTACCATTGCCCGCACCACCCGCAAGGCAGCGTGCCCGCCTACACCCGTGACTGCAGCTGCCGCAAACCCGAACCCGGCATGTTGCTGCGTGCCGCCGCCGATCACGATATCGATCTGCAGCACTCCTGGATGGTGGGCGACATCCTGAACGATGTCGAGGCCGGGCGCCGCGCAGGCTGTCGCACGATCCTGATCGACAACGGCAACGAAACCGAATGGCAGATGTCGCCGCTGCGCACACCCGACTTCGTTGTGGCCGACATGGAAGCGGCCGCGCACATCATCATCGCTTGCGCATCGGAAAGCGCCGCCCACCAAGCAAGTCCCGCTGTGGAGGCCTGGCGATGACGCCTCCATGCTGGAACGAGGTCAGGAAAATACTCTGCGTGCGCCTGGACAACCTGGGCGACGTGCTGATGTCCACCCCGGCCATGCGAGCGCTGGCCACACGGTTTCCGCAAGCGCAGCTGAGCGTGATGGTGTCGAGCTCCGGTGCGGCCATGGCACCATTTCTGCCAGACGTCGACGAGTTCATCGTGTACGACGCGCCCTGGGTCAAGCAGCCACAGGCAGGTGATGTCGCCGCCGATCTGGACATGCTTGCACAGCTTCGCGCGGGCGCTTTCGACGCCGCCGTGATCTTCACGGTCTACAGCCAGAGCGCCCTGCCTGCAGCCTTGTTCTGCCGGCTGGCCGGTATTGCGCGGATCCTGGCGCACGCCCGCGAGAACCCGTATGAACTGCTGACGAACTGGACGCCGGACAGCCTGCCTGCCGATGGCGGACGCCATGAGGTGCAGCGACAGCTGGATCTGGTCGCGCAGGTCGGCGCACGGGTAACGGATCCGCGACTGATCTTTGCGCTGCGCGAGGAGGATCGCCAAGGCATGCGCAACAAGCTGGCGGCCCACGGCGTGGATCCTGACGGTCAGCTCATCGTGGTGCACCCAGGGGCCACCGCGGCGTCACGACGCTACCCCGCAGAGTATTTTGCGCTGGCCGTGCGACGCCTGGCAGCACAGATCGACGGTCGAATCCTGCTGACCGGCACGGCATCCGAGCATCTGCTTGCGTCCACCATCGGCAAGGCCTCGCTCGTGGCCCCGGTGAACCTGGCCGGTGCGCTGACCTTGGGCGAATTCGCGGCCTTGATCGAGGCCACGGCGGTGCTGATATCGAACAACAGCAGCCCGGTCCACATCGCGGCCGCCATGGGCACGCCGGTGGTCGACCTGTATGCCTTGACCAACCCGCAGCACACCCCATGGCGCGTGCCGCATCGCCTGCTCTATCACGACGTGCCCTGCCGCTACTGCTATCGCAGCATCTGCCCGCAGGGGCACCAGGCCTGTCTGCGCGGCGTCGAGCCCGACGCCGTGGTCGCTGCAGCACTTGACCTGCTTCGACTGGCGGCCGACCCCAGCGTGCCGGACACCGCTCTGCAGTCGCTGCCGCCGCTGCACGCCGACGGCGCGGCCAGCACCTCAGCCGCCGGCAAAAAGCCCGGCGCTATCGAAACCCTGCTTTTCACGCGCGCGAGACCATGACATGTACACACTTGGCATCAATGCGGTCTATCACGATTGTTCGGCAACCCTGGTGCGCGATGGCGTCGTCATCGCCGCTGCCGAGGAAGAACGCTTCACCCACGTCAAGCACGGCAAGCGGCCCGTGCCCTTCACGACCTGGCAGCTGCCTTTTCACGCCATCGACTACTGCCTGACGCAGGCCGGCATCGGCTTCGAGGACATCGACCACTTCGCCTACTCCTACGACCCGGCAATCCTGCTCGGGGAAGGCATCCACGATCGTGACATCTCGCTGCCGCTGCAGCCCTGGCGGCATGCTGCGCAAGGCCCGAGCGCATCGCCCTGGGACCCGCTGTTCCTGAGCTACATCGTCAATGCCCCGCGCCAGTTGGCCGACGGCGCACCGCATCATCTGCAGGCACGTTTCCGCAGTGCACGCGCCGACGATATCGAGGCCCGCTGGCACTTCGTCGAGCACCACCTGGCGCACGAGGCCAGTGCATTCCTGGCCTCGCCCTTCGAGCAGTGCGCGGTGCTGACGCTGGACGGCCGCGGCGAGCGCGCCACCACCAGTTATGGCGTGTACGAAGCAGGCAAGTACCGGCGCATCAAGCAGATCAACCTGCCGCATTCGCTTGGCCTGCTGTACGAAGACGTCACGCGCCACCTGGGTTTCCTGCACTCGTCGGACGAATACAAGGTGATGGCGCTGGCGTCTTTCGGCCAGCCGCGCTGCCTGCACGAGTTCGAGCGCATCGTGCGCGTCGACGACCAGGGCGACTATGTGCTGGAACCCTATGACCTGACTGCCTTGTTCGGCCCGCCGCGACTGCGCAACGCGCCGCTCGACCCGCTGCATTTCGACATCGCCCAGTCCTTGCAGAAGATCCTGGAGCAGACCGTCGCGCGCATGGTCGACTGGCTGCATCGAGAGACGGGCATGGACCAGCTTGCGATGGCGGGCGGCGTGGCGCTGAACTGCGTGATGAACGCGCGGGTGCGCGACCACGGCCCCTTCAAGGATGTCTGGGTCCAACCTGCGGCCGGCGATGCCGGCACGTCGCTGGGCGCCGCGCTGTGGATCGACGCAGAGCAGCGCAAGCCGACCAGCCGCAGTTGGCGCATGGACCATGCGTTCTACGGTCCTGCCTACGACGACGCCGAGATCGAAGCCTTTTTGAAACGGTCCAAGCTGCGCTATCGCAAGCTCGACAACATCGCCGAAGAAGTTGCCGATCTGCTGGCCGCAAACAAGGTCATCGGTTGGTTCCAGGGCCGCATGGAATTCGGCCCGCGCGCACTCGGTGCACGCTCGATCCTGGCCTCGCCGATCGATCCGTCCATGCAGGCCACGCTCAACGAGATCAAGGACCGGGAGGACTTCCGCCCGGTCGCCCCCGCAGTGATGGAAGAGCACGCCCATGAATGGTTCCGCACCGCGCGGGCCGATGGTACCGAGGCGCCCATCGTCGCGCCCTTCATGCTGTTCGTCTTCGACGTGCTGCCCGAGAAAGCGGCGATGATTCCGGCCGTGCGCCACACCGACGGCACGGCGCGCGTGCAGACGGTGCGCCGCGACCAGCACGCGCTGTATTACGACCTGCTGGCCGCGTTCAAGCGGCGCACCGGCGTGCCGGTATTGGTCAACACCTCGTTCAACACCCGCAGTGAACCGGTGGTGTGCACGCCGCGCGATGCGGTCGAGTCCTTCTGGACGTCGCCGCTGGATGCCCTGGCGATCGGCTCGTTCCTGGTGGAGAAGCCGGCATGAATGCGCCGCCTGTTTCGGCAGGAATGCTTGCGCCAGCACCGCCCCCTGGCGGTAATTCGCTGCACATCTCGGTCGTGGTACCGACCTGGCGCAGGCCCGATCTGCTGCGCCGCTGCCTGGACGCACTCTGCGCACAAGACCTGCCCGGCCATGCCTTCGAGGTGATCGTCTGCGACGACGGACCTACCGCAGACACCCATCGATTGGTCGAGGCGGTCGCCAGGCGCCAGCAAGCCGCCGGCCCTGCGATTCACTATCTGCCCGTGACCGCTACACAAGGCCCCGCCGGTGCCCGCAACCAAGGCTGGCAGCGGGCGCGTGCAGACATCGTCGCATTCACCGACGACGACACCGTGCCAGACCCGGGGTGGCTCAGGCAAAGCCTGGTGGCCATGGACGACGGGTCTTTGGGGGCAGTATCCGGCAAGGTCATCATGCCCTTGCCGGACCCGCCGACCGACTACGCCTTGAATGAAAGCGGACTGACCACGGCCGAATTCGTGACCGCCAACTGCATCGTGCGGCGCGACGTGCTGCGTGCCGTAGGCGGCTTCGACGAGCGGTTCACCATGGCTTGGCGAGAGGATTCCGACCTGCAGTTCAAGCTGCTGGAAAACGGATACCGGATCGGCTGGGCCGAACGTGCCGTGGTCGTCCATCCCTTGCGGCCAGCCCCACCTGGCATCAGCGTGCGCCAGCAGCGCAAGGTGTATTTCGACGCCTTGCTGTATCGCAAGCACCCGTCGCGCTACCGCCGTCACATCAGTGCGCGTCCGCCCTGGAATTACTTCGTCATCGTCGCCTGTCTGGCGGTCATGGTGGTGGCGGCGATTGCGCAATGGCCGACCATTGGCGGCCTCGCCTTGCTGGTCTGGGCCGCCCTGACGATTTCATTTATCTGGCGCAGATTGCGCCACACCTCCCGCCGACCGTCTCACGTGCTCGAGATGGTGTTGACATCGATCGCCATCCCCCCGCTGTCGGTCTATTGGCGCCTGCTGGGCGCCTGGCATTTTCGCGTGGCTTTTTTGTGAACACCCGTGCAGTGATGACCATTACCTCTGATCCCCCCAGCCGCATTGCCATTTTCCGGGCCTTGCAACTTGGCGACATGCTGTGCACCGTCCCTGCCTTGCGCGCGCTGCGCGCTGCCTGGCCGAACGCACACGTGACCTTGATCGGCCTGGAAAACGCGGCTGCATTTGTCGCACGCTTTCACGATTACATCGACGAGCTGATGATTTTCCCGGGCGTCGACGGCATGCCGGAACAAGCCGCCCGGCCCGAGTTGATGCCTGCGTTCTATGCACAGGCACGCGCGCGCAAGTTCGACCTGGCGATCCAGATGCACGGCACTGGCCAACAGGTCAACGACATCGTCGACCAGCTTGGCGCGCGCTGCACGGCCGGCTTCAAACCCAGCGCCGACAGCACCGCGCCCAGCCAGAACTTCATGCCCTGGCCAGACACCTTGCCGGAGCCGGTCCGATACACGGCCTTGATGGAATTTCTGGGCATTCCCGTCGAGGATCTGGCGCTTGCCTTTCCCTTGTCCGCCAAGGACCAGATGGACTGCGACGCCTTGGTGGCCGACATGGCGCTGGCACCGGACCGAACCATATTGATGCATCCCGGTGCGCGCCTGGAATCGCGGCGCTGGCCGGTGGAGCGATTTGCGGTGGTGGCGGACAAGCTGGTCCAGGCAGGCTGGCAAGTGGCGGTAACGGGCAGCGAGGAAGAGCAAAGCCTGACCGGCGCACTGATCGCGCTGGCGGGCGTACCCATGACCGACCTGACCGGGCGAACCACGCTGGGCAGCCTGGCAGCACTGCTGGCCCGCTGCCGGCTGCTGGTCTGCAACGACACGGGGGTATCCCACGTTGCCGCCGCCGTTCGCACGTCCAGCGTGGTGGTGGCGTCAGGCAGCGACGTCGCGCGCTGGGCGCCGCTGAACGAACGCCTGCACCACGTGCTGTGGCACAGCGTGCCATGCCGCCCTTGCGCCTATCAGCGCTGCCCCACCGGCCACGAATGCGCCATGGCGATTGAACCGGCCCTGGTGCTGGACGAGGCAATGCGCAAACTCAATCGGGAGCTTCGTTATGCATGAACCCCTCGCACGCTCGGCGCTGCATCCACGCCGCCGTCTGCGCATTCTCACCTGGCATGTACATGGCAACTATCTGTACTACCTGAGCCAGGTGCCGCATGACTTCACCATCATCACCCGCCCAGGAAATCCACCCGGCTACAGCGCGCTCGGCACCGGGCTGCCCTGGGGCGACAACATTCGCGAAGTGCCTTGGGACCGGGTGCGCAACGAAGACTTCGACTGCGTGCTGTTCCAGTCTTGCGATCACTACGAAATCGACCAGTACGAACTGCTGTCGGCGGCGCAGCGGGCCTTGCCGCGCATATACGTCGAGCATGACCCGCCACAAGGTCACCCGACCGATACCCGTCACCCGTTCCAGGACCCCGACGGCCTGCTGATCCACGTGACGCCCTTCAATGCCTTGATGTGGAACAGCGGCGTGACGCCATCGCGGGTGATCGAACACGGTGTGTTGGTCCCCGAGGATGTGCGCTATCACGGCGACCTGGCACGTGGCGTGGTGGTGATCAACCATCTGAAGCAGCGAGGCCGGCGTCTGGGCGCAGATGTGTTCGAACGCGTGCGCAGCCAGGTGCCGCTCGACCTGGTCGGCATGGACGCCGAGTCCATGGGCGGCATCGGTGAAGTCAGGAACATGGACTTGGCGGCGTGCGTGTCGCACTACCGGTTCTTCTTCAACCCGATCCGCTACACCAGTCTCGGTCTGGCGGTGATCGAAGCCATGATGAGCGGCGTCCCCGTGGTCGGACTGGCCACGACGGAACTCGTGACGGTCATCGACAACGAGATCAACGGCTACGTCGCCATCCGCGAAGAAGCGCTGGTGCCGGTGATGCATCGGCTGCTGAAGGATCCCGGTCTGGCACGGGCCTGGGGCGAAGCGGGTCGCCAGCTGGCGCAAGAACGCTTCGGCATCGAACGTTTCGTGTCCGACTGGATGGCCGCCTTCGAGAGCCAGACAGCCATCGATACCAACCTGGGGAGACAACGCGCATGAAGGAAAAACACTATCGAAGGGTGCTGGTGACCGGCGGCGCCGGCTTCCTGGGTTCGCACCTGTGCAGGCGTCTGCTGAACGACGGGCACGACGTGCTGTGCGTGGACAACTTCTACACCGGCAGCAAGGACAACATCGCCGACCTGCTGGGCAATGCGCGCTTCGAGCTGCTGCGCCACGACATCACTTTTCCGCTGTATGTGGAAGTCGACGACATCTACAACCTGGCCTGCCCGGCCTCGCCGGTGCACTACCAGTTCGACCCGGTGCAGACGACCAAGACCTGCGTGCATGGATCGATCAACATGCTGGGCCTGGCCAAGCGCGTGAAGGCGCGCATTCTGCAAGCGTCGACCAGCGAGGTCTACGGTGACCCGGTCCAGCATCCGCAGACCGAGGCCTATTGGGGTCACGTCAATCCCACCGGCATCCGTTCTTGTTATGACGAGGGCAAGCGCTGCGCCGAAACCCTGTTTTCGGACTACCGGCGCCAATACGGCCTGCGCGTGAAGATTGCCCGCATCTTCAACACCTATGGGCCCAACATGCATCCCGACGACGGGCGGGTGGTGTCCAATTTCATCATGCAGGCCTTGGCAGGCCAGCCCATCACGCTGTACGGCGACGGTGAGCAGACCCGCTCGTTCTGTTATGTGGATGACTTGATCGACGCCTTGGTCAGGCTGATGAACAGCCCGGATGATGTGAACGGCCCCATCAACCTGGGCAATCCACACGAGATCAGCATGCGCGACATGGCACAGCGCATCCTGGCAATTACCGGATCGAAAAGCGAGTTGTGTTTGCGCCCCCTGCCCGCCGACGACCCGGCGCGTCGCTGCCCCGACATTTCCATGGCGGCACACTTGCTGCAGTGGCAGCCACGCGTGCACGTGGACCAGGGCCTGCGCCAGACCGTGCAGTATTTCGAAAACCGGTTTTTCCGCTCAGGCGGCACGCACGGCCATCGGGAAGCGGCGACGGCAGCACGCTGACACTTCGCAGGGCCCTTGCGTAATTTCAGGTACACGCAAGGGCTCGAAAGCCGTGCACTGTATGAACTTGCAACGACCCCGCGATTGACCGTGCCGAGAACGGGGGCAGACAATCGCCGTCTCATCTTCCGCCGACCGAGTTGCTCCTTGCATCAACACTTCCGAACTTCCGTCCTTGCTGCCGCCCTTTGCCTGGGTACCTACACGGGTCTCGCCCACGCGGGTTACGACGAAGGGCTTGCTGCGTTCCAGCGCCGCGACTACCCGGCCGCGTTGAAAGAGTTTGAGACGGCAGCGAAAAAAGGCGAGGCGAAGTCGCAATATGCGTTGGGACGCATGTACGGGAACGGCCAAGGTGTTACCAAAGACGATGCGCAATCCGTCAACTGGCTGCGCAAGGCCGCCGACCAGGGCTATTCCGAAGCCGAATACCGTCTGGCGCTGGCATACGTAGAGGGCGCAGGCGTCACCGCCAACCCTGCAGACGCGTTTGCATGGTTCCGACGCTCGGCCGAACAAGGCTATCCGCCTGCGCAGCACAACCTGGCGTCCATGTATGCCATGGGCCAGGGCACGACCAAGGATGCGGCGAAGGCGGCGCAATGGTATGCCAAGGCCGCCGAACAAGGCTTGGTGCAGTCGCAGTACAACCTGGCCGCCATGTATGCCGAAGGCAATGGCGTGCCCAAGGACGATGCCAAGGCCGTCAGCTGGTTCAGCAAGGCAGCGGAAAAGGACAATGCCCCGGCGCAATTCAGCCTGGGCATGGCCTATGGCAACGGTATCGGCGTAGCCAAGGATGACAAGCAGGCCTTCTCATGGTTCATGAAGGCCGCCGAGCAGCAGGTTCCCGCCGCCCAGCACCAGGTTGGCAGCCGCTACGCCAACGGTGTTGGCGTGGCGCGCAACGACGCCCAGGCCGTGTCCTGGTTCCGCAAAGCCGCCGACCAAGGCTTCCCGGCTGCGGAATATGACTTGGGCCTGGCCTATGCCAAAGGCATCGGTATCGCCAAGGACGAAAAACAAGCGGCGCAGTGGTTCCGCAAATCGGCAGACCAGGGCGACGCCGATGCGATCACCAATCTGGGTGTGAACTACGAACGGGGGGCAGGCGTGGCGAAGAATGCAGTCGCCGCCTATGCCCTGTACGACGTGGCCGCGGCACGCGGCAATGCAGAAGCCTCCGGCAATCTGCAACGCCTGATCCCGGTCATGTCGCCGACCGAGGTCGCGACGGCCAAGCAGCTGTCACAGCAGATCCAGGCCGGCGGCCAAGTGTCGACCGCGATCGACGGCTTCGTCAGCGGGCGAGGCAAACCAGGCTGAGCAGGCGCCGCCTTGCCGCCTTCGGGGCCAAGCTAACGACATACAGGCGAGGCTGACGCCGGTCTGCGCGGCCCGATGCAAGCGGGCCATACCGGAATTCACATGCACCGCGGTCTGTTCCCGCCCCTCCTCCTTGCGCTTTCCTGTCTGCTGACCAGCGTACCGCTGCACGCGGCCGACGATCCACGCCAGTTCATGCACGGGATCGGCACGGCCAGGGCACCGGACGGCGGCCATTATCTGTTCTACAGCGCATCCGGCCTGCCGCCGCGCGGCGCCGATGCGGACGGCAGCTGGCCACACGATGTCTACGTGTCCACCTGGCAGCCGAAGACGGGCGTGATGTCGGCACCAAGGCCGTTCATCTCGCGCCCCGAGGCGCAGGAACCCGTATCGGTCGCGCAGCACGCCAATGGCGCCATCATGCTGAGCTTCGAAGACGGCTTCGATGCCCGCGATCAGGTCTCGCAGCGCTACGGCCTGTACGGGCCCGCGCTGGCGCCGATCAAACCCTATCCGCAGGACATCCTCAGCGGTGGACACTCCGGGCACGTCGCGGCAGTCGACGATGGCTTCGTGGTGTTCTATTCGGAAGGCTGGGTGGCCGGCGGCGGGGTCGACGACCTGGGCTCGGGCGACAGTGTCCATGCGGCGTTCATCGACACCCGTGGCCGCATCGTGCGCCAAACAGAGGTAGCCAGCGGCCGACGGGCATGGTGGCCGGTGCTGGCGGCTGCGCCCGACCGGGCCTTGCTCGTCTGGCAGCAATTCGTGCGCGGCCGCACCGACGCCGCGCTCCACGCCGCGCTGTTGCAGCCCGCCACCGGCAAGCTGATTCCCCTCGGCCGGCTGCTGGACAGACTGAATTACTACACCTATCAGGTGGCATGGATGCCGGCCGCGAATCGCTTCCTCCTTGCGGGCACCCGATCAGGCGACCAAGGCTTTGCGCTGCTGATCACGCCCGCCGGCAAAGTCGTGGCGCGGGCCGACTGTTTGCCTGCCACGGTGCGCGAAGCCGAGATCATGGTTCGGGATCGCCAGGCGCTTATCCCGGCGGCCGATGGACAGGTGATCCGTCTGGATGTCGACGATCAGGATGCACTGCGCACCGCCACGCTGCCGGTTGGCGCGCAATGGGGCAGCACCGGCACCCTGGGGCTGCCCGCTGCCGAGCAGGATGTGATGTGGTTCACGCTGACACCGCAAGGTGTGCGCCAATACCCTCAGGCGGCATCACTTGCGGCAAGCGAGCAAGTGGCAGGACAAGCGTCTTGCACGGCGGCGGGCAACGCGCCCGCAGCACCGGCTGCGCCCTGACACTGGCTTCAGTTGAAGCGGTACAGATAACCTGCACGCACGGCCGGCAACCAGGTCCGATCGACGATGGGGCTGTCCTGAATACCTGAGCCAACCCGGTTGGCGCTCAGGTCAAGAAACACCATTTGCCGGTTGGTCAGCGAATACTGGGCACGCACACCAAGCTCGGTGTTGATCGTCGACTTGCCGCCATAGGCCGCACGTCCGGGACGGGCTTCGGACGCACGCACGCCGTAGTAATAATCGACAAAATCGCGGTCCTGCCAGATCGCCCCGATGCGCGGCGTCAGCTGCAGCGCACCCATCGGAATGTCGCGTTCCAGCGCAAGGCCCACTTGCTGACCCTTGCTGCGGCCGGACGTATCACCCAGCCACGACGCAGTCACGTCAGCCCACCCGGCATCCCACTCCACCACCCCGCCAAGCCAGATCGCTTCCTTGCGATGGCTCATGCCGGTCAGCGCCGAGGAGTCCGAGCCCTTGTAGCCGTCACCAAACCCATACTCGGCGCGAGCAGAAAACGACAAGCTCTCGTCGCCCAGCAAATGCAGGTCGGCGGTCTTGCCCTGGATGCTGAACAGGCGGCTTTCATAACTCACGACCGGAATCACGTGATTCTCGTAGCCCACGCCCTTGTACGGACTGCGCTCGCTGCTCAGGCCGATGCCCAGGCCAAAGAAAGAATCATCCGCCTGCGCAGCGGGCTGCGCCGGTGCGGTCTGGGCCATCGCTGCGGGCAGGATGGCAACCATGAGAGCAGCGCTTGCGGCCGCAAGCATCGACGAGGTGGAAGGCATGGCGTATCCATCAGGGGGGAAGCAAGCCACCTCGTGATCGCGGTGGCGCGAGCGTTACGTACGGCCGGCGTGGATGCCTGCGGTACGTAACGACAGCAGTTTACTTCCCGGCTGCGCCCACCGTGACACGGCGTGCCTTGACCGCACGCGACAGGCGATCAAGCACGCCCAGCGAGGTTTCCCAGTCGATGCAGCCGTCGGTGATGCTCTGGCCGTAGGTCAGGGGCTTGCCGTCGATCTGGTCCTGGCGACCGCCGACCAGATGGCTTTCGACCATCACGCCGACGATGCGTCGGTCGCCGGCTTCCATCTGCCCCGACACGTCGTCGATCACAGCGGGCTGGTTCTCGGGATTCTTGCTGCTGTTGGCATGGCTGGCATCGATCATGATGCGCTGGGCCAGGCCTGCCTTCGAGATGTCCTGGCAGGCCGCCGCGATGCTGGTGGCGTCGTAGTTCGGGGTCTTGCCGCCGCGCAGGATCACGTGGCAGTCCTCATTGCCATGGGTCGACACGATGGCCGCATGGCCGCCCTTGGTCACCGACAGGAAATGGTGCGGCTGCGACGCGGCCTTGATGGCATCGACGGCAATCTTGACGTTGCCGTCGGTGCCGTTCTTGAAGCCCACCGGGCACGACAGACCCGACGACAGTTCACGGTGCACCTGACTTTCGGTGGTGCGCGCACCGATCGCGCCCCAGGAGACCAGGTCGGCGATGAACTGCGGCGTGATCATGTCCAGGTATTCGCAGCCCGCCGGTACGCCCTTTTCATTGATCGACAGCAACAGTTCGCGCGCCGTGCGCAGGCCTTTGTTGATGTTGCAGCTGCCATCCAGGTCCGGATCGTTGATCAGCCCCTTCCAGCCCACCGTGGTGCGGGGCTTCTCGAAATACACCCGCATCACGATTTCCAACTCGCCTGCGTAGCGCTCGCGCTCTGCCTTCAGGCGGGTCGCGTATTCCAGCGCCGCTTTGGGATCGTGGATCGAGCACGGTCCGATCACGACGATGACCCGGTCGTCCATGCCGTGCAGGATGCGGTGCATGGCCTGACGGGCGTCATAGACCGTGTTTGCAATGCCGGTCGTGCAAGGCAGTTCGCTCATCAGTTGCGACGGCGGAGTCAGCTCCTTGATCTCGCGGATACGCAAGTCATCGGTATTGTGCGACACGGTATTTCTCCTGGCTTTTCGGTGTAGGTGCGGGCAATTGGGCGTTTGAACAGCGGGCTTTGATTTCGATCAGACCAAAAAAAAGCCGCCAGGGAAGCTGGCGGCTATTTTTTGGGGGGCTTGTTTGTCACCCCTGTCAGGTGCGACACATCCCTTCCTCCGCCAGCGGCATTGGAATTCCGTAAAAATAAAAATAAAACGGACGGGAGGTGGTAACCATGTCCCGATGGTATCAGCGTGCGGCACGCGACCGCAAGTCGTGTGTCGATGATCCGCGACGCGGCGATTCAAGCTGTGGCACCTGGCGCGTGCCTGAATAAAAGCTGACTGCAGGCACAATAGCTACCCATTTCCTTGGCGCACGCCTTCCTGCCAGCACACCATGCGTATTCTTTTTGCCGAAGACAACCGCGACCTGGGCGAGTGGCTGAGCCGCGCACTGAATGAACTGGGCATTGCCGTCGACTGGATCGACGACGGCCGCCTGATCGAGACCAGCCTGGCTGCACGCAGCTACGACGCGCTGATTCTGGACCTGGGCCTGCCGGGCATCGACGGCCGCACGGCGCTGCTCAAGCTGCGCGCCGACGACCAGCGACTGCCGGTGCTGGTGCTGACCGCGCGCGATTCCCTGAACGAGCGTGTGGCCACCTTGCACGAAGGCGCCGACGACTTCCTCGTCAAGCCCTTTGCCCTGTCCGAGCTGGAAGCGCGCCTGACGGCCCTGATACGCCGTGCACGCGGGTCCGAGCACCCACGCATGGCCTGCGGGCCCTTGGCGCTGGATACCGTCACGCGCCAGTTCACGCTGGCGCAGCAGCCGCTGGCCTTGTCCAAACGCGAACATGCCGTGCTGGCCTCGCTGATCACGCGCAGCGGTGAACCGGTGTCCAAGCAGGACATTCTGTCGCGCGCGTTTCGCGATGGCGACGAGGTGCAGCCCGAGATCATCGAGGTGATCGTGCACCGGCTGCGCAAGAAACTCGAACACAGCGGCGTGCGCATCCAGACGCTGCGGGGAATGGGTTATGCCCTGGAAGCGCTTTAAGCCGCGCAGCCTGCGCGCCCAGTTGCTGGCACTGATGATGCCGGCCGTGCTGGCAGTCGCAGGCGCCGAGCTGGTGCTGACCCGCTACGTAGCGCTGGATGCGGCCAACGCCGCCTACGACCGCTCGCTGCTGGGGGCGATGCGCTCGCTGAACGCCAACATCTCGTTTGCGTCCGGCGGCATGTCGATCGAACAGCCGTATCTGCTGTTCGAGTTTTTCGAAATGACGGCCAGCGGCCGCGTGTACTTCCGCATCGCCACCGCTGACGGCCTGGTCGAGATCGGCAGTGCCGGCCTGCCCCTGCCCTCGGGACCGCTGTTCGAGAACAAGCCTACCTTCTACGACGCCAGCTACTTCGGCGAGCTGCTGCGTGTAGGGTCGCTGCTGCGTCGCATCGAAGACCCGCGCGCGCACAACAACGGTGAACTGGTGCTGGTGCAGGTTGCCGAGAACACCAAGTCGCGCGAAGCCTTCACCGCGTCGTTCGTGGCCCGCGCCGCCGTGCGCGACGCCATCTTGCTGGCCGTGGTGATGCTGGCGCTGATTCTGATCGCCCGCTGGGCAACCGCGCGCGTGTCCCGGCTGGCCCGTGACGTAGGTGCGCGCCGGCCGGCCGATGTAGCGCCCATCGACACCGATGGGCTGCCCACTGAAATCCTGTTGCTGGTGCAGGGCATCAACACGCAGATGGCACGCACGCGCGACCTGATGACCCAGCAGCGCATCTTTTTCGACGACGCCTCGCATCAATTGCGCACGCCCTTGGCCACCTTGCGCGCGCAGCTGGATTACGCGCTGCTGACCCGCGATCCCGACAAGCTGAAGGACACGCTCCACGCGTTGGCCAAGCAGCTTGATTACGCCACGCGCAATACCAATCAGCTGCTGGCACTGGCCCGCAGCGACACGGCGCAGATGCATGCGACGCCTTTCGACATGGGCGAATTGCTGCGTGAGGTCGCCGTTGCCTTGCTGCCCCTGGCCAGATCGCGCGGCATCGACCTGGGCGTGGATGCCGATGCGCCGCTTGCCATGGTCGGCGACGCGGGCTTGCTGCGCGAGGCCCTGAGCAATCTTGCCGACAACGCGATCCGCCATGCGCCGGCCGGCAGCGAGGTCACGCTGGGCGGTGCCCGACATGGCGATGGACACGCGCTGTGGGTGGACGACGATGGCCCTGGCCTGCCGCCCGCCGTGCTGGCGCGCGCCGGCGAACGTTTTGTGCCCGGCCCGCAGCAAGGCAGCGTCGGCCTGGGACTGGCGATCGTGCGCGCCATCGCCGAACGCCACCACGGCACCATGACCATCGACGCGCGTGTACCGACCGGCGTGCGCGTGGGCCTGACCTGGCCGATGCCACCCGCGACGGACGCGTAATCCGCCGGCTTCTCGCCCGGGACGAACAGGAAAACCCTAGGCCATCCCGATGTCCGCAATAACCCTGGTTTGAAAGCAGATCGAAAGGAAGCGCTCGCTAGTCTGCATGACCTTTCGAGACCGCGCGACAGACGTCCACCCGAGACATGCGCCGGTCACCGTCACTTCTGGAGACTGACTCATGCGCACCCTGATCCGCTCGACGGCCGTCGCCGCCACGCTCGCAGCCATCACCTTCGCTCCCCACGTCGTCGCCGAGCCGAACCGCCCCGAGTGCATCGCCCCGGCGCAGCCTGGCGGCGGTTTCGACATCACATGTCGCCTGACGCAAGCTGCGCTGCGCGATTCCAAGGCACTGTCCAAGCCCATGCGCATCGTCTACATGCCCGGTGGCGTGGGCGCGGTCGCCTACAACAGCATCATCGGCCAGCGTCCGGGCGACGCGGGCGCCATCGTGGCCTTCTCGGGCGGCTCGCTGCTGAATCTGGCCCAGGGCAAGTTCGGCCGCTATGGCGTGGATGACGTGCGCTGGGTCGCCGCCGTCGGCGCCGATTACGGCGTTGCGGTGGTCCGCGACGATTCGCCGCACAAGGATTTGAAGAGTCTGATGGAAGCCTTCCGCAGCGATCCCAGCAAGATCGTGCTGGGCGCGGGTGGTTCGATCGGCAGCCAGGACTGGATGAAGGCCGCGCTGACCGCACGCGCGGCCAACGTCGACTACAAGAAGATGCGCTTCGTTGCCTTCGAAGGGGGCGGTGAAGCCGTGACCGCCCTGCGCGGCGGTCACATCCAGGCCTACATGGGCGATGCCGCGGAAGCCATGACCATGATCGACGGCGGCGCACCGATCCGCGTGCTGGCCGTCTATCACAAGGAACGCCTGCCGGGCCGCCTGGCCAACGTGCCGACCGCCACCGAGCAGGGCTACCCGATCGAATGGCCGATCATCCGCGGTTTCTATGTCGGCCCCAAGGTCTCGGACACCGACTATGCCTGGTGGAAGGAAGCCTTCGACAAGACCATGGCCACGCCGGAATTCGCGAAGTCCCAAGAACAACAAGGACTGTTCCCGTTCAACATCACCGGCCCCGAACTCGACGCCTACGTGCGTGACCAGGTCAAGAAATACGGCGAGCTGGCCCGTTCCTTCGAACTGATCAAGTAAGCCGGGCAGCGACTCAGATGACGCTCAACAACCGCATCCTCGGCATTGCCGCGCTGGCGCTGGCCGTGTTCCTGGTCGTCTTCGGCTATGGTCTGAAAGCGCCCTTCGCCTACGAGCCCGTCGGGCCGCGGGCATTCCCACTCATGCTGGCCGCCATCATCGGCGCCTGCGGCCTGCGCCTGGCGATCAAGGGTGGGGGTGAGGTCGAGCCCAACCAGGCCGGCACCACCCCGCGCATCCTGGCCATGGTCGGACTGGTGTTCGTCTACGCCCTGTCCTTCCAGTGGCTGGGCTTCATCATCGCCACCACCCTCATCGCCACGCTGGTCGGCCGCCTCTTCGGCGGCACCTGGCTGAAGGCCGGCGGCGGCTCGCTGGCCATGAGCATCGTGCTGTTCTTCCTGTTCGATTACGGCCTGGACGTGGTGCTGCCCACCGGCCTGCTGGGAGGCATCCTGTGAATATTCTGGACAACCTGGCGCTGGGCTTCGGCGTTGCGCTGTCGCTGACCAATGTGCTGGTGGCACTGGTCGGTTCCTTCTTCGGCACGATTGTGGGTGTGCTGCCGGGTCTGGGGCCGATCAACGGCGTGGCCATGCTGGTTCCCATCGCCTTTGCGATGGGCCTGCCGCCCGACACCGCGCTGATCCTGTTGGCGGCGGTATACGTGGGCGCGGAATACGGCGGTCGCATCAGCGCCATCCTGATCAACGTGCCGGGCGAGGCGGCCGCGGTGATGACGACTCTCGACGGCTACCCGCTGGCACGCCAGGGGCTGGCCAGCGTGGCCTTGTCGCTGTCGGCCTGGTCCTCCTTCTTCGGCTCGCTGGTGGCCATCACCGGCATCGTGATCTTTGCGCCTTTCCTGGCCAACTGGGCACTTGCCTTCGGCCCTGCCGAATACTTCGTGCTGATGGTGTTCGCGT
>Ga0308163_10000254_pt1 | contig 132335 bp, 101 predicted proteins | sample PhyTR1_FD_201037 | JGI IMG/M metagenome (GOLD analysis project Ga0308163, IMG submission 201037) | Phyllosphere microbial communities from UC Gill Tract Community Farm, Albany, California, United States - DLSLT.R1 | ecosystem: Host-associated > Plants > Phyllosphere > Unclassified | place...
GTCTCTACTGCATTCTTTATAGCTGTTGGATTAGAAAAATCGATCAACTTATCTACTTCCTCACCTTGAAATAATGAATATGGTCTTAGCTTCGTTTGAATTAGTTTGTTCAAAATTCTATTTCTCTCATCTTCTTCCCTTACAGGATGATATTGTAATAGAATTAAGTCTCTTTTTGACACTTCGATCTCCTCTATATAGATATACCAATCATCAACAGAAGTAATGGATTCCCCTATTCTTTTAGCGGTAAATGCTTTCGTAATTTCATACTCAAACTTGCTATCTTTATACCTCACTCTAATCCCACACTGAACTTCTTTACCTTTATCAACTTCTTTTTTAGCTTTATCGGAAAGAATTTTCAATGCAGCGGCTCTAATAGATGGCTTACTTTTAGTGTCAGAATCTAGTACCTCATCTCCAAAAAGCCATAAAAAACTATTAAAAAATTTTGATTTTCCGTTTCCATTGTCAGCAACAACAATGTTTACACCTTCATCAAAAATGTACTCATTATTTTCAAAGCTTCCATAATAATTATAAAAGTTTTTAAATGAAATGTTTGTAATTATTGACGCCATCTTAAGAAATTTTCATCATGTTTTTTAGTTGATTATATGTTGTAGCATCAGAATGATTCTGTAATATAGAAGCTCTAATAATTGTTGCTAAATATTCAATGATAGGATGAGCATATGGCGGTGCTAACTGCGCTTTATTTATTATATCATCAGATAAAGCATATTTAGCTTTCAGCTCTTCATCTCTTAAGATGTCTCTTAGTAAGTTCTCGTTCATTCTTTAATTTCTTGAATTAAAACATTTACATCAAGATCATATCCTGTGCAAATATCTTTAAGTTCATTAATGGTATCTTTTGCATTAATCGCTAAACTAGCAAAATACGCTACTCTATTTAGCTCCGTTTTTAATAGGTTTCTTTCAACGTTGTAAAAGCTTGGGTCAATGTCATTTTTCCTTGGTATGACAACCATATCATAGATCGTGGCAAATGCTTTATCTTTGTGGTTTCTTAAAAGCCTTCCTCGTCGTTGTATGTATTGTCTTGGATTACCAGTGCTACTTGCAAAAATTCCAATTTCAGTTCTTGGAACGTCTATCCCTTCATCCAACATTTTCATTGCAAAAATAATATTGATGATTCCCTTCTCAAATTCAAATAATATATCGCTATGATTACTATCCTGTGAAGTGTAAGAACTTAATTTTAAAGTAGGATCAAATTCGTAGGCTTCTCTTAAAAATTGATAAAGCAATTTAGATTCTCCATCTGCGCTATCATATCCTTCTGGCACATAAGTAAACACATATTTTAACTTATTCTGATCCTTCAATGCTTTCAAGATTTCTTTAAAAAGGGATAGTTTACCTTCAGCTTTATGGATAATCCTTTTTCTTTTAAGGAGTAAGGTTTCAACAATCGGGTAGTCTTTGAAACTTCCGTTTTCAAAATCAAAATATTTTAATAACTCTTTCGAAATTTTATTGTATTCCTCTTGCTCTTCTGGATTTAACTGAACAATTTTTGGATAATAATAATAATTCGTTAATCGATTCTCTTGTAATGCTCTTGCCATTGAGAAATTATAACAATAAGGCTCCTGGTCTTTGAAGAAAGAATTTAGAAAATCTGTGCCTTTTGGGTCATAAACTCTTTTAGGTGTAGCACTTAATCCAATTCTTTTTTCTGGATTTACCTTCTTCAATATTTCTATAAAGCTATTGCTGCCCAAGTTATGTGCTTCATCAGCGATGAATAAAAATTCTTTGACTATATATTTATAATATTTCTGAAATTTTGTTGAGGCAAACGTATCGTTAACAGCAATGATGCACAAGTTAGGCTTAATGCCAAACCTATAATTGCTGCAATAATCCGCAAATGAAGTTTCCCAATTATTACCGCCGCCTACTTTTAAAATATTCTTAAAATTGAATTTTGAGACTTCAATTTCCCACTGATTAAGTAGCGCTATTGAGGGCACTAAAATGATAAAATGATAGGCCCGCTTCTGGCTATATAAATTAAGTACACAGTTCAGCGATGTAATCGTTTTGCCGGTACCAGTAGCCATAGCGAATAAGCCTGCGTAACCATTTTTTACCCAGTTATTGTAAGCCTCAATTTGATAGTCCATTGCTCCAGTGGAATATGGAAATCTAGGTTCACTGGCTATTTGATTTATCACATTCTCTAAATCGCTAATATGCCCAGCTAATTGTTCACTATTAAAAAGTTTGTTTTTCTTTCTAATCAATTCTGCTTCTTCTACCAGCAGTTCTGTGATTGACTCTTGTCCTGCAAACTCCTCTTTAATTGCAGCAATAATATCTTCAGCATCTAAGTACTCTAGGTGTTCTGCATTCCCATCAAAAATCTCATTAAAGTAATCTTCATCTTCGTTAATTTTATCTGCCGAAGATTGACTATCACTGGATAATACACAATTTAAACTTTCTGCATTTTCTAATAATCCAAAAGCAGTAAAGTTGCAGGAGGCACTGAATGATACACTATCATTCTCATCTCTGAAAACCCCCTCTTTATAATGAGCTATGCCCTTTGATTTTGGCTTAACGATCTTGATTTCAATTCGATCATTAGAGATTAAATAAGCTAAACATTTAAAAAAATGTTTCCCATATTCATCTAAACCAGCTCTTATACTCCTAATATCTTCTAGATCAAATGGTATTTGTACGCCTTTCTTCTTACCAGCTATTATAGCGGCTTTATCTTCTTCAGATAGAATATGGTTAGCCACAACACGCATTTTGCCACCTCTGTAAATGAATTGAGCAAAACCAAGCGACAATACGTTTATTGCAGCAGAGCTGAAATAACCCAATAACAAATCACACTCCTTTGCAATGCTTAGGCAGTCTAAATAGAATTTTAAAGGTTCATTTGCTGAGCCTGTTCTATAGCTTTTGCTTTTTGGAAACTGGATTTGGTTTAACAAGGTTTATTTTTTAGGTGATGGAATTATTTATTCTTAGTAATTACTGTGGGATATTTTAATAGTATATCCTGATGTACGATTAACCTTTTTTCAATTTCGTCACTAGTCCACCAGTTAATCCAAAACTTATTGCTTGTTCTTAAACGATCAAGAAAGTCAGTAAGGCTTGTCTTTACATAGGTGGAAACGGCTAAGAAATAGCCATCATAATTATGATTTTCTATCGTGTCACGTATATCTTGTACTTGTGCTTTCCCTATTCCCTTGTTTGACGTTTTACATTGTACTATGATTTTTTTATTTATAAATGGTGCTTTATCATTTTCTAAATTTTGGCTCTCATTGGTCGAATGGACTCTTAATTCAGCAATCATATCTCTTCCTCCGTCAGCTTGATTAGTATGACTAACTTTACGAACCCAAATCATTTCTGGCTCTCTTTCTAAAAGATCCTTTATCATGTTTTCAAAAGCTAAAGGATCGATTTTTTTTTGCCAAACAAGGTTGGTTACAGGAAATAGTAGTTTGTTTTCATATAAATGTCTAGTCCTTATTTTCTCTTTCTCCTCGTTGAATTGCAATATTCCGCCAAGTCGTTCTTTGAAAATCAAATGTTCTTTGCCTACTAATACTACAATATTTTCTAATTGAATAGTAGTTGTATTCTCCACATTGTTATCAATCTTCAGCAAGGCTTCATGTATGGTGCTTTTAAGTTTAAGAGAGACATAATTTGAGCAGTTTTTAGAAATAGAAAGTTCACCAGTAATTCCAACTACAATGTCGTTTTTATTTCCGTCTTTAACTTGCTTGTTTACTAGCCTACACAAGTTTCCAGACCGTACGATGGTAACATCTGTTGAATAATTTTTATAATATTCCCAAGTTGGTAGATATCTAGAAGTGATGCAGATTTTTTTGCTTCTGCTTTTTAGTGTTTTGTTGATTACTTTTAGCCATACCTCATCAACTTCATAACTATAGTCATAAGGAGGTTTAAGTTCAAGTCTGCATTCGTCACACGGACATCCAGCGGCTCTCCAAAAAAAGAATTCAAAGATTGAAATTCCAATAATCAGAGCTGAGATCTTTTCGATTGATTTAGTATCAAAAGAGAAGTAATCGGATTCAATCTGTTGAGGAATAATGTACCTAGCATAAATTTCTGCTTCTGTTTCGATGGCAGGGTGCGGAACATCGTGTATTGAGCAAGAAATGTCAAAGTTAACTTTTAAAAAAACACAAAATATTACCGAAATCACATCGTGAAGGTCCGAACGCTCGCCATCAAAATTCCATGAGGTTGTTCTATGATAAAAATAGAGATCTAGCCTATCAGTTTCCACATCAACTTGGCAATCAAAAGTTAATCCTATTTGGTCATGAGTGCTAATTTGCAAACCCTGATCAAATTCCCGTAATTTCAGAGGCAATTCTTTAAAGTCCAGTTTTCCTTTAAGTTTTTCAAAAAATATTTTGTGCTCCTGTTTCATTCAAAGTTTTCACCTGAAATCAGGCTTAGTTTTTTAACAAATCGTTTAGTTCAGCTAACCTTGTGTCATTTGGATTTTCAGGTGGCCATATTGCAATATTTAAATCTAAATAAAACTTCTTTTTTGATTTACTCGTGAACTGATATCTTTCAATATCGTGGATGTCGACTTTACCGACGGCTCTTGATAAATATTCAGTATAAACTTCTATTTTATCTCTTTGTTCATCATTTTTAACAACCTTCAGTATATCTACTAGAATTAATAACAATGCTTGATATCCTACTGTCGTATGCAAGATATTTTCTGGCTTAGTGGAATTATCTGGTAAATCCCATAAGCTTAATCCTTCAAAATCAAACACTTCTTTCACAGCGGTGAAAAATGAAAATAAAATATCTAGTATATAGTTGTCATTATTATTAGCATAATACTTTCTGAATGGGAGATCATCATTACAACCTTTCCTCAAATCTTTTCGTGGCTTGAAACGATCTCTTTCTGATTCTGTTAAGTTTGAACTTATTAAATCAATAATAGATTTAACCATGCCTGCCTGTGTTAGGGGTGGGCTTTGATTTCTATCGTATTTGCCTCCATAAAGTTTAATTCGATTATAAAAAGGAGATGTTTCGAAACTATTAAGTGTAAGAACTGTTTGCAATGATGTTTTTTGCGGAGAATCTTCACTGGTTAAACCAAACAAGCTATATACTAAGCTTTGTGGCACAGATTTTTGAGTTCGATTAATGGTTGAAAAAATCATTGCTTGGAACTCTAGTGTCGGATCAATAAAGAATGTTACTGGTAACTGAATATTTTGAAGGTTTTTAAGAAGCTTTGTTTTTGATTCCAGTGTTCCTAGTAGGTCAAGGTTATTTGAAGAATTTAAAACTTTGCTTAGAGCACTAATTTCCTTTGTTAATCTAGCAAATGCAGCTTCAATCCCATTTATCCTATGTTGCCCATCTATAATAGTTAGAAAAACATCACCTTTATCCTTTTTTAATTCAGAAGATACTTTTGAACTTAAAGTAATTTTAGCAGTATTAGTATTAATATCCTCCTCAAATAATTCAATAACCGCATTTGGAACTGCAATCACTAAGTTTGTTGGGAATATGGCATCTGGGTCATCTAGTAAAAAATTGACTATTTTTTCGACTCTTGAGTTGTCAACTTTTCTTTGAATTTGATCATTATAGATAGGTTTGTTATTTTCATCATAATTAACAATAAGCCTTTCAGTATATTTAGTAAATGAAAGTATTTGTTTAATTGTAAAGATACCTAGGTAGAATTCTTGGTTATTTTGAATAACCTTCTTTGCGTTGATTACGATACTCTCTGTAGCGTTTTGGTTATTTTCCATATTTCTCAGATAAGTGTTTTTTATTTTCTTTTGTCTCTTCGCTCATAAGTTTATCAAACGTGTTATCAAGAAAATTTTCTTGCAAAAGAAATAATCTTCTAGAAATATATGATGATGCATATATTAAAGCAGAAGAAACGATCATCAAAAAAGCTAAAGCGAGCCAACTAGAAAAAGGATTATTGATTACTTGTACCGCAAATAAAATAACGCCTAAAATTAGGACTGCCAAGGAATACCAAAACAATTTTGTTCGCAGCATAAATGTATTATTCCCAAATCTTTTTTCTTGTTCTTTATTGTATTTAAATAGATGAGTCCCAGTAGTGCTAATTTGGTTAATTGCAATTAGTGGTAGGCTCCCATTTATAATTAAATTAAAATAACTGATGATACAGGCTCTATTATTACTAAATGATACAAAGCAAATAATAGCCAAAAATATTGTCGCAAACGGCACAATGAGATTTGGGACTTTCCAGAGACTGTTTTCTTCTTTATTGCCGTCCTCAATTGTATCTAACAGGTCTTTTTCAGAACTATTAATTATAGCAATTTTAACACTCTTAAACATAAGTTCTATTTTAGAAAGGTACTATTAACTCATTTATACAACGAACCGTTAGTTCGCTTGTTTTTGTGTAAATATTTAATGCTTTATTTGGTAACATAATATTCTATTTTCTATTCGTAAATCCCTCAGCAAATTCCCTCAACCTCTTTATCAACTGGGGGTTATTTACCTTAACACTCATACCCTTTTTCTTATCAAACTGCTCAACCTCATACGGCATGCCTTCTTCTTTGTGCAATCTCTTCAATTCTTGTTCTAATGCAGCGGCTAAACCAGTATCAACACGTCCTTGTGGTTCTAGCAAATCACGATTATCTTTTCCCAATAATTTACCAATCCTGTCTAAATTTTCTTCACTTGGTTGCGTTGTATTTGAATTCCAAGAACTAACTGTAGTGTAATTCACGTCAAGCATCAATGCAACTAATCGTTGGGATGCTCCAGCAACTTTAGTTACCTCTTTTACTTTGTTTTTCTGGCCACCAACAGCATTTTTCCTCCTTGGCATAAAAAAAAATTATTTTAGTACTTGGTACTAGTAAATATTTTATTATATTTGTTATCAGTTATTTATAGCGACAAATAGAGTTAGGGGAACCTTACTTTAACGATGTCTCTCATGAGTGTGAAAACCGTCAAACTTTCCGCATGAGCTGATCGTGAGTTCGCCGTATCTATTGAGTTTTGCTATCTTCGCGATATCTTATTCAATAGGGCGGACTTCATATTAGCCTTTTGCGGAATTCAGATTCTTCTGAATGGTTCTTGACGGTACCTCACTCAAAAGCTTTGAAGTTCGCCCTATTGGTTCTTACCAATCTGGTTTTCCATCTGCTTTTATTGAGTCTGCATCGTTTTACATAAAATTAACCGTTTATGAAAACGAAAGAATTAACCTCCATCATTGTCTTTCACTTCCAGGAAGTGAAGGGTGTTTTTTCCCTTAAACTACTATTAAAGAACGTTATTTGTTCTCCAACGTAATGTTTTTAAGCTAAGAAATCCCAGGTAAAAAAATAGCCAAAGAAATTGAGGCTGGTAGAGTGTGAGAGCACGCTTCAGATTCATTTGTTTATTCTTTAAGTTATTCTTTGCCTAGGACCAGCCTTTATGGCTCTCTTAGTCTCTATGCATTACTATGGTTATCGCAATTGCCAAGTTAAGCATCTTTTTCTAATAACCAATATGGTTTACCGTATCTGCACATCTTTTTTGTGCGGTAGGGGCTGGTTTTTGCCTTTATTTTTTTAATTATTCTTTTACTAACCTAATGCTTATGCCTGCTTTTCTTTCTTTTTATTTCGACAAGCTTTATGCATTAAAGCCCAAAAACCCAGAGTAATGGTTTATTCAAGGCAGGTTGATGTTGAAAATAGGTTCTTAATAATGCGCCTGCCTTGTTTTCGTCTTTTTTCTCAAATTAACTAACCAACAACTGATGAAATTAATCATGAAACCCATCTTAATGGATATGCTATGCGTATTGTTTAAGAGTTTTCTTCTCACTTTTTTTATAGCAATATTAACCATTTTTATACTCTCACTAGAGAAAGCAACCGCGCAGGGCAAGGCAATTATCGGATCCAAAAGATTAAATATAGGAGATTATCTTCCTGTAGAATTGTGGCGTATGCCACTCACTTCAATATCTCCATTGGGAAGTAAAACGATATCTTTAGAAGAGTATAAAGGCAAAGCCATTATCCTTGATTTTTGGGCCAGCTGGTGCGCGCCATGCCTGGAACATATGCCTGCCCTTGATAGCATGCATTCTGCAAAGAAGAACTTACTCTCTGTGATTATGGTTAATGCAACTAGCAATCCCAAAGAATTTGCAAAGGTATGCGACTTTGTAATCAAGTACCATACAACAAATCCGCAATTTTTCACCCCGATGACTCTCTACAGTAAGACCCTCGAGGAGTTTTTTCCATACACAGAAGTACCACATTACGTATGGATCGGCGCGGATGGTAGGGTGAAAGCGATAACCAGTTTTCCTGAGGTAACCAGTTTAAATATAGATAAGCTCATCGCCGGTGGAGATCTAAATTTATCTGTTAAAAGTAAATAATTATGAGGCAGCTAAATTTTTATTTAACCAGAAGATGGAATATCTTACTGGTTACCCTGACCGTTTTAATTATTCTGTTTTCGGTTTTTGCCAGTTTTTCTCAGCAGGTCAACCGCATTCAGGTTAAAGGAAGACTCAGCTTTTCTGAGCTTATGGTAAGGGCAACAATATCCAGTAAATTTAACGGCAGGACGCAGTCTGATGATAACGGTGCGTTCTCTCTCTCTGTTCATGTTCTTCCAGACACCCTGATTATTTCCGCCATTGGATATAAAACAGAGTATTTCGCCATTCAAACTGGAAAGGAAGATATTTCTGTATCAATGGTAACTGTAGGGATTGATCTGGATGTTATGGAATACAGCACGGGCTATCAGCTATTAAAGCCAAACGAAACTAATGGAAGTATTTCTTTGATAACTAAAGATCAGCTTAACGCCCGTGGCGGTTCCAGTGTTCTTGACAGGATTTTAGGGCAAAGTTCCGGCATACTATTGAATTCTGGAAAAAGCACTGGTAATGTAATGAACAAAACGAGTCTGTCCGTACGTGGACTGGGTACATTTAACGGGCCGCTGGATCCACTAATTGTTTTAGACGGCTTTATATACGAAGGAAATATTTCCAATCTGAGCCCAAATGATATCGAGCAAATATCTATACTCAAAGATGCATCAGCCGCCTCCATATGGGGCGCTAGAGCTGGAAACGGTGTGATTGTAATTTCAACCAAGAAAGGAAAGTTCAACCAGAAAATAACGATTGATGCTTCGGTCAACCTTTTAGCTCGGCAGTTGCCTAACCTGTTTTCCCTTCCTCAAATTTCTGCAACTGATTATATCGAGGTGGAAAGAACAATGTTTGACAAGGGCTATTACAACACCAGGATCAACAACACGCCATATCTGGCACTCTCTCCAGCTGTAGAGTTGTTTCTTAAAAAACGTCGCGGGCTGATTTCAGCAGAAGAAACCGAAGCTGGAATTAATGCGCTTAAAGCGCAGGATAGCAGGAAATCCTATCTGGACGAATTTTATACTAACGCAACGACAAAGCAGTACTATCTGGGTTTAAAAGGTGGGAGTGATAAACATTCTTATCTGCTCTCTGGAAATCTTGAAGATGTATTGAGTGAAAGCTACGCTAAAGTGAGGAAGCTGAATTTCAGCCTGGCTAACCAGTTTCGCCTGACAAGTAAGCTTACCCTCTCCACCCAGATCTATTACACAAATTCCATCCAAAAGTCTGGAAGACCAGCTTATAATTCTCTGCTGGTGGGAGGCAGAAGCCTTCCTTATCTTTCTTTCCGTAATGCTGATGGTAGTGCCTCCTCACTTGCTTCAGCTTACCGCGGAGCTTTTACCGATACCCTTGCCAACTCAAGACTGCTCGACTGGAAATACTACCCAGCCGAGGAATACATGCATAATACCACCAAGATCAAAACCAGTGAAATCTATGCGAACGCTGGTCTTTCCTACAAAATCCTCAATGGTCTGAATGGTAATGCTAGCTATCAGTATCAAAAACAGGATTTTAATTCAAATGGATATGCTGATGAATTTAGCTACAATGCGAGAAGCGCGGTGAACAGTCTGAGCCAGTATAACCGCTCTACTAAAGTCCTCACGTACGTCGTTCCCCGCGGCGGCATTAACCGGGTCAGCAATACCCAGGTGGAAAGCTACACCATCCGTGGTCAGCTAAACCTGGATAGGACATTTGGAAGCCATCATATCAATGCCATCGCTGGAGCGGAAATTAGGGAAGCAAAATCATCTGGAAATGGTTATACCCGCTATGGTTATAATGAAGATCCCTTACTATACGTTGACGTAGATCCAATCAATACCTACAGAAATATAATTACAGGAGGGGCGGAAAGGATAGGTTCAGGGGTACAGGAAACTTCAAACCTAAATCGTTTTGTTTCAAACTATGCCAATGCGGCGTACACCTATCTCAATAAATATACCCTTTCTGGAAGCTTAAGGGCAGACGGCTCCAACATATTCGGTGCCTCAACTAATGATCGGTGGAAACCCCTCTGGTCGGCAGGGCTTGGCTGGAATGTGGCAAGCGAAAAATTCTATAAACTTTCGTGGCTTCCTCGTCTGAAACTTAAAACCACATTTGGATACAGTGGTAACGTAGACTTAAGCAAAACCGCCCTTTCGGTCGGGTTTTTAGGAACTCAAGGGTTAACCAGTTTGCCCTACACCAGGATTACCACTATCAATAATCCCGGACTTCGGTGGGAACAACTCTCGCAGCTAGGTTTAGCGGTGGAGTTTGGACTGAGGGAAAATCGCCTAAGCGGTACTTTGAGTGCATTTCATAAAAGAGGCGTGGATCTTTATGGATCAGCTCTGTATGACTATACTACATGGGGTGGCAGTTCTAGCATCACCAAAAATGTAGCGGAAATGTCTGGAAGAGGAATTGAATTAGATCTCCATTCTATAAATCTAAAGGGTTCTGCGGTTCGTTGGAATACTGATCTATACTTCAATTTCAACGATTCAAAAACCCTCAAATACTACAACCGCTCTGGGCAAAGATTATCAGCGCTATTAGGGGCGAGTAATAGCATCTCTCCGATAGAAGGAAAACCGCTTTACGCAATGGTTGCTTACCGCTGGGCAGGCTTGGATGATAAAGGAAATCCAAGGGGTTATCTCAATGGCGTTCCCAGTACAGACTATGCAGCCATAACTGCCGAGGCATTTGCGGGAGGAGATAATATCAGCTACATCGGTACAGCCAGCCCTTTGTTTTATGGCGCAGTAATCAACACCTTTTACTGGAAGAGATTCTCGGTTTCTTTTAATGTCTCCTATAAATTAGGTTATTACGCCAGGATACCAAGTTTCAGCTCCAGCGCAATAATCACCAATGGTGCAGGTCATTCAGATTTTGCAAATCGTTGGCAAAAGGCAGGAGATGAGCTCAATACCAATGTGCCCGCATTCCAATATCCCGCAAATTCTGCAAGGGACGGGTTTTATGAGAGTTCAGAGGTTAATGTCATAAAAGCCGATCATATCCGGCTGGATTATCTTAACTTGAATTACCGCTTTGACTTGAATAGGGAAGGCGCAGGCTTTAAAAGCCTGGAGATTTTTTCAGGCATGCAGAACCTTGGAATAATCTGGAAAGCGAATAAGCGCCATATTGATCCGGATAATATCAATAATGTCTCCCCATCAAAAGCTTTGACCTTTGGAGTAAGGGCTAGTTTTTAACCTAAAATTTATTATAGATGAAAAAATATTGTTTTTTAGCTTCAATGGTACTTATGTGTATCATTTTAGCCAGCTGTAAAAAATACCTCGATGCAAAGTCAAATGCCAGACTGGTAACTCCTCAAAGCTTGAAGGATATTCAGGGAATACTCGATGATGCAGAACTGATGAATCTATCCACTACTCCATCTTTCGGAGAATCTTCAGGGGATGATAGTTTTTTGCTTCCCGAGGCTTACAGTTCATATTTTGTAGCTTTCCAAAATATATACCGTTGGGTTCCTATCGAGCTTAAGTTTGGTAACGATTGGAGCCAGGGGTATCTGGCGATCTATAATGCGAATTTAAGCCTGGATTTACTGACAAAAGTTGAGCGGTCCACTTCAAATGCCCCAGCCTGGGATAATATCCAGGGGTCGGCACTTTTCTTTAGAGCTTATTATCTTTTAGGGCTTTGCAGCACGTATGCTAAGGTTTATAATGAGCAAACTGCTGACCATGACCTGGGTGTAGTGCTTCGATTGACCTCTGACTTTAATATCCCTTCAGTCCGCTCAAGTGTAAAAGAATGTTATGCTCAGATCATTAAGGATATTACTCAAAGTATAGATCTGCTACCCACTTACCCCCAGCACGTAATGCGGCCTTCAAAAGGGGCTGCCCTTGCGCTTCTGGCGCGAACTTACTTATATATGGGTAAATATGAGCTTGCAAGAAATTATGTGAGTGAGGCGCTCAAGATCAACAGCACATTGATGGATTATAACGGAGACGCCTTTATTAACAACTTAGCCGCTGATGTGCCTTTTAAAAGATTCAATCCAGAAACCATTTTTTATTCCGAGATGGGGAGTTATACCTTGGTGCATACGCCAGACCGCTCTAGAATAGATACTAGTCTGGTTTTAACTTATGCGCCGGCAGATCTAAGGAAAGTTGCTTATTTTAACAATGTCAGTGGCTATCAGCAGTATAAAGGAAGCTATGCTTCTAATTTTTATATCAATTTTAGTGGCCTTGCGACAGATGAATTGTACCTCACCCGTGCAGAATGCAATGCCTTTCTAGGGCAGCTTGATCAGGGATTGGAGGATATAAATTTTCTTTTGAAAAAACGCTGGGATAAAACAAAAATCTTTATACCAATCTCGGCTAAATCAAAATCGGACCTGCTAGCCAAAGTACGCCTGGAACGGCGAAAAGAGTTATTGCTTCGGGGATTGAGGTGGATGGATATCAAGCGGTACAACAGGGAGGGAGAACAGATTAGCCTTTATCGAAAAATTGATAACACTCTGATCACGCTGAAACCCAACGATCCATATTACGCATTGCCAATACCAACCGATGTAATCGAGCAAAGTGGAATTCCACAGAATTAGTATCAATAAAAAATGCCACCGCGGCAATCATAGCCTGCGGTGGCGTTAATGATAAGTTCAATCCTTTGCTAATTTCTGTTGTTCTTAGTGAAAGAGTTATCCGCAGAACCAGTTACTCTGGCTTTGTTTGCAGGACTCAATTCAGCAGTAATTGCAGCACTCGAACTCAATGTTGGCGCTGATGATGGATTGTCGACGTAAGCTTCATCAATTAAAATTGAACATGCCTGGTTTGTGCCAGTAGGGCAGTTTCTGGGCGTTAACTCATAAGTCCAGTTCTGCTCATCCTGAACTTCACTCACCGTCATCGTTGACGGACCTGAGTAGTAGAAGGAAAACTGCGCTCTTTGTTCGCCTTTAGATGTAAAGGCACTTTGCGTTACAACTAGACCGAACCCTAATAAAAGGGCTACAAGGCCTAAAATACGGTTTTTAACCATGATGTTTTCTGCTTTATTGCTTTGAAAAAGCAGATGAAAAAGTTAGTTTAAGATTCCAGGTATCGGCTCTCCGCCTGGCAAGGTTAACTACCGGACCTCATCGGTTAGCCGCCGGTCAAGATTTTGATTGGGTTGATTTATTTCTTGTTTTTGAAGATTTGTCAGTGTGGGCTTTCCTCCAAGTATCATCGGCACAAGATTGATTGCGATAAAAAATAGATTAAAATATAAATGAATACCCCATGGCATCGAGGAAAGTATTCCCCCACAGGCGCATGGCGCATCCCGCCAGTATCCGAAACTTGCAAGAGCCACATAAAACGTGAAAGATGCCAGCATACATGCAGACAGATATAATCCTGTTTTTCTGGTCCCATCAAAAATCAGGAGCACAGCGCAAGCAAGCTCTGCGAATGGCAGTGGCCACTTTAGGAATTTGGGCTCAATGACCGAAAACTGCTGGAGTATTAAAATTTTTTCAAATTGTTTTAAATCGATCAGTTTCGATAGTGAACTGTAGCTCCATAACAGGATAAGCAGGAAAACAGTTCCCTGGATAATAATTTTTTGAAATGTAATTTTGATGCTCATACTTTCTCTGTTGTAAGTACAAAGTTCTTTACATCCAGTGGTTTATGAGCTAGCTAAAAAACATTAAGTTATATTGTTTTTACTTTAAGTTGTTGGAATTTAGCGTTTTGAAGACAGGTTAGAGCGGATATGACTAAGCGTGTTGGCCTCCAACCCTAAAAAACTTGCAAGTTGATCGAGCAAGCAAAATTGAAGTAAAACCGGGTGAGTGGAGATCAAATCCTGGTAATGCTGGGTGCCTGTTAGGGTATTGCGTTTTTCAAGGTGATCTAAGAGGTTGTTGTATTGCCTTGCATGAAGTTTCGATAATATAGTACCCATTTCCGGAAATACTTTTAAAAGCATTGGTAAATGCTTCTTATCGAAATCCAGGAGCTCTGAAGTTTCCATGAATTCAATGAAAATATCATAGGAGTGAGCTTTTTCCAGAAAAGGAAGGGGCATAAGAAAATCTCCAGGGTAGAAAAAAAATAATGTGGATTCTTTGAATGAATCCATATCTTTTGCTGCTAGCCGGATGCACCCACTCGAGAGATAAGGCAGACAGAAATCTTTTATTTGCTCAACTGCAATCCGCTCTCCCTGGTCAAACTCTTTATTAAAAAGCGTCATTCTTAAATATGTCTTAAGCCCTATTGAAAGCGATTCAATCTGGTTAAGTGGGTCGATATAATGCTGTGATTCCATAGTTTTTTTCAACAAAGAAACAGCTGTTTTTTATGCCTGTCAAGTTGCAAAAACAGCAACCTTGGGCAACCAATAGCGTCACAAGCTTATTTCGTACAAATTATTTAAGAAAATTTTTTAGACTTATTGGTAGTCCTAATGGAATATGCTTTCTTATAATTTTAAGTTTACGATAACAAAGACATCCGAAGCAATCGAATAAGTTTAACTTAGGCTTCGCTCAAAGAATTTAAAACTATTTAAATTTCTTAAGGTCAGATCAAATTTCTTATGACTATTTATAGATATCTATATAGAATTATTTAAAGGGTCTGTTTTAGAATAGGGATTAGAGGAGTGGGTATCTTACTTATGCTAAAAATTTTAAAGTACAACCGTTTCAACCCTTTTTTAAATAAGAAATATCCGAAATATGATTAATCGTCGCCTGCTCATTTTATCGCTAAATGAACTACATCGCTAATTCTTTCGTTTTCGATAAAAAAAATACTTTGTCTTTCCTGGATAATTTTTCTTCCGGAAAAGAATTCAAAATCCTTCAGCTTGCTGTTTTTTAAGTTACTGGAAATCATTATATTCGAAAATCAATAAACGTACTCATGCTCACGCTTTTAACCATTTCTTTTTCTAAACATTTTTTATGCTCCGCTAACAGCAATGAAGCTAATGCAGTACGGAATGATGCATATGCTCCCGTTATTGCAATATTAATTTTTGCCTTATTTTTAACTGGTTTTTCTGCAAGTGCCCAGCAGTCTTCTGTTGGCATTTTCTTTGTTCCAAGACTCCCTGAACAGGTTCTGCAAAAGCAGCCCCAACTTCTAAAACAAATCAATACTGAAATAGTGAAGGCAAAAAAAACAGCGCAAGTATACCTCATACTTGACAAATACCTAAACACTTACCCGCGGACAAGCGTAGCGGTACTGCGATTTGCGGACAAAGACAATCTGGAACGTTACAGCTATTGGTCTGGCCCAAGGGCCAATGGCTCCTCGGATTTCAGTAAAGTGACCGCTGCCAAAGCCCTGGAAAGTGATCGAATTTATGAGCGATATCAGTTTGAAAATTTCTTTAGGGATACTATCGTAGTTCTTGATAGTATAAAACTTAAAATGCTGAGCCAAGACATCAAAATTGGAACGAACTCGATTTTTCAAGGTTCAAATGGCTCGCCGGTTCGTCAGGAACTCAGGAAAAATAAAGAGCTTCTGTTAAGCTTAGCCGATCAGGCGCAGGCGGGACAATATCTTACCACTAATTATCAGCTTACTGGATCGGTTAAATTAGCTTGTACTTTTTATTTTCTATCCGAACTGGACAAGACTGAACTGTTTGGCGTAATAGGTAATCTAAAAGAAAATCCATCTGGTGTGAAACCGCTGAGTCCTGACCAGGTGAAATTGGCTTTAAGATCATACATTCGGGAACGTTTCGGGCCGGCAAAAGGCTGGGATATCGATAAAATTACAGACTTATGATTCATGGCAAAACCCTCTCTCAGTTGGTGGTCATGTTGATTATCCTGTTACTGGTATTCATTTCCGCTGCCATATTTTTTCGTCCATTAATCGATAAAAAGCAGCGTAAATGGACTTTCTCCATTTTTTTCGGCGCAGTTCTTAGTGCCATAGTTATCCTGGGCCTTCAGGGCGGATCTTATATTTTCGCTGAAGAAGCCAGTCCAATTGCAAGGCTCCACGACCTTAAAATCGATTTGGGCGGATTTGGCGACCGGGATTTATCAACCGATGGATTTTTCTTTATCAATACTGCAAGAAATTTAAGCCTTTTAAGGGACAATGGATATGCGCCACCACGAAGCTCAGCCGTTGCCGACAGGGCGATGCTGAACGAGGTTTTTCGTTTCCTCAATGCGCATCAGCAGGATTTTGATATCGTGGCCTGCGACCTTTTGTTTGCCCAAAAAGACAGCCTCAACGATGCGCACCTGTGCAGTATTTTTCACCAGCTTGGCCTTAATGATAAACTTGTGCTCGCCTATAATTCGCCACTGATCGCTGCCAATAAGAATTTCTATGACCGTTTGGACGCATCAATGCTCGCAGAGGTTGGTAAGGCAGGTAACGGACCGGTCTATTTTTCAAGTGATCTTATAAGTCAGGAAGGAAGGACGAGCTTTGCTTATAACATTTATCTGAAACTGCACAAAGAAAACCAGCCCGAAAGCGGCTTTATTATAAATGAAAAAAAAGGCATTGCCTTTAATAATTACATTCCTGAATTTCAAGTGACTTCGGAAAAAGCAATCTGGCCTATAGCTTTTACTTCCGGGGAAAACATGGCAACTTCTGGAGAAGGGCATGATTTACAGTTGCAGAAAAACGATCACCTGTATGATCTTGGTAATCTCACCCTGTGGGAAGAGCAGCTGTCGCTTCTTCAGGCGCTTAAAAAAGTTAAAGGAAAACCAAAGGTTATTTTTATAGGCAGCTTTTCCGATCCCCAGATTGACGTCCACCAGACCGCCTACGGAAGTTTGCATGGCTTGGCAATTATGGTCAATGAGCTCGTCTTTCTAATGAAAGGACACCATCTTTTCTCCATTTTCACCCTGCTGTGCTTCGTCATAATACAATGGGCGCTATACACTGGAATTTTTGTTTATCTGTTCTGGCGCAACGTGGATAAAATAAATGCTCATCCTGAGAACAAAAATCCCCATCTAGCTAACCGATTGGATTTTATCAGTTCCATATTCGGCTTTATCCTCGATGAACTTTATTTTGTTTTGCTCCTGGGGATTTCACTTTTTATCAATATTATTTTTCACAGGCTGACCAATTTCATTACCCTTTTATACATTATCGTCCCCTTTAGCTACTTTTTAAAATACCTGACCATTAATTACCTCAACAAGCGCAAAGCCGTTTAAAAAATCGCTCATGAAAAAATTTAAACTTTACCTGCTTAGTTTAACCCTCCTTTCAGGAATGGGTTTCACATCCAAAAAAGATGGCCAGCCGCAAACCTTTGCGGTGATAGTCGGTGTATCCAGATTTGAAAAAAAAGGTATTACGGCACTTAAATATGCAGATGCAGACGCTAATGCATATTACAATTTTTTGCGCTCACCAAAGGGAGGTGCAGTACCAGAGGAAAATATCAAAGTTCTTTCCAACGAACAGGTTACCAGGAGCGAGGTTCTCGGCCAGCTTCGCCGCTTTTCAGATCTTGCTGGTCCTGAAGATGTGCTAATATTTTACATTTCCACCCACGGAGTACCGGATGCCAAAATCAAAACTTCCCTGTATTATGCCATGTATGATTTCAACCCTGAAAATCCTTGGGGAACGGGACTAAAAAAGGAAGAAATCATCCAGCAGCAGCAGTCCAGCGCAGCAAAGATAAAACTGCTTTTCTCTGATGCCTGCCACTCAGGCGGTTCTGGAATTGCCACAGGCATGAAAGATGTCTCCAACGACCTTATAAACAAGCTTCAGGCCAGTCAGGGAGCGGTTAGGGAACCGTCTTACTCAATTCTCGCGGCCAGTACAGCTGCCAAGCAGTCTTATGAACACCAGAAATGGGGCAACGGGCATGGTGCTTTCACCTATTTTATGATTAAAGGTTTAGAGGGTGAAGCGGACAAAAAAAGCAAATATACTAAAGGCGATGCCAACGGTATTATTACCCTTCGTGAACTCTATGACTACCTGTATAACATTGTTCCGCTGGAAACTTCAAAACTCCAGCATCCGGAAATGCAAAGCGCCAACCCTGATATCATTCCACTTGCTGCAACCCTTCCAGGAAAATACATTGCGGCAGTGGCTTCCGCTCCGCGTCAGGAACCGCCCGCAGAAAGCGCGTTGACAGCCGTGCAGCCAAGCGCCAGCGCTATCGTTTCCGGATTTGGACCTGAAGAGACTTTTGTAACCCTTCCCGATAACGAAGCTTATAGCAAACTCAACAGCACCTTTTTTAACTGCTTCGGCAAATGCGCATTTTTAAATAATCTCGGCGAAAGCATCATTATGTACCGCGGCATCTGTACGTCGAATAATGTGGGTGAAACTAAAAATGTCACAAACATCGGGAATGGCAGAAAAGGAACGACAGAGGCATTAATGATAGGGCTAAAAGAATATACCAATGGTACACCAAATGTTGAAAATGCGACTTTCAAATTTTATTTCACCACCGCAGACCCCGGCAAACCCAGAAGATACGGTACAATCAGTCTGCCAGTAAAAGTGGGCTTCCGCACACAGATTGCGCTGGATAAGGAAAACCTGCGGCTAACCGAAAGTGGGGAACGCGACCAGTCATACCTTCGTTACGGCGGACTACAATAATTTTTTATTAATTGATCGGCACCAAAATCACTAAAGATTAAATTGACAATTACATAGATACACTGGCGCTGGATTTTTAACTCTCGTTAAAGGGGCTTCTTTGAATCAATATAACATCAAAGCTGTTCTAAGCGATAAACATGTAAATGAAAAAGTAGTTATAGAATAAAATAATCGGATTGAAATTTAACCGTAAGATTATATTGAACAGCGGCTGATTTTCTATTACCTATCATGTTGCTTAAATTTTGTATCATAAGCCTCTTTCGCCTGGTCATATCTTCTTTGACCAATGATTAGCATTTCGGTAAGTTTCTCTAAAATCTTTTCCAGGTCTGGTAATGCATTAGCATAATAGGAATTCTTGAAACTTTTTTCTGATATATGCTCCAGATCAACCGTGCTGTAATGTTCTGTTGCAAACTGGTGGATAAGTTTTGGCTTTTCAGAAACGATTATTCCGCAGGCAGTTTGCAGGTTAATAAAAATAGCAAGCTGCTTTACCGTTAGATCGACCTTGAACTGATTATTTAGCTGCGTAAAATGGCCAGATGGAATATAGAGGTTAGTTAGATATTCAATTTCCGCCTCAATTGCTTTTTGCATCAGTAACGCAATTTGAGGTAATTTAGGTTTATATATTTTAGTGGTTAATGGAGCATTTTGGCAGATTCGTTTCTTAAAATAATTTAACATCTCTAACCTAGCCTCGTTATTTTTAGTATAAGATAACTGTTCTACGATATATCGCTGAAAATAGTTGTAAAACCCTGGATGGTTATAGTTAATGGAGGTTAAAAATAAAATTATTTCAAACAATTCAGGGACAGGGTTTTTCTTTAGGTATTTACTCAATAGCTTAAGAAAATTCTCCAAATAAATAAGTTCAGCAAATGAGGTCTCAGTTCTGTTTTCAATGTTTTTGTAAGCTGTAAAGACTTCATCTAAAGTATTGATGAAATCTCGCGGAAGTTCTCCTTGTGCTACTGTAAATGATATTGCCTGCCAATTCTGCTGGAGCAGGTTAATCCGCACTTTTAGGCAGGACTCAGGCATTGGTGCATCCCAGTCAAAATAAAGTTTATACCGTTGATGGAAATGCTCGAGTAGAAAAGTCAGCTTGCCGAGTGTTTCACTCGCCCATTGGTTATCCGGTTTAATGTTCTCACTTTTAAAATGATTCTCTATGTTATTAACCAACTCAATTAATCCATACTGATGTTGTCGCAGGTAATGCAAAGCGGAATCCGGGCTGAGGCTGATCATGGTGACTTTTACTGCGTCCTGAATTCTCTCAGATTCCTGCAAAAGTGTCTCCAGATAATCAGGATCGACCGAGCTCCTGATGTTTGCATCTACTAATTTTTCAAGATAAAAAAGTTCGTAATTCATAATATCACCGCATTTCAACAGTCAAAATAAGCAAATGAGAAAGGGCTAAGGCTATCACCTTGGCGTAATTTGTGCTTTAGACGGTCAAATGAACTATTTGCATGGTTAAGTTTTTACTTGCGGCAGGGAATTGTAGAAAAAATATTGCAATAGATTCATTTGAAGCAGGGTTACTATTTCCGCAACCAAATCGCAACTTGACAATAAAAGATCAAATGTTTTGTTTTGTTATCTGAATATCTCTTTGGCTTATCTGGAAATTTCCCAGAAAGCGTTTTGTTTTACCGATTAAGCATCCCGTTTATGAAGAAGATTGACGAACTCATTAACCTATTATTTAAAATTTACCTCATCCTTCAGTATTACCATGAACATCAGGAAAAGTTCCTGGGTTCCTTTCCTCAACAGCAATTTACCCGGCAGGAGGTAAAAGATTATTTGGGTATAAGTGAGAGTACATACAAAAGAAAGGTAAAAGATGGATCCCTTAAACCAACAAAAATGCCAGGTGGTGATCGTTTTTTTAAACACGAGCTATTTGATGAATTAAAGGAAAGTAAGCGTAGGGGCAGAATCTGAACTTTTACCAGGCAGCTTTTTTTAAAAATCACATAAACCATTATGAATAACAAACTTATAGTTTTCCAAAGGATTCTCCTCGGGAGATAATAATACTTCCAGGATTTTAGAAAAGCTGCGAGTGGCTCCAACGATATTCGAATTACCAGAAGTTATAAAATCGGCGAAAGGAAATGTAAGCGGATATCTATATTTGCCTTTGAAGAGGATTTTGAGCCATTTATCCAGGGACTATTTTCACTGCTCCATCATGCAAGGTTTCTAATTTCTACAGATCGTGCAGATGGGCCGATAGTTCTTTAATGTTGTGCCTTATTCTATTGTTTTTTCAGTCTTCAGTTTATTTGATAACCAGGCAGGTACTGTTCATTAACTTTAATGTCGCACGTTTCTTTTTTTCTCTGGCGCGATGATAATTTAAATCGTCCTATGCTATATACATTTTCAATTTTAATGTTTTCATGCAAAATATTCTCCATTCTGGAAGCGCAAGCTAAATTAGGCGGAAACGAAATATCTCCGTCAATGCTTTGGGCTCATAATAATCAATTCTGGTTTCGTAAATCGTAAAGGAATAGTTATAGTAATCGTCGGCCCAGCATTCAATAAATTTGGTGCCTGTTTTACATCTTACTCATAACAAATTCTCTTCCTTATCGCTACTGAGCAATTAAATGACATCTTTTAACAGCCCTCATTTTACCCCGACAAGTAAATAATCTCCAGCAAAGAACTTCTCTTGCCTGATGAGCGTATTATTTATTTGGACTGAAATCAGCTCAATTTCGTCTATTTAAGCCCAATTCAGCTCATTTATTTATCACGCCAATATTCAGCGATATGTTTGATTCATGAAATGGACAAAATTATCGGATTTATTGATTAATGCAGTAAATGCAAGGTTTCCTGGAGGTGATTTCCTTCAGCGGAATCTCTGAAGATGTTCTGACTAAACAAGAGGCATCCTCTCTTTGGTTGAACTACCGTCGAGCGCCGGATCAAAAAAAAATTAATAACTGTACTCAAGATCGACGGTGTTGTGCTGAAGAAGTGTATTGACATAAATAAACGATTTGCCATTCCGGCAAAAAATAACAGAATAAGCTATCTGCCAGTGGCAGAACGCTAGGTGATCTATCACCTGTTCTTTGACATTTGGGAATGAAGCATTATTCCGTGAGGAACGGAAAATCCTGTGAAGCTGAGATGATTTCAATATGTGAAAGCGCAGGGGCAGGCGAGGGCCCGGTCTGTATAGACTGACGTGAGTAATTTCGAATTACCTTTTTTTACGCATTTTTTATTGCGTTTAGGTTAAGGTTGGAGGGGTCAATTGGCCCCTTTTTTTGTGCGCCTATATTTCTTCTTTCCCTGGCCCTTGCATTTAAAATGAAATTATAGTTATAGGCTGCGAAATGTGGACGGGTGTCTTTGTTTATTTATTGGCTGGGGATGTTTAAAAGCGAAAATCTCTGGTTAGTCAGAGTTTGATTGCTTCCAAAAGATATGGTCTTAGTTGTGCGGGCATTTGCATGGATATGTTTCAGTTTGGGATGGATATAGCAAGTACGATGGATAAAAAAAATATAGATTTCAAAGGAATAAATGAACGCTTATGCTCTTTTTAGGAGCGATGATGTAGAAAATTATTACTACACTTTTTTTGGGCTTAAGTATTTTTAGCGCGTGCTTTTTAGATCCGCAATTAGATTTTGTTTAGCCAATTGCTTTCTTCCATCTGCTTAAAATACAAAACACTTCAGTCCAGTAAGCCATAAAAGATAGAGCGTAAAATTTTTCAAAAGAGAACCCATTAAAGCAAAAGCTATCAGCTACAGACACCATTAACTCAAAATTATGGAAACCAAATTTGATCTCATAGCTATCCGGCAATCTATTGACCTGGTTAGTACCTTGAAATTGTTGGGCTATGAACCACTGAGAAAAAGTGGAGGAGAATTATTCTACTTATCCATGCTCAGAGATAACGATTCGTCACCATCGTTCTGCGTGAATGAGAAATCCGGCCTTTGGTATGATCATGGCATGGGTAAAGGGGGGTCGGTAATTGAGTTTGCGCTTTCCTACTGGGCACACCTTCCCTTCAGGGATGCTATTAATGAACTGCTGAAAATCAGTGGTCAACTGCCAGGAGAAATGGTGAACAGGCCTCAGCAAGTAAAGCAAACCTCACTCTTGATGCGGGAACCTAGCTATATCATTAGAGAGGCTAAGCCGCTCGGCACCAATAATTTAATCAGCGATTATTTAAAGTCAAGAGGCGTTTATGAAGTCGCTCAAGGTTACTTAAAGGAACTTTATTACAGCATTAAACTTCAGGATAATACTAGAAGAGAGGTGTATGCGGCCGCATGGCAGAATGAGTTAGATGGCTGGGAGGTGCGGAATATGAAATTCAAGGGATGTCTGGATAAAAAAGGAATGAGCTTCATTGCTGGAAATGATTCCAAAATAAATCTCTTTGAAGGAATGATGGATTTTTTGAGCTGGAAAAAACTCTTTCCCAGCGACCCTTCTTCATCACTTATTCTCAACACGCTTTCCTTTTTAACTCCTGCCATAGAAAGAGCTAAAATCTACCCAGCGGTTGAAGTATTCTTTGACCACGACAAGGCTGGAAGAAAAGCAACTGCGGAAGCTTTGGCGAGCATGCCTCATGCAATTGATAGCTCTGCGATTTATGCAGGCTACAACGATTTAAATGAAAAACTGCAGAACCTATTAGCTAAAGGCATACAACCTAACTCATCTTTTCAGGAACTCAAAAAAGGTCCAGTTCGATAATTTTATAATAGACTATGAAAAAAACAGATAGAAAACTTAAACGCGCTAATATGGTGAAAGGCTATCTAGATGATAAAGAAATGCAAATGGTGACTAAGATTCGCCTCCAGTTAGGCATTACTATGTCAGATCTTTTGAGAAGCAGGTTACTTGATCCCCGTCTGCTCAACATCAATCCTTCAAAACTCCTGACACTTTTAAATGAGATTGGTTTGGAGATAACCAGTATTAATATACAGCTAAAAAAGTATTTTGAAGATTGCAAGGCTCAACAAGAGAGCGACTCCGCTTGCTCAATTGAGGGAATTATTGAAAGCTACATTCACCAGCAACATAGACTAGAGTTGCAGATACGAAAATTACTAATCAGAATAGAAGGAAGGGTGTAAATATGAGCATTGTCGTAAAGCTTTTTACCACTTCTTTAGGATTTCCAGCGGTAGAGTACAACATGAATAAAGTTGAAAATGGAAAAGCAGAACTTATGTGCTATAAGAACTTTGGAGTACTTCATGCCTTTAATAACCCAGTCAGCCTTGATTTTGAGCATTATTTAGGCGCAGTCTCCTCATTAAACCGTAGAAGCTGGTACGCGCAGTTTCATGCGGTGCTTTCAGTAAAAGGTAAAGCCGTTTCTAGCGAAAGTTTAAAAAAAATTGCTGAAAATTGGCTCATCGAGATGGGCTATTCCAGCCAACCTTATTTATTGTTTTTCCACTCAGATACTAAAAATAATCACGTGCATATCGTATCGAGCAGCATTAAGCCATCAGGCTTAAAAATTTCTGATAGTTTTAACAGAATAAGGGCAATGGATGCGGTAAATAAATTACTGGGCATTGATGTGGAAGAAGTTTTCAAGGCCGATGTCTCGCCGATACTTGGTTATAAATTTTCTGCCCTCGCTGAGTTTTCCAGCTTACTTCGTCAAAAAGGCTATGCCAGTTATACCAATGGTAATCAGTTTCTAGTGCGTAAATACGGTAAAACTTTTTTAAAGATGAGCGAAGAAAAAATTGAGCGCATGATATTATCTCCTGCTGCTAATTCAGCAGTAATCGAAGATACCAGGCTTAAAATAAATTTAGCTTTGAACTTGAAGGATAATATCTGTTTTCCCATTTATCAGCCGCTCCCACACCAATTTGCTGAACGCCTTCTCGGTTTTCGATCTGAGCTTTCAGATTATCTTAAAAGCCATTATGCTCTTGAAATTATATATCATTTCAAACAAACAGTAATAACAGGTTTTACCGCTATTGATCATAAAAGTCGCTTCGTTATTCAAGGCTCCCGGTTAATGGAACTTGGAAGACTTATCGGAGAAAAGACATCCCAGGTATTCCAGGCTAAGAGCTATCCCAGATAATATCAAATATTCTTTTTAGGGAGATTTCACAATTGCGCATGATGGATTCCTGCATCCCTTTTACTAAAAAATAATTCTATGATCATCGCAACTGGTAACCTAAAGGGCGGCTGCGGGTGCAGCAGTATGCTTTTGCTTTTAGCCCATTACTTGGCTAGCACCTCTAAAATCGTGTATCTAATTGATCTTAGTTTACAAGGCAGCTTAGATTTACTTTACAGCCGCTCGTTGCTTTTAAAAGAGCGTTTGCCTTTTGAGTTTTTTCGTGCAGATACAGCTAAAGCGCTTCTTTTAGTTAGCAGGCTCGATCAGGAAAATACCGTCATATTGCTTGATCTCCCTAAAACATTTGGGGAAGAAAACCTGCAGTCGATAATTGAAAAAATTGACCGCTTCATTATCCCCTTTCAGTATCAATTTACTGGCTTGCATGCGGCTACTGGCTTTTCTTTGCTGATCAAAAGATTTGCTAAGCAATCAAAATCCATCTTTATGCCCAACATGAATTCTCCGAGTGAATTCCTTGACAGGCTTTGGGAAAGCCAGGAGATGCTTCGCTCGATTGGGCAGCTTTCAGCGGCAATACCCTTGGTTCCGGCAATGATGAACCTTAGAAGTATGTACTTGCCACCAGCTTGTCTTTTTCAACTTTCTCCAACACTGGAACTCCTTTGTAATCAATATTTATTTAACCCTAAATCATAAATCATGAGCTGGACAAATTTTACCATCTACCTGACGATAGCTTATTTCTTCTATTACGCCTTCAATTTGCTAATGGATTTAACCCTGAGTGGAAGAAAAATCACATCAGGTCAGGATTCAAGCACCATTGGCGTGCATTATCAGGTCGAAACTGATGCGAAGCCAATTGAAGTTTCGGCTGCAGAGGTAGTAGAGCATTTTGAATTTTCCACACCGGAATTTTTAAGTTCTGGAGAGACTGATAGCTCGGGTGCGCAGCGATTCGAGCAGCTAATGAAAGCGGCATCCCAGGAATTAATTGAATGCACCAAAAGAATGCTCTAAAATGAAAACGATTTCTTTTTTAATTCTGACAATGCTGTCCTGCACAGTCATCTACTGCAGTGCTCAGGTACCTGGGCTTTCAGAATTTTCCCAGGCAAGCAGCCAAATCCGGCAGTACTATTTTTCTTTTTCAGATTTAGCAATGGTTGTCGGCGCAATTTCTGGACTTCTGGGGGGCTTGCGCGTATACGCCAACTGGCAAGGTGGCCGCCATCATATTGACCGTCAGGTTACTGGCTGGCTTTTCTCCTGCATTTTTTTAAGCCTTTGCGGAATATTTCTTCGCGGGGTATTCGGACTTTAAAATCAAAAACAATATGAAAAAACTAACAAAAAAATTGATGCTCACCATATGCGTGGGCATGTTATCTGGCGCCGCCTTTGGACAGGCTGGAGGAGGAACAACAGGAATCAATGCTGCAACTTCAACGCTGACAAGCTACATCGACCCGGTTTCTACACTAACGCTCGCGATAGGGGCGGTCGTTGGAATAATCGGAGGCATAATGGTCTACATCAAGTGGAATTCCGGTGATCGGGATATTAGTAAAGAAGTGATGAGCTGGGGAGGCTCGTGCATTTTTTTAGTTCTGGTATCGGTGGTAATTAAAGCCTTCTTTGGCGTGTAAGGATACTTATGGAACGCTATCCAATTTATAAAGGACTTGAACAGCCTTTGAGCTATCGTGGCTTTAAGGGAAAATTCATTGGTTGGGGAATCAGCTCGCTCATCGGCGGGCTTTTCCTTGGCGGCATAATTGGCGCTGCTTCTAATATGTATTTCGGACTTTTTATCAGTGTCTTATTTGGTGGTGGGGGCTTTTTCTTCACCCTCTACCGCCAAAAACTTGGGCTGCATAATAAAAAAAGAGAACTGGGATTATTTGTTCATCAAAATAGGTTACGGTTATGAGTGCTAAAATTTTTGAACTGCCATACATCGGTTTCGATAATTACCAGGGGCTGGATTTACTCTACACAGCTAAGGGCGATTTTTCAGTTATCATTCAAATTACCAACGCTGTTACAGAGCTTTCTGCTGATGAAAGGAGCTACACCTTATATCATGAGCTGCTGCTAAAAATTATAAAAATACTGGGAGAAGGCCATGTGCTGGTCAAGCAGGATGTTTTCTTGGCTAGCGAATACTCGGCTGCGAAAAGTGAGGAATATTTGCAAAGGGCATATGATGCCCACTTTCAGGGACGCAGAAAATGTACCCTCTTGACTTACCTCACCATAACCCGCAAGGTTGACCGCTCCAGGTTTTACGTGCATAATGAAAAATCATTGATCAGCTTTAGAACTTTAATTACTAAGGTATCTGACATTTTAGCGGACGCCGCTTTAAATCCCATACTTTTAAATAGGAATGAAATAGACCGCTACATCGGGAAATTTTTGTCCATGGACTTTTCTTCGGTAAATATCACCAGGAATAATTTTTCGGTGCAGGATAATCAAATTGATATCGCAAACTCTTCACTAAGGTGTATCTCGCTAATTGATACTGATAGGATGGAGCTGCCTTCTTATTTTAGCGCTTACCAGAAAAGAAACGACGGGAATGGGTTGCGGGATTTTGCTGCCGATAACCTATCATTTCTGCATCAGGTGCCCGCATTTGAATGTATGATCTACAGCCAGGTTATATCCATTCCTGCCCAGCCCTCAATACTTTCTTCTCTGAGCTTAAAGCAAAAACGGCATGCAGGAATACCTGATGCAGCTAACCGGTTATGTGTGGAGGATATTTCAGCTTTGCTAGCTGAAGTAGCCCGGGATAACCAGCTCTTGGTCCATGCCCACTTTAATATTATTGTATCTGCAAGCAAAGGACACATTGGCGAGGCTTCCAATTTCATAGAGTCTTCGCTATTCTCTCTTGGAATCATTCCTTCCAGAAATGCCTATAACCAGATGGAAATATTCAAAGCATCCCTTCCCGCTAATGCTACAGCCTTTAAAAACTATGATATGGTGTTAATGCCAAGCCGCGCTGCAATTTGTTTAATGTTCAAGGAGTGCTTTCAGAAAAGCGAAGAATCCAATTTTTTATTGCGTTTTACAGACCGCCACGGAATACCAATCTCTATTGACCTGGCGGATCTACCGATGCAAAGTGGACGGATCGCTAACCGGTCGAAATTCGTGCTTGGCGGCTCTGGTTCTGGTAAGTCATTTTTTATGAATAGCCTGGTCGAGCAATATTTGCTATACAATATGGATGTAGTAATTGTAGATACCGGGCATTCCTACAGCGGCCTTTGCAGTTATTACCAGGGCCGTTATCTAAGCTACTCCGAGCAGCATCCAATCACGATGAATCCATTTGCATTTTCAAAGTCAGAATACAATATTGAAAAGCGTGATTTTATAAAAACGCTGATATTCCTGCTTTTTAAAGGGGTGCACGGAGAAGTTTCCGCAGTGGAAGACACCGTGATTTCTGGGGTCATCTCCTCTTTCTACGCCTTGCACTTTTCAGCAGATAAACGATTAGCGTTAAACTTTGATACATTCTACCACTACTCGGTTAAGCGTATTAAGGAGATAGCGGAGCAGGATCACATTTCGTTCGAACTCGATGATTACCGCTTTGTGCTGCGTAAATTCTGCAAGGGGGAAGAATTTGGGGATTTATTAAATCTCGCCACCGATGCATCCCTTTTAACCGAGAAACTTATCGTCTTTGAAATTGATTCCATCAGAGAGCACAAGGTGCTTTTTCCAATTGTCACACTGATCATTATGGATGTTTTTCTGCAGAAAATGAGGCTCCGCCACGGCCAGCGAAAAGCGTTGATTTTGGAAGAAGCCTGGAAGGCAATCGCATCTGAGCTGATGGCCTCTTATCTGGTCTACATGTATAAAACTGTAAGAAAATTTTATGGCGAGGCGATAGTAGTCACCCAGGAAATAGAGGATATTATTTCCAGTCCGACAGTAAAAAACAGCATCATCGCAAATTCTGATACCATCTGTTTGCTCGATCAGGGTAAGTTTCGGGACGATTACGGAAAAGTTGCTGCGCTGCTCTCGCTCAATGACCAGGAACAAAAGAAAATCTTCACCATCAACCAGCTTGATAATAAGCGGGGAAGAGGCCGCTTCAAGGAAGTTTATATCAAGCGGGGAAGCAGCGGCGAGGTATATGGGGTAGAAGTTTCACTGCGGCAGTATATGACTTTTTCAACAGAGAAGCCTGAAAAGCTTGCACTGGAATATTATATAACCCAGCATGGTGATTATAGAATCGCTTTAGATGCATTTATTAAAGATTTTGAACAATCCGGGACCGCACTAAATCATTTCATTAACCAGGTCCTTTTAAAACAATCGTTATGAAAAATTTTTTGTTTACCTGCCTTTTTGTGGCTGTAATTTGCTCGAGCAGCTTCGCCCAAATTTATATTGATCCAAGTACTTCTGCCGCTATGGCCTCGCAATCTGCAATGATCAATTCTCAGTTGAATACCTCTAATGATAAATTAACTCTATTAGAGCGCGCCCAGCTCTCTGTCAGTGGAGAACTTGCCATCGTAAACCAGCTGCAGAGCAGAATCTTCCGCGGTCTAACGACTGTGTCCTCTGCGGTTAGCTCACTGCTCTTGGTGAAAGATATTTATGAAATAACAGAAGATATATTGCGTGACGGTAGAAGGGCAGTGGAGGTCGCTTCCAGTAATCCGGCTCTTCTGCTTTTTGCGCAATCCGGCGCCGATGAATTTTATTCAAGGGCAATACGCTTATCCACCCAGGTGGGGAGTTTTGTATTACATTCTTCCAATGAAAATCTAATGGATTCTGGGGAGCGTGCAAAGCTGCTAAACCATATCGTCACTGAATTATCCATTCTTCGGGGCGTAATTTATGGGATCTACCGAAGTATGTACTGGGCAAAGGTGAGGGGATTCTGGAATTCGATAAATCCTTACTCAAAATATATCAATCTAGATAAGCGCATTGCCGAGGATGTTATTTTTAAAAGCAAACTCTTAAAGCGATGAGATCTGTTACGGTGTTGCTTAGTGCGCTGCTATGTAGCGCGCTTTGCTCGGCGCAGATCAATGTTGCTTTACTCCATCAGCTTATTGATAACAGTAAATCCGAACATTCCAGGCAGACTATGCTGCGAGATAAGCAAGGGGTTTCTAGCAGTATTGAGCGTTCAAACGCCATTCAGGCGGGAAAGCTTAAAACCACTTATCAGGATTTAAGAAAGAAATTTTCTGCTTTGGGTATGGGGATCCAGGCGCTACAAATCACAAAGGAGGCAATCCCGATACTTAATCAGATTTCTGCTGATCAAAGCGCCATTATCTCTCTTTCTCTCAGCAAACCGGCTTTGGTCCTGCTATCGATAGAAACGCAGGCTGATTTAGTGGACCGCGCCCAATTACTGCTGCGCTATATATATGGTCTTGCCTTATACACTGGTGAACTCGGAGCGATGTCCAGGTCTGATCGAGTGATGCTGACAGATTTTGTTGTGAGCGAACTACGCGGGATTTCGCTGATACTTTCTGGACTAAAACGAAGTCTTCAGGCGCTGACTGCAATTGAAGTAAGCAAGGGCAGAGGACTGATGGATATGTTTGAACGCGACAAACTTCTTTCAAAGGATATACTATTAAAAGTGAAACAGTTAAAGCGAAAGTAATATGAAAAAATTCTTCCTTTTAGCAACCTTTTTAGCTTTGCTAAATTACAGCTACGCCCAGCAGCTGATTTTTGATAGAGAACATTTTTCTATTGTCAATCAAAATGGTCTGGCCAGGCTATCTGCTGAACTGGCACTGCAGTCTAGTTACAACCGGATCAAAGCGGACCTGAATGATATAGAAATTAATATCGGCTCACTGGTACTCACCGAGCAGCTAATTTTTAGCTCACTAACCCAGGTCGATCAGGGACTGAAATCTGGGCTAATGATTCAAGATATCTCCCAGTTGCTAAATGAGATTTATCAGCAGAGCAGTGAGCTGGTTTCTTACGCTTCTAGCAGACCCGGGTTACTACTTTTTGCCGAGCGGTTTTCTAAGCAGCTCAAAACCCGAGGGGTAAATTTACTTAGCGAAGTGTCGGAACGTATATTATCAGAGCAAGCTGATCTTTTGATGAACGCGGAGAAACGTGATGCACTCTTAAGAAAAATTTCACTCGAGCTTCGCCTCATTCGTTCACTGGTGTTTTCCATGCGAAAAAGTATGTTCTGGGCCGCTCAGCGCTCCCTAATCTCCCAGGTCAATCCATTTAAAGACTTCCTAAACATTGATAAAAGAATGGTTGATCAAATCATCAGCCGTTATAAAACTTTAAAAAAATGAAAATATTTATTTTATTTTTTAGTTGCCTGAGCATTTTTTCAGGCGCTAATGCGCAAAAAAGTGTTCACGATGAACACATCGTAAACCAACAGGAACGTATGGTTTTTAAATCCTGGGATGAAGATAAATTCACACCAACCTCTGGTTTTCTAGGGCTAAATCCCCTTTACTGGATAACCTGGGGACTGCACCCTAATTATCCGGATAATGATCTTCGGCCCTTAGGTCCACTTGGTCCGCAAACTGCCAGGATCGCATTGTCGGTAGCGATGAGCGCTGCTGAGCAAAATCATAAACTTTCTTCAGATAGCATCCGCCAAACTGCGCTCGCCAATCTCTCTACGCACGCCGCAGTTTTATCTGATGCTGATCCGCTGTGGATCCTTTATTATTCTTCGGCACTTTCCCCTCTTAAAGCATCACCTGAAAACAGTTTGCAGGGACTCACGACTAATGAGGTGAATTACCTGCAACAGTCTGGATACAGCAGTTGGTATACACAGCAACACGCTCAGCTTCAGCAGAGACTTGAAGTGGCCAGGGGAACCAATATGGAGCGTGGTTCCAGAATTCTCTATTATCACCGGCTGCTTTTAGATTATCGAAAGCTTCAGGCTGGCTGGGAGGATAAAAAGCGATTGTCTAAATCCCTGCTACAAAATAAAGCGGTAAGGGAGAAGCTTTTAAATAGAAATAGCCCCATAAAAGCTGGGAAAATGAGCGATATCGAAATCGCGGATTATGTAATCAAAAATTCAAAACTATGAAACGCTATTTTACTTTAGGGCTGATACAGCCCATTTTACAGGCCAGCGGGGTAACAGATTCCTTTAAGGATACCTTTAATTTCTTGCAGGGAAACGGCGTATATGAGGAAGGAACGATGCACTTTTTAAGGAATATGAAAGACACCATCTGGACGCATTATGATGTTTTCTTAGTGGATGCCCAGGCGATGTGTGCCATATTTATGCTGATTTTTTTTGCTTCCAGGAGTTACGGTATGATTTCAGGGGATAAAAAACTTGAAGTGATGCCACTGCTGAGGCCATTTGGTCTGGTGATGGTGATTTTATGGTGGCCAGCTTTTACTAAAGTGCTCGCCTTTCCCGGGGAGCTGATTGAAAACAGAACTGAAGCACTCTTTGACAGCAGTCAAGCCGAGATCAATAACTTGCGCTTAGAGCGTGCAAAGCTCATGGTGGATGTCGCGGATGAACTTTTTAAACTGCAGGCGAGTAGCGAGGTGGCCAAAACCGAAGCGGACACCTGGTATGAAAATGCATGGGAATCTGTTAAGAGTTCAGTTAAAGAAGGTTTTGCTGAGGTATGGAACCCAGTGGTGGAAATGCGCAACCGTCTTCAAGTCGGCTTGCAACTATTAGCCAGTTCACTGCTGGAAACCCTCGCGGTATGGTTACTTCGAATAAGCGTTTACGTGATTTTTATTGTTCAGATTATTTTTTCAACGATTCTGATCATACTCGGCCCATTCTCAGTTGCTGCAAGTATTTTGCCCTGGTTTCAGCGCTCTTTTACCGAATGGATTGCAAGATTTATCTCCGTTAGCCTGTATTCCGGTATAGCGTATCTGGTGATGTATGTCGCCTCGCTGTTTCAGCATTATGCCCTGCAAGCCGAAATTCAGCGCTATACCGAGCTGCTTAAAAATGATGGAGAAAGTATTCAAAAGCTTAGCTGGTTTGCCTCCAACGGCGTACTCTCTTTTGGTATGTTGATTATTGTTTTTATTATAGGGGCACTCACCATGTTTACCGTGCCGAGCATATCCACCTGGATTGTGAGCACTTCGGGCGTAAGTTCGGCGGCAAGCGCAATGGGTAGCGGCGCGAGCAAGATGACCAGTATGGCAACTGCAGCGGTAGGAGGGGTATAAAAATGATCGTAAAAAATATAGAAGCCAAGGTACGCCTGGCGACATTTTTATCCTTTTCTAGTTTTGTGCTCGCCCTTTTGATCTCGCTCGGTTCAGCCTATTTTGCCTACAAGCAGATCAGCGATTCACGAAAATCCATTTATGTCCTGCAAGATGGGATAAACCCGCTCCGCGCCAGCAGGACGGATTTAGAACTAAACCGCGGGGCGGAATACCGGGCTCACATTTCCAGGTTTCATTCCCTGTTTTTTTCGTTAATTCCTGATGAACAGTTTATCGAAACGCAGATGCGCCAGGCGATGTATCTGATAGATGAAAGCGGGGTTCAGCAGTATAATAATTTAAAGGAACGCAGTTTTTTCAGTTCTGTACTATCTTCCTCAGCAGTACTTACCATACAGATGGACTCGATTTTTTTGGATGAGAAAAAAAAATACTTCAAGTACTACGCTACTCAGCGAATTGATAGAAAAAGCACGGTAACCATTCGCTCATTGCTCACTGAAGGGTATTTGCGGGATCTGCCCGCCCGCTCCGAGCACAATCCCCACGCGGTACTGATTACTTCTTGGAAGACCCTGGAAAATACAGAACGCTCAAGCGTTGAAAAAAATCAATTCTAAAAAATCTTATCGATATGAAAACTCAAAATCCCACTTTGTCTTTAACGGCTAAGCTACTCGACCGGCTGCGGAGCTACGCAGCAAAATTCAAAAATAGTCTGCTTTCCTCTCCCAGGCTTAGCCTTGGTATTATGCTAATAATGATGGTCAGCTCAGCGGTCTTTTGCTTCACCGTAAACCGGCATCCGCGAGCAAAATCAGAAAATTATTACGCTAACCTTAACCTGTCTATGCCCAGTGAGGCTAAGGTAAATGCAGATGCACTCATGGAAATTATTTCCCTGCAAGCAGAGCTTAAAACCTTTTTAGATAAAAAGATTCCCAGCGTGCAGGATAGCCTGCGGATGGAAGGGTTGCTTGGTAGAATTTGGGTACTCAATCAAAAACTGAAAGAACATGAAAAAAATTGATTTAAAAAACCCTCGATATGTGATTCCTTTGATTTGCCTGCCTTTCCTGTTGATTTTATTCTACGTCTACCGCTTAAGTATTAGCAAAGTCGATGAATCAGCGTTGAAGGAGGATGGTCTTAAAACAGAAATTTCCGCTGCATCCGCCCAGGTTACCAGTAAAGGTATTGAAGATAAGCTCGAAGCCTTTAAACAGCGCTACAGAAAATCAGATGGCTACTCCGCGGTTGGCGCTTTGGATATCTCTGAAGAGTCGGCTGAGCAGGCATCCTCGGCTTATAATGCCAAAGAAAAGCGCATGCTGGACTCCATTAGTTTATCGATGAAAAATGCTGTCCAGAAATCCGCAGCTAACAAGGGTATTTCCTCTGGCGATTTCGCTAAAGCCCCGTACTATAGACATCAGGGAGAAAATAAAAGCGAAGATAAGGAGCTCCAGGAGCTGCTGTCAAAATATTCTAATCAAAACAGAAATACCCCAGCTAAACAAACTGACCCCATGGCGATCTTCCGCGCGCAGATGGCTATCGTGGATAGCATGAATAAAGCAGCGGTTTCACCGCACAAGTCGGCAAAAAAATCTTTTCCAGGTTCGTCTGTTGAGCTACAAAATTCTGTAGCTCCCGAGCCGCTTCAGGTTAGTGCCTTAAGCGGAATAGCTATGGACTCTTTAACGATCATCGCTAAGGGGCAGCAAAGGGAATTTATTGGGGGCATGATTGATGAGACTCTTGTCGGGTATTCCGGATCAAGAGTAACCATTAAGCTACTTTGCGATATCAGAGTGGGAAAGAGCTGGATTAAAAAAGGCACATTACTTTATGCGCTCATTAACGGTTTTTCTGCCCAAAGGGTACTACTTAGTGTTTCCTCAATTGCTTTTAATGGAGAGATACTACCGGTGAATTTAGAAGTGTATGATCTGGACGGCATTAAAGGGATTTATGTGCCAGCTTCTTTATACCGTGAATTCAGCCGCGAGTTAGCCTCTAACGGGGTTACAGGATTGTCTGCCGAGTCATCGGGTGAGAAAAATGAGCAAATTATGAGCCTGCTTGGTAGAATGTTTCAATCTACCCAAGGCGCGGTAAATAAACTTATTCGCTCCAATAAAGCGAGAATTAACTATCTCTAAATAAATCTAGAACATCATTATGAAAAAGCGAATACAACTACTGCTAATAGCGCTATTGGCAGCCTTTCCAAGTTTGGCCATCTGCGCGACAGAGCTTCCGGTAATCTACATCAGCAAAAAAAGCGCAGTACACTTCCGCTCACCCGAGGCAATCAAATATGTTGATTTACCCAGCGCTAACTTCACTGGAGATTTACCTCAGGAAAATCTGTTGCGCCTGCGGCTTAAGGATTCTTTTATATTATCCGAGCTAAAGCAAGTAGAATCTTTGGGGATACTCACCATTACCGGTGAACACTTTTTTGCCCAGTATAAGCTAATGGCGGCTGATCAGTCCCAGGCTGCAGACAACGAAGTGGAAATCCTGCCATCCCATATACTGCCGCTTATTCCTGCCTTGCCATCACTATCCACTCCTCAAATACATGCAAAGAGTATTGCGTTGATTTCAAGCAGAGAAAACAAAGGAATTGCAAGCGCGAAGAATCAAGGGATTAGTTTAAAACTCAATCAGCTTCGATGTTCAGGGGAACTTATATTTTTAGACCTTAGTTTTTCTAATGATTCTGAACTTCGATACGATATAGAAGATTTGAGCTTTATAATAAGCGATAAAAAAGTGTCCAGAGCAAGCAATTTTCAGTCCTTTGACATCAAGCCCAGGTTTACTTTATCTTCAGATATGAGCTTTCATCGCGCGGCGAGGAATATTTATGTATTGCCAAAGATTAGCTTTTCAGCTGCTAAGCGCTTAAAGATAACTTTGAGTGAAAAACAGCCTTCTTCCAGAGCGGTCACGCTTGAACTGAGTTATGGAGACCTGCTTTCAGCAGATAGTTTTTAGCTAATGCCCAGCCAAAACTTAAGCTTTCTCCTTCTACACAATCTTAGCTGATTCTTTCTTATCGACAAGAAAATATCTGGCCCCTATAGCCTCCGGCCTCGCTACACAATTTTAATTTTTTTTCTTATGGAAGAACGTGCCGAGTTGCAGGGACTGCACCGCCTGCTGCAGTTTTTTATCTATCTTTTTTTATTTTTAGATATCGCTTATTTTCTACTTATTCCGGGATTTGAGTGGAAATCCATGCGCATCATGCAGGCAGCACTCACGGTGCATCAGGCGATGGGCAGAATAATTATTTACAGCTCGCCATTATACAGCAGGCTTTTTATTCTGATATTAATTTGCCTGGCATCTATTGGAACCCTTAGTAAGAAACAGCGAAGTATATCGGTAAGAAGGCAGATACTTTTTCCGCTCGCTGTGGGGTTATTGCTGTTCTTTTTGGGCTTGATTTTTTTTAGCTTAAAACCGCTCTTGGTTTTTGGGTTTATTTTAGTTCCGTTAATCCCTTACAGCTTTATGCTGGTATCAGGAGCGATTTTACTGCATATCGCGATGGACAATGTTTCCAAAATCATCAGTTCTAGATTTGGAAAGGACAAGTGGAACATTGAGGCAGAGTCCTTTGAGCAGGAAACCAGGCCCTCTAGATCACCGCTGGCGATAAGCATTCCTATGCTCTGTTATTATCAAAAGCGCGTTAGAAAAGGATTTATAAATATTGAAAATATTTTCCGGGGAACCCTGCTCATCGGTACTCCAGGCTCGGGTAAATCTTTTGGTGTGGTGATGCCCTTTATCCGCCAACTCATTGATAAACAGTTTTGCATGTGTCTTTATGATTTTAAGTTTCCTGATCTAGCTAGCCTGGCTTATAGCCGATATCTGATAGCTAAAAAATCTCGAGAGTCAAAACTGGCTTTTCATGTGATAAATCTAAATAATGTTGAGCTTTCCAGGCGAGTGAATGTATTTAAAAGTGAATATATTCCTTCTCTCGCGGACGCTTCTGAGACCGCGGAAGCCCTGGTTGAAGCGTTAAAGAAAGGGGATAAGTCAGCGGGTAGCGATCAGTTTTTCACCCAGAGTGCCGTGAATTTTCTTTCTGCCTGCATTTATTTTTTTTCCAGGTATAATTCCGGGCAATTTTCTACTCTTCCGCATGTGCTGGCTTTTTTAAATCATTCTTATCAGGAAATTTTTGATTGTCTAATGAGTAATCTGGAACTCTCTTCGCTGCTTTCACCATTTAAGAGCGCCTACCAGGCGAAGGCTTTTGATCAGCTGGAAGGGCAAGTAGGCACACTGAAAATCTTCATCTCCAGGCTCGCAACTCTCGAGACGTTCTGGGTATTTTCAGCGGATGATTTCTCGCTAAAAATAAATGACCCGGCTAGTCCCTCGATACTAGTGCTGGCGAATGATCCCTCTACCCAAAATATTAATTCCGCCTGTTATTCGGTCGTACTGAACCGGTTAACCAGGCTCCTAAATTCTAAAGGAAACCTGCCAAGCGCATTAATTTTAGATGAGTTGCCAACCATTTTTGTGCACCGTATTGAAAACCTGATTGCAACTGCTCGGTCCAATAAGGTCGCCGTGCTGATGGGACTTCAGGAGCTCCCTCAGTTTCATCAGCATTATGGAAAGGAAGTGGCCAACACCATTTGCGCTGTGATAGGAAATGTATTATCCGGATCAGTGCGAGCAAAAGAGACTTTGGATTGGTTAGAAAAGCTTTTCGGGAAGATCAAGCAGGAATCCGAGAGCATGTCCATTGACCGTTCTAAAACGTCCATTTCGCTTTCCGAACGTTTAGAAAATTTAATCCCATCTGGAAAAATTGCATCACTTAACACTGGAGAGATGGTTGGCATTTTAGCCCGCGAACCCCGAGCAGATTATTCTGGAAGCTTTTCTCCCTCAGTGGTTAACTGTAAAATAAATCTCGATTTATCTGCCATTGAAAAAGAAGAAGCGGACTATGCTCCAATGCCGAAATTCTATGATTTTGGAGACAACAAGCAGGCGGTACTCCTTGCAAATTTTAAAAAGATAAATGATGAAGTATCTGGAATAATTGCCCGCTTCCAAAAAACTCAATAAAAAAGAGAAAAATATTATGGAAAACTTCAATGGAATCGTCGCACTGGTTAAGGATCAGATCGATGAATATTTATCCGTGATGCGCATTGGCGTAATCACCTCAGTTGATGATAGCTCATTATTTGCCAACCTCACCTTTGCTGATTCAAGCTCAGGTAGGTTTGCGAGCAAGGAGGTAATGCTTTTAAAAGACAAAGCTGATTTGTACACTTTTTTGCTATCCGCACCAGAAAAAATCCCACTTGGGGATTTTAAGCTTCTTTTTCAAGTAAGCATGCTTCAGGATAGGGGAGATTCATCTTCTCTCATTTCCGCCTGTCAGCTACTAAAATCTTCCCCATCATCGCTAGAGCTGGCAACAGATTCGCTCAGCCAACGCCTGGAATCCAGGCATACTGGGCCTGTAGTAAATACGCCTTCAAGGTGAGACGCTCATTAGGCAGCTACATTTCTATATTTTTTCTTTGCTCATTCACCCCCTTAAATCTCAAGGCGCAGTTTAGCTTGCCGCTAAGCAAATTTCAAGTGACCAGTCACTTTGGTCCTCGCATTCACCCCATCACTGGATTAAAGCATTTGCATTCCGGGACTGATCTTGCTGCCCGCTATGAGCCAGTGCATGCCATCCTTTCAGGAAGGGTCAATGCTGCAGGCGAGAATGAGATTTTGGGGAAATATGTGAAAATAGATCATGGAGGTGTGCAGAGCATCTATGGGCACTTATCATCGGTACTGGTGAGCAAAGGTGAGCATGTAAATAGTGGAAAGCTCATTGCGATTTCCGGAAATTCTGGCCGTTCCACTGGTCCTCACCTTCATCTATCGATAAAAATCTCTCAAAAATTCTTTAACCCGCTGGCGGTGATAAAAGCCCTGCTGGCCTTAACACTTGAAAACCATATGGAAACATATTCAATAACTGAAAATGACAACCTCTCCCTTGCCGCAATCTTATCCTTGCTGGCTGAAAAAGGAAGCATCTCGCTTTCAGAAACTCAGGCCAGCGAGTACGGCGTAGATCAGGCTGATAAGCTACCAATTGAAGAGGAAGGAGGGAATGATGAATTCTAAAAATCTTCCGCTCTATCAGCAGGTAGCAAACATGCTGATAGAGCAGCTGGAAAAAGGTACCGCTCCATGGCTTAAGCCATGGAGCGGAGGTGGAATTCCTCAGCTCCCTTTCAATGTGATCTCATCAAACCGTTATCGAGGCATAAATGTGATGAATCTTTTGTTAAAGGGTCATCAGGATCCAAGGTGGCTGACCTTCAAGCAGGCCGAGTCGATTGAGGCCACCATCAACAAGGGAGAGAAAGGCACTCTAATTCAGTTTGTGAAAACACATCAGCAAAAGAGTATGCGGGATGATAAGGGTCATCTCGTTTTTGATGAGACTGGAAATCCAATGAGTGAGCGGCTGCTGCTAACTAGACCAATTGTTTCTTCAGCCTGGGTTTTCAACGCCGAGCAGGTCAGCGGTCTTCCCCCGTTAAAAAAGGCTGAGCCCCTAGAAACGGCTTGGGATCCGCTCGTCAGGGCAGAAAATTTACTCACTGCATCTGGCGCAGAAATTAATCATTGCTACATCGATAGTGCTTTTTATGATGTCAGGTATGACACCATAACCCTACCTGAACGTTACCAGTTTTCTGCCGCAGATAAGTATTATGCCACAGTGCTTCATGAACTCGCGCATTGGACGGGACATCCCTCGCGTCTGGATCGGGCTTCGCTATTAACTCAAGGCATGATTGCCTATAGTAAGGAAGAATTGCGGGCTGAAATTGCATCTATGATAATTGGGGAAGAAGTTGGCATCGGACATGACCCAGATCAGCATGCATCGTACGTGGATAGCTGGGTCTCGATACTAAAAGACACACCGCTGGAAATTCATGCAGCGGCGGCAGATGCGGAGAAAATATTCGATTTTCTTATGGAAATCGAAAGAAAAAGATCAATCAATCTTTCTGAGGAATCGCAGCTAGTTCCCCATGCTGAAAAACAGCTCAAATTTTTATCAACTGGGGATGAGATATTATATGAGGATAGCATTTACAGGGTTGAGGGACATTTAAAACAAGGACGACTTCGAATGTCGCAAATGCCCTCAGGAATTCAGTTTTCTCTCTCCAGTACTGACCCGCTTTATGCCGCTTTGCTGGCACAAAAGCTCCATCAGGCTCCAAGCCTTTCTGAATCAGTGGGGCCTAAAACAGAAAAAAACATTTATCAACCTTTAAAAAGATGAACTATGAAAACGCAATTTAACCTGAGTGAACTTCCCTTAGCTCAATTTGAAGCCCTGGGGATCTACCGCGATAGGCAGCTTCTATTGGACCCAGAAGAAATCAACACTTTACTTTCAGGCAGAAGGACGACCCTTGTTCCTCTGCATGAACTCAAAGGCATAGATTTTACTATCGAAAGGCTGGATGCAAGACTTTCCCTTCATCGGGAGGCTTCTGGAGCAGTAGAACTGCTGATTCATCCGATTTATCAAAATCCCCGCGCACACCCGCTGCTAAGCGAATACGAAATGCAGGAGTTAGTTTCCGGCTCTAAATCTTTCATCGGAAAAGCGGTGGAAAGGGGAGAAGGTATGGCTGTGATGTATAATATTGAATACGATGAAACCACCCGAGATTTTGTAGGCTATTATGTTTCTAAGGTGCAGCCACCAGAAAGGGTGAATGGTATGCTGCTTAGCGAAGAGGAAAAATCAGCCTTTCAGCGGGGCGAACTATTAGAGCTTTCTGACGGAACCAAGCTTCAGCACCGTGCAACGGAGCCCAAGGGCATGCTTTCAGACCGGAAGGCTCTAGTACTCTCGGTTCTACTTGATGGCGGTATCAGCTACCTGCTACTGCGCGGCATCAACGCATTAGGTGGAGGGGTGGAACAGAAAGATCACAAAACACCAGCCTTTAATGCTGCGCTTTCTGAAATGGAAGGAAAGGCCACTAAACAGCGAGAATTCACGAGCCCTGAAATGCAGCTTCAACCACAAACCAGGGGAATCGGCAGGTAAGATAACAAACAATTTATAATATAAAATGAAGATTATGGATGATAAAAATTTTGAGTATTTGAAAAAATCGCTCGATTATTTGGGTTTTGGAACGCATTTGAATCAGGTGTTAATGGAAGGGATAAATAAACAAAGTAACTCTTTTTCCATCGGCTTTAATCAAAGGTATATACCATCGGAGTTTAAGTCAAATCCCAGTCAAGGGGTTGATAAGATGCATTTTGAGATCTATCTTAATAAGTCAAAGACCAGCGAAGTCTATTTTTTAACTTCTATGGAAGCGCGGCTCACCCGCTACAATAGTAATGATCCCATTCAAAAAACATTTGAGCTGGATAAGCAGAATCGAATATCTGCACTTCAGGCTTATAAACTTCTTTGCGGTCAAAGCTTCCAAAAAGATATTTTTGTTCTGGATCTTGATGATCTAGAAGAAAATAAAAACAAGAAAGTTGCAGTATGGCATAAGCTTGATCTTAAAGTCACGGATCGGGATGGCGAACATCCGATGAAATTATTTTTTCCTGAATATGGCTTTGATTTAGAAAAGAGCTTTGACCGCTATCCAATTGCAGACATGCAAGATTCAGAAAAGCTTGAGGCTGCAATAAAAGCACTAAAGTTCGGTAATTTAATTTCGTTGAAAATGGAACTTGAAGGGAAGGTAATACCAGTTTACCTCTCTGCTGATCCGGAATATAAGTCTCTGAATGTGTACGATGAGCGTATGCAACCAATCAGACAAGATCGTATGTTTGCTGGAGTAGATATTCGCCAAAATATTTCAGGGGGATTTTCTTCTCCTATAACCAATCGGGATCAAAACCAGGATAGCAGTGCAAAGATGAAAAGGTAATTTTCCTATGCGCTTCTTTTTTTTCTAGAATAACGGGCTTCCTGAGCAGAAGGCCAGTTGGTCTCTTTTGACTAGAAATATTGCATGCATTTATATTGGTAAACAACATCTTGAAATTGTATGACTGGCTAAACACATTTTCTTTCAATGCCAATATTCTTTCTACTCTGATGTAAATAAATAACATTCAAATCAATTTTAAGCTACTTCGGCTTCAGAGGACGGGAACGGGGTAGTCAAAGGCTTTAGCTATCTATTTGGCTGATCTGGCGCGGGGGCATTGATAGTTAAAATGCTGTTAGAATTTATATTAAACAAAATCACTTTAATTGGGTTGTGTAAACAAAAAGAAACCATTATGTCTAATAAAAATATAAGCGATATTCAAAAATTTATTGAAACTTATGAACCTGCCAAATTTAAAATGCTATCCCGAGGAATCGAGGTTAGGGGGATCAAAGATATACACAGAGGAATCAGCTATGCTAATGAGGTCATTCAAAGATTAAGTCTGAGACTAACCATAGCCCATAGCGCGGAAATGGCTATGTATGGAAGTTTTGAAGTATTGGATGTTTAACTATTATTGATTACAGGAAAGATTCATTGCCTTTCCTGTATTGTTTTATCTATTCTTTTCTCGTTGATTTGGGTGGTTCAATGTGTTATTCATCTCAAGCTAGATAGTGCTAAGTGCCTTTTTTAATCTTAATTTCTTCCAGGTCAAGGTTAGCAATCCTGATTTTCCGAATCCAATTTAACATTGTTTTGCTGAATTTAGGTTGAATTGAGTCTAGGAACAGTCCTCCAAAATCCCTTTCATTTCCTTTTAATTATTATCGGTAGATACTTATAAAGTGATAATATATATTCCTTAGTAATAATAGTTTACGCTTTATAGCCTAACATCACTTGAGCATGGGAAAGTTGCGCCAAAATATTACTTGTAATTCAAGAGGAGAGATTGGCTACATTTCTTATCATATGATAAGATTGCATTGAAACAAATCCTGTTTATTTATAGTATTTTACTTATGAATCAATGAGAAAAGGAACAATTGCATCCATAGATGTTGCAAATAACAGCGGAATAATTGTTGATGAAAATGAGCAGGAAATTTCTTTCTCCTTCAAAAAAGATAAATCTTTGACGATCTCGCAAAAAGTAAATTTCGAAATCCAGCTTACTCTTGATGGCTTAGCCGCCGTTCAAGTGGAAATCTGCGGATAGATCACCAGAGCAGACGTCTAGTTAAAAATAGTACATTAACACAAGAATTTAACCACGTGTGAATGGTGCATCTTCTTAGGAAAGTCATTTCCTCCACCAGACTTCCCTTACTTGGCACTACAGCAAAAAAATGAGATTAATGATTTGTCAATTACGCAGTTGAACATCAATTCTGTTTCCTTCAGTTTTTAGAATGAATTTATTTAATGCATTAAAAAAAAGTTTTGAATCGTCCCACATAGCGAAATGACTTCCATTAGGGCATATGAATATATCTACTTTCTCATTTTTGGACATTCTATTCCGCATTTTTACATAGTAGTGGGGAGGGATAAAGTCATATTTTGCTCCGATGAATAACGTAGGAATGGTGATCTGAACGAGATATTTATTAAAGTCTGTTACATTGATTTTTTTCATAAATCCTAGCTCAGACATCATCCCACCAGTTGAATGTTCTTTTGAGCGTTTTAGGGATGTGGGCATGGGATCAGGAATCCGTGCATAATGTCTCTTAATCATCATTGGCCACGCTACTTTTCTGATCTGGTTCCCCAGTGCATTTGCGTCGTTGAAATCGGTGAATTTTCCGCTGAAGCCAAACCTTAACGAATCGCCGTATTTTTTAAAAGTTGGGATGGAATCTAGTATATCGGCATATAGCAGAGACTGATAGTCGTCAATAACCTCGTCCTTTTCATTTATGTTATTACATAATATGAGCCCTTTTATATGCTTTTGGAATTTAGCCGCATAAGCTTGGGCGAGTTGGCTACCCCAAGAGTGTCCAAGAAGATAAAACTGATCTAGTCCATGTGATTTACGTACCTCTTCCACGTCATTCACAAAACTATCTATGCTATATAAGGCACTATCCGAAGGAATACTAGAAAAATAGGTGCCCAATTGAGAATAAAATATAATAGTGTAGTCTTTTCCTAATTCACTGGGAAAATTATAAAAATATTCAGGTGAGGTACCTGGACCTCCGTGTAAGAGCAGTAATTTGATCTTTCCAGTTCCATTTTTCTTCGTCCATACGTTATATTTTTTATTTCTTATGTCAACCATTTTTACCCCGTCTGCCTTCATTGCATTGACATATGAGGAATCATTCATTCTTTTCGCCTCCAGTTCTAATTTTTGCGAGAAACCCTCTTGAAAAGTAAAAACGCATAATAAGAATATTAGATATTTTATCATATTGCTGATTTTAAATTAGTTATATAAATATACGTTTGTTAACGATCAAAACCTCGCTGCTAATTATTTCCTCATGATCACATTTGGAAATCGCTCGCGCTGGAAAATTGGAAGCAAGCGATAGCAGAGCCACTAGGAGCGCTGCAACGAAATTTGCATTGAGAATATTTTTAACATCAAGGTTGAATTTAGATAAGCAATCAATTTAACTGCGTTTTTAGTTAAAAGCACCAAAATATAAGTCTACCAATTTATTTAGAAAGTCCGAATTCCTGGAGCATAAAAGCAAAATGTTAATTGACAAATGCTCTCTCGAAACGGTGAACTCAGAAGGATGCTATGAGCCCATTTGCGTTATAATCACTATTTACTCTGGTCAGGTGAAGTTTTGTCTTTCGTTAATTGCATCACATTTTTAAAAGACATAAATGAATCTATATTAGAAGTTTCGGCTTAAAGTAGAACACTGGCAATCCAAGACTATCCATAGTCTTAAAAAACGAAGGTTAAGAGCGCTTTTAGATTCTTTTAAAAAATATTATCTTCAAAAGTTTGAATTTATTATATTTATAGTCAATATGTTAGAAAAAAAAACTATGAAGAAACTAATGTTATTATTTTTAGTCATCTTGAGTAGCCACTGCTGGGCACAAACTTCACAAGAAGAAATAACCAAAATCGTAACTAAGCAAGAGGCGGATTGGAATAAAAATGATATGCTTTCCTATGCAAATTCTTTTACTGACGATGCAACTCTTATTAATTTTCTAGGCTTGTTCTGGAAAGGAAAAAGCGAGATTATTAACCAATTTAAACTGATTAATGATTGTTGTATAAAACCAACCCAAATTAAATTAGACATTGCTGATACACGTTTTATAAACAACCAGACGGCAATTGTATACATTAAAGAAACTTTGATCGCAAAACAGGACTATCAAGTTCCTGGAAAAATAGTTAAAAAAGGGAGCGTAGATCATAAAATGATTACCGCAATATTTATTAAGCAAGAGAACATTTGGAAAATACTTTCTATGCAGGTCACTCAAATAGTACCACTCCCTCCCAGATAAAACATTTGCAGCTTGTTTAGTAGCTACTTTTTCAACTCATATGGAATGAACTTTCTTAATAGCGAAGGTATCTATTCCGCAATCACGTTTTAAACTTTGATTTTATTTCCATCGATTACCACAAAGAGAAGAAGTATCTAATAAATCAAATCTTCTTGGATGTGTCAGCTAGAAAATAAGATCTTATAAGATAAAAAGATGTTGATTCTAACTGCAGGTGAATTAAACGAGTCAAAATAGCGGAATTCAAAGTTGAAAAATAAACTAAATAACCATTCTCCTTTAACTCCTACGCTAATTGCTTAACCAAGCTCGTCTTCCCAACTTAGCAAGGGCCGTTAATAATACTGTGCAGAGGGTTAGTCATCTACTTTTAAAGATTTTAACTTTAGTACTTTCCATATCTTAAATACTTTATAAATACATGCATTGATAATTCCAGGATACTATACAACAATTGTCCGATATTTTTAAGTTAGGCATAGGAGAGGCGTAAGTTTTTATTGGAAGTCCAAAATTCTTGCTTATCTGAAAATGACTGGAGGGATGCATTACAAAACGGTATTCAAACTATTTAACGCTGATCATCCTAAGCGCTTATTTAAAATGAAACACCCAGAGGCATTCTATAGAACTTACTGCTGGTATTTATCTTGTATAATTTAGCTGTTTGCAGATTCTTATTTGTTATATAGTATATGTTGTCTAACAGGTTCAAAATATCCAATAGTTCACTGGAGACTGATTATTCTCTAATATTTGTTTATTTGTCTTGAAAACTATTAAAGAGTTTATCAGCAATCATCCCTCAACAACTACTTGTAAGTGTTGTTGAGGGATATTTTGTTTTGGTACATTATAAACTGATATCTGCTTTTTTAAGATTTGGATGTAGACTTCTGAGGTGTATTTGCAATTCTTTCCACTGAAAGCATGCCATTTCCCTCAATTAAAAAGCAAAATAATCCAATAAGGACTGCTAGTGAAAGCCAGAATTCAGCATAGGGGCGAAAAATTCCCCCTGAGAGGTTTACTAAGAAGGTGGCAACAAGAAGGATTGGTATATTGAGTAAGCAGAAAGTACGGGTGTGGGTGCCAATTGCTATCGCAAGCCCGCCAATGATGTGAAGCAGGATGATCAGGTGAGCTAGTATGCTGATGGAAACGGCGGTTCCTAACTGTTCTCCCCGCATCAAGCTGTTAAAAGCTTCCATATTCGTCCAAAATGCCACGCCTTTCCAAATCAGTACAATACCTAAAGCAATTCTGAAAAAGTCCAGCCAGGCAGGGTGATGGCTATCGCCCCAGTCCTGAATTTTTTTAATTAAGCTCATGTCCGTCTATATATTGGTTATAAGCAATATACCTAAAAAAAATGAAAAGGCAAATCACTTTATATTTACCTACTTGCTTTAACTGTTTTCAATATTCTTGATTTAGTTTAACCAAGCTAATGTGAGCAAGTTGAAGGAGCTAAACATTCATTAATCTTTTGTTATTGTTTGATGGTTTTGATACCTCAATTGCTGAGTCTCAGTGCAAAGCCTTTTTTGGAACTGTTGACAATTGTCAATATTTTTTATAAAAATAAGAACGATTTAAAAACGAATATTTGTAATTTTGCATAATACCTAATATTCTACATCTTGCATCCAGTATTTTTATCAGTTGTTGGCTCCATCTTTATATTGGGCTTAGTTATTGTTAAACTATCCCTGTTTGGTCGTGAAAAGAGCTATTTAAATCTGTTATTGACCACAGCCATCGCAGGGATCATATGGTATGCGCTAATTTATCTGCTAACCAATTCTGGATATTTGACGCGCTACCCATTTCTATTTAACAAGGGTTTGCCACTATACTATTTGATCGGACCATGCTTTTATCTCTATATCAGGGGATCACTGAATCCAGCGCATGTGGCATTCAAAAAAAAGGATCTGCTCCATCTGATTATAATTATTCCGGCAATAATTTCTATCATTCCTTATACGATTGCCAGCCAAGCTCAACAGCAGTGGGTGGTGGACCAGGTCGCAAATAACGTGCGTTTTGCCTTTTCAGATAGCAAATATATTGTGGGGTCCTGGCATTGGTTTGCCTTTCCACTTTCCGCTTTCATCTATACCGTGATGCAATTAAAGCTAACCGTAAATACCGCTAAACAGAAAAAACATGATCCAAAGGTCATCAGGTGGATTTATATGTTTACCGCGATTTGCGGCACCATTTTTTTGGGTATGATTGCTGTAAGTTTGAGTGTACTGGGTAACCTAAATGATACCTATGCTATTTTGCATTCAGGCAAATTAGTTTTAACCTTATGTTTCTGTTTGCTTTTTTTAAGTGGTCTGTTTTTCATAAATCCAGCATTTCTTTATGGTTTTGTGCAGGCAAATAGCCTTTCGGGTAATGAAAACGTAACATTAAAACGTAAGAGTAAACCCTTGGAAGAATTTGAGAGCATCCGGGTTAATATGTATGATAATGCATTGGTCGTTCGGGTTGAAAATTATATCACTCGAACAGAAGCCTTCAGAAAAACTGGCCTCACTATAAGTGAACTCGCTTCGATGCTCGAAGTTCCTAATCATAAGCTCTCCGATCTGTTCAATAACCACTATCAGCTTAATTTTAATACTTATATTAATAATCTCCGGATTGAATACGTGAAAGAAAGATTAGAGTCAGGGGAGTGGAGACAGTTCACGCTCGAAGCGATAGCCCAGGATGCCGGTTTTTCATCCAGAAATACTTTTTTTCTGGCCTTTAAAAAGGTGATGGATACCACCCCATCAAATTATCTTGCCATGCTAAAACAGGCTTCTGTTGCCTGATTTGATGTATTGATTTTCAAAATCAGTACATCTTGCGTAAATGTGCGTACAATAAAAATGAAATAATTGGTGAATTTTTGCGCCGTGTAAATCCAAGGGAATGATCTATTTTTTTTGGAAGACGTTTGCCATTGGGGTCTAATTTCCCAGTTGCTGTAAACGTTTTCTCATCAATCTGGAGCAACTCTTGGATGAGCTCAAAAAGCCAAACATCCCAATTGTTTATGAATAAACGTTTACTTCTACTTTTTGTTGTGCTGGTCATGCTATGGACCAAAAGTTCTGCACAATTTACCTTATCTGAAAATTTTAAAGGCAGTACCGCAAATGGCATTGTTCTGGGAGGATCGCCGAGTGCTTCGCTGACCTCAGGCGGAATTGATGCTGTAAATCAGGGTTATCTTCGATTAACAACTGACGTTGGTGATCAGAGAGGATATGCCTACATTGACAAGGCGTTTCCTTCGACATTGGGGGTTTTACTCGATTTCGAATATAAAACCTGGCACGCAAATACTACAGATGGCGCTGATGGTATAGTTGTTTTTTTATTTGATGGTTCAGTAACTCAAAGCGATTTTAGACTCGGCGGTTCAGGCGCCGGCTTGGGTTACGCGCCACGTGGAGATCAAAATTTACCTGGGTTGAAAGGAGCTTATTTGGGCATTGGTCTGGATGAGTATGGTAATTTTTCTTCCAATTATGGTACAGTTAATGGTGTATCAGACAGAACGTCCACTACAGCAGGCAGCCTGTCCAGACGCATAAACAGCATTACACTTCGTGGTAGGGAGTCAGATGCCTATCGATTGCTAGCAACCACAAACCCAACAAGTTCAAGCCAAATTCAATATACGACACAGGTCGGAACCAGACCTAACGACGCAACTTTCTACAGAAGAGTGCAGGTGGAAATAAAGCCCAATTCAAATGGTAGATACGATATTGTTGTGAGGTGGTCTACCACACCGGGTGGCGCATTAACCCAACAATTCAGCTATTCGCTGGTCGATCAATCGGGCGTAAGCTATACGCCGCCATCAACATTAAAATTGGGCTTTACCTCGGCCACGGGCGGTTCATTTAACAATCACGAGATTCGTAACCTTACCGTGACCACACCTGGGAATATTCGTGTTGGAAAACGAGCAGATAAAGATGTATTAAGAACGATTTCTGCAGGAACAAATGCCAACCAGGTTACCTATACCATTGAAGTGGTAAATGATAATAGCGTTGCACTAAGCAATATAGATTTTAAGGATAAATTAACAGATGCTAATGGGGTGTTGGTTCCAACATCAGCATTTACTTTTGGTACCATTACCACTTCAGGATTTTTAACAGGTACAACGGTAGCTAAATCAGCAACTACAAACGAAATCAATGGAAGTTTGAACATGGCTGCTGGTGCCACAGGTAAAATTACAGTCACTGGAACTTTAAATTCAGTACCCGCTGGGAATACCCTTAGAAATACCGTAACGATAAATCCCACTGATATTACAGATCTCGATCCAGATAATAATACAGCGGTCGTAAATACGCCAGTTTTAGCTGAAGATGTCGATCTTACGCTTTCAAAAACGGTTACCAATCCATGTCTTTCCACCAGTGGAAACATATTTAATATGGTGGCTTCTAATGTCGGAGCTGTAGGCACTTCTGCTGCCAACAAAATTACTGTTACCAAAACCTATCCAACCAGTTATACATTCACCGCAATTTCTAATCCAAACTGGTCCCTAGGTACCAGGACTACATCTGGTTCCAACTACGTTTATACCTACACTTATACTGGTGGAACACTGGCTTCTGGAGCGAGCACTTCGCAGATTAGCTACCGAATTACAGTGCCAACTGGTGTAAGTTCTTACATAGACGCTGCACAGGTAAATTATTTAAACACATCTAATCAAAACATTGAAATTGCAGCCAATCAAAGCAATAACGTTGCAAGTAATACCATTGCAACGGTTTCTGCAAAACCTGCGGTCGGGGCCCAGGTTACCTATTGCCTGAATTCTTCGGCAACTGCGCTTTCCGCAACCGCTACCAATGGAAACACTTTATTATGGTATAGGACCAAAGGTGGTGTATCGTCTGTAAATGCGCCCATTCCCTCAACTACTGTCGCTGGAAATACCAGCTATTTTGTCACCCAAACTAATGGGAGCTGCGAGAGTGACTATGCAGAGATTATAGTTACTGTACAGGCAGCAGTAAACGCTGGTAGTATTGGCAGCAATCAAACGATCTGCAACGGCGCTTCAGCAACTGCCTTAACTTCTTCCTCTGCGGGAAGTGGAGGTACAGCGGGTTCTACTACTGCCTACAGATGGGATAAATCTGTAGATAATGGGACAACCTGGACAAGTATTCCAGGTGCTACCGGAACTACATATTCGCCTGGTGCACTTAGCCAAACAACCCAATTTAGAAGGGTTTATATATCTACTTTAAATGGTGTTTCTTGTGAGGCGGCAACAACTCCAGTTACCATTACGGTACAAAATGTGGTCGGAGCAGGTTCCATCGGAGCAGATCAAACCATTTGTACAGGCACAATCCCAGCACCTTTAAGTTCTGTTACTGTTGGAACAGGATCGACAGGTTCTACGCTAAGCTATAGATGGGAAAGCTCGCTAAATGGCACTCAATGGAATGTGATTACTGGCGCAACTGCTGCAAGCTATACTCCAACTGCTGCTTTAACAGCAACTACTCAGTTTAGAAGAGTTACAATTTCTACTCTTAACACTGTTGCTTGTTCTTCTATTCCCTCGAACGTAATTACGGTAAGCGTTAACTTAAATCCAACTACTGCAATTGCAGGTTCAGATCTAGAACAGTTTAACTCAGGGGTATTCACCCTGCAAGGGAATGCACCGACTGTAGGTTCAGGTAGTTGGTCAGTCGTTACTGGAACAGCAACGATTGCAGATCCTGCTAATCGCAATACAACCGTTACAATTGCCCAGAGTACCTCGGCAATGTTAAGGTGGACAATTAGTAATGGTCCTTGTGCGTCTTCTAGTGATGATGTGCTAATCACCTACACCAAACGTTCGAATTTACAAATCACAAAAACAGTTGATAAAGCAAATCCAGTGGTAGGCGACAATGTGACCTTTACGTTGGTCGCTAAAAACAACGGGCCGAGTGATGCGAGCGCTGTAAAAGTTACCGATCTTTTAAAGGCTGGATATACTTTTGTAAGCAGTTCTTCTGTAAATTACACCGCATCCAATGGAGAATGGTTGATTGGTACACTTGCAAATGGCGCTTCTCAAACCCTTACCTTAATTGCCCGGGTTAATGCAAATGCAGCAACTGCTGATTATGCTAACACTGCAAGCATTATAGGGGCAGAAACAGATCCTGATTTAGCCAATAATACCTCAACTTTAAATACAATTACACCGATTCCTTCTGTTGATATCGAAGTAAACAAAACCGCAACGCCAAAACCAGCCATCGCTGGGCAAGCGCTCACCTACAGCATAACCCTAAAAAATAACGGTCCAAGTACAATTAGAACTTCTGATGTATTTACCCTTTCCGAAAACCTTCCGGCAGGATATACTGCAAATAATTTTACCCCTTCTTCGGGGACTTATAATTCCTCAACTGGTAACTGGAGCGGTTTAGCTTTAGCTAGCGGTCAGCAGGCGACATTAACAATTACTGGAAATGTTGCCGGGGTCGCGACGGGGACTTTAACTAACACCGTTTCCATTGCGGTTCCATCTGGTATTTCAGATCCGAATATCAGCAACAACAGTAAAACCGATAATACAATAATTAGCAGGTTAGTTGATTTAGGAATTACCAAAACCTCTAATCCCAAACCCGTAATTTCTGGCAACAATTTAACATACACGATAACTTTAAGCAATAACGGGCCATCTGGTTTATTACCTGCTGATATAGTGAAAATTAATGAAAACTTCCCTGCAGGCTATACCGCTTCAACTTTCACCCCATCGACTGGCGTTTTCGATAAAAATACAGGAAACTGGACTGGTTTAACCTTATCTCAAGGCCAAACTGCAACGCTAAGCATTGTAGGGGTTGTAGCTGCAAATGCGAGTGGAACGTTAAGCAATACAGCAAGTGTTGTCGCGCCATTAGGCACAACCGATAACAATAGCACAAATAATACTGCAACCGAAACTACGGCAGTAAGTCGTCAGATTGATTTTGAAATTACCAAAACAGCAACACCAAAACCAGCAGTTGCAGGTGAAACCCTTACCTATACCATCGCAGTAACCAACAAAGGCATTAGCTCGATGAATGCGACTGATGTTTTAAAAGTTGTTGATGCCTTACCAACCGGATTTACTGCTTCAAGTTACAACCCATCAAGCGGAACATACGATTCTGCAACAGGAAACTGGAATGGGTTAAGCTTATCCAGCGGACAAACAGCGAACTTGACTATTACTGGAAAAGTAGCAAGTGCTGCAACTGGATCTCTGTCAAATAGAGTTGTGTTGACTCCTCCACAAGGAATAACCGATCCCATTACAAATAATAATGAAGCAACCGATATTACCTCGATTGTATCTAAACCCGTTTTGGCGATTACCAAATCCGGCGCCTCAGGTTTAACTGCAGGATCGGCGGTGAATTACACGCTTAAAATTGTAAACACCGGAAGTAGTGATGCGGTAAATGCGGCTATAAATGATGCTGTTCCAACAGGAGTAGAAAATGTAACCTGGACGGCCACAGCAAACGGAAGTGCAACGGTTGTTTCTGGAGCATCAGGAAGTGGAAATGCAGTTACGCTGAAGGCCAATATTCCCTCAGGTAATGCAAATAACTTCATCTCGGTTAACATCAACGGAACCTTAAATCCGGCAGCAACAGGAAGCGTAAACAATACGGCATCTGTTACGCCATCTGAGCCACAAGGCTCTGGAAGCAATTCCGCTGTAAACTCTAATGTAACCAGCTCTTCGGGAATTGTAATTTCTAAGGCAGGCCCTTCATCTGCATCTGCAGGAGATGCCATTAGTTACAGAATCGAAGTTGGAAATAATGGACCAAGTAATGCAACTGCAGTTCAAATCTCGGATAACGTTCCCTCTGGTTTAACCAATGTAAGCTGGACTTCCCAAACCCAGGGAGGCGCAAGCATTACAAGTGGAGTAACAGGCTCTGGAAATGCGATTAATTTAGTTGCCAATGTTCCAGCAGGCGCACAGCACAAAGTAATCTTGAATGTGAGCGGAACGATAAAACCAGATTTCAATGGCGCTTTAACCAATACAGCTGTGGCAACGCCCGGGGAAACTGGCAGTACACCAGTAAGCGCGCAAGCGGTTACTAATATTAACAGTAAACCTTTATTTACCATAACAAAAAGCGGCCCGCCCACTGTTACATCTGGCAATACGATTGGCTATACCATAACGGTTAGAAACACTGGACCTTCAAATAGTACTAGCACAGTAATAACCGATAATATCCCAGCGGGAATAACAGGGGTAAGTTGGACAAGTACAGTCACCGATGGATCTGTGAATATTACAACAGGCGCAAACGGAACTGGAAATGCCTTAAGTTTAACAGGTAATTTCAATGCAAATAGTACCGTGCAAATTAATGTAACGGGAAAAGTGAGCTCGGATCTATTGGGTAACATCGTGAACTCGGCTGTTGTAAAACCAGCTGAGGCTGGAGTGGTCCCAGTTACCTCGAATGAGGTGAATACATCTGTTAGTACAAAATCTGGTTTAACCATCGCTAAAAACGGCCCTTCATCTATAGTTTCTGGAACAAATATTATATATACCATTGAAGTTGGAAATACAGGGCCAAGTGATGCCCTTAACGCCTCGATTGCAGATTTAATTCCTTCTGAGATATTAAGTCCCAGCTGGACAAGCACAACTCAAGGAACTGCAAGGATATTAAGTGGTGGTACAGGAAGTGGTAATACCCTTCAAACAGTTGCAAATGTGCCAGCTGGCGCAGCCAACAAAGTAATTATCACTATAATTGGAAAAGCAAGTCCATCTTATAGCGGGAGCATTACCAATACCGCCAGTGTTACTGCAACGGAGCTGAATAGCGCTTCTCCACAATCATCAGTAACCACCTCAATTAATAGAGTTCCTACAGTATCTATTACCAAAAACGGACCATCATCTGTAATTTCGGGTGCAAATATTAGCTATAGCATTGATGTGATAAATACCAGCACAGCTGATGCGCAAAATCTTGAAATCAAGGATTTGGTTTCAACCCAGATTAGTGGGGTAAGTTGGAACGCGGTTGCAGCAGGCTCTGCCAGCATAAATACTTCAGCGTCTGGAACTGGAAACAACATCACCTTGAGCGGAAGTATTCCTGCAGGTGCAGCAAATAAAATAACGCTGAACATTACTGGAAAAGTAGGTGCAGGCTACAGCGGAATTCTAGGTAATACCGCAACGGCAACTCCTGCAGAAACTGGTACAGCCGTTAAATCATCATCGGTAAATACAGCGGTACAAAAAATACCGGTATTGGCGATTGAGAAAACAGGGCCAGAAAATATTAGCGCAGGTCAGAATATAAGCTATACCATCAAAGTTAAAAATACGGCAACAGCAAATGCAGATTTAGCTACAATTGCTGATAATGTTCCTGCAGATATTCAAAATGTAACCTGGGTAGCGACAACTAGCGGCTCGGCATCAATTAATGGCGCTGTAAATGGAACAGGGAACACCATTAGCCTGATTGGAAATGTTCCCTCAGGAAGTGGAAACGAGATTTCTATAACCATAAATGGGACAGTAAATCCCTCAGCCAATGCCAATTTAGTCAACACCGCAACGGTAACACCTTCAGAAAATGGCGTATCAGCTAAAACTTCGAATACGATAACCACCCAGGTAAGTAAAACGCCTTCGGTTAGCTTAATTAAAACAGGACCAGCGAGCGCAAAAGCTGGAGAAATGGTAACTTATGTTATTGATGCGGTTAATGCAGGTCCATCTAATGCAAACAATCTTGCTTTAGCGGATGTAGTACCTGCAATTTTAACCAACGTTTCCTGGACAGCAGTTGCTTCTGGAACTTCCACCCTTACCTCGACCTCGGGCAGTGGAAATGTTAATTTAATCGGAAACTTGAATGTTGGCAATAGCAATAAAATCCAAATTAGAGTTAGCGGAACAATTCCTGCAAGTCAGTTAAATACTACAATTAACAATATCGCAACGGCAACTCCGGTAGAAACTGGTGTTAGCGTTAATTCTAATGCAATTGCTACAGTAATTTCCAATAAGAGCAATATTTCTATTGTTAAATCTGCCCCAGTTTCTATAAATGCTGGAGAAGTAGTGAACTATACCTTATTGGTTAAAAATACTGGACCAAGTAATGCAATAGATGCTACAATTGCAGATGCGGTACCTGCAGATATTCAAAATGTGAGCTGGACTGCAGTTTCTAGCGGAACAGCTAATATAACTTTTGGGGCAAGTGGAACTGGAAATGCGGTCAGCCTGAAAGCTAATCTTCCAGTGGGGGATGGAAATACGATTTTAGTTCAAATTTCCGGTAAACTAAACCCTGCTTTTATCGGGACTTCTTTAACCAACACCGCAACGGTGACACCATCTGAAAATGGAAACCCTGCTGTAAACTCTAACACTGCAACTACGGCAGTAAGTAAACAGGCGGATTTAAGAATTTCTAAAACCGGCCCATCAAATCTTTTTGCAGGAGAACAGGCAACCTACACCATTACCGTAGAAAATCAAGGTCCTGGGGATGTTGTTGGTGCTAGCATCAGCGATTTGCTTCCTGCGGGCATAATCAATGCAAGTTGGACCGTAGCTACTCAAGGAGCTGCAACAGCGAATGTTAACAGCGGAATAGGAAATCTAAATCTATCCGCATCGCTAAGAGCTGGAGGAACAGATAAGCTTATTGTAACCTTAATCGGAACAGTAGATCCTGGTTATCTGATAGCGAGTTTGACAAATACCGCTACAGCAACGCCTCCAACAGGCGTTACAGATCCAAGTGCAGCAAGTGCTTTTGTTACCACTGCAATTGCGCGTAAAGCAAACGTTAGAATTGTAAAATCTGGTCCGGCAAATGCAAAGGCAGGGGAGGAAATCGATTATACATTAAAAATAACCAATCAAGGGCCAAGCAGAGCCATAGGAACGACAATTGTCGATAATTTGCCACCTCAAATAGTTCCAGGCTCAATCACCTGGACGGCCACAGCAACTTCTGGTTCTAGTGTTAGTACAACATCTGGAACAGGGAATGTAAACTTAACGGCAGATATTGCCCCAACATCGGGAATAATCGAGGTAAAGATTAAAGCCACAGTTAGTCCTTCTTTAGCTGATGGTGCGTCGATTACCAATACAGCAACAGCTACAATTGGAGCAGGTATAACTGATCCTGAATCAGCGAACAATACCTCAACTTTTAATACCATAGTAGATAACGATCCGAACTTTACAATTGCAAAATCGGGCCCTGCGAATGCTAACGTTGGCGATCAGATCACCTATACCATTCTGGTTAAAAATACAGGTTCTGGAGATATAACTGATGCCTTTATTGTGGATAATGTTCCCGATGATGTTGAGGTTTTAAACTGGAGCGCAACAGTAAATGGTGTAGCTTTAATTAAATCTGGGTCTGCCGCATCAGGTACAACAAATAATATTTATACAGTAGGTGATATTCCAACCGGAAACAACAGTATCTTAATCACCGTAAATGGGATTATTAAGCAAACTGCAGCTTCATCCTTTACAAATAGAGCCGAGGCAACCTCTGGAGTAGTGAAAGGGAGCTCGGTTACCACGAGCGTAAACCGCTCGACAGATATTGCGGTCATTAAAGCGGGTCCGCAAAGCGTTTCTGCGGGAGAGAATATCACCTATACTGTAAATGTATACAACAATGGTTCGGTGGATATTGATGATCTTGTGCTTGCTGATAATGTAAATCCTTTGTTAACCGGTGTAAGCTGGTCAGCAACTGCAACGGGATCAGCAAGGGTAACCTCTACACCTAATGGCCTAGGCAATGCCATTGAGTTAACTGGAAATATCGCTGGTGGACAAGGTAATTTTATCACCCTGACCATAAACGGAAAAGTTCCTTCAAACGCAGTTGTAGGGCCATTAACCAATACCGCAACGGTAACTCTGCCTGCAGGCGTTACTGATTACAATACAGCAAATAATTCCTCTTCGGTAAGTACAAATGTAATTAGTACGCCGACTTTAGTATTGCAAAAAACTGGTCCAAGTACAGCTTCCGCTGGCAACCAGATTACCTATAAAATCAAGGTGGAAAATACTGGTCCGAGTGATGCAATAGCGGTAAATATTACCGATGCATTGCAGGCTGAATTAATTGGAACGCAATGGACAGCCACAAACAGTGGTACTTTGGCAACAATTACTGGTGCGCTGAGCGGAACTGGAAATGTGGCTACTGTTGCAAATATCCCCTCAGGTTCTTACCTAATAATAGATATCAACGCAACGATTAATCCTGATTTCTCTGGAACAATTCGAAATACTGCAAGCGCTAAAATTGGAACAAGTCCTACAGTTTTATCACCAGAGATTGCTACCGTGGTAACCAAGGTAACCAATTTGACTGTCGCAAAATCAGCTCCGTCAATTTTAAGCGCTGGTCAGCCTATTGTATACACAATTGAGGTTAGTAATAACGGACCAAGCAATGCTGCAGCTGCAACATTGACCGATATTATCCCGGTATCAGTTGTTAATCCGAGCTGGTCTACCACAGCTTCAGGCGGCGCAGTAGTTACTGCAAACCCAACTGGAACTGGAAATACCTTATCACTAACAGGAAACATTCCAGCAGGCGGAAAAATCTATGTTACCATTAACGGTACCTTGGCTTCGAATACCACCGGGAACATTTCTAATACCGCAACAATAACGCCTTCAGAACCAGGAAATCTTCCGGTAGTTTCCACTCCGGCAGTTACGGTTGTAAAACAAACACCCAATCTTTTATTAACAAAATCTGCCCCAACGGTTTCATCTGGAGGAAGAGAGATCACCTACAGCCTTAAACTTACCAATAGCGGACCATCTGATGCGGTAGGGACAATTTTAACGGATGCTGTACCTAGCGATGTAGAAAACGTGAGCTGGATTAGCGCTGTTGCAAACGGTGCAACGATAACTTCTGGAAGCACAGGGAATGGAAATAACGTTTCGCTAACTGTAAATGTACCGGTAAATGGAACAATTGATGTTACCATTAAAGGAACCATTAATCCACTGTTTAAAAATACGTTGGTTAACATTGCAAGTGCTTCTCCTTCCGAGCCTGGAGTTCCGCAAGCTCAGAGTACAACTTCTACTTTGGTAAGCCCATCTGTTGATATGGTTATTTCGAAAAGCGGACCAGCAAATGTGTCTGCAGGTGCAACGATAAACTATCAGGTAGTTGTTAGAAATAACGGGCCAAGTACGGCTTTAAATGCAGTTATAGCAGATGTTGTTCCAGCAGAAATTAACAACGTGGAGTGGACCGCGACTGCAGAAGGTACGGCCACTATCTTATCTGCACAGCAAGGTACTGGAAACAACATTTCCCTTAATGCAGACCTACCTTCAGCGGCCGGGGATCGTATTGTGATTGATATTAAAGGAACGGTTTCAGCAGCATTTAATGGTAACATCAGTAATACCGCAAGTGTTACACCAGCAGAAACTGGAAATGCTTTAATTTCTACACCAGTTATAACCGCGGTCAGCAGACAACCCATCATTAAAATTACCAAAGGTGGTCCAGCGATTTTGAGATCTGGCAACAAAATCAGTTATTTAATTAATGTAGTTAATGAAGGGACTGGGGATGCCCAGAACCTGGCCATAAGTGATACTGCACCAACTGCGCTTAATAACCTAAGTTGGACAGTTCAAAACCTGGGTACAGCAACCGCTTCTGCTACAAGCGGAACTGGTGACATCAACATCACAGCAGATCTTCCGGCGGGAGCATCAAATGGAATTAATATATATGTTACAGGAGAAATTCCAGCATTATTTGATGGAACAATCCTAAACACGGTCACCGCTCAACCTGCAGAAAGTGGAGCTTCCAGCTCAGCCTCGTCTGTTTCTACAACCGTTTACCGCTCATCTTTAACCTTGGTTAAAGCAGCTTTAAACGCGGTGAGCAAAGCAGGTGATGTGATAAATTACGAATTAAGCATAAACAATACAGGCACATCTGTTTTAACTGATTTGGTTATTGAAGATGCCGGCGCAGATGCTGGAAGCATTACGCCCGAAACGATTGCCTCGCTCGCTGCAGGCAGTATCATAAAAGTAACGGCTAAACACACGCTTAGTCAGGCAGATGTAGATCGTGGAAGTTTTACTAACAGCGCAATAGTACTGGCTAAAGCTCCAGATGCATCTGAAGTGCGTGATGTTTCTGGTGGCACTGCAACTGATGATCTTCCGACGATTGTACAGATCACACCAATTCCGGGGATTACCCTAGTTAAAACGGTTGTGGGTACAGTACCAAACCAAGCTGGTCAAAGCCTGAATTATAACTTAACGGTTAAAAATACAGGGAATGTTACTTTAAACAACTTAGTAATAACAGATGCTAATGCGATTGTTGCTGGAAGCCCGATTGCGCAGCTTGCGCCGGGGGTAAGCGCAACTATTACCGCCACCCACCTTCTTAGCCAATCTGATGTTGATGCAGGCACCTATTCCAACTCTGCAGAAGTAACTGCAAGTCCTGCGATTGGGGCAAACATTACAGATAAATCTGGAACGGACGAAAGTAACGATAACCCTACCGTGAGCGTAATTACGCCAAATGGCGCAATGAGTTTAACCAAGGTGGCCAATAATACCGGCAGCAAGGCTGGAGATGTGATTAATTATACTTTGGTAGTTAAAAATATTGGAAACCTAACCTTAGCCAATGTTGTGGTGAATGATACTGGCGCTGATGCCGGCTCTATTTTACCAGCAAGTATTGCTGTTCTAGCGCCAAATGCCGCTGTAACGATAACAGCCCAACATACCTTGACGCAGACAGATGTTGATCAGGGCACTTACAGTAATCAAGCTTCGGTAGTTGCTAGCGATACAAAAGGAAATCAGGTTTCCAACACTAAGTCCGATGATCCAGGTACCCCAGCAGTAGATGATGCAACGATAGTTGCCATTACCCCAAGTGGAGCAATAGCGTTAACAAAAGCTGCAGATAACGCTGGTAGTAAAGCTGGCGATGTCATCAATTATACCATCGTGGCAACCAATACGGGTAATGTAACCCTAAATAATGTAGTTATTAGTGATACTGGCGCTGATGCGGGCTCAATTTTGCCAGCAAATGTTACCAGTTTATCGCCAAATGCCAGCACAACATTTATCGCTAAGCATACTTTAACACAAAGTGAAGTTGATAACGGGACATATAGCAATCAGGCTTCCGTTTCTGGAATGGATCCAAAAGGGACGATCATCACTGATCCAAAATCTGATGATCCTAATACCCCGACCTTAGACGATGCTACCGTAGTAAGCATTGCAGCAAATGGTGCAATGAGCTTAACAAAAGTTGCAGACAACACTGGTAGCAAGGCTGGAGATGTGATCAATTATACCATTGCGGTAAAAAATACTGGCAACGTAACTTTAAGTAATGTTGTGGTGAGTGATGCAGGAGCAGATAATGGGTCGATTAGCCCAGCAGCTATAGTAACTTTAGCTCCGAATGCAACCGCTATAGTTAACGCTAAGCATACCCTGAGTCAAACTGAAGTGGATAACGGAAGTTACAGTAATCAGGCCTCGGTTTCCGGAACTGATCCTAAAGGAACGGTAATCGGAAATTTAAAATCTGATGATCCAAATACTCCAGCTCCAGGGGATGCAACCGTGATTGCCATTGGTGCTAATGGATCAATGAGCTTAACTAAAGTGGCCAATAATACAGGCAACAAAGCTGGCGATGTAATCAATTATACCATCTTGGTTAGAAATACTGGAAATGTAACTTTGAGTAATGTTCTGGTAAGTGATAAAGGGGCGGATGCTGGTTCGATAACGCCTAGTAGCATAACGAGTTTAGCGCCAAATGCAACTGCAACAGTTACCGCTAAACATACTTTAACGCAGGCGAATGTAGACCAGGGTGCCTACAGCAACCAAGCTTCAGTAGGTGCCACAGATACCAAAGGGAATCAAGTTTCAAATTTGAAATCTGATGATCCAAATACTGTAGCTGTAGATGATGCTACCATAACCGCTATTGCTGCAAGTGGATCGATGAGCTTAACTAAAGTAGCGAACAATACAGGAAGTAAAGCAGGGGATATAATTAACTATACCATCGTAGTCACCAACACTGGTAATATAACTTTAAGTAATATTATTGTGAGCGATGCGGGTGCTGATACGGGTTCTGTCTTACCAGCAAGTATTGCAACGCTAGCACCAAATGCTAGTGCATCAGTTACTGCTAAACATACCTTAACACAAAGTGAGATTGATAATGGAAGCTTTAGCAACCAGGCCTCAGTTTCTGGAAATAGTCCAAACGGAAGCGTAATCAGTAAGCAAAAATCGGATGATCCGAATACCACTCAGATTGATGATGCAACAACAACGCTAACGGTTTCCAGTCCTGCTATAACGATTGTTAAAACCGCAGTTTTAAGTACAGATGGAAATACAATTACCTACAGTTTCAATATCAAAAACACGGGTAATGTTACTGCATCAGGGGTAACCATCACGGATGCAAAAATTGGTTTGATTAGAAGGTTACCTGCAGCTTTAGCACCAGGAGCATCAATTTCAGAAACTGCTACTTATACCTTAACTCAGGCCGATAAAAATGCAAGATCAGTAAGAAACAGTGCAACTGTCGTAGCACAGGCGCCGAATGGACAGGCGTTTAGTGATATATCTGGAACTGCTGAAAATAATGATACACCAACGGTAACCCTTGTGCCAGAAAAAGGCTTAATCTCATTGGTGAAAATGGCAAGTTTTACAGGTAATAAGATCACTTATACATTCACTATCAAAAATGTGGGTAATGTTAGCTTAGATGTAATTCAGCTTACCGATGCCAAGTTAGGCTTAGTCAATAAAAGCATTGCAGTTGCAGGTGGTTTATTACCTGGAGCCTCGGTATTTACAACAGAGATGTATACATTAACTCAGGCCGATAAAGATCTGGGAAGTGTAAGCAACACAGCCTCTATACAGGCAAGTGCACCATCTGGAATTATCGTTCAGGATGTATCTGGAACCGCGGATGGAAACAATACGCCAACAATTATTACTGTACCAAAATCACCAATAGCGTTTGATGACAAAGGTGAAACAAAAGCTAACATTCCGCTAATTATTGATGTCCTAGGGAATGACGATCCTGGAAATTCAACATTAGATAAGTTAACCATTGAGATTGTTTCCTCGCCAACACATGGAACTGTGAAAGTTAATGCTGACGGAACGATTACTTATACACCAAATCCAGGATATACTGGAGCTGATTCGTTCCAGTACCTCGTTAAAGATGCCTTTGGCTATTCTACCAACGTCGCGACTGTAACGCTTAATTCTAACTTTTTTGAAATAAAGGTTCCTAATTTATTTACACCGAATGGTGATGGAATTAATGATGTGTTTGAAATCAGAGGTTTAAATCAGTACGGCGAAAATCAGCTACAGATTGTAAACAGATGGGGCAATGAAGTTTTTCATGCAACCAATTATCAAAATAACTGGACAGGGGAGGGCTTAAACGAAGGTACTTATTACTATCTGTTAAGAGTGAAAAGAATTGGAAGCAATGAATATGAAGTAATGAAAGGTTACATCACTTTAATAAGAGCGTTTAAAAAATAGGATGAATTTTAAGAGAAATCAGATGAGAGAATCTGGTTTCTCCTTTATTCAAAAAGATATAAGATGAAGAAACTAATATTTTTAATTGCCGGATTAATATTTTTACTAATTCAGCCTGCATCAGCTCAACAGGATGCGCAGTTTAGTCAGTACATGTTTAATGGCATCTACATTAATCCCGCTTACGCGGGTTATCGCGAGCAGTTAAACTTACATGCTTTTTACCGCAGTCAGTGGACAGGTATTGAGGGTGCACCAAAAACGATGTCGCTAGCTGTAGATGCGATTGCAAATGATGGCAATGTTGGACTGGCATTTCAGGTTTCCAGCGATAAATTGGGAGCTCAGCGTAACCTGGCCTCTTATGGCAGTTACGCCTATCGCATCCGAATGAATGCGGATGGTTCTTCCAGGCTAGCTTTCGGCATCAGTGCAGGTATGGCACAACTGGGTATTGATGGCGCATTGCTTAACCCAAATGATCCGGAACCATTTCAGCCAGTAGGTATGCAAAGTACTATTGTTCCTGATGCAAGGGCTGGGGTTTATTATTCAGACAATCGTTTTTATGCTGGCTTTAGCGCTGATAACATAGTTTCTCAATACATTGATATTGATCGCTACGCATTTATTCCACAGCCTAAACCTCATTATTACTTAACGGCCGGAATGCTAATCCCCTTATCTATGGATGTGCTGCTTAAACCATCTTTCCTGATCAAGGATGATAGAGGTGGGCCTACAAGCCTGGATTTGAATGCCTTTTTTATTTTGGCTGAAAAATTCTGGATAGGCGGCTCTTACCGCACTGGAGTAACGCTGTATGATAAATCTTATCTGCAGAAAGAGCTCACAAAGGTTAATTCCGCAGTGGCTGCTTTACAGATTTTTCCATCCCAAACCTTAAGAGTGGGATACGCTTATGATTTTTCAATTGGTCCTTTGCAAGGTTACAGCAGTGGTACCCATGAAATTTCCGTTGGTTACTTCTTTAACCGTAAAAATGCCAGGATGCTAAGTCCAAGGTATTTTTAAACCCATTGAATAATACTTTAGATACTCGCGTTACTATGAAAAAAGGTTTACACATAATTCTCTCTACCCTGCTATTGCTTTTATGCACAGCTAGCCTTAAAGCACAGTATGTCTTAAAGGAAGCGGACAGGCAATATGAATTATTTAATTACAGTAAGGCTGCAGATTTATTTGCACAAGCCTACAAAAAAAAGCCAACGCTTTATGCAGCAGAGCACCTTGCGGCCAGTTACAGTTTTATGAGGGACTATCCTCAGGCTGAAAAATGGTATGGCATCGCCGTAAAGCTACCAGGAAGTAAGACTGAAAACACCCTGAAGTATGCAAAAGCATTGCAGCAGAATTCAAAATATACGGAAGCAAAACAGCAATATGAAAGCTATTTCCAGCAGGATGAAAAATTCCCCGCTAATCTTAAAATCAATCTTCTCGCTTCCTGTGATTCTGCCCTGGTTTGGATGGCTAATCCTAAAAAGGTAACGCTAGAAAATCAGCTTGAGCTGAATAGTATTTCCTCAGACTGGGCAGCTACAAATTACCAGGACGTAATTGTTTTTACGTCAGACCGGAAAAATGCCATGTTTAGCTCAAAAGGGATAAAACCTTTCTTGAAATTTGATGGGGCCAGATTGCCAGACAGAAAACAATATGGCTGGACTGGGGAGGGGTATTTAAGTTTATTCCTTAAGCAGTCTAACGATAGTGTCAGCTTCTTCCCTTTAGAACTGCCTGAAGGCTACCATATCGGTCCTGCGAGTTTCACCAGTGATGGCAATACCATGTTTTTTGCTGTAACCGAAATTCCTTCAGTTATTAAAGATAAGCTTACCACTATTAACATCGGTATCTACAGCTCCAATAAAAATGCCGATGGTAAATGGGGTAGGCCCATAGCTTTTCAGCACAATAAAATATCCGAATACAATTTGGGTGACCCTTTTATTTCAGCTGATGGAAACCGCCTATACTTTAGTGCAAACATGCCAGGAGGATTGGGCGGCACGGATATTTATTATGCCGATAAAACAGGTCCTGAAACCTGGTCTGCACCGATAAATTTAAGAGCAGTCAATAGCGAAGGCAATGAAAGAAGTCCGTTTGTAGATAGCAACGGTTCTTTCTATTTTTCTTCAGATGGCCGGATCGGAATGGGCGGATTAGATGTTTATGAATGGATCAAAAGCGATGGAGATTCTGGCGTAATACGTAATCTCCGCTATCCCTTAAACTCGGCTCAGGATGATTTTGCTTTCAGTTTAAGCAATGCAGGTTCGCAAGGATATTTGTCTTCTAACCGCGCAGGCGGTAAGGGAAGCGATGACATTTATACTTTTGATAAACGGGCATTACTTATCTTTAAGCTAAAGGGCAAAGTTTATGATAAAAACACTTCCAAGCCGCTCAATGGTGCGATTTTAACTTTGGCCACTCTGAACGGAAAACAGACTAAGGTGGAAACAAACCAACAGGGTGGTTTCACCTTCGATTTGGATGGTGATACAGATTATAGCCTCATTGCTGAAAAAACACCGTATGCTGCAGCAAATACCAGTTTATCTACAAAGGGCTTAAACAAATCAGCTTCTATAGAAAGAGATCTGTTTCTAGAACTTGTTGGACCGGACAAAACAATTAGAATTGAAAACATATACTATGATTTTGATAAATCGGTTATTCGCCCAGATGCAGCTATTGAGCTGGATAAACTTGTAAATATTCTTGAGGAAAATCCAGAAATTAAGATCGAACTTGGATCCCATACCGATAGTCGGGGCTCAGATGCTTACAACCAAGTGCTATCTCAAAAACGTGCTGAAGCAGCGGTAGCCTACATCATCTCCAGGGGAATTGATAAGGACAGAATTCAGGCTAAGGGCTATGGTGAACAACGATTATTAAATCAATGCAAAAATGGGGTGAACTGCGGCCCAGAAGAGCATCAGTTGAACCGTAGGACAGAATTTAAAATAATAGAACAGTAGAACGTGTGCTAATCTGTAAATAAAAAAATCCCCAGGCTGATGCCCGATTTAGATGAACTTGAGTTCACACGTTCGGATCAGAAAACCTGGGGATTTTTGCTGATGTGGAGGGCGTTAATTTATGAGAAGTATGAGAGATATGCTGTAATATCAACAGGCTAGTCTGAGTGACTTATTCCGGATTCTACTCAGGGTTTCTAAACGAATACCAAGATAACTGGAAAGATGGCGAAGAGGGATTCTATTTGTATCCATTGAACTATCCTCGAGTTTTAAATACCGGTCAATTGCAGAAGGTATTCTCGCCAATATTGACCTTTCAGATGCAGCATTTAACTGCTGTTCCAAAATTTTTCGACTTATCGGGTTTGCCTCAGGATAATGCTGGGCAAGAAAATCGATGTTTTCGTAAGGAATACAAATCAGTCTGCAGTCTTCTACCGCTTGAAGATATTCCTTAGAATGGTTAGATGATCCATTTGGCTGGCGAATAGCAGAGATAAGTTCATTTTCAAAACTAAACCATGTGGTGATGTCTTTTTGTCCTTCTCTTACAAATCCCCTCACCACTCCTTTAAGTACAAAGTAGATTGAATTATTATTATCGATAGGTGAGAGGATGAACTTATTTTTTTTAACATGAATGATCTCACATTTTTCGATATGGTAATTGATAAATTCACTAGGTAAGGTATGGAATTGACTAAGGAAATTTATTAACGGTTGCATTAATAAACGATTTTCAGAATCTTTTGTCATGTGGTTCAGCAATGAAAATTTAGAGGACTATCTATTGAGATTTTAAAAATTAAAAACCTATCTCAAAATTACCTGTGATTCTTTGTAAACCTACCAAGAGTGCCAGATCTTAACCCCAACGATTCAACGGTTAGACCAAAAAGATGCTTTTCAAGGCATTAGCTTGTGCTTTTTTGAAAGTAATCAGTAGGTAATACGCCTTTTTCTTTTTTAAAGGCGTTGTAAAAAGTAGCTAAACTTTTGAATCCTGATTCTTGAGCAATCGCCTCAATTGTAATTCTGCCGCTAACAATTGGGTATTGTTTTAAAAAATGCTGGACGCGGTAACCATTGATCCAGTCCCTGAAGTTTTTTCCAATTTCATTATTCAGCACGTAAGAGCAGTGGTGAATGGGGATATTCAATTTAGTAGCCAGGTCTATGATCTGTAAATCAGCTTTAAGATAAAGTTGGTCATTTTCCATGGCATCTTTAATCATTATGCTGTAGGAGGAAAGCTGCTGCTCAGAGAGGTTATTTTTTTTTTGAGCAGAGTTTACTCCCTTTTCTCTAAATACTTTTGGTAGGTCAATAACCTGTCCTTCTGTTACTAATTGAAACGAAGCTATTTTTGTCCAATCTGCGGCCACTAACAAGTAGCCATAAAACATATTGGCTTTGTGAAGCGCATAGAGTAAAATCCCGAGCAGAACTATACAATTTATGGCAATAAAAGAGGTATGATACAGCGGAATATGGAGTGCTTTAATAGCAATTGGCAATAGTCCGATCACCTGAAAAAGCGTTGCTGCACTCAATAAAAAAAATATCCAATCCTTCCCAGGGTTATTGGTATCCGTTTGCTTTCTGATCCCTGATTTATTTACAGCCAGCCAGCAAAGTGGTAAATAAATTAAAATTAATATTGTTCTGCCCCAGCTATGAAAGTAATTAGGAAATAATCCGCTCTTGGTATTCAAAGTATGATATCCGTTTTCTCCAAGCTGACTGGCAATTATATGCCAGTCTAATTTAGGTTGTCCTGGCCAGGGGAAAACGTGAATAGCGGCAATCAGGAATGGAATAAAATGAAGCCATTCCCATTTTTTTATTCCTTTTCTATTGTTTAAAAAACCCGTAACATATAAATAGAGACAGGCAGGTGCAATAAAATATATCGGTGTTAGGCTTTGAAAAAATATGGCTAACACTTTTTGATTACCACTTTTTATAATTATGGAAGTTAAAATCTGGCAGGCACGCGTAAGGAATAAAACTGAAAGCAAGATGTTATTTGCCTTATTCCCCTTATTTGAAAAAAAAAGGTGAGCTGAAAACAATAACAAAAAAAAGCAGGTTGTGCTAACCAAAAAATTCAGAAAATACATAAGCGTTGCTCACAAGGTACATTAGTTTTGTTAAACGATTATAACTTGTCAATAAAGTTTTCGTGAAAAAAAATATTGATGAATTTCAGTAGGGATATGCGAAGATAGCAAAAAAAGCCTTATGATTTTAAATAGAAAAAGCCGCTTTAGCGGCCTTAATTGAGGTTTGTTTTTTATTTTTTATCTAACAATGATAATGTCTTCCAGAACCAGCATATCCATTTTCGTTCTTAAAAAACAATCCAGGGCTTCTTCTGGCGTATTAACAATAGGTTCGTTTTCGTTAAAAGAGGTATTTAATAAAATCGGGGTACCTGTAGCCTGATAAAAATGTTTTATTAATTTATAATATTTTAAATTGTTTTCGGCCTCCACGGTTTGTAAACGCCCCGTCCCGTCGAGATGTGTAACTGCAGGAATTTCTGCTCTTCTATCTGCCTTAATTAAAAATACCTTTTCCATAAAAGTAACTTCATCATGCTGTTCGAAATAATCAGCAACAAATTCCTTTAAAACAGATGGCCCAAACGGGCGAAAAGATTCTCTTCTTTTGATTTTGCTGTTAAGTAATTCTTTAGCCAGTTCATTTCTGGGATCAGCAAGTATAGAGCGATTTCCTAAAGCCCTTGGCCCAAATTCGGCCCTTCCCTGAAACCAGCCTATAACACCATTATTAGTTAAACAATCGGTTATAGTCTTAAAGAAATCTGTTTCAACAGGTTTTTGATAGGAGATTTGCCTTTCCTGTAATAATTTCTCTATATAATCATTGTTAAAACAACTTCCAAAGTAACCATTTAACATCGGTTGGTTTCTATCCTGATGGAGCAATTGATTATAAACCCATAACGCAGCACCAATAGCTGTTCCCGCATCATGCCCTGCAGGTGGAATGTAGATATTTTCGAATTTAGTATTTAACTTAATTTTACCATTTGCAACAGAGTTTTGTGCAACACCGCCCGCTATACAAATTGAATTAAGATTGGTGGTCTTTTGTAAATGATTCAGAATGTGAAATATTGTATTTTCAGTTACTTTCTGCACACTTGCTGCAATATCTTTATGCTTCTGAGTAAGCGTTTCATCTGTTTTTCTTGAAGGACCTAATAAATTAATAAGCTCCTTTGAAAATACAGATTCCATAGCTGGTATCCCATCTTCCCAGGCCATTTGAACACCTTTTGTAGTATGGTTAAAATATTTAAGGTCGAGTTCAAATAAACCGTTTGATTTAAACTTAACTATTTTCTGAACTTCTTGTTCATAAATAGGTTTGCCGTAGGGAGCCAGCCCCATAACTTTATATTCATCGCCATAATGCTGAAAACCTAAAAACTGGGTCAACGCTGTATAAAATAACCCTAAAGAATGCGGATAACTTACAGAATCGATCACAGCAATTTTGTTATTCTTTCCAGTGGCCGTCATGGTGCTGGTAAAATCACCAAAACCATCAATACTTAAAATAGCAGATTCTTCGAAAGGTGAAGCAAAAAAAGCACTCGCCAGGTGTGAACGGTGATGCTCAACATTATGAATTTTTGCTTTTAGTTCATTCGGTTTTAATGCAAAATGACTAATAAATTCTTCATCAATACTTTTCGCTTTTTGAAGATTTCGCATCCGATCGGCAATATTTTTAATACTCAATCTGTTTTTAACAGCCGTGAAAATTTTTTTACCAAAATTTGCCCTTGGATCTCTCGAAATGGCAATATGATCAACATCCCTGATATTTATTCCAGCTTCATCCAAGCAGAATTGAATAGCCATTGAAGGAAAGCCAGCCCAGTGTTTTATCCGCCTGAAACGTTCTTCTTCTGATGCGGCAATAATTTCACCATTTTTATAAATGCAGGCCGCCGAATCGCCATGATAAGCGTTAATACCTAATATATACATATTTGGAGGTAGAGGAATTATTTATAGATGGGGAATAAATCGGCCGAAATTAAAAGATTATTAGTGTTTTTAATTTCAGATAAATGGAATGTTTAATTTTTTATTTTGGTGTTCTTTTCAATCCAGATGTACAGCATGATGAAAATGATGATGTAAACAATTACATTAAAAATTTCATGATGATATTCGAAGTAGTTTCTTTGCGATTGAAAAGTACCAAATAAGATACCCAGGCCCGCAATACGCAAAATGTTTAAAACGTAAATGCTGATGAGTCCGATAATAAGCATTTTAAAAGTCGACTTCCAGGATGCTGGAAAGGATAAAACAAATGCAGCTAGGAAACTCATTACACCTAATCCCAGGCAAGAATAGTTAATTCGAAGTAATGGCCCCGAAACAACCATAACATCCATTTCATTGTAAATGGCATATAAGCCAAAAAGCTTAATAATCCAAACTGCAGGAATTATTAATGCCGTTTTTAACCCTTGTATATAATCAAAATGCTCGGCGATGTAAGCATTATAAAACTTCCCGCCAGGATTCATAACACTATTCATGAACAAGTTACCCTGACTAAATAAAATGTATAGTACAAATAAGGCAATAATGAATTTTATGGCTTTTTTATCGGCCTGTTTCTTAGCTTCTTTTTGCTCTATTTCGTTCATAACCTGTTTGATTTTTTAAAGATATACTAATCTTTTTATTCATTCCAATCTTATTAAATTCTAATAATTTAAAGCTTCTTCTTCCCTGCAAAACATTCTATTTTACTATTCATTTACCCTAAACCCTAAACCCTAAACCCTAAACCCTAAACCCTAAACCCTAAACCCTAAACGCTATAGCTTATTGCGTTTCAATTCAGAAATCTTCTTATCAACCAATAACCTAAACCAAAGCCCCTGCAGGTAATGAAAACGAATGCCCGTTTTACCATCTAGGATACCCATTTTAAAAATCATCCGATAGCTAAAATATAAATATGGCCTTAAACCTAAGGGTAAATTTCTCCATTGCTTTTTAAACCAGGTCTTTTGTTCATCAGGATTTCCCCATAAATTGGCTTTAAGCGTTTGTGTTCGAAGCTTTTGTTCCCGCTCCACTTCTTCAACAGCAATTAGGTCGCTATAACGTTCGTGCTTAGCTTTCCAGAATGCAAGATTGCTTTCTTTTAAATTTTCTTCCAATAAATGCCCCTTTTTCCAGATAATGGTTTTACCACCTGGTATAAACCGATGATCCATATTTTCATTTAAATCTGAATAAGCCATTCCCGTTCTAAACATTTTTAACATATAGATGGGGTAGTAGCCCCCAAAGCGAATCCACTTACCTTGAAAGTAGTTTTTACGATTAAAATAAATGCCACTAATCCCTTTATAGTCTTCATCCTCAAAATGCTTGAGCAATTCAAAAAGCTCAGGACTGACAACTTGATCTGCATCCAATCCAATAGTCCATGGCGTACTAACCTGAAAGTTTTTTAAGGCAAAATCCCATTGGTTGGGATGATTTACAAAAGGATTGCTATTAACGACAGCATCAAAGCTTTTAGCAATCTCCAGTGTTTTATCCGTACTGCCACTATCTAAAATAAATATTTCGGCATCTAATTCTTTTATTGAATTCAATAGTCTAGGTAAATGAATCTCTTCATTGTAGGTGAGAATAATGAAACTAAAATTTTTATTCATGTACTTAATGAAGTCACGCTGAGAGTAGTCGAAGAGCAATTACTTAATCTTTGACCATCTACACTAAGTATTCTGAGCTTAGATGAAGAATATCTTCATAAAACTCCAAATATCTCCCAACCAATGCCTCCTCATTAAAATCTTTTTCTATGATAAAAGGAGCGGTGCTGTTTATTTTTTGCCTTTTGGCGATGGCACCATAGGCTTCAGTAATTTTTTCAGCAATATCATTTGGTTCTAAACTACAAATCCAGCCAAGTTCGTTTACTGCAACATAATCCGCTAATCCAACCCGCTCGCTGATCAAAACAGGCGTACCCACACTTAAACTTTCGATAACCACATTGGCAAAATTTTCATTGTAGGAAGTAAGTACCAATAAACCATGTTCCGCCATTAATTTAAACTTTTCTTCATTGCCCACCTGACCAATCCATTCAACACGGTCACCTAGCTTCAAGCTTTCCACTTTCCGCTTTAAGCTTTTGATGTAATTTTCATTTCCACTGCCGGCAATGGTTAAGCAATAATCGAAATTCATTGTTGACAAGCCTTCAAGTAATAGTTCCAAACCTTTCTTTTCTTCAATGCGGGATAAAAACAAAAGTTTAAAAGTTAAGGTAGGTTCTGCACATTCAGCTTTAAGCTTTAAGCTTTCTACTTTTCGCTTATTTATCCCTTTAACATCAACCAGATTAGGAATTACAGCTATACTCTTTGGCGTTGTGATTTTAAGTATTTCCAGCTTTTCCTGCTCGCTTGTGGCATGAATATGAACATACTTTAAAAGGCCTTTCCCAATAAATTGATGAATAACCTTTTTTGAAAATGAATTTCTATTACTTTGTGTGTAATCATTAAGCATGCCCCTCGGCGATAAAATAACCGGAACTGTATACCATTTCGCCACCCAACAACTCAATACGGAAACCAGATTCCACCAGGCATGAATGTGAATCACAAGCTCATTCCCCTCCTTTGGAGATGTGCCAGTAAGGCGGGGTGGTTCCTGTCTCCGTTTGGAGCTTGGCGAGTGAGTTGGTATAGTTAAAGATTGAGGGTTTGTATGCTGATTTATTTTCTTTCTTAATGCCCATAACAAACCTGGCGAAAAATGACTATGGTCTTTCGTCCATCTTTTAAAATAAGTAACCTTAATACCATCGATTAAATGTGCTTTCCCGACCTCCACATCAAGTTCTTCCTTACCATTCGCGCGTGTCGTTAAAACTTCTAATTCGTTTTTCCCGCATTCACCATCCCTACTTTTACCATTTTGATTACTGTCACCATGAGTAATGTCATCTTGAGCGGAGTCGAAGGATAGTATGCCCTCGCAGAGTTTAGCTACACTTTGTATAGGCCCGCCATAAATGTAGGCAGGTTTGTAGGAAGCGGTAATGTGAAGGGTTTTCAATTTTTTAAATAATTATCCAATCGCTTGATCACAAATTTGTTAAGAAAAAGGTAGATCAAGAAAAAGCCGAAGAAGCTACCCACCAATTTATCAAGTGCAGTTTCAAATAAGTTAATTTGAAAAATGAATGGCACAAGAAATGCAAAGCCCCAGATTTTATTGTAAGATTTTAATAGTATAAATTTATAGGATAATCCGATTACGATACCCCATAATAATAGAGGAATTAACATACCAGGAAAACCAAAATCAATATAACTTTCTGTTACATAACCTAAACTTACGGAAGTTCCCGAACTAGCACCAGCAAATCCAACACCAGTATAAGTGATCGTTTTTTCCGTATCGTCTATCACTGCCTTTTCAGGAAATAAAATTCTCGGCATGAAAATCCTTTTTACCGCATCCAACCATAACCTTCCATGTTCATGTGGTCGGTTTAGTGGAACGTACGAGGTTGATGCAGAGAAAATATCAATATAGGTTAAACGATCCAATAAATTGGTAATTCCATCTTCATACTTTAAGTTTCCAGTATTGCTTGTTAATTCATAAAGTTTCTGTAATGCATCAACTTTTGATACGATAACAATTTGGGCGCGTTCTCCACCCGATAAATATTTCCGATATTCTGGCTTTACATATTGCCAAACAATCATTAAATTAAATAGCAGAACAATCAACAAGCCAAATAGTGCGTAATTGACATATGTATACGTCCTTTTTACAAAAACATACAGCACTATAGCAACAATGAAAAAATCCTTAAATGAACTGAAATACCCTGTAAAACTGAAGATAATTTCACATATCAAAATAGTATAAAATAACTTTTTATTTTCATCAAAAACAAAATGGTAAGAAAAGAAGAAGAAGAAAATTGCCCACTTCAAATCTTGCACCTTAATAAAAAATTGTTGTAAACCTGGTAGGGCATGGGAAAAGATAACAAGAAATGGAGTTAAGAAAATTGCAGCAAGATAAAGTGTCACTATCTTTTTTAAATCATAATGCTCTAATTGCTTTTTAAACTCAAGGCGTTCCAGCTGAGGCAATTTGCGAATAATTATAAAAATGCCAATACACATAACATAGAGAGCGGACAGACTATAGTAATAAGCTTGATCTACGTTATGATAGTAAGTAAATAGATCGCTAAAATCCTTATATAAATAATCTGCGTAGAATATTTTCAAACAAACCTGCGACCATTGCATCATTAAAGCAAAGAACAGAATTGGTGGTTCACTCTTTCGCCATAATAATTTCGCAGCGAAAGGAACAAATAGAATTGCAAAAAATGTTGCTATCGGATTTATTGTAAAAAGAGATAATATTAATATTACCCCTATTGCAATTTTTAAGCTTCCTAATTTTATTGAATTATTGAACAACTTATCGATGGAGAAAGAGTGTAAAGACTCAAGGTGATTTCTGTTTAAAAGATTTGATGGAGAAATTTTAAAATCATTGCTAATCAAAGAGTAATGATTTCAAATGCAACGCCTGATTTCTAATGTCAAATTTAGCAGAAATTAGATTATAATTATTCTTTATTAACTTTTGAAAATCGAATTCTTGATTGATAATACTCTGCAGTTTATTTGCCAAATCAACGGAATCTCCCTTTTCAAAAAGCCAGCCGTTATAATTATGGTCTATTATTTCTTTAGGACCACCTTCATTTGAGGCAATTGTTGGGATATTTCTAATTCCTGCCTCAAGAATTCCCATACCGAAGGGTTCAATTGTAAGTGTAGGCAAAATGAGTACATTTATTGTATCATAAATATCATCTAAATTTTCTCTGAAGCCCATCCATTTAGTACAGTCTTCTAGGCCGTATATTTTGATTTTCTTTTTCAAAAAACTAACATACTCCTTTTCTCCTTGTCCAAATATTTTTAGAACAAAAGGAATATTTCTTTTGTTCAAAATTGCGATTGCCTCTACCACAACTTCATGCCCTTTATAGGCCGAAATTTTTCCTACGAGTCCGAAATTATAGTTGCTATGAAATGCATTATACTTACTCGCTTGGATAATCTGTGTCCCATTATATAAAACAACGACATTGGATTCTTGTATTCCGCAATTTATCAAATAATTTTTACACGTCCTGGAAACTGCGATAATTTTTTTTGTATTTTTTTCGATGCTCTTTAATATATGTTTATTAAATAATGTTGAAGGCACATTCTCATGTATATGTAAAATATGCTTAATATTTAAAAAGTTTTGTAGCATGTAAATCGATCTGTAGGATGTATGGTAATAGGCGTTCGGCTGAAAAACAGAAATGATTTTTTTTATTTCTTTTAGTGCTTTCGGAAAGTTAATAAAAGTATCCATTGTCCATGATAATTTCCTAGGATAAATGAATCCTAATTTAACTCTTGTAAAAGGAATCTTTAAATCCTTTAATCTTTTTTCGAAATCACCATTTCCCCAGCCATTTGTAATACAATGAATTTGAATACCTATTTTAACAAATTCGTTTAAATAGCTTAAAGTTACAATCTCCTGCCCACCAATTAAATGACCTCCACAAAAAACCAGTAGTTTCTTAGTCATTTTTTAAGTACTTAAGCTGAAGTAAAATAACCTCCGTTTGTTTTTGAAATGTCCAACGAGCGATCAATGTTTTAGATGCTGCACCCATTTTAACTAATCTTTCTTTGTCTGATAATAATTCATCTAATTGCTTTGATAATCCTTTTGCATTATGGAATACTCCTCCATTGGTTTCACCAACTAAATCTATTCTGCAACCAACTTTATTGGAAACTAATACTGCCTTGCCAGCTGCCATTGCCTCATTAATAACCAAGCCCCAAGTTTCTGTTTCTGATGGCAAGCAGACTAAATCACAACTTTGATAAAGTACAGGCATTCGACTTTGATTCTGAAAATCCATAAAATGAATCCTTCCATTCGGTGATGAATTTTGTCCCCCTTTAGAGGGGGTAAGGGGAGGATTTGTTAAGGATTTTACCGCCCTTTTCAAACCTTCTTCCAACTCACCATTACCAACAAAAAGTAAATGAACATTTGGTTTATTCAGCTGTATAAAGCTCTCTAATAGTAAGCTAGGGTTTTTCCTCCATTCTAATTTGCCTGCAAAAAGAATTAAAATATCACCGGCCGATACTCCAAGGTGTTTTCTGATTGAATTAGCTTCAATTGTTCTGTCTTCTGCAAAACGTTCATTGTCGATGGCGTGTGGCGCAAAAACTAATTGATTATCTTTTAAGCCAAATTCCTTAAAATACGCCTTGTTTGCGGTACCGACATAAAATGCCTTATCAACATAATTGTAAACCCAATTTAATAGAATCTTTCGGAGTAATTTTTTCCATAGATGATTTTTATCTAGTAATGTGCTATCACCACGAAACCATATAGGGATTTTGCCACTAAAATGACGAATAGCTTTCAAATGACTGTGATAAGCCCAGCCGTAAATCAAAAGGACACTTGGTTCAAATGCATTAATTTTCTCAATTATAGTTGGATTATAAATGCCCAAAAAGTGATGTGACCCAGGATCACTTGAAATATTCTCTAAAAATTCATGATCATATCCATCAAGTAATGGAATGTCCCAATTAATTTCTTTACCAAAAGCTTTGTCAAATTTTTGAAGGGCGCCAGTAATTCCCCATGTATAAAAAACTTTGATTATACATTTCTTGGCCAATAATTTAAAAACTGGAGCGTAATATTGGATTGGGTGTGTAACTATTATTGCAATTTTATTCAAGAGTGCTTTTGATTATTTCATCGAATAAGGTACATTGATGCTTAGTCATGACCTTAGCCTCATAGATATCGTTATTTTTTATTGGTAGATCGTCATTAATTTTTAATATAAAACTCTCGAAAGCAAGATTTATTTGCTCTTGTACTTGCTTGATGTTACACATTGTTACACATTTATACTTTGAAAGTATTCTATTTGCTGGACTTTTTTCGTGAAGCAGGGAGAAAATTTGCTTGTCGCAACTTAATAAGTTCCATAGTTTTGAACCCAAATATGATGGGTCATCTGAGCCAATCATAAATAATCCATCACTCATTTGGAGATGATTTATTGAATTATAAAATCCCAATCGATCAGTGTTTTCGATAATATACTTATTTATTCCTAACTCTATTGCTACAGGCTCAATCGTTTTTCTACCTTTACCTAATGGTGAGTAATCTGTGCCTAGGAAATAAAATTCAATGTTTTCTGCCAATTTTGCATTAGATTCAACCAAATTTTTGATAGCCAATAGCAATTTTTTGATACTTTGCTTCATGATAGATCCGGCAACACCCACATATGTTATTTTTATTTTATAATTATTTTTGAAGTATACTGGAAAATTTGAATTGTTGTGTAATGCAATTTCAAAGTCAGTATTTGATGATGAAAATGGGATGATTGCATTAGGCAGGTTTGTGATTTGTGTGTATCTATTTTTAAGGTCATCTAAATAATTCTGATTTACCGAAATTAAAGCGGATACAGCTTTCATCGCTATTGGTTCCAAAAATTTATTTAATCTATAAGAGAACCAATACTTCGGAGGTTTTTCATATGTAGGTTTATCTTTGTAATACTCTGTATGCCATGGATCTTGAATGTCGATTACAAAAGGTATTTTAAATTTCTTTTTCCAATATGTTCCGAGAATACATAAAGTAAATTCCGTCGTAGAAAAGTAGATTAAGTCAAAATGCTGTCTAGCTAGTAAGTTGTTCACAAAAACATAGTAGTTGTAGAAGCTTCTCAGTCCTAAATTTCCCAGTCCGATTTTGGAAGTTGTTTTTTTTGATAAAGCATTTATTTTATGAATTGTTAAGTTTAATGGAACGCAATCAAGTAGTAGTTTGTCTTGAGTAAGATCAATATATTGCTCCTTAACAGTTACAATATCTGCTTTCCATCCAAATTCCATGTAATAGGGGAGACTCATTCTAACTCTATGCATGTCTGGTGCATTTATGGGTGCAAAGTGAGGCGATATAATTAATACTTTTTTCAATTGGATAGAGTTTGATAAATCACGGATAGAAATTTGTTTTGTTCAAGTTCCCAATTAAATTGGTTCTTGGCTGCTTGATAAGCGCATTTCTTTCCATTATTCAAATACGTTTTGTTTTCTAAAAAGTAAAATATAATATTTGCAAGTTCATTAGCATTACCTATATCATATATTTCACTTATCCCAGGGTTTTCGGCTGTAAACCTTTCTTGAGCCTTCGTATTTGAAGCTATAATTTGCAAACCAGCAATTAGGTAAATGAAAAGTTTATTAGATAATGCTAAGTCATTATTAATGCAAAAAGCTGGTTCAAGGGCTAATCCAATATCGAAAGTTGATGCTAAATTAAATAATTGATCCTCTGATCTGGGGTTTAAGTATTCTATTTTGAAATCTGCCATTTTGTTAAAATAGTTTCTTGTCAAACCTGAAATATTACCTAATAAACTTAACTTAATTTTCGAATTTTTAAGATTATTGATTGCAATAATAACGTCTTCAAGCCCTCTACCTTTACCTATTGTTTGAGAAAACCAAAAAAGATTAAGTTCATCGTTGTTATTTAAATTCAGACCCTGTTGATATTTGATTTCAAAAACGTTTTGAATAACGTTAGGTATTAAATTTGGATAAATCATATGGTATTCTTTAGCAATTAATTCGCTCGAAGTACTGAAATAATTTAGGTGTTTAAGGTAAAAATCCTCAATAATAATTTTTGCTTGGACGTAAAAATCACTCAAGTTATCAGCAGATTCGTGTCTATGAAAGTCTTCAGCATCAAAGCCAAGTTTACCGTTATATTTTTTTGCAGCTTTATATGCAGCCGGAAGAGCACCTAAGTTATGAGCGATATATAAATCAGCTTCGTGCAGTTTAGCTTCAGAGGCTAAAAACTTACTGCAACGGCCTATTGCTAATTCAGCAATATATTTGTTAATAGGTATCTTTCTAGCAAGCATTATAATCATTCTGTATCTAAATCTGGAAAAGAAATATAATAACTTATTGGATGTAGGGCTGCCTCCAACTTGTATGACTTTCCAAAAATTATTTTTTAAGATTTCTCGATCTGCAATAGTGGCCCAGTCTGTTAAAAATTGATGTATTATTGTAACATTACAACCTCTTATAGAAAGTGCTTTCGCTTCCTTGACAAGGCGCGGATTTGCACTCAGTTGACTTGATGTTATAAAAACTATTTTTTTGCCTGTTAAGTTCATGTCAGGTATAGTCTTGTCGACTGTATTATTCTGAATATCGTTAAATTTATTTCTTATCTGGTGATCCGGGCAAAGGCTATATTTATCTGTTAATAAACGTTTTTATTTTTTTTGTCAGTTTCCAACCAACAAGCGAATCGAGAAGTCCCGTTACACCAGCATTTTTAGGTGAGTACCTTTGTTGATCAAGGGAAGCAAATTGTGTCATTGCTGCTAAGTATAGAGTTTTATTGCTCAGATAGAAGTTGTAAATCCATGGTCTCCAATAATTTGCCAAAGCAGTTTTCAGCCGCTCGCTATTATCTTTTTCTAAAAGAAATTTTGTAGTGGAATGAATTGAATCGTAAGCAGATTGTAAAGATTTATCTCCACCGGTCATTGAAAGGGATCCCTTGATGCCTTTTCTGTAATAAGTTAAAGATTCTGGATTATAAACAATCTTGTCTGCTTGCATTAGTAATCGAGGGTAAAATTCAAAATCATCAATCAAACTCAGTTTTTCATTCCAAAGTCCAGCTTTTTGTATCAGATTTCGAGGAATGCAAAACATATTACATGATGTAAAGTTTAAACCATCTGCATTATTTAATAATAGCCAATTCAAGGGAGTTGTAGTAATGCGAACTTGTCTAGGATTTTTCTTGTTTTTGTTAATATCATTATCATAGAATTCTATAAGTTCGCACGCAGTTATCCATTTTAAATTGCCATTACCTAATTCAATGTGCTTCTCTAGATACAAATTATTTACTAAATCGTCACAATCATGAAAAATTATGTGAGTTCCGACTGAAGCTAAAAATGCAGTATTTCTTGCAGCAGCAGCACCTGTATTCTGCTTTAGATACACTGCCTTAATTCTAGAATCAATTTTTTCATACTCTCTTATTATATCACTACTTTTGTCCCTTGAAAAGTCATCAACAATAACAATTTCAAAATTCCTATATGTCTGATTTAAAAATGAATTAAAAGTTTCTTCCAAATACTTTTCTCCATTGTAACATGGAATACAAATTGATATCAATTGTTTTCTCATTTAAAAAGGTTTACATAAAATATTTTCAACATTTTGGTTAGTTCCCACCCGAATAGGTAAATTAAGATTTTTGATAGTCTTCCACCAGCGTCATATGATATATTTGCCATTTTTATTTCCTTATGTGCTAAACACATTTTCACTATGTCAGAATATCTAGGATAGGCTTCAAATAATACAAGCTTCAAATAATTTCCAAAAGCTTGTTGAGCAACATTGGATTGATTTGTTAGTCCGTAGAGTACAGTCCTATATGTTAAACTAGCTAAGTAGGCAGATTCCAGTTTACTTCTACTGTTTAAATTGGAGAGCGAATGATCTGAATGGTATGAACGGTAGAAAGCAAATATTTCATGGACAAAGATTACTTTTTTTGCATTCGCAACTACGCGAAAGAAAAATTCACCATCATCATTATATGATATTTTCTCATCCCACTCACCAGCAGCTTTAATTAACTTTCTTGGACATAACCAACCATGAATAACCATTGTGTGTTGCGTTAGTAACCATTCAATTGGAGTTAAGGTTTTACGTATCTTTTCATTAGGTCCGATCGAGCCTAAAATTTCATCTGTCTCATTTCTGAAACGAGCCCAACTACAACTTGTTACACAGTCGTTGTTTTTCTCTAAAATATTAACTTGCATTTCGATTTTTGTAGGACTTAAAACATCATCAGAATCTAAAAACTGTATGTAATCTCCAACGGCTTCATTTAATCCGTAGTTTCTAGCTGAACTAGCACCTAAATTAATTTGAGTAAACACTTTTATGTAATCCTTCACATAACTTTTAGCAATTTCAAGTGATCGATCGGTTGACCCGTCATTTATAATTATGATTTCCTTATTCTGCCAAGTTTGGGCTATCGCGGACTCTATAGTTTTTGGTAGAAATTTTTCAGCGTTATAAACTGGAATAATTATGCTTACTAGAGGATGCATTTTTATGAATTGAAAATGGATAGCCAGGTATCTCTAGAACTCGAAGTTATTGGAATTTGATTTTGCTTTAACCATGGCTCTTTCAAATATTTTGCATATAAATCAACATTATTATCAATTTCAATTACCCTATCAATTAAAGGACTAAAATCTACATTCTTAAATTTTCTATTCATGCTATAACTTCGTCCAATATATTTCAGTTTCCTTTGCATTCTATTAATCGGACTTTTATAAAAGCTCGGCCGTAAATCAGTAAAATTAGGTTGCGAATTTTTCTGAATATAATTAACAATAGCATTTTTTTGAACGTTTACAAAATCCAAGGCATTTAAAAAACTGTTATGATTAAATATATCACTTACATGTTCATCTCCACAATAAATTGGCAAGCTATTTGCATACATTGAGTCGTATAATTTTTCAGTCTGATAACCAGGATACACATAATTTTCGAAAGCAATAGTAAACTTATAATGAGATATAAAGAGATTTTTTTGTGTAAAAAGATAGCCATTATCTTTAGAGTCTATTGAGGGCATGTTGTTCATCGACTTTCCAGGGGCATCAATCCTTTTATATTTGGAAAGTTGTTTGAAAAAATCTTCTCGATATGGAACAGGATTAGAATATAGAAAATTACAAAATCTATCACGGCTATTTATAATTCTATCTATATCATTGTCTGAGAAATTTTTTACCAACTTATTAGGATCAAATCCATGCCATTGTATTCGCCTATATTTTGGATTATTAATTTCAGCTTCTAAAGGGATTCCAAATGCCCAATCGCATATTGATAAATCCGGTGTAACATTTTCACAGAAATAACCAATTCGTTTGTAATCTCCTTTTATGGGAATGTTATTTCCATAAGGACCAAATATTATAAAATCTGGGTTATCAGAAAGTTCAAAGTCAAAATGTTCACTTATTCCATTTATATCAAACACTTCTCTTTTAAATGTGCATAGTTCAAGCCCGTTTAAGAATTTTATTTTTATTTTTTTTTTAACTATCATGAGAACTTACAAATTCAAAGCAATTATTATTGTTTAAATCTTCAATGTAGTTGTAGTAGTAAGAATATATATCTCGGTAGAGTTCTTCATTAAAATTTATTTTTCCATGCTTTCTTTTTAAAAATATATGTTTGCCAATCCACATTTTTATTTTAGACCAACTACTTATTTGACTTCGATCTCCCGCATATTCATAAAACTTAGCTCCTCTTTTCCCTTGTTCATTGATTATATTTACATCTTTAGTTGCTGTTACTGTATCCTGGTGAAATACCGACAAAGAATTATAACCTGTGAAATAAACAACGTTTGATTTTAAATAACTAATTCGCAAAGAATACTCCCAATCCATCATTACGAAAAATGTGTTATAAAGCCCAATGTTTGCCAGAGAACTTCTTCTGATTAACATATGGACATCACTAAAAGTAAAAGACATAACCTCATTTTGTTTCCATTTATTAAATTGACTCAGCCTTGATGAATCGAATATTTGGTTAGGTTCTTCAATTGAAGAGTGTAGGTCATTGGATATTACCACATCAACTTTAGTATTTGCAAGCATGTAAGCTTTGCAAGTTTTTATGGCTTTATAACAAAATACATCATCATCAATTATTTTTTTTACTATTAGTCCATTAGCCATTAGTAGTGCTTTATTCCATCCGTGGGCTTGATTCTTATCTGGCTCTGATATAAGTTGATTGATTTTTCCTACAGCAAATAACTGTTGTAAATATTCAACTGTCCCATCAGTACTAGCACCGTCGACAACCACAATTTCCTCATCGGTTTCAATATTTTTAATCAATTTTTCTAAAGTAATTTTAAGAAAAGCTAGATGATTTCGTGTAACCAATATATAGGTTATAGCATAGTTGTCAAACTGATTAATCTTATTTCGAGATAATATATTCAATGAGTAAAGGTTAAATTTGCAATGATTTTAAATTAATATGTTAAAATCTCTTTGGTATGAAAGAAAATTATTTTTTGTTGATAACTTATTGAACGTTTCAACGATATGAAATTATTTTTTGAATATTTTAATGCTGTTTACAATCCCCTCAAACTACAGTTTCCCAAAATTGACAACTTTACGAAGAGCGGTTTGCAGTTTGTGAATTACTGAACTTTTGAACCATTTTTCTTCAAAAATAATTCTTTGACCAATTGTCATAGCATCTAAATCATCACCGAGAGTATCATGGGATTTGCATTCTAAATGCGTTACCTTCGATGACTTAATTAGTGCATGGTCAATTTTATGTTTGCGTAATGTTAAATCATAATCATTGTCTGCATACCAAAATTCGAATCTTTCATCAAGTAGACCAATTTTGTCGAAGATAATCCTTTCGATGAAGATACACCAGCCGGTTAAAATTCCATCTGTGTTAAGATTTTTTCTTCTGCAAATAACACTCGATTTATGAGTAATTTCTAATGGATATCTAAAATTTGAACAGTATGGATTAGCAGACTTTATCTGAAGGTTAATTTTGAAGTGCTTTAAAATCTCAGACGCCCAGTTTTTATGAAATATTAAATCATTATTACATAAACAAATGTATTGATTAGAAGTTGCCTTGATACCGATATTCAAGAATTTGTTAAATCCAAATTTCTCTTTTGGATATATTGTATTTGTATTTTTAAATTGAAATGGTTCTAATGCTTTATTTGATTCAATGACTAAAACGTTGAAATTAATTTTTTCTGGATCTTCTGATTCCAGTAATGTTGAAATAGTTTGTTCAGTCAGTTGCTTAAGATGATCATTTTTTGCATAGCTTAAAATTATGATATCAATATTTGTCATCTACTTTTAGAGCAAAAGATGGATAGTATTATTTTTACAGGAGTCAATAAAAGATATCCCAGTTTGTATGAATAGGAATTTTTATAGAGTGCACTTAGCATTTTGTTCTGTTGTGCTAAATATATTGGATCGGGAAGGTTATTTAAATATTTATTAATGTGCTTAACGAAAATATATTTACGTTTCTCAACCTCATAATATTCGCTAGTAAAAATTGTAGACCTTTCCTTAATTCGGTAGTAGAAAAATTCTTCGGGTATTTGATATACAATATCATGTTTTTCAAGCAACTGAATCCAAAATTCCCAATCTTCGTAACCATTTAACATATCCTCATCATATCCTGCAGAGCAAGCATCAAAATCTGATTTTCTGTAAATGCTGGAGCAAAAAATAATATTTTGTGTGAGCAGTAATTCGTAGCTATATTTTTGCAAAAGCCATTTTTCTTCAATTAAACCAAATTTTCTTGCTTCACAATACACCAACTTTGTTTCGGGAAATTTCTCAAAATGTTTAATTGCTGAATTTAGATAGTTTGAGTGAATAATATCATCAGCGTCAAGTGGTAAGATATATTTACCATTCGAATTCTTTATGCCATAGTTTCTTGCTGAACTTAGTCCACCATTTGCTTTTTCTATGTATTTAAATCTGTTATCGGCTTTGCACCAGAATTCTGAAATCTCACGTGTCGTATCAGTTGAGCCATCATTAACAATTATACACTCCCAATTTTGGAATTTTTGGTGTTGTATGGACCTTAAAGCATCAGGAAGAAATTGACACTGATTGTAACATGGTACAATAACAGACACCAAGATTTCTTTAGCTCTAATCATTTATATCTATATGGTTTGTGTTATTTTTCGAACCAGCCAAAGCTGATAAATTTCTATTACTGGTGCAGACTCTATTGGTGGTATACCAAATCTCTTTATCTCCAATGGATATAAACCACACTCAATAAAATACTTTTTAAGTTGATTTTCGGTGAGCCAATCTTCTACAGGCTGATTTGCACCAGTATACTTATTCCAATCTGCCTCTACATCTTTTCTTGGAGTAGTTATTATTGCATAGCCGTCTGGCTTTAAGAGCCTGTATATGTCATTTAAAAAATCGGCCTTTTGATTATCCGGAATATGTTCAATAACTTCAGAACTTACTACCATATCAAAAATGCCTATATATCCATTCTTCAACAGGTCTTTTGATGTGCCACATTTAATGTTTAGACCTGGAAATAACTTATTCCCATAGTTGACTACATTGCGAACGGGCTCAATAGATGTTACACTACCATATTGTGTAAGCAAATTGCTCAACCAACCTCTACCACACCCTAGATCTAAAATATTTAAATCAGTACTATCGGCTATGCTATCAATAAATTCCTTAATTATTGTCCATCTCATTTGCTCTTCACCATTAGGCTCTTGAGTATTCCAATAAGTGTTTTTAGTAAAAAGTGCGGTATAATATTTACTTTCTAATTGTTGTTTTGTTTTAAGCAGACTAATTAAATGCTTAAGCGTGGATTTAATTCCCATTCGATATCTTTGATAAAAAGCTTGTTAATTCTCGGGTCTAATGTAATGTTTGTCTTAGTTATTTTGCTTGTTCCAACTTCAAAACTCAAAGCATTTTCTACTATTTCTAAATCGGTCATTGCGGTGCCTAAAAAAAGATCAATGGTATATTTCCCAGGTAGTAATTTTTGATTTTTTATATTTACAATGATTGTGCCCCTTTCGATCGGTTCCTTATTGATGGATTTAGATTGATAGTGTTTGTTATTTACGCCAACTAATATAGTTTGAGAAACATCTTTTATAATTAAACCCAGTGTTATTGATCTTATGGCCTCATCATGTTCAAAATCGACTTCCAAGGTAATATTTGAATCATAAAGTATGGCATAATCAGTAAATAACAATCTTGCATTTCTTATCAATCCATTTCCATAATAGAAATCCTTAAACCTTACAATTGACTGATTATAATAGCTTATCGCAATTTGAGCCGTTGAATCACATGTAATTCTTCCTTTATCCAATAATATTGCTTTTTTACATAAGTTAGTGATAGCATCCATATTATGACTAACAAACAACACCGTCCTCCCTTCACCTTTACTCACTTCGCCCATTTTACCTAAACATTTTTTCTGAAACTCCGCATCACCAACCGCTAAAACCTCATCCACGATTAAAATTTCTGATTCCAAATGAGCGGCCACCGCAAAGGCTAAACGAACATACATTCCGGAAGAATAACGTTTAACTGGTGTGTCTAAATAGCGTTCAATTCCTGCGAAATCTACGATTTCTTCGAGTTTGCGCTGAATTTCTCTCTTGCGCATGCCTAAAATGGTACCATTTAAAAAAATGTTTTCCCGGCCAGTCAGTTCTGGGTGAAAACCTGTACCTACTTCTAATAAACTGGCGATACGGCCTTTTCCCGAAACTTTTCCTGTAGTAGGAGCGGTTACTTTACTCAATATCTTCAAGAGCGTGCTTTTACCTGCGCCATTTCTGCCAATAATACCCACCGCATCGCCTTGCTCAATTTCGAAATTTAGGCCCTTCAGGCTCCACACCACATCACTTTCACTTTTGGTATATTGGTCATTACTTTCGCCTATCCTTAAAAAAGGGTCTTCTTTCCCACGCATCCTTGCATACCACCGTTCCAAATCGCGACTGATAGTCCCAGTACCAATTTGCCCAAGCTGATAAGCTTTACTTAAATTTTCTACTTTAATAGCGATGTTGGTTGACAATCTTGTTTAGTGTTTAAAGGTTATGCTTTAGTTTACTCAAATTTATCAGGAAAGCTAAGATTTTCTTGAAGCACTAAGTTTAGTTGTAATTGATCCTATTTTAGACCTAAACAATAAATAATTTGATTCTGAAATATAACCTAAATCTATTGCAGCGACTAGGCGATTCAAAGTTTCAAGTGTAGTGTAGTAGGACATGTTGGTATAGTGCGCTTTGTCCTTTGCGATTATCTTCCCCTAATTTTCAGCTGAACAAGCCCCAATACTACTAACCGACCTTTTAATCTGACTGGTTAACCCAAAAGTTTCATCTTTAGGAAATTTTGAAGCAAGGTGATAAATTTGTTTTCTAAATGCTCTCGAGAGTTGCCACACTTCCAGTTTTTCAAATGAATAAATATGCATAACCATTATTTAGTTACTGAAGAAATAAATAAATGATGATTTTGTTATAAATATAAGTATTTCAATATCACTCTTCGCTATCTACTAACCGCTAAACCCTATACTGTATCCACAAAATTCCGTTCCACTTTGTTAAAAATTACAATTCCGAACAGGAGCAGGGCAACCGTAACGCCAGTTGCAAAGCCCAGGTGTCCCCAGCTAAAACTGCCTTCACCAAGAAAACCGTATCGGAAAGTTTCTAAAATCGGCGTCATTGGATTGTATTCAATTACCCATGCATATTCAGGGTATTTATTTATGGCTTCTGATAGCGGGTAAATTACAGTAGTAGCATACATCAGGAGCTGAACACCGAAGCCTACCAGGAAAGCAAGATCGCGATATTTATTAGTCATGGCCGAAATGATCATACCAGTACCTAGGCCTAATAAAGCCATTAAAATAATAACTATAGGGAAAAGTAAGATGGCTGATGTAATATGGAAATGGGCGCCTGTTAAATAATAATAACCCATCAGAATTAAAAACAAAAACATCTGTACGCCGAAACGAACCAGATTACTCACCACAATACTCAAAGGCATAATTAACCTCGGGAAATACACTTTCCCAAAAATACCAGCGTTATCTCTAAAAACGGTCGAGGTTTTAGTCAGACAATCGGCAAAATAATTCCATGCTGTGATGCCGGCCATATAAAAAAGTGGTTTCGGTAAACCATCGGTCGAAATTCCAGCCAGATTGCCAAATATAAAAGTGAAAATTATGGTAGTAAATAGGGGCTGTATAAAAAACCACAATGGTCCTAAAATAGTCTGCTTGTAAAATGAAACAAAATCTCTTCTAACCAACAGGACTAATAAATCGCGGTACGCCCAAACCTCATTCAATTTTAAATCAAATAATGAAGTTTTTGCCTCGATCGTCCAGTTATACTCTTCTTTATGATCCATTAATTGTTTGCAGTTGCGTTTTATCTGTTGCGTGTTTAGTCGTTCAATCATCCATTCCGGCATGATCTAGATTTCGGGATTTGCAAATTGGCCTAACTACTAACTTTAACAGAAATCTAGCGAGCCGGTGATTTTTGTTTCTTTTGATCACTCAAAAGAAAAGAGCCAATCCGGCGAGGACAATAAGGCTAATGACTAATTAACCAATTAAAACAATTCAACGATCACCTTAATCATCAAGCAAAACATCACTCATCTTCTGTTTATATCCTTTAAACCCAAAAGTCGATAAACACTTCTCTTGTAGTTCTTTTTTGTTATAAATCAAATCTACCTCTTTGAGTATTGCCGTTATAAGTCCAGCTTTATCATTTGGATTTACAGACTGGCCCAAAGATCCATTTAATATTGCATCCGTACCGCCATCCTTGTCACCCGTAATAGAACGGCGACCGCAAGCTGCGGCTTCAATAAAACTGATTCCGAAACCTTCACCTTTGCTGGGCATCACAAAAACATCCGCCAGCAAATAATGATCTATAATTTCTTCGTCTGCGATGAAACCTGTTAAGATAACCCGTTCCTTTAAACCCTTATCGGCAATCAAATCTATTAAGCGTTGTGATTCTTCTGCATCTGCTTTTCCAGCCAATAGATAATGTACATTTTCTGGAAGTGCTGCCAAGGCTTCGATTACCCTGTCGTATCCCTTATATTGTTCTGCTGATGATAACCGGTTTAAGGCAAATAAAACCTTATGTGATGCCGTTAGCTGGTATCGATCCATTAATTTTTGTTGCTTTTCTAAAGTAAGTGGTACTTTGAAAAACGGGTCAAGGCAATTATTTAAAACTTTTATTTTTGAAGGGGAGACCCGATGAACCTCCTCGATTTTTTTTGCTGTAAAGTTACTGACGGCTAATATTTCAACCTGATTTCTGATGAAAGTGGTTTTCCACTGATTGAGTTCAGTCCATATTTCAATACCATGAGCAAAAAGAATTATCCTTTTATGCGGGTTGATTTTTTTTATCAACCAGGCAAATATCAATAAATGGATGTGGCTTAACACGATAACATCAGCATCTAATCCACTTTTTAAGGTTTGAAATGCAAAACTAAACTTGCTTCCTCGAAACCCTTGGAAAGCTATTTGATCGACATAATTCAAATCTGCCTGCTCGTCATACATGCTGAACACCTGATAGCCACCTATTTTTTCTTCTGACAAAAAATCCTTTAAAACTTTGGCAAAACTCCTGCAAACCTTTTCTATACCGCCAGTTAAACTAAAGGTATGTAAGGTAACAAACAGAGTTTTTTTATTAGATAACATTTACGTTCACTTCTAACTTTTTGCTTTCCACTTTGGGCTTTAAATTTTTATTTTCACCAAAAACCTGATACAAGAGCATCATTTTACTCCAATGTAAATTTCCATTTGTGAAATCTGCAACTAACTTATTGGCTTTTTTATTCGGAACGTCGGAAAAGGCATTTAAAAATTGAGGATTACGACTTAACCATTTTTGAAAAGGGAAAGTAAAACCCATTTTTGGTCGGTTCCATATTTTCTCGGGTAAAACGCTTTCGAAAGCATCAATCAGTAAACTTTTGGGTTTTGAACCTTTATAAACCAGATCACTTTCTATTTGATGTACGAGGCTAACCAGATCCTGATCTAAGAAGGGTACACGCACTTCTACACCATGTTGCATGCTCATAGCATCGGTATCTTTGAGCAATTGATTTTGCATATAAAGATTATACTCCAGCCAACTTGCCTCTTCCTCCGCTTTTAAGGTCGTTCCCATCTTGCCAATTCGGGCGCTTCGCAATACCGTATCTACCTGTTCTATCGAGCAATCCAATAGCGCCGCAATTTCATCAGGTGTATAAAATCCTCTTAAAAAAAGATATTTGCCGCAGGTATTTTTATAACTCAAATAATAAACTCTCTTAAGTGTTTGTTTATGAAAAAGTAAACCTAGTTTGAGTAGGAAAGCTGGTAAATTACTCAGTTTTTTAACTACGCTCATTCTTTTAAATGAGGGATAGCCACCGAAAAGTTCATCGGCCCCAATTCCAGATAAGACAGCTTTCAGACCATTTTGCTTGGCAAAGTAAGAGATAAACCAGGCGTTAATGCCATCAGTTGTAGGCTGATCTATAGCGGATAAAGCCGCTGGAAACTCCTTATTAAAAGCCGCTTCATCAATCTTGTATTCCTGATGATTACTATTGATTTGTGCACTGATTATATCCTGATAAGGTTTTTCTGAATAACGGGCATCTTCAAAATTTATCGCCAAGGTTTGTAAGGGTGATTGATTTTGAAGTATACGGCTTGCTAAAATGCTGATGATGCTGCTGTCGATTCCGCCACTTAAAAACGCACCAATCGGCGCATCGGAATATAAATGCCGCCTTACCGAATTTTTTAATGTTTTTTTTACCGCAAAAACAGCTTCATCATAATCCGTAATTTTGATTTCAATTGTTTGCATATGGTATTGCTTAATTTCGAAAGTCTGACTGGCAGATAGCCAGGTTAAATAACTGCCGTTCGGTAGCATTTCAATTTCGGTAAAAGTCGTGTAAGGCTCAGGAATATGCCCAAATGCCAGAAAATAAATTTTCCAGTTTAAATTTTCGGTATATTGATAGTCTGTTTCTTTGAAGGCCCTAACTTCTGAAGCAAATACCAGTTGCTTGTTAATGGCGCTAAAGTAAAGCGGCTTAATGCCAGCAGCATCACGGACTAAATAGGTACAGTTTAGCACCGCGTCATGAAGCGAAAAGGCATACATGCCCTTCAGTTTTTCAAAACTATCAGTTCCCCAGGCAGCGTATGCAGCCAGGATAACTTCGGTATCGCTGTTGCTGATAAACTCATAACCGAGGTTGAGTAAATCAGCCTTTAAATCGCGGTAATTATAAATTTCTCCGTTAAAACTAATAACATATTGTTCCTGATTATAAAACATGGGCTGATGACCTGCTGTACTCAGATCAAAAAAGGCTAATCTTCTATGGCCGAAGGCAAGTCCTTTGTAAGTATTTAGGTAAAAACCCTCATCATCAGGCCCTCCACGCGCCATCACATCGCACATGGCTTTTATGTTTACTTTTAACTGGTCTTCAGTTTTAGTGTAATCTATAATTCCAGCTATGCGGCACATTTAAACAATCAATATTTTTTATTAAAATCCCCTTGACTACACTCGGGGTTACAAAGAGAATGGTGTCTAGGAGTTGCCAAGTGTTGTGAAATTATGTTTAGCATCGCAATTACTGTCATCCTGAGTGAAGTCGAAGTACACAGCTTCGCCCTTTCAGTCACATTTTCTTTTTAAAAAATGAACCGATCATTTATATTTTTTCCTTTCGCGATGACGGTGCTTCGCCAAGCCAACAAATAATTGGGTGTCGACCAAAAAACCAACAACCAAAAAAACTTAAAAACCCATTAAACCAATCTACACCTTTTCTACAAATGCCATAGACGTATTAATTTCAATGGCAACCCCCATATTTTCTAAACGCAATATCAGGCGTTGTTTATTGTGTAGAGAAACTGTTTCAGCAAGCATGCCTTTAAAAGGCCCCGCTTTAATTATCACCCTTTCGCCTGCTTTTATATCAAACTCCAAAACCTCCAATTCAGCATCAGTGGCGAGTAACAACTTTAAATTATCGATTTGTTGCGCTGGCATAGAAGCAATTTTTCCTGAAAAATAAAGGAATCTGGCAATGCCATTTGTCATAAGAACTTCTGCATACTCTTTTGCTGAAATATACACAAAGAGATACGATTTAATCAGCGGTTCCTCAATAATCTTTTTTCGATCGCTCCATAGTTTAACACTCTTTTTAAGAGGTAGATAGCAGATGATGTTTTTTCTGATGAGTTCCTCGTAAGCCTTTTTTTCCGCTCTCGAACGCGTATATACGGGATACCAATTGTAATTATTGTCCATTTATTATCTAATGTTTTCGGCCGAGTCACTCTTTCGCCCCCTCTAAACTCTTTTTATATTTCTACAGTTTAAAAAAAATCCAATTAAACAATTAATCAATCAGATCATCCGCAATTAACCAACCAACTTACTTCTTCTTCCTCCAAAACATCCACCACTTTCTATTCTCATCATCATAATACCCAGAACCCGAATAACCCGAATAGTCCGAATAATAATAAGTGCTGTTTCCACCACCTCGGCTGTAATCCGTTGTATAATAGTTGCAATAAAGCGCATCATCTCCAAAGGCATTCAGTACTATGGCAAGATTGCTCAAACCGTACTCACGCGACAAACGCTCAGGAATATTTGCTGCCCTTTGTTGCGAAACGCCAGAGCGGATTACAAAAAGGTTAACATCAGAAGAACGGATTAAAGGAATTGCATCCGATACCAGGCCTATAGGCGCAGTATCAATCAAAACATAATCGTAATCCTGTTCCAGTCGCTTCAGTAAGGTTTTCATTGCTTCTGTGTGTAACAACTCAGAAGGGTTTGGTGGTACAGGTCCCGAAGGGATAAAATCGATATTATGTGCCGCATCATGGATCAGTACGTCTTCCAATACGGTCTGGCCAGAAAGTATAGAGCTCAATCCTTTCTTATTATCGCTCCTAAATGCCTTATGCAGTTTTGATTTCCGTAAATCGGCGGAGATTAAAATTACTTTTTTCTCAATCAGCGCTAAAGTGCTGGCCAGGTTAACCGTAACGAAAGACTTTCCTTCTCCCGAGATTTCGGAAGTAATACAAATGACCTTACTCTGCTTGTGGCTGGCCAAAAAACTCAAATTCGTACGAACAGAACGAATGGATTCGGCAAAGACAGATTTCGGCTTGGATAAGGAAAGTGCCTGTCTGCTGTCCTGATCAATAAAATCAGGAAATTTTCTAATTACGCCAATAATGGGAGTATGGGTTAAAGCCTCAACGGTTTCCTTATCGTAAATGTATGGGTTTAAGAAACGCACCAATAAAATTAAACCAAAACCCGAAGCCAGACCTAGCATTAATGCCGTGCTGTATGCTTTGCTGGAGTTTGGCGAAATAGCAAAATAAGAAGGATAAGCGGGATTTACGATTGAAGCGCCGGGAACCACCGCCGCCGCATTCATTTCTGCTTCTAGTTTTTTCTCCGATAAGTAGGAGCGAACCTTGTTATTTACCTCGAAGTTAGTTTGTAGTTTGACAAAATTTTGCTCTTTAAGAGGAATGCTACCCATGCTTTGATTAACACCTGTTATCTGGTTATCGATGTAACGAATGGTTTGTTCATTTTGCCTGAGCATGCCATCTACAGCACTTCTGATGCTCGCTTTTACATTCGAAATTTGCTGTTCAATTTGTTTAACAGGTTGAGAATCATTGTTAAATTCACTAAGTTTAAGCTCTCGGTTTGCTAAAAGTGTATTCAGCTGTGCAACTAATGCGCCTAATCCAGAATTAAGTTCTCCCTCTAAATCCAAACCAATTTCTACTTTAGATTTGTTATTGTTTACATGTTCCTGTAGCTGCTTAATGCCAAGCTGTTTTAACCTGAATTCGGTTTTTTGTTTTTCAAAATCTGATAATTTACCAACCGTCATCGAAGTAGAAGAACCCAAATCGAGGATTTTGTTCTGGGTTTTGTAATTGGCTAAAGTACTACCCGATTTACCCGCTTCGGTATTGATGAAACCCAGTTGACTATCAATGAAATCGACGGTTTGTCTGGCCGAGCGTCGTCTTTGAATCACATCATAACGCACATACTCTTTCATAATGGCGTTTAAAATATCGGCTGCAAATACCGCATTGCCATCCGTTTGGCTCAAACTCATTACATTGGTGAAACGAGCTGCTTCTCCAATGTATAAACCGCCCATGGCTCGGCCAATAAAATCTTCTTTGCTGTTAAATTTAAACTGATAAATGCTACTGGCTGGTATTCTATCTTTAATGCGAAAAGACATGTTGCCTAAATTAATAAGCTGTCCGTATTGATAATTTTTTTTCGGTTGCGAACTTTCGGCTATTGATAAATTAAAATGCTTGTCATCGGCCGCGGTAACTTCATACAAAGAACGGTCGAAATTTACAGTGTCCTGCTTAACAATTTCTATTACGAATGGAACATTCGGATATAATTCTGTTGTGCGAACCCGACCTTTCAGATAGTAACTGATTTTATAATCGAGCGTTTTCACGGCATTAGAAATGACATCGTTACTGCGGATCGTAAAGCTTTCGGCCTGTATTTTATCGGTGTAATTGTAATTTTGAGCAGCCATTTGATTACCCGTACTCACACTCGGATTGCTATCTTCCAGCTTTAAAGATGCACCTGTTTGGTAGATGGGCGGCGTGTACCATAAATACATCCAGGCGACACAAAGGGAAATACCTACGGTTCCTGCAATCCAATACCAACGGCTTAAAAAAACCCTGAAGATTTTATAGAAATCTATACTTTGGCTAATGCCCTTTTTTTCTTCTGTTAATTCTGTCAATTCGTAGTGCTTTACTGGTTGTGCCTAAAGTCTTTTTTAAGAGTGCCGCTTAGTTGGTGTGGTGTTTCTAAAACTGATCGATTTGAGTTGTTCAGCGCTTTTTTCGGAAATTACCTCGTGATGGTAAATATCAATACCGCTAAATTGACCACAACCAGCAAGGGTTGTAAAATATTATTATAGCTCTGAAGCTTCTCAGTTGCGGCATTGCTTTTTGTTTGTTGCAATACAATAATATCGTTGTTTTGTAAAATCATTTTTTTACTGGCCAAACTATTAATATCATTCAGATTAACATAAATAATTTCAGGATTACTTCGGTCGCCGCGTATAATTTTTAAGGTTTTTGGGTCTGCCGTTTTGGTAATACCACCCGCTTCTCCAATAATATCAATTAAAGTGGTGTTATCTCGCTCTAATAAGAAATTGCCTTGTTTGCTAAACTCACCCAGTAAGGTAACTTTTAAATTTACTACGCTTAATTCAATAATTGGGTCGCGTAGCAGTTGCTTCGCATAAAGATCCTGTATTTTAATGGCGGCTTCTCTTCGGCTTAGGCCAACAACTTCTACTTTACCAATAGCAGGTAAATTTACCTGTCCATCTAAATCAACTGGGTATGAGAGTACATTATTAATACTGCTACCTGGCGAATTTGATGGGGCGCTGCTGGTCGGACTTGCTGTAGTTGCGCCAAACTCCTTATTTTGAACATTCCGAATCGCTAATCTGTCGTTTATTTTAATTTTATAATATGCATCACTAATTCCCTGGTCGTTAACTACGTAAACCTGCCTAATGGTGTCGGTTACGTGGTCGCTTTTCGCATTGAACAAACTATGTTCTTTACGAGCGCCACAACTGAACAAGCCAATGGCAATGATTAAAAGGAGGAAGGATTTTATAAAAGGGCTTTTAAACTTCATAATTCTATAAATGATGAAAGTATATCCTAACAATTGTATATACAAAAATACGCCTCAAATACGTTAAACATCACTTATCTCCTTATTCATCCTGTTCATTACTTAAGGACACTTTATCCGTAGTTATTTGAGATTCGAGTATAATTGAACAAAAAGAATGATATTTTTAATTGTAACTGTTTTTAGATTTGTGAATTCCCTAAAAGTATGAGAGAATGAAAAGGCTAGGTTTAATCAGTTTTCTATTTACATTCACTTCAATCATTTCCATAAACCTTGCTTTTTCGCAATCAGGATGTTTAATCTCTAGTAATAATACAGTTTATACTCAACCTGAGCCAATGTTAATAAATGATATTTTAAAACTCCTTCTAGGTGGTAATCCAAGTTACAAAGCATCATCTGGAGTAGGTTTAGCACCCAATTATTGTACTTGGGCGCCTCTTCCATCAGGACCAGTTAATTGTGGAGTATGTACTGAATATGTTATTTCTGTAGTCGTCTTAGTGCCAGTTGTAACGGGGTGTAACTCTGGAAAATTGCTTAATGGTCACGTTGGAAACTATACGATGGTTCAATGCAATCTCGATGATTACAATCTACCTTTTGTCGCCGTTTCTGGTATTTTGGGCCTGCTAATCGTAAGAAAACGGAATAATCGCTAAACAATTTACGAATTATGAAATGTTGCTGTTAATAGTCCAGAAATAATTAGCCCATTTAACAATTCAATTAAAAGAATTTGATTTTTAAAAAACTAAAACTATACTGTTTTATGATTAATTCTATAGCTTATAAGGGACTTGTGCTTAATCGTCCCGCTCATACTATCCCAATTCAATTCTTGCCGATTATAGATGTCTGGTTAGAGGTTATCCCGATCTACCTCATGTACAAAAACATCCCTATGAAGGTATAATCTCTAATATGATAAATAGTTTATCAGGTCGCAATTATATATGGGTTTTTCATGCTTCGAACTTTCGTTGCGTTGCATTGGTCATGCTTAGCTGGTATAGTGGAAGCACTTTATAAACAATGCACGACTGACAATTATAACCCTTAATTTTTTTATTATCATCACATTAAATACAGTAGTAAAATTTAACAATTTGGTGATGAAGATATCAATCATAACCGTTGTTTATAATGCGGATGCTTTTTTGAAAGACTGCATTAAATCTGTTATCTCGCAAACATATCCTAACATCGAATATATAATTGTCGATGGTGGCTCTACGGATAGTACGCTTTCAATTATAAACAATTATAACAGCTTTATCACACATTTTATCTCCGAAAAAGATCAAGGGATTTATGATGCAGTTAATAAAGGTATAAAAATCGCAACAGGCGATGTAATTGGGGTTTTGAACTCAGATGATGTACTTGCTGATAAAAATATTATCTACCAAGTTGTGCGAGCTTTTAAGCAGAATGCAAACACAGATGGTGTCTATGGGGATTTGAATTATGTTCATCCAACTAAAATGCATATCGTAAGAGCTTGGAAATCGAAACAAGCTAACTTTAAAGATATTGAAAAAGGCTGGATGCCTGCACATCCTACATTATACCTTAAAAAAATGCTGTTCGAAAAATTTGGTAATTATGCTTTAGATTTGGGGACTGCGGCAGACTATGATTTAATTCTAAGGTTCTTCCATCAATACAGAATCAAAACATCTTATTTGCCTATTTTAATGGTAAATATGCGTATGGGTGGGGTAAGTAATAAATCGATGAAAAGTCTTTTGCTAGCTTTGAGAAATGATTATAAGGCCCTTAAAAGAAATAAAATACCGAATGCGTTAATTGTCCTGTTCATAAAAAAGTTTGCAAAACTAAGCCAGTTTAAGTAACAAGAGTAAAACCTATTAACAGGTTTTTGCTATTATTAGAGTTAAAGTTATAGAGTAAATTTGCGTCATGATTAATAAGGTTTCAAATAAGCAAGTTCTTTTTTCTACGCTATTATCTAATAGTAAGATGGTTAAGTCTTTTGGTATATCGAAACTTGGCGTTTTTGGTTCATTTATTACGGGTAACTTGAAGAATGAAAGTGATGTAGATCTTCTTGTTCAATTTTATCCAGAGCAAAAGACTTATGATAACTATATTGATCTTTCTTACTACCTTGAAGGACTACTAGGAAGAAAGGTAGAATTGGTTACACCTCAGTCTTTAGGCAAGTATTTTGGTCCTCATATCCTAAGCCAGACCAAATATGTCGCCATCTAATCTTCAGCTTTTAAATTATATAATAGATGATTTTTTTTATAGAGAATTACACCCAAAATAAAAATTAGGATGAAGTAAGCAATGATCAAATATTATCTCGAGCATTTATTACGAGAATGGCAATCATTATTGAAGCCTGCAATAAAGTTAACGCGGATTTAAAATTACAATAGCCACAAATTGAATGGAGAAAAATGTCAGACACAAGAAATCTTTTAATTCATGACTACTTTGGAGTTGGCTATGATATCGTCTGGAATATTATTTCAGATAAACTGCCCAATTTAAATTTTGATATTTAAAAAATAATAATGAATAACCTGAATAAATCATCCAATCTGGTCTAAAAAGTTGATTTACGGCCCTCAATACTAGAATCAGTAACTGTTTACTTAAAATGCAATCGATTTTAGTCAAATCAGTAACAAACCAACACCCACACTTTATTTACAATCCTTATATTTGCTAGTAAACCTTAAACAGTTTGCTGACAGATTTACTAAATATAAACCCAATAATTTTTTATATTGCTATATTCCTTTTTGCAGGCATTACAGTGGTTTTATCTATCCCTTCTATCATTTATATCTCTATTGATTATAATTTGTTTGATAAAAATGATATGCATCGAAAAATTCATGGAGATAATATTTCCCGATTAGGTGGCCTGTCAATTGTAGGAAGCTTTACTGTTAGTACCCTTCTTTTTTCTACACTTACGACATTCGAAGGAGCAAACTTTTTGATTACCTCTTGTATTATTCTGGCTGCCCTGGGTTTAAAAGACGATGTTTACGGGAGTAACACTAGTACAAAATTTATTCTGCAGCTCATTGTTGCAATTATTTTAGTTTTTTTCGGAGATTTTAGATTAACCAGCTTATATGGGGTATTGGGTATTGGCGATATGAATGTAATGTGGGGCGGTATATTCTCGGTAATACTAATTATTTTTCTGAATAATGCCTTTAACTTAATAGATGGTATAGATGGGTTAGCTGCCTCCATAGGAATAATTGCGAACCTGATTTTCGGGATTATCTTTGCCCTCATGGATCAAATACCCTATGCATTTATAGCTTTTGCACTAGCAGGGTCTATAGCAGGGTTTTTAAAATTTAACTGGAACCCTGCAAAGATATTTATGGGCGATACAGGGGCTTTAATTATAGGTCTCGTGACCGCTACCCTGTCGATAAAGTTTATTGAGTTGAATAAGTTTTCTGATAAGCCCGATCCATTTATTTATTCTGCGCCTGCAATCGCTGTTTCAATTTTAATTGTTCCGATTTTCGATTCGCTTCGCATTTTCACTGTTCGCATATTAAAAGGCAAATCTCCTTTTGATGGAGATAGAAATCACATTCATCATCGAATGGATCGCTTGGGTATTAAAAATCCAATAATAATTCTTATCACTGCAAGTTTAAATATTGGAATGGTTGCAATGACCATTATGATGCGGCATCTTGGGAATTTCTTTCTGATTTTTTTTATCATTGGCTTATGTGTTATTTTCGATTTTATCCTTTTCGTTCGTCTTCGAAAAATGGATAATAAGCAAATCATGAAACTCTAGATATATGCTTCATCTTCTCATTAACCACGCTATTGTTAAAGGCTTATTTTATCTTCTTCAATCTCAAAATAAACACTAATTTTGCGCTCTAATTTTAATAGATGAGAATTGCAATAAATGGTTTTGGAAGGATAGGAAGAACGTTCTTACGTTTGGCTTTCGCAGAAGGATTTGAAGTGGTGGCCATTAACGATTTGTCTGACCCAAAAACAATGGCACACCTTTTTAAATATGATACAGTTCATGGTGTATTTAAAGGTAAGGTTTCGGCTATTCCCGATGCTTTGGTTATCGATGATGTTTCAATTCCTGTATTTTCAATTAAACACGCGATTCAATTACCCTGGGCTGCTTTAAGCGTTGATATTGTTGTAGATTGTACGGGTAAAAACTTAACTCTGGAAGATGCGGAATGTCATCTTACCTCTGGCGCCAAACAGGTAATTATTTCTGCACCTGCAAACGATGATATTCCGATGGTTGTACTTGGTGTAAATGAAAATGAAATCGACTTAACCAGTAAGGTACTTTCTAATGCAAGTTGTACGACCAATAATATTGCACCAATGATTAAAATTCTGAACGATAACTGGGGGGTGGAAGAAGGTTATATCACAACCATCCATTCTATGACGGGCGATCAGAACCTGCACGATAGTAACCACAAAGATTTGCGTAGGGCAAGAGCGGCCTCAGCTTCAATTATTCCAACTACTACAGGGGCTGCGAAAGCCATTACACATATTTTTCCTGAGCTGGATGGGCGTTTAGGTGGTGCAGGCATCCGTGTACCTGTTTTAAACGGTTCATTAACAGATTTTACCTGTTTATTAAAGAAAAAAACAACCATCGAAGAAATAAATGCGGCCTTTAAAAATGCATCAGAAAACGAGTTTAAGGAGGTTTTGGAATATACTGAAGATCCAATCGTTTCTGTCGATATTATTGATAACCCACATTCTTGTATATTTGATGCGCAACTAACCTCCATAGTAGGCGATTTGGTGAAAGTAGTAGGTTGGTACGATAACGAATTTGGATACAGCAGCCGATTGGTTGACTTAATAAAAAAAATAAGCTTGTTAGAAGCTGAATAAAAAATAAGCTTTAGTAAATTGGGAACGTTTGCATAGTTTTGAATATCCCTTTTTAAATGCAATTATGGTAAAATTCATCACCAAAGAAGAAGTACTTCCTTTAAGAAGCCTGGTCTTAAGAAACGGCAAGTCTTTTGAACACTGTCTTTTTGACGGGGATGATGCTTATGATACCTTTCACCTGGGCTATCAGCTGGATGGTGAAATCCTTTCGATAGCTACTTTTATGCGGAACGATTTTTTTGAGGGCGCAGGCGAGGGCTATCAATTAAGAGGCATGGCTACGCATCCCGATTTCGGTGGAAAAGGTTATGGCGCAGCATTAATTTCTTTTGCGATAGAATATTTAAAAGAATACCAAACCAATTATTTGTGGTGTAATGCCCGATCGACGGCAGCAGCATTTTACAAAAAGATTGGATTTACGACCGAGTCTCCTGAATTTGATATTCCTGGAATTGGTTTCCATTATGAAATGAAATTAAACTTAAATCAAAAATAATAAAGCATGAAAACAGTAGACCAGTTTAACTTTAAAGATAAGAAAGCGCTAATCCGTGTAGATTTCAACGTTCCTTTGGATGATGAAGTTAAAATTACGGATGATAAAAGAATGCGTGCTGCACTACCAACGATCCAGAAAATATTAAATGATGGTGGTTCAGTTATTCTGATGTCGCACTTAGGTCGCCCGAAAGATGGTCCGACTAACAAATACTCTTTAAAGCATATCCTGGGCGATTTATCTCGCATGTTAGATTTAGAGGTAAAATTTGCAGACGATTGCATTGGCGAATCGGCAGTAAAAGAAGCTAAAAACTTATTTCCAGGCCAGGTCTTGTTATTAGAAAACCTTCGTTTCTACAAAGAAGAAGAAAAAGGTGATGTAGCTTTCGCTGAAAAGTTAGCTGCTTTGGGCGATGTTTATGTTAACGATGCATTCGGTACAGCACACCGTGCACACGCTTCTACAGCCGTAATTGCACAATTTTTCCCTAATGCAAAATACTTTGGTTATTTAATGGCATCCGAATTAGAAAATGCAGAGAAAATATTAAACCATGCTGAACGTCCGTTTACTGCGATTATGGGTGGAGCAAAAGTATCAGATAAGATTCTTTTGATCGAAAAACTGTTGGATAAAGTAGATAATATCATTATTGGTGGTGGGATGGCTTACACTTTTGCTAAAGCGCAGGGTGGCGAGATTGGTACTTCACTTTTAGAAGCAGATAAGCAAGAACTTTCTTTAGAATTGATCGAAAAAGCTAAAGCAAAAGGTGTGAACTTAATCCTTCCTGTTGATACGGTAATTGCAGATAAATTTGCAAACGATGCAAATAAAAAGGATGTAGACTCTGGTCAGATTCCGGCAGATTGGATGGGACTTGATATTGGCCCTAAATCAGCAGCTTTATTTGCTGAGGTGATTAAAAACTCTAAAACCTTACTTTGGAACGGCCCAATGGGTGTTTTCGAAATGGAAAGCTTCGAAGTTGGAACAAAGGCAGTTGCTGATGCAGTTGTTGCAGCAACTAAAGATAATGGTGCATTCTCTTTAATTGGTGGTGGCGATTCGGCTGCGGCTATTGCTAAATTCGGAATGGAAGATGCTGTAAGTTACGTTTCAACTGGTGGCGGTGCATTATTAGAATACATGGAAGGTAAAGAATTACCTGGCGTTAAAGCCATTAACGAGTAAATTAATTGTTTTTGGCTACACTTTATGATTTGAAGTAGTAATAATGGGGCTGTATATTTCTGCAGCCCCATTACAATTTCTAGCTTGTTTTGGTATGTTTAGGCTCTCGAGAATATTACTAGATTGCCGAGGGATTTATTAATGCTGTTTGATTTATTTTTCCGAATTGAAAAACCTATTATATTGATCTTCGATTTCTTTAATTTCGTTGTTAGTTAATGCAGCAAATTCTTTTTCTCTCGCACGCTTTGAAAATAAACCATTTCCTTGTTCAAGGAACCGAATCAATAAATCAACCATTGAGGATGGCATCTGAAAAATATCATCCAGGTAATTTTTCATCAGGTCGTATTTTTTTAAATACTCTACTTCTTCGGGAATAGTTTCAGTCACTGCATGATAGACGCATTCATAGAGGAATTCTGCCTGTTTCGTTGCATCAAAGTATCTGTAAAAGTCGATAGTTTCATTAAGAACTTCGACATTTTTATTTAAAGAGGATTTCCATTCGATACATTCTAATACTGGATGGGAATATTCTTCCAGCACCTTTCTATAGTCAGGTAGCCTATCCAGCATTACTGCAGAAACTGGGAAAATTATTTTTTCTGAAACAAATTCTTTGCGAATCAGAGTATCATGAATAAGGTATCGATGAATTCTTCCCTTCCCATCAACAAATGGATGAATAAAAACAAAACCAAAGGCAATAGTTGCAGCAGTTAATATCGGATCGTAATCTGAATGCTCAAGTAATTCACTCGTACTAATAAGTCCATTTAATAAAGTTGGTAAATCTTTAAATCTAGCCGAAATATGATCGGGTATCGGAGTGCCACTACTTCGGTCATGCTCTCCAACAAATCCTTCTTGATCTCTGAAGCCCATATCTTTACAAATCTTGGATTGTCAATAACGATTTGCTGTAAGCGTAAAAGTTCATCCTCTTTTATCGGCTTTTGACCTGCTTGTCCAATTGCCTTCCCCCACCGTTGCGCACGGTTTTGTGGAGGATGCTCACCTTCTATTGCATAAGACGCTTTTGAGTCTTTCAAAAGTAGGAATGCCGCAGCCCGAGCTAAAATATCCTTATGAGTTTTTCCAATTACTTGTTCAACTTGTTTAGATAAATTATTAGTCAGATAGGTTTCAAGCTTTTTAGTTTTCCTGATCAATGGACAGAAGTTTACAGTGCCTGGAAGGTTATTTCTAACTCTATGTCTTCTCGAAATCCTAATTGGTCCAGTGTATTGCAAGTTCTTATTTACAAGGTCAACAAAATTTGCTGTTTCTAAATCTGGGATTGCCAGTTCAATTCCCATTAACCACTCATATAAGAACCAAATTTTTCGCTTGTAGATTCCTGTTGGCTCAGATTTGATAATATTCGTAATCTCCTCATCTTTAATAACTTCAAATAGTTTCTTAATTATCCCTAATTGGAGTGGTTCATATTTAAGTGCGAACGTTAAATGATCGGATAGTTCATTACCTGGGAAATGCCTTATGGTAAATATTTGCCAAGTGCCAGAAGTATATTTTTTGTGTTTGGTACTGATCGCTGAAAGCTGACTAGGAATAGGTACGACTAAATTATATTTACTTATTAAAGCCGAATAACCCACAAGTGATGCAGGTTCTGGTAATGCCCTTCCTTGAAAAACACTTATGAGATGTGAATTTTGATTATAATCATGCATATATCGTGAAATATGTTTATCAAATATAGACGAAAAATGTTTGTGGGTTGTGATAAATGGTTATAATTTCTGAATTATACGAATTTAAATTATATGAGGCCTAACTTCCTCACTAAATATTCAACGATCCTAATCGAATTTTACGAATGTACTTCGTATTCGAAAAGCAGTTGCAGAAGCAGTTGTTGCAGCAACTAAAAATAATGGCGTATTCTCTTTAATTAGAGGTGGCGATTCGGCTGCGGCTATTGCAAAATTCGGAATGGAAGATGCTGTAAGTTACGTTTCAACTGGTGGCGGTGCATTATTAGAATATATGGAAGGTAAAGAATTACCTGGCGTTAAAGCCATTAACGAGTAATTGTAGTATTCCTTTCTTAAAAAAAGGTTTATATAAGAAAGCCTGGATGCGAATAAATCACAATTCCAGGCTTTTTGTTTAGGTGGGAGCGCGAGTATATTAACCCTTGTTTTTTTCTAGCAGACCAGGATCGCTTTCAATCTTTAATTTAGAAATGGTTAGGATGCGTTTTCAAATTCTTCGAACAACGTTTCCAGAATTGATTTCTCCTGAAAAACAGCGCCACTTGATACTTGCTCAACTGGGCTGAACACAATAAGAGAATTCTGATCACAATCTACAAAACTGGTTAGCTCTGTAAATTTATCCGATGCGATTTTAAAAACCATTATAGTTTTCTTCTTCGAATTAGGCATTTGTTTGGTTTTGCTTTGTTAGTTTACTAAGTGGTTATGCTTTCGTAAAATCATATAGGAAGGCATTTTACAAATGTTGAATTTTTCATGCACAATTGATTGAAATGATCAACCAATAATGTAATGAAATTATAAATCATTACATATTTATGCCTTTTTAAGGTCTTTGAGATAGTTAGATGGAGTTTTGCCAGTGGATTTCTTAAAAGCTACAAAGAAAGTGTTTCTTGATGAAAAGCCAGCATCAAGCGCTATGGCCTCCAGGGTCAATTGTTTCCAGGCTCCAGAATCTAATCTTTCCTTGATGTATACTAGGCGGAGGTTATTAATATAGTTGTTAAAATTAAGCTGATAATGGTTATTAAATAAATCTGATAGCTTATGGCTTGGTACATCAAGCTGAGAGGCAAGCTCGCTAAGAGTGAGCCCGTTTTTCCTGAATATTTGTTCTTCAATGATGAATGTTTCCACCTGCTGAACCAATTTTTCGTCGACCATTTTAGATTTCGTTTTTTCTAAAGCATTAAGGTCAGATTTATCTTCACTGGTCGAAAGGACTTGGCTTTCCTGTAATCGATCTGTTTTTCTCAATCCAAATATCAGCTCTGGATTAATAAAGAAGCTTAGGCTCAGTAAAAGTAAACAGCAGCAAAGCAATAAAATTATATTGCTCTGGTGAAGTATAAACCAAACCCTGTTCAGGTTTTTTAGTATCAGTACGTTAACGATAAGCATTCCGATAAATATGGTTAAACAAATACTAGAAAATAAATAAACCCAGTTAACAACTTTGGCGTTCGACTTTCTACGTGATGCTGCTCTGGCTAATTTGAATTGCAAACCCGTGTAAATTATAGCCGATATAGGAAAGGTAAACCAGTGCCATGGTTCAACAATATATTTATGCTCTGAGAAGGCAAATTTAACATCTGATGCAATTTTTCTTACCACCTCCAGCTGTGCAGGATAATCGAGTAAATTATAAGGTAAAACGGAAATAACCGCAGGAATAACAATTAAAAAATGAAGTAGATGGGTTTTCCTGAATTTTGCATGCTCAATGCTCAGCGATCCCCTCACATAAATATATAAGCATGGAGCGATGGCATAGTAGAGTGGTAAACCTTTGTTAAATAAGAATGGGTAATTTCTAATGTAACCAGAATTAGTCATCAGAAAAATTAATGCATACCAGGCGATTCCGAAAATGGCGGTAGCCAATAAAAGGTTAAGGTATTTTTTTGAGCCACCGTATAAAGAAAGCTGGATAATTACTAAAGAAAGAATAAATATTGCACCGATAACGGTGAAAAAAAAGGGATGCAAAGTTGTTGTCGTTTAGGGGTTACTAAAATATAAATAATATCTTATCAAAGCAGCCTTTATCACATTGTCTAAGTAATAGTTTTATCAAATTTTTTATCCAGATTTCTTGTGCTTTTTAAAGCCCAGTATACTAAAACTGGCTGAAAAAATAGCCTCGCCAACCTTTTGGCATCTGTGTCTAATCCAAAGGCACTTCTTCTATTCGTGTATTGAGCGATATTTCCTGGAAAGACGGCTACAAACATGGATGCAGCCACTAAGCCCAGCAGTTTTTCGTGTTTTTCAGGCGCTAAAATTAATGCGGTGCCGAGTGCAATCTCTCCAAATCCCGAAATTAAAACAGTATCGTCTTTTTTTAAGGGTACCCAATTCGGAACCTGTGCCTGGAATGCCTTCCTGGCAAAACTTAAATGCCCGATTCCTGCAAATATAAGCCCTGCTCCTAAAAGAATTTTTGCTGCTCTTTTTAAATTTTCATTTCCCATTTCCATGACGTTTTAAATAATAACAATAAATTTTGAATTATGTTCTTTTTCGATACATCACTTATTAGAGTGTTTTATATGGATTACAACAATAATGAAAAGCGTAAAACATTATTTATGCAATCGGTTGCAATTTTGAAAATATATCCATACTTTAGGCATACCAAATAGAATAATATCATTTTGATTAGTGTATGCAAGATAAGGAAATTACAATTTACGATTTAGCTGAGCGACTGAATATATCTGCAACTACAGTAAGCAGGGGTTTGCAAGATCACCCCGCAATTAATAAAAAAACAAAAAAGAAAATCTTTGATTTAGCTACCGAGCTTGGTTACCGGTCTAATAAATTTGCAAGTAACTTGCGTAGGCAGAAAACGAATACAATTGGTGTTATAGTGCCAAGGCTAAACAGTTTGTTTATGTCGGCAGTTATTTCAGGCATCGAAAAAATAGTTAATAATTCGGGCTATAACTTAATTATCAGTCAGTCTTTTGAGCAGGAAAAGAAAGAAAAGGCCAATGCTGCAACTATGTTTAACAGCAGAGTGGATGCCTTAATTGTTTCGCTTGCTTCTGATACCCAGGATTTCAGTCATTTTGATAGCTTTAACAAGAAAAATATCCCCATTATATTTTTCGATCGCGTGGCAGAAGAAATTCAATCTACCAAGGTGTTGATTGATAACTTTAAGGCGGGTTATTCGATTACCAAACACTTAATCGAGCAGGGCTGTAAGGAGATTCTTCACATAACAGGAAACATCTCCAGAAATGTATATAGAGATAGATTTGAAGGTTATAAAAAAGCATTAGCAGATCACAAAATCGAGTTTAAGCCAGACTTGTTTATTTCTAATGATTTAACTGAACAGGCCTTACAGGATATTTTTTCGAATGATATTTTTAAAAGGGATAAAATGCCCGATGGATTATTCATAACTAACGACTCTGCCGCTGCAGTTGCGCTAACCATTTTAAAGGATGCTGGTTTTAGTGTACCCAAGGATATTGCAATTGTAGGTTTTAATAATGATCTAATATCTCGTGTTACAGAGCCTGCAATTACTACCGTAAATTACCCTGGAAATGAAATGGGCGAAAACATTGCCCGTATTTTAATCAATCATTTAGATGGAGAAGGAGATTTGAGCTTTACCAGTACAGTCATTTTAAATGCTGAACTAATCGTCAGACAATCATCACAAAGAAATAAAAAATAATGAATAAACAAATAGCGGTTGTAACAGGCGGAGGGGCTGGATTAGGCTTGGCCATTACACGGAAATTGGTAAAGGAAGGTATCCAAACCGTAATAATTGGTCGGAATGAAGATAAATTGAGCTTGGTAGCCCATGAACTTGGTCATTTATGTAGTTATAAAGTGTTCGATTTGCAGAACCTGGCAGCTATACCAGCGCTAGTTGATCAGATACATACAGAATTTGGAGCGATTGATATTTTGGTTAATAATGCGGGTATCAATATGAAGAAGCCCTTTATTGAAGTAACTGATGAAGACTTCGCGGCGGTAATCCAAACCAATTTAAGTTCGGTATTTGCAATTAGCAGAGAAGTGGTAAAGAAAATGCTGTTTGTAGGTGCTGGAAATATAGTGAATATAAGTTCGATGGCAGCTCAATACGGTATTCCAAAAGTTATTGCCTATTCTGCGGCAAAAACAGGCATTGAAGGCATGACAAGGGCTATGGCAACCGAGCTATCTCCGTTAGGCATTCGCATTAACTGTGTGGCACCAGGTTTTATCAAAACAGCTATGTCGGCAAAGGCTTTAGATGCCGATCCAGAGCGTAAGAATAAGGTTTTTTCAAGAACACCAATGGGTAAAATGGGCGATCCCGAGGATGTAGCAGAAGCCGTATATTTCTTATGTTCGAATGCTTCGAAATATGTTACGGGTGTAATTATGCCTGTTGATGGGGGAAATTCCATCGGATTTTAGTTTAGTAAATAAATGTTTACGAGTATAAAGCACAAGTTGCTTTATACTCAAAAAAATAACCAAATATATGAGCAGGGATTCTAGATTTTTAAGATTTATGGCATCGGTGTGGGTTTATTTAATCCTTTCAGGTGTCTTCTATACTGCTCACGCTCAGCAATTAACTGGTGAACCTGGTTTGGATAATCAAGGGTTGAAAGATTTTTATAGCAATTATTTTCCAATTGGCGTAGCCGTTGGTTTAAGAAATCTAAGAGGAGACGAATCGGTATTAATTAAAAAACAATTTAATAGCTTAACGGCAGAAAATGCAATGAAAATGGCTCCTTTACAACCAAAGGAAGGGGAGTTTTATTGGAAAGCTGCAGATTCGATTGTAAACTTCGCCGTTAAAAATGGCATCAAAATACGTGGGCATAACCTTTGCTGGCACCAGCAAACACCCGATTGGATGTTTAAAGATGGTGATAAACAAGTATCTAAAGAAACCTTACTCAAACGTTTAAAAACACACATCAATACGGTTGTTGGTCGTTATAAAGGAAAAATTTACGCATGGGATGTAGTGAATGAGGCAATTGACGATAATCCTGCAAATTTCCTGCGAAATTCTAAATGGTTCGAAATCTGTGGAGAAGATTTTATAACAAAGGCTTTTGAATATGCGCATGAGGCAGATCCTGGAGCAAAACTTTATTATAACGATTACAATAGCGAATTCCCCGAAAAACGAGAACGAATTTATAAACTTCTAAAAAGCCTTAAGGATAAAGGTGTACCAATAGATGGAGTGGGCTTACAAGCGCACTGGTCGTTAAAGTCACCAACAGAAGCAGATTTACGCACCGCTATAGAAAGGTATTCATCCCTGGGTTTAAAAATTCAGTTCACAGAGTTAGATATTTCCATTTATCCATGGGAAAAGGATAGAAGAGCGAAAAGGCCTGGCGAGTCGGATCAATTTACTGCCGATTTGGAAGCCAGACAAGCGGCAAAATATGCCATGGTTTTTAATGTCTTCAGAGCATATAAAGATGTAATTACCAATGTTACTTTTTGGAATGTTTCCGATCGCCACAGCTGGTTGGATGAATATCCGGTTCTGGGAAGAAAAAATTACCCTCTACTTTTTGATGCTAATCTGCAACCAAAAAAAGCTTATTGGGAAGTTATCAATTTTAAAAGCAAATAATATGAAGAAACTTAGCCTGTTAATTCTTTTAGTTAGTTTTAAAGCAGTTGCTTTTGCAGCAGGTGCAAATCCATTTGTAACAAAAGTTTATACACCTGGAAGTTTCCCAATAGCGAAAAAAGGCAAAGTTTCATCTATTCTGGTGAGTGGTAATGACTGGCCTGGGGTAATCAGAGCTGCTAAAGATCTTCAGTTAGATATAGAAAAGGTTACAGGTGTTAAGCCAGATTTCCTAGCCGATAAAAAATCGACAATGGCTATTATAGTTGGCACTATTGGAAAAAGTGAAATCATTAACCAACTTATAAGAGCAAATAAAATTGATGTGGCTGGCATTGCAGGGAGTTGGGAAAGTACCTTAATCCAAGTAGTAAAGAACCCAGTTGCAGGTATAGATTCGGCGCTGGTTATTGCAGGGAGTGATAAGCGTGGTGCAATCTATGGTATTTACGAGCTCTCTACTCAGATTGGGGTTTCGCCTTGGTATTATTGGGCTGATGTTCCCGTAAAAAAAAGTGAAACACTTTATGTTGTTGGTGGTCGACATGTAATTGCATCGCCAGCGGTAAAATACAGAGGCATATTTTTAAATGATGAGGCACCAGCTTTATCGGGTTGGAGCAGAAAGGAATTTGGTGGTTTTAATAGTAAATTTTATGGGAAGGTTTTTGAATTAATTTTAAGACTAAAAGGCAATTATTTATGGCCTGCAATGTGGGGAAGTGCATTTAATGATGATGATAAAATGAATCCCGTTTTGGCTGATGAGTATGGAATAGTAATCGGTACTTCGCATCACGAACCCTTAACCCGAGCCCACGATGAGTGGAAGCGATACAATGGTGGTAAATGGAATTACGATCAAAATCCAGCGCAGCTAAGAGCGTTTTGGGAAAGTGGCTTAAAGCGGGTGGCGGGTAAAGAACAGATTATTACCGTTGGTATGCGTGGTGATGGCGATGAGCCTATGACAGAAGGAACAGCAACTGCTTTGCTGGAAAAGATTGTTAAAGATCAACGAGAAATTATAGAAAAAGTTACAGAGAAACCAGCAGCTGAAACGCCACAGCTTTGGGCGCTTTATAAAGAGGTTCAAGCTTATTATGATAAGGGCATGAGAGTACCCGATGATATTACTTTGCTGCTTTGTGATGATAACTGGGGAAACATTAGGAAATTGCCAAAGTTAAACGAAGCACCAAGAAAAGGTGATTATGGCATTTATTACCATTTTGATTATGTAGGCGATCCTAGAAATTATAAGTGGATTAATACCAACCCCATTCAAAAAGTTTGGGAACAAATGCATTTAGCTTACCAGTACAATGCAAATCAAATCTGGATTGTTAACGTTGGCGATTTGAAGCCTATGGAATTCCCAATTTCATTTTTTCTGGATTATGCATGGGCTCCAGATGCCATTCCTGCAGAAAAACTGAAACAGTACACCATTGATTGGAGTGCAGAACAGTTTGGAGAACAGTTTGCCTCGGAAATTGCTGACATATTGGATCGCTATGCCAAGTATAACGGCAGGATAAAACCCGAACTGCTTTCGGATAGTATTTATAGTTTAATAAATTATAATGAATTTGAAAACGTGGTTTCGGATTATAAAGATCTGGAGCAGAAAACCAGCCTGATTTACAGCCAAATTCAAGCAGACCAAAAGGATGCATTTTACCAATTAGTTATGCACCCGGTAGAGGCCAGCGCAAACCTATACGAACTATATTTTAATGTAGCTAAGAATAAACTTTATGCCAAGCAAGGTCGGTTTTCTGCAAATGCCTTCGCTGATAAAGTGAGTGTGTTGTATAAAAAAGATGAAGCCATAACGCATTATTATAACAAAATCTTGGCTGGTGGTAAGTGGGATCATATGATGGATCAAACTCATATAGGCTATACTTATTGGCAACAGCCTGAAAAAAACAGCATCCCTAAAACCATTACCCTACCTAATAAAAGTAATTTGAATAAAGCGGAAATGGGTTTATCAATTGAAGGTAGTGATTCATCATGGACGGGTAAATCAAAAGTTAATTTTACATTGCCTTCTTTCGATTATTATAGCAATAAACCTCACTATTTCGAACTTTTTAACAAAGCTAAAGGCAGTTTCAGTTATGAAATAAAATCATCAGCATTTGTAAAAATTAAGGAGGTAAAAGGAACTGTAAGTGATGAGAAGCGCATTTGGCTGAGTATTAATTGGGACAAAGCTCCTGCAGCAAAATCGCAAACTTTTGTTACCGTTTCTGCAAGTGATGGTTCTAAAATCACGATGCTGTTAAATGTTGATAACAGACGGTTTGCTGATAAAAATATAAATGCCTTCTTACCAGATAATGGATATATCGCAATCGAAGCACCTAACTATACCAAGGCTGTTGGCAGTAGACCCATCTTCTGGAAAAACATTCCAAATTATGGAAAAACCTTGGGTGGTATGATGCCAGTACCTGTTACTTCGCCTACTCAAAATTTAGACGCCAATACACCACATTTAGAATATGATATTTACCTAAATGAAACTGGAACTTTTGAACTGAATAGTTTCATATCTCCAACCATAGATTTTACAAATGGAGATGGATTGAAATTCGCTGTTTCTATTAACGATGAAGCCCCTGTTGTGGTAAACATTAGTAGCGATTATATGACTGAAACGGCCTGGAGAAAATCTGTAGCTGATAATATTAAAATTTTTAAAACACCATTAAAATTTAGTAAGACAGGAAAACATACCTTGAAATATTGGATGATTAGTCCAGGTGTTGTGTTGCAAAAATTAGTTTTAAACCTTGGCGGCTTAAAACCTAGTTTTTTAGGTGCGCCAGAAACTTTTGTATTGAAGTAAAATAATCCATTTATAAATCTGAAAATAAGATGATGAATAATTTTAAAAAGCTATCTGGCATAGCAATAATTATGGCTCTTGCTGCAACCAGTTCATGCCAGCAAAATACTGGAGCTAAAAACGAACTGAAGAATGATACGGTTAAAAAATCGAAATTTCTTAGCGAACCTTTAATTAAAGATATTTATACGGCTGACCCCTCAGCTCATATTTTTAACGGTCAAATATATATTTATCCTTCCCATGATATAGAATCGGGTACGCCAGAGAACGACAATGGGGATCATTTCGATATGAAAGATTATCATATTTTAAGTATGGATAGTATCAATGGTAAGATTACTGATCATGGTGTGGCACTCAGTGTTAAAGATATTCCATGGGCAGGAAGGCAACTTTGGGCGCCTGATGTTGCTTTTAAAGATGGTAATTATTACCTGTATTTTCCAGTTAAGGATAAAAATGATGTATTCCGTATTGGTGTTGCAACATCAAAGAACCCCACTGGTCCTTTTAAGGCAGAACCAAAACCGATAGACGGTAGTTTCAGTATTGATCCTGCTGTGTTTACGGATACTGATGGCAGTAGTTATATGTATTATGGTGGTATATGGGGAGGCCAACTGCAACGTTGGAATAATGGAAAATATGACGCTAATGGTTCTAAAACAGATTCGGGAAAAGAAAACGAACCAGCATTGTCGGCAAAAGTTGTTAAGTTGGGTAAAAATATGCTGGGCTTTGATGAGGCTGTTAAAGATGTTGTAATTTTAGATGCTGCGGGTAAACCACTTTTAACCAAAGATCATGGCCGTAGATTTTTTGAAGGCGCCTGGATGCATAAATTTAATGGGAAATATTATTTCACTTATTCTACCGGCGATACTCACTTTCTGGCTTCAGCAATAGGCGATAGCCCTTACGGGCCTTTTAAATATCAGGGTACATTTATGAATCCGGTTCAAGGGTGGACAACCCATCATTCTATTATAGAGGTAAAAGGTAAGTGGTATATTTTTTATCACGATACCCAACTATCAAATAAAACGCATTTGAGAAATGTGAAGGTTACCGAACTGCGCCATAAAGACGATGGCACAATTGCGCTAATCGATCCAATAAATAAATAAAAAAAATCCTGCTCCATTTAAAAAACGAGCAGGATTTTTTTTAGAGCACTTTGGTGGTTAACCAAATTTTATTTTAGGAAGAATTCTCTTTTTTGAGCTAAAAAGAATTTCATCATTTCAGGTAAATACTTAAATTGCCAAAACAAGCTGTTAAGTTATATCTAACTTCATTGTCTTATTAGGTAACTTTGCTCACCACATTTAAATTTGAAAAAGAAAACAACCATATACGATATCGCAAAAGAGCTAAACATTACAGTTTCTACTGTATCAAGAGCTTTAAGTGGTTTCCCTGCGATAAGCGATGCGACTAAAAGGGCGGTTGTGGAGATGGCTAAAAAACTAAATTATAGTCCAAATAAGCTTGCTTCTGCATTAAAATCTGGTAAAACCCATATTATTGGTGTAATTGTACCAAGTGTACAGGCGCATTTTTTTGCATCGATTATTCACTGCATTGAAGACGGGCTAAAAGACAGCGGTTACCGGGTAATTATATATCAATCAAACGAATCTGTTGAAAATGAAATTAACGGGGTAAGAACTTTACTCGAAGCCCAGGTTGATGGGATTATGGCTTCTATGTCTTTGGAAACTGAAGACGTTTCACATTTTGCCGAAATTATTAAACAGAATAAACCTTTAATTTTATTTGATCGGGTTAACGTAGATTTAACCGTACCGACAATAACTTTGGATGATTTTAAAGCAGGTTACCTGGCTACTCAACATTTGATAGACAGAGGTTATAAAAAAATTGCATTTATCACGACTATTCATCAGATTAAGATTTTTAACGACAGGCTTAAAGGTTACAAGGCTTGTTTACAGGATAATAACTTACCTGTATTAGATGAGCATATCGTTTTTGGTGGCTTATCCATAAAAGATGGCAGATTTGGTGCAGGTAAACTGATCAGAAGTGAGCATAAGCCAGATGCAATAGTTGCTGGTGATGATTTTACGGCATTGGGTGTAATTAAAAAACTTAAGGAAATTGACGAAACACCACCCGAAATAGGTGTTATTGGTTTTGCTAACGAAGCTTTTTCGGCCTACATAACACCGAATTTATCAACGATAGATCAGCACGCACCGCAAATTGGTTCCGAGTGTGCAAAAATGTTTCTAAAAATGATTCAGCAGGAAAATCCTTATGAAAATATAGAACATATTGTACTTGACCCAACCGTTGTTGCCCGGCAATCTACTGAGAAAAATCATCAAGGGTAGCTTCAAAAACCTTATATAAGCAATTTTGCTAGAAATCTTTCCTATTATATTGTTAAATTAATCTAGTATCGATAAACCAACTGATTTGATCCCATTATACTAAGCCTTATTAATTTTCAAACAACTAGTATTTTTCGATAGCACAAATCAAGGATTTCGCTGGCAATAATATGTTAATGCCGAATATAGATTCAGCTTGCTAGTCAGAACTCATCATGGCAACAAGTTTATGGCTGAAATTATTGATTTGCGTAGAACTCTAGTGCAAATATTTAATGCTAATTCGAATAAAATTTACAAATCAGTCAAATTTTTAATGCTAATTTAGTTAGAATTACAAATTTTTAATGCTAATTAAGATTTTTTAAATCAAGATTATTAATTTAATATTTAAGAAATTTCTTTAGGCATTCAAAAAATAAGTTGACGGTAGTGCAAATTTTTAATGCTAAACCGACTAAAATCTCCAAATCATTCAAATTTTTAATGCTAATTAAGATTTTTTTACAAATTTTTTATGTTAAATACTCGATCGGATCTTTATAATTCTTAAACTAAGCATTACGCATCTTTATAACAGCTTATTGTATATAATCATTTGTGCGATGATGCAAGTCAAATTAGGAAATAATATTTTTTACTTGAGAAAAAGAACTCTTTTTCAGAGCGCCTTTTGTAGAGTTGATGTCGGTTGATATGATTAGTAATTTGCAATTGCTTGCCGAGGTGTAGATTATGGGGATTGTAATTCTTCGTCACTTTTGGTGAAAATCCAGGGGTTCAGTTTGCAAGCATGATCCTATAACAAAATCAAAACACCTTTAAAAATCAAATTTCCTTCGAGTGATACTTAACTTTTTTTTATTTCATCAAAAGTGACAAAGAGCCAACGACGCTTGAATCTCCAGTTAATTATTTGAAAATACTTTTTTGTATGCCCATTTCTAACCCACGTATTTCTGCAAGGCCTTTTAACCGCCCAATAGCGGAATAGCCAGGATAAGGATTCTTATCTAAATCATCAAGCATTTGGTGCCCATGATCAGGTCGCATCGGTATTGCTCTATTTTCCTTGTGCATTAGTTTAACTGCCTGGGTAACCAAAGTAAACATATCTGCATTTCCTTCTAAATGATTAGCCTCGTAAAAATTCCCTGCATTGTCTCTTTGAGTGCTTCTTAAATGAAGAAAATATATTCTCGAACCTAATCTTTCCATCATGCCAGGTAAATCATTGTCTGGTCTTGCACCAAAAGAGCCACTGCAAAAACAAAGGCCATTTGATTTTGCAGGAACTTGTTCTATAATGAAACGGGCATCTTCTTCGGTACTCATTATTCTTGGTAAACCTAGTATTGGGTAGGGTGGGTCATCAGGATGGATAGCCATTTGCATACCGTTTTCATCGGCTACAGGCGTAATCTCTTGCAGAAAGTGAACCAGGTTCTCTTTTAGCATACTTCTGGTAATTCCCTTAAAGCCATCAAGCAAGTTTAAAACCTGCTCAGGGGTAAAGCTCTCCTTACTGCCTGGTAAGCCCTGTAAGCAATTGCCCATTAACTTCTCCCGCTCTTCAGGGCTAAGCTTTTCAAAATGAGCAGTTGCGTGCTCTACTTCGGTTTTAGAATAATCAGCTTCGGCATTTGGTCTTTTGAGTAAAAACAAATCAAAAGCAATAAAGGCCGATTTTTCGAAGCGCAGGGCTAATGCACCTGTTTCGGTTTCGAACTTTAAATTTGTTCGCATCCAATCTAAAACGGGCATAAAATTATAAGTAATTACCTTAATGCCACAAGAAGCAAGATTGGCTAAACTGATCTTGTAATTTTCTATCCAAGTTTGATATCGGCCTGCTCGTTTTTTAATATCCTCATGAACGGGTAAACTTTCTACAACGCTCCAAAACATTCCATGTTTTTCTATTTCGGCTTTTCTTTTTTCTATTTCAGCTATGGGCCATATTTCACCAACTGGAATATGATGTAGCGCCGTTACAACACCTTGGCAGCCTGCTTGTTTAATGTTGGTTAAGCTTACAATATCTTCTGGTCCATACCAGCGCATGGTTTCAATCATTTTCATAGTAAAAACTCTATTTATTTGGTTTGTGCAATCGGTACAGCGTAAAAATACACCATTTTTTAGTGTTTTATAGGCGATTGTAAAAATAATTGAAAATATTTTATGCAATCGGTTGCAAATTGATTTTTTATTTCTACATTTATCATAACCAAGTATAATTACGCATCATTCTTTGTCTCTAACTAGGCGAACGGGTGCTTAAATTATTTAAAAACTACGGCTAAAAGCTGTGAATTAAATTGAACCTTTTATGAGAAAACCCAGACAAAAAATCTTTTTGCAGCGTATGGTTGTTCTGCTACTTCTGCTAGGACTAACTCCAACATTGCTGTTCGCACAAAACATTTTAAAGGGGAAGGTTGTAGATGAAAAAAATCTTCCTTTACCAGGTGCAGGCATTAAACTTAAACTTTCAGGTAAAAGCACATTAACATTAGACGATGGAAGCTTTACCATTAGTGCGCCTACGAATGAAAAGACATTAATTGTGTCTTTTATAGGTTATCCATCGCAAGAAATTGAAATTAAAAATGGTGTTTCGAGTTACAATGTTGTGCTAACTCCAGATTCGAAAAACCTAAATGAAGTTGTTGTAATCGGCTATGGTACTCAGAAACGTAAAGATGTTACGGGCTCTGTTGTATCTTTAAGTGGTGCGGCAATTAAGGAAGTTCCCGTTGCGAATATTCAACAGGCATTGCAAGGTAGAATGGCGGGGGTAGAAGTTCAGTCGGTGGGTACCAGGCCAGGTTCTGGAGCTCAGATTAGAATTCGAGGAGAAAGATCTATTAATGCATCAAACGACCCATTGTTTGTTGTAGATGGTATACCTTATGGTGGTACATTAAATGATATCAATCCAGATGATATTGCAAGTCTTGATGTTTTGAAAGATGCATCGGCAACTGCAATTTATGGTTCTAGAGGTGCAAACGGGGTAGTTTTAATTACGACAAAGCGAGGAATTGCTGGTGATACAAGAGTTTCATTTAATACTTATTATGGCGTGAGTAAAATCACCGATAAGTATAATGTTTACAATGCAGATCAATATAGAGCACTTCGTGATTATTCTGTTTATAATCAAGATTACCTGGCTGATGAGAAACAGGGTATTGCGACTGGTAGAAATACGGATTGGCAGGAATTACTCTATAAAGATGGTTACATGACTGACAATAATCTGAGCATTTCAGGTGGAAGCGATCAAAGTCAATTTTCTGTTGGCGGAGGTTATTTCAAACAAACCTCGGCTTTGCCAAGTCAGGATTTTACGAGGGCATCATTAAAAGCAACAGGCGATTTCAAAGTTGGCAAACGCGTAAAAATTGGTTTCAATAATTTAACCAACTATAGCATTACTAACGGTTCGCAATTCGGGCTAAATGTATTTCCGTTGCTGGCTTTGAGTCCGCTAACCTCGCCATACAATACCGATGGAAGTGTAAATATAAAACCATCAGGTAATCTTGATGACTTAAATACAACCTATAACCCACTTATGTTATTATCTAATAATAATCAGTGGGTAGATCGGGTGCGACGTTTCCGTACATTTAATAGTCTCTATGGAGAAGTTCAAATTATTGATGGGCTTAAATATCGCTTAAATGCAGGTTTAGATTTTAATCAGGAAGAAGGAGCGCAATTTAGAGGAACCAACAGTTATTTCAGACCAGGTTTAGGGAATACGGCATCTGTTAATAACGGAACTGGAACGAAGTACTCTTTAGATAATTTACTTACATATGAAAAAACAATAGCACAGAAACATCGTGTTTCGGTTACTGCTTTATTTGGCTTTGAACGAGAACAATACCACAATACATCGGTAAGTAAGGATTCAATTACTGCTGATTTTGTACAGTTTTACAATCTTGGTCAATCATCTGTTGGTCCTGTTGCCATTTTAGGTGGAAGTGAATCTTCAGCAACATTAATTTCTATGATGATCAGGGCAAATTATGTTTACAATGATAAGTACATGATTACTTTAACAGGTAGAAGAGATGGTTCATCACGTCTTGGTGATGGAAATAAATGGAAGCAATACCCTGCTGTTTCTGCAGGTTGGAGTATTACGAACGAAGATTTTATGAAGAACCAAAAAATTGTTTCGAATTTAAAACTTCGTGCTGGATTTGGTATAACTTCGAATCAGGCAGTGCCTGCATATAGCACTTTAGGTGGTGTAGCTTCGAATAGTGTTCGATATAATTATGGGCCATCATCGCAAATTGGTTATTATGTAACTAAAATTGTAGATCCAAAATTGGATTGGGAGTATACGCGTACGACAAATATCGGCCTAGACTTCGGGATATTAAATAACCGAATTACTGGTAGTGTTGATTGGTATACCGCTAAAACAGACAAACTTTTATACGGAGTTCCGCTACCGCCTACATCAGGAATATCAGAACCTTATTTGACCAATATTGGTAACGTAACCAATAAGGGATTAGAGGTAGCCCTATCAAGCCAAAATGTTAAAACCGATGGTGGTTTTTCTTGGAGCACGGATCTGAATTTTTATTTCAACAGAAATAAACTGGTTGCCTTAAATGGTAATATTACTCAGGTAACGAATGCGCAATTATTTGTTGGACAACCTTTAACTGCGATTTTCGATTATAAAAAATTAGGTATCTGGCAAACCAGTGAAGCAGCCGAGGCGGCAAAATACGGATTTGTTCCAGGTCAGCTTAAATTAGAAGACCACAACGGCGACGGCAAATTAACCGTTGATGATAAATATGTTATCGGTAATGCTCAGGCAAAAATTCAAGGAGGTATAACTAACCGTTTCAATTATAAAGGTTTCGATTTCTCTTTTGTAGTTTATGCTCGTTTTGGTGGTACATTAATAAGTCAGGTGCACCAACCACTTGCGGGCTATTTAACAATTAATGATGGTCGTAGAAATCAATTAGCTGTTGATTATTGGACACCAACAAATCCGACAAATAACTTCCCATCGCCAAATGTTTCAGGAGGACAAATTACTTCAGCTTTAACGAGTGACGCATGGTCTACTTTAGGTTATTATGATGCCAGCTTCATCAAAGTAAGAAGCATCAACCTTGGTTATTCCTTAAGTAATAAACTTGCGAATAAATTGGGTGCACAAAAAATTAAGGTTTATATAGCTGCACAAAATCCATTCATTTTATATTCTCCATACGTTAAGGCTGGTGGTTTAGATCCAGAAGCTACAGGAACTGGAAACCAGGGTGTTTCAAATCCAGGAAATATATCAAACAGAGCATTAACAATTGGCGCTACAATACCACCAACGAGAACTTTCCTGGCTGGTTTAAATGTTACATTTTAATAAACCTCAGTCATAATATTACAGATATGAAAACAAAATATTTTATACTCGCGGCATTTCTTTCGGTGGTAATTACGCTTGAAGGATGCAAAAAAGCCCTAGAAGAAAAACCTTATACAGCCTTTACCACCGAATATTTAAGAACACCTGAAGGCCTGCAGGCTGCCATAACATCTGTATATGCAGGGATGCGTTACGATTTTGGACCAATTGGTGCGGTTTTATTGGCTAACATGGGTACTGATGAATGGACCTTTGGTGATCAGGGAAATTCTGGGCAAACCCTGGAATTGGGTACTTACCAAATTCCACCTACAAATGGTGCTATTTTAACACCATGGAATAGAAATTATTCAAATATTAATCTTTGCAATTTTATTGTAGATAATGCACCGAAAGTAACAATGGATAATGCGGCACGTAATGTTATTGTTGCTGAGGCCAGATATTTGAGAGCACATTATTACTTATTGTTAGTTGAGCAGTTTGGCGCAGTACCTTTAGATTTAGGATCGGGCGATCTGGTTTTTACAGACGTGGCGTATTATGGCTTTAATCGCTTGCCTTTCACTGATATTTTAAAGAAAAACTATCAGGCAATGGTTAACGACCTAACTTTTGCAAGTCAGAACTTGCCAGTTACCAGGCCGACAAATGCCTTCAAGCTGTCGCAAGCTGCTGCTTTACATTTACTTTCGAGGGTTTATCTCTACCGCGGTTATTCTGATGTAAAAGAGGCTACAGATTTCAATAACGCTTATAAAACAGCAATGGAATTAATCAATAACAAAGCAAAATATGGTACTGATTTATTACCAGATTATAGTCAGGTGCATAAACAAGGTAATGATTACAATAAAGAGGTTTTGTATTCAGTAGAACGTTTAGCTTTAAATAATTCGAATAACGAAACTACAAGTCCAGGAACCGAATTTGATGGTAAAGTAAATCTTGCAAATAATTTATTTAATGCCAACTATCAAAATGCGATTACGGTTGGGGGTGTATCACTTATTGATGATCGTCCTTTACAATATGGTCGTCCGTTGAGACAATTGGCTCCAACGCCTTATGTTTTTAATAAGGTTTTTGCAGAGAAGACTAATGATAGCCGTTACGATGCAACTTTTAGGGTGTTATGGCGGGTAGCAACTTTACGCACTGGTGCAGATTTAGAAACCTTTAAAACTAAACTTGCAGGGGTTGGCTTTGCTTTGGGTGATACCGCAATTTATTTGGCCCCAACCGATGCCCGAGCAGCTCAGCTAAAAGCAGCAGGTAAAAAGTATAAGGTTTTGGGTCCATCAGAATTCTGGAGTAATCAAAATAAAACCAATCAGCTTTATCCAAATCTTAAAAAATACGATGACAGTGTTCGTAATAACTTTCAGGATGTTTCTGGTCGCCCGTTTATAGTAGCACAACTATCAGATGTTTACTTAATGGCGGCAGAAGCTGCATTGCAAGATGGTCATCCTGCAGATGCAGTACCGTTAATTAACGCTTTAAGAGAGAGAGCTGCGTTCCGATCAGGTTTATCGGCAACAGAACTTGCCAGTAGAAAGGCAGCAATGGATATTACATTAGCGCAAATTAACCTTGATTTTATTTTAGATGAACGCACACGAGAACTATGTGGTGAAAGCATTCGCTGGGCTGATTTGGCTGTTCGTAAAAAGTTGGTAGAACGTGTAAAGGCCAATAATCCAGATGGAGCTACTAATATAAAAGATTACCACAATTTAAGGCCCATCCCTCAAAGTCAGATTAATAGTGTTGTCGATCCAACAGGCGATCCAAACCGAAATAAATATCAAAACCCAGGTTATTATTAGTCAAATCATTAGCGCAAATTAAAATGAAAAATAAATTAATTATCCCTGGCTTACTGTTACTAACAGCAGTTGGGATGTATTCTTGCAAAAAAGATATTTATAAAGGAGCAAATAGCCTGGTTGAAGATCAATTTACAGACAACGCTGCATCTTTAAAATCTTTGGTTTCTTTTCCAATAGGTTTAGCTGCAGAATATCCATTATCATCAACCAACTCTTCATATTGGGAAACTATAAAAAGAGAGGCTGGATGGATTACATTTGGCAATGAGCTAAAAAACAATGCAATTGTAAAGGCTGATGGAACTTATGATTTCACAACTGCCGATAACTTCTATAATCTGGCAACTACAGCAGGCATAAAGGTGTTCGGGCATACTTTAGTCTGGCATTCGCAACAAAGAGCCTCATACTATAATAGTTTAATTGGCGGAGGTGGAAGCGGAACTGGCCCAACTAATTTGGCGGTTAATCCAGGTTTTGAAACAACCACGATTGGTACCACTGCCGAACCAGCCGATGGGTGGCAGGTTTTAAATGGCGCAGGACAATTTGTAAGTACAGCAAGTAATGTGAATACTGGCTCAAAAGCTTTACAGGTTAATGTGCCTGCGGGCGGGCAAAACTACAATACGCAATTGGTTAGCAAAGCGCAGATTGCCGTTACAGCAGGTAAAACATATAGGATATCTTTTTATATAAAAGGAGCGAGTGCACAAAGCATCCAATTTGAAATTAGACCTTATTCTGGTGCTACTGCTGGTTCTGTAAATTATCAGGGAGGAAAGGCTGTAACCACTTCTTATACAAAAATTTCTTACGACTATGCTATTCCCGCAGGCGTTACTGCTATGCAATTGGCCTTTGATTTAGGTGGAACGCAAAATACACTTTATCTGGATGATGTTAGTATTACAGATGCATCAATAGTTGCGCCTCCAACTGGTGGCGCTTTGACAACGATTGTAGATAATACATTGAAAAAACACATCCAAACGGTTGTAGGTAGGTATGTAGGTAAAATAACTGCCTGGGATGTTATCAATGAGCCTTTTACTGATGCAGGTGAAATCAGAAACAATACCAATACGCCTGTTCCAGCTGGGCGAACTGATATTTTTGTTTGGCAAAATTATTTGGGAAGGGATTATGCGTCAAAATCTTTTAGCTACGCAAGAGCCTCTGATCCAAATGCAGATTTATACATGAATGATTATAATCTGGAATCCAGCACGGTGAAACTAGATGCATTTGTAGCCCTGGCTAAAGAGTTAAAAGCTGCAAATACTGGTATTACTGGCGTGGGCACGCAAATGCACTGTAACATCAACACTTCTTACAATATGATTGATGATATGTTTCAGAAGTTAGCTGCAACTGGGCTGAAGGTTCGTATATCTGAATTAGATGTTAGATTAAACCCATCAGAAAAGGTTGGGGCGGTTGCTACTTTCCCTGCTTTAAGAAATCTTCAGGCGGCGATGTATAATCACGTGGTTAAAGCTTACTATAAATATGTACCAGAAGCACAACGTGGTGGAATTACGGTTTGGGGTGTTACCGATGCCGATAGCTGGATTACAACAAGTTTAGCAAAAAATGATGGGCCTCTGCTATTCGATGGTTCATACAATAAAAAACCAGCTTTTGGAGGTTTTTCTCAAGGTCTCAAAGGCCAGTAATAAAATGGTTAGTTAGTGGTTAAGGCCATTCCGAGTTCGGAATGGCCTTTTTTGTAATCTACAGATGCTTTAACTCATTTTTTAGAGGATTGTAAATTCTAACACTAAGATCAACATTACAAAACCATTTTTTTAAAGTGTCGACAACAAGTGTAGGATCTTGTGGTATTATTTGAATCTTTTATTATTATGTTTTTTAAGGATTACAATTGCATAATGATTAAGAACCATTCAAAAAACAAACCAGTTCTTTTTATTGGTGAAACTAATTGGCTTATCCATTCTATTCCATAATTATTTTATTGAAGCTTCAAAAGGTTCGGTTGGTAAACCGTTTCTGTTGTAAAGGTTTGCCCCTTCAGGATTATCAGCCCAGGCATAACGAACATAAACAGGATTGGCTATTTCTTCACTCCAAACTAAAACTTTGCTATGTTGTATTTCTGCCTTGGCCCACACAAATTTTTTGTCGGCTCCTGCTACAGCAAAATATTTCAATGCCGAACCTGATTTAATTACTAATCCATCACCAACATTATCAAAGCTCAAAATAAGTTTATTTTTATTCAAAATTAACGACTTAAAGGTTGGTCCGCTTGAAACTGTTTTTTTATCTCCATAAACCAAATGAGCAGCCTGCAGGGCTAATCTTTTACCAATATCCTGTTTATTTAACGGATGAATATCATTCCATTCGCCTAAATCTATTGCCACTGCCATTCCTGTGTTTTTAACACTTAACAAAGCTCGTTGCTGAAATCTTAATTCTGCCCAGTTACTTTCAGAAGGTTTATCCTTAGCTTCCATAAAATTAGGTAACTGAATATAGATAAATGGCAATAATGGCTTTTTCCAGGTTGCTCTCCAATCTGCAATAAGACTTTGCATAAGCGCTACATATTCTTTAGCGTTTCCAGTATTCGCCTCTCCCTGATACCATAATACCCCTTTAATTTTATAGTCTTTTAATGGAGCAATCATCGCATTATAGAGTCCAATAGGTTTCCATCTAATGAATGTTTGCGATGGCGCAGGAACTGATTTTGCGCCTAATTTATACTTCCATTTACCTTTTAAATTGATTGTGTCTTTACCCGTAATAAGTTGGTAAGCTTTATCTTCTACAAAACCACCATTGCCCGAATTATTAATTAATTTAACTGTTACGGTATTTTTACCGTCTTTTAAAACGCCAGAATTAAAAAGATATCTTCTTGGCGGATACTGATAGCTGGTAGCACCAACGAATTCGCCATTAATAAATACAGAATCCGCATCTACAATTCTACCCAATAGTAATTTTGCGGGTTTACCAATCATCGATTTTGGAATAATAATATCCTTTTTAAACCAAACAACACCATTGGTTTTTCCTAAATCGCCATTTGACCAGTAGCCTGGGATATTCATTTCTGCCCAATCAGAATCTTCAACATTTCCTTTCCAGTTGTTCTTTACGCCTAAATCATTTGTATTTAAGTTTTTGTACCACGCATTTGATAAGCTTTGATCATCAGTTTCAATTTGCTTGATAAGCTGATCATCTTTAAATTTTTGTGCTTCTTTATAATAGGCTGGAAATTTTTCGATTGCACTTTCACTAATCCATGCTTGCGCTGGTGAGCCACCCAATGCTGCATTAATAATTCCAATCGGGATGTCGTATTTTTTATTTGTTTCTAAAGCGAAGAAGTAAGCAGCGGCAGAAAAATCTAAAACTGTTTTTGAATTGGCGGCTTGCCATGTTCCACTTGATAAATCATTTCTTTTTTGTTTGAAATCATATTCATCAGGGATTAAAAATTGCCTGATTTGCGGGTGGTTTGCATTGGCTATTGCCTCTGGATATTGATCAATCAACCTACCCATTGGCAATTCCATGTTCGATTGGCCACTGCAAAGCCAAACATCGCCAAATAAAATATCTTTTAAAACGATTTTGTTACTAGCTGTAAAAACCATTTCGTAAGGTCCGCCAGCTTTTTGTGGTAATAGCTTTATTTCCCAGTTCCCGTTTTTATCTGCTTTTGTATTATACTTTTTTTTGTTGAAATCTAAGCTTATGTTTTCGTTGGCCGCCGCCCAGCCCCAGACTTTAACGGTATCCGATCTTTGTAAAATCATTCCACTACTAATCAGTTTAGGAAGTTTAATTTGAGCAGATCCGTATAAGAAGCTAAAAACTAATAGAGATAATATTGCTGTTTTCTTCATCTGGAGATTATTTATAAGCGTATAATTTAATTTTTTGAATGCTAAAAGTACCTTCGGGGATTCTTAAATGTCTGCCTTGATGACTTTGATCGCCATTTAAACGCAAGCCAGGTATCCATTTCCCATCCTTAAAATTACCTTCATCGATTTGCGCAATGCCTGCGTTTAGATTAGCAGCTAAAGGTTTGAAAGTTGCCACTATACCAGTTCCAGCTACAATAAATTCATCTGGTGCCAGTTGTATAACCAATCCACCAGTAATCGGCCAGTTATCTTCTTTTGATTTTGCTGACCAGCCCAAATTTAAATCATGCGAGAAGGTTAAAATATAGTCGCCTAATTTAATTTCCTGCTTGTTATCTGTTTTGTCAAATAAAACACCATTTATCGTTCCTTTACCTTGGTTTTGAAGAATCAAAGGGCTTAATTTATCTAATAACTTATAAGCGCTAGAAATCTCCATATTCATTTTTTCATCTCCATTTTCGATTGAGAAAGGGGAAAAGCCAACGGCGTTATAGTGACCGATAGCATTGAATGCTTTACCAGCTACACCTTGTTCAAATTTAATCTCAGGAATAAATAGGGTGTTATTGCCTCTTACATACAAATCATTCCAGTATTTAAAATTAGGATTATAAAAATCTGGAGAAAGCAAGTCGATTTTTGGTGCACCAGCTTTCCAAACGTCAATAATGTGCGGTAACGGACCAGCACTCGGGTATTCTCCAGGTTTAGCTTCTTTTTTATAATTCAGAGCAGCATTTAAATACATTGGTAAATTATAAGCTTGTTTGCCCGCATCTGCTAGTTTGTTAATAAAATCTGCATAATACCACGCCATAAAAATTTCATCAGTGGCTAAACTTTTGCCAAAAACCGTTTCCCATGTGCCTGAGGTTTGGTAACCGTTTTTGGCCCAGGCAGCTTTAAATTCTGGCATCAGCTTTTCTTTGTTTAACTTTAGGTAATTGAATAATGGCTGCGGTACAGCTTTATTAAAAGCAGATGTAGCCATTGCACTATGATCTCTGGCATCGGGTAGCATTCCGATTTCATTTTCTACTTGTATCATAATAACAGTTTGCTCTTTGGTATCTATTTTTTTAATGTAGGCCATCAAAGCTCTAAATGCTTTAATATCTGAGGTTAAATTATTTTCAGAGAAAGGACTAAGGATTTCTTGTCCGACACCATTCTTATTTGTAGCTCGTGGAAATCTTTTCTGGTCTTTTTTAACCCAGTGTGGCGCATAGCAAGACATGCTGTTTTTCCAGGCGCCAAACCACAGAAATACTAACTTGATGTCGTTTTTTCTGGCATTTTGTATAAGGCTTTCAATTAAGTCGAAATCAAATTTTCCCTCTTCAGGTTCTACTAATTCCCAATAAACTGGTGCTAAAACCGTGTTTAGATTCATGGATTTTAGTTTCGGCCAAATCGGTTGCATATATTCTACAGTCGATGAGCTCGAGTTACCGAGTTCACCTCCTAAAATTAGAAATGCTTTGTCGTTTACATAAAGTTGTTTTACGTTGCCTTGAGTTTTAAAATAGCTTTGCGAAAAAGTTACTGTTGTTGTGAGCAGGCTAAGGCAGAAAATCGATAGCGCCAGTTTTTTCATATTGATTTGGTTAGGGTAAAAATAAGCTTGAAACTTTTACTAAAATAAGAAAAAAAATAGTTTCTGCAATCGGTTGCATTTTTATTTCTTTATTTATATCTTTCCTCTTCGTAACCAAATAAAATTCCTCAAAATGAGAAAGTGTTTCACTCTTTTTTTTCTATGTATAGCTATAACCTGTTCTGCACAAATTAATTTGGTTAATCCAATTTTATCTGGTTTTTATCCCGATCCAAGTGTTAAGAAAGTGGGCGATGATTATTATTTGGTTAATTCTACATTTTCATATTTTCCTGGTATCCCTGTTTTTCATAGCAAAGACTTAAAAAACTGGAAGCAAATCGGCAATGTTATAGAAAGGCCAAGCCAGATGAACTTTTTAGGAGATGGCGTATCGCGGGGCTTATTTGCACCATCTATAAATTTTCATAATGGAACATACTATGTAACCTGTACTTTAATCGATCGGAAAGGCAATTTTGTAGTAACAGCCAAAAACCCATCGGGCCCCTGGAGCAATCCAGTTTGGTTGCCAGAAGTTAGAGGAATAGATCCATCTTTGTTTTTTGATACTGATAAAGCATATATTGTTTACAATAGCGATGCACCTGATAATAAGCCGCTTTATAGTGGCCATAGAACAATTCGTGTTTACGAATTTGATCCCATTACTTTAAAAGTTTTAGGTGAAGAAAAACATTTGGTAAATGGGGGAGTAGACATTAGTAAAAAGCCTGTTTGGATCGAAGGACCTCATATTTTTAAACGAGGAGATTGGTATTATCTGTGCGCTGCAGAAGGCGGAACTTCTGTTAATCACTCGCAGGTAATTTTAAGGAGCAAGCAGGCAACTGGTCCTTACTTAGCGTATGAAAAGAATCCAATATTAACACAACGAGATTTAGATCCGAAACGTAAAAATCCAGTAACTTCTGCAGGACATGCAGAGTTGGTTGAGGGGCCAGATGGAAATACATACGCTGTGTTTTTAGCCGTTCGCCCTTATGAAGACGATTTTTACAATATTGGAAGAGAAACATTTATTGCTCCCGTTAGGTGGGACAATGAATGGCCAATTATTAATCCCGATTTTAAAGAAATTCAACCTGTTTACAAAGCATCTTTTAAGGAAGTTAAAGGGTTAAACACAATTCCTCAAAGTGGCAATTTTCAATACAGAATTAAATTCGAAGATAGAATTGACCCAGCGCTACTTTTTTTAAGAACCTTAGATCAAAGCTGGTTTAAGCTCAGTAAAGCCGACGGTATAACGATGAATCTTTCACCAGAAACTTGCATGGGGACGGGTAATCCCGCTTTTATAGGGAAACGGCAGCAACATTTAACTTGCAAGGCCTCTACTGAATTAAATTTTACAGCAAGGGCTAAAAACGAAAAGGCGGGTTTATTGATTTATCAAAGTGAATTTAATTTCTATTATCTCTGCAAATCTATAGAAGGTGGCAGGCAGGTATTGCAGATTTTTAAAGGCAACAAGCAAAATAATAATATGTCTTTAATCAAGCAGGTTTATGTTGGAAAAAGCAAGATATATCTTCAAATCGAAGCAGATAAAAGTGTATGTAATTTTTATTATTCAAATAATGCCAAAGATTGGAAATTATTAGCAGGAGGCTTAGATGGGAAGTATTTAAGCACAAAGGTAGCGGGCGGTTTTGTGGGCTCACTTTTTGCCTTGTATGCCACCTCTTCTGGCCTAACATCAGATAATAAAGCAAGCTTTAAGTGGTTGGATTATGCAGGTAAAAATTAGGGTTTTTGCATGAATTGATCATTAATAACAATAATTGTCTGTTCGTTACGCATGATTTTTTAATAAAAAATTTGCAGTTTATAAATTAAATCTCATATTTATGCAACCGTTTGCATAACATTATAAAATTTTAACCATATATGTATTTATTAGGTATCGATATAGGCACTTCTTCCATTAAAGCTTCTGTTGTTGATGCAGTTACGCAAAAGTGTTTAGCCACTGTTCAGTATCCTGATATTGAAACGGAAATTAAATCCATAAAGCCTGGCTGGGGAGAGCAATCTCCAATGGATTGGTGGAGAAATACCCAGCAGGCCATCCTAAAATTAAATGCCCTGGAGTTGTTTAACCCCAAAGAAATCCTTGCAATTGGTATTGCTTATCAAATGCATGGATTAGTTGTGGTGGATAAAGAACAAAATGTATTGCGAGACAGTATAATCTGGTGCGATAGCAGGGCTGTTGAATTAGGAGAAGCAGCTTTTGATGCCATTGGGCAAGAGAGATGTTTACATAATTTGCTTAATTCACCTGGTAATTTTACAGCATCGAAACTGGCCTGGGTTAAAAACAACGAACCCGAACTTTACAGTAAAATAGATAAAATTATGCTGCCTGGCGATTTTATTGCAATGAAATTTACTGGGGAGATCACCACAAGTGTTGCTGCGCTCTCCGAAGGAATTTTTTGGGATTTCAGAAAAAATGAGGTTTCCAAAGATGTTTTAAATTTTTATGGCTTGGATGAAAGTCTAATTCCAGATATAAAACCATTATTTTCTGAGCATGGTCACTTAAGCGCTGGAATTGCCAGATTATTAGGGTTAAACGAAGGTATTCCGGTAACCTATAAATCAGGAGATCAACCTAATAATGCATTGTCTTTAAATGTACTTAAACCAGGAGAGGTTGCCGCAACTGCAGGAACTTCAGGTGTGATTTATGGCGTAAGTGATGAATTAACATATGATCAGCAATCGCGTGTTAATACTTTTGCTCATGTAAATTATTCAAACGATGCAAAACGAACTGGCGTGTTACTTTGCATCAACGGAACTGGCAGTATGTACCGCTGGGCTAAATATAATTTTGCGCCAAATCTTTCTTATTCAGAATTAAATCAACTTGCAGCCTTATCGCCAATAGGTAGTAAAGGTATTCGCGTGCTGCCATTTGGCAATGGTGCAGAGCGTATGTTGAATAATAAATATACTGGAGCCCAGTTATTGGGGGTTGATTTAAATTTGCATAATCAATCCGATATTTTCAGGAGCGTTCAAGAAGGAATCGCCTTTTCTTTCCGTTATGGCTTAGATATTTTACGTGAAAACGGAATGCAACCAAAAGTAATCCGAGCTGGGATGGCTAATTTGTTTTTAAGTGATTTGTTCGCTCAGGCTTTTGTAGATGTAACAGGTGTGCCTGTAGAATTATATGAAAATGATGGAAGTGTTGGGGCTGCATTAGGTGCAGGAATTGGCGCTGGTGTTTTTAAAAATGCGGAAGAAGCTTTTGCTGAACATAAAGTATTACGTTACCTCGATCCTAAAAATTCGAATGATTATGAACCATTGTATGGAGATTGGAAAAATATATTAATTAAAGCATTAAAATAATTACAAAATATAATAAAATGATAAAAGTAATAACAGGAGCTACTGAATTTTTTAAAGGAATTAAACAGATTCAATACGAGGGTTTACAAAGTGATAACCCGCTCGCATTCAGATGGTACGATGCAGATAAAATTGTTGCGGGTAAAACCATGAAAGAACATTTTAAATTTGCTTGCGCTTATTGGCACTCTTTCAACGGGAACGGGGCCGATCCCTTTGGAGGGCCAACTCATATTTTTCCATGGGATGAAAAGAAGGATGCAGTAGAGCGT